>Ga0247831_1000059_pt1 | contig 210612 bp, 204 predicted proteins | sample LaCruzMarch2015__9_FD_192406 | JGI IMG/M metagenome (GOLD analysis project Ga0247831, IMG submission 192406) | Freshwater microbial communities from meromictic Lake La Cruz, Castile-La Mancha, Spain - LaCruzMarch2015_1m | ecosystem: Environmental > Aquatic > Freshwater > Lake | place: Spain... | reverse complement strand
CAATGCGGCCCTCGACAGTGATCTTGCCCAGAGTTGGCCGCAGAATGCCGCTGATCATTCGCAGCAGAGTGGTCTTGCCACTGCCATTGAGCCCAACGATGCCAATGGATTGGCCGCGGCGTAACTTAAGCGACACGTCTCGAACGGCCCAAAACTCGCTTGGCCTCAGCATGTCCTCGGATGCCTTGCCGAGAATTAGCCCACCAATGTCGCGCGCGCCATAGATAAATGAACGCTTTAACGAACGCGAGAATTTTTTCGATACGCCATGGACCTCGACGCAGACGTCACTCTGTGTCACCTTCAGCGCCCCCCCATCAGCATGCGCTCGATCACTATCGCGGCTGATGCGCGCACCATCACAAAGCCACCGATCGTCGTCACCACAGCCCCAAACAGAACCATTGAGAGGGCTACCGGGTGTGACAGTGACAAGCCAGCCGCGCCGTCGCGCGCCGCATCCATAAGCGGCCAGACGGGGTTGAGCCGCAACAGCGCACTGAACAGGCCGTCGCCCGAGGGCTGGTACAAGGCAGGCGTCAGGAACAACCCATAACTGAGCGCAAGCTTTGTGGTGTTGTGAAGGTCGCTGAACAGCAGGGTGAGGGGCATCAGCAGTGATCCAACACCCAAACCGATCAGGACAGCGCCAGAGAAGCTGAGACCGATCAGGCCAACTGCGCGCCAATCGGTACCGAGTGACAACTCAAGCAGCAACACTGCAAAACCCGCGCGTACAACCGTGGTGATTAAGCATTCGAAGAGTTGGGCCAAGATGATTGCTTCGCGCGGGAAGTAAACGCGGGTGATGTAAGAGCGCGCGCCCTCGAAGGCCTGATGTGGCACTTCTACGGCCTCGGCGAACACCTGCCAGATCAGCGTACCAAATAAAACAAAAAGTGGGTATGGGAGCGTCGTGACACCCGGGTTGATCATACCCGCGCGATTTGCTAGCGTTAATCCCAAGGTGATCAACAGCGCAGGGAATACCATCCAGAAATATCCGAGGAATGATTTTCGATATTTGGCGCCGATTGTGCGAACGAACAACCGCCAAGCCAATGAAGAAACCGAGATCCATGACGAAATAAAATATCTCATGCGTGTTTTTCCCCAGGAGCGTTGCAGTCCCGGTTCTTTTCCATGGCTGACTGGTGGAGCAGCCAACGGCGCTCGCACCAAGCCGAAAAACGCGTCCATGGCGAATTATTACTACGTTGACTCAGCCATGCCCTCCAAAATGATTTCATGAATCTCTTTCGTTTACCTTTAAAGTGCAAAATAAATTTATCTCTCAATGGAGAATCGAATCCTTGAAAATTATTTTCTGGTGAGAAATTGTATATCCTGCATGGAAGCAAAAAAATTCGACAGCCTTCGCTGTCAATTATTATTTCGGACGAGTATTCTGCAAGACTAAGGCCTACGCTGTCTCTCAGGGCAAGTTGATCACCCCACCAACCGGCTTGGCCTTGATATTTTTGCTCGTATATGGACGCATAACGCTCAAAGAAATTCTTGGATATTTCTGGGCGAGTGTTGTTCAAGATCATAAAACCGCCATTTATGGGCTGTTCCTTGTTGTTTCTCCATGTCAGCGCTACATCGAAGTCCCTGCTAAAAATCGGATCGAGTGGGCGGTTGATGAGAATATCTGAATCCAATAGAATAATGGGCTGTCTGAAGTCGTTAGATTGAATGTAATTTAACTGAAGTTTGGTGCGTTCAAGCATTAAATTTCGAACATCTATCGACCTTCTAATCACCTTACCAATTTTGCTGAAACTCCCGCAGTCTGTTGTCTGGTTGGTTAGCAGCGTCAAGGTTGCATCGGGATCAAATAATCTTGCAGAAGCAAACATCATTTCAATCATTGAGATGTATTCAGAATTCTCAAGTGTGAAATTTGGGTGGAGAGAGTCGACTGCACCTATATTGACGTGAAATGTAACAAAATTAAACATTAGTATTGGACGCTGCTTTTTAATATATTTATATGGCGCTATTTATGAATGAAAATGTATTCGCTGGGGGGTTTTAAGCTTTGAATTGTATTTTTCGCAAAAATAGAGGCGGTCAATATTTTCTGGCGCCGTGTGCTTTTGGGGTTTTTATATTTGTTGCATCCCGGGGGTATTTGTCGCCGGTGGGAATATATAAAAAATTGTTATTGGGTTCGTTGATTGATGAAAAAACATTGATTGGGCTATAGTTTCTAGGGGGCATGGCTTCGGCGAAATTCGTGACGTGCCACAGCTTCCGCCAAAATATAGTGCTCCTATCGGGGTGGGTAAAGAAATTCTTTAACCGTCCATCAGTCTGCGATGGGGGTCAAATATTTTGGTGCTGATTGAGTAATCTTTGCGAGCATTTTATGCAGGTGTACACGTCCATCAAGTCGCCCTCGGTGTACTGTTGCCCTTTACTTTCGATAATCCGAGCAGGCTCTCAATGCTGGGCCCCATGTTGCAGCGAAGAACATTCGAGCAAGTCCTGAACAATTCGCAGATCTGCACCCTCTGGAAGCAGTTTACCGCGCAAGAAGTTTTTGCCATGCTCGACCAGTCCCCCTCGGGATTCCGGCGAAAGTACGTTGCGCACAAATTGCTCCCAGTCGGTCGCAGCTCGAATCAGAAACAGTGGTTCATAGTTCTGAAGATTCATCTGATGTGAAACGACTGCCACCGGCAGGTTCTGACGCGCCCCGTCCAAGGCCACCGTCGACGGCGACGTGATGACGGCGTGGAGGTGCCCCATCAGGCTGGGTGCTGTGTATGGTTCCCATAACGCCGAATGGGGGTCGGCCACCAGGATATTCGTGGCGCTTGGTGTCGCACCCTCGTACCGCGTAGTTAACCACTTGCCAGCATGATGCGGTTTGATCAGGAACAGCACATCCGGGAACCGCTGAGCGAGCGCTTCGACCCCTTGCAGGAAGAAAGTCCTGTAGTCGTCTGAGTAGCGGGTCCAGTGGAGATTTTCAAAGACACCGATTACGGTCTTGAAGGGCTGAAGAAGGTCGCCGAGGTCGGCTTTCGGGACGCGAGCTGGCTTTGGGCAGCCCATGGGTACGCATTTCTGACGCGTCACCCCACTGACCTTGGGGTGAAGTGTTTCCAATCCCCCCCAGAGGTAGATGCGTTGCGCTGCGAAGTCGATCTTGTCCGCAGCATGGAACTCATCGTCGTAGGTCAGGCCGATGTTCTCGAAGCCATGCTGCAGCGTGGCCGTCAACAAGTTTTTTCTATTGGCTGCATCGGTCAGGTTACGCGTGAAACGATGTGGCCCCAGGTTCGACTCGGCGGTAGTTAGAAGCATCTTTGCTGATGGCGGAAATTCAAACGGATGGCCAGGGGAGAAATCCTTCGGAAGCACCCAAAGTGACACAGGCTCCTTTTGCAGGAGTTCTATCGACCGTGGGGATTTCTTCAGGAGTTCGGCATTGCAGCAGGCGACCACCGAGACGCCTTGTTGAAGGGCGCTGACAATGATGGGCAGTGCCATGTCCAGATCTTGGGCGAGGTTCAGCGCCACGACCATCTCGCCATCTGGAGGCGGGGGGGCCTCAGCCAACAATGCGCGGTCGATGACTTTCACCCAGGCCGTTGTGATTGCGGCCTGTCCGAACTCGCGCGCAATGATGTCCCGACCCTTGGCGACATCGCTGTCGGCACGGGCCTTGTCGGTGAGGTAGAGCCGCAAGCCGCCCAAGAAGTTGTCCGTTTCGATGCACTCCTTGAGGGCGCCGAGCGCCGGAGTGGCCGTGGCCACGACGGGTACACCGGCCTGCAATGCGCTGATCGTCCTGTTGGCCGATTTGCAAATGCTGAACTCATCCTGACTGTTGGGCACAACAACAACCGATGCCAAGGACAGTTGATGCAGAAGCGACTCTGGATCCCACTCAAGGTAGCTCGAGGTAATCGCCAGCGGTTTGATGTGGCGCTCGTATTTTTCAAGATTATTCGAAACCACCACCAGCTCGACCTTCAACTCTTTGGCGAGGGTCTCCAACGCTTCGCGTATCTCCAGCAGGTCCAGTATTCCAAACTTGGCGTATGGCTCCCCATGGTTACCGAACCACAGTACGCGCTTTACATCCGGGTCCACCACGAGAGCCTTTCGCTGCGCAGTCACATTTGGGGATGTCGTTACGGGCATCCGGTGCGGGGCTTCCTTGGGGCGTTTTGAAAATCTCTGCCACCGCATTTCACGGGCTAGGCGGCGCACCACCCTCCCGGCCAGTGATACCACGGCCTGGCCTCGCATGCTTCTAAGTTGGCCAAGAACACGCCTGACCCGCTGGCGGATCGTGCGAAGCCGGCTCATGGTGGTCTGGTGTTTTTTTTGCTCCTTAAGGGCGGCAGACAGTCTGCTTCGCATTTGCTTCAGTAGGCCCGGGCTTTCCAGGCCATCCGAGATCACGTGAACTGCGATCCGAGCATCCAACCGTTTTCGCAATACCTCGGCCAGAGGCTCGGTGCTGACGACGATGGAATCGCACAGCCGCGCCATAGCCAAAAACAGCTTTGCTGGCGAGGTACGAACATGACCCAGTGCGTGAGAGGTACCGTACTTTGGGATGAAGATGTTGTCGCACAGGTCCAACACCACCGGCACCCCGTGCGCCACGGCCGTTTGAACCAAGGCAAGGTCGTCAGCGCCGAAACACTTGACGATGACCAGCATGTCCAGATCGTCAAGGCGGACGCTGTTCGCATCAGAAAAAACTCGGCATCGGAAGCCCGCTTTTTCAAGACCGAGCAAGGGCAGCATGGCGCGATAGCGCACGCTGGCAACGCTCTCACTGAGTGAGGCTACTTTCCAGCCAATCACCCGCGGGCTCCCGCTTTCGGTCATCTGGCAATTTCGCAAAAAAAGCGTAGACCCAAGCTGTCGGTGAATTTGGCGACCAACCGTGCGGCAGTACCGACCCGCTCAGCGCGGAAGCGGCCGGTTGCCGTTTCCAACGCGTAAGAGCACGCCAAGCAGCGAAATCCGAGTGGTGCGGTTCTAGCCCCCGAGCTTACGTACCCGATGAGCGCTTGTGGTCTACACACGACGCAGGCGCGAGCAAGGAGCGCATCTTTCGCGGACTACTCTTCTGCCGGGTCTCGCTGCATTGCGCCCACCGTCCACTGCCACATCATCATCCTGCGTGCTCTCAACGCAGGATGACGGATTTAGTTTCGCCGTCGCAAGACTAGGCATGATTCAAATCGTCAGATCGACGAGCCAGCAGCAGCCGGCGCCGATGCGCCAGGCGCGGTCACGGGCGGTGCCTTCACCACGCGGGTCTTGTTGCTATTGGTCACCATGATGATGGCCTCGCCGGGCTTGAACACCTCTGAGCCCTTGGCTTGCACGATGGCGCGGCGATCGCCATTGGACAACTGCACCAGGATTTCAACTGCGTCTTCCTTGGTCATGTTGCGCTCGATGGCGTTGCCAGCCACCGCGCCGGCCACACCGGCCAGCACGCCAACGATGGCGCCGGTGGTGTCGCCGCCGACCTGCGAGCCGGCAATGCCACCCACCGCAGCGCCAGTCAGCGCTCCACCGCCGCTTTGTGAGCCATCAACCGTCACGTCGCGCACTGACAGCACGGTGCCGTCTCGCACATCTGACAGGCGCTGTGCGTCCTTGCGCGAGATGACGTCGGGGCTGGTGGTGCTGCACGCGGCAAGCAAACCCACCAAGCAAAGAGAAACTAGGGTTTTGTTCATGGAAAGATTGTCCTTGAGAAAGATAGACCAACGTGCCCCGCTGATGGGGGGTTGACGCAGGCGTGGGTGCTGTGGATGGGCGGGCACAATTGAAGGCCTGAATCCTTTGATCTTTCGCATCACTTATCGAATGCAAAACCTGCATCAGCAAGACTTCAGCGTCACCCGTGCCGACCGCGAGCGTCTGGCGGGGCACCCCGGCCGGGTGGTGTGGTTCACCGGACTGTCCGGCGCCGGCAAGTCTACGCTGGCCAACGCGCTTGAGGTGGAACTGCATCGGCTTGGCAAGCGCACCTATGTGCTCGATGGCGACAACCTGCGCCGCGGCCTTTGCAAGGACCTGCCTTTCAGCGATGCGGGCCGCACAGAAAACATCCGCCGCGTGGCCGAGGTGGCTCACCTGATGATGGATGCGGGGGTGATCGTGATGACGGCATTCATCTCTCCTTTCAGGGCGGATCGCCAACTGGCGAGGGACCTGATCGGCACGGCAAAGTTCCTGGAAGTGTTCGTCGACACCCCTCTTGCCGAGTGTGAGTTGCGTGATCCGAAAGGGCTTTACAAAAAGGCTCGCAGCGGTCAACTGACGCAGATGACGGGCATCGACAGCCCCTATGAGCCGCCGCTGCAGGCCGATCTGGTGGTGGCGGGTGGCACTTGCACCGTGGCTCAGGCGGTGCATGACTTGCGAGCGTTGATCGAGCGGCCAGACGACCGCGGCTGATCGACGGCGCGTCGCACGCGACTTCAGCCGCGCAACCTGCTGTGCCGCGGCACACTGGCCAGCAAAAACTCCATCTGGTCGGCCAGGATGCGGCGGCCGCGCAGGATCATGTCTTCGTGCAGGCTGGGGGTGTAGGGCAGGTACATCAGCGTCATGCGGGCTTCTTCGGGCAAGCGGTTGCCCTTGTTGCCGTTGCAGGTGCGGCAGGCGGTGATGCAGTTCATCCAGGTGTCTTCGCCGCCTCGCGATGTGGGGATGATGTGTTCGCGCGTGAGGTCATCCACATGAAAGTGCCCGCCGCAGTAGGCGCACACATGGCGGTCGCGCACGAACAACTTGGGGTTGGACAGGGCAGGGCTTTGCCGCCAGGCGCGTGCGGGGATTGAACCGCGCACCGCGATGATGGGGTGCACCTCGATGCGCGACTGCAGTCCGCTGCAACGCTGCACGCCACCACGCAGCACATAAAACGCGTCACCCAGCGTCCAGGCCACGCCGTCGCTGGCGTACAGCACCGCCGCCTCTCTGGCCGACAGCCACGCTTGCGGCCGCCCCGATACGTCGAGTTGCAGAACTTCCAAGGTCAGTCCTCCCTTGAGAGACAAAGCCTATTGAACGCATGTGACAGCACGGATGTTCGCATGGCTTGAAGGTCTTCACTGTGTGCCGTTGATATGATTTGTTCATACTATCCACGCAACTTCCGAGGGGTTGGATATGGCTACCGTACGCAAGACCATCACGCTTACCGACCAGCAAGACGGCTGGATCAAGGCGCAAGTTGACGCCGGTCATTACACGAACGACAGCGAATACATCCGCGATCTCATCCGTCGCGAGCAAGACCGCAGCGCGCAGATTGAGTCGGTTCGAGCGTCTTTGATCGAAGGCGAGGCCAGCGGCGAGCCGCAGGCCTTCAACGTGGCCAAGTTCAAGAAGCGGATGCGCGCCACTCCTGGCTGAGTACCGCCTCACGCCCGCTGCCGAGCGTGATCTGGAAGACATCTGGCTCTACACCCTGGAGCAATGGGGCTCAGCCCAAGCGGACCGTTATGTCGACACGCTGGCTGCGGCCTTCGTCGAATTGGCGCAGTCGCCCAAGATGGCGAGCGCCTGTGACCACATTCGCACCGGCTATCGCCGGCGCGGCGTCGAGCGGCACATGATTTATCTGCGCATCACCGACTTCGGCATCGTCATTGTTCGCATCCTTCACCATCGTATGGATGCCCCGCGCCATCTGTAATGCGCGCTGAGCCGGATCAAGCACCGCGGTAAATAAACCCGCCGCCCCGGGTCACGGGCCCCGCGCTTTGTGCAGAATGAATCCGCCTGTCTTTGGTGCACTCACCCCTACAGAAGGATCGCTCATGGCCCAGTACACGCCCCCGCTGCGCGACATGCAGTTCGTGCTGCACGAGTTGCTGAAAGTCACCGACACCTTCAAGACGCTGCCGCCGCACGCCGAGGTGGACGTCGACACCATCAATGCGGTGCTTGAAGAGGGCGGCAAGTTCGCCAGCGAGGTGCTGGTGCCGCTGAATGCCACCGGCGATGCGCAGGGCTGCACGCTGGATGCGGCCACGCACGCGGTGACGGCGCCAGCCGGCTTCAAGGCGGCATACGACCAGTTTGTCGAGGGTGGTTGGCCTTCGCTGGGCTGTGATCCGGCATATGGCGGGCAGGGCCTGCCGGTCACGCTCAACCAGTGCCTGTACGAGATGCTCAACAGCGCCAATCAGGCGTGGACGATGTACCCCGGCCTCACGCATGGAGCCTATGAATGCCTGCATGCGCACGGCACGCCCGAGCAGCAGCAGACCTATTTGCACAAGCTCACCAGCGGCGAATGGACCGGCACCATGTGCCTGACCGAATCGCACTGCGGCACCGACCTGGGCCTGCTGCGAACCAAGGCCGAACCGCAGCCTGACGGCAGTTTTCTGATCACCGGCAACAAGATCTTCATCAGTGCGGGCGACCATGACATGGCCACCAACATCGTGCATCTGGTGCTCGCGCGCCTGCCCGATGCGCCCATTGGCAGCAAGGGCATTTCGCTGTTTGTGGTGCCCAAGTTTTTGGTCAATGCCGATGGCACGCTGGGCGCGCGCAACCCGATTTTTTGCGGTGCGCTCGAGCACAAGATGGGCATCCACGGCAACGCCACCTGCCAGCTCAACCTCGACGGCGCGCGCGGCTGGCTGGTGGGGCAGCCCCACAAGGGCCTGAACGCGATGTTCGTGATGATGAATGCGGCGCGTCTGGGCGTGGGCATGCAGTCGCTGGGCCTGACCGAAGTGGCTTATCAAAACGCCGTGGCCTACGCCAAGGACCGCATCCAGATGCGCTCGCTGACCGGTGCCAAGGCGCCCGACAAGCCGGCCGATCCCATCATCGTGCACCCCGATGTGCGCAAGATGCTGCTCACCGCGCGCGCCTATGCCGAAGGCGGGCGGGCGCTGTGCGTTTACACCGCGCTGCTGCTCGATCAGGAGCTGTCATCCACCGACGAGGCCGCCAAACGCGATGCTGCCGATCTGGTGGCGCTGCTCACGCCCATCGTCAAGGCCTTCATCACCGACAACGCGTGGATTTCCACGTCGCACTGCATGCAGGTGTTTGGCGGCCACGGCTATGTGCGCGAGTGGGGCATGGAGCAGTTCGTGCGCGATGCGCGCATCAACATGATCTACGAGGGCACCAACACCATTCAGTCGCTCGACCTGCTGGGGCGCAAGGTGCTGGCCGACAACGGCGCCAAGCTCAAGAAGTTCGGCGCGCTGGTGCAGCAGCTGATCGAAGACGAAGGCGTCAACGAAGCCATGCTCGAGTTCATCAACCCGCTGGCCGATCTGGGTGACAAGGTCACCAAGCTCACCACCGAACTGGGCATGAAGGCCTTCGCCAACCCCGATGAGGTGGGCGCGGCGGCGGTCGATTACCTGCGCGTGGTCGGCCACCTGGTGTTCGGCTACTTCTGGGCCCGCATGGCGCGCATTTCGCTAGACCACGTTGACAGCGGCGATCCGTTTTACCGCGCCAAGCTGGCGACCGCGCGCTTTTACTTCGCCAAGCTGCTGCCCGAAACCGCCGGCCTCATCCGCACCGCGCGTGCCGGTGCCAAGCCGCTGATGGAGATGGACGAAGCGCTGTTCTGATCGACGAGCCCCATTTTTTGATTTGCCATCTTCTGGAGAGACCATGAAACGATTCCCCGTCCGCAAGGTCGCCGTGCTCGGCGCCGGCGTCATGGGCGCGCAGATCGCCGCGCATCTGGCCAACGTGCGCGTGCCGGTGGTGCTGTTCGATCTGCCCGCGCGCGAGGGCGCCAAGAACGGTGTCGTCACCAAGGCCATCGAGGGCCTGAAAAAGCTCAAGCCCGCGCCGCTGGGCGTAAGCGAAGACGCGGTGCTGATCGGCCAGGCCAACTACGAAGAGCACCTTGAGCAGCTGCGCGATTGCGACCTGATCATCGAGGCGATCGCCGAGCGCATGGACTGGAAGCTCGACCTGTACACCAAGATCGCGCCGTTCATCGCGCCGCACGCCATCGTGGCGAGCAACACCTCGGGTCTGAGCATCACCCAACTGGGTGCGGCGCTGCCCGCCGAGATCCAGCCGCGCTTTTGCGGCATTCACTTCTTCAACCCGCCGCGCTACATGGCGCTGGTCGAGTTGATCCCCACGCCGTCCACGCGCGCCGACATTCTTGATCCGCTTGAGGCCTTCGTGACCACCGCGTTAGGCAAGTGCGTGGTGCGCGCCAAGGACACGCCCAACTTCATCGCCAACCGCGTGGGCGTGGCCGGCATGCTGGCCGTGATGAAGCAGGCCGAGCACTTCGGCCTGAGCTACGACGTGGTCGACGACCTCACCGGCAAGAAGCTCGGCCGCGCCAGCTCGGGCACCTTCCGCACCGCCGACGTGGTGGGTCTGGACACGCTGGCCCACGTCATCCACACGCTGCAGGCCAATCTGGGGCCTGATCAATCGAACGATCCGTTTTTTGGCAGCTACGCCACGCCCAAGGTGCTCGAGTCGCTGATCGCCAAGGGCACGCTGGGCCAGAAGACCGGCGCGGGTTTTTTCAAGAAGGTGGGCAAGGACATCTTGCGGCTCGATCCTGCGTCGGGTGACTACGTGGCCGGTGGCGGCGTGGCCGACGAGGTGATCGTGCGCATCCTCAAAAAGCCGGCCGCCGAGCGATTGAAGCTGCTGCGCGAATCGACCAATCCGCAGGCGCAGTTCTTGTGGGCGGTGCTGCGCGACAGCTTCCACTACAGCGCGGTGCATCTGGTCGACGTGGCCGAGTGCGCGCGCGACATCGATTTCGCCATGCGCTGGGGCTTCGGTCAGGCGCAAGGGCCGTTCGAGATCTGGCAGTCGGCCGGCTGGGCCACGGTGGCGCGCTGGGTGCAAGACGACATCGACGCGGGCAAGGCGCTGTGCGCAGCACCGCTGCCCGACTGGGTGTTCAATGGCCCGGTGGCCGATGGCGGCGGGGTACATCAGGCGCAGGGTTCGTGGTGCGCGGCGCAATCGCGCTTCGTGCCGCCGAGCACGCTGCCGGTGTACGCCCGCCAGCACTTCCGCGAAAGCGTCTTCGGCTCGGGCGCGCCGCTGCCGCTGGCCTCGGGCACCGAGGTGTTCAAGACCGACGAGCTGCGCGTGTGGACGCTCGACGGCGAGGTGCTCATCGCCAGCATCACCGCCAAGCTGCACCTGATCAGCCCGGCCGTGACCGAAGGCCTGATGCGCGCCGTGGCGCTGGCCGAAGAAAGCTATCAAGGCCTGGTCGTGTGGTCGCCCGACGATGTGTTCTCGGCCGGCGCCAACCTCGAAGTGCTGATGCCAGTGTTCATGAAGAGCGGCGCCAAGGGCGTCGAGCCCGAGGAGCGCAAGCTGCAAGAGTTGATGCTGCGCGTGCGCTACGCCAGCGTGCCCGTGGTGTGCGCGATCCGTGGCATGGCGCTGGGTGGCGGTTGCGAGCTGGCGGTGCATTCGGCCCGCCGCGTGGCCGCCATGGAAAGCTATGTCGGTCTGGTCGAAATGGGCGTGGGCCTGCTGCCCGGCGCCGGTGGTCTGACCTACATCGCCCGCCGCGCCGCCGCGATGGCCGCCGCTGGCAACGCCAATGCCGATCTGCTCACCTTCTTGAAAGACGGCTTCACCAGCGTGGCCATGGCCAAGGTGGGCACCAGTGCGATTGAGGGCCGCAAGCTCGGCTACCTGCTCGACGCCGATGTGATCGTGCCCCACAAGGACGAGCTCCTGTTCGTCGCCATCACCCAGGCCAAGGCCATCTTCAACAGCGGCTACCAGCCACCGGTGAATTCGCTGTTCCCGGTGGCCGGCCGCAGTGCGGCCGCCACGCTGAAGACGCAACTGGTCAACATGCGCGACGGCGGCTTCATCACCGCCCACGACTTCCACATCGCCTCGCTGATCGCCGAGGTGCTGTGCGGCGGCGACGTCGACGCCGGATCGCTGGTCAGCGAGGACTACCTGATGGCGCTCGAACGCAAGCACTTCTGCGCCCTGCTCGAGCATCCCAAGACCCAGGAGCGAATCATGGGCATGCTGTCCACCGGCAAGCCGGTTCGCAATTGAGGCGTTGCGTGTTCTTCGCGACCCTCACCCCAGCCCTCTCCCGCAAGCGGGAGAGGGAGCCAAACGAGCCAGGGCGGATCACCGGCCTTCATCCCCTCTCCCTCTGGGAGAGGGCCAGGGTGAGGGTCAGCTGGCCTCAGCCACACCCAACCCTCACCTGAACTCAGACCCTCACCCCAGCCCTCTCCCGCAAGCGGGAGAGGGAGCCACAGCCAACAAGGAACAGCCATGAAACAACTTCAAGACGCCTACATCGTTGCCGCCACACGCACGCCGGTGGGGCGGGCGGGGCGGGGCGTGTTTCGCAACACGCGGCCTGATGACTTGCTGGTGGCTGCCATTCGGGGGGCGCTGGGGCAGGTGCCTACGCTGGACCCCAAGGCGATCGAGGACGCCATCATCGGCTGCGCGATGCCTGAGGCCGAGCAGGGCTACAACGTGGCGCGGCTGGCGGTGCTGCTGGCGGGGCTGCCGCAAAGCGTGGGCGGCGTCACGGTGAACCGCTTTTGCGCGTCGGGCCTCACGTCCATCCAGATGGCGGCCGATCGCATTCGTGTGGGTGAGGCCGAGGTGATGATCGCCGGCGGTTGCGAGAGCATGAGCATGGTGCCGATGACCGGCAACAAGCCGTCGTTCAACCCGGCGGTGTTCATGCGCGACGAGGACATCGGCATCGCCTACGGCATGGGCCTGACCGCCGAGAAGGTGGCGCAGCAATGGAAGGTCACGCGCGAGGCGCAGGATGAATTTGCGCTGCAGTCGCACCAGCGCGCCACCCAGGCTGCGGCCGCTGGCGAGTTCACTGCCGAGATCACGCCGGTGGAGGTGACCGACCGCTCGCCCAATCTCGCCACCGGTGAAGTCAACCGCAAGACGAGCACCGCGAGCGCCGACGAAGGCCCGCGCGCCGACACCACGCTCGAAGCACTGGCCAAGCTGCGCCCCGTGTTTGCCGAAAAGGGCAGCGTGACGGCCGGCAACAGCTCGCAGACCAGCGACGGCGCAGCGTGCCTGATTCTGGCCAGCGAGCGCGCCATCCAAACGCACAACCTGCAGCCGCTGGCTCGCTTCGTGAGCTTTGCCAGCCGCGGCGTGCCGCCCGAGGTGATGGGCATCGGCCCGATCGAGGCGATTCCCGCCGCGCTGCGCTACGCCGGACTGCAGCAAGCCGACCTCGACTGGATTGAGCTCAACGAAGCGTTTGCCGCGCAGTCGCTGGCGGTGCTCAACACGCTCGGCCTTGACCGCAGCAAGGTCAACCCGCTGGGCGGCGCGATCGCGCTCGGCCACCCGCTGGGTGCCACCGGCGCCATTCGCGCGGCCACCGTCATCCACGCGCTGCGCCGGCGTCAGCTGAAGTACGGCATGGTCACGATGTGCGTGGGCTCGGGCCAGGGCGCTGCCGGAATTTTCGAGCGATGCTGAACTCGATGGACATCAAGACCGCCACCCTCAACGGCGTGGCCACGATCGAGATCGCCCGGCCGCACAAGAAGAACGCGCTCACAGCCGAGATGTATTCGGCGATGGCCGCCGCGCTGCGTGCCGCCGACGTCGACACCGCCGTGCGTGCGCTGCTGATCACCGGCCAGCCGGGCATCTTCACCTCGGGCAACGACATCGACGATTTCATGAACCGCCCGCCCTCGACGCCCGACGCGCCGGTGTTCGACTTCATGCGCGCGCTGGTGGCTTGCCGCAAGCCGGTGGTGGCAGCCGTCACCGGTGCGGCCATTGGCATCGGCACCACCATGCTGCTGCACTGCGATCTGGTCTATGTGTCAGACGAGGCGCGGCTGGCGATGCCGTTTGCGAGCCTGGGGCTGGTGCCCGAATTTGCGTCCAGCCTGATCCTGCCGCAGTTGGTAGGGCAGGCCAAGGCGGCCGAAAAGCTGCTGCTGGGCGATCCGTTCACCGCCGAAGAGGCCGTGGAGATGCGCATCGCCAACGCCGTGTTGCCCGCCGGTGAGGTGCTGCGCCACGCCCGCCGCATGGCCGAGCGTTTCAACACGCTGCCGCCCGGCGCGGTGCGCGACAGCAAACAGCTGCTGCGCCGCGCCAGCGTCGAGCGCGTGCTGGAGACCATCAACGCCGAAGCCATCATTTTCGGCCAGCGCCTGTCCAGCCCCGAAGCCACCGAGGCCTTCAGCGCGTTCTTTCAAAAGCGCAAGCCGGATTTTTCGAGCTTCAGCTGAGGGCCGGCCGGCGCAAAATCGAGGCACTGCTTTTTGGGGGAGACCGTCATGTCAGATCTGGTTGCCGAGTTGTCCCAGCGAGCCCTTGAATTGGCGCCCGAGGATCGGGCTCGCCTCGCCGAAGAATTGCTCGCGTCGCTCGACACCGATGTGTCCGCGGAAGGCGATGCCGCATGGGACGCTGAACTGCGCCAGCGCATCGCTGATGTCGACAGCGGCGCCGCCACGCTGCTGAGCGCAGACGGTGTCTTTGCCCGGGTTCGCAGCCAACTGCGTTGAAGCCGGTTCGCTTTCATCCCGCCGCCGAGGCGGAACTGGCGGCTGAGGCCGCGCATGACGACGAACGTTCGCCCGGTCTGGGTGAGCGCTTCGTGACCGAAATCGAGGCGGCTTGCGCCTTGGCCGCGGGCTTCAGTGGCATCGGGTCACCGTACCGCTACGGTACCCGTCGGGTGTTCGCCAAGCGCTTCCCCTTTGCCATCGTGTACCGCGAACTTCCCGACGAAATCGTCGTGCTCGCCATCGCACCGTATCCACGTCAGCCGGGCTACTGGCGGGGCCGCAAGGCATGACGGTGAGGACGGGCACGCGCCTGGGTTGCCACTCTTAATCCAGCGACATCGTCTTTGGCTTGGTGTTTGTGCAGCGTTCAGGCTGCGTTATCGCGCTGCTCGGCTGAATCTGCACCGGGATCGCGAGCAATGCGCGCGACGCCGAGCTTGAGGCCCAGCATGCCGAAGATGCTGTTCATCGTGTTGACGCTGCCGGGGCTGCGCTCTTGTTCGATGTCTTGCATCGTCCGGTAGGCCACGCCGGAGAGCTTGGCCATCTCTGCCGTGGTCAGCCGCATCGTTTTCTTGAGGTGACGCACGGCCTGCGGCAGCGACCACTCGGGGTGGGCCAGCACATCCTCGACGGCCTGCCGGCGCAGCTCGAGCTGCTCGGGGATGGACAGGGTGTTGAAGCGCTTGTCCATACTTTTCAGCTCAGCTCAGTGCGGCCAGTTGCCGGGCTTGAGTCAGCATGCTTTGGCGCACATGGGCGAAAACTTCTTCGCCCACTGTGCTGCGCATGCACCCACTGGCCACTTCGTGCCAGATGCGCTGGGCATGCAGTTGGATGGTGGGGGCTTCTGACACTTGCACGAAATTGCATCAATAACGATCGATATTGACAGGTCGTATTAGATGCTTTTTCGTGTGATTGATGGTTCTGCGCTGGGTGGCCGGCCGCGTGTGCCCCGCCGCCCTCAATCCACCACCACCGCCTTCGGCCGCCCATTGGCGGCGATGGCCACAGAAGTCAGGCTGGCCTCGGTGAACTTTGCCAGCCTTGGGCTGGTGCTCGAGTTCGCCCCCAGTCTGATCCTGCCGCACCTGGTAGGTCAGGCCCGAGCCGCCGAGAAGCTGTTGCTGGGCGACCCGTTCACCGCCTTGCTGCGGCGCGCCAGCCTGCCGCAGGTGCTCGAAGCCATCGAAGCCGCGATCTTCGGCGATGAGTAGCGAACAAGCTTTAGGCGTGGGTTTCGGCCGTGCCGCTGCCAAGGGTTGATTGCGGTCAACGTAGAGGGTTGATCCGCTCTGAGACCCACGCTTTTTTAGACAACGCAGGCTTTTCAACCAAGTGCCAAGACGCTATGCCGCAAACTAAGGTGGCAATGAGCGACGTTGCCATCAGCGCGCCTGTGCCGATGCCGGGGAATGCATTCACCAAAAGTTGCTGTACCAGAAACCCGTAGATGTAGACACCATATGAGTAGTCGCCCAGTCGATTGAAGGCAAGCAATGGGGTTGCACGGGCATAGGCGGCAAACAACACCAAGTAGCCAACGGCTGCAGAGTACACGAAGTAAAACGCGTCGCGCTGCACCGAGGCGATCGCCATCCCCAAAATCAGCGCGCAGGCCGCACGTCCACTCAAATCGATCTTGTCACGCAGAACATAGAACGATGCGCCGGTGAAGAAAGCGAACGCGAGACGGGGCCATCCGTGCTCTGCCCCCGTCAGTCGAGTGTGCACGGTCAGCGCAGCAGCAATGACGCATCCCAGAAGGATGAGGCGTCCCGTTCAAGCGACTCGCCGAGTCGGCATCAAGCCGGCCAGCCACCAGCAAATGCACAAGCAGGCATACATCCTGACTTCACTGGCCATTGTCCAAAGCGAGCCATTGACAGCCCGCGGGTAAGCGTTGTGCTCGAACACGCCGGGTAGCGTGTGCGCCATGCCCCCGAACATCGTGGCGTTCTTGATGACGTATCGCCATGTCTCGTGCGATCGGGCAAAGTCCACAAGAGTTAGGGTTGTCAGGCTGGGCCCGACGAGCAGAACGGTGATGGCTAGCACCACCCACAGGGCGGGCAAGATCCGCAGGGCCCGAGCTGCTGCGAACTCAAGAAGGTTCTGTCGCGAAACCAAACTGTTGCAGACCAGAAATCCGCTGGTGACGAAGAAAACGTCAACGGCGATGCTCCCCAGCGTCATGCCATAGGTGGTCCAAAGCGGTTCGTTTTCTGACTTCCCGGAGGACAGAGCAAAGCTGTGCGTTACCAGGACAGCAAGCGCAGCCAGAAATCGAATCAGGTTGAAGTGGTTGTCTCGGCCCCCCATGCGGTCATTAATCGTCATGCGCTTCTCCGCCACGAGCATCAGTATCCAGGTCCACCTCCACCGCCCTCGGCCGCCCATTGGCGTCGATGGCCACATAGGTCAGGCTGGCTTCGGTGACTTTCACCACCTCGGGCGTTGCCGGGTTGCGTTCGGCGTAGACCTCGACGTGCACCGTGATCGAGGTGGTGCCGATGCGCTCGATGCGTGAATAAAAGCTCAGCAGGTCGCCCACGCTGACCGGCTGCTTGAAGGTGAAGTGGTTGACGGCCACCGTGGTGACGCGGCCGCGGGCGATGCGCACCGGTTGCACCGCGCCGGCGATGTCGACCTGGGCCATGATCCAGCCGCCGAAGATGCCGCCAATCGGGTTGGTGTCGGCCGGCATCGGCATCATGCGCAGCACCAGGCTGGCGTCGGGGTGCAAGCCTGAGGGCGCCTTCAGGCGCGAGCGTTCGATGACCGAAGCGGGTACCGCGGAGGGCGGTGACTGAACCTCACCAGACGAGGCCTCGGGGTGTTTCGGGTTCTCGTGCATATTGCGTGACCTGCTTCGGTGTGGGGTCGAATCATTCTTTCACGCCAGTCTTTCTTTCAGCGATCCATGCGCCCCACCACTTTGAGTGCTCCCCCCGCCGATGCGGCCACCCCGGCCACCCCGCGATCCGACTGGTCGACGATCAAGAAGCTGCTGCCCTATGTGTGGCAATGGCGCTACCGGGTGGGGCTGGCGCTGGCGTTTTTGATTGCGGCCAAGGTGGCCAACATCGGCGTGCCGCTGCTGCTCAAAAGCCTGGTCGATGCGCTGGCACTGCAGCCGGGCGATGCGCGTGCGGTGCTGGTGGTGCCGGTGGCGCTGCTGCTGGGTTACGGCGCGCTGCGCGTGTCGATCACGCTGTTCACCGAGTTGCGCGAGCTGTTGTTCTACCCGGTGGCTGCGCGCATCGCCCGGCGCATCGGGCTCGAGACCTTCGATCACCTGCTGAGCCTGAGCCTGCGCTTTCACCTTGAGCGGCAAACAGGCGGCGTCTCGCGCGACATCGACCGCGGCGCGCGTTCGATCCAGTCGCTGCTGAGCTACCTGATCTACAACATCTTGCCCACGCTGATCGAGATCACGCTGGTCATCGCCCTGCTGTCGGCCAAGTTCGATGGCTGGTTTGCGGCCATCACCTTTGGCGCGCTGCTGCTGTACATCGTGTTCACCATCAGCGTGACCGAATGGCGCACCGCGTTTCGGCGTGCGATGAACGAGCAGGACTCAAAAGCCAGCACCAAGGCGGTTGATGCGCTCATCAACTACGAGACGGTCAAGTACTTCTCGAACGAAAAATTCGAGCAGGCGCGCTACGACGAGAACCTGCAGCGGCTCGAGCGCGCCTCGATCAAGTCGCAGACCTCGCTGTCGGTGCTCAACGTGGGCCAGAGTCTGATCATCGCGGTGGCGGTCACGCTGCTGGTGTGGCGCGCCACCGAGGGCGTGGTGGCCGGCACCATGACGCTGGGCGATCTGGTGATGGTCAACGCGCTGATGATTCAGTTGTATGTGCCGCTGAACTTTCTGGGCGTGATCTACCGCGAGATCAAGCAGTCGACCATCGACATGGAAAAGATGTTCGCGCTGCTCGGCCAAAACCGCGAGATCGCCGATGCGCCCGATGCGCAGCCGTTGCGCTTCGAGGCCCCAGCTGACGCGCCCGAGGTGCCCGCGGTCAGATTCAAGAACGTGCGCTTTGGCTACGACACCGATCGCACCATCCTCCACGACATCAGCTTCGAGATTCCGGCCGGCAAGACGGTGGCGGTGGTGGGGCCGTCGGGCTCGGGCAAGAGCACGCTGGCGCGGCTGCTGTTTCGCTTCTACGACGTGAACGCCGGCGGCATCGAGATCGCCGGCCACGACATCCGCACGGTCACGCAACTGAGCCTGCGCCAGGCGATCGGCATCGTGCCGCAGGACACGGTGCTGTTCAACGACACGGTTGAATACAACATCGCCTACGGCCGCACCAGCGCCAGCCGCGCCGAGGTCGAAGCCGCCGCGCAGGCCGCGCACATCCACGCCTTCATCACCTCCACCCCCAAGGGCTACGAGACCATGGTCGGCGAGCGCGGGTTGAAGCTCTCGGGCGGCGAAAAGCAGCGCGTGGCCATCGCCCGCACGCTGCTCAAGAACCCGCCCATCCTGATCTTTGATGAGGCCACCTCGGCGCTCGACTCGGCCAACGAGCGCGCCATCCAGGAAGAACTGCGCAGCGTCGCGCGCAACAAGACCGCGCTGGTCATCGCGCACCGCTTGTCGACCGTGGTCGACGCGCACCAGATCCTGGTGATGGAGCACGGGCGCATCCTCGAGCGCGGCTCGCACGCCGAGCTGCTGGCGCTAGACGGGCGCTATGCCGAGATGTGGGCCTTGCAGCAAGCCAGTGCCGACGACGAGGTGGGAGAATTTCCCGCATGAGCCAGCACGCCAAGCCCGACACCTTGACCCTGACCCGCCCCGACGACTGGCACCTGCACCTGCGTGATGGTGCGGCGATGGCGGCGGTGGTGCCCGACACGGCGCGGCAGTTCGCCCGGGCCATCGTGATGCCCAATCTCAAGCCGCCGGTGACCACCGCGGCGCAGGCGCTGGCCTATGCCGATCGCATCCGTGCGGCGGTGCCTGCGGGCGTCGACTTCGAGCCGCTGATGACGCTGTACCTGACCGACCGGCTGCCGCCCGACGAGATCGCTCGCGCCCGCGACGCCGGCGTGGTGGCGGTCAAGCTGTATCCGGCTGGCGCCACCACCAACAGCGACGCCGGCGTGACCGACTTGCGAAAGACCTTCCCGACGCTCGAAGCCATGCAGCGCCTGGGCCTGCCGCTGCTGGTGCACGGCGAGGTGACCGATCCGGCCATCGACCTGTTCGATCGCGAGACGGTGTTCATCGACACCCAGCTGATCCCGCTGCGCCGCGATTTCCCCGAGCTGAAGATCGTCTTCGAGCACATCACCACCCGCGAAGCCGCGCAGTACGTGGCCGAGGCCGGCGCGCACACCGCCGCCACCATCACCGCGCACCACCTGCTCTACAACCGCAACGCCCTCTTCACCGGCGGCGTGCGGCCGCACTATTACTGTTTGCCGGTGCTCAAGCGCGAGACCCACAGGCTGGCGCTGGTGGCCGCGGCCACCTCGGGCAGCGACCGCTTCTTTCTGGGCACCGACAGCGCGCCGCACCCGGCCCATCTGAAAGAGCACGCCAGCGGCTGCGCGGGTTGCTACACCGCGCTGTCGGCGATCGAGCTGTACGCCGAGGCGTTCGAAGCGGCTGGCGCGCTCGAGCGGCTCGAAGGCTTTGCGAGCTTTCACGGCCCGGACTTCTACGGCTTGCCACGCAACACCGATCGCATCACCTTGCGCCGCGAAAGCTGGACGCTGCCCGAGTCGCTGCCTTTCGGCGAGGCTCAGTTGAAGCCGCTGCGCGGCGGCGAGACGCTGGCATGGCGGCTGGTCGGCTGAAGTCCGCCGCGACTCGCAACCCCCTCTTTTCACACGGAACACCATGGAACACCCGAGCCGCATTGCGCTGCTGATCGATGCCGACAACGTGTCGGTGGATGTGCTCAGGCAAGTGCTGCACCGGCTGATCGCCAGCGGTGACCGCCTGCAGCACCGACGCGCCTACGGCAGCGTGCAAAAGGCGGTCGAGTTTGGCGAGATCTGCCGCGATCACGCCATTCGCTTCCTGCCCAGCACCTTCGCCGGGCCCAACGCCACCGACATCGCGATGGCCATCGACGCGGTCGAGCTGGTGCTGCGCCAGCCGGTCGACGAGGTGGTGATCGTGTCGTCCGACATGGACTACTCGCCACTCATCGTTCGGCTGCGCGAACTGGGCTGCCGCGTCACCGGCTACGGCCAGCAGGGCAAGTCGGGCCGCGACATCGAGCGCGACTACGAGCGCGTGTACGACCAGTTCAGCGTGATCGGCCCGGGCAAGCCGCGCGCGGTGAGCCGGCCGTTGCAGCTGGTCGAGCCGCGTGGCGACGCCGCTGAGGCACCGCCCGTGGCACCCCTGACACCTCGCACCCGCGCACCGCGCGCGCCCCGCAAGGCCAAGCCGCTGGCCGCGCCGGTGATCATCCCCCTGCCTCTTTCGGCCACTGCCTCCGCGCCCGCCCCCGAGGTTCTGGCGCCACGGCAGCCCGAGCCCCCAGCGGTGCCAGCCCCGCAAGCCAAGCCCGCGTCGGCTGCCCGAGCGCGCGGCAGGCGAGCGCCAGCCGCTGCACAGGCGGCGCCGACGCTGTCCGCCGTGGTGCCGGCGGCCGTCGAGGCGGTGCTCGATGCCTGCCCCGGTCTGCGCGGTGGCGCGGCGGTGCGGCTCAATGGCGTGGCCAAGGCGCTGCGCGATGCCGGCCTGTTGAGCCAGAGCGGCAGGACCACGGCGCTGTTCAAGCGGCTCGCCTCCCACTTCGAGCTGCTGCCCGCCGACAAGCCCGAGTCGGTGCGCTTTCGCGGCGGCTGAATCGCGCAAGCGGTTGGCGTGCATGGCCCCGCTCGACATCGACTGGAGCGCGCCGTGGCTGGCGCCATACCGCGGCGTCGGTGAGGCCATCGACGTGCGCTTGCGCGCCGGTGCTTCGGTGGCCGATGCGCTCAACGACGCGCTGGCACGGCGCAGCACGCCCGGCGCAGCGCCGCTGGCCGCGGGCATCACCACGCTGCAGCGCTTCGTGCCGCAAGGCGATCTGGCCGAAGGCACGGCCTACGAGTCGCACATCGCGCGCACCGGCTGCGTGCCCACCCGCGACAACGCGCACGACTTGTTCAACGGGCTGGTCTGGCTGACGTTTCCGGCGCTCAAGGGCCGGCTCAATGCGCTGCACGCCGCGCAGATCGCGCGCGACGGCGTGGGCGCACAGCGCGGTGCGGTGCGCGATGCGCTGACGCTGTTCGACGAGAACGCGGCGCTGTGGCAAGCCCCGCCGGTGCTGGTCGACGCGCTGCGGCAGCGCGACTGGACCGCACTTTTCATCACCCATCGAGCGTTGTGGAGTGAGTGCCGGCTCACGCTGATCGGCCATGCCCTGCTGGAAAAGCTGCTGGCCCCGCGCAAGGCCATGACGGCCCATGTGTGGCCGCTGCACGGTGAGGTCGATGCAGCGCTGCCCGAGGATTTGCTGCGCTCGCACCGTGGCTGGCTGCCGCTGCCGGTGCTGGGCGTGCCAGATTGGTGGAACCCGAATGAACAAATCGGGTTCTATGACGATGCCGCCGTGTTCCGCGCGGCGCCGGGTCATCTTGAAAATCAGCCGCCCGGCGTCACAACCGCATCATCCTGATTCGACCGAATCGTGCAACCAAGGAGTCTGCCTTCATGAAACGCATTGCCCTGTTCCTGTTGACCAACGTCGCCGTGATGGTGGTGCTGGGCATCGCCGTGAACCTGCTCGGGCTCAACAGCTTCCTGACGTCCAACGGCCTCGACCTGACCTCGCTGCTGGGCTTTTCGCTGGTGATGGGCTTTGGCGGCGCGATCATTTCGCTGCTGATGAGCAAGCCCATGGCCAAGATGTCGACCGGCGCGCAGGTCATCAACGACTCGCCCGACGCCACCCACCAGTGGCTGGTCAACACCGTGGCTCGCTTTGCCCAAAGCGCAGGCATCGGCATGCCCGAGGTGGCCATCTACGAAGGCGCACCCAACGCCTTCGCCACCGGCGCGTTCAAGAACTCGGCGCTGGTGGCCGTGTCGACCGGTCTGGTGCAGTCGATGACGCGCGAGGAGGTCGAGGCGGTGATCGGCCACGAGGTGGCCCACATCGCCAACGGCGACATGGTCACGATGACGCTGATCCAAGGCGTGATGAACACCTTCGTGGTGTTCCTGTCGCGGGTGATCGGCTACGTGGTGGACCGCATCATCTTGCGCAACGACCGCGAAGGCCCGGGCATCGGCTACATGATCACCACCGTGGTGATGGACCTGCTGCTGGGTGTGCTGGCCGCGATCATCGTGGCGTGGTTTTCGCGGCAGCGCGAGTTCCGCGCTGATGCGGGTGCGGCCGGCCTGATGGGACGCAAGCAGCCGATGATCAATGCGCTGGCCCGTCTGGGTGGGCTCGACCCCGGCGAAATGCCCAAGGCCATGCAGGCCATGGGCATCAGCTCGCGCCCGAGCGGCCTGATGGCGCTTTTCTCAACCCACCCGCCGATGGAAGAGCGCATCGCGCGCCTTCGCGAGTCGGCCTGAGCAGCGCAGCGGCCGATAATCGAGCCGTGAAGCAAGCCAGACCGCCGCTGGTGCAATCACCCGAAAGGGCGCACTGGAGGAAGGTCCGGACTGCACAGGGCAGCGCAGCAGCTAACGGCTGTCCACCGTGAGGTGAGGATCAGAGCAACAGAGACGAGTCGAGACGGGGTTCCCAAATCGGGTGTTCTGTCAGCCGCCGGCGCAAGCCGGTGCCCCAAGTGGCTTGCCACACGGGGCCGGGCGCAAGCCCGAGGCTGTCAGCCGCACGAGCCGGGGTGCAACCCCAGCTCGGGTGAAACGGGCAATCTCTGCGCGCAGCAACACCAAATAGGCCAGCGTTGATGTGGCTCCGCGGAGCTGGCGGGTAGGTGGCACCGAGCCGTGCAGTGATGCACGGCCCAGAGGAATGGCGGTCACGGCGCGTCCGTCGCAAGGCGGGCGCGCTGCACAGAATCCGGCCTATCGGCTCGCTTCACACTTTTTTCGCATCCGCCATGTCGGCGCTTGCTGGCCTGGATGCAATCGATGAACCCTGACGCGGCCACCCTCTGGCGGCGGCCACGCTGGCTGCTGGCGCTGCTGCTGGCCGGTCTGGGCACGATCGGGCCGTTCTCGATCGACACCTACTTGCCGGCCTTTGCCGGCATTGCGCAATCGCTCGGCGCCACGCCAGTGCAGATGCAGCAAACGCTGTCGGCCTATCTGTTTGGCGTGGCGGTGATGAACCTGTTCCACGGCGCGATCTCCGACAGCGTGGGCCGCCGCCCGGTGGTGCTGTGGGGCGTGGCGGCGTTCACGCTGGCGTCGGTGGGTTGTGCGCTGGCCTCGAGCATCGGCGCGCTGGTGTTCTTCCGGGCCGTGCAGGGCATGGCCACGGGCGCTGGCATGGTGGTGTCGCGCGCGGTGATCCGCGACATGTACCCGCCCACCGAGGCGCAAAAGGTGATGTCCATGGTCACCATGTTCTTTGGCATGGCGCCCATGGTCGCGCCGCTGGTCGGCGGCTTGCTGTTCGTGTTCGTGGGCTGGCGCTCGGTGTTCTGGTTTCTGGCGGCGGTGGGCGCGGCGCTGTGGATCTCCAACCAGCGGCTGCTGCCCGAGACGCTGCACCCCTCGCAGCGCCAGCCGCTGAATGTGCGCAACCTGATGCTCGGCTATCGGCAGCTGGGCTCCAACACGCGTTTTCTGGCGCTCGCGCTGGCCGGTGGCGTACCGTTCAACGGCATGTTTTTGTACGTGCTGTCGGCACCGGTGTTCCTGGGCGAGCACCTGAAGCTGGCACCTCAGCACTTCTTCTGGCTGTTCATCCTGATCATCCTCGGCATCATGAGCGGCGCCTTTCTGTCGGGTCGCCTGGCCGGTCGGATCACGCCGCAGCGGCAAATTCAAGCCGGCTTTCTCGTCATGGGGGTGGTGTCGGTGCTCAATGTGGCGCTGAACCTCGCCTGGCCGCCCAACGTGTGGTGGTCGATGCTGCCGGTCTCGCTGTTTTCGCTGGGCTGGGCGCTGATGACGCCGTCGGTGACGCTGCTGGTGCTCGACCAGGCGCCCGATCGCCGCGGCATGGCGGCCTCGCTGCAGTCGTCGATTGCCAGCACGGCCAATGGGCTGGTCGCCGGCGTGGTGGCGCCGCTGGTGATGCATTCGGTGCTGGCGCTGGCGCTCACCTCGATGGCGATGATGGCCATCGGCGCGCTGGCCTGGCTGTGGGTGCGGCCGCGACTGCCCTGATCACCGCAGCGCCTTCCAAAAAGGGTCGGGTGGCGCACTCAAGTCGCCCCGGGTCAGGCCGATAGACCAGTGACAACCCTTGGTTTACTGCGGAGTGCTCACCATGCTGTTTGACTTTCATCGCTGCCCGGCCGCTGTTTCGCGTCATCTGCTGACGGCTGCGATGGTCTGCTCGGTGATGAGCTTGGGCGCGCCGGTGCTGGCCTCGACCACCAAGGACGACGCCACTCCCGCCAAGGCCACGACCTCCAAGAAAACGGCCAAGCCGACCGATGAAGACCTCACGGCCAAGACCATCTCGGCGGCCACCGCTGCGGCTGCGGCCGCCGATCTGGGCGACCCGGTGCCGCGCGCCACGGCGCGCGATCCGATGGACATCATTCGCGAGCGCCTGGCGGCTCGTCTGGGCGCCGCCCGCGTGCCAGCCGCCACGTCTGGCGGCTCGGTCAAGGTGGTGTCCAACGATCCGACCGAGGTCAAGCCAGCCCCCCGCCCCAAGGCCGCGCCCACACGGGTGGCCGCGCTCAGCCCGGGGCTTGCCGACCCGACCATGGTGCTCGGTGCGAATGCGGTGGGCAGCAGCCCGCGCAGCGCAGCGAACACTCGCGCTGCCGGCAGCAGCCACTGGAGTTATGAAGGCGAGAACGGACCGGCCGCCTGGGCGCAGCTGAAACCCGAGTTCGCCACCTGCGGCAGCGGCTCGCGGCAAAGCCCGATCGACATCCGCGACGGCATCAAGGTTGAGCTTGATGCGGTGCAGTTCGACTACCGAGCGAGCGGCTTTCGCGTGGTCGACAACGGCCACACCGTGCAGGTCAACGTGGCTGCGGGCAATTCCATCGAGGTGGGTGGCAAGCGCTACGAGCTGGTGCAGTTCCACTTTCACCGGCCATCCGAAGAGCGCATCGACGGCAAGCCCTTCGACATGGTGGTGCACCTGGTGCACAAGAGCGTCGATGGCCGTGTGGCGATGGTCGCGGTGCTGCTCGACAAAGGCAGCGCGCAACCGGTGGTGCAGATGGTGTGGAACAACCTGCCGCTCGAAAAGGGCGATGAGGTGGCTGCCCGCGCGCCGCTCGATTTGAATGCCTTGCTGCCCACCGACCGCCGCTACTACACCTACATGGGCTCGCTCACCGAGCCGCCGTGCAGCGAAGGCGTGCTGTGGATGGTGATGAAGACGCCGGTCGAGGTGTCGCCCGAGCAGATCGCCATCTTCTCGCGCCTGTATCCGATGAACGCCCGGCCGATCCAGTCGGCCAGCGGGCGCATGATCAAAGAGTCGAACTGAGCCTCGCAGCGCGCAGCCGGCGAGTCTGGCAGCGCGTCGCACGGCCCGCATAGACTGGCGGCCTTTGTTCCTTGCTGGAAAGTGCCGCCATGCTGATGCTGATCCTGGGCCTCGTGATTCTTCTGGGCATGCACTCCGTGTCTATCGTGGCGCCGGGCTGGCGTGATGCGCAGGTGGCCGCGCGTGGCGAACAAGTCTGGAAACTGATCTATGGCGGCGTGTCGGTGGTCGGCTACCTGCTCATCGAATACGGCTGGGCAACCGCCAACGTGCCGCCGATGCAGCTGTACTCGCTGCCGCCTTTCTTTCGCCACATCGCGTGGCTGCTGATGGTGCCGGTGTTCCCGCTGCTGTTCGCAACCTACCTGCCCGGGCGCATTTCGAGCGTCACCAAGCACCCCATGCTGGCCGCCGTCAAGTTCTGGGCGCTGGCCCACCTGCTGGCCAACGGCAGCGTGGCTTCCACCGTGCTGTTCGGCTCGTTTCTGGTCTGGGCGGTGGTCGATCGCATCTCGCTGAAGCGTCGGCCCCCCCGCGCCACGCCGCGTGCGCCTGCCGGCCGCTACAACGATGCGATCGCCATCGTCGGCGGTCTGGCCACCTACGCCGCCTTCCTGCTCGGCGTGCACCAGTGGCTGATCGGCGTGTCGCCGCGCTGAAGCCGCTTTCGTGCACCTGAGCGGCGCCGGGCGCGCCGCCATCGAAGCGCCCCGCTGGCCTGCGCCAGCGGGGCTTTTTTCTGGCCGCGTGAAAACGCCGGGCCGGCGGCCGGTGTGTAAGCGCGTGTGCGGCCGACTCTTCACACATCACTTTCAGATCACCCCCCAAGCGCTTGTTTTTTAACGATTTTTCATTTCCAGACCCACCTTCGATATCGGCGCTAAGTACTTGATTTCATTGAATTTTTCTTTGCTTTGGCGTTGACGGTCGGGGGTTTCTTGCGCTAAAGTGCAAATAAGTGCACTTTGGTGGGGTTTTGTGGCAAATCTGGTGTTTCAGGGGCCTGCAGCGTTGACCTTGGATGGCAAGGGGCGTCTGGCCGTGCCTGCCAGGCATCTTGCGGTGCTGCGCGAGATGAACGTCAGCCAGCTCACCATCACCAAGCACCCCGACGGCCCCTTGATGGTGTTTCCGCGCCCGGCCTGGGAAGACTTCCGCGACAAGATCAGCGCGCTGCCGATGGACGCGGTGCGCTGGAAGCGCATGTTTCTGGGCAACGCCATGGACGTCGACATCGACGCTTCGTCGCGGGTGCTGATCGCGCCCGAACTGCGTGCGTCGGCAGGTCTGGATCGCAGCGTGATGCTGATCGGCATGGGCAGCCACCTCGAGCTGTGGGACGCCGTGCGTCACGCCGAGCACGAGGCCGAAATCATGCGTGGCGAGATGCCCGATGCGCTCAAGGGCTTCTCGTTCTGAGCCCACTGACATGACCCTTGATGCCGCCTGCGTCCACACCACGGTCTTGCGTGACGAAGCGGTCGACGCCTTGCTCCACCTCACGCCGCCACCGGCCGATGACCAGGCTGTGGCGCGCGCTGCCGGCGGTCTCTACGTGGACGGCACCTTTGGCCGCGGCGGACATTCGCGTTTGCTGTTGCAGCGGCTCTCGCCGGGTGGTCGGTTGATCGCGCTGGACCGCGACCCGCAGGCGGTGGCTGCGGCCGCCGCCGACGCGCAGCTGGCCGATCCGCGCTTTTCCATTCAGCACACCGCCTTCAGCCAGATCGTGCCCACGCTGGCGGCGCTGGGTGTGAGCCGCATCGACGGGCTGCTGCTCGATCTGGGTGTGTCGTCGCCGCAGATCGACAGCCCCGAGCGCGGCTTCAGCTTTCGCTTCGACGGCCCGCTCGACATGCGCATGGACACCACCCGTGGCGAGAGTGCTGCGGATTTTCTGGCCCGCGCCGATGAGCGCCATCTTGCGGAAGTGATACGGGACTATGGGGAAGAACGGTTTGCTCTCCAGGTTGCAAAGGCGCTTGTTGCTCGGCGCGAGAGCGGCAACCCCATTCGAACCACACGCGAGCTGTCCGAGGTCGTGGCTGGTGCAGTCAAGACCCGCGAGCCGGGCCAGAACCCTGCAACGCGCACGTTTCAAGCTCTTCGGATTTTCGTCAATGCCGAGCTTGAGGAGCTCGAGCAAGGGCTGAACGCGGCGCTCGAGCTGCTCGCCCCCGGTGGCCGGCTGGTGGTCATCAGCTTCCACTCGCTCGAAGACCGCATCGTCAAGACCTTCATCGCCCGCGAAAGCAAGGCGGTGTTCGACCGCCGCGCACCGTTTGCCCCCGAGGTGGCGATGCGGCTGGTGGCGCTGGGCCGCGTCAAGCCCGGTGAGACCGAGCTGCGCGCCAATCCGCGCGCACGCTCGGCGGTGATGCGCGTGGCCGAGCGCACCGACGTGCCCGCGCCTCACACAGGGGCTCGCCGATGAGCCGCATCAATGTGCTGCTGCTGCTGGCGCTGATGATCAGCAGCATCTATCTGGTGCGCGTGTCCTACGAGTCGCGACGCCTGTTTGCCCAGCTTGACCGCGAGCAAAGCCAGCAGCGCCGGCTCGAGACCGAATTCGGCCGCCTGCAGACCGAACGTCAGGCGCAGGCCACGCCGTCACGGGTGGAAAAGACTGCGCGCGAAAAGCTCGGCATGCGCAGCGCCACGCCGGCCGTCACGCAGTACGTGATCGCACCGGTGGCGCGCACCATCCCGGGTGGTGTTGCGGCTTCGGCCGCCGGAGGTGCACGTTGAAGCTGCCGGGCAGCCGCAAGGCCGCCGGCGCGCCCAAGGGCACGCCGCCGAGCGTGCGCGGCGTCAACTATTCGAACAGCCCGGTGCTGGTGTCGCGAACGCCGGTGGGCCGCTCCAAGTTGCTGGTCGCGCTGGTCGGTCTGGGGTTTTGCGTGCTGCTCGGCCGCGCCGCCTATGTGCAGGTGTTTGGGGCTGACTTCTATTTGAAGCAAGGCGAGATCCGCTACGCCTACACCATGCCCCTGCCAGCCAGCCGCGGGCGCATCCTGGACCGCAACGGCGAGCTGATGGCCTCTAGCGTGCCTGCGCCCTCGCTGTGGGTGATCCCGAAAGACTTCGATGCCAAACCGGCCGAGCGGCGCGAGCTGGCCTTGCTGCTGGGCATGAAGCCGCGTGCGCTCGAAGACCGCCTCGACGACAGCCCGAACTTCATCTGGCTGGGCCGCCAGGTCGATGACAGTGTGGCCAAGGAGGCGCTGGCGCTGGGCCTGCCCGGGCTGCACAAGTCCAGCGAGTTCCGCCGCAAATACCCCGAAGGCGAGGCCGCGGCCCATGTGGTGGGCTTCACCGACGTCGAAAACCGCGGTCAGGAAGGCATCGAGCTGGCGTTCCAGTCCGACCTGGTGGGCCGCAAGGGCAGCCGCCGCGTCATCAAGGACCGCCTCGGGCGGGTGATCGAAAACATCGGCGACAGCGTGCCGCCGGCGGACGGGCGCGACGTGCAGTTGTCGATCGACTCGAAGCTGCAGTTCTTTGCCTATCGCCGCTTGCGCGAGGCGGTGGCCGAACACAAGGCCAAGGCCGGCAGCGTGGTGGTGCTCGATGCGCAGTCGGGCGAGGTGCTGGCACTGGCCAACTACCCGAGCTATGCGCCGTCCGATCGCCGCAACCTGACCGGCGAGCAGCTGCGCAACCGCGCGCTCACCGACACCTTCGAGCCGGGCTCGACGATGAAGCCTTTCGTCATCGGTCTGGCGCTGGAAACCGGCCGCGTCACGCCCGACACCGTGATCCAGACCGCGCGCATCAACATCACGGGCACCACCATCAGCGACGCGCACCCGCACGACGAGCTCACCGTCAACGGGGTGATCCAGAAGTCGAGCAACGTGGGCACCGTGAAGATCGCCATGCAGATGCAGCCGCGCGAGATGTGGGAGCTCTACACCCAGGCCGGTTTTGGCCAAAAGCCGCAGATCGAATTTCCCGGCGTGGTCAGCGGCAAGCTGCGCCCCTACAAGACCTGGCGTCCGATCGAGCAGGCCACCATGAGCTACGGCTACGGCCTGTCGGCGTCGCTGTTTCAGCTGGCGCACGCCTACACCGTGTTTGCCCATGACGGCGAGGTGATTCCGGTCACCCTGCTCAAGCAGCCTGAGCAGCCGGATTCAAAGCGGGTCGACGGCATGCGGGTGTTTTCACCCAAGACCGCCCAGGCGGTGCGCCACATGCTGCATCTGGCTGCCAGCCCCGGCGGCACCGCCTACAAGGCTCAGACCATCGGCTATTCGGTGGGCGGCAAAACGGGCACCGCCTACAAGCAAGAAGGCAAGGGCTACGCCAGCGGCAGCGTCAAGAAATACCGCTCGTGGTTCGTCGGCATGTCGCCCATCAGTGACCCGCGCATCATCGTGGCGGTGATGGTCGATGAGCCCACCGCCGGCAAGTACTACGGCGGCGACGTGGCCGCACCGGTGTTCAGCGACGTGGTGCAGCAGACCCTGCGCACGCTCAACGTCGCCCCTGACATCGAGGTGCGCGCGCAGATCCAGACGCAGCCCCTGGACGCGGCCGAAGAGAACTTCTGATGACCACCCGGCTGCTCACTTCGGTGCCTACCGCGCTCACCTGGCTGACCCAGCGCGGCGTGCGCGGTCTGGCCATCGACAGCCGCTGCGTGCAGCCTGATGAGGCCTTCATCGCCTGGCCGGGGCAGGCGCACGACGCGCGCCAGCACGTGCGCCAGGCGCTCGAGGCCGGCGCGCGCGCCTGCGTGGTCGAGGCCGAGGGCGCCGCCGCATTTGGTTTTGACGACGACCGCATCGCCGTGATGCAAGGCCTCAAGGCCGCCGCCGGCCCGCTGGCCAGTGCCTTCTTCGGCTCGCCGAGCGACCGCCTCGCGGTGATCGCCGTCACCGGCACCAACGGCAAGACCTCGAGCACCTGGTGGGTGGCGCAGGCGCTGTCGGCGCTGGGCCGTCGCTGCGGCGTGATCGGCACGCTGGGCGCTGGCGAGGTGCCGCTGGGCGACGCGCCGTGCGCGCTCACGCCGACCGGCCTGACCACCCCCGACCCGCTGACGCTGCACCGCGAGTTCAAGCGCTTCCTGGGCGAAGGCCTGCGCACCGTGGCCATCGAGGCCTCGTCCATCGGACTGGCCGAGCGGCGCCTGTGGGGCACGCACATCGACATCGCGGTGTTCACCAACTTCACGCAGGACCACCTCGACTTCCACGGCTCGATGGAAGCCTACTGGCGCGCCAAGGCCGATCTGTTCGCCTGGCCTGGTCTGCGCGCGGCGGTGCTCAACATCGACGACCCGCGCGGCGAAGCGCTGCAGCGCGTGCTGGCCACCAGCGACGTGCGGGTGTGGACCTGCTCATCGAGCAAGCCGGCGCGGCTGATGGCTCGCGACGTGAGCTACATCGATGGTGGTTTGTGCTTCACCCTGGTGGAATCCGGGCTGCCGCCGGTGGCGCTGCGCACCCGCCTGATCGGCGACTACAACGTGGCCAATCTGCTGGGCGTGGTGGCCTCGCTGCGCGTGCTGGGGGTGTCGCTCGACGACGTGGTGCGCGCCTGCGGCTCGCTCACGCCGGTGCCCGGTCGCATGCAGCGCGTGCGGCTCGCATCGGTGGAGTCGGTGGCCTTGCCCGAGGTGCTGGTCGACTACGCCCACACCCCCGACGCGCTCGAAAAGGCGCTGCTCGCGCTGCAGCCGCTGGCCGCTGCGCGCGGCGGAGTGCTGTGGTGCGTGTTCGGCTGCGGCGGCAACCGCGACGCCGACAAACGTCCGTTGATGGGTGCCATCGCCGGGCGTCTGGCCGCACGCGTGGTGGTGACCAGCGACAACCCGCGCCATGAGGCGCCTGCGGCCATCCTGGCCGACATCACCGCTGGCATGAGCGCACCCACCGTGATCGAGGACCGGCGCGAAGCGATCGCCCATGCCATCGGCCATGCCCAAGACTGCGATGTGGTGCTGATCGCTGGCAAGGGCCACGAGACCGATCAGGACATCGCCGGCGTGAAGCACCCGTTCAGTGACGTCGACGAAGCGCGTGCGGCGCTTGCCGAGCGCGCGGCAGCAGGGGTGTGCGCATGATGACGCTGGCCCAGGCTCAGGACTTCTTGCCGCTCGCGCAGCTGCACGGCGACGGCGCGACTGCGCTGCGGCGCGTGCACAGCGACAGCCGCAGCCTGCGCGAGGGCGACCTGTTCGTGGCGCTGCGCGGCGAGCGCTTCGACGCCCACGACTTTCTTGGCAGTGCGCGCGCCGCCGGTGCGGCCGCTGTGCTGGCCGAGCGCGGCGTGACCGAATGCGGTCTGCCCGGGCTGCAGGTGGCCGACAGCCTGCAGGCGATGGGCGCGCTGGCCGCCGGCTGGCGTGGCCAGTTCACGCTGCCGCTGATCGCGGTGACCGGCAGCAACGGCAAGACCACCGTCACACAGATGGTGGCCTCGGTCCTGCGCGCCTGGCACGGCGAGGCGGCGTTCTCGACCGAAGGCAACTTCAACAACCACATCGGCGTGCCGCTCACGCTGCTGCGGCTGCGCCGCGAGCACGGCTCGGCGGTGGTCGAGCTCGGCATGAACCACCCGGGCGAGATCGCCCAGCTCGCCGCCATGGCCGCGCCCACGGTGGCGCTGGTCAACAACGCGCAGCGCGAGCACCAGGAATTCATGGCCAGCGTCGAGGCGGTGGCGATCGAGAACGGCGCGGTCATCGCCTCACTCGGCGCCGATGGCGTGGCGGTGTTCCCTGCCGATGACGCGCACACGCCGCTGTGGCGCGAACTGGCCGGTGCGCGTCGGGTGCTCACGTTCGCGCTGGGATCACCCGCCGCAGCCGATGTCACCGCCGAAGCCGACTGGCACGCTGACCACTGGGCGGTGAACTTGCACACGCCGCTGGGCCACTGCAATTTCGTGCTGCGCGTGGCCGGGCTGCACAACGTGAAGAACGCCGCTGCCGCGGCTGCCTGCGCCATCGCCGCGGGTGCGCCGCTGACGGCGGTGGCCAGCGGGCTGGAGGCCTTCAGCGCGGTCAAGGGCCGCTCGCAGGCGAAGGTGATCGAGCGCCCAGGACAGCGCATCACGCTGATCGATGACAGCTACAACGCCAACCCCGACTCGGTGCTGGCCGCCATCGGCGTGCTGGCCGCGCTGCCCGGCCCGCGCTGGCTGCTGCTGGGCGACATGGGCGAGGTGGGCGACCAGGGCCCGGCCTTTCACCGCGAGGTGGGTGAGGCCGCGCAGCGCTCGGGCATCGAGATGCTGTGGACGGCCGGTGCGCTGTGCGCCCATTCGGCCCAGGCCTACGGCAGCGGCCGCCACTTCGACAGCGTCGAGTCGCTGCTGGGCGCCTTGCGCGACGCGCCGAGTGCCGCGTCGGTGCTGGTCAAGGGCTCGCGCTTCATGAAGATGGAGCGGGTGGTGGCCGCGTTGTCGAGCGCGCCTGACTCCAACCCAGAGGTGGCCCATGCTGCTTAGCCTGGCCCAGTGGCTGCAGACGCTGTCGCCCGAGCTGGGCTTTTTCCGCGTCTTCCAGTACCTCACCTTCCGCGCGGTGATGGCGGCGATGACCGCGCTGCTCATCGGGCTGGCCTTCGGGCCCATGGTGATCCGCCGCCTGGCTGCGCTGAAGATCGGCCAGCCCATCCGCGAGTACGGCATCCAGGCCCACCTGGCCAAGTCCGGCACGCCCACCATGGGCGGCGTGCTCATCCTCATCAGCATGACGGTGTCCACGCTGCTGTGGTTCGACTGGAGCAACCGCTTCGTGTGGATCACCCTGCTCGTGACGCTGGGGTTTGGCGCCATCGGCTGGGTCGACGACTGGCGCAAGGTGGTCGACAAGAACCCCGAAGGCATGCGTTCGCGTGACAAGTTCTTCTGGCAAACGCTGATCGGGCTGCTGGCGGCCTTCTATCTCGCCTTCAGCGTGAGCGAAAGCTCGAACCTGCGGGTGCTGGAGTTGTTTGTGCGCTGGCTGCAAAGCGGCTTTTCCAATGACTTGCCCCCCACGGCCGATCTGATCGTGCCGTTTTTCAAGACGGTGAGCTACCCGCTGGGCGTGTACGGCTTCATCGCGCTGACCTGGTTCGTGATCGTCGGGGCGAGCAACGCGGTCAACTTCACCGACGGCCTGGACGGTCTGGCCATCATGCCGGTGGTGATGGTGGCCTCGGCGCTGGGCGTGTTCGCCTATGTCACCGGCAGCTCGGTGTACAGCAAGTACCTGCTGTTTCCCTACATCCCGGGCTCTGGCGAGTTGCTGATCTTTTGCGCCGCGATGGCCGGCGCGGGGCTGGCCTTTTTGTGGTTCAACACCCATCCGGCGCAGGTCTTCATGGGCGATGTGGGCGCGCTGTCGCTGGGCGGCGCGCTGGGCACGCTGGCGGTCATCACCCGGCAGGAAATCGTGCTCGGGATCATGGGCGGCATCTTCGTGGTCGAGGCGCTGTCGGTGATGCTGCAGGTGGGCTGGTTCAAGTACACCCGCAAGCGCTACGGCGTGGGTCAGCGCATCTTGAAGATGGCGCCGCTGCACCACCACTTCGAGAAGTCGGGCTGGAAGGAAACGCAGGTGGTGGTGCGTTTCTGGATCATCACCATGCTGCTGTGCCTGATCGGCCTGGCCAGCCTGAAGCTGCGTTGACCCGGCCATGAACATGAATGCCCTCGCAGGAAACACGGTGCTGGTGCTCGGTCTGGGCGAGTCCGGGCTGGCCATGGCGCGCTGGTGCGCGCGCGCTGGCGCCGCCGTGCGGGTGTGGGACACGCGCCTCGTGGCCGCCGCCGGTGGTATCGACAGCACCGCGCTGCCCAACGCCGCCACCTTGCTGGCCGAGCACCCCGCCGTGCAATTGCTGGCGGGAGAGCTGAGCGAGGCCGCGCTCGACGGTGTGAGCCTGCTGCTCAAAAGCCCCGGCCTTGCACCCACCGATTTGCGCATGGCGCCCACCTTGGCGCTGGCGGTGCGGCGCGGTGTGCCGGTGCAAGGCGAGCTCGGCGTGTTTGCCGGCGCGCTGGCCGCGCTGAAAGCCGACTGCGGCTACGCGCCCAGGCTGCTGGCCATCACCGGCACCAATGGCAAGACCACCACCACCGCCATGACCGCGCTGCTGGTGGAGCGCAGCGGACGGCGCGTGGCGGTGGCCGGCAACATCGGGCCCACGATGCTGCACACGCTGACCGAGGCGCTGCAACGCGCGGCCGCGGTCGACACGCCGCAGTTCGAAGCGCTGCCCGAGGTGTGGGTGCTCGAGCTGTCGAGCTTTCAGCTCGATGAGGTGCAGGGCTTCGAGCCCGATGCCGCAGCGGTGCTCAACGTCACCGACGATCACCTCGACTGGCATGGGTCGATGGCGTCCTACGCCGCTGCCAAGGCGCGGGTGTGGGGCCGCGCGGCAGTGATGGTGATCAATCGCGACGACGCGCAGGTCGAGGCGCTGGCCGCTGCCGCGCAGGCCGTGGCCAAGGCGGCGACGGTGGCCGCGGCCAAGCCGGGTGCTGCCACGCGCGCAGCGGGCCTGATGACGCGAGCCGCGTTGCGCTTTGGCACCGACGCGCCACGCGCGTGCGGCGACTTCGGCCTGGTCACCGAAAACGGCATGACCTGGCTGGTGCGTGCGCTGCCGGCCGAAGACGGTGTGGCGCCCAAGCGTGCGCGCGCCGGCGAAGTGGTCGAGCCTGAGGTGCTGCACATCCAGCACCTGATGCCCGTGGATGCGCTGCGCGTGCGCGGCCGCCACAACGCGGCCAACGCGCTGGCCTCGCTGGCGCTGGCCACGGCCATCGGTTGCCCGCTCGCGCCCATGCTGCATGGGCTGCGCGAATACGCCGGCGAGCCGCATCGCGTGGAGCACGTGGCCACCATTGATGGGGTCGATGCCTACGATGACAGCAAGGGCACCAACGTTGGCGCCACCGTGGCCGCGCTCGAAGGCCTGGGCGCCGATCGCGCGCCCAGCCGACTGGTGGTGATCCTGGGCGGCGATGGCAAGGGACAGGACTTTGCCCCGCTGGCCGCGCCCGTGCAGCGCCACGCCCGTGCGGTGGCCACGCTGGGCCGTGACGCGCCGCTCATCGAAGCCGCGCTGGCCAGCATCGAAGGCCTGCCACTGCAGCGCCACGCCACGCTCGAAGCGGCCACGCGCTGGGCCTTTGCGCAAGCGCGCTCGGGTGATGCGGTGCTGCTCAGCCCGGCGTGCGCCAGCCTCGACATGTTCCGCAACTACGCGCACCGCGCCGAGGTGTTCGTCGCCGAAGTGCAAGCGATCGCCGCCGATGCGGGGGTGGCGGCATGAAGGCGCTGGCATCCATCGGGCTGCCGGCATGGCTGGCGCGGCTGGGCGCGCTGCGCCGCCGCGACGGATCCGAGCCGAGCGGCGCGATTCCGGTGCGCGACTGGATCCATGTGTCCACCGCCGCGCCGACGCGCCTGATCGGTTTCGACCAGGGGCTGGTGTGCGTGGTGCTGGCGCTGCTGGCACTGGGCACGGTGATGGTGTTCAGCGCGTCCATTGCGATGCCCGACAACCCCAAGTTCGCCAGCTACACGCCCACCCACTTCCTGACTCGCCATTTGTTTTCGCTCAGCCTGGCGTGCATGGCCGCGGTGCTGATGGTGCAGATCCCGATGGCCTTCTGGGAAAAGGCCAGCCCCTACCTGTTCGCTTTGGCACTGGTGCTGTTGGTGGTGGTGCTGATCCCGTTTCCGGGGGTGCACCGCATCAATGGCGCGCGCCGCTGGATACCGCTGGGCATCCTGAACTTCCAGCCGTCCGAGCTCGCCAAGCTGGCCATGGTCATGTATGCCGCCGGCTACATGGTGCGCAAGATGGCAGCGCGCGAAAACTTCTTCCAGGCCGTGTTGCCCATGGGCGTTGCCGTGGGCTTTGTCGGCATGCTGCTGCTGGCCGAGCCCGACATGGGGGCCTTCATGGTGATCGCCATGATCGCCATGGGCATCTTGTTTCTGGGCGGCGTCAACGGCCGCATGATCCTGGCCATCACCGCCGTGCTGGTTGGCGCCTTCGTGCTGATGATCACCCTGAGCGAGTGGCGGCGCGAGCGCATCTTTGCCTACCTGAGCCCATGGGACGTGAAGTACGCGGCGGGCAAGGCCTATCAGCTGACGCATTCGCTGATCGCCTTCGGCCGCGGCGGCTGGTTCGGCCAGGGGCTGGGCTCGAGCGTCGAAAAGCTGCACTACCTGCCCGAGGCGCACACCGACTTCCTGCTCGCCGTGATCGGCGAAGAACTCGGCCTGGCCGGCGTGGCCTGCGTCATCGCCGCCTTCTTCTGGCTGGCGCGGCGCGCCTTCCACATCGGCCGCCAAGCCATCGCCCTCGACCGCGTGTTTTCCGGCCTGTACGCCCAGGGCGTGGGGCTGTGGATGGGCGGCCAGGCCTTCATCAACATCGGCGTGAACCTGGGCGTGCTGCCCACCAAGGGGCTGACGCTGCCGCTGATGAGCTATGGCGGCTCGGCGATCCTGATGAACATGATTGCGTTGGCGATCGTGGCCCGTGTCGACATCGAGAGTCGGCAGTTGATGCGGGGAGGTCGGGCATGACGGCCTTCTTGCTTGGCGCTGCTGCTGGGTTTCGTTTGCTTCCCGCATGGGGCTTGATGCAGTGCGCTGCAGCGCGCCGGGTTCCGCCCCGGCTGGCGGGTAACTTTGGCACGCCGAAACTTCGTTTTCATTTGCTGGCCCAAATGAAAGTCACCAAAGCAAAGGGCCTGGAACACCAGCCATTTGAGTGGTTCGCCTCGGCTACACGCCTACTTCAGAGGCTCTGGCACGAGAACATTCAGCGGACTACTTTGTCGGTTACCTCGCTAACGTTCAGCCGCTCAAGTTCGTTTCGCCTCGACCCTGCGGGTCCACGGCGTGGTGGCATGCGGATGTCGTTGCCGACCGCCACAGGCCGTGCTGAGGGTCGCACCCCATGAGCCACCGGCACCTTCTCATCGTCGCAGCCGGCACCGGCGGCCACGTCATCCCCGGCCTGGCTGTCGCCGCCGAAGTGCAGCGCCGTGGCTGGACGGTGAGCTGGCTGGGCACCACCACCGGCATGGAAAACAAGCTGGTGCCGCCTTGCGGCATCGAGATGGACACGGTGGCATTCACCGGCTTGCGCGGCAAGGGGCTGGTGCACACGCTCACGGGTGGCATCCGGCTGCTCGCGGCGTTTGTGGCTTGCGTGCGCATCATTCGCCGCCGCCAGCCTGCGGTGGTGCTGGGCATGGGCGGTTACCTGTGCTTTCCGGCGGGTTTGATGGCGTCGTGGTTGAACAAGCCGCTGATGCTGGTCAACGCCGATGCGGCGCTGCTGATGAGCAACCGCGCGCTGCTGCCGGTGGCCGATGCGGTGGCGTTCGGATTTGACGGTCCGGCAGCGCAGGCCACCCGGCGCAGCGTGGTCACGGGCAATCCGGTGCGTGTCGAGATCGAGGCGATCGAGCCGCCTGCGGTTCGATTTGCCAATCGCAGCGGGCCACTGCGCGTGCTGGTGGTCGGCGGCAGTCTGGGCGCGCAGGTGCTCAACCGCTGTGTGCCGCAGGCGCTGGCGCTGATCCCCGAGGCCGAGCGCCCGGCTGTCGCGCACCAGACCGGCGTGGCGCATGCCGACGCTGTTCGCAGCGATTACGCGCAGGCCGGCGTGGCCGCCGAGGTGCTGCCCTTCATCGACGACATGGCCGCGCGGCTGGCCGAGTGCGATGTGGTGGTCTGCCGCGCCGGTGCCATCACGGTGAGCGAGCTGTGCGCGGCCGGCGTGGCCAGTGTCTTGGTGCCGCTGGTGGTGAGCACCACCTCGCACCAGCGCGACAACGCGCAATGGATGGCCTTGCACGGCGCGGCGCTGCACCTGCCGCAAGCCGAACTCACGCCACGCCGTCTGGCCGACCTGCTGCTCGAGTTGTCCCGCGAGACCCTGCTCGCCATGGCCACGCAAGCGCGCTCGCTGGCCCGGCCGAAGGCGGCTGCGCGTGTGGCCGATCAGATCGAAGGCTTGGTGCTGGCATGAGATATCACGCGTTCGCGAACAGCCCTCACCCCAGCCCTCTCCCACAGGGAGAGGGAGCCGGGAGTTACCCCCTCTCCCAGAGGGAGAGGGGGAAATTCCCCGCAGCGTTGCGATTGAGCGGCTCCCTCTCCCTGTGGGAGAGGGCAGGGGTGAGGGCGCCCTGCCTGAACGTCGCAGGAGGTTCCCCCCCCTCCCCCCGGGAGAGGGCTGGGCTAAGGGCCGCAGGCAATTCCTCCCTCTCCCCCCGGGAGAGGGCAGGGGTGAGGGTCGCCTCATGAAGCACGCCGTCAAACACATCCACTTCGTGGGCGTTGGTGGCGCCGGCATGAGCGGCATCGCCGAGATCTTGCATAACCTGGGCTACACGGTGTCGGGCTCGGATTCGAGCGACAGCGCCACGGTGCGCCGGCTGGCATCGCTGGGCATCACGGTGCACGTGGGGCACAGTGCCGACCACATCGCCGGCGCCGAAGCGGTGGTCACCTCGACCGCGGTGCGTGCCGACAACCCCGAGGTGATCGCCGCGCGTGCCAAGCGCATCCCGGTGGTTCCGCGCGCGGTGATGCTGGCCGAGCTGATGCGTCTGAAAAAAGGCATCGCCATCGCCGGCACCCACGGCAAGACCACCACCACCAGCTTGGTGACCAGCGTGCTGGCCGAAGCCGGGCTGGACCCGACCTTCGTGATCGGCGGGCGGCTCAATGCGGCGGGGGCCAACTCGCGCCTGGGCTCGGGCGACCACATCGTGGTCGAGGCCGACGAATCCGATGCGTCGTTCCTCAACTTGCTGCCGGTGATGGCGGTGGTGACCAACATCGACGCCGATCACATGGACACCTACGGCCACGATTTCGCGCGGCTCAAGCACGCCTTCGTCGAGTTCGTGCACCGCATGCCGTTCTATGGCGCGGCCGTCGTGTGCAGCGACGACGCCGGCGTGCGCTCGATCATGCCGATGCTGTCGCGCCCGGTGGTCACCTACGGCTTCGGTGAAGACGCCATGGTGCGCGCGGTCAACGTGCAAGCCGACGCGGGCCGCATGCACTTCACGGTGCAGCGGCGCAACGGCGTGGTGATGCCCGACCTGGCCATCACGCTCAATTTGCCGGGCGACCACAACGTGCTCAATGCGCTGGCCGCGATCGCGGTGGCCACCGAGCTTGAGCTGAGCGATGCGGCCATGGTCAAGGGCCTGGCCGAATTCCGCGGCGTCGGTCGGCGCTTCCAGCGCTACGGCGAGGTGGCGATCAACCCGGCGGATGCGTCGGCCGGGCAGTTCACGCTGATCGACGACTACGGCCACCACCCGGTCGAGATGGCCGCCACGCTGGCTGCGGCGCGCGGGGCCTTTCCGCAGCGCCGTCTGGTGCTGGCCTTCCAGCCGCACCGCTTCACCCGCACGCGCGACTGCTTCGAGGATTTCGTCAAGGTCATTGGCACTGCCGACGCCGTGCTGCTCACCGAGGTCTACGCCGCCGGCGAGTCGCCCATCGTCGCTGCCGACGGCCGCGCCCTCGCCCGCGCGCTGCGCGTGGCCGGCAAGGTCGACCCGGTGTTCGTCGACGACATCGCCGAGCTGCCGCAAGCCATCGCCGACCACGTGGGTGCAGGCGACGTGGTGGTGTCGATGGGGGCGGGGTCGATCGGGCAGGTGCCCGCTCAGGTGCTCGAGTTGAAACAAGCAAAGGCCGCACGATGAATCTGGATCCGTCCACCCTGGGCAAGGTCGCCGTGCTGATGGGCGGCACCTCGGCCGAGCGCGAGATTTCGCTGATGTCGGGCGGTGGCGTGCTGGCTGCGTTGCGCTCGCTGGGGGTCGATGCGATCGGCTTCGATCCGGCCGAGCGCGATCTGTCGGACTTGAAGCGCGAAGGCGTGGCGCGCTGCTTCATTGCGCTGCACGGGCGCCACGGCGAAGACGGCACGGTGCAAGGCGCGCTGGAACTGCTGGGCATGGCGTACACCGGCTCGGGCGTGATGGCCTCGGCGGTGGCGATGGACAAGGTCATGACCAAGCGGCTGTGGCTGGCCGAGGACCTGCCCACGCCGCGCCATGTGTGGCTCGAGCCCGGTGTGCTGCACGAAGAATCGGTGGCCAATCGCCTGCGCTGCGTGGCCGCCGAGCTGGGCCTGCCGCTGATCGTCAAGCCGCCGCGCGAGGGCTCGTCGATCGGCGTGACCAAGGTTGTCAATCAGGGCGACATCGATCAGAAACTGCTCGATGCGGTCGCGCTGGCCACGCGCTATGACGCCGATGTGCTGTGCGAAGAATTCATCGCTGGCGAAGAGGTGACCTGCCCGGTGATCGGCGAGGGTGCCAGCGCCCGCGCGCTGCCGGTGGTGCGCATCCGCGCGCCCGAAGGCGCCTACGACTACCAGAACAAGTACTTCACCGACACCGTCACCTACCACTGCCCGAGCGGACTGCCCGAAGCCGAAGAGCTCGAGATCCAGCGCCTGTCGCTGGCGGCCTATCGCTCGCTGGGCTGCCGCGGCTGGGGACGTGCCGATCTGATGATCCGCGCGAGCGACCGCAAGCCGTTCTTGCTCGAGATGAACACCTCGCCGGGCATGACCTCGCATTCGCTGGTGCCGATGTCGGCGCGCGCTGCCGGGCTGCCCTACGACCAGCTGTGTCTGCTGATTGCCAGCCAGGCGCGGCTCGATGCCGCGCCGCACAGCGCCCCACCGGCCGCCTGAACGCACGCCACCTCCCATGACCACCGGCACCACCTTCATCCGCTCGCATGCCGCCCGGCAGGCCCCGCCGGCGCTGGTGTTGCCCGATGACGTGCGCTGGATGCGCAACACCTCGAACCTGCTGTTCGCCGTGGCCGGCTTGCTGCTCGTGGGCATCGTGCTGCTGTGGTTCACGCGGCAGCCGGTGTTCGCACTGAGCTCGATCCGCATCGAAGGCGACATGGCGCGCAACAGCGTGGCCACCATCCGCGTCAATGCCGTGCCGAAGTTGCGCGGCAACTTCTTCAGCACCGATCTGAAAGCAGACCAGCGCGCCTTCGAGTCGGTGCCCTGGGTGCGCCGCGCGGTGGTGCAGCGCGTGTGGCCCAACCGGCTGCGGGTCAGGCTTGAAGAACACCGCCCGGTGGCCGTGTGGAGCCGGCCTGAATCGGATGACCGGCTGGTCAATGCACAAGGCGAGGTCTTCCAGGCCAACGTGGGCGATGTCGAGGACGACGCGCTGCCCGTGCTCGAGGGCCCCGAAGGCAGCTCGCAGGCGATTTTGGCGATGCTGACGCGACTGCAGCCGCTGTTTGCGCGGCTCGACTGGCGCGTTGAGGCGCTGCGCATGTCGAGCCGGCTGTCGTGGCGGGCCGAGTTCGACAGCGGCGCCGAGATGGAACTGGGCCGCGGCAGTGACGACGAGGTGGTCGCGCGCGTCGAGCGCTTCATCGGCACCGTGAGCCAGGTGCCGCCGCAGTTCAAGCGCCCCATCGAGTACGCAGATCTGCGCCACCGCGACGGCTACGCCCTGCGGCTGCGCGGCGTCACCACCACCCCGCCGGCAGGCACAGGCACTGACAACAAAAATTGATCGAGAGGACCGAATGGCCAAGGAAATGAAAGATCTCGTCGTGGGGCTGGACATCGGCACCGCCAAGGTGATGGTGGTCGTGTCCGAGCTGCTGCCCAGCGGCGAGTTACGCGTGGCGGGACTGGGCAGCGCGCCGGCGCACGGCCTCAAGCGCGGCGTGGTGGTCAACATCGACGCCACGGTGCAGAGCATCCAGCAAGCGCTGAAAGAGGCCGAGATGATGGCCGACTGCAAGATCACGCACGTCTACACCGGCATCACCGGCAGCCACATCCGCGGCCAGAACTCCACCGGCATGGTCATCGTGCGTGACAAGGAAGTCACCCAGGTCGACGTGGCGCGCGTGGTCGAAACCGCCAAGGCGATCAACATCCCCAACGACCAGCGGCTGCTGCTCGTCGAGCCGCAGGAATTCGTCATCGACGGCCACGAGGTGAAAGAGCCCATCGGCATGAGCGGCGGGCGCCTCGAGGTCAAGGTGCACATCGTGACCGGCGCGCAGGCCGCGGCCGAGAACATCGTGAAGTGCGTGCGTCGCTGTGGACTCGAGGTCAACCAGCTGGTGCTCAACTCGAGCGCGAGCAGCCATGCGGTGCTCACCGAGGACGAAAAAGACCTGGGCGTGGCGCTGGTCGACATTGGCGCGGGCACCACCGACGTGTCGATCTTCACCGACGGCTCGATCCGCCACACCGCGGTGATCCCGATCGCCGGCGACCTCATCACCAGCGACATCGCCATGGCGCTGCGCACGCCGACCAAGGACGCTGAAGAAATCAAGGTCGAGTTCGGCGTGGCCAAGCAGCTGCTGGCCGATGCCAGCGAGCAGCTCGAGGTGCCGGGGCTGGGCGACCGCGCGCCGCGCATGCTCAGCCGCCAGGCGCTGGCCGGTGTGATCGAGCCGCGCGTCGAGGAGATCTATTCACTCGTGCACCAGGTGATCCGCGAAAGCGGCTACGAAGAGCTGCTGTCGTCGGGCATCGTGATCTGCGGCGGCGCCGCACTCATGCCGGGCATGGTCGAACTTGGCGAGGACATCTTTCTCAAGCCGGTTCGCAAGGGCATCCCGCTGTACCAGGGTGCGCTGCACGACATGGTGGCCAACACCCGATCGGCCACCGTGATGGGCCTGCTCGAAGAAGGCCGCATGGCGCGCACCCGCGGCTTGCGCACCGCGCAGCAGGCCGGCTCGGTGAAGTCCATGGTCGGCCGCGCGCGCGACTGGTTCCTCGGCAATTTCTGATTTCGTGATTCCCGCTAGACCTGAAGTAACCCGTTAGACCAAAACAAGACCCACTTTTTTCAATTGGCAACTGCAACCACTGGAGATACACAAATGGCCATCGAAATGATCGAAGAATTTGACCTCGGCACCCAGATCAAGGTGATCGGCGTGGGCGGCGGCGGCGGCAACGCGGTCGACCACATGATCGCCAAGGGCGTGCAGGGCGTCGAGTTCGTGTGTGCCAACACCGACGCGCAATCGCTCAACCGCTCGACCGCGCATCACCTGATCCAGCTGGGCAGCACCGGTCTGGGCGCCGGTGCCAAGCCTGAAAAGGGCAAGGAAGCCGCGCTCGAAGCCGAGCAGCGCATCCGCGAGTGCATAGAAGGCGCCAACATGCTGTTCATCACCGCCGGCCTGGGCGGCGGCACCGGCACCGGCGCCGCGCCGGTGATCGCGCGCATCGCCAGGGACATGGGCATCCTGACCGTGGGCGTGGTGACCAAGCCCTTCGACTTTGAAGGCAGCCGCCGCATGAAGGCCGCCGAGATGGGCCTGGCCGAGCTGGAGGCCAACGTCGACTCGCTGATCGTGGTGCTCAACGAGAAACTGCACGACGTGCTGGGCGACGACATCACCCAGGACCAGGCCTTTGCCGAAGCCAACGACGTGCTCAAGAACGCCGTGGGCGGCATCAGCGACATCATCCACATGAACGGTCTGGTCAACGTCGACTTCGAAGACGTCAAGACCGTGATGAGCGAGCCAGGCAAGGCCATGATGGGCACGGCACAGGCCGGCGGCCCGGAGCGCGCGACCAAGGCGGCTGACGCTGCGGTGGCCTGCCCGCTGCTCGAGGGCATCGACCTGTCGGGTGCCAAGGGCGTGCTGGTGCTGATTGCTGCCAGCCGCGGCACGCTCAAGCTGTCTGAGAGCAAGAACGCGATGAACACCATCCGCCGCTACGCGTCTGAAGATGCCCACGTGATCTTCGGCACCGTCTACGACGAGACCTTGGGTGACCAGCTGCGCGTGACGGTGATCGCCACCGGCCTGAGCCCGGCACGTCGCCAGCAGCCCACCATCAGCGTGGTGCACACCTCGTCGGTGCAGCGCACCGGCACCGACAACCTGCCGGTGCTCGACAACGCGCTCAGCCCGATGGCCATCACCCCGCAATCGATGGGTCTGCACGCCGGAACCGACTTCCGCTCGATGAACACCCCGAGCGTGTGGCGCACCCGCACCGCCGCCGCCAAGGTCGACGCGTTGGCCAGCAATGGCATGGACGAGATCGAGATCCCGGCCTTCCTGCGCAAGCAAGCCGATTGAACCGAGCGGCATCACTGTTGCTGTTCGGCTGGCAGGCCGTTCAGCGATCCGGCGAGCGCGCCAGCGGTGCACGCGGGCCGCTGCCGCGTGTCGATCCGCAGGGGCTGCCGACGCCGCAGGCCGCCGAGCGCGTCGAGCGGGCCTTGGCTGCGCGCACGGCTTCCTACAATGGGTCGATGCTGGCGCAACGCACCCTGAAGTCCCTCACCCGTGCGGTGGGTGTGGGTGTGCATGGCGGGCACCGGGTGGAGCTCACGCTGCGTCCCGCGCCGAGCGACAGCGGCATCGTCTTTCGGCGAGTCGATCTGCCGCAGCCGGTGAACATCGCGGTGCGCTCCGATTCGGTGTGCGACACCCGCATGGCCACGGCGCTGTCGCCCGGCGGTGACCCGGGCGCGCCCAAGGTCAACACGGTGGAGCACCTGCTGTCGGCCTGTGCGGGCCTGGGCATCGACAACCTGATGATCGACATCACCGCCGAAGAGGTGCCCATCCTCGACGGCTCGGCGGCGTCTTTCGTGTTCCTGCTGCAAAGCGCGGGCATCGAGTTGCAAGACGCGCCCAAGCGCTTCTTGCGCATGCGCCGCACGATCGAGGTGCGCGAAGGCGAGGGCGCCAGCCTCAAGTGGGCGCGGCTCGAGCCCTTCGATGGCTACAAGCTGACTTTCGAGATCGACTTCGACCACCCGGCCGTCAACCAGACCGGCCAGCATGTGGTGTTCGACATGGGCTCAGGCCAGTACAAGCGCGAGATCGCCCGGGCGCGCACCTTTGGCTTCACGCGGGACGTCGAGATGATGCGTTCGCGCGGTCTGGGTCTGGGCGGCAGCCTCGACAACGTGGTGGTGGTCGACGACTACAAGGTGCTCAACAGCGACGGCCTGCGCTACGGCGACGAATTCGCTAAGCACAAGATCCTTGATGCGATCGGCGATCTGTATGTGATCGGCCATCCGCTGATCGGCGCCTACAGTGCCTTCAAGTCGGGACACGCACTCAACAGCAAGCTGGTGCGCGCGGTGCTTGCCGATCCGTCGTGCTACGACATCGTCAGCTTCGATGACGCATCCACCGCGCCTGCCGGGCTGGCCGACCTGGCACCCGCCTGGTGAGCCACTTCCTGCGCTGGATGATGGGCTCGCTGATCATGTTGACCGGCGGTCTCAGCGTGGGGTCGTTCGCGATCTTCATCAGCACGGACCGCAAGCTGTGGCTCGAGCGCAGCAAGCCGTTTCGCCAGTGGGCGTTCGCGCTGGCGATGTTGTGGGTGAACGTCGAGGTGTGGGGCAGCGTGGTGCACACGCTGGTCACCTGGTGATCACCGTGCGCTGAGACCTGCAAACGCCAGCACCTCTGGCATTTGAAGCTCGAAGCGGCTGAGCGCGTGGTCGCTGCCTGGGGCGTCACGCGGCAGCACGCGCATCGCGCAGTCGGCGTAGCGATCGCGCATCTCGCGCCAGTCGAGCACCTCGTCGCCCTCGGCGATGACAGCCAGGTAACGCTCGGGCCGGGTGATCGCCGCTGGCGCCATCGCCTGCAACTCGTCGATGAACTCGGGCCGAAAGAAAAACGGTGCGTCGTCGTGCCAACTGCGGCTTTCGCCGATTTGCGTGGCCAGATCGCGCGCCGGGTTCACCGCAGGGTTGAGCAGCACCGCGCGCGAGCCCCAGCGCTCGGTCAGCACGCTGGCGTAAAAGCCGCCCAGCGAACTGCCGATCACGGCGGTGTGCTCCTTGGGCCAGTCCAGGCAGCCCTCTTCAAGCAGCGCCACGGCCTCGCGCGGCGAGGCCGGCAGTTGCGGGCACCACCAGGTCACATCGGGACGGTGCGTGCGCACCCAGTCGGCGAACTGCCGCGCCTTGGTGGACTGCGGCGAGGAGCGAAAGCCGTGCAGGTAGAGCAGGTGCGTGAGTGGGGCGCCGCCGCGCACGCTCATGTGCCGCGCGCCGACAGCGCCTCGAGCAGCCGGGTGTGCACGTTGCCGAAGCCGCCATTGCTCATGCACAGCACGTGGTCACCGGGCTGGGCAGCGGCCACCACGCGCGCGACCAGTTGGTCGACGCTGGTGCTGACCGACGCCAGCGACCCCAGCGGGGCGAGCACCTGCGTGGCGTCCCAGTCGAGCCCGCCGCTGTGGCAAAACGACAGATCAGCTTCTTCCAGCGCCCAAGGCAGCTGCGCCTTCATGGTGCCCAGCTTCATGGTGTTGGAGCGCGGCTCGAACACCGCCAGCACGCGCGGGCGTGGCTGGGTGGGGTTCCAGCGCGCATCGACTTGGCGGCGCAGGCCGTTGATGGTGGTGTGCATCGCGGTGGGGTGATGCGCGAAATCGTCGTAGACGCTCACGCCGCCGACGCTGCCGCGCAATTCGAGCCGGCGGCGCACGTTTTCGAAGCTCGCCAGGGCCGCAGCCGCCACCTCGGCGCTAACGCCCAGATGGTCGGCCGCGGCGATGGCGGCCAGTGCATTGAGCTGGTTGTGCTCGCCGGCCAGTGACCATTCGACGCGGGCGAGCTTCATGCTGCCGCGCAGCACGTCGAAGGCATGCGGCTCGCCGCGGGTGCGCCACTCGCCGGGCGTTTCACGGCGCGCACCAAAGCGCACCACATCGCTCCAGCAGCCCATGGCGAGCACGCGCTGCAAGGACTCGTCGCGCGCGTTGACCACCAGCCGGCCTTGCGACGGCACCGTGCGCACCAGATGGTGGAACTGCCGTTCGATGGCCGCGAGGTTGTCGAAGATGTCGGCGTGGTCGAACTCGAGGTTGTTGAGCACGGCGGTGCGCGGCCGGTAGTGCACGAACTTGCTGCGTTTGTCGAAAAAGGCAGTGTCGTATTCGTCGGCCTCGATCACGAAGGGTGGGCGTGGTGCTGAGCCATCGGCCGGCACCGGCGCGCCCAGCCGCGCCGAGATGCCGAAATTCAGCGGCACGCCGCCGACCAGAAAGCCCGGCTGCAGCCCCGCGTGCTCGAGCACCCAGGCCAGCATCGAGGTGGTGGTGGTCTTGCCATGGGTGCCAGCCACCGCCAGCACATGACGGCCTTGCAGCACGTGCTCGGCCAGCCACTGCGGCCCGCTGGCGTACGCCGCGCCAGCGTCGAGCACCGCTTCCATCAGCGGGTTGCCGCGCGACACCACGTTGCCGATCACAAACAGATCGGGCTTGAGCGCGAGCTGATCGGCGCCCCAGCCCTCGATGAGGTCGATGCCCAGCGCGCGCAACTGGTCGCTCATCGGCGGGTAGACGCCAGCGTCGCAGCCGGTGACCTGGTGACCGGCCTCGCGCGCCAGCGCCGCCAGGCCGCCCATGAAGGTGCCGCAAATACCAAGGATGTGGATGTGCATGAGGGGAGGTGAGCAGTATTCAGGCCAGCGCCGATGTGCTCACCGGGTGAGCGTTCGGCGACTGACCATCACGGGCTGTTCAAACAGCGAGCTTGAGCGACTGCCGCGCGGCTTCGATCGTGTCGGCGATGTCTTGCGGCCGGTGTGCCGAGCTGACGAAACCGGCTTCATACAACGCTGGCGCCAGATAGACACCCCGGTCGAGCATGGCGTGGAAGAAGTGGTTGAAGCGCGCCTTGTCGGTCGCCAGCACCTGCGTGTACTGCTGCGGCAGCTGCGAGGCGAAGAAAAAGCCGAACATGCCACCTTCGCTGTCGGTGACCATGGGCACGCCGGCTTCAGCGGCCGCGGCCGCCAAGCCGTCGACGAGTTGCCGGGTGCTGGCGGTGAGCGCTTCAAAGTAGCCGGGCTTCTGGATCTCGCGCAGCGTGGCCAGACCGCAGGCGGTGGCCACCGGGTTGCCCGACAGCGTGCCGGCCTGGTAAACCGGGCCGAGTGGGGCGAGCTGCTCCATCACCGCACGCCGCCCGCCAAAGGCCGCCAGCGGCATGCCGCCGCCGATGACCTTGCCGAACACGCTCACATCGGGCGCGAAGCCGGGGATGAGTTTGGCGTAGACGCTTTGAGCGCCACCGAGCGCCACGCGAAAACCGGTCATCACCTCGTCGAACACCAGCAGCACGCCGTGCTGGGTGCACAGCTCGCGCAGCCGGGTCATGAAGGGCACGCTGGCGCGCACGAAATTCATGTTGCCGCAGATCGCCTCGATCATCACGCAGGCCATGTCGGCGCCATGCAGTGCGAAGGCCTCTTCGAGCTGGCCGATGTGGTTGTATTCGAGCACCACGGTGTGCTTGACCACGTCTTCGGGCACGCCCGCGCTGGTCGGGTTGCCGAAGGTGGCCAGACCCGAGCCGGCCTTGACCAGCAGCGCGTCGGCGTGGCCGTGGTAGCAGCCCTCGAACTTGACGATCTTGTTGCGCCCGGTGGCACCGCGCGCCAGGCGCAGCGCGCTCATCGCGGCTTCGGTGCCCGAGCTGACCAGGCGCACCTGATCCATGCTGGGCACGAGCTTGAGGATTTCTTCGGCCAGTTCGATCTCGCGCTCGGTGGGTGCGCCGAACGAGAAGCCGTCGAGCGCGGCCTTTTGCACCGCATCGAGCACGGCCGGGTGGCCATGGCCGAGGATCATCGGCCCCCACGAGCCGATGTAGTCGATGTAGCGCGTGCCTTCGGCGTCGAAGATGTACGGGCCTTGGGCACGGGCGATGAAGCGCGGTGTGCCGCCCACCGCGCGGAAAGCGCGCACGGGTGAGTTGACGCCGCCGGGGATGACCCGCTGGGCACGTTCGAAAAGCTGGGCGTTGGTGGATGTCATGTCGGGGTCATCAATGGGTCAATGGATGCGTCGGCTGACGGGGGCTTCGGCGTCACCGCCCTCGCCCTCGGGTCCGCCGTCTTCTTCTCCGGGCGCCAGCGCCCAGAAAAAGCGATCCGGGATCACGTTGCCCATGCCGGGACGAAAGCCCGCATCGAGCGATTGGTCGAGGAAGGCGAGCGACTCGCCCACCGCGGTCTGCAACTCGCTGCCCGAAGCCAGCAAGGCCGCCAGCGATGCCGACAGCGTGTCGCCCGCGCCGTTGAAGGAGGCTTCGAAGCGCTCGAACTTTTCGCCGGTGATCGCGCCTTGCGCCGACGCCAGCACGTTGTCGAGAAACTGTTCGGGGCTTTTGCTGCTGTTCATCAGCACGCCAGTCACCAGCACGAAGTTGGCGCCGTGCTCGGCCGCTGCCACCGCCAGCTCTCGCGGCGAGGCAGGGCGTTCGGATTCCCAGTCGGGCAGCAGAAAGTCGGTGAGCGTCTGGTGGCTGCCCACCAGCACCTCGGTTTGCGGCAGCACCAGTTCGCGAAACGCATCGGCGTAGGACTGCTGCTGCTCTTCCTCGAGCCACGACAGGCTGGGCATGTAGGCCACCAGCGGCACATCTGGGTAGTCGGAGAGGATCTCGGCGATGGCGCCCACGCCCTCGGCCGAACCCAGAAAGCCCACCTTCCATGCAGAGATGGTGATGTCTTCGAGCACGCAACGCGCCTGTTCGGCGATGACCTCGGCATCCAGCGCGTGGTGATCGAACACCTCAGCGGTGTCGCGCATCACGATGGCGGTGGTGATCGGCAGGCCGTGCGCGCCCATGGCGGCGATGGTGGCCACGTCGCCCGCCACGCCACCCGCACCGGTGGCATCCGAGGCGTTGAAGCTCATCACGCAAGCCGGCGATGCCGCCTCCTGCAACGCGTCAGCGGCATCTTCAGCCGGTTGGGTCTGTGCAGTCATGGGCGAGGGCTCTTGTAGATAAAGGGGCGCTGATCCTGACCGGCGCAAGGGCCGAAATCAAGGCCAGCAAGGGCGTCAGTACTGCACACAAAACCCCCTGAAGGGGGGTCAGTAGAATCGCAGCGATTGTAATGACGCCCCAACCTGACCGTGACCGAAGCTCGAACCTGGATGTGCCTGATCTGTGGCTGGATCTACGACGAAGCCCTCGGCGATGAAGAGCACGGCATTGCGCCGGGAACCCGCTGGGAAGACATTCCCATGAACTGGACCTGCCCGGAATGCGGTGCCCGCAAAGAAGACTTTGAGTTGGTGCAAATCTGACCGATAAGTACCGAAGGCGGGCAGCGACTTTCGCGGCCTGGTAGGGAGAAGTCAGTGAACGAAGATGCCACAGGCGGGCAAGCCAAGGTGCGGGTGCTGGTCATCGACGACAGCAACACGATCCGGCGCAGCGCGGAAATCTTTCTCAAGCAAGGCGGCTACGAGGTCTTGCTGGCCGAAGACGGTTTTGATGCCTTGTCCAAGGTCAGCGATCATTCGCCGTCGCTGATCTTTTGCGACATCCTGATGCCCCGGCTTGACGGCTATCAGACCTGTGCCATCGTCAAGCGCAACGCGCGCTATTCGCGGGTGCCGGTGATCATGCTGTCTTCCAAAGACGGGTTGTTCGACAAGGCGCGGGGTCGCATGGTCGGCTCCCAGGATTACCTCACCAAGCCCTTCACCAAGGAGCAGCTTCTCGACGCGGTGCGTCAGCATCTCGGTGAGGTGGCTCATTGATGGGCCCGCTTCATCCGATCGCCTGACGGCTGCTTTCCCCAAGGACAACGCATGGCAATCAAGGACATCTTGCTGGTGGACGACTCGCGCACTGAGTTGCACTTCGTCTCCAGCTTGCTGGTCAAGCGCGGCTACAGCGTTCGCACAGCTGAAAACGGCACGCAAGCCCTTCGCCAGCTCGAAGAGCAAGTGCCCGATCTGATCATGATGGACGTGGTGATGCCGGGGCAAAACGGCTTCCAGCTCACGCGCACCATCACCCGCGATCCGCGCTATGCGGGGGTGCCTGTGATCATGTGCTCCAGCAAGAATCAGGAAACCGACAAGGTCTGGGGCCTGCGTCAGGGGGCCTGCGACTACATCGTCAAACCCGTCAACGCCGAAGAGTTGTCGGCCAAGATCCTCGCTCTGGACCAGCGCGCAGCGCCCTGAGCCCTGAGCTCCCAACCAGCAAAGTCTGCCCATGGCCAGCGCACAAGACACCGCCGATACGCCCAGCCTGCCGCCTGACGCGGCGCAGCAAGAACAGCCTGCTACGCCAGAGCGGTCGTGGCTGGCTGTTGAAGCCGCGGGCCGCGGCTTTGTGTTTGCGCTGAGCGAGGCTGGCGAGATCTTTTCGATGGTGCCGTTGATGCCGCTGCCGCACGCCAAGGACTGGTTTTTGGGCGTGGCCAATCTGCGCGGACACCTGCACGGTGTGGTCGACCTGGGTCGATTCCTCGGGCTGCAGGTGGCAGAGCAGGGGCGCGAAGCGTCGACGCTGGTGGCCTTCAGCCCCTCGTTCGATGTCAATGCGGCCTTGCGCATCGACCGTCTGGCCGGTTTGCGCAGCGAAAGGCAGTTCGAGCTCGACGCCGAAGCCAGCGCCGGGGCCCCTTCGTTCGTCGGCCAGCGGCTGCGCGATGCAGACGGCCGCGTCTGGCAGGAAATTCGTCTTGCGCCGCTGGCTCGGCACGAGGCATTCCTGCAGATCGCCCACTGATGCGAGCGCTGCCATGAACATGTATTTCGGCACACCGCCCAAGTCGCCGTCTGCTGGCGCGGCCGTCGTTGGTGCGGTGCGCTTGCCAAGCTTGCTCATGCTCATCGGCTTGTGCGGAGTGCTGGCTGTGGCCGCGCTGTCGATGGTGTTGCCCGAGCTCACGGGTTTGCAGCGTGGCTATGCGGTGGCCTTGCTGGTGTGCGGCTTGCTGGTGCTGGCCGGGCTGCTCGGCCAGCGCAAGGGCGTGACCGTCGAAGAGTCTCATCGTGCGCTGGATCTGAACGCACAGCGCATCGAAGCGCAGCGCCAGCGCGATGAATCCAAGCGCATCAACGACGCCAATCAGGCCGCCATCTTGCGTCTGATGAACGAGCTGCAGCTGGTGGCCGAGGGCGATCTGACCCAGCAAGCCACCGTCACCGAGGACATCACCGGCGCGATCGCCGACTCGGTCAACTACACCGTCGAGGAACTGCGCACGCTGGTCGCCCAGGTGCAAGGCACCGTCAGCCGGGTGAGCGAAACCACCAAGCTCGTCGATGTCACGTCGACCGATCTGCTGGCCGCGTCTGCCGAGCAGCTGCGCGAGATCCGCGACACCGGAGAGTCGGTGCTGCAGATGGCCGGGCGCATCAACGATGTGTCGGCACAGGCCCAGCAGACCGCCGAGGTGGCGCGGCAGTCGCTGAGCGCCACCGAGTCCGGCCTGCGTGCAGTGCAAGACACCGTGGGCGGCATGAACGCCATTCGCGACCACATCAAGGAAACCTCCAAGCGCATCAAGCGGCTGGGCGAGTCGTCGCAAGAGATCGGCGAGATCACCGAACTCATCTCGGACATCACCGAGCAGACCAATGTGCTGGCGCTCAACGCAGCCATCCAGGCGGCGTCGGCCGGCGAGGCCGGGCGCGGCTTTTCGGTGGTCGCCCAAGAGGTGCAGCGCCTGGCCGAGCGTTCGGCTGACGCCACGCGTCAGATTGCCGCGCTGGTCAAGGGCATCCAGGCCGACACCCAGGACGCCGTGGCCGCGATGGAGCGCTCCACCCAGGGCGTGGTCGAGGGCACCCGACTCACCGATGCAGCCGGCCGCGCGCTGGGCGACATCGACCGGGTCTCGCGCGAGTTGGCCGAGCTGATCATGCAGATCTCCAGCCGGGCCCTGGGCGAGGCGCAATCGGCCAACGTCGTGGCGATCAACATTCAGCACATTTTTGCGGTGACCGAGCAGACCGGCGAGGGCACACGCTCGACCGCCCAGATGGTGCGCGAGCTGTCGCACACCGCTGACGAACTGAAGCATTCGGTGGCCCGCTTCAAAATCAATTGATCGCTGCCGGGCTCATGGGCCCGGTCGTGCAACTCCACAAGGCACTGCATGGACGGCTTGCGCAACTCCGAGATGGCCGACGGCCTGGGCGCTGACATCGCAATCACCAGCGACCTGAGTGCGCTGTCGTGGGTGCACGACGAGCTGCGACGCTCGATGGACCACGCGCTCAAGGCCTTGCGTCGCCACGTGCGCGAACTCGAATCCGGTGTCGATTTCATCCAGGGGCTCAGTGGCTCGACTCAGTTGCAGATCGTGCAACACCACCTGCACCAATCGGCTGGTGCGCTCGAGTTGACCGGCATGAGCGCATGCGCGAAGGTGGCCGCCGCCTGCGAAGCGGCTGTGCAGCGCTGCATCGAGCAGCCCTCGCGCTGCGACTCGCAGGCGGCCGAAGCCATCGAGGCGGCCTTGTTTGCGCTGCTTGATTTCCTTGAGCGCGTGATGGCTGGCAGATCGGTTTTGCCGCTGGCGATGTTTCCGAAGTACCAGGCGGTGCAGCAACTGATTGGCGCCGAGCGCGTGCACCCGGCCGATCTGTGGGAATTCGAGTGGCAGTGGCTGGAGTTGCCCGACGACGAGCAAGCAGTGGCGCGTGCGCCCGATGCCGCCACCCGGGCGGCTGTTGAAAGCAAGATGCTCGCGCTGATGCGCGGCCCGACCGCTGCGTCGGCTGCGCGCATGGGTGACATCTTTGCCGGGCTGGGCGCCGGCGCAAAAGATCCCCGCGCGGCCACGCTGTGGAAGCTGGCGGCGGCTGTGTTCCAGGCGCAGTCGCTAGACCTGCTCGCGCCCGATGTGTTCAGCAAGCGCCTGGTCTCGAGGTTGCTGGCACTCTTGCGTGCCTTTGAGAGCGGCACCGGTGAGGTGTCCGAGCTGCTGGCTCGCGATCTGCTGTTTTTTTGCGCTCAGGCCAAAGCGCCTGCGACCGAGCGTTCGGCGCCGCGCCTGTCGGCCGCGCTCAAGGCCTACGGCTTGACGCCCGATGGCGGCTGCGATTACCTCACCCGATCGCTGGGTCGCTTCGATCCCGCGCTGATTGCACAAGCCCTCAAACGCATCGCTGCAGCCAAGGAGCTGTGGTCTGGGGTCGCCGATGGCGACACGCACCGCATGCACGGTTTGCACGAGTCATTCGCGCTGGTTGGCGAATCACTGAAGCGGCTGTTTCCCTTTGGCGAGTCATTCGCCGATGCGCTGCAGCAAGTGGCCGCCCAGGTGCAGCAGTCCGGTACGCCCCCCGCGCCGGCTCTCGCGATGGAGCTCGCCACCAGCTTGCTGTACGTCGAGGCCAGCATCGAAGACGCTCAATTCGAGCACCCCGAACTCGCCTCGCGGGCGCAGCGCCTGTCGCAGCGCATTGCCTCGGTCAGCGAGGGCGCTCAAGCCGAGCCGCTCGAGGACTGGATGGAGGCGCTGTACCGACGCGTGTCCGACCGCCAGACCATGGGCAGCGTGGTGCGCGAACTGCGCGCATCGCTGTCGGAAGCCGAGCACCTGATCGACGCCTTCTTTCGCAATCCTGCCGACGCGCAGGTGCTGATTTCGGTGCCCCACAAGCTGTCGTCGATGCGCGGCGCCCTGTCGGTGCTGGGCATGAACCATGCCGCCGCCGCCGTGCTGCGCATGTGCGAGGAGATCGACGGCCTGACCTCGACCCGCATCGACGTGGAGCGTGTCGCTCAGGCCGGTGTGTTTGACCGCTTGGCGAACAACCTGGGTGCGCTCGGCTTCCTGATCGACATGCTGGCGGTGCAGCCGGCGCTGTGCAAAACCCTGTTTGTCTACGACGCTGAGGCCGGCACGCTGTCGCCGGTGATGGGGCGCAGCGAGCGGGCCGCAGTGGTGTCAGGCGCTCCCGCGGTGCAGCCGACCGCGCCGCAAGCGACCCCCGCCAGCGTCGAGGTCGCCGATTTCGACCCGGAAATGCGCGATGTGTTTCTCGAGGAAGCTCGAGAGGTGTGCGCCACGGCCCGCGAGGCGTGTGCCGAACTCGCGCAAGCCTTGGCAGACTCGTACCGGATCACGCTCGTGCGGCGTTGCTTCCACACCCTCAAGGGCAGCGCTCGCATGGTCGGCCTGACCGAGTTTGCCGATGCCGCCTGGGCCTGCGAAGAGGTCTACAACGCGCGGCTGGCCGCTCAGCGCCCTGCCGACGAGCCGATGCTCGAGTTCACCCGGTGGTCGCTCGATCAGCTGGACGCATGGGTTGATGACATCGCGGCCGGCCGCGCCCCGACGCACGGCGTGGCGGCCATGCGCGAGGCGGCCAGACAGTTCGAGTCCGCAGCCGACGAGGCCGCTTCAGTCCAGAGCGCCGCGACGACCGCCGAGCCGGCGCCGGCGCTGCTCGGCAGCGTGATCGAAGGCCCCGAGTTCGACCTCGATCTGTCGATGTCGGCGGCCGATGCGCAGGCGCTGCCCCAGCCCGAGGCGGTCGATACCGAGCCGGCAGCCGTCGATTTCGGCTCGATGTTCGGGCCGATGGGCTTCGAGCTGACCCGGCCCATGACACCCCCCGCGCCGGCACCCGAGCCCGAGCCCAGCGCGGCGCCGCCGCACGTCCTTCCGCTCGAGCTGCTCAGCCTCGATCTTGATCTCGACGGGCCGGCGCCCGACGATGACCAATACAGGCTGATCGGGCCGCTGCGCATCAGCATCTCGCTGTTTAACATCTTCCTCAACGAGGCCGACGAGCTGTCGCGCCGTTTGGGTACCGAGCTCGCTGAATGGTCGCTTGAGCTCGATCGCTCGGTGGGCGAAGACGCCGTGGCGCTGGCCCATTCCTTGTCCGGCAGTTCGGCCACGGTGGGTTTTGCCGAACTGTCCGATTTGTCGCGCACGCTCGAGCATGCGATGGCCCGCAACTGCACGATGGGCAGCGGCACGCCGCAAGAAGCGGCCTTGTTCACCGACGCCGCCGAGGAGATTCGCGGCTTGCTGCATCAATTTGCCGCAGGCTTTCTCAAGAGCCCGTCAGAACAACTGCTGCGCCGGCTTGCCGAGCACGAGATCAGCTCGGCGCGGCGGCTGGAGTCGACGCTTGCCAGCCGCGATGCGCCAGACGACGCCATTGCCCACGCCGCCGACGCCACCGATGCGGTTCACCCCGAGCTTTTCGCGATCTTCGAGGAAGAGGCCGACGAGCTGTTCGACAAGCTCGAGAGTCGCCTGCAAGCCTGGTCGCGCGCGCCCGCCGACGCCGACCAGCCCGCAGGGGCCATGCGCGATTTGCACACGCTCAAGGGCGCTGCACGGCTGGCCGGTGCGATGCGACTCGGCGAGATGCTGCACGGTCTGGAAAGCCGCATCGAAAGTCTGGCCTCGCCGCTGGCTTTGGCACCGGTGGTGCGCGCCGACATCGAGCCCTTGCTCGCGAGTTGCGACAGCCTGCGTCAGGACTTTGAAACGCTGCGCGCTGCGGCGGCGAACCCACTAGCACCTGATATGGCCGCCCCGGTGGCGTCTGCGCCGAGCGAGGCCGCCGAGCCGCAACAGCTGCCGGTGGCCGATCTCGAGCTGCCGGCGCCGCTGGCCGACATCGACTGGTCGCGCTTCTCGGGCGACGCCTCGGGCGCACAAGCGCGGGCCATGACGGTGATCGCGCCATCGACCTCGGCCGTGCGGGTGCGCGCGCCTCTGCTCGACCGGCTGGTCAACCAAGCTGGCGAGGTGAGCATCACCCGCTCACGCATCGCTGCCGACGTCAATCAGATGAAGGACTCGCTGGGTGATCTGAGCGACAACCTCGACCGCCTGCGCGTTCAGTTGCACGAAATCGAGATCCAGGCCGACACGCAGATCAGCTCGCGCATGGAAGCCGCACGGGCGGCGTCCGAAGAGTTCGACCCGCTCGAGTTTGATCGCTACACCCGGCTGCAGGAGCTCACTCGCATGCTGGCCGAGTCGGTCAACGACGTGGCCACCGTGCAGCGCACCTTGCAGAAGTCGCTGCAAGGCGCCGAGGACGAACTGGCCGCGCAAGGCCGTCTCACCCGCGAGATGCAAGACGATCTGCTGCGCACGCGCATGGTCGAATTCGAAGGCTTGGCCGAGCGGCTGCAGCGTGTGGTGCGTCAGGCGGCCAAGGAAACCGGCAAGCAAGCGCGTCTGGACATCGAAGGCGGCTCGATCGAAGTCGACCGCGGCGTGCTCGATCGCATGATCGGCGCTTTCGAGCACTTGCTGCGCAACAGCGTGACCCACGGCATCGAGCTGCCCGCGCTGCGCGCAGCGGCTGGCAAGGATGCGGTCGGCCGGGTTGTCGTCGCGGTCAGCCAGTCGGGCAACGAGGTCAGCGTCGAGGTGCGCGATGACGGCCAGGGGCTGGATTTGCCACGCATTCGCGACAAGGCGCGTGCCGGCGGGCTGATCGCCGAGGGTCAATCGACCAGTGATGCCGAGCTGGCCGAGCTCATCTTCCGCCCCGGCTTTTCCACGGCCGACAAGGTCACCGAGCTGGCCGGCCGCGGCATCGGCATGGACGTGGTGCGCTCGGAGGTGAACGCCATTGGCGGGCGCATCGAAACAGCGACCCGCACTGGCCAGGGTGCCAGCTTCAAGCTGATGCTGCCGCTGACCACCGCCATCACCCAGGTGGTGATGGTGCGCTGCGGATCGCTCGTGCTGGGCGTGCCGTCGACGCTGGTCGAGACGGTTTGCTGGTTGTCGGCCGACGAGGTGGATGCGGCTTGCCTGAGCGGCAGCTTCCGCCTGGACGGTCAGGTCTTGCCTTTCTTCTGGATGGGCGCCTTGCTGCAGACCAGCGACTTCAGCACGCAACCCATTGCCCGCCAATGCCCTGTGCTCATCGCGCGCAGCGCGTCGCAACGCATCGCCGTGCAGGTCGACGAGGTCATTGGCAACCAGGAAGTGGTGGTCAAGAACCTCGGTCCGCAGCTGTCTCGCATGCCGGGGTTGGCCGGCATGACGCTGCTTGCCGCAGGCGAGGCGGCGTTGATCTACAACCCGGTGGCGCTGGCCACGCTGCACGGCGCGGTGGCGCGCAAGGCCACGCTGGCAGCGATGCGCGAGTCCGAAGCCGCTGACCGCATGCTGCGAGCCGCTGTGATCGAGCAGCCGCTGGCGCCTTTGGTGCTGGTGGTGGACGACTCGCTCACGGTGCGCCGCGTCACCGAGCGCATGCTGCTTCGCGAGGGCTACCGCGTGACGCTGGCCAAGGACGGTCAGGATGCGCTGGAGCGTCTGGCGCTGGAGCGGCCGGCCGTCGTGCTGAGTGACATCGAAATGCCGCGCATGGATGGCTTCGAATTCGTGCGCAAGCTGCGCGCCGACCCCGATCTGCAGGACCTGCCGGTGATCATGATCACCTCGCGCATCGCGCAGAAGCACCGCGACCATGCGGCGCAACTGGGCGTCGAGCACTACCTGGGCAAGCCGTACTCCGAAGAAAAGCTGCTGGCGCTGATCACGCAGTGCATGAGCCAGCAGACCGAAGTGCAAGCCGTCTGAGGCTCAGCCTGCGGCCTTGACCACCGCGTAGCGCGCCAGTGTGCGTGCCCGCGCTTCGTCGTGCTGCACGATGGGCAGCGGGTAGTCGCGCCCGAGCTCCACGCCGGCTGCTGCCAGGTCGATCGGGCGCGCCGCCCACGGTGCATGCAGCGCCTGATCCGGCAGGCCAGCGAGTTGCGGCAGATAGCGTCTGATGAAACGTCCCGCCGGATCGAATTTCTCGCTCTGGCTGGTCGGGTTGAAGATGCGGAAGTAGGGCTGCGCGTCACAGCCGCTGGAGCTCGCCCACTGCCAGCCCCCGTTGTTGGCGGCCAGGTCGAAGTCGTTGAGCTTTTCGGCGAAGTAGCGCTCGCCCCAGCGCCAGTCGATGCCCAGATCCTTGACCAGAAAGCTCGCCACCACCATGCGCAAGCGGTTGTGCATGTAGCCCGTCTGGTTGATCTGCGCCATGGCGGCATCGACCAGCGGGTAGCCGGTGCGGCCTTCGCTCCAGGCGGCAAACAGCGATTCGGCCGTCTTGCCGCTCTCCCATGCGATGCGGTCGTAGGCCGGCTTGAAGGAAGCGCCGACCACGTGCGGATGGTGGTGCAGCACCTGATGGTAGAAATCGCGCCAGATCAGCTCGGACAACCACACTTCGGCGCCGCGCGAGCCGCCTGCAGCGCGCTGCCAGGCTTCGCGCGCCAGCCGTCGTATTGACACCGTGCCAAAGCGCAGGTGCACCGACAGGTAGCTTGGGCCCTTGACTGCGGGGAAGTTGCGCGTGTCGTCGTAGGCATCGATGCGCGTGAGGAAGTCGTCGAACAGCCGGCGTGCGTCCTCGGCACCCCGTCCGATCTTCAGCGCCGACAGATTGGTCGCCTGAAAGCCGATGTCGTGCAGCGCGGGCACGGCGCCAGCGTGCTCGGCCGCAATGGTCGCCAGATGGGCGGCATGTTCCTGCACGGACCATGGCGCGAGATGTTCCGCACACACGCGTTTGAGCCAGGCGTTCTTGTAGGGGGTGAACACGCCGTAGGGCGTGCCCGAGGCGGTGAGCACCTCGGAGCGCTCAAACACCACATGGTCCTTGCTGGTGTGCAGCGCGATCCCCAAATGAGCCAGACGGCCGCGCACCTGCGCATCACGCGCCAGTGCGGCTGGCTCGTCATCGTGGTTGGCGTACACCGCCTGAACGCGCAGAGCCTGCGCCAGTGCCGGGATTTCATCAGCCGCCCAGCCATGCCGCACGATCACGCCTGCGCCCGGCACGCCTGCAGCCGCACCGACAGCCGCCAGTTCGGCATGCAGCTCGCTCAGCCCGCCCAAGATGAATTCAACCCGGCGGTCGGCTCGCGGCAGCGCGTCGAGGATGTCGCGATCGAGCACGAAGACGCACCACACCCGCCGGGCCACCTTGAGCGCGTGATGCAGCGCCGCGTGGTCGTCGGCGCGCAGTTCGCGCCGAAACCAGACCAGGGCGCCATCGATTGAGGAGTGCATGGATCGAGTGTGCCGCAGGAATAAACTCTGGCCGATGGGTCAATCGAGTGTCAACTTCACCAACCAATTCCTGATTGCCATGCCGGGCATGGTGGGCGACACCTTTGCTGGCACGGTGATCTATCTGTGCGAGCACACCGACAAGGGTGCGCTGGGGCTGGTGATCAACAAGCCCATCGACATCACCCTCAAGAGCCTGTTCGACAAGGTTGAGTTGCCGCTTGAGCGAGCCGATCTGGTCGAGTCTCCGGTGTTCTTTGGCGGTCCTGTGCAGACCGAACGCGGCTTCGTCTTGCACGAGCAGTCCAGCGATGCGGATGGCGGCTTCAACTCCTCGTTGAAGATTCCTGGCGGGCTCGAGATGACCACCAGCAAGGACGTGCTGGAAGCGCTGTCGAGCGGCACCGGCCCGAGCCGGGTGTTCGTGAGCCTGGGCTACAGCGGCTGGGGCGCCGGGCAGCTGGAAGACGAAATGAGCCGCAACAACTGGATCAACGTCGAGGCCGAAGCCGAGATCATCTTCAGCACGCCCATCGATCAGCGCTACGACAAGGCGCTCTCGTTGCTGGGCATCGATCCGGTCATGCTCAGCGCCGATGCCGGGCATGCCTGAGCCCGTGCCGACCGCCATGAACGCGTCGGCCACGCTGCCGACGCGCCGCGATCAGACTTTTTTGGCCTTTGACTTCGGGACCCGGCGCGTGGGCGTGGCCAGCGGCAACACGGTGACCCACACGTCGCAGCCCCTGCTCACCATTGCCAGCACGGGCGACAGCCGGTTCAACGCGATTGCCCGTCTGGTCAACGAGTGGCAGCCCGATGCTCTGGTGGTGGGTGTGCCGTTTCATCCTGACGGCGCCGAGCACGAGAACACCGCGCTGGCGCGCCGATTTGCCCGTCAGCTGCGCGGGCGCTACAGGCTTGAAGTCCATGAGGTCGATGAGCGTTACAGCACCACTGAAGCGCACAGCCTGGGCGCCGGCGATGTGGACGCGGCATCGGCCGCCCTGATACTGGAGCAGCACTTGCGAAGCCTTGCCCCATGAGCTCATTGCAACTTGACGCGGAAGCGCTGTTCGAAGACCTGCTGCGCCACGTGCGTGGTTTGTTGCGGCCGAACACGGCGCTGCTGGGCATCTGGTCGGGTGGTGCTTGGCTGGCCGAAAGGCTGCAGCGCGAGCTGCCCCTGGCAGGCGAGCACGGGGTGATCTCGAGTGCGCTGCACCGCGACGATTTCGGCTCGCGCGGCCTCACCACGGGCGCCGATCACACCCGGCTGCCGTTCGAGGTGGAGGGACGCCACATCCTGCTGATCGACGACGTGCTGTTCACCGGCCGCACCACGCGCGCGGTGATCAATGAATTGTTTGACTTCGGCCGGCCGGCCAGCGTGTCGCTCGCCGTTCTGGTCGACCGCGGCGGGCGCGAGTTGCCCATCGAGCCGGCCTACTCGGCAGCCCGCATCACCTTGCCGGCGCACCAGAAGCTGTCGCTGCTGCGCGATGAGTCCGGGCGCCTGAGCTTCGACATCCAGGAGCGCGCGGCTTGAACTATCGCAACAACCCCCAACTCAACAAGCACGGCGAGCTGATCCATCTGCTGTCGATCGAGGGGCTGCCTCGCGCGCTCATCCACCAGATCCTCGACACCGCAGGCACCTTCCTGAGCGTCAACGACCGCGAGGTCAAGAAGGTGCCGCTCTTGCGCGGCAAGAGCGTGTTCAACCTGTTCTTCGAAAACAGCACGCGCACGCGCACCACCTTCGAGATCGCCGCCAAGCGGCTGAGCGCTGATGTGATCAACCTCGACATTGCCCGCTCGAGTGCGGCCAAGGGCGAGAGCCTGCTCGACACCATCGCCAACCTGAGCGCGATGCACGCCGACATGTTCGTGGTGCGGCACAGCGAAAGCGGCGCGCCCTATCTGATCGCGCAGCACTGCGCTCCTCACGTGCACGTGGTGAACGCCGGCGACGGCCGCCATGCGCACCCCACGCAGGGGCTGCTCGACATGTACACGATTCGGCACTACAAGAAAGACTTCACCAACCTCACGGTGGCCATCGTGGGCGACATCGTGCACTCGCGCGTGGCGCGCTCCGACATCCATGCGCTGACCACGCTCGGGGTGCCTGAGGTGCGCGCGGTGGGCCCGAAAACCCTGGTGCCGGGCGATCTGCGCGAGATGGGCGTGCGCGTGTGCCACGACATGGCAGAAGGCATCCGCGGCGCTGACGTGATCATCATGCTGCGGCTGCAAAACGAACGCATGAGCGGCGCGATGCTGCCCAGCGCGGGTGAGTTCTTCAAGAACTACGGGCTCACGCCAGAAAAGCTGGCGCTGGCCAAACCCGATGCCATCGTCATGCACCCCGGCCCCATCAACCGTGGCGTGGAAATCGACTCGGCGGTGGCCGACGGAGCGCAAAGCGTGATCCTGCCGCAGGTCACCTTCGGCATTGCGGTGCGCATGGCGGTGATGTCCATGATCGCCGGCAACTCGGCCTGACGGCCCCAACACAGCCCATGAAGATCCTCATTCGAAACGGTCGGCTGGTCGACCCGGCGTCGGGCCGAGACGAGGTCGGCGACCTCGCCATTGCCGCCGGGCGGATCGTGGCGATCGGCAAGGTCAGCCCTGACTTTCAACCGGTGCGCACCATCGATGCCAGCGGCCTGGTGGTGGCTCCTGGTCTGGTCGATCTGGCCGTGCGCTTGCGCGAGCCGGGTCACGAACACGAAGGCATGCTCGAGTCTGAAATGGCCGCGGCCGTGGCCGGTGGGGTGACCAGCCTGGTGTGCCTGCCCGACACCGACCCGCCGCTTGACGAGCCCGGCCTGGTCGAGATGCTGAAGTTTCGCGCGCGCAACCTCCACCAGTCGCACCTGTATCCGCTGGGAGCGCTCACACGGGGGCTGGCCGGCGAGGTGCTGACCGAGATGGCCGAGCTGACAGAGGCCGGCTGTGTCGGCTTCTCGCACGCTGAGGTCCCGCTGAACAACACATTGGTGTTGCACCGAGCGTTGCAATACGCCTCGACCTTTGGCTACACCACCTGGCTGCGCGCTCAGGACGGCCACCTGGGCGGCGGCGTGGCCGCCAAGGGGGCCTTGGCCACCCGCATGGGTCTGAGCGGCGTGCCGGTGATTGCCGAAACCATCGCGCTCAACACCTTGTTCGAACTGGTGCGCGACACCGGCGCTCGGGTGCACATCTGCCGCCTGAGCAGCGCGGCGGGCGTGGAACTGGTGCGGCGCGCCAAGGCCGAGGGCTTGCCGATCACCTGCGACATCAGCATCAACCAGCTCCATCTGACCGACATCGACATCGGCTACTTCAACGCCGCCATGAGACTGACGCCACCGCTGCGGCAGGTGCGCGACCGAGACGCGCTGCGCGCCGGACTTGCAGACGGCACCATCGATGCCTTGGTGAGCGATCACACGCCAGTGGATGCTGATGCCAAGGCGCTGCCTTTTGCCGAAGCCGAGCCGGGCGCCACCGGCCTCGAACTGCTGCTCGGGCTGTCCCTGAAATGGGGTGAGCAATCGGGACATCACCTGTGTCGCACCCTGGCCAGCGTGACCACCGCGCCGGTGCGGGTGCTTGGCGATGCCCTGGGGTCGCTGGCGGCCAGTGCGGGCCGGCTCGTGGACGGTGGCGTGGCCGACGTATGCATCTTCGATCTTGCAGATCACTGGCGTGTCACGCCGCAGGCGTTGCGCAGTCAGGGCAAGCACACGCCTTTCGCAGGGCATGAACTGCCCGGGCGGGTGAAGTTCACGGTGGTTTCGGGCCAGGTGGCCTTCGAGGCATCCTGACCCCGGTGAAAGCGGTGTTGCGCCAACTGCGAGCGGTTTGTCGGCTAGTCCGCTTTGCGGGCGTCACCGTGCAGATCTCGCTGGTGTTCGCCCTGGTCTTTCCTTTCCTGAAGGAAGCCAGCCGGATGCGGTATGTGGGCTATTTTTCGAGCCGATTGCTGGCCGCGCTGGGTCTGGTGGTTCGCTCGAGCGGCAGCATGGGCGTGGGCTCGACGCTGCTGGTGGCCAATCATGTGTCGTGGCTGGACATCCTGGCCATCAATGCCGCGCGCCCTGTGCGCTTTGTGTCCAAGGCCGATGTGCGCCACTGGCCGCTGGTTGGCTGGATCGTGGCCTGCGGTGGCACGCTGTTCATCGAGCGTGAGCGCCGCAGCGACGCCATGCGGGTCGTGCACCAGGTGGCCGAGGCCTTGCAGTCAGGCTCGCAGATTGCGATCTTTCCCGAAGGCACCACCAGCGACGGACGCGGCGTGCTCCCGTTTCACGCGAGCCTGCTGCAGTCGGCGGTGGCCACTGGCGTGGACGTGCAGCCCATCCTGATGCGCTATTCGGATGCGCAGGCTTCCGTCAGCGAGTCGGCCAACTATGTGGGCGACACCACCTTGGCTAAGTCGATGTGGTTGATCGCCAATGCCAGCGATCTCACCGTGCACGTGAGCTTCCTGAGTGCGGTCGTCGGGCCACACCCGGATCGGCGTGTGCTGGCCGATCGGCTGCGCGCAGGCATCGAAGAGCGACTGATCGCCGCTCAGTCGGGGTTGCCCTGAGCCTGATCGCGCCGTCTCAGGCTTCCAGAAAGCGCCGGCTGATCGGGCGCAATTCGGCGTCGAGTTCGTAGACCACCGGCACCCCGTTCGGTATTTCCAGACCCACGATGTCGTCGTTGGAAATGCCATCGAGATGCTTGATCAGCGCGCGGATGCTGTTGCCGTGCGCCACGATGAGCACGCGCTGCCCGGCGCGAATCGATGGCGCAATGCTGTCTTCCCAGAATGGCAGCACACGCGCCACGGTGTCCTTCAGGCACTCGGTGAGCGGCACTTCGCCTTCTTGCAACCCCGCATAGCGCACATCGTTGCGCTCGCATCGCGGGTCGTTGGGGTCGAGTGCCGGCGGCGGCGTGTCGTAGCTGCGGCGCCACTGCAGGACCTGTGCATCTCCGTAGCGCGCGGCCGTGTCTGCCTTGTTCAGGCCCGACAGCGCGCCATAGTGGCGCTCGTTGAGACGCCACGAGTGCACCACCGGCAACCAGGTGCGTTCAAGTCGATCGAGCGTGTGCCACAGCGTCCACACGGCACGCTTGAGCACCGAGGTGTAGGCAATGTCGAAGTCGAAACCATGCGCCTTCAATCGCTGGCCGGCCTCTTGTGCCTGTGACACTCCCAGCGGGGTCAGATCGACATCGACCCAGCCCGTGAATCGGTTTTCAAGATTCCACGTCGACTGACCGTGGCGGATCAAAACAAGTTGGTACATGGTGCGGCGAGCGTGTTGGATGAGCCCGATGAGGCGATTCACAGGTGGGGGCGAATTCTATAATTCGCCCTCTTTGCCGATCGCGCTAGCAACCCCGGGCCCGCCTGTGACTTTCCTGATTGAAAACTGGTTCCTGTTTCTGGCCGCTGCGGTATCTGGCGGTTTGCTTTTCGTGCCCATGCTGTCGCGCAGCGCGGGTGGCTCGTGGATCAGTTCTGCCGAGGCGGTGCGCTTGATCAATCGAGAAAAGGGGGTGCTGATCGATGTCAGCGAGCCCGCCGAATATGAGGCTGGCCATGCGGGTGGCGCCAAGAACCTGCCGTTCGGCGCGCTTGAAACCTCGACCGATCTGCCCAAGAACAAGTCGCTGCCCTTGCTGCTGATGTGTCCCACCGGTGCTCGCGCGCAGCGTGGCGTGGCGATCCTGACCAAGCGCGGGTACGAGCGGGTCAACGCGGTGACAGGCGGCGTTGCGGCCTGGCGCGAAGCCAATCTGCCCATCGAGCGCTCCACCTGAATCCCTGAAGAAAAACACCATGACCACTGACACCCGATCCGAACAGCCCCTCGTGAGGATGTACACCACGCAGGTCTGCCCCTATTGCGTGCGCGCCAAGTCGCTGCTCAAGGCCCGAGGCGTTGATGTCATCGATGAAGTCCGCATCGATCTGGACCCCGCGGCTCGAGATGCCATGATGCAACTCACCGGCAGGCGCACCGTGCCGCAGATTTTCATTGGCCAGACCCACGTTGGTGGCTGTGACGATCTCGTCGCGCTCGACCAGCGTGGCGAGTTGGCCGCATTGCTGGCCGGCTGAGACCATTTGCGCCGACTCGGCGCACGAAGCCGCAGCGTCATGCTCGACACCCATAATTCACCCTCTCGTGCGGCGTGCCGCTGACATTCCAGAACCTACAAGAGACTCCCATGGCAGAAGAAAACCTGAACACCGTATTCCAGATCCAGCGCATCTACCTCAAGGACCTGTCCCTGGAGCAACCCAACTCGCCGGGTCTGCTGCTTGAAATGACGGCGCCCAAGGTGGACATCAACCTGGGTGTGGGCGCTGAAACGATCAGCGAAGACCACTATGAGGTGGTTCTCACCGCGACCGTGACCGCCAAGATCGGCGACAAGGTCTTGTTCTTGGTCGAGGCCAAGCAGGCCGGCATCTTCGAGATCAAGAATGTGCCCAAGGAGCAGATGCAGCCTGTGGTCAGCATCGTGTGCCCAGGCATCATCTATCCGTATCTGCGAGCCATCGTTTCCGATGTCTGCACCCGTGGCGGCTTCCCGCCGGTCGTGCTCGCCGAGGTCAATTTCCAGGCCATGTATGAGGCTCAGCGCGCTCAGGCTGCTGCGGCCAACGCACCGGGCGCCGGCACCCTGCCGAACTGATCGCCCGAACGGGTCGACCGATTCGGGCAGAGCGTGTCAGGCAATCTGACGGTATTTGGCGCAGGTGCCTGGGGTACGGCGCTTGCGCTGAGTGCCTGCCACAGGCATCCCACGATGCTGTGGGCGCGCGATGCGCAGCAGGCAGTAGTGATGCGAGCGCAGCGTTGCAACGCGCGCTACCTGCCCGGCGTTGATTTGCCTGCGTCGCTGGAAATCTCCAGCGATTTCGACGAGGCGGTCAAGCACGCCGAAGGCGGTCTGATCGTGGTCGCCACGCCCATGTCGGGGCTGGCTGACACGCTGCGGTCTTTGCCGCCATCCGCCACCGCTGACGGCTTGTTCTGGCTGTGCAAGGGGTTCCAGGAGGGCACCGGCTGGCTGGGCCATGAGGTGGCGAGCCGCGCCTGTCCGCAAGGTCGCGTCGGCGTGCTGTCGGGTCCCAGCTTTGCTCAAGAGGTGGCTGCGGGCAAACCCACCGCCTTGGTGGCAGCCAGCAGCGATGCCGCGTTGTGCCGGATGGCAGTCGATCTGCTGCACAGCGACGGCCTGCGGATCTACACCTCCGATGACCCCGTGGGCGTCGAAGTCGGCGGCGCGGTCAAGAACGTGATGGCCATAGCCACCGGGCTGGCCGATGGCATGCAACTCGGACTGAACGCCCGAGCCGCGCTGATCACGCGAGGGCTGGCCGAGATGGTCCGCTTGGGCGTTGCGCTGGGAGCGAGGGCAGATACCTTCATGGGGCTCAGCGGCCTGGGCGATCTGGTGTTGACGTCCACGGGCAATCTCTCGCGCAACCGAACCGTGGGCTTGCAATTGGCCGAGGGCAAGCCACTCGCGCAAATCCTCTCTGAACTGGGCCACGTGGCAGAGGGCGTTCTAAGTGCATCCACCGTTTTGAACCGGGCCCAGCTGCTCGGAGTCGACATGCCGATCACTGAGGCGGTCGTGGCGGTGCTTGAGGGACGGTCTACGCCTGCCCAGGGCGTTGCGACTCTGATGGGGCGCGACCCGAGAGCCGAGCGCTGATCTCGGGTCAATAGCCGCCGGCGTAGCCGTTTTGCCGCCACGCCTCAAACACCGCCACTGCCACGGCATTGCTCAGATTCAGGCTGCGCTGGCCTTCCAGCAGCGGCAGGCGCACCCAACGATCTGCCGCGAAACCGTCTCGCAGCGGTGCCGGTAGCCCTGCAGTTTCCGACCCGAACACCAACCAGTCACCTCGAGCCCAGGCCACTTCGGCGGGTGTGATGTGGCCGCGGGTGGTGAAAGCAAACATGCGTGAGGCATCTGGCTGGCAATCGACCAGAAAGTCTTGCCAGCAAGCATGCCGCTGCACCCGGGCGTGTTCGTGGTAATCAAGGCCGGCGCGCTGAAGCAGCTTGTCGTCCATCGAAAAACCGAGTGGCTCGATCAGATGCAACTCGCAACCCGTGTTGGCGGCGAGCCGGATCACGTTGCCCGTGTTCGGCGGTATTTCGGGATGTACCAGAACGATGTTGAACATGTCGGCCTTTGAGCTGCGCGCTATTGATCGGGGCTTGGCGTGCGCGCCACCACCCACACGTCCACCGACAGCGCGCCCGCGGCCAGCAGCGTGCGGGCGGCCTCGTTGGCGGTGGCCTGAGTGGTCATCACGTCATCGACCAGCGTGATGGAGCGCCCGCGTATCTCGGCGCGCCGTGTCGGCTCGACTGCAAATGCGCCACGCATGTTGTTGGCGCGCTGCTCTCGGGAGAGCGACGCTTGCCGTGAGGTGTCCTTGATGCGAACCAGCAGTCCGCAGTCGGCCTGGCAATCGAGCTGACGCGCACACCTGCTGGCCAACTCCCACGACTGGTTGTAGCCGCGATCGGTCAGGCGTGCGGCATTCAGTGGCACGGGGAGCATCAGGCTCGGCGGCGCGCCGGTTCGATGAGAGTGAGCTCGAAGCAGCAGCAAGGTCAGTGAGTCAGCAAGGTCGAGCGCGTTGCGGAACTTGAAGTCATTGATCAACCCGTTCCACGGCGGCACATAACTGACGGCGGCCATAGCGCTGGCGAATGAAGGCGGCTTGATCAAGCATGCACCGCAAACCTCGACGTGGTCCGGAACCGATGCGGCACATCTTCGGCATCGGCAGATGGGGTTTGCGAAGCGATTCAGGCACAGGTCACACAGTCGGCCATGACCCCAATCACGGCACACGGCACATTGGCTCGGACGCATGTGCCACCAGCGGGGCCTCGAAGTCTGAATCTGCCAGGGAAACGATCTCACCGGCTCAATATACTGGCTCAATGGCCCAACCAAGCTCCGCGCATCAGCGCTCGGTCGACGATGTTGCAGTGGCTGCCATCGCGGCTCGATTGGCTCGCCAGTCCGATCCACCGTGGCTGCACGTCGAGATCGCCAGACGCATGTCGCAGCGGCTGGCCCTGTTCAAGAAGCCGCCGCAGCACATCGTGGACTGGAGCTCGTGGCTGGGGGGCGGCTCGAGCCTCCTCGCCGAGGCGCATCCCCAGGCGAGCCTGACCGCTGTAGAGGAATTCGAGCCGTTGGCCGCGCGCACACGCGACGCCCTGCGGCGGCCCTGGTGGTCCTTCGGGCCATGGGCTGCCCCCCCCAAAGAAGTTTTGCTGGCCAGTTCCGGCGACTTGATCAGCGCGGACCTCATCTGGTCGAACATGCTCCTGCACGGCGTGAAGGATCCCCCGGCGCTCTTCGAGCGCTGGAGGCAAATGCTCTCACCCGAGGGCTTCGTGATGTTTTCATGCCTGGGCCCCGGCGCACTGCGAGGTTTGAAAGACATCTATCAGCGTCGCGGTTGGCCGACTCACTCCATCGAGTTTGTCGACATGCACGATCTGGGCGACATGCTCGTGCGCTCAGGCTTCGCCGACCCGGTCATGGATCAGGAGACGCTCACCATTCAATGGGACAACCCTCGGGCTTTGTGCAATGACTTGCGTTTGCTCGGGGGCAACGCTTCGCCAGCGCGTTTTGGCGGCCTTCGCACAAGCCGATGGCTGGCGTCTTTGCACAACGAGTTGCAGATCCTGAAAAACGATCATGGCAAGCTGAGCCTCGAGTTCGAAATCGTCTACGGGCATGCCTTCAAGGCCACTCTTCTCAAGTCAACCCCCGCTGAAACCCGTGTGCCACTGGAGGAAATGAGGCGGTTAATGCCCTCTGCAAAGGCTGCGAATTGAGCTTGCGTTTCGTGCTCGTATAAACTCCACAGCCGCAGGCATTCGATGAGGGTTGTTCCCCCATCGATCCTTGACTCGTGTGCCCTACTTCAGGTTTTTGTACGTCCAAGCATTGAGCAGTAACCGCAGGATGTCAGCCGACTTTTCTCCCACGACAAGCGCCCGTTCCGGGCGTTCACCTTGGTTCTTTGGAATCGAGAGCACCACTGGGCAAAGCGACTGGTCGGTCGAGTGGGTGTTGAAGCGGAATTGCTCGATGGCCCCGGGCCAGTTGTTCGGACTTTTTCTGGCGCTGTGCGTGGTCTCTTTGGGCATCGCAAGTTTTTTCTGGTTCCAGGGCGCAAAGCTGGTGATGCCATTCGCCTGGCTGGAACTGATCGCCGTGGGTGGCGCGTTTCTTGTCTATGCGCGGCACGCCGCAGATCAAGAGATGATCGCTTTGAGCAAGGGTTCTCTGACGGTGCGAAACACCTCAGGCAACATCACCGAGACGGTGTGTTTTGTGCCTGAATGGGTCAGCGTGGAGCCGGTAACGGGCGACGAGTCCTTGATTCAGTTGTCCGGGCAAGGCCGAAAGATTGAGGTGGGAAGGTTTGTGCGTCCTGAGTTGCGCAGACAACTGGCCAAAGAGTTGCGCCAGGCGGTTCGGGTGGCTCAGGGTTGGCAGCCGCTGACCCCGGGGTTTTGAAAACAGAAGCATTGACGATGAACAAGATGAAATCAATCTGTGTGAAAGCGTGGCAAGCAGTTGCCGGCCTCGGCCTGCTCATGTTCACGAAGCTGGCCGTGGCCGTCAACGACCTGCCTGGTGGTCCGGCGGTCAATCAGCTCGATTTCCACCCTCCTGTGACCAAGATTGCCGAGGATCAGGCTTGGCTGCACTACTTCACGATGATCATCTGCGTGGTGATCTTTGTGGGCGTGTTTGGGGTGATGTTCTATTCCATCCTCGCCCACCGCAAGTCGAAGGGCGCCAAGCCGGCCAACTTCCACGAAAGCACCACCGTCGAGATCATCTGGACGATAGTGCCTTTCATCATCGTCATCATGATGGCGTTGCCCGCCACCAAGGTGGTGGTGGCGATGAAGGACACCAGTTCGGCTGACCTCACCATCAAGGTGACTGGCATGCAGTGGAAGTGGGGCTATGACTACCTCAAGGGCGAGGGTGAAGGCCTGGGCTTTGTCTCGACCCTCGACGCGGCACAACGCCAGATGTCTGATGCCGGCCAACCGTCAGGCGATGACTATCTGTTGAAGGTGGACAACCCGCTGGTGGTTCCGGTCGACAGAAAGGTCCGGATCATCACCACGGCCAATGACGTGATTCACGCTTTTGCGGTGCCTTCTTTCGGCATCAAGCAAGACGCCATTCCTGGCTTTGTGCGCGACACCTGGTTTCGTGCCGAGAAGGTGGGCGACTATCACGGTCAGTGCCAAGAGCTTTGTGGCAAGGAGCACGCCTACATGCCCATCCACGTGAAGGTGGTGTCCCAGGCCGATTACACGAAGTGGGTAGAAGCACAGAAGGTCGCCATGGCAGCCAAGGCCGATGATCCGACCAAGGTCTGGGAACTTGCCGATCTGACGGCTCGTGGCGAGAAGGTCTACAACGCCAACTGCGCGTCCTGCCATCAGGCTTCGGGCAAGGGTGGCGGAGCGGTCAAGGCACTTGACGGAGCTGCCGTTGTGCTTGACGCAGACAAGACCAAGGAGATCATGGTCTTGCTCAATGGCCAGAACAACATCATGCCTGCGTGGAAACAGTTGTCGGACACCGAGATCGCCGCTGTGATTACATACACCAAGAACAACTGGTCCAACAAGACCGGGCAGGCTGTGCAACCCGCTGATGTCTTGGCGGCGCGCAACTGATTGTTTCGAGATTGATCCCGTTTTTTTGAAGGAATTGCCATGAGCGCAGTACTCGACCATCACGGTGACCACGGTCACGCACACGATCATGACCATGATCACGGGGCGCCGCATGGCTGGCGCCGCTGGTTGTTCGCAACCAATCACAAGGACATCGGAACGTTGTACCTGCTGTTCTCGTTCTCTATGCTGATGGTGGGTGGCGTTCTGGCGCTGGCGATCCGCGCCGAGCTGTTTCAGCCGGGCCTTCAGTTTGTGAACCCGCAACTGTTCAACCAGTTGACCACGATGCACGGGCTGATCATGGTGTTCGGCGCGATCATGCCGGCCTTCGTCGGGTTTGCGAACTGGATGATTCCGTTGCAGATCGGCGCGGCTGACATGGCCTTTGCGCGGATGAACAACCTCAGCTTCTGGCTGATGATCCCCGCAGCCATCACGCTGGTCTCGTCGTTTTTCATGCCCGGCGGAGCGCCCGCAGCCGGCTGGACTCTCTATGCGCCTTTGACGCTGCAGATGGGTCCGTCAATGGACGCCGGCATCTTCGCGATGCACATCCTGGGTGCGAGTTCGATCATGGGCTCCATCAACATCATCGTGACCATCCTCAACATGCGCGCACCAGGCATGACGCTGATGAAGATGCCGCTGTTTTGCTGGACATGGTTGATCACGGCCTACCTGCTCATCGCAGTGATGCCGGTGCTCGCCGGTGCCATCACCATGACGCTGACGGATCGTCACTTCGGCACCAGCTTCTTCAACCCGGCTGGTGGCGGTGACCCCGTGATGTATCAACACATCTTCTGGTTCTTCGGTCACCCAGAGGTCTACATCATGATCTTGCCGGCCTTTGGCATCGTCAGCGCGATCATTCCGGCGTTTGCCCGCAAGCGTTTGTTCGGCTACACCTCGATGGTCTACGCCACGGCATCGATTGCCATCCTGTCGTTCATGGTCTGGGCCCACCACATGTTCACCACCGGCATGCCGGTGACAGGCCAGTTGTTCTTCATGTACGCGACCATGCTGATCGCGGTTCCTACGGGCGTGAAGATCTTCAACTGGATTGCCACCATGTGGCGTGGCTCCATGACTTTCGAGACCCCGATGCTGTTTGCGGTCGGCTTCATCTTCGTGTTCACGATGGGGGGCTTCACCGGCTTGATCCTGTCGGTGGCTCCAGTGGACATCCAGATGCAGGACACCTACTACGTGGTGGCTCACTTCCACTACGTTTTGGTGGCTGGTTCGCTCTACGCAATGTTCGCCGGCGTGTACTACTGGGGTCCGAAGTGGACCGGCGTCATGTACAACGAGACGCGCGGCAAGATTCACTTTTGGGGCTCGTTGATCTTCTTCAACGTCACCTTCTTCCCAATGCACTTCCTCGGTTTGGCTGGCATGCCGCGCCGCTACGCTGACTATCCAATGCAGTTTGCTGACTTCAATGCGATCGCCTCTGTTGGCGCGTTTGGTTTCGGTTTGATGCAGGTGTATTTCTTCTTCTTTGTGGTGTTGCCCATGATGCGTGGCAAGGGCGAGCGCGCTCCCGCCAAGCCTTGGGAGGGCGCAGAAGGCTTGGAGTGGGAAGTGCCTTCTCCCGCACCATTCCATACCTTCGAGACCCCACCGAAGCTGAATGCCTCAGCGACCAAGGTCATCGCCTGATCGCGTGATGTCGATGTCCACCCCAAAGCAAAAAAAGCAAAACCTGAAGCTGGCCTTGGTGCTGGCTTCGGTGGCGGTGGTTTTCTTCATCGGGTTTCTGGCCAAGGCTGCCCTGTTTGGTATCTGAGCCATGAATGACCGCACATCTGGAGTCCGAGCGTTGCTGCGCGCAGACAACTCGCGAATGGTGGCGAAGCTGCTGGTGGTGACTGCGCTCATGTTTGGGTTTGGCTATGCCTTGGTGCCGATGTACAAGGCGATCTGTACGGCGCTCGGCATCAATGTCCTCAGCCTGTCTGATCAGGTGGTCTCCGGACGCGCTGGGGAGGCCACCAAGGCCAATACTCAGGTGGATGTCAGCCGAACGATCACGGTGGAATTCGACGCCAATGCCCGCGGCGTGTGGAAGTTCAAGCCGGCGGTCAACAGCTTGGAGGTTCATCCCGGGCAACTGACCACGGTGATGTACGAATTCACCAACACCCAAAATCGAGTGATGGCAGCTCAGGCGATCCCGAGCTATGCGCCGATGCAGGCGATGGCGCACTTCAACAAGCTTCAATGTTTTTGTTTCAACGAGTACACGATGCAGCCTGGCGAAACCCGCCAATGGCCGGTGGTATTCGTGATCGACTCCAAGCTGCCCAAGGATGTCACCACGATCACGCTGTCGTACACCTTCTTCGAGGTGGGCGGCAAGGTGCCGATGGCCCCCGTGGCAGCAGCGGCTGTTGAAGGGCTGGCGTTGTGAGCGTCTCGGATCAGGAGCGAGTGGTGGTTGCGCGCAAGCACACCATGATTCAGACCTTCCGGACGGTGGCGTGGTCGTTTTTCGGTGTTCGCAAAGCAGCAGATCACGAAAGTGATTTCAGTGAGTTAAGCCCGGTGCATGTTGTGGTGGCGGGTGTGATCGGGGCTTTGGTCCTGGTTCTGGTCTTGGCCAGTTTGGTGAATTGGGTGCTGTCCAGCGGCGTTGCCGCGTGACAGGTTTTCAGGTTGGCGGGCGCGGTTTTTTGCTCTTGTTGACTGTTTGAGATTCAAGTTATCGGTATTCAGGAGAAAACATGTCGGCAACGACCTCTTCCGCAAGCGCGCCCAGCACGGCGCCGTATTACTTCGTTCCCGCACCGTCGCACTTCCCGATCATGTTGGCGGTGGCTTTGTTTTTCGTGATCACTGGCGCTGCACAGTGGATCAACGGTGCCGGTTGGGGCGGCTACATGCTGCTGGGCGGATTTCTCCTTTTGGCCTACATCCTTCAGGGCTGGTTCCGTCAAGCCATCAGTGAAAGTGAAGGCGGTCTGTACAGCGACCGCATTGACGTGTCATTCCGCTGGAGCATGAGCTGGTTCATTTACTCCGAGGTGATGTTCTTCGCGGCCTTCTTTGGTGCGCTCTGGTGGGTTCGGATGCACGCTGTCCCCAATCTGGGCAGCCTTGAAAACGCTGTGCTGTGGCCTGACTTCAAGGCCGTGTGGCCCAGCATGGCTGCAGGAGCGACCGCAGCTCCTGCTGGAACCGTGGAGCCTTTTGCCGTCATGGGTCCCTGGCCCTTGCCAACGATCAACACCGCGCTGTTGTTGGCGTCAGGCGTGACGCTCACCATTGCGCACCACGCCTTGCTGGTGGGCAATCGCGCGAAGACCTTGGGCTTCATGTGGTTGACCGTGTTGCTGGGTGTGACCTTCCTGTTCGTCCAGGGCTATGAATACAGCCACGCCTACAGCGACCTGAACCTGAAGCTGTCTTCGGGCGTGTATGGGTCCACTTTTTACATGCTCACCGGCTTTCACGGCTTTCACGTGTTCATCGGTGTGTTGATGTTGCTGTTCATCACGATTCGCTTGCAAAAAGGCCATTTCACGCCCCAGCGTCATTTCGGATTCGAGGGCGCGGCTTGGTACTGGCACTTCGTGGACGTGGTCTGGCTCGGTCTGTACGTCGTCGTCTACTGGATGTAACGTCTCGCTGGGCCCCTCTAAGCAAAAAAGCCGCGTCAAGCGGCTTTTTTGTTCTGCATGCTCAGGTCAGTTTGATGGAATGCCCGTGGGCTGTATCCAGCCCATGAGGTAGCTGCCCAGCAGGCACAGAAACAGCAGCACCGAAATTCCCACACGCAAGGCAAGCGCTCGCATCATTCGGTCAGACTTGGGTTTGCCGTCACGCCCATCCTTGACCATGGAGATGCCGGCAAAAGCCAGCGCACCGATGATCACCACGAAAGCCAATGCAATGAGGTACTTCATCCGGGAAGATTATCTGCCCGAGTGGCGCTCGATGGCCAAGGGAAAGCAGTGAACCTCAAATTGACTGCCGACTCCGGCTCCACCCGTCGAACGTTGATCATCTTGTTGGCAACGCTGCTGGGGGTGGCAGGAACCGCCCGCTTGGGGGTCTGGCAACTGGACCGAGCAGCGCACAAAGAGGCCTTGCAGTCTTCGCTGGACATGCGTTCGCGCATGCCGCCCATTGAGGCTTCAGCGCTGGCAGATACCCCGGCTGCGGCCACAGAACAACAAGACCGCGCAGTTGTCTTGCGTGGAACCTGGATCGACTCAGCCACCGTGTTTCTGGACAACAGGCAGATGAGCGGCCGCCCGGGCTTTTTCGTGGTGACGCCTTTGCGTCTTGAGGATTCCAATGTCACCGTCTTGGTCCAGCGTGGCTGGGCTGCTCGGGACGCGATGGACCGCACGCGTGTGCCGGACGTTCGACGAGAGGCGGGTCCTGTGACGGTGAAGGGGCATATCGCCCCACCGCCTTTGCGCCTGTATGACTTTGGTGAGGCCGCCTCGGGCGCGATCCGCCAGAATCTCGACACCGTTGCTTATGCGAACGAGTTCAAGCTGGTGCTCAAACCGTTGTCGGTCGTTCAGGACGCAGACGGCGCACCCGACGATGGACTGCTCAGGCTGTGGACACGCCCCGATGCGGGTATACAAAAGCATTACGGTTATGCCTTCCAGTGGTTTGCGCTTTGCGCCTTGATGTCAGGGTTGTATGTCTGGTTCCAAATCGTCAGCCCCCGGCTCAGATTCCGCCGCAGCCGTTGAGCCGGCGTCCGCGCTGGGTCTCACCGTCCATTCGATGCCGTCGCCTGATCTGTCGACTCGCCGCACCGCCTATGGTCGACTCAAGATGCTGATGGTGCTGGCCGTGTGTGCCACCCCGGTCATTGCGTCGTACTTCACCTACTTCGTCATCAAGCCTCAGGCTCGGACCAACTACAGCGAGCTCATCACACCCACGCGCGAGATGCCCGAAGGGCTGGCGATGCGCAATCTGGCTGGCGAGCCCGTGAAAGCCGCCAGCCTTCACGGGCAATGGTTGCTGGTGGTCGTGGCTGGTGGCGCATGCGATGCGCTGTGCGAGAAGCAGCTCTACGTGCAGCGTCAGTTGCGCGAAACCCTGGGCCGAGAAAAAGACCGTGTCGACAAGCTCTGGTTGATTCCCGATGCGGCGCCGCCGCGTGCTGCGGTGCTCGAGGCGATTTCAGCCGGGCAGCCCACCACCGTGTTGCGTGTCGATGCCACCGCGCTGGCGCAATGGCTCGCACCGTCGCAGGGGCAACAGCTTTCGGATCACATCTATCTCGTCGACCCCATGGGCCAGTGGATGATGCGCACGCCTGCAGGTCCTGATCCCGGCAAGCTCAAGCGCGATCTGGATAGGCTGCTGCGGGCCTCCGCCTCCTGGGATCAGCCTGGACGATGAGTCCGCTGCGCGCACCATGAACGTTCCTGTCTATGACCTTGGCCCGTCGGCCGCCTTGCTGTTGCTCGGAGCCTTGTTGGCCTTGCTGCCGCTGCTGTGGGTGGGCTGGAGGCACCGCCATGCCAGTTCGGCTGAGCGCTGGCGTGCGCTCACGTTGGTGACCCTTTTTCTGACCTTCGATCTGGTGCTTGTTGGCGCCTTCACGCGGCTCACCGATTCCGGTCTTGGGTGCCCGGATTGGCCGGGCTGCTACGGCAGCGTCAGCCCCCTGGGCGCGCGCCATGAAATAAATGCAGCCCAAAGCGCCATGCCCAGCGGGCCGGTGACGCACAGCAAGGCCTGGATCGAAATGCTGCACCGCTATCTGGCCACCGGGGTCGGCGCACTGATCACCGTGCTGGCCATTGCCGCTTGGCTTCAGGCCCGAAAGGGCCGATCGCCGGTGTCGCCGTGGTGGGCTACCGCGACCTGGGTGTGGGTCTGCCTTCAGGGCGCTTTCGGTGCCTTGACCGTCACGATGAAGCTTTATCCCGCCATCGTGACCGTGCATCTGCTGGGTGGCTTGGGACTGCTGGCCTTGCTGTCGGTGCAGTCCGAGTTGACGGTGGAACGCCGCCTGAGGCTCTCAAGCAGGCTGTACGGGGGTGCGGTTCTGGTGTTGATCGTTTGCGTGATGCAGGTCGCCCTGGGCGGCTGGGTGAGCACCAATTACGCCGTGCTGGCCTGTCAGGACTTCCCGACCTGCCAGGGGCAATGGTGGCCTGAGATGGACTTCGCTCGCGGCTTCACCGTGCTTCGAGAACTGGGGGTCGACAGTGACGGCCAATACCTGCCCTTCTCGGCGCTCACGGCGATCCACATGGTGCACCGGCTGGGCGCTGCCGTGGTGGTGATCGCCATGGGCGGGCTGATCTGGCGGCTGCTGGCCACAGGTGACGTCGAGCACCGCCGCTGGGCATGGGCGCTGGCAGCGGTGCTGGTGTGGCAGTTGGCCAGTGGCCTGAGCAATGTCGTGCTGGGATGGCCCTTGGTCGCCGCAGTCGCTCACACCGGTGGAGCGGCTGCCATGGTGGTGTTGCTGTCAATGCTGCTGACCCGCGGCAGACGCGCCCAAGTCGACCAAGACAGTCCCGCGGCAAGGCCATCGGCCGCTGCGGTGCGGATGGCTTCGTAGAATCATTGTCTTGCCCATGTCTGACACCCTCGTATCCCCACTGCCCGTCTTCGATCGCGCCACGCGACTCAAGCAGTACTACGCGCTGACCAAGCCGCGCGTGGTTCAGTTGATCGTGTTTTGCGCCGTCATCGGCATGCTGCTCGCGGTGCCGGGTCTGCCCGACTGGAAGATTGCGTTGACGGCCACCGCCGGTATCTGGCTTGTGGCCGGTGCGGCCGCCGCGCTCAACTGTGTGGTTGAGCAGCACATCGATGCCAAGATGGCCCGCACCTCATGGCGTCCTACCGCCAAGGGACAACTCACCAATGTTCAGACGGTGACGTTCTCGGCGGTGTTGTGTGCGATCGGCAGCGCGATCTTGTACTTTTGGGTCAATCCGCTGACGATGTGGCTGACCTTCGCCACTTTCGTGGGCTACGCCATCGTTTACACGGTGCTTTTGAAGCCGGCAACGCCGCAGAACATCGTGATTGGTGGCGCGTCCGGAGCCATGCCTCCCGTGCTGGGTTGGGCTGCGATCCGTGGTGATGTCGGCGCCGAGGCGCTCATCCTTTGCCTGATCATTTTTCTGTGGACGCCGCCGCACTTCTGGGCCTTGGCCCTGTACCGCGCCGAGGACTACCGCAAGGCCGGCCTGCCGATGCTGCCCATCACCCACGGTGCGGCGTTCACGCAGCTTCAGGTCTTCTTGTACACGCTGGTGCTGTTCGCCTCCACCTTGCTGCCGTTCATCGCTGGCATGAGCGGCGTGATCTATCTGGTGTGCGCAGTGGTTCTGGGCGGCATGTTCACGGGTTACGCGTGGAAGCTGTGGCGCAATTATTCAGACGCCCTTGCGCGCAAGACCTTTCGCTTTTCGATCTGGCACCTGATGCTGCTGTTTGCCGCGTTGCTCGTCGATCACTATCTGGAGCCTCTGCTGTGACAACGCGCCTCGAGTTTTCTGTCTTTGTTTCAGCATGGCGCCGAAGCATGGTGGTCTGTCTCGGCTTGCTGTGCGCCCTGAGCTTGACGGCATGCGATGACGCTCATTCAGCCCGCGCCGACGCCAAACCCGCATTCCGCGGCGTTGACATCACCGGCGCTGAATACGCCCGCACGCTGTCGCTCACCGACCAGTTCGGGCAGCCACGCACTCTGGCCGATTTCAAGGGCAAGGTCACGCTGGTCTTTTTCGGGTTCACCCAGTGCCCCGACGTGTGCCCCGGCACCCTGTCCGAGCTGGCGCAGATCAAAGCCAAGCTGGGTGCCGATGGAAAGCGCGTGCAGGGCGTGTTCGTCACGCTGGATCCCGAGCGCGACACCCCGGAGCTACTCAAGGCCTACATGGCCGGCTTCGACCCCAGCTTCATCGCCTTGCGCGGCACGCTGGAACAAACCGCACAAGCCGCCAAGGAGTTCAAGGTCTTCTACGCCAAGGCGCGTGGCAAGTCGCCGGACAGCTACAGCATCGATCACACCGCAGGTTCCTATGTGTTCGATGCGAAGGGCAGGGTGCGACTGTTCGAGCGCTATGGCAGTGGGCCCGACGCATTGGCCGCCGATCTGAAGGCGCTACTGGCCGAAGACTGACAAGGCCGCACGCCACCATGAGAAACGGCCCCCTGAGGGGCCGTTTTCACGAGTGGGCGACGACTGTGTTTTTTTCAGTGCGCCTCGGCCAGCGCCTTGCGCATCTTCTTCATGGCCGCCACCTCGATCTGGCGGATGCGCTCAGCACTCACGCCGTACTCGGCGGCCAGGTCGTGCAGCGTCATGCCGCCCGAGTTGTCGTCGTTGACCTTGAGCCAGCGCTCCTCGACGATGCGGCGGCTTCGCGCATCCAGCGACTCGAGTGCCAGCGAAATGCCGTCGCTGGCAAGCCAGTCGCGGTGATGCGCATCAAGCACCCGGCTGGGCTCTTGCGTGTCATCGGCCAGATAGGCGATGGGCGCGTAACTTTCCTCGCCGTCGTCGTCACTCAGCGGGTCGAGCGGCACATCGCCGCCGGCCAGGCGCGTTTCCATCTCGCGCACATCCTGCTGCTTGACGTTGAGCGTGCGCGCCATCGTCTCAACCTCGCTTTGCGTCAGGGCATTGCGGTGGGTTTCTCCTTCGGCCGCATCTTCCTTCAGGCTTTGTTTCATCGAGCGCAGGTTGAAGAACAGCTTGCGCTGCGCCTTGGTCGTGGCGACCTTGACCATGCGCCAGTTTTTCAGGATGTATTCATGGATCTCGGCCTTGATCCAGTGCATCGCGTAGCTGACCAGACGCACGCCTTGATCGGGGTCGAAGCGTTTGACCGCCTTCATCAGTCCCACGTTGCCTTCTTGAATCAGGTCGCTGTGGGGCAGGCCGTAGCCCAGGTACTGGCGGGCGATCGAAACCACCAGACGCAGATGCGACAGCACCAACTGCCCGGCGGCCTGCACATCGGCGTGCTCGCGCAGCCGGCGCGCCAGTGCCTGCTCTTCGTCGAGCGTGAGCATCGGGATGCGGTTGGCCGCGGAAATATAGGCATCGATGTTGCCCAGCGAGGGCACCATCGCCCATGGATCGCGCAGCGTGACAGCAGACATCGGGTTGGAAATGATCGCGTTCATGTGGCCATCGACAAGGCAAAGTCCGAGAAAGTTCCGAAATGTTAGCACTCTCAATCGGTGAGTGCCAAGACAAATTGCCGCGCCGTCCCTGGTGTTGATCAGGCTCAGCGCCCGAGCGTCGCAGCGATTGCCCACCACGGAGTTCGCCATGCCCATCCTCACGACCAGTAGCGACACCCAGCTCTACGTCAAGCAATGGGGCACCGGGCGCCCGGTCATCTTGCTGCACGGCTGGCCGCTGTCGTCCGACATGTGGGACCACCACGCCATGAAGCTGGCCGAGGCCGGCTACCGCGCCATCGCCTACGACCGGCGCGGCTTTGGCCGCTCGTCGCAGCCCTGGGACGGCTACGACTACGACACGCTGGCCGACGACCTGGCCTCGGTGATCGAGCAGACCGGCGCGCGTGATGCGGTGCTGGTGGGCTTTTCGATGGGCCGCGGCGAAGTCGCGCGCTACATGTCGCGCCACGCCGGCAAGGGGGTGAGCCAGGCGGTGCTGGTCTCGTCGGTGGTGCCTTACATGCTGGCCACGCCCGACAATGTCGATGGCACCGATCCCGAGGTGTTCGACAAGCTGACCGCCGCGCTGACCCAAGACCGCGCCAAGTTCTACGGGCATTTCTTCAAGGAGTTCTACGGCTTCAAGATCTTGCACACCGTCAGTTCGGAAGTGCTGGAGTGGACGCGCAGCGTGGCCATGCAGGCCAGCTTGCCGGCCACGCTGGCTTGCGTGAAGTCGTTTTCAACCACCGACTTCCGACCCGATCTGGCCAGCTTCAAGGTGCCCACGCTGATCATCCACGGCGACGACGACCAGATCGTGCCCATCTACGCCGCCGGCCGCGCCGCGGCCAAGCGCATCCCCAATTCAACGCTGATCGAATACGAAGGCGCACCCCACGGCATCCCGGTCACCCACCGCAACCGGTTCATGCTCGACTTGCTGGAGTTCGCGCGGTCGCGCTGATGCGCGCGTACGTGTCGATCTGGACCATGGCTGGCGGGTCAGGGCTTCCCTCACCCTGACCCTCTTCCACAAGTGGGAGAGGGAACTTGAATGGCCCCCTCTTCCGCCAGCGGGAGAGGGGACTTGAATAGCCATCTCCCGCAAGCGGCAGATGGTGTCTTGGCTCCCTCTCCCGCCCAGCGGGAGAGGGTTGGGGTGAGGGCTCGCCGCAGTGTGCGGCCGCCCATCACTCAAACGTTGAACAGGAAATTCAACACATCCCCATCCTTGACGACATATTCCTTGCCTTCGGCGCGCATCTTGCCGGCTTCCTTCGCGCCTTGTTCACCCTTGAAGGCGACGAAGTCTTCGAAGGCGATGGTCTGGGCGCGGATGAAGCCGCGTTCGAAGTCGGTGTGGATCACGCCGGCGGCTTGCGGGGCGGTGTCGCCGATGTGGATGGTCCAGGCGCGCACTTCCTTCACGCCGGCGGTGAAGTAGGTCTGCAGCCCGAGCAGGCTGAACGCCGCGCGGATCAGGCGGTTGAGGCCGGGTTCGGTCTGGCCCATTTCCGACAAGAACATCAGCCGGTCTTCATTGCCCATGTCAGCGAGTTCGGCTTCGGTCTTGGCGCAAATCGCCACCACCGGTGCCTTCTGGGTGGCGGCGTACTCGCGCAGGCGCTCGAGGTGGGGGTTGTTGTCGAAGCCGCCTTCGTCGACGTTGCCCACGAACATCGCCGGCTTGGCGGTGATCAGGCACAGCGGCTTGAGCACGGCGAGCTCTTCCTTGCTGAAGTCGATGCTGCGCACCGGGCGCGCTTCGTTGAGCGCAGCCTGGCACTTGGTGAGCACGTCGACGAGCTTGGCGGCTTCCTTGTCGCTGCCCGACTTGGCCGACTTGATCGAGCGCTGCAGCGTCTTGTCCACGGTGCCCAGGTCGGCCAGGCACAGCTCGGTCTGGATCACCTCGATGTCAGAGATGGGGTCGACGCGCCCGGCCACGTGGATCACGTTGTCGTCGTCGAAGCAGCGCACCACATTGACCAGCGCGTCGGTCTCGCGGATGTGCGCGAGGAACTGGTTGCCCAGGCCTTCGCCCTTCGAGGCGCCGGCCACCAGGCCCGCGATGTCGACGAACTCGACGATGGCCGGCACGATGCGCTCGGGCTTGACGATGGCCGACAGCGCATCGAGCCTGGGGTCGGGCAGCTCGACGATGCCCACGTTGGGCTCGATGGTGCAAAACGGGTAGTTCTCCGCGGCGATGCCCGCCTTGGTGAGCGCGTTGAAGAGGGTGGATTTGCCGACGTTGGGCAAACCGACGATGCCGCATTTCAGGCTCATGGTGCAGGTCTCACGGTGCGGGAAAAAGGGAAGAAGGGCGCGCGCTTCAAAGCGGGCCGTAGATTCTAGGTGGCGGCCTTCGCTCGACGCAGCATCAGCACGTTGCCAGCCACCGCCAGCAGCACGCCGACCCCAGTGAGCGCGTCGGGCCGGTAGCCCTCGAACAACAGCGACATGCCCAGCGCGAGCAGCGGCGTCATCACCCCGACGCTGCCGCTGGGGCCGGGGCCCAGCCGCTCCTGGATGGTCAGGTAGCAGGCAAACGACACCACGGTGCCGACCACCGCCAGATACACCAGCGAGACCCACCACGACAGCAAGGCCGGTGGCATGAAAGAGTGCCCCATGCCCAGCGCGATCACCGAGGTGGCCAGCCCGCCATAGCCCATGCCGAAGCCGAGCGACGGCCAAAAGGGCAGGCCGCGCACGCGGTTGCGGGTGGCGGCCAGACTGCCGCACGAGCTCAGGCACACGGCCGCCACGGTGAACGCAGCACCTGCGGCCACCGACGATTCGGCGCCGAGCGCGCCCGCCCCCTGCGCTTGCGAGGCCACGCCGGCCGCCGCCTTGCCGAACTCGGGCCAGAACATCAAGCCCACCCCCAGCAGGCCCAGCAGCCCGCCGCCGACAAACCGCGCGGTCACCGGCAGCCCGAACAGCGCTTGCGCGCCCAGCCCGGCGACCAGCGGTGCGGCCGAATAGCCCACCGCCACCAGACCCGACGGCAGATGCCGCTCTGCGTGATAGACGCACACATACGACACGCCGAACATCATCAGGCCCTGAAACGCGAGCAGCTGGTGGTCGCGCCATCCAAAGCGCAGATCCATGCCCCGCGCAGCGCACACCCCGAGCACCAGCAACGACGCCAGCAAGAAGCGCAGCGCCACGCCCACTTCCGGCGTGGTGTGGCCCAGTTGGTAGGTGATGGCGTGCCAGGTGGTGCCCCAGCTCAGCACGCACACCGCAAACAGCTGCCAGGTCTTGAAGCGCGCCATCAGAAGCGATAGGTCGCGCCGCCGGCCAGTCCCGTGCGCAGCATGCAGTCGGTGCCCTCGACGATCACCGCGTTCATGCCGAAGGTGATCGCGCCGTCGAGCCGCGCGTCGGCGCGGTAGCTGGCCAGGGTGTCGCTCACCGCATGGCCGCGTTCGGCGGTCAGCGGGTCGACATCCGGAATGTTGCAGCGCGAACACGGCTTGACCAGCCGCAGCCGCACCAGGCCGTCGGGCGTGTCGAAGCACAGCTCGTCGATGTGGTCTTCGTCGTGCGCGGCGAGGCCGTCCAGCACCAGGTTGGGACGAAAGCGCTGCATCGTCACCGGCGTGGCACCGCTCTCAATCAGGCGCCGGTTCAGCTCATCGAGGCTGGCCTGCGAGGTGACGAGCAGCGGAAATTCGTCCGAGAACGCCGCCTCGGCGGCCACCGGCGCGCACCACTGCGCGCTGGCCAGCCGTTTTTGGTCGGGGTCGAAGCGCACCAGGCGCAGCGGCTGGCCGAGGAGGTCACTGAACCACTGCGCGGCCACCGCGCCCATGTCGAAGGCGGCGACCTCGTCGCGCCACACCGTGACCCGCACCGCATCGTGCACCTCGTTGAGCGACACCTGCAGCGCCAGCATGCCCGGCGCGCGCAGCGTCATGACATCGGTCTTGAGCCTAGGCTGGATCAGCGCCATGCGCGGCACATCGCGCTGCGTGACGAACTGCCCGTGCGCATCGACGACCATCCAGGCGCGGTCGAATTCGAAGCCGGTCTCGATCAGCAGCGCGTCACCGACAGCGATGCCGCCGCAGCTCTTGATCGGGTGCACGTGCAACTCGGCGATCCGCACCGCCACGTCCGCTGTGGCCACGTTGGTCATGTGAGAAATCCTCTGCTGCTGCATGGGGCGCGCGGCGCGGGTGGATTGTGCCCTTGGCATCACTCAATCGTGTGCCGAATGGCCCGACCCATAATGAATCCCAATGAGATCGTTTCGGACGTTTCTGCTCGTGGTGCTGGCGATGCTGATGGCCTCGCGGGGTGTCGTTGCGCAAGGCCTGTCTTGCACACCATCCGGGCATGGCACCGCTGTGTCTTCCACCCCTCTCGATCGCCCTGACTATCAGGCCGTCCCATCCACGCCGGTCGAGAACGTACCGTGCGAGCGTGCCCACCTTGCGGGATCCGGCTCGCAGCCAGATCAGGCTGACGGGCACTCGGCAACACATGCCGCCAGCTGTCATCTTGGTGCCGCGTGCTGCGCGATGACGGCGATGCCCGGTGCGACGCGGGTGGTTGGCGAGCCGGCTGGTGCGGCTCGCTCGGTTTACCCACCGCCGCGAAACCCGGCCGCGACCTTCTGCGTCGCGGTTCAAGAGCGTCCGCCACGAAGCACCTGACCCGTGAGGCCTCTTCGACGAGGCCACCGGTGCCCGTGCCCATCACGCACGGGACTCGGCCGAAGGGCCAAAGGCTCGACGGCGATTTCGATAGAGTTCAATCCATGAAGAAGAACCGCACCTTGACGCGGCCGCGATCTCGGCCCGTGCACCCGCGCCGCGATGGCTGGCGCTGCCATCGCCATCTGTATGCCGCGTTGGCCATGCTGACTGTTTCAGGCTGCGCCTCGTTTTCAGCCGATGGGGGTTTCGACTCCGTGCAGCAGATGACGCGTGATCGAACGGGGCAGACGCCCGCGTACGCGAAGACCGTCGAGCAGGGCGAACAGGCAGGCGCCCGTCTGGCCGAGCTGCTCGGGCAGCCACTCAGCCCAGACAGCGCGGTCGAGATCGCGCTGCTGAACAACCGCGAACTGCAGGCGAGCTTTGCCGCTCTCGGGCTGGCCGAAGCCGATCTTGTGAGCGCGGGGCGGCTGAAAAACCCGTCGTTGCGCTTCGGCCGACTCGCTGGCGGCGGTGCCACCGAGCTCGACCGGGCCGTGATCTTCGACGTGCTGGGATTGCTGACCATGCCCGCGGCCAGCTACATCGAGCAGCAGCGCTTCGAGCAGGCGCAGATGCAGGCGGCGTTCGATGCCGTCGGCGTTGCCACCGCGGCGCGTCGAGCCTTCTTCAGCGCGGTGGCGGCCGAGCAGCTTTGCGGTTATCACGAACGGGTCAAGGAAGCGGCCGATGCATCCAGCGAGCTGGCCCGCCGGATGGTGCAGGCCGGCAACTTCAGCCGACTCGAGCAGTTGCGCGAACAGTCATTCCAGCTCGATGCCAGCGTGCAACTGGCCCGTTCGCGACAGCAGGCCGTGGCTGAACGCGAGCGGCTTGTGCGGGTGCTGGGGCTCGGCAGCGGGCAGCTCGATTTCAAGTTGCCAGAGCGTTTACCCGATCTGCCCGCCGTGGCGGTCGAGCCGCAGGACGCCGAGCAAACTGCGATGGAAAAGCGGCTTGATGTGCTGATTGCCAAACGAGCCACCGAGTCCACCGCGAGGTCCCTGGGGCTCACCCGGACGACGCATTTCATCAATGCGTTGAACGTGGGGTACCAGAACCAGAGCAACACCGGCGAGCCCCGCCGCAATGGCTACGAGATCGAGCTCGAGCTGCCGCTGTTCGACTTCGGCTCGGCGCGAGTCGCTCGGGCGGAGGCGATCTACATGCAGTCTGTCCATCGCACCGCTCAGGCGGCGGTGACGGCGCAATCGGAGGTGCGCGAGTCTTATGCCGCATACCGCACGGCTTATGAAGTGGCGCGGCAGTACCGCGACGAGATCGTCCCCTTGCGCAAACAGATCTCTGACGAAAACATGCTTCGATACAACGCCATGCTCATCAGTGTCTTCGAGCTGCTCGCCGATTCGCGTGAGCAGACTCTGGGTGTCGTTGGTGCGGTCGAGTCACTGCGCGATCACTGGATCGCCCAGACCAACTTGCAAGCGGCGCTGGTGGGGCGATCCCCCGGCGCCTTGTCGCTCACCAGCCCGAGCGAGCCTTGAAGGAGCCACGAATGAGCCAACGCAGAACTTTTTTCAAGGCAGCCGGTGCCAGCTTGCTGGGGGCGGCTGCCGTCAGCCGAGCCGGTGCCGCCTTGCTGCCCGAGGCGGCTTCGCAGGAGTCCGCCTCGACGCAGTTGCCGCCCTCGCCTCCCAATGGCAGACCCTTCCAGCCCATCGTCACCCTCAATGGCTGGTCGCTGCCGTGGCGCGTGAAAGCGGGGGTCAAGGAGTTCCATCTTGTCGCCGAGCCGGTGGTGCGTGAAATCGCACCCGGCATGAAAGCAAGGCTGTGGGGCTACAACGGCCAGAGCCCGGGCCCCACGATCGAGGCCGTGGAAGGCGATCACATACGCATCTTCGTGACCAACAAGCTGCCCGAGGTCACCAGCGTGCACTGGCATGGGGTCTTACTGCCCTCGGGCATGGACGGCGTGACTGGCCTGACTCAGCCCCCCATCGCGGTGGGCAAGACCTTCGTGTACGAGTTCGTGCTGCAGCGCTCGGGCACCTTTATGTACCACCCGCACGCCGACGAAATGACTCAGATGGCGATGGGCATGATGGGACTGTTCATCGTGCATCCGAAGGACCCCCGGCAGCTGAAAGTCGATCGCGACTTCGGCTTCATCCTGAACGCCTACGACATTGAGCCCGGCAGCGCGACTCCCCGCATCAACACCATGCTCGACTTCAACCTGTGGACATGGAACAGCCGCGCATTTCCAGGCATCGACCCACTGGTGGCGCGCACCGGCGATCGGGTGCGTGTTCGCGTGGGCAACCTCACGATGACGAATCACCCGATCCACATGCATGGCCCGCACTTCGAGGTCACGGGTACCGACGGCGGCTGGGTGCCCGCAAGCGCGCGCTGGCCTGAAGTGACTGCCGACATCGCCGTGGGTCAGATGCGTGCCATCGAGTTCAATGCCCTCGCCGGCGACTGGGCCATCCATTGCCACAAGTCGCACCACACCATGAACGCGATGGGGCATGGGGTGCCGACCATGATTGGCGTCGACCATCGCGGCCTCGCGCAGAAGATCGCCCGGCTGGTCCCCGACTACATGGTCATGGGTGACCGAGGGATGCACGACATGGCCGAGATGGAAATGCCGCTACCCGACAACACGCTGCCGATGATGACCGGCACCGGCGCGTTCGGCCCGATTGGCATGGGTGGCATGTTCAGCGTGGTGAAGGTGCGAGACGACATTCGGCGTGGCGATTTCAAGGACCCCGGCCCCTACAGGCATCCCGCGGGCACGCTTGCGCGCGAGTACACGAACGAGCTGGATGCACCCGCACGCGCCGAACCCACGAAGCCCGATGCCGACACCGCGCAGGTGCGCAAGCCCTCGAGACACTCGGGTCACTGACCTTCACCCAACCATCACAGGCGCATGCCATGAAAATAAAACTGAAGTTGATCCTGCGCGCGCTCGTGTCGGCTCTTTTCGTGACACACGCTGTGGCCCATTGCGCTGCCGCCACACCGTCTCAAGATCCCGCTGCGGTCGAAGAGCAAGCCTATGGTCGTGCGGGCGACCCCAAGCGTGTCAACCGCGTGGTCAAGCTCGAGATGTCTGACAACTTTCGTTTCACGCCGGCCCAGGTCGTCGTCAAGCGTGGCGAGACGGTGCGCTTCATCGTGCACAACGGTGGCCAGCACTTCCACGAAATGGTGTTGGGCACCACCGATCAACTCAGGGAGCATGTTGAGTTGATGAAGAAGTTCCCTGGCATGGAGCATTCGGAGGCCAACATGGCCCACGTGAAGCCGGGAGCCCGTGGCGACCTGGTGTGGCAGTTCACCCGCGTTGGCGAGTACCAGTTCGCCTGTCTGGTTCCCGGCCACTATGAGGCTGGCATGGTGGGCAATGTGACGGTCAAATGAGCCATGGCCGCTTATCGACGGCCACCAGCGCGCCGGTTCCTACAATCTTCCCAATGAAACCCCACGACGTTCAGGTGCGAGGTGCCGGTCTGGTCGGCCAGGCGCTCGCGCTGTCGCTGGCGCGCATCGGCTTGCGGGTGGCGCTGGTGTCGGATGCGTCATCCAGCCCCCCACGCGCTGAGGACGTGCGCGCCTTTGCACTGAACGCCGCTTCGGTCGCCCTGTTGCGCAGTCTGAAGGTCTGGGATGCCTTGCCGCCCCACGCCACCACCGCGGTGCACGACATGCACGTCGAGGGCGATGCGCCCGGCGCGACGCTTGATTTCTCGTCGTGGGAGCAGCACGTGGGCGAACTCGCCTGGATCGTCGACGCTGCGGTGCTCGAGCGCGAGTTGGCCGCTGCGGTGCGCTTTTCGCCGCACATCAGCGTGGTGGCTGACGGCGCGGCCGAGGCGGCTGCGGCACCGCTTGCGGCCATCTGCGAAGGCAAGGGCTCGGCCACACGCGAGTCGCGTCATGTGCCCAACGACCGCCGGCCCTACGCCCAGCGGGCGATCGCCGCCCGGCTGGTCAGCGACCGCCCCCACGCCGGCGTCGCGCGGCAGTGGTTTCGCTCGCCCGACGTGCTGGCCTTGCTGCCGTTTGACGCGCCGGCCCCGGCGGCGTCTTACGCCTTGGTGTGGTCGCTGCCCGATGCCAAGGCCGATGAACTGCTGGCGCGGGGTGCCAGCGCCTTCACCGAAGCGCTCATGCAGGCCACCGGCGGTGCTGCCGGCGTGCTGCAACTGGCCAGTGAGCGCGCGGTGTGGCCGTTGATGCGCGCCCAGGCCGGGCAGTGGTGCGGCGAGGGCTGGGTGCTGCTGGGCGACGCGGCGCACGTGGTGCACCCGCTGGCCGGTCAGGGTCTGAACCTGGGTCTGGCCGATGTGGCTGCGCTGACGCGGGTGCTCGACTCGCGCGAACCCTGGCGCTCGCTGGGCGATCCCAAGCTGCTGCGCCGATATGCGCGCGAGCGGCTGACACCGACGCGTGCGATGGTCGAGATCACCGACTCGCTGCTGCATCTTTTTGCGCATCCGGCGCCCGGGATCAGGGAACTGCGCAACCGCGGGCTGACTCTGGTCAACAGGGCCACCCCGCTCAAGCGCTGGCTGACCGCGCGCGCGCTGGATTCCTGAGGCTCGCGGGTGCCGCGTTGCGGTCTGGGCCCTTCTCAACTTTTCAACCTCTCGAAAGCACATCCCATGTCCATCACCGCCCAACCGATTCGAATGGTGCGAACTGCCTTTGCCTCGGCCTGTGTGGCCATCGGCCTGCTGGGCGCGGCGCATGCCGGCGAGGCTGAAATTCGCAAGAACCTCGCCGAACGCCTGCCCGATCTGGGCAAGATCGACGAGGTCAGGAAGACGCCGATGGCGGGCCTTTATGAGGTGCGTGTGGGCACCGACCTGTATTACGCCGACGAATCCGGCAACTACTTCATCGAAGGCCACGTGGTCGACACCAAGACCGGGGCCAACCTCACCGAAGAGCGCATCGCCAAGCTCACCGCGATCGACTTTGCGAGCCTGCCGCTCAAGGACGCCATCGTGTGGAAGCAAGGCGACGGCAGCCGCAAGCTGGTGGTGTTCGCCGACCCGAACTGCGGCTACTGCAAGAAGTTCGAGCGCGAAGTCCGGCAGATCAAGGACATCACCATCTACACCTTCTTGCTGCCCATCCTCGGTGCCGATTCGACCGAGAAGTCGCGCAACATCTGGTGCTCGAAGGATTCGACTCGCGCCTGGGCCGACTGGATGGTCGACGGCAAACTGCCGCCGCGGATGATGGGTGAGTGCGATGCCTCGGTGCTGCAGCGCAACGCCGCCATGGGTCGCAAGTACAAGGTCAACGGCACACCGGCGCTGGTGTTCGAAGACGGCAAACGACTGGCCGGAGCGCCGGGCATGGAGCAGCTCGAGAAGTCGCTGGTTGCGGCCAAGAAGCCGATTTGAACCTGACCCCACAGCGGCTGCACTTCGAGCCCACCCGCACCGAAGTGCTGCGTCGGCTCGACGCGGTTCACCCCGGCGAATACGCCCGCACCCGCAATGCGCTCGATGGCGCGGTCACCGGGCTGTCGCCCTACCTCACCCACGGCGTGGTCAGCCTGCGCGATGCGGTGGCGCGCGTGCTGCAAAAGCACCGGCTGAGCTTCGATGACAAGCTGATGTTCGAATTCGCCTGGCGCGAGTTCTTTCACCATGTGTGGAGCCGCGAGGGCGAGCGCGTGCTGCACGACATGCGGCCGGCCAACCTGTGGCCGGGCGCTTATGCGACGGTGCTGCCTGCCGACCTGCGCGAAGGCCGCACCGGCGTGCCCACCATCGACGCCGCAGTGCGCCAGCTGTATGCCACCGGCTACCTGCACAACCACGCCCGCATGTGGCTGGCGAGCTATGCGGTGCATCTGCGCAAGGTGCACTGGCGCGCCGGTGCCGACTGGATGTTCGGTCACCTGCTCGATGGCGACGTGCCCAGCAACCACCTGAGCTGGCAGTGGGTGGCCGCCACCTTCTCGAGCAAGCCGTATCTGTTCAACGCCGAGAACGTGGCCCGATACGCGCCGCGCGCCAGCGCGCAGGACTGGCGCGGCGAGGGCACAGTGATCGATCGCGATTACGCCGCGCTCGAGGACATCGCCCGCCACGCCGACGACGTCGGGCCCGAGCCGGGTGTCCATGAGGGCGTGAGCGAGCCCGCGCTGCACGCCGCGCCCTTGCCGTCTTGGGGTGTCGATCATGTGTTGCCGCTGTCCGGGGCGCTGCCCGCGCGGCGCGAGATCGAGCTGGTCACGCCGTGGTCGATGAGCGAGCGCGAAGGCGGTGCCGGTGCCGGAGCCGGCGGGCCGTGGCGACTGGGCGTGATCCACCTGCCCGCGCACGAGACGCTGCCCTGGAACGAGGCGCGCTGGCGCTGGGTGCTGCGGCGCATGGGCGATGTCACCGATGCGGTGTTCATCGGGGACGCGGCCACGCTGCCGCAGGCCACACGCGGCTGGCCGAAACCCGACCGCCTGCTCGCACGGCGTTCGCCCATGCCCGGCTATGACGCAGCACTCGGCGCGCTGACCGACTTGCGCGAGCCTGTGCGCTTCCTGCCCAACCCAGCCGATACCTGCCGCTCGTTCAGCGTGTTCTACGAAACGGTCAAGCGACAATCCCGCAGCCTGCAATCCCAGCTCAACGGAGAAATTCCTTGACCGCTTCCGCCGCCGTGCGCGAACCGTCAGCACCGACCACGCTGCCCGACGCCGCCACGCTGCGGCTGGGTTACGCCGGGCTGCTGCCGTTCGTGATGGGTGCGGCCTTGCTGTGGATCGTGCGCCCCGATGCCCATCCCTACGTGGCGTTGTCGCTGTCGGCCTATGCGGGCGTGATCATTTCGTTTCTGGGCGGCATCCACTGGGGTCTGGGCTTTCGTGCGCAGCCTGCCGAGCGCATGCGCTTCGTGTGGGGCGTGGTGCCCTCGCTGGCGGCCTGGGTGGCGGTGGTGATGCCGCCTTATGCCGGGCTGGTGGTGCATGGTGTGATGCTGGTGGTGTGCTACGCGGTCGATCGGCGCATTTATCCGCTGCACGGCGCTGCCGGCTGGCTCACCTTGCGCTTTCGCCTGACCGTGGTGGCCGCGTTGAGCTGCTTCATCGGTGCGGCCGGCAGCTGAGAGCCGACGACGCGACGCAGGCGTCTGGGGCAGTGCTCACGCGCGATTTTTTGAGGGCAGCACGCCATGATTTCGTATCGCATCGATTTCGAAGCCGTCCGTTCGCACCTGTTGCGAGTCACGCTCACCGTGCCCGAGCCGCTGGCCACGCAACGCCTGAGCCTGCCGGTGTGGATTCCTGGTAGCTATCTGGTGCGCGAGTTCGCCCGGCACGTGAGCGCTGTGCAGGCCAAGCAGGGGCGCCGCTCGGTGAGCCTTTCGCAAATCGACAAGGCGACCTGGCAGGCTGAGTGCTCGGGCCGCGGCGCGCTGGTGGTGAGCTACTGCGTCCATGCCTTTGACAACTCGGTGCGCGCGGCCTTCGTCGACGCCCAGCGGGGTTTCTTCAACGGCACCAGCGCGTGCCTGCGCGTCGAGGGCCGCGAGGCCGAGCCGCATCGCATCGAGCTGAGTTCGCTGCCGACGGGTTGGCAGATCGCCACCGCCATGCCCGAGGTGTCACCCGGCGTCTTCGAGTCGGCCGACTACGACGAACTGATCGACCACCCCTTCGAGCTGGGCACGTTCTGGCGCGGCGACTTCAAGGCGCACGGCGTGCCGCACGAGCTGGTTGTGGCCGGCGCATGGCCCGATTTCGACGGCAAGCGGCTGCTCGCCGACACCCAGCGCATCTGCGAGGCGGCCATCGCGTTCTGGCACGGCAAGGCGGCCCGGCCCGCCGATGTGCCCTTCAAGCGCTTCGTGTTCATGCTCAACGCTGTCGATGAGGGCTACGGCGGGCTCGAGCACCGCGCCAGCACCGCCTTGATCGCGGCGCGGCGCGACCTGCCGCGCCAAGGCGGCGCCGCCGAGCCGCTGGCCGATGGCCACGTGACGCTGCTGGGCCTCATCAGCCACGAGTACTTCCACACCTGGAACGTCAAGCGCCTGCGGCCGCGCGAATTTGCCCGCTACGACTACACCTGCGAGAACTACACCGAGCTGCTGTGGTTCTTCGAGGGCTTCACTTCGTACTACGACGACCTGCTGCTGTTGCGCGCCGGGCTGATCGACGAGCCGCGCTACCTGAAGGCCGTGAGCAAGACGCTGGCCCAGGTGCTCGGCGCGCCCGGACGCCGGGTGCAAAGCGTGGCGCAAGCCAGCTTCGACGCCTGGGTCAAGTACTACCGCAGCGACGAGAACACCCCCAACGCCACCATCAGCTACTACGCCAAGGGCTCGCTGCTGGCGATGGCGCTCGACCTCAGCCTGCGTGCCAGCACCTCGCGCCGCAAGGCCTCGCTCGATGACGTGATGCGTGCGCTGTGGACACGCAGCGCCGGCGGGCCGATCGACGAGGCCGACATCGTGGCCGAACTGCGTCGGGCCGCTGGCGATGTGGCAGCCGATGCGCTGGCCGATCAATTCCACGCCTGGGTTCATGGCACCGATGAGCTGCCACTGGCCGAGTTGCTGCGCGCCTTTGGCGTGAAGTGGCAGGCGCAGCCCGCCACCCTGGCGCAGCAGCTGGCCATCCGCGTGAGCGAAAGCGCGCTCACCGGCATCAAGGTCAGCCATGTGCTGCGCGGCGGGGCCGCCGAGCGCGCCGGGTTGTCGCCGGGCGACGAGGTGCTGGCGCTCGATGCCTGGCGGCTGCGCCGGCTCGACGACGCGCAGCGGCTGCTGGCGGTGGGCCGCACCGCCAGCTTGCTGGTGTCGCGCGATCAGCGGCTGCTGACCTTATCGCTGGAGGTGCCGGCGCCTGCCGATGTGCCGGGCGGCGTGTCGTTGCTGGCCGACGCGAAGGCACCGCGCGCCGCGCAGGCCTTGCGCCGTGCCTGGATCGGCGGCTGAGCAGACAGGCGTCGGTGTCGCCGCTTGCGATTGAACCCGCCACGAGGCCCCGCCCGCTGACCGGTGCTGGCCATCTGGGCATGCGCGTGGCGGCGGTGCTGGCCGTCATCGCGGTGCACCTGCTGGTGATGCACCAGGTCGGTCAGGGCATGGCCGATTTCAGCGCCAGCGCGACCATGCCGCCGCGTGTCGAGGTGGTCTACAGCCGCGAACTGGAGATCACCGCGCCACCTGCGGTCGTGGCACCGCTGGCCGCGCCGGTGGCCATACCGGCGCCACGACAGGTCGCGCCGGCCGAGCCCGCAGCGTCCAAGCCCAAGCGGCGCAAGCCTGCGCCCAAGGTGCCTGCACCCCAGCAGGCGGCGTCGTCGGCGCTGGCGGCTGCCGAGCCGGAGCCGCAGCCCGCGCCAGAGCCGGTGGCCGCGCCCGAACCCATCGTGGCTGCGCCTGCGGCCGAGCCGATCGAGCCGCACTTGCTGGCCGACTTGGCGGCCGATGCCAAAGCGGCGAGCCCGTCGCCTGCCGCGTCGGCGCCGGCTGCAGAGCCTTTCGAGTGGCCGGCCTCTACCCGCATCACCTACAAGCTCACCGGCAATTACCGTGGCGAGGTGCTCGGCGATGCGCAGGTCGAGTGGGTGCGCGTGGGCGCGGGCGAGCGCTATCAGGTGCACATGGACGTGACGGTGGGCCCGTCCTTCGCGCCGATCTACAGCCGGCGCATGAGCAGCGAAGGGCAGTTGACCGCCGCCGGCTTGTACCCCGAGCGTTACGACGAAGACAGCAAAGTGGCCTTCAGGGACCGCCGCGTCGCGCACATGAGCTTCGAGGCCGAGCAGGTGGTGCTCAAGGACGGCCAGCGCGTGGACCGTTTGCCGGGGATGCAGGACAGTGCCAGCCAGTTCGTGCAGATGAGCTATCTGTTCAGCCGCAACCCGGCGCTGCTCACCCCGGGCCGCACGGTGGAGATGCCGCTGGCGCTGCCCCGACGGCAAAGCATCTGGGTGTACGACGTGCGCAACGTCGAGCCGGTCTACACGCTGTTTGGCGAGGTCGAGGCGGTGCGCCTGCAGCCACGGCGCGAGGCCCGCAAGGGCGACGACCTGACCGCCGAGGTCTGGTTCGCGCCCAGCTTGCGCTACCTGCCCATTCGCATCCGCATCCGTCAGGACGAAGAGACCTATCTCGACCTGATGATCGCGCGCCGGCCGCAGTTGGCGAAGTAGGCGCGGCGTGATGCCGCACCGCGGGCGGCTTCAGACGTAGCGTGTTCTCAGCAGCTCGGCCGCCGACTCATCGAGCCGGTCGGCGCGGCGCACCTCTTCGAAGCGCGCGAGCAGGTCGTCGACACGCAGGCGGCGCTTTTCGGCGCCACGCAGGTCTTCGATCACCTGACCGCGGTGCATCATGATCAGCCGGTCGCCCAGCGACACCGCCTGTGCCATCGAGTGCGTGACCATCAGCGTGGTCAGGCTGTCGCGTTTGACCACGCGCTCGGTGATGCGGATGACCTGATCGGCGCTCTTGGGGTCGAGCGCGGCGGTGTGCTCGTCGAGCAGCAGCAACTTGGGCTTGAGCATGGTGGCCATCAGCAGCGTGAGCGCCTGACGCTGGCCGCCCGACAGGCTGCCGATCATGTTCTCGAGCCGGGCCTCCAGCCCCATCCCCAGGCCGCTCACCACCTCGCGCAGGGCTTGCAGGTTGCCGCTGCTCAGGGCACGGCCGAGCCCGCGCGACTGACCCCGGCGTGAGGCCAGCGCCAGGTTGTCGGCGATCGACAGGTTGGGCGCGGTGCCACTGAACGGGTTCTGGAACACCCGCCCGATGTAGCGCGCGCGCTGGTGTTCTTCCCAGCGGGTGACCTCCTGACCATCGATCAGGATCGAGCCGACATCCAGCTGAAAACTGCCTGCCACCGCATTGAGCAGGGTCGACTTGCCCGAGCCGTTGGTGCCCAGCACGATCATGAACGAGCCTTCTTCGAGCGTGAGGCTCACGCCCTGCAGCGAGCGCACCTCGTTGACCGTGCCCGGGTTGAAGGTCTTGCGGATGTCGCGCAGCTCAAGCATGGGCGGCTCCCGACGACGGCTTGCGACGCAACTTGACGATCAGCGCCGGCGACACCAGCGCGATCAGCACGAAGGCCGCGGTGATCAGCTTCAGGTCATTGGGCTCCAGACCCATGCGCAGTGCCACGGCCACCAGCAGGCGGAACAGGATCGAGCCGAGGATGGTGCCGATCACGAGGTGACTCAGTCGTCGCGAGCCGGTGAGTGCTTCACCCAGGATCACGCTGGCCAGCCCGGTGACGATCATGCCGATGCCCATTTGGACGTCGGCAAAGCCTTGGTACTGGGCCAGCAGCGCACCCGACAGCGCGGCCACCGCGTTGGACAACGCCAGCCCCAGCGTCTTCATCGAGCCGTCGTTGACGCCGAGCGCGCGAATCATCTGGCTGTTGTCGCCGGTGGCGCGCATGGCCAGGCCGATGTGGGTGCCAAAGAACGCCAGCAGCACCGCCACCAGCAGCCCCACGATCAAGATCGCGGCCAGCAGGATGGACAGATCGTGCACCGGCACCTTCCAGCCCCACACCATCAGCGATTCGGCGCCGTCGGCCAGGCTGCCGCCGAGGCCGCTGGCCGCCGTGGCGAAGGTGTGCGAGTTCGACAGCGACAGGTTGCTGCCGCCCATCACGCGCAGGTTGATCGAATACAGCGCGGTCATGACCAGGATGCCTGCCAGCAGGTCGTTGATCTTGAAACGGGTGTGGGTGATGCCAGTGACCGTGCCCGCCACCGTGCCTGTGAGCACTGCCGCCAGCGTGGCGGTCAGCGGGCTGCTGCCGCCAATGATGAGGATCGCCGCGACCGCCGCGCCCAGGGTGAAGCTGCCCTCGCAGGTCAGGTCGGGAAAGTTGAACACCCGAAAGCTGATGAACACGCTCAGGCCCAGCAGGGCCAGCAGCACACCTATGGTCAAGGCTCCGAGCAGCAAGCTCATGGTGGTGATGCCCCGAAGTTGAGGGGTGCGACCCACAGGGCGCCCCGGATGAATCGGCTTTCCTCGGGCGCTTGCGCATCCCGGTCATCGCACAGCAGGTGCAGCACGGTGTGCGCCGCTTCGCTGTCGATGAAGGGCTTGATGGCGCGCTGCAGATCGATCAGGCCTTCAGGCAGCGGCTTGTAGCGAAATGGCACCGCGTGCACATGGCCAAGCGGGCTGCCCGCCACACCCACCGGTCTCACAAACGGCGCCAGCGCCGGCGTGCAGCGGGCCTCGTGAGCGACGACGCCCGCGGCGATCACCATCGAGCCGGCATCGAGCCGTTCGGTCGAAAACGACAGCCACTGGCGCATTGCCGGGAACTCCCAAGGCGCATCGCTCTGGGCGCCGGCCGCCGGCGAGCGCCGCAGGGCCGCACCGATCAGACCGCCCGATTCGGCCGCGATGGCGATGCACGCGGCAGGCGCATCGACCAGCGCGAGTGCTGCTTGCGTCAGTTCGCTCAGCCCGGTGGGGTGTTGCGCATCGATGGCCTCGAAGCGCACCAGATGGCCGAACTGCCCATCGCACACCAGGCTGTACAGCGACTGGATCTCGGGCACGTAGCCGCCTTCAGCCACCAGGAAATCGCATTGCGTCGAGCCATTGCCCGGCAGGCACACGGCAGATCCACCCAGCGCCATGAATTCGCCGAAATCGTTGCGGCATTCATCAAAGTTGCCGCCCAGGGCACCCAGGCCGAGCGCGAGCGTCGACGAGGGCAGGCTCAGCCGCTGGCAATCGTCGGCCGTGAACCGACAGCCGTCGAGCCGGGCCGGGTCGCCCTGGGTGCGGCACACCATGCCGCCGCCGCCCAGATCGAAGACCTCAAAGCGCGTCGTTGCGCTGGCATGTTGCCGGCTCACGTTCGCGGCCCGAGCCGGTGCGGACGGCGCCGTCTCAGCCGGCGTGAAGAACTTCAGCAGGCCGGCCAAGCGAAGGATGTCGCCCACCTGCGATGACGGGTTCTGGATGGCGAAGCTGCCGTCCAGGGCCTTGAACTTCTTGTGAAAGTTCATCAGCACACGGATGCCCACCGAGCTCAGGAAGACGGTGTCGGCCATGTCCAGCGTGATGTGGTGCTGGCCCAGACGCAGCCGTGAGTCGAGCTCGCGGCTGAGGTGGTCGGCCCAGCGGCCATCGAGCCGGCCTGCCAGCCGCACGACGGTGCGTTCGCCGAGTTGTTCCGAGGTGATGTCCATGGTCTGTGGGTGCCCGAGGTTCAGCGGCTGGCCGCAGGGGCCGCCGCGCTGGCGGCCGGCGCGGCGAGCGCGCCACCCTTGCTGTGCTCGCCGGCATCGTCTATCCACCGATCGGCGCGTGCGAGCAACTCGGGCGAGATCTGCCAGTTGCCGCGCAGACCCTTCAAGGCGGTGAGGTTGAGCGACAGTGTCTCGGGCACATGGTTGGACACCGGGGTCTTGGCGATGTCGGCTCCGGCGAGCACCTGGCCAGCGAGCACGCCGACGTCATGGCCTACCTCGGAAAAATTGGCGCCCAGATCGAACAGCGTGCCCTTGCGCACGTTCGGCGGGATGATGGTGAACACCGGAATGCGATCGGCCCGCGCCACCGACACCATCGTGTCGACCGCCACCAGCACCACCTGATCTCCGGTGATCAGGAAGGCGTCGATGCCGCGGGCGACTAGCGACTTGGCGGCCATGCCGACGGCTGAAGAGTTCTCGGCGTCGGCCTCGAGCAGCTCGATGCCGAGCTCTTGACAGGCCTTGCGCGCATCGGCGGTGTAGAGCTGCGAGTTGATCTCGGCGCTGTGCCAGACCATGCCGACGCGGCGCAGCCCGGGGTTGATCTCGCGCGCCAGCCGCAATGCATCGGCCACCGGAAAGAAGGTGCTGATGCCGGTCATGTAAGGCGGGTGATCGAGCGGATCGGTGGCGCTCACGCCCACACCCGACGAAGCCGCATTGGCCACCGTGCCGTACACATGCTTGACCTTGGTTTGTTTGTTGGCGTTGGCCACCGCTTGCAGCGACACCGTGCTGGCTGACAGCACCAGATCGAACGATCCATTGGTGACCTGCTTGGCGATGTCGTTGGCCGTGGGCAGGTCGCCTTGCGCGTTGTAGAACTTCAAGCTGACGGTCTTGCCATCGACAAAGCCCTGACTGGCCATGCCTCGCACGTAGCCGCGAACGGCCTCGTCCATCACGGCTTGCGAGACGTGCTGCACGATGGCCACCCGCGGCATGGCCGATGCCGATTTGCGTCCGCTGTCGTCGAGTGCCAGCAGGCCGACGCTGACCAGCACGATCAGCGCGACGCCCAGCAGCAGCGGTCTGACAAAGGCGATGAGGGCTTTCATGGGCGGATGGTGCGGCGCGGGCTGGCTTCAGCCCTCTTTGCGCAGCGACGGGAACAGGATCACGTCGCGGATGCTCGGGCTGTCGGTGATCAGCATCATCAGCCGGTCGAGACCGATGCCGCAGCCGCCCGTGGGTGGCATGCCGTACTCGAGCGCGCGGATGAAGTCGGCGTCGTAGAACATCGCCTCTTCATCGCCGGCGTCCTTGTTGGCGGCCTGGGCATGGAAGCGCGCGGCCTGGTCTTCGGCGTCGTTGAGCTCGCTGAAGCCGTTGGCGTATTCGCGTCCGGTGATGAACAGCTCGAAGCGCTCGGTGATGGCCGGGTTGCTGTCCGACGCGCGCGCCAGCGGGCTGACTTCGACCGGGTAATCAACGATGAAGGTGGGCGCCCACAACTGCGATTCGACCGCTGCTTCGAACAAGCCGAACTGCAACTCCGGCAGCTTCCAGTGCGCGGGTGGCTCCTCGCCGAGTGACTTCAGCTTGGCGTGCAGCACCTGCACATCGTCGGCTTCGACCACCGTCAGACCGGCGTGCGCGACGAGTGACTCGCGCACTGTCATGCGGGTGAAGGCGGGCTCGAGATCGACCGTCTTGCCGGCGTAGCTGAGCGTGGCCGAGCCGGTGGCACCGCGCGCCGCGTGGCGCAGCACCTGCTCGGTGTAGTCCATCAGGTCGTGGTGGTTCCAGTACGCGGCGTAGAACTCCATCATCGTGAATTCGGGGTTGTGCCGGACGCTGATGCCTTCGTTGCGGAAGCTGCGGTTGATCTCGAACACCCGTTCGAAGCCGCCCACGATCAGGCGCTTCAAGTACAGCTCGGGCGCGATGCGCAGGAACATTTCCTGATCGAGCGCGTTGTGGTGCGTCACGAAAGGCTTGGCGTTGGCGCCGCCGGGAATGGGGTGCAGCATGGGCGTTTCGACTTCCATGAAGCCGTTGTCGACCATGAACTGTCGGATCGACGACAGCGCCTTGCTGCGCGCGGTGAAGCGCGTGCGCGCCTCGGCGTCGGTGATCAGGTCGACGTAGCGCTGGCGGTACTTCTGCTCCTGGTCGGCCATGCCGTGGAACTTGTCGGGCAGCGGGCGCAAGCTCTTGGTCAGCAGGCGCAGGTTGGAAACGCGCACCGACAGCTCGCCGGTCTTGGTCTTGAACAGCGTGCCTTCGGCGCCGAGGATGTCGCCCAGATCGAGGTGCTTGAACGACTCGTAGCCGTCTTCGCCGATGCCGTCCTTGGTGATGAACAGCTGGATGCGCCCGCCGGTAGCACCCAGCGAGCCGTCTTGCAGCGTGCAAAAGCTCGCCTTGCCCATCACCCGCTTGAGCATCATCCGCCCACCCACGCTCACGGGCACACCCAAGGGCTCAAGCTCTTCGTTCGTGCGCTCGCCATGCAGCGCCACGAGTTCGGCCGCACGGTGCGCGGGCTTGAAGTCGTTGGGAAAGGCCACGCCGCGTTGTCGGATCGCGGCGAGTTTTTCGCGGCGTTCGGTGATCAGCTGGTTTTCGTCGACCGCGCTGGGGGTGGAGTCTGCGGGGTGCGGTGCGTGGGGGGCGGTCATGAGCGGGTCATTGGGAAAGCGTGCCGGATTCTAGGTGGCGACCCGGGGGTGCCGTGCCTAGAATCCAAGTCATGCAAATTCATCCAACGGCCGTCATCGACGATGGTGCGCAACTGGGCGCTGGTACCCAGGTCTTGCACTTCGCTCGGGTCTGTTCGGGTGCGCGCATCGGCAGCGATTGCTCGGTGGGCCAGGGCGTCTACATCGGGGACCGCGTGCGCATCGGCCAACGCGTCCGCATCCAGAACAATGTGTCAATGCACGACACGGTGACGCTAGAAGACGAGGTCTTTTGCGGGCCGAGCGTGGTCTTCACCAACGTCTTCAACCCCCGTGCCACCTCAGAGCAGCGGCCTGACATGCGCACGACATTGATCCGCCACGGCGCCACGCTGGGTGCTAACAGCACCGTGCTGTGCGGCACCACCGTCGGGCGCCATGCCTTCGTGGGCGCGGGTGCGGTGGTCAGCCGCGATGTGCCCGACTTCGCGCTGGTGGTGGGCGTGCCGGCGCGGCAGATCGGCTGGGTCAGCCGTCAGGGCGAGCCGCTCACGCTGCCGATCAAGGGGCAGGGCGAGGCGTTGTGCTCGGTGAGCGGCGAGCGCTACGTGTTGCGCGATGGGGTGTGCGCTCTGGCCAGCGAGATCACGGCTTGAGTTGCCGTGGCGCCTGACACCGGGATCTTCAAGCCGACATTGACGCTGCTGGCCGGTGGCGCGCTGGCCCAGGTCCTGCCGCTGCTGCTCGCGCCGCTGCTCACGCGCCTGTACACGCCCGACCAGTTCGGCCACTACACGCTGATCGCGGCGGTGGCGGTCAATGTGGGCGTGATCGCCTGCGCTCGCTATGAGTACGCGCTGCCGCTCGAAGCCGACGCTCAGCGCGCGCGAGCGCTGCTTGCCTTGTGCCTGCGGGTGTTGCTGGTGGTGAGCCTGCTGTGCGTGCCCGTGGCTTGGGCGCTGAGCTGGGGCCAGCCAGCGTCGGGTTGGCTGTGGCTGCCTGCGGTGGTGGCGACTGCCGGGGCGGCCCAATGCCTGACGATGTGGGCCACCCGGGCCCAGCGCTTTGGTGCTCTCGCAGGGGCGCGCGTGACGCAGTACGGAGGCGCGGCGTTGGCACAGGCGGCAGCCGGGCTGAGCGCGCCAGCGGCGGTGCTCGGCGGACAAGGCCTGATCGCCGCGCCGGTGCTGGCCAACGTGGCCACGCTCGCCTTCTTGCATCGGCCAGCGCCCGCCGGCGGCTGGCGATCGCTGTGGCGCTTGCCGCGCGCCGAGTGGCTGGCGGCCGCGCGCGAGCACCGCAGCTTTCCGTTGCTCAATGCGCCGCACGCCTTCAATGGCGCGCTGCAAGACACGCTCACCGTGCTGCTGCTGACCTGGTGGTCGGGCGATGCGGCTGTCGGGTTCTGGGGTCTGGCCATGCGCTGCCTGAAGGCACCGGCCACGCTGGTGGGCGGGGCGGTGTCGCAGGTGCTCTACCCCCGGCTTGCGAGCAGCGGGCCTGCCGAGTCGCGCCGCGCCGTGCGGCAGGTGATGGCCATGCTGCTGCTGATCGGCACGGCACTGGCCGTGCTGCTGATGGTGGCCGGGCCCGCGCTGTTTGCGGCGCTGTTCGGCGAGCCGTGGCGCGAGGCGGGCGAGCTCTCGCGCGCACTGGCGCCCTACATCGCCATGCACTTCGTGGCGTCACCGCTGGCCGTGGTCACGCTGGCCTGGAAAGCCCAGGGCTGGGCGCTGCGGCTGGCGCTGGTCGGCCAGGTGGTGTTTCTGGCGGCGGTGGCTGTCGGGCTGCACTTCGGTGGTTTGCAGGGCGCCGCCTGGGCGGTGTCGGCGGCGATGCTGCCGTATTTCGGGTTCTACTTCTGGTCGCTGGCTCGCTGGCCGCTGCCTGAGCCCGAGCCCAACGCATCCACGAATCCGACCTGAGGCCATGACGACTTGCGCATCGCTGTTTCGCCGCATCTGGCAGCCGCTGAAGGTGCTGCTGTCGCGGCTGTCGGGTCCGCGCACGGTGTGGGGCTATGTGCGCGCCGATGGTGTCTACCTGCCCAACACCCGCATCAGCAACCACAGCCAGATCGTCTCGCCCGAGCGGCTGGACATCGGCGATCACGTCTACGTCGGCCACTTCAGCGTGCTCGATGCCTCGGGCGGATTGAGCATCGGCGAGGGCTCCCAGATCGCCGGCTTCAGCGGCATTTACACGCACTCGAGCCACGTGGCCATCCGCTTGTACGGCCGCGAATACGCCCGCACCGACCACAAGCAGGCGTACTTCGAAGCGCCGGTGCGCATCGGCGCGTACAGCTTTGTGGGCACGCACTGCGTGGTGCTGCCCGGCGCGGTGATTGGGCGCGGCAGCCTGGTGGCAGCGCAGTCGGTGGTCAAGGGCGAGTTTGCGGACTTCGCCTTTCTGGCCGGCAACCCGGCGCAGGTGGTGGGCGACACGCGCGAGATCGATGAGCCCTGGCTGCAGCGGCACCCCGAGCTGCGCGAACACCACGACGCCTGGGTGGCGGCCGCGTCCACGTCCGCAGCGCAGGCGCGCAAGCCGTGAGCCAGCCCCACCTGTGCCTGCTCGGCGACGCCAACAGCGTGCACCTGCAGCGCTGGGCGCGCGAGATGATCGCGCGCGGCTTTCGCGTCTCGGTGGTCACCGCACGACCGCAGCCGATCGAAGGTGTCGAGCAATGCGTGATGTCGCCGGTGCGCCGCTCAGTCGACTGGCTGCGCCGCGTGGGCGAGGCGCGCCGCTTCGTCGAGCGGCTCGCGCCTGACATCGTGCATGCGCACTACATCAGCAGCTACGGCTATCTGGCCGCGCGCTGCGCACGCCATCCGCTGGTGATGACGGCCTGGGGCAGCGACTTGCTGCTCACACCGCGCCACAGCACGCTCATGCGCTGGCTCACCGGCTGGACGCTGCGCCGCGCGGATCTGATCACCGGCGACTCGCTCGATCTGGTCGCCGCCGCGCAGGCCTATCACCCGCGCGCGCCGCTGCATTGCATCCACTGGGGCGCCGACACGGCCAAGTTCCGTCCCGCGTCGTGGGCCGACAAGCCGGCGTTCGACATCGCCAGCCTGCGCTCGTGGGAGCCCAACTACCGCATCGACACGCTGGTCGGCGCCGTGGGTCTGCTGCGCGAGTGCTTGCCCGACGCGCCGGTGCATCTGCATTTGCTCGGAGGCGGCAGCGGCGAGGCCGCGTTGCGTGAGCAGGTGCGCTCACTCGGTCTGACCGATCGGGTCACGTTCCATGGCCGCGTGGACGACGCCGGCATGCTGGCCGTGCTGTCGCGCTGCAAGGTGTCGGTGTCGGTGCCGGCGAGCGATGCGACCTCGGTGGCGCTGCTCGAAAGCATGGCCTGCGGCTTGGCCGTGGTGGCCAGCGATCTGCCGGCCAATCGCGAGTGGCTGTGCGGTGACGAGGATGTCGACGACCTGCTGGTGAGCGCTGGTGACGCCACCGCTTTGGCGCGTGCGCTGCAAACCTTGCTGCAAGACGATGCGCGTGCGCAGCAACTCGGCGCGATCAACCTCGGGCGCATCACGCGCGAGGGCCAGCGTGCCGCGCAGATGGATGCGATGGCCGGTCTCTACCGCACGCTGCTGGCGTCGGGCGCCGCATCGAGGCAGACGTGATGCCGAACGATCACATCGTGAGCCTGGTGGTGCCGTGCCGCAACGAGCGCGATCACATCGAGGCGTTCTGCGCCGATGCGCTGGCTCAGCAACTGCCTGAGGGCTGGCAACTGCAGCTGATCGTCGCCGATGGTGGCAGCAACGACGGCACGCTCGAGCGCCTGCAAACCCTGGCGCAGACCGAGCCGCGCCTGACGCTGGTCGACAACCCGCAGCGCATCGTGTCGGCCGGCCTCAATCGGGCGATCGCGGCCGCCAGCGGCGATGTCATCGTTCGCATGGACGTGCACACCCGCTACGCGGTCGACTACGTGGCGCAGTGCCTGCACGCGCTCGAGCGCAGCGGCGCCGACAACGTGGGCGGCCCGTGGCGCGCCGAAGGACGCGACGGCTGGCCGGGCGCGATCGCTGCGGCCTTTCAGTCGCGCTGGGTGGCCGGCGGTGCGCGCTCGCGTTCGCTGGTCTACGAAGGCGAGGTCGACACTGTCTATCTGGGCTGCTGGCCGCGCGCGACCTTCGAGCGCTTCGGCGGCTTTGACGAAGCCCTGGTGCGCAACCAGGACGACGAGCACAACCTGCGCATCGTGCGGGGCGGCGGTCGCATCTGGCAAAGCCCGGCCATCCGTTCGGTGTACAGCCCGCGCGATTCGCTGGCCGCGCTGTGGCGGCAGTGGCTGCAGTACGGCTACTGGAAGCCCTTCGTGATGAAAAAGCACGGCCAGGCTGCGGCCTGGCGGCATCGGGTGCCGGGGCTTTTCGTGGCCGCGCTCGCGCTGGCGGCGTTGCTTGCGCTGATGGGTGCCGGCGCCGCACCGCTGCTCGCGCTGCTGGGTCTGTATGCAGCGGTGCTGGCGGCGCTGTCGCTGGCGGTGGCCAGTGCGTCGTCGTGGGCCTTGCTGTGGCGGCTGCCGCTGGTGGTGGCCGCGCAGCAGATCGGCTACGGCGTGGGCACGCTGATTGGTGTGTGGGACGCCTGGCGGCACGGGCGCGGGCGCGACAGTTTCGCAAGGCTCACGCGATGAGCGACCGGCCCGACACCCCGGCCCCCGGCAGCGCAGACGAAGTCGAGGCCGTGCGTGAACGCTACGCCCGCCGCCAGGCCTCCGACCGGCGCTACCACCCGCTCGAGCCCTCGGTGTGGTGCGCCCGGTTCGAGCGCGAGCGCGCGCTGCTCGAGTTGCTGGCCGCGCAGGGCTGGGGCGACCTGTCGCAGCGCCGGGTGCTCGAAGTCGGTTGCGGCAGCGGCGGCAACCTGCTCGAGTGGCTGCGCCTGGGCGCGGCACCTGAGCACCTCAGCGGTATCGAGCTGTTGCCCGAGCGTCTGGCGCGAGCGCGCTTGGCGCTTCCCGCCGCAGCCGCGCTGATCGAAGGCGATGCGCTGCACTCCGCCATCGAGCCGGCCAGCCAGGATGTCGTGATGCAGTCCACGGTGTTCAGCTCGCTGCTCGACGATGCCTTTCAGCAGCGGCTGGCCGACGCGATGTGGGGCTGGACGAAGCCCGGCGGCGCGGTGCTCTGGTACGACTTCACCGTCAACAACCCGCGCAACCCCGACGTGCGCGGCGTGCCGCTTGCACGGGTGCGCGAGCTGTTCCCGCAGGGCCACATCACCATGCGCCGCGTCACGTTGGCGCCGCCCATCAGCCGCCTCGTGTGCCGCGTGCATCCTGCGGCCTACGGCCTGTTCAACGCGCTGCCGTGGCTGCGCACGCACGTGCTGTGCTGGATCGCCAAGCCACCCTCAGCCGGCTGATACCCTCGCTGCCCATGCCTGAAACCGCCTTGCCCTTCATCCCCTTCGCGCTGCCCGACATCGGTGACGACGAGATCGCCGAAGTGGTCGACACGCTGCGTTCGGGCTGGATCACCACCGGCCCGAAGACGCGGCGCTTCGAGGAAGATTTCAGCGCCTATCTGGGCGACCCAGGCCTGCATTCGATGGCCGTCAACTCGGCCACCGCGGGGCTGCACCTCGCGCTCGAGGCGCTGGGCATCGGGCCGGGCGACGAGGTCATCACCACCACCCACACCTTCACGGCCACCGCCGAGGTGGTGCGCTATCTGGGTGCCGACGTGGTGCTGGTCGACATCGATCCGGCCACGCTGTGCATCGACGTGGCCGCGGTCGAAGCCGCCATCACGCCGCGCACCAAGGCGGTCATTCCGGTGCACTACGCGGGACTGGCGGCCGACATGGCCGCGCTGCTGCCGCTGGCGCGCCGCCATGGCCTGAAGGTGGTCGAAGACGCAGCGCATGCGCTGCCGACCACCTGTGGTGGCCAGCTCGTGGGCACGCTGGGCAGCGACGTCACGGTGTTCAGCTTCTACGCCAACAAGACCATGACCACCGGCGAAGGCGGCATGGTGGTCACGCGCGATGCGGCGATTGCCAAGCGCGTTCAGGTGATGCGGCTGCACGGCATCAACCGCGATGCGTTCGACCGCTTCACCGCCAAGGCGCCGAGCTGGTACTACGAGATCGTGGCGCCGGGCTTCAAGTACAACCTGACCGACATCGCCTCGGCCATGGGCATCCACCAGCTGCGCCGCTCGCGCGGCTTCCAGGCCACGCGCGCGGCCATCGCCGCACGCTATGACGCGGCCTTTGCCGACTTGCCGGTGATCACGCCGCCACAGCCCGCAGCCGGTGACACGCACGCCTGGCACCTGTACGTGCTGCGGCTGGCCGATGGCGCGAAGCTCACGCGCGACGGCCTCATCGACGGCCTGTACGCTGCGGGCATCGGCTGCAGCGTGCACTACATCCCGCTGCACCTGCAGCCTTACTGGCGCGAGCGTTACGCACTCACGCCCGAGCGTTTTCCGCACAGCCAGCAGGCCTACGAGCGCATGCTGAGCCTGCCGCTGTACACGCGCATGGACGACTCGCAGATTGAGCGCGTGATCGCCGCCGTGCGCGCGCTGCTGGGCTGAGCTCGTGGCCGATCACAGCGGATGACCAAGCGTCTGATTGATGTGCTGGGCTCGGTGTTCGGGCTGCTGCTGCTGGCGCCGCTGCTGCTGGTGGCGGCGATCGCCATCAAGCTCGATTCGCCGGGGCCGGTGTTCTTCAGGCAGGTTCGTGTGGGACGCCATGGCGTGGAATTTCGCATCCACAAGTTGCGCACCATGCGCCAAGCCGACGCCGCTGAGGCGAGCGCGGCGATGCAAATCACCGTGGGCGACGACCCGCGCATCACCCGCGTCGGTGCGCTGCTGCGTCGCACCAAGCTCGATGAGCTGGCCCAGTTGATCGATGTGTGCCTCGGCCACATGAGCTTGGTCGGCCCGCGTCCCGAGGTGCCGCGCTATGTGGCGGTGTATCCGCAGGCCTTGCGCGACAAGCTGCTCGGCGTGCGTCCGGGCATCACCGATCCGGCGTCGCTCGCGTTTCGTGACGAGAGCGAGCGGCTCAGGCTGGCGGCCGACGCGCAGCGCGAGTACCTCGAGGTGGTGATGCCCGCCAAGCTCGCCATCTCGGCGAGGTACATCGATGAGGCCAACGCCTTGAGCGATCTGCGCTGCATCGCAGCCACCGTGCGCACGCTGTGGACCCCCAGATAATTCCCCACTCCCCATGATCTGGCACCGAATCGATCGCTTTTTGGCCCGCTGGCGCCCGCACCGGCAGCCGCTCACACTGCTGCTCGACGGCTTGACGATCGCGCTGTGCTGGAACGCGACTTATCTGTTTCGCCTGGGTTTCGAGCGCTGGTGGAGTGCTCGCCCCGGTTACGACATCGCGGTGATGCTGGGTGTGGTGGCGGTCTATCTGGTGGTTTTCAAGCTGGCCCGTGTGCCCGAGGGCATGTGGCGCTTTTCGGGCTTTGGCGAGGTGCAGCGGCTGACGGTGTCGTGCGCCGTGGCCGGTGCCATCAGCGCGGTGGCGGTGCTGATGATGCAGCTCTACGAGGTGCCGCGCGCGGTGCTGGCGCTGCACCCCATCGTCACGCTGATGGGGCTGTGCATGACGCGCATGGCCTACCGCATGCTTTATGAACACACCCGCGCGCGCATCACCGGCGGTGCCAGCGAGGTGCGCCGCGCCATCGTGATGGGTGCCGGCGAGGCGGCGCGGCTGCTGGTGGCCGGCCTGCCGCAGCAAGGCTGGACGGTGCTGGGGCTGCTCGACGACGATCCCGCCAAGCGAGGTGCGCGCATCGCCAACGCGCCGGTGCTGGGCAGCTTCGATGACGTGCTCAAGCCCAGCGTGACGGCCGGTGCCACCCACATCATCACCGCCTTGCCCAATGCCACCGCCGCACAGCGACGGCGCGCCATCGAGCTCGCGGCAGCCACGGCGCTGCCGGTGCTCACGGTGCCATCGATCAGCGAGTTGCAGTCGGGCGCTGCGCGCATCGAGCGCATCCGTGCCGTCGAGCCCGAAGACCTGCTGGGTCGCGAGCCGGTGGTGCTCGACGAGGCGGGCATTGCCGGGATCGTGTCGGGCAAGACGGTGCTGGTCACGGGCGCCGGCGGCTCCATCGGCAGCGAGCTGTGTCGGCAGCTCGCGCGCTACGGGCCAGCTCGGCTGGTGCTCTACGAGCTGAGCGAGTTCGCGCTGTACCAGATCGAGCAGCAACTGGGCGAGCTGCACCCCGGTTTGCCTTTGGTGCGGCTGATGGGCGACGTGAAGGACCTCGCCCACCTGCGCGCCACCTTCAGCGCGCAGCGAGCGCAACTGGTGTTCCATGCCGCCGCCTTCAAGCACGTGCCGCTGATGGAAGACGACAACGCCTGGGCTGCTTTGCAGAACAACACGCTGGGCACCTATCACGCGGCGCTGGCGGCGGCCGAATACGGCGCCGAGCGCTTCGTGATGATCAGCACCGACAAGGCGGTCAACCCCACCAACGTGATGGGTGCGAGCAAGCGTGCTGCCGAGCGTGTGCTGTCGCACCTGGCCGCGCAGCATGTGGCCACGGTGTTTTCGGCCGTGCGCTTTGGCAATGTGCTGGGCTCGAGCGGCAGCGTGATCCCGAAGTTCAAGGAGCAGATCGCGCGCGGCGGCCCGCTGACGGTCACCCACCCGGACATCACCCGCTACTTCATGACCATCCCCGAGGCCGTGCGGCTGGTGCTGCAGGCCGCCGCACTGGCCCAAAGCGGGCAGGTCTACGTGCTCGACATGGGCGAGCCGGTGCGCATCGTCGAGCTCGCCCGCCAATTGATCCGCCTGAGCGGCCACCGCGACAACGAGATCGCGATCGTCTTCAGCGGGCTGCGTCCAGGCGAGAAGCTCTACGAGGAGTTGCTGGCCGATGCCGACACCACGCAGCCATCGCAGCATCCCAGCCTGCGCATCGCACGCCTCAACGAGCAGGCCACCGAGGCGTGGATGGCCGAATTGCTGGGCTGGCTGAACACACCGCAGCCGCAGGTGCAGCCGGCAGCGTGGCGCGAGCGGCTGGCGCGCTTCATCCCCGAATATCAGCCGCGTTGAGTCAGACCCTTGGCCCGCTCAGTGCCGAACGACGGCCCAGCGCGGCACCTTGAAGCGCACGATGCTCCAGTACAGCGCGGTGTACGACACCATGAACAGCACGATGAAGCCGGCCAGCACCGCGGTGTGGCTGAACCACAGCATCGCCGGGATCACCGACAGGCTGCACAGCAGCCACAGGTAGGGCGAGGTCATCGAGTTGCGGGCGCGCAGGCTGGACTCGGCCGCCTCGCCAAGCAGGGGGCGCACCAGCCGCCGGTGAATCAGCGTGTGCAGGTGGATACCGTCCGGGTGTGACGGCGAGCCACCCTTGAGCTTGCGCCGGTACATGGTGAACACTGTCTCGAAGATCGGGTAAGCGCACAACAGCAAGGGAAACAGCGGCGAGACCGTCGGGTGGCGCGCAATCGTGAGCACACCCAGTTCGGCGATCACGAAGCCCAGCAGGTAGGCGCCGCCATCGCCGAGGAAGATCAGGCCCGCCGGAAAATTCCACACGAAAAACCCCAGCGTGGCACCGGCGGCGATCAGCGCCACGGTGACCACCAACCGGTCGTTCAATTGCAGCCCCACATAGGCCAGCGCCAGCAGCATGATCAGCGCGCACATCGCGGCCAGACCATTGAAGCCGTCGATGATGTTCACCGCGTTGGCCACGCCCGAAACCACGAGCAATGTCAGTGCGATGGCACCGATGGGCATTTGAACCAGCAGGTCCACCCCGGGGATGTCGGTGCGGCGAATCAAGGCGTCCAGACACCACGCCCCCAGCGCTGCCGACGCGGCCGTGGCCCACAGGCGCTTGGCGGGCGAGACCTTCTTGGTCAGGTCTTCGGCCAGCCCGGCCCCGAAGGCCGGCAGCGCACACGACAGAAACAACCAGATCGACGCGCTCAGCGGGCTGTTCATCAACTGCGCCAGCAACGCGCCGGACAGCATCGCGATCAGCACACCCACGCCGCCGACGCGGGGCACCGGCCGGCGGTGGAATTTCTGCGGCCCGCCCAGTTCATGGTCAGCCGAAAGGTGCGCGTGTCGGTCGCTCGAGCGCACCACCAGCAAGGTCGCGATCAACGAGACGACAAAACTCAGCAGCAGGAAACTCATGTGCGCAAGGCGGGTGCGGCGGCATCCTTGGCCGACAGCGCCGGCGTGATGCCTTCCAGCGGCCACGCGATCGCCAGGTCGGGGTCGTCCCAGCGCACGCTGCCTTCCGATTCGGGGCGGTAGTAGTCGGTGGTCTTGTAGAGAAAGTCGGCGCTGTCGCTGGTGACCAGAAAGCCGTGCGCGAGCCCGGCGGGAATCCACATCTGCCGGTGGTTCGCACCGCTCAATTCGACGCCGACCCAGCGGCCGAAGGTGGCGCTGTCGGGCCGGATGTCGACCGCCACGTCGAACACGCTGCCCTGTGTGACACGCACCAGCTTGCCTTGGGCGTGGGGTGGCCGCTGGAAGTGCAGCCCGCGCAGCACGCCCTTGGCCGAGCGCGAGTGGTTGTCCTGCACGAATTCGACCGGCTGGCCGACGGCCTCGTTGAAGGCCCGTTGGTTGAAGCTTTCGAAGAAGAAGCCGCGCTCGTCGCCGAACACTTTGGGCTCGATGATCAGAACGCCTTCGATGGCCGTAGGAATGACTTTCATCAGAACACCTGCGATTTGACGATTTGCATCAGGTACTGGCCGTAGCCGTTCTTGAGCATGGGCCGGGCCAGTGCCTCGAGCTGGGCGGCGTCGATCCAGCCCGAGCGAAACGCGATCTCTTCGGGGCAGGCCACCTTGAGACCCTGGCGCTTTTCGAGCGTGGCGATGAACTGGCTGGCTTCGAGCAGGCTGTCGTGCGTGCCGGTGTCGAGCCAGGCGTAGCCGCGGCCCATGATCTCGACGCTCAGCTGGCCTTGCTCGAGGTAGCGCGCGTTGACATCGGTGATCTCGAGTTCGCCGCGCGGCGACGGGCGGATGTCGGCGGCGATGTCGCACACCTGCGAGTCGTAGAAGTAGAGCCCCGTGACAGCGTAGTTGCTTTGCGGCGCCTTGGGCTTTTCCTCGATGCTGAGCGCGCGCCGGTTGGCGTCGAAAGCGACCACGCCGTAGCGCTCGGGATCGTGCACGTGATAGGCGAACACCGAGGCGCCAGTGTCGCGGGCGTTGGCCGCGTGCAGCAGCCCTTGCAGGTCGTGGCCGTGATAGATGTTGTCGCCCAGCACCAGTGCGCTCGGGTTGCCGCCCACGAAATGCTTGCCGAGGATGAAGGCCTGCGCCAGTCCGTCAGGGCTTGGCTGCACGCAGTAGCTGATGTTCACGCCCCAGCGGCTGCCATCGCCCAGCAGCGCTTCGAAGCGCGGGGTGTCTTGCGGCGTGCTGATCAGCAGGATGTCGCGGATGCCGGCCAGCATCAGCGTGCTCAGCGGGTAATAGACCATGGGCTTGTCGTACACAGGCAGCAGCTGCTTGCTGATGGCCAGCGTGGCCGGGTGCAGCCGGGTGCCGGAGCCGCCGGCCAGCACGATGCCCTTGCGTGGGGAAATGGTCATGGGTCGTTCCGTGAGGGGGTCAGCCCAGCACCTCGGCCAGCATGCGGTCGACGCCGCTTTGCCAGTCCGGGAGCTGCAGGCCAAAGGTGTTGCGAAGTTTTTGGGTGTCGAGCCGTGAGTTGGCGGGACGCCTAGCCGGGGTCGGAAACGCGCTGGTGGGCACCGCGGCAATCGCCTCGCGTGCCACGCGGGTGGGCACACCGCGTGAGCGGGCATTTTCGATCACATGGGTGGCGTAGCCATGCCAGCTGGTGTGGCCCGAGGCCACCGCGTGATAGGTGCCACCGTGCTGCGGCTGCAGCGCCACGCTGCGCATGGCGTGGGCGGTCAAGTCCGCCAGCAAGTCAGCTCCGGTGGGCGCGCCGATCTGGTCATCGATGACCTTCAGCGCGTCGCGCTCCTGAGCGAGCTTGAGCATGGTGCGCGCGAAATTGCCGCCGCGCGCCGCATAGACCCAGCTGGTGCGAAAGATCAGGTGCTGACAGCCACTGGCGCGGATCAGCTCCTCGCTTTCGAGCTTGGTCGTGCCGTACACGCCCAGCGGGCCGGTGGGCGCGTCTTCGGCCCGCGCGGTCGAGCCGCTGCCGTCGAAGACGTAGTCGGTGCTGTAGTGCATCAGCCAGGCACCCATGGCGGCGGCTTCGCGCGCCAGCACGCCGGGGGCGGTCGCATTGATGGCGCGCGCGAGATCGCTCTCGCTTTCGGCCTTGTCGACGGCGGTGTGGGCAGCCGCATTGACGATCCAGTGCGGCGCCACCTCGCGCACCGTGGCAACCAACGATTCGGGTTTGGAAAAATCGGCGCTGAGCCCGGTGCTGTCGGCATCGAGCGCGATGACTTCACCCAGCGGCGCGAGCGCGCGCTGCAGTTCCCAGCCGACCTGCCCGTTTTTGCCGAACAGCAAGATCTTCATGGCTTGCCACCCGTGGCGTATTGCTGGGCCACCCAATCGCGGTAGGCCCCGCTTTGCACCCGCGCCACCCAGTCGGCGTGGTCCAGGTACCAGCGCACGGTCTTGCGAATGCCGGTCTCAAACGTCTCGGCAGGCTTCCAGCCGAGTTCGCGCTCGAGCTTGCGCGCGTCGATGGCGTAGCGGCGATCGTGGCCGGGCCGATCGGTCACGTGGGTGATCAGCCGACGGTGGCTGCCAGCCGGGTCGGGGCGCATCTCGTCGAGCAAAGCGCACACCGTGTGCACGATGTCGAGGTTGGGTTTCTCGTTCCAGCCGCCGATGTTGTAGGTCTCGCCGATTCGACCGCCCGCCAGCACCACCCGAATGGCAGCGCAGTGGTCTTTCACGAACAGCCAGTCCCGCACCTGTTGGCCGTCGCCATAGACCGGCAGCGGCTTGCCGGCCAGTGCGTTGACGATCATCAGCGGGATGAGTTTTTCGGGAAAGTGGAACGGGCCGTAGTTGTTGCTGCAGTTGGTGGTCAGCACCGGCAACCCGTAGGTGTGATGCCAGGCGCGCACCAGGTGATCGCTGGCCGCCTTGCTGGCCGAGTACGGGCTGTTGGGTTCGTAGAGGTGGGTTTCGGTGAAGGGCGCATCGCCGGGCCCGAGTGATCCGTAGACCTCGTCGGTGGACACATGGTGGAAGCGGAACCGCTCGCGCTCGGAGTCGGCCAGCGTGGACCAGAACGCTCGGGCGGCTTCCAGCAAGGTGAAGGTGCCCTGCACGTTGGTGTGGATGAAGGCGCCGGGTCCGTGGATGCTGCGGTCGACGTGGCTCTCGGCCGCGAAGTGCACCACGGCGCGCGGCTTGTGCTTGGCAAACAACTGGTCGAGCAGCGCGCGGTCGGTGATGTCGCCGTGCACGAAGACATGGCGCGGATCGCCGTCGAGCGAACTCAGGCTTTCCAGATTGCCCGCATAGGTCAGCGCATCGAGGTTGAGCACCGGCTCGCTGGACTCGGCCAGCCAGTCGAGAACGAAGTTGGCGCCGATGAAGCCGGCTCCGCCTGTGACGAGGATCATGGGGTGCTTGCGGTGAGTGGTGGGGCGCCGCGCACACCTCGGGCGGCCCCAAATTCTAGGTGTTCGCCCTGAGCGCAGCCCAGCGACGATAATCAATCAATGATCGAATCCTCCCGCGAAGACACTTCCATCCCAGCATCAGCCGAGCCGGCTGAGTCACCCGTCGACTCACCGGTGAGTTTCGACACGCTGGCGCTTGATGCGAAGTTGCTGCGCGCGGTGGCCGATTCCGGCTACACCAAGATGACGCCGATCCAGGCCAAGGCCATTCCCATAGTGCTCGACGGTCGGGATGTGATGGGCGCAGCGCAAACCGGCACCGGCAAGACGGCAGCGTTCACCTTGCCGCTGCTGCAAAAGATGCTCAAGCACGAGAACAGCAGCGCTTCGCCCGCACGCCATCCGGTGCGCGCGCTGGTGCTGGCGCCCACTCGCGAGCTGGCCGACCAGGTTGCCAACAACGTCAAGACCTACGCCAAGCACAGCAAGCTGCGCTCGATGGTGGTGTTTGGCGGCATCGACATGAAGCCGCAAACAGCCGAGCTGAAGACCGGCGTCGAGGTGCTGATCGCCACCCCGGGCCGCCTGCTCGACCACATCGAGGCCAAGAACTGCAATCTCGGGCAGGTCGAGTACGTGGTGCTCGACGAAGCCGACCGCATGCTGGACATCGGCTTTCTGCCCGATTTGCAGCGCATCTTGAGTTACCTGCCCAAGCAGCGCCAGACGCTGCTGTTCTCAGCCACCTTCTCGCCCGAGATCAAGCGGCTGGCTGAAAGTTATTTGCAAAACCCAATCCTGGTCGAGGTGGCACGCCCGAACGCCACCGCCACCAACGTCGAGCAGCGCTTCTTCAGCGTGGACAACGACGACAAGCGCGCCGCGGTGCTCAATCTCATCAAGGAGCGGGCACTGACGCAAGCCATTGTTTTCGTCAATTCCAAGCTGGGCTGCGCTCGTCTGGCTCGCTCGTTCGAGCGTGATGGCCTGCGCACCAATGCGCTGCACGGTGACAAGTCGCAAGACGAGCGTCTGAAGGCGCTTGAAGCCTTCAAGCGCGGCGAGGTGGATGTGCTGGTGTGCACCGACGTGGCCGCACGTGGCCTCGACATCGCCGACCTGCCGGCGGTGTTCAATTTCGACGTGCCGTTCAACGCCGAGGACTACGTCCACCGCATCGGCCGCACGGGTCGCGCCGGGGCTTCGGGGCTGGCCGTGACGCTGGTGTCGCGCGATGACACTCGGCTGATTGCCGACATCGAAAAGCTGATCAAGAAGAAGATCGAGCTCGAGCCCATTGAACTCGATGATGCGCGTGCACGGCGCGAGCCGCGTGCGGATCGTCCTCGGCGTGATGTGGATGACGACGAGCGTCGTGCCCCTGCTGCTCCAGCCGTGTCCACGGAGCGCGTCTATTCCAGCCCGCGCAAGGCCTCGCACGACCCGTTTTTCGATCGACCCTACGAAGCCAGTTCCGGCGATGCGCCTGCGTGGGAGGCCAAAAGTCCCTCAGCGACCCCGGCAGCCCGGGGCCTGTCTCCCAACATCAAGCAAAAACGCCGTGTCGCCGCCTTGTTTGGTTCGCCCAAGGCGACCGAGCCGAGCGAATAGGCGTCTGCGGCTGGGGCTTCACGCCAGCAACGCGAAAACCGCTGGGATGTCGCCTGGCAGGGTGACGCTTGATGCCTTCCATGACGCCACGGTGTCGGTGCGGCTCCAGCCCGACTCCAGCGTGAGGCCGCAATTGATCGACAGCCGTGTGCTGCCAGACAGCGTGCTGAGCAAGGCGCCGAGCAGCGCCGGGTTGCGGTAAGGCGTTTCGATCATCAACTGCGTTTGCCCGATCTTGCGCGACAAGGTCTCGAGCTCGCGAAGCCGCGTCGCCCTTGCCGCCGCGTCGATCGGCAGGTAGCCGACAAAGGCAAAACTCTGGCCGTTGAGTCCGCTCGCGGCAAGCGCCAGCATCAAGGAATTCGGGCCCGCCAAGGGCTGCACGCGCAGCTTCAAGGCGTGTGCTGCTGAGACCAGCTCGGCACCCGGATCGGCGATCGCCGGCATGCCGGCTTCCGAGATCAACCCCATGTCCTGGCCAGCAAGCGCCGGCTTGAGCAGGGCGTGGAGGTCGCCACCGGGTGCCGCCGGCGCACCTTTGCGCGGCCGCGGCAGCTCGACGATGGCGATCGATTGCAGCGGCTGCGCGAGCGGCACGATCTCGTTGACCCGCTTGAGAAATGCCCGTGTGGTCTTGGCGTTTTCGGCCACCCAGCAGGGCAACCGCGCGGCAAGGCGGATCACGCCCAGGGGCAGCACTTCTTGCAAATCGACTGCCTCGGTTCTGGTCGACTCAACACCGAAGTCCAGGGCGTTGGGTACGAGGTAGAGCACGCCGCTCACAGTGGCCCCGTGTTCAATGGATCCAGCCCGGCTCGACGCAGCAGCTCGCAGGTGCGGATCAGGGGCAGCCCGATCAGCGCGGTCGGATCGTCGGATTCCACCGATTGCAGCAAGGCGATGCCCAGGGCCTCTGCTTTGGCGCTTCCGGCGCAGTCATAGGGGCGTTCGGCCAGCAGGTAGCGCTCGATCTCGTCGTCGCCCAGCGAGCGAAATGTCACCGTGACCCGTGCGAGATCGCTGGCCTCAAACCCTGAGCGCATGCCCACCACCGACACCGCCGTGTGAAACACCACTCGCTGTGCGCTCATGGCTCGAAGTTGCCGCACGGCGTTGCCGTGATTTCCAGGCTTGCCTAGCAGCAGACCGCCGAGTTCGGCCACCTGATCCGACCCGATGACGATCGCTTCGGGGTGCCGTTGGGCCACAGCGCGCGCCTTGGCCAATGACAAGCGAAGGGCGACTTCAGCGGCGTGCTCATCGGGCCCGGGCGTCTCGTCGACGTCTGGCGCCACCACATCGAAGGGAAGACGCAGGCGGCTCAGCAACTCTCGCCGGTAGATCGAGGTCGAGGCCAGAAGCAAGGTGGGCTGTTGGGGCATTCGGCGGGATTGTCCCATCCGGTGCGCGCCGCCTTGGTGATCCGCCGGGCCGTAAACTGACCCGGAATGGACGCCTCTGATTTCAACCCCCACAGCGTGGACATCGCAGCGTTTGCGCGCCGCGGCGAGGCCGCCAGCGGCGCGCTCGCATTGACGGCGCTCGGCCGGCTTTGCGGTGAAGCGCACGCCGAAGCCAAGCCCGACCAAGCCGATCAGGTTCATTGGAAAGCCCATGCAGAGGCTCGGTCTGTGCGTGCCGGTGGCAGCGAGATCTGGCTTCATCTGCATGCCCAGGCGCATCTTTCTCTGGTGTGTCAGCGTTGCCTGCAAGCTGTGGCAGCCCCACTTGAAGTTGATCGAAGCTTTCGCTTCGTGGCCGACGAGAAGCAGGCCGCGGCGATCGATGCCGACATCGAAGAAGACGTGCTGGTGCTTTCAAGAAACTTCGACCTGGTTGAGCTCATCGAGGACGAGTTGCTGCTGGCGTTGCCATTGGTGCCTCGCCACGAAATCTGCCCGCAGCCCCTGGCCGGCCCCACCGATCCGGTCGCCTTTGACGAGCGGATCAACCCGTTTGATGTGCTCAGTGAGTTGAAAATCAAGCGCAAGCCGGCGCCGAACTGATCGCCCGGCCTGATACACTCGCGCACCTTTTTGGCAGTGAAGGATTCCGCAGTTTTGCGGTCTGCTCCTGCTGCCAGCGCCCAAAGGGCACGTGTTCAGTTTCGTCGCCCGGCGCCACAAATCCAACGTTCGCGGAGAAAAAGATGGCCGTTCAGCAAAACAAGAAGTCGCCTTCAAAGCGCGGCATGCACCGTTCACACAACGCACTCACCACCCCTGGAACAGCCATCGAGCCGACCACCGGTGAGTTGCATTTGCGTCATCACGTGAGCCCCAACGGCTTTTACCGTGGTCGCAAGATTTTCAAGACCAAGGCCGACGCCTGATCCCTTGACTCTGCCATGATGGTCACGCTGCCCTGTAGGCTGCGCTGGCCGGCGAACCCCGCAGCCCTAGACGGCCCGGCCCCTGCCCCCAAAGCATTGCCGGGCTTTTTCGTTCGGTTCGTGCCGATGACAGGCCTGAACGGGTTGAAATGAATCTCGCCGACGAGAAATCGACAAACGTCCCCGCGCGCGGTCCTGTCAGGCTGTCTGTTGACTGCATGGGCGGCGACCACGGTCCCTCGGTGGTGCTGCCTGCTTGCCAGGCCTTCCTGTCGCGTCACCCAGACGCTGAATTGATCCTCGTCGGTCGCCTCGATGCCTTGAAGCCAGCCAGCCAGTGGCCGCGTTGCAGGCTTGTGGAGGCCACCGAGGTGGTCGAGATGGACGACTCCATCGAAGTTGCCATGCGGCGCAAGAAGCAGTCGTCGATGCGGCTGGCCATAGAACTGGTCAAGCCCGATGAATCAGGGGCTGCTGCTGCCGATGTGTGCGTGTCCGCGGGAAACACCGGCGCGTTGATGGCCGTGTCCCGCTACGTGCTGAAGACGCTGGACGGCATCGACCGCCCGGCAATATCAGGCGATTTGCCCAATCAAAAGGGCGGCCACACCACGGTGCTCGATCTGGGTGCCAATGTCGACTGCACGGCCGCACACATGCTGCAATTTGCGGTGATGGGCAGCGCGCTGTTGGCGGCTGTCGAAGGCAAGCCCCAGCCCACCGTGGGCCTGCTCAACATCGGCGAAGAGGCGATCAAGGGCAACGAGGTCATCAAGCAAGCCGCCGAATTGCTGCGCGCGGCGGCGGCCGGCGGGCACATCAACTTCTACGGCAATGTCGAAGGCAACGACCTGTTCAAGGGCACGGTCGACATCGTTGTGTGCGATGGTTTTGTCGGCAATGTGGCGCTGAAGGCGGCCGAGGGCCTGGCCACCCTGTTTTCTGGCGCACTGCGGCAGGAGTTCGGCCGTGGTGTCTTGAGTCGGTTGTCCGCCCTGGTCGCATCGCCGGTGCTCAAGCGCTTCAAGTCTCAGGTGGACTATCGCCGCTACAACGGTGCGGCGTTGCTGGGACTGCGCGGGCTGGTTTTCAAGAGCCACGGTTCGGCGGACGCGGTGGCGTTCGAATGTGCATTGAACCGCGCTTATGATGCCGCGCGTCACGGCCTGCTCGAAAAGGCACACGAGCGCATACGCGACACGCTGCAGGCGATGCCCGCCTTCGGCGCTGTAGAGCCACCCAAGATGAGCGCCCCGCACACCACTGAATGAACGCCTCTGCACCGACGTCGGCCTCATCCGTGTCTCTTTACTCGCGCATCGCCGGAACCGGTGGTTACTTGCCACACAACCGGGTCACCAATGCCCAACTGGCCGATCGGCTGGCTGCTGCGGGCGTGGAGACTTCCGACGACTGGATCACCGAACGCACCGGGATCAAGTCACGCCACTTTGCCCATGATGACGAGTTGTGCAGCGATCTGGCAGTAGCCGCAGCGCGAGCCGCGATGGGTGCTGCCGGATGCAGCGCGCAGTCCATCGACCTCATCATCGTGGCCACGTCGACGCCCGACATGGTGTTTCCTTCGACGGCTTGCATCGTGCAGAACAAGCTGGGCATCGCGGGTTGTCCAGCCTTCGACGTGCAGGCGGTCTGCTCGGGCTTCGTGTACGCGCTGACGCTGGCCGATTCGATGATCCGCACCGGCGCGGCTTCTCGGGCGCTGGTGATCGGCGCGGAAATATTTTCCCGGCTGCTCGACTTCGGGGACCGCACCACTTGCGTCTTGTTCGGCGATGGCGCGGGTGCCGTGGTGCTCGAAGCCAGCGACCAGCCCGGCATCCTGGCCAGCGAACTGCACGCTGATGGCCGCCACGTGGGCATTCTGTGCACGCCGGGTGGCGTGTCCGGCGGGGTGCTGCGCGGTGATGCCACCTTGAAGATGGACGGCCAAGCGGTGTTCAAGCTGGCGGTGACGGTGCTTGAAGAGGTGGCGCGTTCGGTGCTGATCAAGGCTGGCCGCATCGAAGGCGACATCGACTGGCTGATTCCGCATCAGGCCAACATCCGCATCATGCAAAGCACGGCACGCAAGCTGAAGTTGCCGATGGAAAAAGTGATCGTCACCGTGGCCGACCATGGCAACACCTCAGCCGCTTCGATTCCGCTGGCGCTTGATGTGGCCGTGCGATCCGGCCAGATCGCGCGCGGCGATACCGTGATGCTCGAAGGCGTGGGCGGCGGCTTCACATGGGGCGCGGTGCTCCTCGATTACTGAGTCCGCCTCGCAGGCGCGAGGCTCTTGACACCCTGAGACGTTGCAATGACATCCTTTGCTTTTGTTTTTCCTGGCCAGGGCTCGCAGGCCGTCGGCATGCTGGATGGCTGGGGCGAGCATCCTGCGGTGCGCCACGCGTTGGCTGAGGCTTCCGAGGCCTTGTCGTGCGATATCGGCCGACTCATACGTGAGGGCCCCAAGGATCAACTCGATCTGACCACCAACACGCAGCCTGTGATGCTGACCGCTGCGATAGCTTGCCATCGCGCCTGGATGGCCGATACGGGGCTGTCTCCTGCCATGGTGGCGGGTCATTCCCTCGGTGAGTACAGCGCCCTCGTGGCCGCAGGTTCGCTCACGCTTGCGGATGCCTTGCCGCTCGTGCGTTTTCGCGCGCAAGCGATGCAAGAAGCGGTACCGGTCGGCGTGGGCGCGATGTCTGCCGTGCTCGGCCTGGACTCACAGGCCGTGAGCGCTGTGTGCGCCGAAGTGGCGAGCGAAACCGGCGAGGTGGTCGAAGCCGCGAACTTCAACGATCCCAAGCAGACCGTGATCTCTGGTTCCAGGGCGGGCGTCGAATCGGCTGGTGAGCGCTTGAAGGCCGCCGGGGCCAAACGGGTGCTGCCGCTGCCAGTGTCAGCGCCGTTCCACTGCTCGCTGATGCAGCCCGCCGCCGAGCGTTTGAAGGGCAAGCTGGCATCGGTCGCGTTGAAGCCGCCTGCCATCCCCGTGCTGAACAACATCGATGTGCGCGCCGAGACAGACCCCGCCAAGATTCGCGACGCACTCTATCGGCAGGCATTCGGGCCCGTGCGTTGGTCTGAAACCATCCTCGCCATTCGCGCCACGGGCGTGTCGCATGTGATCGAATGCGGCCCGGGCAAGGTCCTGGCCGGGATGATCAAACGCATCGATGCGGATGCCATCTCCAGTGCGATCTTCGATCCAGCCTCCTTGCTCGAGACCAGGAACTTGTTGTCATGAACAAAACAGAAAACAGCGCGCGGGAAGTCGCACTTGTCACCGGTGCATCGCGAGGTATCGGTCGAGCCATTGCTCTCGAACTCGCACGCCGTGGCCTGATCGTGATCGGCACCGCCACGACCGAGGCGGGTGCTCGCGCCGTCGATGAGGCCCTGGCGGGCCATCCTGGTTGCAGAGGAGCGTGCCTGGACGTGAATGACGTGGCCGGCGTCGACGCGACCCTGGACGCGCTTCTCAAGGAGCATGGCGCCTTGCACGTGCTGGTGAACAACGCCGGCATCACCCGCGACAACCTGGCCATGCGCATGAAGGATGCAGACTGGGACGCGGTGATCGACACCAACCTCAAATCGGTGTTCAGACTCAGCCGCGCTGTGATGCGCCCGATGATCAAGCAGCGGCATGGTCGCATCGTCAACATCACGTCGGTGGTGGGTGCGAGCGGCAATGCCGGTCAGGCGAACTATGCGGCGGCGAAGGCGGGTGTGGCCGGTCTGACCCGCTCGCTGGCGCGCGAGCTCGGCAGCCGCGGTATCACGGTGAACTGCGTGGCCCCTGGCTTTATCGCCACCGACATGACTGACGCTCTTGCCGACGACCAGAAATCAGCGTTGTTGGCTCAGATCCCGCTGGGGCGGCTAGGCAGCGCCGATGACGTGGCCCAGGCGGTTGCCTTTCTTGTGTCTGCGGGTGCTGGCTACATCACCGGCACCGAGTTGCATGTCAATGGTGGCATGTACATGAATTGACGACGAGCCTGTCTCGTTTATCAACCCACCGGACCTGCCTGGCCGGCTGAAGGGCGCGTGATGCAGCCCTTAGAATCCCGGGCTGTTTCCATACAACACTCCTGGAGGAGTCATGAGCGATATCGAATCCCGTGTCAAGAAGATCGTTGCCGAGCAACTCGGCGTGCCTGAATCCGACGTTTCCAATGAAAAGGCTTTCGTCGCCGATCTGGGAGCAGACTCGCTTGACACCGTGGAACTGGTGATGGCACTCGAGGATGAATTCGGCATCGAAATCCCCGACGAAGAGGCCGAGAAAATCACCACGGTGCAACTGGCCATTGACTACGCCTTGAAGCACCAGAAGGCTTGATCCGCACCCACCACGGAATGTTTTTCTTGCCGCTTTCCGGGCCTGACATCGGTCCTGCGTTCATGCATCTTCAATTCCCCTTGAGGGCTGGTCGGTGAACCGCAGGCGTGTGGTCGTCACTGGCATGGGTTTGATCAGCCCGGTCGGTAACAGCGTGACCGAGGGCTGGTCAAATGTGGTGGCTGGTCGCTCCGGCATTGCCAATATCACCCGTTTCGATGCCACCGATTTTTCTTGTCGGTTCGCCGGCGAGGTCAAGGGCTTCAATGTCGAGGATTACTTCCCGGCCAAGGAAGCCCGGCACATGGACGTGTTCATGCAGTACGGCCTGGCTGCATCGATTCAAGCCGTGAGGGATTCCGGGCTGAAGACCGGTGGCGAATTGACGGAGGAAGAAGCCGAACGCATCGGCTGCCTGGTGGGCTCAGGCATCGGTGGCTTGCCACTCATTGAGGAAACCCACGCCGAGCTGGTGTCGCGTGGCCCGCGTCGGGTATCTCCCTTCTTCGTGCCGGCGTCGATCATCAACATGATCTCCGGGCATCTGTCCATCAAGTTCGGCTTTCAGGGGCCCAATCTTGCGATCGTGACCGCCTGCACCACGGGCTTGCATTGCATCGGACAGGCCGGCCGCATGATCGAGTACGGCGATGCCGATGTCATGGTCGCAGGTGGAGCCGAATCCACGGTGTCACCGCTGGGAGTGGGAGGGTTTGCGGCAGCGCGTGCCCTTTCCACGCGAAACGACGACCCGAGCACGGCATCTCGTCCATGGGACAAGGATCGTGACGGGTTCGTGCTGGGCGAAGGCTCGGGCGTGATGGTGCTTGAAGAGTACGAGCACGCCAAACGCAGAGGCGCCAAGATCTATGCGGAACTGGTCGGCTTTGGGATGGGTGCTGATGCGTTTCACATGACCGCGCCCAGCGTGGATGGCCCGAAACGTTCGATGCGCGCAGCCCTGCGCAATGCGCAGATTCCGGCCGATGCGGTTCAGTACCTCAACGCGCATGGCACGTCGACGCCCTTGGGCGATGTGAACGAGACCAATGCGATCAAGCTGGCTTTCGGCGATCACGCGCACAAGCTGGTGGTCAACTCCACCAAGTCCATGACCGGGCATCTTTTGGGCGGGGCAGGTGGCATCGAATCGGTTTTCACCGCGATGGCAGTTCTCCATCAGGTATCACCACCGACCATCAACATCTTCAATCAGGATCCCGACTGCGACCTCGACTACTGTGCCAACACGGCGCGTGACATGAAGATCGAATACGCAGCGAAGAACAATTTCGGCTTTGGCGGAACCAACGGCACGCTTGTTTTCAAGCGTGTCTGACCTTCGCATGGAGCGAATCGCATGCGGGCGGCGTCACCACTGAGCGTCACGATCGAACGCTTTGGCATCTGGAATGGTTTTCTTGGTTGCCTCGGGATGTTCTTGTGCCTTTGTTGTGGCGCATGGTTCGCGCTCAGTCGCGACAGTTCTTCGCCTTCGGAAATCGCGCTGGTGGCATTCGCCGCGTCGGCGTCGTTGCTCGGCTTGCTGACCAGTGTTCGCCAAGCCCCTGTCGTCTTGCGATGGGATTCCCAGTATTGGCACAGCCGTCATGGTGTGGGCGCCGATCGAGAATGTGGCCCTTGGCGGGTGCGTGTCTTGCTTGATCTCGGGGGCTTCATGTTGCTGAGGCTCGAGGCTGACGACTCAGCGATCCCGCTCAAGCCTTTGTGGTTGCCGCTTCAGCGACACGGCTTGCGTGCACACTGGCACGACCTTCGCTGCGCCTTGCACCTGCGCAGCGGTGCACACGCTCCTGTAGACCCGCCTCAACTCGCAGACCTGATTTGACCGAGACCACCCCATCGACCGATGCCGACGCGCCGCTGGTCGAGCGTGTCAAACAGGGTGACGTCAAGGCGTTTGAAATGCTTGTCGTCAAGTACCAGCGGCGTATCGAGCGTCTGATTGGTCGCATGGTGCGCGATGTGGATCTGGTTCCCGACATCGCCCAGGAAACCTTCATCCGTGCTTACCGCGCCTTGCCCAAATTCAGGGGAGACAGCGCGTTTTACACATGGCTTTATCGAATTGCCGTGAACACGGCCAAGAAGGCCCTCGGTGAATTGAAGCGGGATCTTTTGGTGACCGAATCTTCTCGCGCATTGCGTGACGACGACGACGAAACTTTCAGGGTCGAGAACGAACCAATGACCGGCGAGACGCCCGAGTCGCTGCTGCAAAGCAAAGAGATTGCGATGACAGTGAACTCTGCGATCGAAGCGCTGTCAGAGGATTTGCGCCAGGCCATCACCCTGCGGGAAATCGAAGGCTTGAGCTACGAAGAAATCGCCGAGTTGATGAACTGTCCCATCGGCACCGTGCGATCGAGAATTTTCAGAGCCCGCGAGGCGATCGCCTTGCGTTTGCGTCCTTTGCTGGGGACGCGTTCGGATGAACGGTGGTGATTGAATGAATACCCAAGTCACAGCACGGGGTGGTGGCCAGCCAGGTGGAGGCGAGCATGTCTGATCAGTCCAATGGCGACGGCGGGGCGCAGATCAACCAGCGACAGGAGTTGTCCGCTGCACTCGATGGCGAGTTGTCTGACGATGCGGTTCGACGCCTTTGCGTCTTGTGGCGCAACGACCCTGAAGTGCGCGAGACGTGGCACGCGTTCAGCCTGATCGGCGATGTGATGCGCTCCGAGGACCTGGCCAGCCCCGCCTCGCGAGATGAGCGTTTTCTGGTCGACTTGCGAGCCCGGTTGGCCGACGAGCCTGTGGTGCTCGCGCCGTCCACGCCCCGAACGCCACAGGCCGGTCCGCTGGACGCAGATGCCGCACCGAGTGTGGGCCAGCGCGCCAGCAAGCGATCGTGGTGGGCCCCGGCAGCTGTGGCAGCGGGTTTTGTGGCGGTCGCAGGCACGCTGGTGGCCGTGTCTGAGGCACCGCAAGAATCCTCAGCGCAGGCTTTGCAACTCGCGGCGGTGGCTCCCACAGCGTCAGCCGTGCAAGCGCCGTCAGCCGTCGTGGTCGCCCGCTCTGAGAACCCGGCCTCATTCCCCGAATCCGTGGCCACAGGCGAGTTGATCCGCAACCCACAGCTTGATGAGTACTTGCTCGCACACAAGCAGTTGGCGGGAAGTTCGGTTCTGGGGGCGCCCTCGGGCTTCCTGCGCAATGCGGCCGTTGAAGTCCCTGCTCGTTGACGCCGTGATGTTGCAGTTTCGCTTGCGCTGCTGGCTGTCGGCACTGGCCTTGTGTGCCGCGGCATCGATGCCGTGCCTGGTTCAAGCCGAGCCAGGCGCGCCCATCGAGCCGCCCGAAGTTCGCCGATGGTTGATGCGCATTCATGACGCAGCCAGCCAACGCAACTTTCAGGGTACTTTTGTGGTTAGCGCTGCCGGGGCGGTCTCCAGCGCGCGCATCTTCCATTTCTTCGAAGGCTCCGATCAGTTCGAGTGGATCGAGCCTCTCGATGGCCAGGTGCGCTATGTCTTGCGCCACAACAACGAGGTTCACACCGTGTGGCCCTCGATGCGCACGGTGCTGGTCGAACAAAGAAATGCAGCCATTTCGTTCCCCTCGCTCTTGGTTGGGCGCGACGACCGCATCTCCGAGGTCTATGACGTGCAAACGCTCAAGCCTGATCGTGCTGCCGGACATGACGCCAACGTGCTGCTGCTCAAGCCCCGTGATGAATATCGCTATGGCTATCGTCTGTGGGCCGAAGCGCACACCGGTCTGCTGTTGCGCGCCGAGGTTTTCGACGAGCGCGGCGAGGTGCTCGAGGTCTCCGCGTTCTCTGATGTGCTGATCGGCGTGCGCTCCCAGCCCGAGCTCGTTTTGCAACCCATGCAAACACCCGCTGGCTACCGCGTCATCAAGCCGCAAATGCAGCCGACCCGACTGGACACCGAGGGATGGGAGTTGCGCAATCCGGTGAACGGTTTCAGGCCCCTGAGCTGTTTTCGCCGGCCCATGGAGCTGGGTTTGAAAGCGGATGCGACACGGCCCAAGACGTCGGCGCTGCATGCGGTGTTCTCTGATGGCATGACTTACGTGTCGGTGTTCATCGAGCCTTACAGCGAGGACAGGCACTCCCATCCGACGCTCAGCGCGAGCGGTGCAACGCACACCATGACGAGCCGTCGGGGGGATTACTGGCTCACGGTCGTGGGTGACGTTCCCGCCGTCACCCTGAAAGCCTTCACCCAGTCACTCGATCGCAGGAAATAGCCCTGCGACTGCTTTGTATGTTTCGTTTGGCAAGAGGAGTCCATATGCAAGTTCAGCCACACACCGGCACCCGTCAATCTTTCCCTTGCGCGCCGCGTCGATCCCTGTCTGACCGGCTTCAATCGGGTCTGCTCACACTCATCCTGACGGCGTTCGTGGCGCTGGGCTTGGCGCCTGCGGCTGTGCACGCGCAAACCCTGCCAGACTTTTCCACGCTGGTCGAAAACGTCGGGCCGGCGGTGGTCAACATCCGCACCACCGAAAAGGCTCGCTCGCCCCGCAGCAACGGCGGCCCTGAATTTGACGAGGACATGCTGGAGTTCTTCCGCCGCTTCGGCATGCCGATACCCAACCAGCAGCAGCAAAACCCCCGGCGACCTGCGCCACAGCGGCCTCCGCAAGGCGAAGGCGAACCGCAACAGCGTGGCGTGGGCTCGGGATTCATCCTGAGTTCTGACGGCTACGTGATGACCAATGCCCACGTCGTCGAAGGCGCTGAGGAAGTCTTCGTGACGCTCACCGACAAGCGCGAGTTCAAGGCGCGGATCATTGGTGCGGACAAGCGCACCGACGTGGCGCTCGTCAAGATCGATTCCAGCGGGCTGCCCGCTGTCCGGCTGGGTGATGTGAGCCGGCTCAAGGTGGGCGAATGGGTGATTGCCATCGGCTCTCCATTCGGCCTTGAGAACACCGTGACTGCGGGCATCGTGAGCGCCAAGGCACGCGACACCGGCGATTTCTTGCCCTTTATCCAGACCGATGTTGCGATCAATCCCGGCAACTCGGGTGGCCCGCTGATCAACATGCGCGGCGAGGTGGTGGGCATCAACTCCCAGATCTACAGCCGCTCGGGCGGCTTTATGGGGATTTCGTTTGCCATTCCCATCGATGAAGCCACCCGCGTGGCCGATCAGCTCAAGTCCAGTGGCCGCGTTGTGCGCGGGCGCATCGGCGTGCAAATCGACCAGGTGACCAAGGAGGTCGCCGAGTCGATCGGGCTGGGCAAGCCAGTCGGCGCGCTGGTTCGCAGCGTCGAGGCCGGCGGCCCGGCCGACAAGGCGGGTATCGAGGCGGGCGACATCATCACCAAGTTCGATGGCCGCACGATCGACAAAGCCGGCGACTTGCCCCGCATCGTGGGTGGCGTCAAGCCTGGCACCCGCTCCACGGTACAGGTGTTTCGTCGAGGCAGCAGTCGCGACCTCAGCGTGACCGTGGTGGAACTGGAAGCTGACCGTGTCGCCGCTCAGTCCGACCGTGGTGGTGCGAAGACGCCCGCATCGGTGGGCCCGTTGGGCTTGGCGGTGGCTGACCTCAGTGACGTGCAAAAGCGCGATCTGAAAGTCAAGGGCGGCGTGCGCGTCGAGATGGCCGAAGGCGCTGCGGCGCGGGCGGGCATTCGTGAGGGTGACGTGGTCTTGTCGCTCGACAACACCGAAATCACCGGCGCCAAGCAGTTTGAATCCGTGGTCGGCAAGCTCGACAAGGACAAGCAGGTTACCGCACTGATCAAGCGCGGCGACTGGGTCAACTACATCGTGATTCGACCCCAGCGCTGAAATCCACCTCGCCTCAGCGAAGGCAAAGCCCCAGACTGAAATCCTGTGCACAAGATGTGAGCAACTTCAGGTGCGGAGGCGCTCGAGCGGTGCGCACCGGGCCCAGCTGGGGTTTTGCGGTGGGGGCTTTTCGATACAATCAAGCCCCAACAAGCAGTTGCCAAACGTTTTTGTTGGAAGGCGCGTCAATCGTTCGACGTGCCTTTTTTTTAGCCCCAATGCCCCACGCGAATCGCCACCGCGTTGTATCCGAAGAGCATTCGCCACAGCGGCATCGCCGCTGAGTCTTTGGTGAGATGGCTCACTGAAAATGCACGGCAGTCCATGAACCACATTCGAAATTTTTCCATCATCGCGCACATCGATCACGGCAAGTCGACGCTGGCGGATCGACTGATACAGCGCTGCGGCGGTTTGAGCGATCGCGAGATGGAAGCCCAGGTGCTCGACTCGATGGACATCGAGCGAGAGCGCGGCATCACCATCAAGGCGCAAACCGCGGCGCTGACCTATCGGGCGCGTGACGGGCAGGACTACCAACTCAACCTGATCGACACGCCAGGTCACGTCGACTTCTCTTACGAGGTGAGCCGTTCACTGTCGGCGTGCGAGGGCGCGCTGCTGGTGGTCGATGCCAGCCAGGGCGTCGAGGCACAGACGGTGGCCAACTGCTACACCGCGCTCGAACTCGGCGTTGATGTGGTACCGGTGCTCAACAAGATGGACCTGCCGCAGGCCGATCCCGAGCGGGCCAAGGAAGAAATCGAAGACGTCATCGGCATCGATGCCAGTGATGCCATTCCCTGCAGCGCCAAGACGGGCCTGGGCATCGACGACATCCTAGAGGCCGTCATCGCGCGCATCCCGCCGCCCAAGGGTCAGCCCGAGGCGCCCCTGCGCGCCATGATTGTCGATTCGTGGTTCGACAACTATGTGGGCGTGGTGATGCTCGTGCGTGTGGTCGACGGCGAGTTGCGCCGCGCAGAGCGCTTCAAGATGATGGCCACCAACACGGTGTACGCCGCAGAAAGTCTGGGCGTGTTCACGCCGAAATCGATGCCGCGCGATGTGCTGCGTGCCGGCGAGGTGGGTTTCGTCATCGCCGGCATCAAGGAACTGCAGGCGGCCAAGGTCGGCGACACCATCACGATCGAGAAGAAGCTGCCCAACAACCGTGGCCCGGCCACCGAAGCATTGCCGGGCTTCAAGGAAATCCAGCCCCAGGTTTTCGCCGGCCTGTACCCGACCGAAGCCAGCGAGTACGACCAGCTTCGCGACGCGCTCGAAAAGCTCAAGCTCAACGATTCGTCGCTGCGCTACGAGCCCGAGGTGAGCCAGGCGCTCGGGTTCGGCTTTCGGTGTGGATTTCTCGGCCTGCTGCACATGGAGATCGTGCAGGAGCGACTCGAGCGTGAGTTCAATCAAGACCTCATCACCACCGCGCCCAGCGTGGTCTATCAGGTCGAACTGGGCAATCAGGAGGTGATCCAGGTCGACAACCCGTCCAAGATGCCCGACCTCGGACGCATCGCCGAGATCCGCGAGCCCATCGTCACCGTGCACCTTTACATGCCGCAGGACTACGTGGGCCCGGTCATGACCCTGGCCAATCAGAAGCGTGGCAACCAGCTCAACATGGCCTATCACGGCCGTCAGGTGATGCTGACCTACGAAATGCCGCTGGCCGAAATCGTGCTGGACTTCTTCGACAAGCTCAAGAGCGTGTCGCGCGGCTATGCGTCGATGGACTACGAGTTCAAGGAATACCGGGCCTCCGACGTGGTCAAGGTCGACATCTTGCTCAACGGCGACAAGGTCGACGCGCTGTCCATCATCGTGCACCGCGCCCAAAGCCAGTTCCGCAGCCGGGCCGTGGTGGCCAAGATGCGTGAGCTGATTTCTCGCCAGCAGTACGACGTTGCCATCCAGGCCGCCATCGGGGCCAACATCATTGCGCGTGAGACAATCAAAGCCCTCCGAAAGAACGTGATCGCCAAGTGCTATGGCGGTGACGTATCGCGCAAACGCAAGCTGCTTGACAAGCAGAAAGCGGGCAAAAAGCGCATGAAGCAGATCGGTTCCGTGGAAGTGCCGCAAGAGGCCTTCCTCGCCATTCTCCAAGTGGAAGATTGATGAGCAAGTTGACCGGTGTGCTCTATGCCTGCCTGATCGTTTTTCTGGGCGGGTGGTTTTTTGGCGAATGGGGCGGCAATTTCTCGGCGCTGCTGCTGGTGCTGACTTTGGTCACCATGGTGTACTGGTTGCTCGAGCGGTATCACTTTGCTCCCAAGCGGATTGCGGCCGTTGAGTCTCTTCAAGCGCAGGCGCTCGCGCGCAGGAAGCAACTGGCCGATCAGGGCATCGCACGCGTCGATGAAGACTTTGGCCCAGCGCGCGAGCGCTTGTTGATGCAGCCTTGGTGGCTCGACTGGACGGCCGGACTCTTTCCCGTGATCCTGGCGGTGTTCTTGCTTAGATCTTTCTTGTTCGAGCCTTTCAAGATCCCTTCGGGTTCGATGATCCCGACCCTGTTGGTGGGCGACCTGATCCTGGTGAACAAGTTTCACTACGGCGTTCGCCTGCCGGTCATCAACAAGAAAATCATCGCCAACAATGACCCCGTACGCGGCGACGTGATGGTGTTTCGCTACCCGAAGGACACCAGCATCGACTACATCAAGCGAGTGGTCGGCGTGCCCGGTGACGAGGTGTCCTACCGTGGCCAGCGGCTGTATCTGAACGGCACGCTGGTCCCCACGCAGGCTATCCCCGACTTCTACAACGAGGACACCCTGAGGTACTCGGCGCAGTTCACCGAAGACTTGGGCACCATGACGCACCGGATGCTGGTCGATCGTTCGCGCGAGGTCTTCTTGCGCCCGATAGCCGTATTTCCGCTCAGTGAGAACTGCCGCTACACGGCCGAGGGCGTGACCTGCAAGGTGCCGCCGGGTCAGTACTTCATGATGGGTGACAACCGGGACAATTCCGAGGACTCGCGCTTTTGGGGCTTCGTGCCGGATGAGAACATCGTCGGCAAGGCGTTCTTCGTGTGGATGAATTTCGGCGATCTCAAGCGCATCGGTTCATTTCAGTGAGCTTGATCTCGCGCAAAATGTGCTGACATGTTTGCCGTTAGTTTCCTCCTGGGATGTGGGGCATGAAGCCATGACGAGAGTACTTACCAGCGGCCTTCGCCACCAGCGGGGCTTCAGTCTGTTCAGCCTTTTGTTCTGGGCGATATTGGTAGGTTTCGTGGCCTTGATGGGCATGCGAGTGCTGCCGACGATCAACGAGTTCCTCACCATCCAGAAGGCTGTCAACAGGTCGGCCCTCGAAGGTGGTAACACGGTGCCAGGCATCCGAGCTGCTTTTGACAGGCAAAAGGACATCGAATACTCGATCAGCTCGATCAGCTCGAGGGATCTCGACATCACCAAGGAAAACGACCATATCGTGGTGCGCTTTGCCTACGACAAGGAGATCGAGTTGTTGAGTCCGGTGTTCCTGCTGATCAAGTACGAAGGGCGCTCGCCCTGATGCTCGGCGAGCGTTCCTGGCAGACACGATCGCCCCCGATGGATCCCCGCCTCGACGCTCTTCAACGCCAGCTCGGCCACCAGTTTGTCGATCCCGGTCTGCTGGCTCTGGCAGTGACTCACCGCAGCTACGGCGTCGAGCACAACGAGCGGCTTGAATTTCTGGGTGATGCGGTGCTGAGCCTGGCGGTTTCCAGCCTCCTTTACGAGCACTTTTCCGGCTGTGACGAGGGTGACCTGACGCGCGTGCGAGCGCACCTCGTTCGCGAGGACAGCCTGCACAAGGTGGCCTTGCGACATGGCTTTCCCGACGTGTTGCGATTGAGCGAGGGCGAAGCGCGCGGCGGCGGCGCGCAGCGCGCATCCATCCTTGCAGATGCGCTCGAGGCGGTGATCGGTGCCGCCTTTGTCGATGGCGGATTTCCTGCGGCGAGGGCTTTGGTGGCCCGATTGTTTGGTGATGTGATCAACTCCACCGACATCGCTGCGTGGTCCAAGGACGCCAAGACCGAGTTGCAGGAGTGGCTGCAGGCGCGGCGGCTGCCGGTGCCCGGCTACCGCATCAGCGCCACGCGGGGACAGGCCCATGCGCAGACCTTCGAGGTCGAGTGCGAGGTTCCTGCGCTGGGTTTGAAACACACTGGCGAAGGACGATCGCGCCGACTCGCCGAGCAGGAAGCGGCACGCCACATGCTCGATGCCCTGCAGATCACCGACCCGGCGGGCAGTCCCTTGCGCGCCTGATGAACTGTTACCTGCTTGCTCTTTGGATTCCTCGATGAATGATGACCATGACCGACGCTGTTGATACCCCTGCTGCTGCCGATCCCGCTGCGCAGCGATGCGGGCTGGTGGCCATCGTCGGCAGACCCAATGTGGGCAAGAGCACCTTGCTCAACGCGCTGGTTGGGCAAAAGGTCAGCATCACTTCCAGCAAGGCGCAGACCACGCGGCACCGCATCACCGGCATTCGCACCACGGGCGCGACGCAGTTCGTCTTCGTGGACACGCCCGGGTTCCAGATGCGCTATGCCGCTGCCCTGAACCGCACGCTCAACAAGACCGTGCACAGCGTGCTGGCCGATGTGGACGTGGTGCTGTTCGTGGTCGAGGCCGGCCGCTTCGGTCTGGACGACGCCAAGGTGCTGTCGCTGATGCCCTCAGGCGAATACGCCAAGCCGGTGTTTTTGATCGCCAACAAGCTCGATGCGGTGCATCGCCGCGCTGAACTCGCACCCTGGCTCAAGGGCATGCAGGACCGCCATGCATTTGCCGAGTTCGTGCCGCTGACGGCCAAGAAGGACGCCGACGTGCAAAGGCTGCTGGGCATCGTCGAGCCTTACCTGCCCACGCAACCCTGGTTCTACGAAGAAGACGCGCTGACCGACCGCAGCGACCGCTTCCTGGCCAGCGAGATCATCCGCGAGAAGCTCTTCCGGCTGATGGGCGACGAGCTGCCCTACACCTCCACGGTGATCATCGACAAGTACGAGGAAGAAGGTGGGTTGCGCCGCATCGCCGCGAGCATCGTGGTCGAGCGCGATGCCCACAAGGGCATGGTCATCGGCGGCAACGGCGAGCGCTTGAAGCGCATCGGCAGCGAAGCCCGACAGGAACTCGAAAAGCTCCTGGACGCCAAGGTGTTCCTCGAGATCTGGGTCAAGGTGCGCTCAGGCTGGGCCGACGATGAAGAGCATTTGCGCAGCTACGGCTATGAGTGAAGCGCACGGCTCGGCCACCACGCTTGCGCGTTTGGTCTGAGTGCGCGCGGTGGCCACCTCCCGCCGCACGCCCGCGGTGCTCACGGCCTATGTGCTGCACCGCTACGACTGGAGCGAGTCGAGCCTGATCCTCGACGTGTTCACCCGCGAGCAGGGTCGGCTAATCGTGGCTGGCAAGGGCGCCAAGCGCCCCTATTCGCAACTGCGCTCGGTGCTGCTGCCGTTTCAGCGCCTTCACATCTCGCTCGGGCGCGCTCCGAAGGCCGATGCCATGGAGGGCGTCGCCTCCGAGCGCGAGGTGCAAACCCTGCGCAGCGCCGAATGGGCCGGCGGTGCAGCCATGCTCACCGGCGCGGCGCTGTTCAGCGGCTTTTATCTCAACGAGTTGTTGATGAAGTTGCTGGCCCGCCACGACGCCCATGCCGCGCTGTTCGACGCCTATGCCGCCACCCTGCCGGCGCTGGCGGGTGGCGATGAGTCGTCTGTCCAGTCGGCTTTGCGTGCCTTCGAGATCACGCTGCTGCAGCAAATGGGCGTGCTGCCCGATCTCAGTCAGGTCACGACCACGCTCGAATCGCTGGCCGCCGACACTCGCTACGCCGTGCTCCCCGAGGCCGGCGTTGCGAGGGCGCGTCCAGGCGAGTCGGGTCTGCCCGGATCGGCCTTGATCGGTGTGCAGGCCGCGCTGCTGCAGGGCAGCCTGCAGGCCGTGGCTCACGCCGTTTCGACCCACCTGCCCGAATGGCGCCAGGTCCTGCGCGGCTTGCTTCACTATCATCTCGGCGGTCCGGCGCTGCGCACCCGCAAGGTGATGCTCGAGTTGCAAGGCCTGTCGACTCCGGGCCACCCCGCCCCCGCACCATGAACCCATGGCTCACCACCGGCCTTGACGCGCACCGCAGCCACACCGCGCTGTCGGTCAATCTCAACAAGGTGGCGCTGCTGCGCAATCAGCGCACCTTGAACATCCCCAGCGTCACCCGCGCGGCCACGCTGTCGCTCGAGGCAGGCGCCCATGGCATCACGGTGCACCCACGCCCCGACGAGCGCCACATCCGCGCTCACGACGTGTTCGATCTGGCTGCGCTGATGCAGGACTGGCCGCAAGCCGAGTTCAATGTCGAGGGCAACCCGCTGCACAACCTGATGGACTTCATCCGTCAGTTGACACGTCAGGGCCTGCCGCTGCATCAGTGCACCTTCGTGCCTGATGCGATGGACCAGTCCACCTCCGACCACGGCTGGCAGCTGGCGCACGACGCCGATGCGTTGCGTCCGCTGATTGCCGAGGCTCAGTCCCTGGGTGTGCGCGTCAGCCTGTTCATGGACCCCGTGCCGCAGGCGATGGCCGCGGTGCGTGCGCTGGGCGCCGAGCGCGTCGAGCTCTACACCGAGAGTTATGCAAGCGCTCATGGCACCGCCGAGTTGGCCGCCGTGTTGGCGGGCTTCACCGCCACGGCCGAAGCCGGCCTGCGCGAGGGCTTGCAGATCAACGCCGGCCACGACCTCAACCGCGACAACCTCACCGACTTCCTGCGTGCGGTGCCCGGTGTGCAAGAGGTGTCGATCGGCCACGCGCTGATCGCCGATGCGCTCGAGCTGGGTTTGGGCGAGGCGGTGCGCGACTACCTTCGCTGCATCCACCGCGCGGCGGGTGCGGCTGCGAGCACGCCGTGATCTACGGCGTGGGCACCGACATCTGCGACCTGCGTCGCATTGCGGCCACGCTGCAGCGGCGCGGCGAGCGCTTCGCAGAAAAGGTGCTTGGCCCGCAGGAGATGCTGGTCTTTCGCGCCCGGCGCGCGCGTGTCGAAGCGCGTGGCATCAGCTACCTGGGCACGCGGTTTTCAGCCAAGGAAGCCTTCTCCAAGGCCATCGGCCTGGGGCTGCACATGCCCATGACCTGGCGCGACTGCGAAATCCTCAACCTGCCCAGCGGCCAGCCGCACATCTGCCTGCACGGCGCGCTCGCCGTGTGGTTCGATGAGCGCCGGCTGCGCGCGCAGGTGAGCCTCACCGACGAAACCGACTACGCCACCAGCTTTGTGGTGGTTGAAAGCCTGCCATGACCAAAACCAAACCGACGGCTCCCGTCGCCAGCGTGCACGCCCCGGTGGTGCTCGACATCGAAGGCCTCGGCCTCAATGCGGCCGATCGGCGCCGCCTGCGCCACCCGCTGACTGGCGGGCTGATCCTGTTCGCGCGCAACTGGCAAGACCGCCAGCAACTCACCGAGCTCACCGCCGAGATCAAGTCGATCCGCCCCGACGTGCTGGTGTGCGTCGACCATGAAGGCGGGCGCGTGCAGCGCTTTCGCACCGACGGATTCACCCACCTGCCGCCCATGCGCCGGCTTGGCGAGCAGTGGATGAAAGACCCGCTGGGCGCCACCGATGCGGCCACCGCGAGCGGCTTCGTGCTGGCCAGCGAGCTGCGCGCGTGCGGTGTCGACATGAGCTTCACGCCGGTGCTCGACCTCGACTTCGGCGCCAGCAGCGTGATCGGTGATCGCGCGTTCCACCGCGATGCGCGCGTCGTCACGATGCTCGCCAAGAGCCTCATGCACGGCTTGCTGCGCGCAGGCATGGCCAACTGCGGCAAGCATTTCCCCGGGCATGGATTCGTCAAGGCCGACAGCCACCTCGAAATTCCTGTGGACAAGCGCTCGCTCAAGGCCATCCTGGCCGACGACACGCGCCCCTACGAGTGGTTGAGCACCAGCTTGTCCAGCGTGATGCCGGCGCACGTGGTGTACCCCAAGGTCGACGCCAACCCGGCCGGCTTCTCGTCGCGCTGGCTCAATGACATCCTGCGTTCACAGCTTGGTTTCACCGGCGCGGTCTTCAGCGACGACCTGAGCATGGCCGGAGCGCGCCGCATCGCCGGTGTCGAGGTCAGCTACACCGATGCGGCTGAAGTGGCGCTCAACGCGGGGTGCGATCTGGTGCTGCTGTGCAACCAGTCTGGCGACGGCGGAGCGGCCGTGGATGAACTGCTCGACGGTCTGCTCGAGTCTCAGACCGCCGGTCGCTGGCAGGCCAATGAGGACAGCGAGCAGCGTCGAGTGGCCCTGCTGCCGCAAACGCAGCCGCTGACCTGGGATCAGTTGATGCACGACGCTGCCTATCAGCGCGCACTGGAATTGCTGCCCTGAGCGGCACGCGCTGCCTTTGGCGGCCACGATGAAAAACGGCGCACCGAGGTGCGCCGTTTCCGTTGGTGAGCCGGTTTGCCGGCTCAGCGGGTCACGCTCAGGCTGACGGCTTGTCGGCTTCGGACTCGAAAGGCAGGGTCACCTGCGACAGGTCCTTGCGCGTTTCCACCAGCATCAGCGGGCCTTCGTCGATCACCGCAGCCGGCTTGATCGCGCGCGGCACGTGCACGGGCTTGGGTTCGTTGGCCATCGCCTCTTGCGCCGAGCGCATCTTGTCGGCGTCGGAGTTGACCCACTGCAGACCTGCCGACTCGGCCACCGCCGCAAGGGCTGTGGTCTCGAGGACGAACGGTGCTGTGGCCGATGCGACGACAGGCTCGACCACCGCCGGGGCTGCGATGACCACAGGCGCTGGCGTTGGCTGCACCACCGGCTCAGCCACCGCGACCATCACGGGTGGCGCCACAATGACCGGAGCTTCGGGCTCGGCCTCGGCCTGTTCCACCGATGCTGCTTGCGCGGGGATGAACTCGGCCACGGCATCCACGACCTCTGCCGCCACGATGGACGTCGCTGGGCGCGGGGCTTCGATTGGGCCGCTGTCAGATGTCTGCTCGCCGAGCGACGAAACGACGGGCTCGGATGCCGAGTCAACGGCAGCTTCGCCATCGGTGCGCGCCTCGCCACGATCACCACGACCTCGGCCGCGACCGCCACGACGGCGGCCGTCACGCTCGCCGGCTTCGACAGCCTCGGCTGGCGAAGCGGTTTGAGCGTCGCCCTCATCGTCGCCGGTCACGGGCAGATCGGCGGCGAGTTCACCGTCGCCATCCGCTGGCCGCGCTGCATTGCGATCGCGTCCACCGCGACCACCGCGGCGACGGCGACGGGTCTTGCCCTCGCCGGATTCCGAGCCTTCTGCGCCTTCGGCAGCCTGTTCCGAGCCCTCGACGGCTGATGCCGCCAACTGGCCTTCAGCGTCGACATCGGGAACGGGCAAGCCGTTTTCATCAACGGCGGGCTCGCCGCTGCGAACGTCACGTTCGGCTCTGTCGCCACGACCGCGACCACCTCGACCGCCACGCGAGCGGCGGTTTTCGTCACCGGCTTCGGCAGCCACGTCGCTGCGTGCGGGGCGTTCCTCACGGACCACGCTGCTGTCGGCGGCGGGCATCTCGTCGGTGCGTGCACCGCGGCCTGGGCGTGCGTCGCGACGCTCACCGCCGCGGCCTTCAGGGCGGGCCTCGCCAGTGCGCTCCGGGCGCTTTGCGTCACGGCCACCGCGACCACCACGGCCACCGCGACCGTTTCGGTCACCACGGCCGGCGTCGGTGGATGACGGCAGTGGCGTGGCAACGGCCACGGGTGTTGATGCAGGCGCGGCTTCACCGCCAGCAAACAGGCGACCCAGCCAGCCGAAGAAGCCACCGGTGGCTGCTGGTGCGGGCGCCGGCACGGCCACTGAGGCCACGGGCGCGGAAGCAGGCCTGGGCACGGGTGCGGGTGCCGGGGTCTCGGGCATGATGCCCTTGACCACGGGCTCTTGCTTGGGCGCAGTTTTCTCGCGACGGGTGACGCCGGTTTCTTCGGACGCCTCTTCGATCATGGTGTAGCTGGCCTGCAGGTTTTCCAGGCGCGGATCGTCGTGGCGCAGCCGCTCAAGCCGGTAGTTCGGCGTGTCGAGGTTCTTGTTGGGCACCAGCAGCACGGTGACGCGCTGCTTGAGCTCGATCTTGGTGATCTCGGTGCGCTTTTCGTTGAGCAGGAAGCTGGTCACTTCCACCGGCACTTGCACATGCACGGCGGCGGTGTTTTCCTTCATCGACTCTTCTTGCACCATGCGCAGGATCTGCAGCGCGCTGGATTCGGTGTCGCGGATGTGGCCGGTGCCGTTGCAGCGCGGGCAGGTGATGTGGCTGCCTTCGCTCAGTGCCGGGCGCAGGCGTTGGCGGCTGAGTTCGAGCAGGCCGAACTTGCTGATGGCGCTGACTTGCACGCGGGCACGGTCGGGGCGAAGTGCCTCGCGCAGTCGGGTTTCGACCTCGCGGCGGTTCTTCGACTCGTCCATGTCGATGAAGTCAACCACGATCAGGCCGCCCAGGTCGCGCAAGCGCATCTGGCGTGCGATCTCGTCGGCCGCTTCAAGGTTGGTGCGGGTGGCGGTTTCCTCGATGTCGCTTCCACGAGTGGAGCGTGCGGAGTTGACGTCCACCGACACCAGCGCTTCGGTGTGGTCGATCACGATCGCGCCACCCGAAGGCAGGTTGACGGTGCGCGAGAACGCCGTTTCGATCTGGTGCTCGATCTGGAAGCGGCTGAACAGCGGCGCGTCGTCGCGGTAGCGCTTGACCTTGGGCGCCATCTCCGGCATCACGTGGGCCATGAACTGCTGGGCCTGCTCGTAGATGTCGTCGGTGTCGATGAGGATTTCGCCCACATCGGCGGTGAAGTAGTCGCGGATCGCGCGGATCACCAGCGACGACTCCTGATAAATCAGGAAGGCGCCCTTGCCCGCCTTGGAAGCGCCGTCGATGGCGTCCCACAGCTTGAGCATGTAGTTCAGGTCCCACTGCAGCTCGGGCGCTGTGCGGCCGATGCCGGCGGTGCGGGCAATCAGGCTCATGCCCTTGGGGTATTCGAGCTGGTCGAGGTTTTCCTTGAGCTCTTCGCGCTCTTCGCCTTCGACGCGACGGCTCACGCCACCGCCACGAGGGTTGTTGGGCATCAGCACCAGGTAGCGTCCGGCCAGACTCACCATCGTGGTCAGTGCCGCGCCCTTGTTGCCGCGCTCTTCCTTTTCAACCTGAACCAGCAGGCTGTCGCCTTCGCGGATCGCGTCTTGAATGCGCGCGGTGCGCACATCGACACCTTCGCGGAAGTAGTTGCGCGAGATTTCCTTGAACGGCAGGAAGCCATGACGGTCTTCGCCGTAGTCAACGAAGCAGGCCTCGAGCGAGGGCTCGACGCGGGTGACTACCGCCTTGTAGATGTTTCCCTTGCGCTGTTCGCGCCCTTCGATTTCAGTCTCGAAATCCAGCAACTTCTGGCCATCGACGATGGCGAGGCGACGCTCTTCGGGCTGCGTCGCATTGATCAACATGCGTTTCATCTGTACTCCTGTGCCGTGGCCATCTGGCCGCCGGATTCATCAAATTGCCCGCACCGAACACCGGCGCTGGCTCATCAATGCACGAGAAGTGCCCGCGAAGCCCGAAAGGAATCGCCCTGGACTGCACCGGTGCGACCCTGGGGGTCGGCGGCGCAGCGTTGGCGCTTGCGTGGTCGTGATGGAAACGGATTCGCAAGCCTTGCCTCGGTCCGTCGCGCCACAAGGGCGTGAGGGCATGGGAGGTTGGGCAAGTGTCTTCAGTAGATGTCCCGGTCGGCCGCAGCCCGAACCGACGCCCAGCGGCCGCAAAGGGCGCCGTGGGGGTCAGACTCCGGCTGAGCGAAGGGATCGTGGAAGACGTCATCCGCGTGATCACTGGACGCTGGCAACAGCGGTCGGACAGCCAGCCCTGATGGGGGCCGTCTGTGCCGGTCTGTCACCGGAAAAACCTTGGTTGGTTTCGAAGCGTGGCTTCGAAGGGCTCGATGGACGATTTCTCTGCCGCCATCAACCTGGGGCCGCTGCAACTCTTGGGGTCACAGCCCGCCGCACGCTGAGTGCGTTGCATCACCTGTGACCGGAACTTGCATCCCGGCCGCCACCTCACGTTGCAAGTGCGCGAGTAAACTCAAGAAAATCAAACACTTACAGCGCAAACGTGGTGCACCAAATTATAGGGGCCAAAAAGGCCCGGGCGACCACGTCAGACGCCCCGGTGCCCGCAAAAACCGCCCCGCCGGCGGTGGTCAGGGTGCTCGTTGATGAAGGCTCCGAGGGCCAGCGGCTCGACAACTTCCTGATGCGACTGCTCAAGGGCGTGCCCAAGACGCACGTCTACCGGGTGATCCGTTCGGGCGAGGTGCGCGTCAACAAGGGCCGCGCCGCCGCCGACACCCGGCTCGTGCTTGGCGATGAGGTGCGCGTGCCACCGGTGCGCACCGGGCCCACCGCCGCCGAGCGCGGTGAAGCCCCCGCGCCGGCACGTGAATTTCCGGTGGTGTTTGAAGACGAGCACCTGATTGCCATCGACAAACCCGCCGGCGTGGCGGTGCACGGCGGCAGCGGCGTGAGTTTTGGCGTGATCGAGCAGTTGCGACAGGCGCGGCCCGAGGCGAAGTTTCTCGAACTGGTGCACCGGCTCGACAAGGAAACCTCGGGTCTTCTGCTGATCGCCAAGAAGCGCTCGGCGCTGCTCGCGATGCAAGAGCAGTTTCGCCAGCACGCCGGCCACAAGACCATCGCCAAGACCTACAGCGCGCTGGTGCTCGGTCGCTGGTCGCCGTCAAAGAAGGTCATCGATGTCGCGCTGCACAAATACCTCTCGGCCGATGGCGAGCGCCGCGTGCGCGCGGTCGATGCCGATGACGCCGATGGCCGCCGCTCGATCACCTTGGTCAAGGTGGTCGAGTCGTTCGAGCGCTTCAGCTTGCTCGACGTGACCATCAAGACCGGCCGCACCCATCAGATCCGCGTGCATCTGCTGCACGAAGGGCACGCCATTGCCGGCGACGACAAGTACGGCGACTTCATGGCCAACCGCTCGCTGGCGCGTGGCGAGTCGGTGCCCGGCGTGCGCTTTGATCGCATGTTCTTGCACGCGCGCAGCCTGCGCTTTGCTCACCCTTTAAGCGGCGAGACCATCGAGTTGCAGGCTGCGCTTCCGTCAGAATGCCTTGGATTGCTGCAACAGTTGGCGATGCGCGAGCGCCAGCCACCCCCAGGGCCCCTTTGACATGACCCGATCCTCTCAGTTCGATCTCATCGTCTTTGACTGGGACGGCACGCTTTTCGATTCCACAGCCTTGATCGCGCGCTGCATCCAGGCCGCGTGCGCCGATCTCGACCAGACGGTGCCCAGCTTGCGCGATGCCAGCTACGTGATCGGCATGGGCCTGGTCGAGGCCTTGCAGCATGCAGCCCCCGGCCTGCCGGCCCATCGCTATGGCGAGCTTTCCGATCGCTACCGGCACCACTACGCCGCGCGGCAAGGAGAGCTCTCTTTGTTCGACGGCGTTTTGCCCATGCTGTCCTCATTGAAGGCGCGCCAGCACCGCCTCGGCGTGGCCACCGGCAAGTCGCGCCGTGGTCTGGACGAGGTGCTGGGCAGCGTGCAGCTTCGCGGCATGTTCGATGCCACCCGGACCGCCGATGAAACGCGCTCCAAGCCGCATCCGCAGATGCTGCAAGAGCTCATGGCGCAACTGACCGTGGACCCCGAGCGCACCTTGATGATTGGCGACACCATCCACGATCTGCAACTGGCCGGCAATGCGGGAGCCGCTTGCGTGGGCGTCAGCTACGGCGCGCACGACCATGAATCGTTTGCCGACTTCGGACCGCGGTTCGTGGCCCATTCGGTCGGTGAACTCGACGCATGGCTGGCGCAACATGGCTGAGCAAGAAGCCGCCCCCGTGCGCCTGTGCGCTGCCGATGAGCTCGTCGAGCGCGGCGATGCGGTGGTCTTCGATGTGGTTCAGTGGCGCGACAAGGCCACGGCCTTCGCCATGCGCTTCGACGGCGAGGTGGTGGCCTACCTGAACCGCTGCGTGCACGTGCCCACCGAGATGGACTGGGAGTACGGCAAGTTTCTCGATTCCGGGCGCGACTTCATCATGTGCTCGATCCACGGCGCCAGCTACAACCCGAGCAACGGCCGCTGCGTCGGCGGGCCGTGCGGTCGCGGCAGCCTGACGAAGCTGCGCGTCGAGGAGCGAGATCAGCAGGTGTATTGGTATCCTTCCCCAGACACCCAGCCCGCACATCCCACCTCGGCGTCAGACGCTTGAGCACCGACGAAACCCATTGATGACCCCCGACAACGAACAGCCAGCACGCACACCCTCCGAGCGCGGCGGCTGGGACGAGACCGCGACACAGATTGCACAGCTTTACCTTCAGGAGCGGCGCAGCGATCGGCGCTGGCGGGTGTTTTTCAGACTGGTGTGGCTGGCGGTGTTCGCGCTGCTGGCGTGGACGGCGTACTCAGATCACCTGTTGCCCGCCCCGCCCATCGGTCCGCACACCGCGCTGGTCGAAGTCCGCGGCGAGATTGCATCGGACACCGAGGCCAGTGCCGACAACCTGATCGGTGCCCTCAGGAGCGCCTTCGAAGACGAGGGCTCGCAGGCGGTGGTCTTGCGCATCAATTCGCCTGGTGGCAGTCCGGTGCAGGCGGGCCTCGTCTACGACGAGATCCGGCGCTTGAAGTCGCTGCACAACAAGAGGGTGTTCGCGGTGGTCGAGGAGGAGTGCGCCTCGGGCGCCTATTACATCGCCGCTGCGGCTGACGAGATCTACACCGACAAGGCCAGCATCGTGGGCTCCATCGGCGTGCTGATGGACGGTTTCGGTTTCGCCAGCGCCATGGAAAGGCTGGGCATCGAGCGGCGCTTGCTGACCGCTGGCGTGAACAAAGGCATCGGCGACCCGTTTTCGCCACTCAGCGACGAGCAGCGCGGCTACCTCAAGGCCACGCTCGATCAGGTCCACCAGCAGTTCATTGCCGTGGTGCGCGAGGGGCGCGGCGAGCGCCTCAAGGAAACGCCCGAGATCTTCTCCGGCCTGTTTTGGAACGGTGAAGAAGCCGTCAAGCTTGGCTTGGCCGACCACCTCGGCAGCCTCGATTACGTGGCGCGCGAGGTGATCAAGGCCGAAGACATCATCGACTACACGCCCAAGGAAAACATCGCCGAGCGGCTTGCCAACCGCTTTGGCGCGTCGATTGGTGCCGGTGCGGTGCGCGCGCTGCACAGCATGGGCGGCATGCGCTGAGCGCTGAGCGCCGGACCCGGCCGACGCTGACCACGACTGCGGGTTGCAGCGGGCTCAGTGATCGTGGTTGCAGCCCGGGCCATGCACATGCGGCTGATGGGCCGGCTTGATTTCCACCGCCGCGTGAGCGTGGTCGTGGCCGCAGTCCGGGCCGTGCACATGGCCATGGTCGTGGCTGTGTGATTCGGCGGGCGCTGCCACGTCGGATTCAACGCGGATCAACGAGCCGTCCTCGGCCACCAGCACATCGCCGTCGTGCACGGCGCTGCCGTCCGGCAGCGACACCTGCAGGCCGCGGCCTTGAGAGTCCGTGGCCTCGAAGCGAGGGCCCGACTGGGTGGCGCCGTGCAGCCTGACGGTGGCCGCGCGATCGAGCAGCACGCGGCTCAGACCGCGACCTTGAGAGATGAGTTTGTTGGCATTGAGCATGGCTTGCGGCGCAAAGCGCGTGAAGTGGGAAGTGGGAGGTGGGAAGCGAAGTCTGGCACGAAGCGCTTTTCATCAGGGAGTCGGCCCACCAGACCCGCGAGAAAGTCCTGATTCCAAATGAGAATGATTCTGATTAGTATGGACATGTGTTCAATTAACCTCAACACCAAGCCATGACAACGATGCTGTACTCCCCAAGATCCAGGCTCGCCGCTGCGGCCCTCGTGTGCGGCCTGTGGCTTGTGCTGTTCGCGCCCGGCGCGCACGCTCAGGCGGTGCTCAGTCTGTACACCGCTCGTCACTACCAGACCGATGAGGCGCTCTACGCCAACTTCACCCGCCAGACGGGCATCAAGGTCAACCGGCTCGAAGGCAAGGAAGAAGAACTCGTCGAGCGCATCAGGAATGAAGGCGCGAGCAGCCCGGCCGACGTGCTGATCACGGTCGACGCGGCGCGCCTGGCGATCGCGGACAAGGCGGGCTTGTTCCAGCCGCTGACTTCGGCTTTTCTGGAGTCGCGCATACCGGCGGCCATGCGCACGCCAAACTGGGCTGCCTTTTCCAGCCGCGCGCGGGTGATCGTCTACAACAAGTCTGCCGTGAACCCGGCCTGGCTGCAGACCTACGAAGATCTGGCCGCACCCCGCTTGAAGGGCCAGCTGTGCGTGCGCTCGGGCGCCCACCCCTACAACCTGTCGCTGGGCGCGGCCCTGCTGGTGCACGACGGTGAGGCCGAAACCGAGGCCTGGGCCCGGGGTCTGGTCGTCAATTTCGCCCGGCCACCCAAAGGCGGTGACACCGACCAGCTCAGGGCCGTGGCTGCCGGCGAATGCGGCGTGACCATCTCCAACAGCTACTACCTGGCGCGCCTGATGCGATCGACCAAGCCTGAGGATCAGCAGGTCATGCGCGCGCTCGGCGTGGTGTGGCCCAACCAGAAGACCTGGGGTGCGCACGTGAATGTGTCGGGTGGCGGCATCGTCAAGTCGGCGCCCAACCGCGAGTCGGCGGTGAAGTTCCTCGACTACCTGGCCAGCGACGAGGCACAGCTGTACTTTGCCGATGGCAACAACGAGTGGCCGGTGGTCAAGGGCCTGGTCGTGAAGAACCCCGCGCTGGAAGCGCTGGGTGCTTTCGTGGCTGACACCCTGCCGATCGGGCAACTCGCTGGCCAGACCGCTGCGGCGCAGCGTGTGTTCGACCGCGCTGGCTGGCGCTGAAGGCGCCAGCGCCGCAGTGACTCAGGGCCGCTCGCGGGCGATCTGCCGGCACAGCACGAGCAGCGGCAGCAGTCCCACGGCCACGATGGCCAGCGTGGCGGTTGAGGCTTCTGCCAGCCGTTCATCGGTGGCCAGCGTGTAGGCCTGCGTGGCCAGCGTGTCGAAGTTGAACGGCCGCATCACCAGCGTGGCGGGCAGTTCCTTCATCACGTCAATGAACACCAGCAGGCCTGCGGTGAGCAGACCACGCCGCAGCAGCGGCAGGTGCACTCGGCGCAGCGATTGCGCCGGCGTCAGGCCCAGGCTGCGCGATGCGTCGTCCATGTGCGGAGTCACCCGGTGCAGCGCCGAATCCACCGTCTGCAGCGCCGAGGTCATGAAGCGCACCAGGCAGGCGAACACCAGCGCGGCAATCGTGCCCGTGAAGATCAGCCCGGTGTGCCAGCCAAAGGTCGACAGCAGCCACTGGGCGATCAGGTTGTCGGCCCGCGCCACCGGAATCAGCACGCCCACCGCAATCACCGAGCCGGGCAGGGCATAACCCAGTTCGACCGCCCAGTGGGCGCTGCGGGTCAGGGGCCGCGGATCGAGGCGCCTGGCATAGGCCACCAGCACCGCCAGCGCGACCGCCAGCGTGGCTGTCAGCCCGGACACCATCACGCTGTTGCCGGCCAGCGTGAAAAAGCGCATGCCGAACTGCGCGTCGCCATCGGTGAGCGCCAGGTGCAGCAGCAGGCCCGCCGGCACCACGAAGCCGATCAGCACCGGCAGCACGCACGCCGCGACCGACGCGAAGGCCGCCCACCCCGTCAGGGGCAGCCCCCTCGATGGCTTGGGCCGCAGCCCCGGACCATGGAAGCGAGCAGCGCCACGTGATTGACGCTCGAGCGCCAGCACCAGCACGACAAAGCCCAGCAGACACATGGCCAACTGCGCGGCCGCCACACGGTCGCCCAGCGAAAACCATGCACGGTAGATGCCGGTGGTGAAGGTCTGTACCGCAAAGTAAGACACGGTGCCGTAGTCGGCCAGCGTTTCCATCAGCGCCAGGGCAACGCCTGCGGCGATCGCAGGGCGCGCCATCGGCAGCGAGATCCGCCTGAAGCCTTGCCATGGCGACAGCCCCAGCGACATGCCCGCCTCCAGCAGTGCGGCTCCGCGCTCCAGGAAGGCCGCTCGGGCCAGCATGAAAACGTAGGGATACAGCACGAAGGCAAACATCACCACCGCGCCACCCAGCGATCGCACCTCGGGAAACCAGTAGTCGGCACGCGTCCAGCCCATCGTCGCGCGCAGCCAACCCTGCACCGGCCCGGCGAACTGCAGCGCGTCGGTGTAGGCATAGGCCATCACATAGGCCGGCATCGCCAGCGGCAGCACCAGCGCCCATTCAAGGCTGCGGCGCAGCGGGAACTCGAAGTGCGTCACCAACCAGGCGGCACCCACGCCGATCAGCGCGGCCAGGCCGCCCACGCCGAGGCACAGCCAGATCGTGGTGACGATGTAGCCCGGCAGCACCGTCGAGGCCAGATGCGGCCAGGTGCCGGGTGTGCCAGGCAGCAAGGTGTTGGTGGCCACCGACACGATAGGCAACGCCATCAGGCAGGCCACCAGCACGGCGCTCACGCCCAACCAGCCCAGCGGTCGTCGATGTGGCGAGCCCGCAGCGGGCTTTAGGGCAGGGCTTTCGCGGGGGGCGGCGAGTGTCATTCGAGGGCTATCATGGAAATGAGAGTGATTCTTATGCAGAGTCGAGTCTGCGTCATCCTGTCATGAACCCTGTGGCCGCCCCTGTTCTGACGCTGAACGCCGTGTCTCACGCCTACGGCCCCCGTGCCACGGCCGTCGGTTTGAGCTTGGCGCTGCCTGCCGGCAGCATCTGCTGCGTGCTGGGCCCGTCGGGTTGTGGCAAAACGACCGTGCTGCGCTGCATTGCGGGGTTCGAGCGCCTGACGGCAGGCGAAATCTCCATCGATGGCCAGACGGTCAGCGGCCCGCGCATCCACGTCTCACCCGAGCAGCGCCGCATCGGCATGGTGTTTCAGGACTACGCGCTGTTTCCGCACCTCAACGTCGAGCGCAACGTGTCGTTCGGAACGCACGGCAGCGCGGCCGATCGAGCGCGTGTGGCCGAGCTCATCGACATGGTCGGCCTGAGTGCCAAGACCCTGAGCTACCCGCACGAGTTGTCCGGCGGACAGCAGCAGCGCGTGGCACTGGCGCGTGCGCTGGCGCCACAGCCGCGGGTGCTGCTGATGGACGAGCCGTTCTCCAACCTCGACGTCGAACTGCGCGAGCAGCTCGCGGCCGAGGTCAGAGCCGTGCTCAAGGCGACGCTCACGACGGCCGTGTTCGTGACCCACGACCAGAACGAAGCCTTTGCGATGGCCGACGAAGTGGCCGTGATGTCCGAGGGTCGCCTGGAGCAGATCGACAGCGCCTACAACCTGTACCACCGACCGACCAGCCGCTTCGTGGCCGACTTCATCGGGCAGGGCGTGTTCTTGCCCGGCGAGGTGGTGGCCGACCGCTGTGTGGCCATCGAGATCGGCGAGGTGCGATCGGCCGATCCGCTGTGCCACGCCCATGACGACAGCGAATGCGGTGTGGGCAGTCGCATCGACGTGCTGCTGCGCCCGGACGACGTGGTGCACGACGACGCCAGCCCGGTGCAGGCCGTCGTGCGACACAAGGCCTTTCGCGGCGCCGACTTTCTGTACACGCTCGAGTTGCCCAGCGGCGCGCGGGTGCTGTCGATGGTGCCGTCGCATCACAACCACCGCATCGCAGAGCCGATCGGCATCCGTCTCCAGATGGATCACCTCATTGCATTTCCGCGCTTGAACTGAGGTCGTGTCCGCCGTGGGCTCAGGGGTGTTGCTTGTCAGCGCCACGGGCGGCTTTGGCGGCCTTCTTGCGCTCCTTGCCGCGCCAGAACCTGGGCAGCTCGATGAAGCGCTGCAGGTCGGGGCGACAGGCCCTCAGCGCCCGCTCGCGCTGCGCGGCAAGCCAGCCCAGTGCGAACAGCGCCCGGGTGTCATGCGGTGCGGCGGCCGAATACAGCGCGATGCCCACGGCGACGTCATTGAGCGTGCCCAGCCGCTCCTGCAAGGCACGCAGGCCTTTGAGGTAGCCCTGCACCGCGGCATCGTCGAACACGCTCGCGCAGAACTCGGCCGCATAGCGCAGCCGCTTGATGTGCTTGCGCAAGCGGTGGCGGCCTTCGTCGTCGAGCAGGTCGAACGACTGTGCGTCAGCCACCACGCCGCGGTGCCAGCGGTTCAGCCGCTGGGCCAGCCGCTCGCGCAGCGGCAGCTCGGCGGGTGCATCGACCTGATCGAGCGGTGTGTGGCCGGGGTGCATGTGGCTGGGGTGCGTGACCGCGCTGACCGACCTGCCCCAGGCCGATACCCGCGCGTTGCGCGCCGGCGCGCCGCCTTGCAGGCGGCCGATCAGCGCCAGCAGCAGACGTTGCGTTTGCATGCGTCGCACCAGCGTGGCCGGCTCCGCAGCGGCCTCGCCGACCGGCAGCGCAGGCGCTTCGCCCGGCTGGCCCACCGCCTCGAGCGCGCGCTTGAGCGCCAGCAGCAGCGGGCCGGCGACGGCCTCTTGGTCGCGCGCGGCGCCCAGCTGCCGAAACAGCTCGGCCGCGTCGACCGACAGCGCTGCCCGGCTGGCCGCGTCCATCGCGTCGCCCAGCTGCGAGCCGTCGAAAAAACGCAGCGCCGTGCGCAGCCGTCGCAGTCCCACGCGCAGCTGATGCACATGCTCGGCATCGTGCAGGCCGCTGGCCACCTGGCTGGCATTGACGCTGATCTGGTCCAGGCATGAACGCAGCACGGCGTCCATCGCTTGCGCGGGTGACATCGAACGCTCAAGTGCCACATCGATCGCGCGGCGCGCATCGGCCATCGGCACATCGCGCCACAGCAGTTGGCCCATCTCGGCCTTGCTGCGCGTGTCGAGCCACAGGCCGTGGCGTGCCACCCAGCGCCCGGCGGCGCTCACCACCGCCTGCGGCTGGCCGGACTTGAGCTCGATCTCGAGTTCGCACACCGGATGACGGCGCGGCGCATCGGCCGGCCCAGCGGTGATCACGCCCGCATCAAAGGCCAGCTCGACCGTGCCGCCGGCCACCCGAACGGTGCGCGCGCGGCGCCAGATGTCGGTGGCCATCACCTGCTGCAAGGGCCCGTCGGCGTGTGCCTTGCGGCTCTTGAGCACTTTCAGCAAGGCCTCGCCCACCGGTGTGTCGGCGTGCAACTGCGGGTCGATGGCCGGAATGGCGGTGCCGGTCTCAGCCCGCGTCACGTTGTGTTCGGCACGAGCCATGTGGCCGCCATCGGGCAGCGTCGCCTTGAGCGTTTGCACCCACACGCGACCTTCCTTGCGCAGGCGCAGTGCCATGCCGCGTTGGGCCAGCACACTGCCGGGGGTGTCGAAATAAGCCGCTTGCAGCCGGATGCGCCGCACGGGCTGGCTGCCTGCCACCGCCGATTCGACGGCCTTGCGCTTGCCCTGCGGCACCTGGAATTTGAGTTCAATCTCTTTCATGACAGTATCGTGACATACGCACTCGCTGAATTTGATGAATCTCGCAACGGCTGCCGGCCTGATGCGCACGCTTGTTGCTGTAGCTCACCACCCGGGCCCCCGGTAGACTCGGGTTTGTCCACAACTTGCGCATCAAACGGCCCCACTCGGGTCGACTGCCTGCCTGACCATGCCTTTGTTCTGGAAACCCTACAAGTCGGACACCACCTCGTTCATCGAGTCGCTCAAGGCCAAAAAGCCGTCGCTCGAGGACGAACAGCGCGCCGGCCGTGCCTTGCTGTGGGACAAGCGCGTCGACCGCGACGCCTTGGCCGAAAACGCCGATTCGCGCGTGCCGCAGCAACCCTACGTTTACCAGACCGGGCCGAAGTGACCTGGGTCGAGCCGCCCGAGCTGCAGCCCCTGGCGGCCGATGTTCCTGCGGGCATCGTGCCCGCCGCGCTTGACGGCGTGGCCGTGGCCCGCCTGTATGGCGAGCCGCTGTTCAAGCTGCCGCAAGACCTGTACATCCCGCCCGACGCGCTGCAGCTGTTCCTTGAGGCCTTCGAAGGACCGCTCGATTTGCTGCTGTACCTGATCCGCCGGCAAAACTTCAACATCCTCGACATTCCGCTGGCCGACGTGACGCGGCAGTACCTGGCCTATGTGGACCAGATCCGCAAGACCCACCTCGAGCTGGCCAGCGAATACCTGCTGATGGCAGCGATGCTGATTGAGATCAAGTCGCGCATGCTGCTGCCGCCACGAAAATCAGCCGATGGCAGCGAACCCGAAGACCCACGTGCCGAGCTGGTGCGCCGCTTGGTCGAGTACGAGCAGATGAAGCTGGCCGCCGCGCGGCTTGATGCGCTGCCGGTGATGGGCCGCGACTTCCTGCGCGCGCAGGTGCACATCGGGCAGTCGCACGCCACGCGCTGGCCCGAGGTCGAGGCCGACGATCTGCGCGCCGCCTGGGCTGATGTGCTCAAGCGCGCCAGCCTCAATCAGCACCACACCATCAACCGCGAGCAGCTCAGCGTGCGCGAGCACATGAGCATCGTGCTGCGCAGCCTGCAGGGGCGCAAGTTTCTTGAATTCCATGAGCTGTTCGATGTGAAGCGCGGCCCGCCGGTGATGGTGGTCACCTTCATCGCCATGCTCGAGCTCGCCCGCGAGCGGCTGCTTGAGCTGACGCAGGCCGAAGCGTTTGCGCCCATCTATGTGCGGCTGGCTTATCACCACGACTGACCGCAGCCACTCACGCCACCAAGCCGCACACGTTTTTCCGACCCCGAGCATCATCCCGGTACTGCCCACCGCCAACCGCCAGCGACCATGCAACAAGCCACCATCCAGATCGTTCGTCCCGCCAACCCTGCCCAAGAATTTGCCGCGCCGCAGCGCTGGCAGGTGTCGCAGGTTGAAGCCCTGTTCGCGCTGCCTTTCAACGAGCTGCTGTATCAGGCGCAAACCGTGCACCGCGCACACTTCGACCCCGCCGAGGTGCAGCTGTCCACGCTGCTGTCGATCAAGACCGGCGGCTGCGCCGAGAACTGCAGCTACTGCCCGCAGTCGGCCGCCTACGACACCGGCGTGGAAGCCACCGCGCTGATGAAGGTCGACGAGGTGCTCGATGCCGCCCGCGCCGCGCAGGCCGCCGGTGCCACGCGCTTTTGCATGGGTGCCGCCTGGCGCGGCCCGAAAGACCGTGACATCGAGAAGGTCTCGGCGCTGATCAGTGCGGTCAAGGGCCTGGGTCTGGAAACCTGTGCCACGCTGGGCATGCTGGGCGACGGCCACGCCGAAACCCTGCGCGATGCCGGGCTGGATTACTACAACCACAACATCGACACCGCCCCTGACAAATACGCCGACATCGTGCAAACGCGCCAGTTCGAAGACCGCCTCGACACCCTGCAGCGCGTGCGCACCGCCGGCGTCAAGGTGTGCTGCGGCGGCATCGTGGGCATGGGCGAAAACCGCACCCAGCGCGCCGCGCTGATCGCCGAGCTGGCCAACATGGAGCCCTACCCCGAGTCGGTGCCCATCAACCACCTGGTGCAAGTCGAGGGCACGCCGCTGTACGGTGGCGAGGTGCTCGATCCGTTCGAGTTCGTGCGCACCATCGCTGCAGCGCGCATCACCATGCCGCGCACCCGCGTGCGGCTGTCGGCCGGCCGCCAGGCGCTCGGCGAGGCGGTGCAGGCGTTGTGCTTCATGGCCGGCGCCAACTCCATCTTCTACGGCGACAAGCTGCTGGTCACCGGCAATCCCGACGTCACTGCCGATCAGGCGCTGCTGCAAAAACTTGGCATGAGGGCCGCCTGATGAGCGCGCCCGTCGAATCGCCAGCCGCCGGCCGCAAGCCCGTCACGCTGCATCGGCTGCGCGAGATGTACTCGGCCGGCGAGCCCATCAGCGTGCTCACCTGCTACGACGCCAGCTTTGCGCGGCTGCTCGATGGTGCCGGTGTTGACTGCCTGATGGTGGGCGACTCGCTCGGCATGGTGGTGCAGGGCCACGCCAGCACGCTGCCGGTGAGCCTGCACGACGCGGCGTATCACACCGCTTGCGTGGCGCGTGGCAACCGCACCGCCTGGATCATTGGCGATCTGCCTTATGGCAGCTACCAGCAGTCGCCCGAGCAGGCGCTGGCCAGCGCGGTCGTGCTGATGCAAGCCGGCGCGCACATGGTCAAGCTCGAAGGCGGCGGCTGGACGGTGCCTGCGGTGCGCTTTCTGGTTGAGCGCGGCATTCCGGTGTGCGCGCACCTCGGGCTCACGCCGCAGTCGGTGCACGCCCTGGGCGGCTACCGCGTGCAAGGCCGCAGCGAGCAAGCCGTGGCCGTGCTCACCCAGCACGCCACCGAGCTGGTCGAAGCCGGCGCGTCGATGATGGTGCTCGAGCTCATGCCTTCTGCCGTGGCGGCCGGTCTCACGCAAAAGCTGGGCGTGCCGGTGATCGGCATCGGCGCGGGCGTTGAATGCTCCGGCCAGGTGCTGGTGCTGCACGACATGCTGGGCGTCACCCAGGGCAAGCTGCCACGCTTCGTGCGCAACTTCATGCAAGGCGCGCCGTCCATCGAGGCGGCCGTGAGCACCTTTGTGGCCGACGTCAAGGCGCGGCGCTTTCCCGACCCCGCGCTGCACGCCTACTGACCATGCACACCGTTCACACCATCGCCGCGCTGCGCGCCGCCTTGCCGGTGCCCGGCGCGTGCGTGTTCGTGCCCACCATGGGCAACCTGCACGAAGGGCATCTGGCGCTGGTAAGACTGGCCGCCGCGCACGGGCTGCCGGTGGTGGCCAGCGTGTTCGTCAACCGGCTGCAGTTCGCGCCGCACGAAGACTTCGACCGCTACCCGCGCACGCTGGCGCGTGACTGCGCGTTGTTGCAGACCGCCGGCTGCAGCATCGTCTTCGCGCCCGACGAGGCCGAGATGTATCCCGAGCCGCAAGGCTTCAAGGTGCAGCCCGACCCGGCCATCGCCGACATCCTCGAAGGCCACTTTCGCCCCGGCTTTTTTGGCGGCGTGTGCACCGTGGTGCTCAAGCTGTTTGGCGCCGTGCAGCCGCGCATCGCGGTGTTCGGCAAGAAGGACTACCAGCAGCTCATGGTCATCCGCCGCATGGTGGATCAGTTCGCGCTGCCCATCCACATCGAAGGCGGCGAGACTACCCGCGCGGCCGATGGTCTCGCGCTCTCATCGCGCAACGGCTACCTGAGCGTTGCCGAGCGCGCGCAGGCCGTCGAGTTGTCGCAGGCCCTGGCCACGCTGGCGCGCCAGTTCACCGAAGGCCGCACGCCGCTGGCCACGCTCGAAGCACTAGCCTGTCAGCACCTGACCGAGCGCGGCTGGCAGCCCGACTACCTGACCGTGCGCCGCCGCAGCGACCTGGGCATCCCGGCCGACGACGCCGCGCGATCGGGCGACTGGGTGGCGCTGGGTGCGGCGCGCATTGGTGCGACCAGGTTGATCGACAACCTTGAGTTCGGCGGCTGAGCCGGTCGCTCGCGTCAGACGCGGCCTACTTGGCGATGCCCAGAAACAACGCGAGGCAGCGTTCGACTTCGACCATGGTGTTGGCGTCAAGCCGCCCAAAGGCCGTGCCTACCTTGTCTCGCTTGATCGTCATGGCTTTGTCGACCATGACCTGCGACGGCTTTTGCAGGCCGTTTTCAGGCGTGGGTTGAACGCCCACACGTAAAAGCGGCGCGTCGATCCAGGTGCTCGAAACCAGCAACACCGTGATGGACGGGTGTTCGCTGAAGGCATCGGTCTGCATCACCAGCGCTGGCCGCGGTTTGCCGAAATCGCCTTGCGAGGCGATGGTGACGAAGTCACCGCGGGTCATTCAGCCCAACCCAAGGCATCGTTCAGGGCTTCGTCCATGAAGTGCTGCAGTTCGATGTCGGCCGCATCGGCCGCGGCAACCAGCCGCGACTGACGTTGGCACTCAAGGGCAAACTCAGGCCGGCGCGTATCGGGCACCCAGATCTGCACAGGGCGCAGGCCGGCCAGGCGCATCGCGTCGCGGTGCTTTTGAACTCTGGCGTTGACATGGGCTGCAGTCATTCAGGGCCCCCTTTGGTTGTTGTTACATGCAACATTTTGCTTGAGCCTGCCGTGACATGCAACAAATTTATCGGGTGCGTCGCCCCCGCCACGCTCACACGCGAGTGGCGCGCCGCCTCACGCTGGCGATGTAGCGCGCGCCGTCAAAGGGCGTGCCGCTGCGTTGTGAGGCCCAGACCATTTCGCCGAGGCTGTCCATCACTTCGTGGTGGGCGGTGTGCAGCGAGCCGCGGCGCTTGGCCAGCAGCTCAACGGCCTGGCGGATGCCGCGCGGCTGGTCGATGGACACCTGCTCGCTGATCGTCAGGTGCATCGACAGGTGCAAAAACGGATTGGCCCGACCGCCATCGACCTTGTATTCGGCGGCCAACGCGGCTTCCAGATCGGCCAGCTCGGCGTGGTGTTCGGGGTGTTCCGAGATCCATTGCGCAGCCACGGTTTCGAGCGGTGTCAGCGGGGTGCCGGCCAGCGATTTCGCATGGGCCGCGCAAAAAAATTCGCGGACGTCTTTTTGTGAGGGGGTGAACATTCGACAATGGTCCGAGCCTGTGGCGTAGAGCTGCATTTTGCCCGCCATGAACCCCTCTTTTTGCCGCCCTTGCGATGCCGCTGACTTTCGTCGGGCTGGCCTGTGAGTGAGTTTTTTTCGTCGTGGCCGCTGATCACCGATCCGTGGTTCTACGTGGTGGCGGTACCGGCCGTGCTGATGATGGGTCTGGCCAAGAGCGGTCTGATCTCCGGCTTCGGGCCGCTGGCGGTGCCGGTGCTCGCGCTGGCAGTGCCCGTGCCGCAAGCCGCGGCCATCATGCTGCCGCTGATGCTGGTGATGGACGGCGTGGGCGTGCGCGCCTTGTTCGCCCAGCGCGACGCGGCACTGGTGCGGTTGCTGCTGCCCGCCGGGCTGCTCGGCACGGTGGTGGGCGCGCTGACCTTCCGTGTGCTGGACACGAACACCGTGGCGGCCATCGTCGGCGGCATGACGTTGCTTTTTCTGGCCCAGCAACTGCTGTTTCCCCCGCAGCGACACTCGCCCCCGCCACCGCGCTGGCTGGGTCCGCTGATGGGCGTGACCGCGGGGTTCACCAGCTTCGTGTCGCACGCCGGCGGGCCGCCGATCAATGCCTATTTGCTGCCGCAGCGGCTGTCACCGATGGCCTTCGCCGCCACCTCAGCGACGTTTTTTGCCGTCGTGAACCTGTCGAAGTGGCTGCCCTACGCGTGGCTGGGGCTGATCGACTGGCGCAACATGGCCACCGCAGCGGTGCTGCTGCCGCTGGCGCCGCTGGGCGTGTGGCTGGGGGTGCGCTGGCTGCCGCACGCCAAGCCAGCAGTGTTTTACGGGCTGGTGCAAGCCGGCATGCTGATCACCGGCATCAAGCTGCTGTGGGACGGGCTGCGCTGAACTCAGGCGCGCGCCCGCGCAGCGTTACTTTTTGCCGCCCACGTAGGGCTCGACGATGGCCGAGTCCATGCGGTAGCCGCTGGAGCCCATGTAGCTGTCGCTGCGCAGTGTCTTGAGGGTGCCGCTGATCCACACCGTGTCCATCGAGTGGTAGCCCTTGGCCGGCTTTTGCGGCTGCACCAGGATGATCTGGTTGGCCGGCGGCGGTGGCGTGTGAATGCACGCGCCGAAGTAGGGCACCAGCAAAAACTCCTTGATGCCGTTGCCCGATTCATCGAGCGGCACCAGATATCCCGGCAGCCGCACTGCCACCCCGTCGAGCTCGTTGTTGGTGGGCGCGTTGTTCCAGGCTTCGCGCATGCGCTTGAGCATCTCGGTGGCGCGCGGATCACCGTCTTTCATCAAGCCGATGTTGGCCTGCTTGAATTCCTTGGTCGGGTCCCAGTCCTTGGGCACCAGGTCTTCCCAGGTGATCTCGCGGAAGCTGCCGGCGACGCTCGGCTTGGCGGCACCCGAGGCGGCCAGCGGCGTGGTGGGCGAGGTGGCCGGCGCAGCCATCGGCGCGCCGGCGGGCTTGTCCTGTGCTTGCGCGGCTGCCGTGAGCGCCCACAGGCCGGCGGCCACGATCAGCGAACAGGAGCGATGCCATTGCGGTACAGATACGGACAGGGATACGGTCTTCATCTTCAAACCCTCGGTGACAGGCCATCGGCCAAAGACATTCGATACGCGCGCCAGCCCGGGATCAGGCTGGCCACGCCGCCAGCGATCACCACGCCGGCCAGCAGCGTCCATTGGGAAACACTCGGTGCGCCCAGTTTCAGTGCGATGCCGTATTCCATTTGCACCCACGGCGCGGCCAGCGCGATGAACAGCGCGGTCACGAGCGTACCCAGCACAGCGCCGGCCAGCGTGATCAGCAGGCCTTCGCCGGCCAGCAGCAACAGCACCTGGCGCGGGCCCGCACCCACCGCGCGCAGCACGGCCAGCTCACGCCGGCGTTCGTTGAGGCCAGCCATCACCACCGCCACCAGCCCGGCCAGGCTGACCAGCGCGACCATGGCCGACATGCCCATCAGCGCCTTCTCGCCCACGCCCACCACGTCCCACAACTCATCGAGCGCCACGCCGGGCAGCACAGCCATCAGCGCTTCGCCTTCGTAGTCGGCCACAAAGCGCTGCACATTGAAAACGGCCGCTCGGCTTTTCAGGCCGACCAGCGCAGCGGTCACCTGCTTGGGCGCCAGATCGAACTTGCGCGCCTGTTCGGGCTCGATGCGCATGCCGGGCATGGGCGCACCGCCCACCCAGTCGAGGTGGATGGCCTCCAGCGACTCGAGGCTGATGTGTACCGTGCGGTCGACCGGCGTGCCGGTGCGCTGCAGGATGCCGACCACGGTGAACGGCTTGTCGGCGTGCTCGGCGCCCGGCAGCCCGCCGCCGCCATGCGACAGCACGAGGTGGTCGCCCAGGTGGTAGCTCAGTGCCCGAGCCACCTCGGCGCCCAGCACCACGCCGTACAGCCCGTCGATGCCATCGGCAAACGCCTGGCCCTCGGCCAGCGCCAGCGGCTCGCGCTCGCCGTAAAGAAAGCGCTTGAAGTAGTCGGCGCGGGTGCCCAGCACCGGATAGCCGCGGTGCGAATCACCCAGCGACAGCGGCACCACCCAGGCCACCGCGCGCTGCTGTGCGATGGCCTCGACGCTGCTCATGCGGATGTTGTTGGTGGCGCCGCCCACGCGAAACACCGAATACAGCATCAGCTGGACCGAGCCGGTGCGCGCACCCACCACCAGATCGGTGCCGCTGACCGACTGCGAGAAGTTTTCGCGCACGTCGGTGCGCACCTGCTCGAAGCCCAGCAGCAAGAAGGTCGACAGCGCCACCGACAGCAGCACCAGCGACAGCGTGGCGCGGCGGTTCCAGGCGCTGCGCCAGGCCAGCGTCAGCAAGGCGCTCATGCGACGGCGTCCTGGCCGCGCGCACCCGCGCTGGCGTGGTTGACGGCGGCGAGCGACAGCCGTTCATCGAAGTGCGCGGCCAGCCGCTCGTCGTGGCTTACAAACACCAGCGCGCTGCCCGAGCTGCGGCACGCATCCAGCAGCAGCGCCAGAAAGCTGTCGCGCAAGTCGGCATCGAGCGCCGAGGTGGGCTCGTCGGCGATCAGCACCTCGGGCCGCCCGATCAGCGCGCGCGCGGCGGCCACCCGCTGCTGCTGGCCCACCGACAGCTGCGCCGCTGGCCGCGCCCACAGCGCAGACGGCAGCCCCACGCTTTGCAGCAGCTGCTGGGCGCGGGCTTCGGGCGAGCCGGCGTCTTCGGCGGCACGTTGACGGCGCAGTGCCGAAAAGCGGCACGGCAGCAGCACGTTGTCGAGCACGCCCAGATAGGGCAGCAGGTTGAACTGCTGAAAGATGTAGCCCACGTGGTCGGCGCGAAAGGCGTCGCGCCGCGGGCCCGACAGATCGGACCAGCGCGTGCCCAGCAGGCTGACCGAGCCGGAGCGCGGCAGCAGCACACCGGCCAGCAGCCCGAGCAGCGTGCTCTTGCCCGCGCCGCTTGGGCCGTGCAAAAACAGCGTGCGCGCTGCGCCCACGCTCAGCGTGTCGATGGCCAGGCAGTCGCTGGCCGCGTGCGGCCAGGCGTAGCGCACATCACGCAGCTCGATCATTCGAGGCCTCTGGCCGAACAAGGCCGCCTGGTCATCAGCGCACCAGCGACACGCGCTGCGCCGGGCGCTTGAGCTCGCGCTTGAACTGGCCGCGCGCGGTGGCCACCTCGACCTTGATCTTTTGCAGTCGCGCAAAGGCGCCAAACAGCGCCACGTCGACCTCGCTCAGGCGCGCCGTGCTGGCGCACTGAAAGACATAGGTGCCGTCCAGATCGGCGTGATCGCCATGGGCTTCGCTCGGGTCGGCTTGGCCCAGCCCCAGTGCGGCCGAGCTGAGCTCGACGCTGGTGCTTTTGCACAGTGCTGCCGGCGTGAACATGAACAGGCTGTCGGCCGCCTTGAGCATGACCACGGCCCGGTTGGCGGACTTCTTTTCGGCGTCGGTGCGCGGGGCGCGCTCGAAGCCCAACAGCGCGTCGAGCGGCGTTTGCAGCTGCAGCGTGACCTGGGTGGCTTCGATCACGATGTCGAGTTCGGCCGCGCCGTGCGCATGGGGCCGGCTCTGGGCGCTGGCCGCCACGCTCATCGACAGCCCCAGCAGCGCGAGGCAGGCAAGTCTCAGGTTCATGGACGGCACTTTAGGTGCGTCGGGTGACGTCCGTGAGGCAAGGAGCCCCACTCACACCGCCGTTTCAGCGTTCATCTGACGGTCGCTTGGCTGGGCGAAATAGAACCACTCGTTGCCAGGCAATGCCTTCACGTTGGGGAATGCGATGTAGCCGTCGGCCGGCGCGCACACCAGGCTGCCGTCGTGACGGCGGCCGATGGGCTCGCCCGCGCTCACCGCATCAAAGCTGGCCCACGGCTTGACGAAGGCGTCGTCGGCGTGCAACCGGTCGATCACTTCGGTCAGGCGCAGCACCTGCGGGTCGGTGGTCACTGGCGGCCATGGTGCGGAGGTCATGCGCAGGAAGGCCAGCGTGTTGAGGATGCCCTGATAAGCCACCTCGACGGCCTTGGGGTCGTCGTGCTGGCCGCACTCCAGCGTGACGCCCAGACCGCCCACGCCGCGGATGTACTCAGTGGTGCCGATGCCGTAGCTCGGGTCGGTGTTGAGCAACTGGGCGCGCGCTTCGGGCTCGCCCGACTCGTCGGCCCGTTTGACGCGCTTGGCCACGCCGTCCGCATAGGTGGCCATCCACCCTTCGACAAAGCGGCGCGGGCCCAGTCGAAGCGCGAGTGCTTCTTCCTGTGCCGAGAAGGGGAACGGCTCGAGCTCATCTTCGTTGGTGAGCGGGCCGATCATGACGAAAGGCTCGCCCGGAGACTGAAACGAATGCAAGTCGAGCAGCGCATCGCTTTGGCCGATCAGCGGGCACAGCGCGTTGGCGATGCGGTCTTCATAGTTCTGCGGCTGCTCGGTCACGCGAAGGTTGCGGTTGAGGTTGCGCTCGCCCATGCGCTGGCCGCGCTGGTAGGCCAGCGGGTTGGTGACCGGCACCACCGTCAGGCTGCCGCGCACCAGTTTCAGCCGCTCGGCTTCGAAATCGGCCATCACCCGCTCGATGGCACACGTGCCGCAGGTCTCGTTGCCGTGAACCGCGCCGAGCACCAGCAGGCGCGGGCCGGCGCGCTCTGTCTTGATGCCCATCACGCCGAGGGAGTTGAGATTGATGTCGGATGGATTGGTCATGGTGTGGATCGAGGTTGTGTGGTGGCTGTGGTGATCAGGCGATCAGCGCGGATCGCTGATTTTCGCTGGCGTCATGGCATCGAGCAGGGTGCGCACGTTGTGTTCGAACATGTGGATGTAGGTGTCGGCCGCGGTGCCCGGCGCCGACAGCGCGTCGGAGTAGAGCTCGCCGCCGACCTTGAGATTCGCCTCGCGGGCGATGCGTTCAATCAAACGCGGGTCGCTGATGTTTTCAACCAGCAGCGCGCTGGCCTGGGTGTCGCGCGCCTGGCGCACGATGCGCGCCACCGTTTCGGCCGAAGGCTCGCTGCCGGTGGTCCAGCCGCGCGGGGCGATGAAGCGCACGCCGTAGGCGGCGGCAAAGTAGCCGAAGGCGTCGTGCGAGGTGATCACCCGCCGGCGAGATTCGGGCAGCGCGGCGATGCGGTTGCGCGTGTCCTGATCGAGCGCGGCCATGCGCGCCTGGTAGCTCGCGGCCTGGGCGTTGATCTCGGCGCAGCGCTGGGGCGCGGTGGCCACCAGCGCGTCGCGCAGGTTCTGGGCGTAGCGCTGGCCGTTGACCAGACTTTGCCAGGCGTGCGGGTCGGCACCGCCGCCGAGTTGCAGCGGCACGATGCCGGCGCTGGCCACCACCACCTTGCCGCGATAGCCCGACGAGGCGATCAGCCTGTCGATCCAGCCCTCGAAGCGCAGTCCGTTGGTCACCACCACATCGGCGCGCGCCACCCGGCGCACGTCGGCCGGCGTGGGCTCGTAGACGTGCGCGTCGGCGTTGGGGCCGACCAGCGCGCTGACCTCGACCGCCTGGCCCCCGACCTCGCGCGCCATGTCGGCCAGGATCGAGAAGGTCGCCACCACCTTGAGAACGGGCGCGGCAGCAGGCTCGGCGGCTGCGGCCACCAGCGCCGGTTGCAGCGCTGTCATGGCCAGCATTTGCAGGCTTGCGCGTCGGGATGCATTGAAGTTCATCGTCAGGCCTTTCGGTGGCTGCGTTGCGAGCGCTGTCGCGCGAGCAGGCTGTCGCGGCTGCCCACCAGCAGCGACAGCACATAAAAGCTGCCGGCCAGCATCACGATGGCCGGGCCCGAGGGCAAATTGGCGTGGTACGACAGCAGCAAGCCGCCCCAGCCGCTGAGCACCGCGATCAGCGAGGCCACGGCCGCCAGGCTCCACACCTCGGCCGCCCAGAAGCGCGCCGCGGTGGCCGGCAGCATCATCAAACCGACCGCCATCAGCGTGCCCAGCGCCTGAAAGCCGCCCACCAGATTGAGCACCAGCAGCATCAGGAACAGGCCATGCACCCAGGCGCCGGCATGACCCAGGTGGCGCAGAAAACCGGGGTCGAAGCACTCGACCACCAGCGGGCGATAGACCACCGCCAGCAACAGCAGGCTCACGCTGGAGATGCCAGCGATCAGCAGCAGTGACGCATCGTCGACCGCCAGCACGGTGCCAAACAGCACGCGCATCAGGTCGACGCTGCTGCCGCGCATCGAGATGATCATCACCCCGCCGGCCAGCGCGATCAGATAGAAAGCGGCAAAGCTCGCGTCCTCGCGCTGCGGCGTCAGGCGCGCCACCAAACCGGCCAGTCCTGCCACCGCCACGGCGGCGACAAAGCCGCCCACGCTCATCGCCCACAGCGAGTAGCCGAACATCACGAAGGCCAGCGCCGCCCCCGGCAGCAGCGCGTGCGCGATGGCGTCGCCCACCAAGCTCATGCGGCGCAGCACCAGCAGCGTGCCGATGGGGCCGCAGCTCAGCCCCAGCGCCACGCACGCCACCAAGGCGCGGCGCATGAAGCCGAACTCGACGAAGGGCTGGACGAGCAATTCGTGCAGCGTCATGACGATCTGGCGGCGGTGGCCGCGCACCAGTCGGCGTTTTCGTCCCACTGCTCGGCCATCTGCTGGGCGCGGCGCAGGTGCTGCGGCGCCAGCGCCTCGGCGGTCGGCCCGTGGGCCACGCATTCGCGCGCCAGCAGCAGCGTGGTCGGAAAGTGCTCGCGCACCTGCGCCAGGTCGTGCAGCACCGCGATCACCGTGCGGCCTTCGGTGTGCCAGTGCTGCACCAGCCGCATCAGGTCGGCGGTGGTGCGCGTGTCGATGGCGTTGAAGGGCTCGTCGAGCAGGATCACCGGCGCGTTTTGCATCAGCACGCGCGCGAACAGCACCCGCTGGAACTGACCCACCGACAACTCCGAGATCAAGCGCGGCTCGAACCCCGCCAGCCCGACGGCGGCCAGCGCGCCGAGTGCCGCATCGCGCTGCGCGGCAGTCGCACCGCGCAGCCAGCCCAGTTGCGGCCACGCCCCCAGCATCACCACATCGAGCACGCCCAGCGGAAAGCTGCGGTCGATGCCCGACTGCTGCGGCAGGTAACCCAGAGCCTGGCGCGGCAGCCCGCCGAGCTGCACGCGGCCGGTGTTCGGCTTCACGCGCCCGCTGAGCGCGTCGAGCAGCGAGCTCTTGCCCGCGCCGTTGGGGCCGACCACTGCGGTGAGCGAGCCGGGCTCGAAGCGGCAAGTCACGTGGTGGACGGCCGGGTGCTGCCGGTAGCTCACCGTCAGGTCTTCAACCGAGATGAGCGGTGCGGCGGGCGAAATGGCGGCGACCGCCGATGGCGCGAGGGGTGCGTTCATGGCGTGCCTGCCAAGGCCCATGCGACGGCCAGCCACAGGCAGGCCGTCAGCGCCGCCGCCCCGACCAACCGCAGCCACGCCGAACTCATCAGCAAGCTGGCCACCGTCGTGGCGGGTTGGGGGGCAGGGCGCGGATGGTGGTGCGGCGCCGATCCGTGGTCGTGGGCATGGTCGTGCCCGTGCCCGTGCCCGTGCCCGTGCGAATCGTGCGGTTTGTGCGCGTCGTGCGGGTGGTGTGCGTGATCGCTCATGCGGTGGCTCCGGTGACGCAAGCCGCGCACAGTCCGCGCAGCGTCAGGTCGTGGTGCTGCACCTGGAAGCCCGCCGGCGCCAGGTGGTTCATGGGGCCGGGGCAGGCGTGGATGGGGTACACGCGGTCGCACTGCACGCAGTGAAAGTGATGGTGGTGCTGCGGCACGGCGTGCGCGCTGTGGGCATGCGGCGTGGCCGCGCCGCTGGCGTGGCCGTGGGCTGTCGACTCGCCCGACGGTGCCATCTCGTAGCGCGCCGGCTGACCGGGCAGCTCGACGCGCACCAGGCGGCCGGCGTCGAGCAGACCCTTGATCTGGCGGTACACCGTCGACAGGTTGAGGCTGGGCACCGCCGGCTTGGCCAAGGCCAGCAGGTCGGGCGGGCTCAACGCCTGGCCGCTTTGGGCAAGCGCGTCGAGCAACGACTGTCGTTGGCGGGTGTGGCGTTCCATGGCGTGATGCTAATGCAATTGCATTGGCAATAGCCGGGAACACTGTCGGCTTTGCGTGGCTGGCCATGGCTAACATCGCCGACTCAATTTCAGGAGATCGAAATGCCCGTGATCGTGGTCGCCAATCCCAAGGGCGGTGTCGGCAAGAGCACGCTGTCGACCAACATCGCCGGCTACTTCGCCTCGCAGGGGCATTCGGTGATGCTGGGCGACGTCGATCGCCAGCAGTCGGCGCGCACCTGGCTGGGTCTGCGGCCCGAGCAGGCGCGCCCGATCAGCAGCTGGGACACCGGTGATGACCTGCGCGTGCGCCCCCCCAAGGGCACCACCCACATGGTGCTCGACACCCCCGGCGGGCTGCACGGCAAGCGGCTCGACGAGGTGCTGAAGATCGCCACGCGGGTGATCGTGCCGCTGCAGCCCAGCATCTTCGACATCCATGCGACGCATGCGTTTTTGGCTGAACTCACCCAGCACAAACGGGCCGGCAAGTTCGAGGTCGGCCTGGTCGGCATGCGTGCACGCGAAGGCACCATTTCGGCCGATCAGCTCAAAAGCTTCCTCGAGGGCTCGGCCTTCCCGGTGCTCAGCCACCTGCGCGACACCCAGAACTACATCCACCTGGCCGCGCAGGGCCTCACGCTGTGGGATGTGGCGCCCCACCGGGTGGAGCGCGATCTCGCGCAGTGGCAGCCCATCACCGACTGGCTGAACACACGCGTCTAGGGTTTGCCTATCCCCCTTTTGGGGGTATTCACCGCGGCGTTTTCAGCGGGGTTGTCGCCTAGCATCTTTCGAGATGGCAGCCTCTGCAAACCCCCTGTGAAAGTACTGCTGATCGACGATCACCCGCTGATCCTCTCAGCGCTGAAGACCGCCATCTCCGGGCTGGAAGATGGCGTCAGCGTGGTCGATGTGGCCGACGCACAGGCCGCGCGCGATGTGCTGCTGCAAGACAGCGATTTCGATTTGGTGCTGCTCGATTTGCGGCTGGGTGAAGACGATGGCTTTGAGGTGCTGAGCGAGTTCCGCCTGGCCTACCCTGCCTTGCCCGTGGTGGTGGTGTCGGCCAGTGACCGCACCAGCGACGTGATCCGCTCCATCGACCTGGGCGCCATGGGTTTCGTGCCCAAACGTTCGTCCAACGACACCCTGTTCGAAGCCCTGCGCATGGTGCTGTGCGGTGGCATCTACGTGCCCCCGATGAATCTGGGCGCCGTGCACGACCCCAGCGGCAGATTTGGCGTGGGTGAGCCCGCTGCGCAGCGGCTGGCACCCCCGACGAGCGCGGCCATCGCCAAGGCCTCGCCGCTCGAGGCACTCGATCTCACACCGCGACAAAACGAGGTGCTCGCGCTGCTGCTGCAGGGCAAGCCCAACAAGCTGATCGCGCGCGATCTCAAGCTGTCGGTCGAGACCGTGAAAGACCATGTGGCCGCGGTGCTGCGCGCGCTCAATGTCACCAGCCGAACGCAGGCGGTGCTGGCGCTGAGCGAACTCACGCGCGGTCAAGACAACGGCCCGGGCCGCCGCAAGACCGACCCATGACCGACCTGGCGGCCACGCGCAGCGACGACGCGTCGCCCAACGTGCCGTCTGATGAGGCCCGCCGCCGCCTTAGGGGCATGGTGGCCACGCTGGCGGTCAACCTCACGGGATGGACCGCCGTGGCGCTGCTGTTTCGCTCTGAGGTGCCGGCCGCCGTGTTGCAGCCATGGCTGCTGAGCTTTGCGGTCTTGTGGCTGGTGCGGCTGGGTGGGCTGTTGGGGGCATGGCGAGCCGGGCCGGCTGCGCTTGGCTCGGCCCGCTGGCTGTCGTGGTGGGTCGGCGCGATGCTGGTCTCGGCCGCCCTGTGGGGCGTCGGTGCCTGGCTGTTCTACCCACACCTCGACAGCCCACACCTGGAGGTTTTGCTCGTCATTGGCTACACCCTGTGCATTGCGGCTGCTCCGGTGCTGCTGTATCACCCGCGCGCTTTCTTTCTGTTTACCGTCTTCTTCTTCGGGCCGATCCTTGTGCGCATCGCCACCAGTGGGGGCGAAGACAGCCATGTCCTGGCGGGCATCGTGCTTTTTGTATTCGCATTGACCTTCATGGTGGTGCGTGGATTTAGGCAATCGTTGCTGAGCAAGTCCGAGCTCCAGCAGCAGTCCGATCGGCTGCTCGAGCAGTTGCGTATCGAAAAAGCCTCGGCCGATGCCGCGCGGCTGGCGGCCGAGGCGGCCAATCGGGCCAAGAGCCGCTTCCTGGCCGCCGCCAGCCACGATCTGCGTCAGCCCATGCACGCCATGGGTCTGTTCGCCGGCGCGCTGCGTCAAAAAAAGCTCGACGCCGACACCGCGCGCATCGTGGCCAGCATCAACGACTCGGTCGACGCGCTCGAAGAGCAGTTCTCGCAGCTGCTCGATCAGTCGCGCATCGAAAGCGGCGCGATCGAAGTCCGTGCGCAGTGCTTCGCCGTGAGCGAGCTTTATCGCAAGCTGCGCCTGCGCTTCGAGCCGCTGGCGTTTGAAAAGGGACTCGCCCTGCGCTTCAGGGGAGGCGCGCATCTGGTGCACACCGATCCGCTGCTGCTCGATCGCATCGTCAACAACCTGGTGTCCAACGCGGTGCGCTACACCCGCGACGGCACGGTGCTGGTGGGCTGCCGCCGGCGCGGCGATCGGCTGCTGCTGCAGGTGTGGGACACCGGTGATGGCATCCATGAGCAAGACCAGACGCGTGTTTTCAACGAGCCCTATCAGTGGCCCGACATGCGCCTCGAAGACGCCCCACACCGCCAGCGTCAGGGCCTGGGGCTTTCGATCGTCAGGGGCCTGAGCGAGCTCATCGGCGCGCCCATCAGCTTGCGTTCGAGCCGCGGCCGCGGCAGCGTGTTCACGCTGGAATTGGCCGCCGGCAACCCCGTCGATGCGTCGCGGGCCGAGTCCTTGGCCCACGCCGCACCGACGACCACCCTCGGGGCACACACCATCGTGGTGATTGAAGACGACGAGGCCGTTCGCCGCGGGCTCGAGGACCTGCTGCTCGGCTGGGGCGCCCACGTGCATTCCTTCGACAGTTCGGCCAGCTTCATGAGATGGGCCGTGAGTTCGCACACTGCCACGCCCGACCTGGTGGTGATCGACTACTGGCTGGAGCCAGGTGTCAACGGCGTGGACACGCTGGCTGCTGTGCGTGAACAGTTTGGCGCGGACATCCCGGCCATCCTGGTCAGTGCCACCACGCTGTCGCCGCAAGAGATCCACAGCCGCATCGAGCGTGTTCATGTGCTGATCAAGCCGGTGGCGCCGGTCAAGCTGCGAGCGTTGATCACGCACACGATAGGCCAGCCGGCGCACTGAGCGCCGCGTGGCGTCAGGTCGCCGCCGTGGTGGCTGACGACGCCAGCGCAGCGCTCAGGTCGGCGTGAATGTTGTGCGTGCCGAGGTCGACATCGAAACCGGCGCGCCTCATCAGGCTGAGCGGCTGCTCGTTGATGCGGCACAGGATCAGCCGGTGGCCCTTGCGCCGCAGCGAACGGTTCAGCTGCTCGAGCGCGTCAAGGCCGGACGTGTCCAACAGCACCAGCCGTTGCAGATCGAGCACCACCGTGTGGGTGTCGTCGGCCACCCGTTCGCTCAAGACCTCGAGCTTGTTGACCGCGCCGAAGAACAGCGCGCCGTACAGGTGGAAGGCCTGCACCTTGTCGGGTATCTCCAGCGCGTCACCCACCACCGGCTGCACCTGGAACAGCGTGCCCATGCGGTAGATGAAGAAGGCGCACGACAGCACCAGTCCGATCTCGATGGCCACCGTCAGGTCAAACACCACGGTGAGGAAAAACGTGCCCAGCAAGATGGTGCGGTAGCTGGGGTTGAACTGGCGCAGCCGCGAGAACTCGCGCCACTCGCCCATGTTGAAGGCCACGAACAGCAAGATGCCGGCCAGCGCGGCCAGCGGCACATGCACCGCCAGCGGTGCGGCCACCAACACGATGACCAGCAGCGTGAGCGCGTGCACGATGCCCGATACCGGGCTGGTCGCACCCGAGCGCACATTGGTCACGGTGCGCGCGATGGTGCCGGTGGCCGGCAAGCCACCGAACAGCGGCACCACCATGTTGGCCACGCCTTGGGCCATCAGCTCTTGGTTGGGGTCGTGGCGCGGCAGTTCGGTGGTCATGTTGTCGGCCACGCGCGCGCACAGCAGCGATTCGACCGCACCCAGCAGCGCGATGGTGATCGTGGGGATGAACAGATGCTGCAAACTGAGCCAGCTGATCTCCGGCAGCGCCAGGCTGGGCAGCGTTTGCGGAATGCCGCCAAAGCGCGAGCCTATGGTTTCCACCGGCAGGCTGAACACCGCTCCGACCACACTCAGGCTGATCAGCGCCACGATGGAGCCCGGCAGGCGCGCCGCCAGGCGCATGGCCCGCGTGTCCAGCAGCCACGCAGGCAGCATCCCGCCGGGGCGCAACAGCCGCGCCCAGAAGAAGATTCCGCCCAGGCACACCAACCCCATGGCGAATGCCACCGGGTTGATGCTGCCGATGTGCTGCGACAGCGCTTGCAGCTGCGAGAAAAAATCAGACGGCATCTTGTCGATGGACAGGCCGAGCAGGTCCTTGGCCTGCGACAGCGCGATCAGCACCGCAATGCCGTTGGTGAAACCGATCACGATGGCCACCGGCACGTAGCGCACCAGCGCACCGAGCTTCAAGGCGCCCATCACGAACAGCAGCACCCCGGCCAGCAGCGTCGAGATCAGCAAATTGGCCAGCCCGTAGCGCTCGAGGATGCCGTAGACGATGACGATGAAAGCCCCCGCCGGCCCGCCGATCTGCACGTTCGAGCCGCCCAGCGCCGAAATCAGGAAGCCGCCCAAGATGGCGGTGAGGATGCCCTGCTCGGGCTTGACGCCGCTGGCGATCGCAAACGCCATGGCCAGCGGCAGCGCGATCACGCCCACCGTGATGCCGGCGGTGAGGTCGGTGATGAACCGGGCGCGGTCGTAGTCTTTCAGGCTGTCGAGCAAACGGGGCCGAAACCGCGCCACATCGATGTGCAGCCCCTCGGCACGCTCCGGCGCAGTGCCAGATTGCGGTGCTTGGGGGCTGCGCTCGCTCATGGGGTGTTCACCTCACGCGCATGCCGGGCGCAGCGCCAGGCCAGGGTTCGAGCACATGGATGCCGGGGTGCGCCTTTTCGTCGGTGTGGCTGGCGGCCAGCACCATGCCTTCGCTGACGCCAAACTTCATCTTGCGAGGCGCCAGGTTGGCCACCACCACCGTGAGCTTGCCGATCAGATCATCGGGCTGGTAGGCGCTCTTGATGCCGCTGAACACATTGCGGTGGCGCGGCGCGCCAGCGGCATCGAACTCGCCCACATCGAGCGTCAGGCGCAGCAGCTTGTCGGAGCCGGCGACCTGCTCGCAGTTGACGATCTTGGCGATGCGCAGGTCGATCTTGACGAAGTCTTCGATGCCGATCAGCGGTGCGATGTCCTCGCCGCCGGGCTTCGGGGTTTCGACGACGGCCGCAACAGGTGGCTCGAACAGCGCGTCGAGCAGCTTGGCGTCGACGCGCTGCATCAGGTGCTGGTAGTCGCCGATGGTGTGTGCACCCATCGCGCGGCGTGCGTCGGCCGACACCATGGGCTCGATGCGCAAGAAGGACTCGACCTGCGCGGCCAGCGCCGGCAGCACCGGCTTGAGATAGATCGTGAGCAGCCGGAAGGCCTCGATGCACACGGTGCACACATCGTGCAGCACCGCGTCCTGGCCTTCTTGTTTGGCCAGTTCCCAGGGCTTGTTCTGGTCGACGTACTCGTTCACGCGATCGGCCAGCAGCATGGTGTCGCGCAGCGCCTTGCCGAATTCACGCTCGTCGTACAGGCGCTCGATGTCGGCATGGGCTGCACGCAGGGTGTCGAGCAGCGCGCGGCCTTCGACGCCCACATCGGCGCACAGCCGGCCGCCAAATCGCTTGCTCAGAAAGCCCGCCGCGCGGCTGGCGATGTTGATGTACTTGCCCACCAGGTCACTGTTGACCCGCGCCACGAAGTCTTCAGGGTTGAAGTCGACGTCTTCGACGCGGCTGCTCAGCTTGGTGGCGATGTAGTAGCGCAGCCATTCGGCGTTCATGCCCAGCTCAAGGTAACGCAGCGGCGAGATGCCCGTGCCGCGGCTCTTGCTCATCTTCTCGCCGCTGACGGTGATGAAGCCGTGCGCGTAGACGCGATCGGGCACCTTGCGGCCCGAGAACTTCAGCATCGCCGGCCAGAACAGCGTGTGGAAGTAGGTGATGTCCTTGCCGATGAAGTGCACCTGCTCGAGCGCGGGGTCGGCCAGGTACTCATCGAAGCTGCGTGTTTCGCCCAGGCGGGCCGCGCCGCCGCTGTCGAAGTGGCTCTTGAGCGAAGCCAGATAGCCGATCGGCGCATCAAGCCACACATAGAAGTACTTGCCCGGCGCGTCGGGAATCTCGATGCCGAAGTAGGGCGCATCGCGGCTGATGTCCCAGTCGCTCAGCCCCGTGGCGCCGTCTTCGTCCTTGGCGAACCACTCGCGGATCTTGTTGGCGACCTCGCTTTGCAGCCGGTTGCTGCCCGTCCAGTCCTCAAGGAAAGCCACGCAGCGCGGGTCGCTCAGCTTGAAGAAGTAGTGCTCGCTGGTCTTCATCACCGGCGTGGCGCCGCTCAGCGTGGAGTACGGGTTGTTCAGGTCGGTGGGCGCGTAGACCGCGCTGCACACCTCGCAGCTGTCGCCGTACTGGTCCTTGGCGCCGCACTTCGGGCACTCGCCCTTGATGTAGCGGTCGGGCAGGAACATGGCCTTGACCGGATCGAAGAACTGCTCGATGGTGCGCGTGGTGATCAGCGAGCCGTCGGTGCGATCGCGCAAGGCACGGTAGATGTCCTGGGCGAGCTGGGTGTTCTCGGGCGAGTCGGTCGAGTGCCAGTGATCGAAGGCGATGTGAAAGCCGTCGAGGTACTGCTTGCGTCCGGCGGCGATCTCGCCCACGAACTGCTGCGGCGTCTTGCCGGCCTTTTCGGCGGCGATCATGATCGGCGCGCCGTGGGCATCGTCGGCGCCCACGAAGTGCACCGCGTGGCCCTGCATGCGCTGGAAGCGAACCCAGATGTCGGCCTGGATGTACTCCATCATGTGCCCGACATGGAACGGCGCGTTGGCGTAGGGCAGGGCGGTGGTGACGAAGAGCTGGCGGGTCATGCGTGGGACTCGGGTTTGGCACCTGCCGCCAGGGGGCACGGCAGCCGCGGACTTCGAGCCGATTCTAGGCGTCGCCAGCGGGTCAGCCTCAGGCTCGGGACCCCTGCGCTAGACTGGCTTGTCGCCGTGCCGCGAGCCCATTCGGGCTTGCGTTTCCTGCCTGTTTCCCCACCCGGAACCCCCCCCATGCCTGTGACTGAATCCGCCTTGCTAGAAGCCCTGAAGGCCGTGGTCGATCCGAACACCGGCAGCGATTTCGTCAGCACCCGGCAGCTCAAGAACCTGCGCATCGATGGCGCTGCGGTGACCTTCGATGTGGAACTGGGCTATCCCGCCAAGAGCCAGTTTGAGGCGCTGCGGCAGGCGTTGAGCGCGGCGGCGCGCGGTGTGGCCGGCGTGGACGCGGTCCACGTGAACATCGGCAGCAAGATCGTCGCGCATGCCGCCCAGCGCGGCGTGCAGTTGCTGCCCAACGTGAAAAACATCGTCGCCGTGGCTTCGGGCAAGGGCGGCGTGGGCAAGAGCACGACGGCCGTGAACCTGGCGCTGGCGTTGGCCGCCGAAGGCGCGGCAGTGGGCATCCTCGATGCAGACATCTACGGCCCCAGCCAGCCGATGATGATGGGCCTGGCCGGCAAGCCGGCCAGCGACGACGGCAAGACCATGCAGCCCATGCGCAACCACGGCGTCGAGGTGATGTCGATCGGCTTCATTGTTGAAGCCGACAACCCCATGATCTGGCGCGGCCCGATGGCCACCCAGGCGCTCGAGCAGCTGCTGCGGCAAACCAGCTGGGGCGATCTCGACTACCTGATCGTCGACATGCCACCGGGCACTGGCGACATCCAGCTCACGCTGTCGCAGCGTGTGCCGCTGACCGGTGCGGTGATCGTGACCACGCCGCAGGACATTGCGCTGCTCGACGCCAGACGGGGCATCCGCATGTTCGAAAAAGTCGGCGTGCCCATCCTCGGCATCGTCGAGAACATGGCGGTGCACGTGTGCGAGAAATGCGGCCACGCCGAACACATCTTTGGCGAAGATGGCGGCAAGCGGCTGGCCGAGCAGTACAAGGCCGACTACCTTGGCGCGCTACCGCTCAACCTGAGCATCCGCTTGCAGGCCGACAGCGGCAACCCCACGGTGGTGAGCGATCCCGACGGCGAAATCGCCGGCATCTACAAGGCGGTGGCGCGCCAGGTGGCGGTCAAGATCGCGCAGCGCACCCGCGACTTCTCGTCGAAGTTTCCGACCATCACCATCTCCAACGACACCTGAGACCCCGCCCATGAGCATCAAGAGCGACAAGTGGATCCGCCGCATGGCCGAGACCACCGGCATGATCGAGCCGTTCGAGCCCGGCCAGGTGCGCCAGTCGGCCGACGGCCACAAGATCGTCAGCTACGGCACCTCGAGCTACGGCTACGACATTCGCTGCGCACGCGAATTCAAGGTGTTCACCAACATCTACAGCACCGTGGTCGACCCGAAGAACTTCGACGAGAAGAGCTTTGTCGACATCGAAGGCGATGTGTGCGTCATCCCGCCCAACAGCTTCGCGCTGGCGCGCACGGTCGAGTACTTCCGCATCCCGCGCAACGTGCTGACCATCTGCCTGGGCAAGAGCACCTATGCGCGCTGCGGAATCATCGTCAACGTCACGCCCTTCGAGCCTGAATGGGAAGGCTACGTCACGCTCGAGTTCAGCAACACCACGCCGCTGCCGGCCAAGATCTACGCCGGCGAAGGCTGCGCGCAGGTGCTGTTCTTCGAGAGCGACGAGGTCTGCGAGACCAGCTACAAGGACCGCGGCGGCAAGTACCAGGGCCAAAAAGGCGTGACGTTGCCCAAGACCTGAGGGCCTATTTTTGTGGGTTGGTCGTCGTTTTTTCCGTTAGCTGGGCCGAATACCCCCCGAACAGGGGGGTAGGCAGCGGAATGGGCGGCGGCTAGCATCAAAGCCTTGGTCATGAGATCGGAGCTAACGCCATGAAACGTTCATTTGCACTCATCGCCGCCTGCCTGGCACTGGCTGGAAACGCCCATGCGGTTGACGGCCTGCTGTTTGGCGACAGCGATAACTCGACGGTTGACAACAAGCTGATCATCAACGGCATCGAGATATCCGTCGTCAATGCCGGCTGGTACGGCAACACGGGACTTCACGACCCGGAACTGGGCGCCGACTACGCCGTGGGAATCTGCAGTACGTGCCCTGAGATGGAAACCTATGATGGCTCTGGCGTATTTTTGCCGGGCGCCTACAACGATTGGTTCATCGTCGATATCTCGGGCTTCACCCCCGCCACAGCGGTCGATTCGCTGGCGCTCACGCTGAATACCTTTTACGCCGACACCGCGGGCACCTTCAAGCTGTGGGACTACTTGGGTGATATCGCTGACCTGCCCGAGTACACCGCACCTGGCGCTCCCGGCATCGCCATCTTTGACGATCTGGGATCCGGCAAGCTTTACGGTTCGTTCGCGTATCTGGGCACCGAGAGCTACACCGATCAAACCATCACGCTTTCGTCCGATGCCATTTTCGATTTGAACGCCGCCATCGCCCGGGGCGATGACCAGTGGGCCATCGGCGGCTCTTTCGCACCGACCGCCCCGATCCCCGAACCCGAGACTTACGCGCTGATGCTGGCCGGTCTGGGCCTGGTGGGCTGGATGGCCAAGCGCCGCAAGGCCTGAGTTTTCAGCGCTCGCCACACCAGAGAAAAAGCCGCCTGAGGGCGGCTTTTTTCATGGCACGTTGACGATGTCGCGGTGCATGGGCGCGAGTTGCGCGAGCAGGCGGTTTTGCGCGCTGAACGCCACGCTTTGGGCGTCCATCGCCTGCTGCAGCACCTCGACCGTGGCGTTGAAGCTGGCGCGGTTGATGTCGATGCCGCTGTGCACTCGGCGCATGTTGTGCGTTTGCTGCCGACATGGCCCGCCTGACACCTCGCAAAACTGGGTCACCAGCCGCTGCTGGAAGCGGTCTTCGTCCACATCGCGGAAAAACGCCGCCAGCCGTTTGTCGGCCAGCAGCCGGCGATGGAATTCGGCGACGAGATTGACCAAGCCGTCGTGGCCGCCGAGCTCGCGGTACAGGGCGTCGTCGGCCGGCGCGCTGGGCACGTAGCGATCGGGCAACTGCTCGGGGCGGCGGGGCTCGTCGGCCAGCGCGCTGCCGGCCAGGCTCAGGCCGGCGATCAGCAGCACCATTTGCAGCGCAAGCGTTGATGAGCGCGGTGGCTTCATGGCCATCTCAGTAGGACAGTTGCGCCGACACATAGGCACCGGTTTGTCTGCCGGGCGTCAGCGCCGGGACGATGTGACCCAGATCCACATAGGCCAGGGTCAGCGAAAACCACTTGACCGGTGCCCAGGCGACGAAGATGTCTTTCCAGTCGTCGGCGCGCAGGCCGTTGCCAAAGGCCACGCCGTCAAGGTTGTCGCTTTGGCTGCGGTATTCGATGCCCACCGCCAGATCGCGGCGCAGCAGCTTGGCCACCGACATTTCGGCTTGCAACTGGCGGGCGTGGTGCGCGCTGCTGCCAAAACCCAGCAGCCCGTTCTGGTTGGCGCGGGTCGAGCGCAGCGTGCCGTTGAGCAGCACGCCGTGGGCCAGCAGCAGCTTGGTGGCGCTGACGTAGACGTCGGTGCCACTGGTGCTCGCACCCAGCGAGCGCAGCACCGGCGCGAAGCTGCCGGCGTCGAGGTGTTTGTGTTCGACGCCGATGGCCACTTGCGGCATCCAGCGGTCGCTGTCGACGATGGCGTCGCCGGCAACCCGCAGCTTGAGCCCGACGATGGTCTGCCTCAGGTGCAGGCCGGCAAAACCCAGCGCGGCCAGTGAATCGCCGGTGTCGAGATCCTGCCGCGCCACCGAGGCCTCGAGCCGATCACCCCAGCCGACGGCGATGCCGTAGCCGTCGAGCGTGTAGTCCTGCAGCCGGATGTGCGTGAAGTAGGTGCTCGCGCCAAGGCTGTCGTCGGTGGCGTGGCTGGCCGTCAGCGCCCACGGCGTCAGGCCGCCACCCGCAGCACCGTCGATGCTGCTCACGCCCGAAGTCAGCAGCAGCTTGCCCTGACGCCCCGACACCGTCTCGGGCAGCCGAGGCTGTGCCGCCGCAGTGGCAGCGGGCGGGTTGTCTGTGAGGGGTGGGGTCTGGGCGCGGGCCACGCTGGCCACAGCCAGCAGCGACCACAACGCGAGCATCAACTTGCGTATCAGCGTGCGCACCAGTGCGCGAGAGGCCTGCGCCGAGGTGTGGCCGGGATGGGGCATGACAGGAAAACGCCCGCCGCGCCGTCGCGGACGGTGTGCGAGCGCGTCAGGCGCTCAGCGAGCCGCCGCGGCCGAGTCGCTCGGACGCACCGTAGCTGCCGTACATGACGGGTGCTTCGCGCGGCAGCAGCACATCGATCGCCCGGTCGAGGGCGGCCGTGGCGCGTGCCAGGCTTTCGCGCTGGGCAGCCACCGAACCGCCGGCATCGGCCAGACGGCGGCGCAGTGCCGGAGGCAGCGGGCCGTGGCGCGCAGCCCGTGAAAACTGATCGACCGCACTTGAAAGCGCGCGGTGCAGCTCGCTGGCGTGCAGGTCGATCGATGGCAGATCGCGTGCACGCAGGGCTTCGCCCAGAAATGACAGTTGACCTTCCACCGCGCTCAGCGCCGACTCGAGCACCGGATCCGCAGCGTCGGCGGGCAAGATCCCCGTCGTTGGGCGTGATGTCAGCGTGAGGTTCATGGTCTGGGCCGGGGTTGGACGATCAATGAGAAGTCAGGTCGCGGCAAAGCTCAGGGCTTGGCCGTCCCACCGGACAGGAGTTCAGCCGCGTTCGAGATCAGCTTGTCAGCGATCACTTCCGCGTTGACCTTGAATTCACCGCGTTCGATCGACTGCGAAACGCGGTCGACCTTGGCAGCGTTGAAGTCGGCGTCGCCTGCCGACAGCAGCGCGGTGGCCGTGCTGGAAAGCGCGACCTGAGCACTGGCTTCGGCGGGCTGCTGCGTTGCGGCGGCTTGGCCAGCGGCAGCCGACGATGCGGCGTTGGACGACGGCGTGGACGCTGGCGTCACGATGGGCTTGTCAGCCGGATTTCCGATTTTCATGAGGTTCTCCCAACAGGCAGCGAGGACAGCGGCCTTATCAACATGAAAGTTTTTTCGGCCGACGCGAGGCTGACTTTAGGCTTTTTCAAGCCTTCGTCCGGATCGGCGTGTCGCTGGCTGCCGGGGCTCACAAATTGATCTCCAGCTCGCGCGCTGCCACCGGCGTGCCGGTGATGATCTGTCCGCTGTCGGTGCGAACGCGTGCGGACTGCCCGTCCAGACCGGGGCTGAGTGCGGTGCCCGAACCCGAAACACTGAAGCCCTTGCCGCGCGCCATCACCTTCACGGTGTCGCCTGCGGCAAACCACTGTCGTGCTCTGAGGTCAGCCTGTCGAATGCTTTGACCGGCCAGCAGCGAGCGGGTGAGCACCCGTCCGATGGCCAGCGCCTCGTTGACGATGGCCGGGCTGTTGTCCTCGGCCAGGTCCACTTCGGCAAAGGTCAGGTCGCCGCTTTGCACCGTGCTGCCCAGCGTCAGTGGCTGCGATGCCACCAGCGTCTGGCCATACACGTGCACGGTGATGGGCAAATAGACGTTCCAGGGGCGCTCGCCTTGCGTGCAGCGCAAACCGATGCGTGCCTTGCCCCACAGCCGGGTGCCGCTCGGCAGATAAGGCTCGATGCGCTGGCAGGCTGCGAGCTTCAGCCGCGAGTCGAGCGCGCCGACGGTGACATCGAAGCGCAGCGGGCTGCCCGTGCCGTTGCTTGAAATACGCGACTGCTGCGAGGCCACCAGCGCCATCTCGCGCACTTGATGGATCAGTGCGGCGTCGATGGATTCGTTGGCCACCTGAGCCCGGGCCGCAGTGGCCGTGAAGGCCGCCGCGATCACCAGCAAAGCGCCCAGGGCCCATGCCTGCAGCGAGACGCGGCGGCGGGTGGTCGAAGTCGAAGTGGCGGTGTTCATGGCATCAACTCTAGGTCGCCACCCGTGCGTTCAAAGCGCGGAAATGAGGGTCATAAGGCCCTTTCTTCTCGCTTATGTATTTGGCGCCGCAAAAACACAATGAATGCAAATCCGGCCCCTATGGGAGCGCCTCATGCTCAACAACCTCACCAACATCCTCGACTTCCAGGCACAGGCCCTGAGCCTGCGCTCGGAGCGCCAGCGGCTGCTCGCCAGCAACATCGCCAACGCCGACACGCCGGGATACAAGTCACGTGACATGGACTTCGCCAAGGCCTTGCGCGAAGCCACCGGCCGGCAAGGCGGCGGCACCAGCCTGAGCATGGCCCGTCCGTCGGGAACTGCTGCAGGTCGCCTGGACACCACCCAGTCGGGCCACATCCGCATCGGCGGCGCCACGTCGGAGGCCAACTTGCTGTATTCAACGGCCGGCCAACCCAACCTCGACAACAACACCGTCGACATGGACCGCGAGCGGGCCAGCTTCGCCGACAACGCCATCAAGTACGAGGCCACGCTGGGCTTCATCAACGGCAGCGTCAAGACCATGCTTGATTCGATCAAGGGCACATCATGAAAAAACTGCTGATTGATACGCGGGCCGAGCGCCGGGCCGCTCCCAAGCCGGCTCGCTTCCCCGCGGGGGAGTGGGCGATGCCTGCATCGCACGAGGGGCTGTCATGAGTATGTTGAATATTTTCAGTGTGTCGGGCAGCGCCATCAGTGCGCAAAGCAAGCGGCTCAACGTGGTGGCCTCCAACCTGGCCAACGCCGACACCGTGGCTGGCCCAGACGGCAGCGCCTACAAGGCCAAGCAGGTGAACTTCCAGACCCAGTACATGGGCGCCGATGGCGGCCCCGGCTCGGCGGGCGTGAGCGTGAGCTCGATCAGCGAAAACCAGGCCGCCGGTCGCCGCGTGCTCGACCCCAAGAACCCTTCGGCCGATGCCGACGGCTACGTGACCTACAGCAACGTCAACGCGATCGAGGAGATGGTCAACATGATCTCTGCATCGCGTTCGTACCAGAACAACGTCGAAGTCATGAACACGGCCAAGTCGTTGCTGCTCAAGACCTTGCAGATGGGCAACTGAGCCCGCCAACCCAGGAAACCGCCATGGATTTCTCGACCCTCAACGTCAATTCGCAAACCGCAGCCAAGACCACCACGGCCGCGGCTTCAGCTGTCGACAAGACCAAGGAGGCCGGCTCCGAAGACCGCTTCTTGAAGCTGCTGGTCACGCAGATGCAGAACCAGGACCCGCTCAACCCGATGGACAACGCGCAGGTCACCTCGCAGATGGCGCAGATCAACACCGTCAGCGGCATCGAAAAACTCAACACCACCGTCGAATCGCTGTCGGGCCAGTTCGCGCAGATGCAGGCACTGCAGGGCGCTTCGATGGTCGGCCGCGACGTGGTGGTGCCGGGCAACCTGGTGGACATCACCAACGGCGTGGGCCAGGGCGGCTTCGATCTGAGCGGCCCGGCCGACAACGTCAAGGTCGAGGTGCTGGCACCTTCCGGCCAGGTGGTCGACACCATGAATCTCGGCGCGCTGGGCAGCGGCATGCAAAGTTTCGACTGGCCTGCCAAGGGCGCCACGAATGACAGCGGCCTGCGCTTTCGCGTGACCGCCAGCAACGGCAGCGTCAACAGCACACCGGCCACCTTGATGCGTGATCGCGTCAATGCCATCAACACCACCGGCAACAGCTTCAACCTCGAGTTGCAAAACGCCGGCACCGTGCCTTACAGCTCGGTGCGCGCGCTGAACTGATCCCCACCCCACACCCCCAACCGAACACTGCAAGGAAAAAATCATGGGCTTCCAGCAAGGTCTTTCCGGATTGAACGCGTCGAGCAAGAACCTCGAGGTCATCGGCAACAACATCGCCAACGCCAACACCTTCGGTGCCAAGGCCTCGCGTGCTGAATTTGCCGACCTGTACGCCGGTGCGCTCAATGGCGCGTCAGGCGGCGCAGCCGGCATCGGCGTGAGCATCTCGTCGATTGCCCAGCAGTTCAATCAGGGCAACGTCACCACCACCGAAAACCCGCTCGACATCGCGATCAACGGCCGCGGTTTCTTCCAGCTCGAGGCCAACACCGGCGAGACGGTGTACAGCCGCAACGGTCAGTTCAAGCTCGACCGCGACGGCTTCGTGGTCAACGGAGCCGGCCTGAAGTTGCTGGCACAGACCTGGGACGAGGCCGCCGGCGGTGGCGTGGGTGATGCGGTGCCGATCCAGCTGCAAAGCGGCCTGGGCTCACCCGTGAAAACCGGTCAGGGCGGCACGACCGCGTTGCAAGGCGTGCAGATGTCGCTCAACCTCGATGCCCGCAAGGACGTGCCCTTGGTGGCGATGGATTTCTCCAAGCCCGACAGCTACAACTTCTCGACCTCGCAGACCCTGTACGACGGACAGGGCGCCGGGCTCACGATGAACTACTACTTCCGCAAGTCGGCCACCGACAGCTGGGATGTCTACGGCTCCATTGACGGCTCTGACTGGCAGGGCACAGCCGGTGCGGGTACTGCGCCCAACAGGCTGACCTCGCTCTCGTTCGACAGCGACGGCACCATGACCACCACGCCGGCCACCATCACCGAGGACATCATCGATCCGCGCGATGGCACCAGCACGCTGTTCTCGCAGCTGCCGATCAACTTCACCGGCACCAGCCAGTACGCGGCCGGATTCAGCGTGTCGTCGCTCAAGCAGGACGGCTACACCGCGGGCGAGCTGACCGGCATCGGCTTTGACGACACCGGCGTGATCAAGGCGACCTATTCCAACGGCCGCTCAACCAACCTGTCGCAGTTGCAACTGGCCGACTTCTCCAACCTGCAGGGCCTGCAGCCGCTGGGCGGCAACCTGTGGCAAAAGACCTTTGCCTCGGGCGACCCGGCGCGGCTGGGCACTCCGGGCAGCGGCGTGCTGGGTTCGACGACATCGGGCGCGCTGGAAGACTCTAACGTCGACCTCACCGGCGAGCTGGTCAACATGATCACCGCGCAGCGCCTGTACCAGGCCAATGCGCAGACCATCAAGACCGAAGACCAGATCCTGCAAACGCTGGTGAACTTGCGCTAAACGCCGGGACCTCACTGAGCGCTGCCTGAGAGGAGCCATCCATGGACCGCATGATCTACCTGTCGATGTCGGGCGCCACCGCCACGATGCAGCGTCAGGAAACCTTGGCGCACAACCTGGCGAACGTGTCGACCCCGGGCTTTCGCGCCGAGTTGCAGGCGTTTCGTTCGGTGCCGGTGCAAGGCAGTGGCGCCGACACGCGCGCCTATGTGCTCGAATCGACGCCGGGCTACAACCCCTTGCCCGGCGTGGTGGCGGCCACCGGGCGCAACCTCGACGTGGCGATGAAGGGCGATGCCTGGTTGTCCGTGCAGGGCAGCGATGGCACCGAGGCCTACACCCGCGGTGGCGCGCTCGACATCTCTGCCGATGGCACCCTGACCACGCGCAGCGGCATCACGGTGCTGGGCGATGGCGGTCCGATCCAGGTGCCGCAAGACAGCGAAGTCACCATCGGCGCCGACGGCACCATCAGTGCGCGCTCTGGCAACGGCAAGCCCACGCCGGTCGGCCGTCTCAAGCTGGTCACACCCGAGGAGCCGCTCGAACGTGGCACCGATGGACTGTTTCGCGCAGTCAGCGGCGATCTGCCAGCCGACACCAATGCCCGACTGCAGGACGGCGCGCTCGAGGGCTCCAACGTGAGCCCGGTCGAGACCATGGTCGAGATGATCGCCGCGGCCCGACAGTTCGAAGCCCAGATCAAGATGATGCAAACCGCCGAGGCCAACGAGAAAGCGGCCTCGCAACTGCTGTCGCTGAACTGATCGCCAGTCGCGACCCGCACGCCAACCCCCTGAACAAGGAACCTCGCCATGATGCGCTCCCTGTGGATTTCAAAGACCGGCATGGAAGCCCAGCAAACCCAGCTGGACGCCATTTCCAACAACCTGGCCAACGTCTCGACCAACGGCTACAAGAAGTCGCATGCGGTGTTCGAGGACCTGATGTATCAAAACATCCGTCAGGCCGGCGCCAACAGCACCGACCAGACCACCTTGCCCACCGGCTTGCAACTGGGTCTGGGCACGCGTGCGGTGGCCACCTCGCGCAATTTCAGCCAGGGCAACCTGCTGCAAACCGGCAACCCGCTCGATCTGGCACTGCGCGGCAACGGATTTTTTGAAATCCAGATGCCCGACGGCACCAACGGCTACACGCGTGACGGCTCGTTCCAGGTGAGCTCGACCGGTCAGCTGGTCACCAACAACGGCTACGCGCTCAACCCGAGCATCACCATTCCGGCCACCGCCACCAGCGTGACCGTGGGCAGCGACGGCACGGTCAGCGTCACGCTGCCAGGCCAGACCGCGTCGCAGACCGTGGGCACCGTGGGCGTGGCGAGCTTTGCCAACCCGGCCGGCCTGCAGCCGCTGGGACAAAACACCTACGCCGAAACCACGTCGTCGGGCACACCGACCACCGGCACCGCGGGGCAAAACGGCCTGGCGACCATCTCGCAGGGCTTTGTCGAAACATCCAACGTCAATGTGGTGGAAGAGCTGGTCTCGATGATCCAGACGCAGCGCGCCTACGAGCTGAACTCGAAGGCGATCTCCACCTCCGACCAGATGCTGGCCAAGCTGGGGCAGCTGTGATGAGCGCCGCACGTGGATTGCAAATGACAGGCCGCGCTGTGAGCGTGCTCGCCGCGGTGGCACTGTGCGGCTGCGAGGCGCTCGCGCCGCGCCCCAAGGTCGAAGTGGTCACGCCGACCTTCGCCGTGCCCGTGCCGGTGGCGGTTTCGCCGCAGACGATCAACAGCGGATCGATCTTTCAGCAGGCGCAGTACCGGCCCTTGTTCGAGGACTACCGCGCCCGCATGGTGGGCGACACCATCACGGTCAGCATCGTCGAAGCCGTGGCAGCCAGCCAGGAGAGCACCAGCAAGATCGACAAGACCGGCACGGTGCAGGGCAGCGTGACGGCATTGCCGTTCGTGTCGTCGAGCCAGCTCGACCGCGCCAAGGTCGATGGCACCTCGGCCAACAAATTCGAAGGCAAGGGCAGCACCGAAAACACCAACACCTTCAACGGCACCATCACCGCCACCGTCACCGGCGTGCTGGCCAACGGGCACTTGCTGATCTCGGGCGAAAAGCAGATCGGTGTCAACGACAACGTCGACGTGCTGCGCTTTTCGGGCCAGGTCGACCCACGCACCATCCAGCAGGGCAACGTCGTCCAGTCGGGCCAGATCGCCAATGTGCGTCTGGAGAACCGCGGCCGTGGCGCGCAGGCCGATTCGCAGTTAATTGGCTGGTTAGCACGGTTCTTTTTGAGCGTTCTGCCGATTTAAGTTTCTTCAGAATCGATTGCAACAGGGAGTGCAATCGAGATGAACAGGATCGACAGGCTCAGGCAAGGCGGATGGCTCTTCGGCTGGTGCCTCGCCATCGCCGCCATCGCATGGCCGGCCAGTGCCCACGCCGTTCGCATCAAGGAAGTGGCGTCCATCCAGGGCGTGCGCTCCAACCAGCTGGTCGGCTACGGTCTGGTGGTCGGCCTCGACGGCACGGGCGACTCGACCACGGCAGCTCCCTTCACCGCCCAAAGCCTGACCTCTTTGCTGCAGCAAATGGGCGTCACGCTGCCCGCTGGCACCCAGCTCCAGGTCAAGAACGTCGCCGCGGTGATGGTGACCGCGCAATTGCCCGCCTTCGCCCAGCCGGGGCAGAACATCGATGTCAACGTGTCGTCGCTGGCCAACTCCAAGAGCCTGCGCGGCGGCACGCTGATCGCCACGCCGCTCAAGGGCGCCGACGGCCAGATCTATGCCATGGCGCAGGGCAACCTGGTCATCGCCGGCGCTGGTGCTTCGGCCGGTGGCTCCAAGGTACAGATCAACCAGCTGAGCTCGGGGCGCATCCCTGAGGGCGCGACGGTGGAGCGCGCGGTGGCCACGCCGCTCAATCAGGGCAGCATCTTGCAGCTCGACCTCAATGCCAGCGACTACAGCACCGCCCGCCAGGTGGCGCGCGTCATCAACAAACGCATGGGCGGTCAGATCGCTCAGGCCGTCGACGGCCGCCGGGTGCAGGTGGTGATGCCCGAATCGCCCGATGAGCGGGTGACCTTTCTGGCCGAGATCGAGAACCTGCCCGTCGAACTGGTCAGTGCGGCCGCCCGGGTGATCATCAACGCACGCACCGGCTCGATCGTGGTCAATGAGGCGGTGACGCTGTCGGCGTGCGCGGTGGCCCACGGCAACCTGTCGGTGGTCATCAACAGCACACCTTTGGTCAGCCAGCCCAATGCGTTTGCGCAGGGGCGCACAGTCGAAAGCGAAAAGAGCGACATCACCATCAACCAGGAGCCGGGCTCGCTGATCCAGCTGCCCGCCGGCACCAAGCTGGCCGACGTGGTGAAGGCCCTCAACTCGCTGGGCGCCACACCGCAAGACCTGCTGGCCATCTTGCAGGCCATGAAATCTGCCGGCGCGCTGAACGCCGAGCTGGAGGTGATCTGATGAACCTCGGCTCGCCGGCTGCGTCCAACCCGATGCTCACCCAGGCCAGCGCATCGAGCTCCGATGCGCGCTCGCTGGCCGCGCTGCGCAGCACGTCGGCGCGCGACCCCAAGGCTGCGATCAAGGAAACCGCCAAGCAGTTCGAGGCCATGTTCATGCAGCAGCTGCTCAAGAGCATGCGCGAGGCGCAGGCCGCGATGTCTGGCGGCATGATGGACAACGCCGGCACCAGCATGGGCAACGAAATGCTCGACGCCGAATACGCCAAGCGCATGAGCGGCAACCCTGGCGGTCTGGCCGACGTGATCGCACGCCAGCTCGAGCGTCAGATGGGCGGTGCGGCGCCGGCTGCCATGACGCTCAAACCTTTTTCGACCAGCGGCCTGGCACCTGCCGGGGCGGCTGGTGCAGCCGGCGCGCCGGTGACGTCCAGCCAGATCCGGCAGGCCGATTTCGTGCAGCGCCACACCGAGGCTGCACGCGCGGCTGAAGCCACAACCGGCATCCCTGCGGGCTTCATGGTGGCTCAGGCCGCGCATGAGTCGGGCTGGGGTCGCCGCGAGATCAAGAACGCCGACGGCTCGACCTCGTTCAACGTGTTCGGCATCAAGGCGGGGGGCAGCTGGAAGGGCCCGGTGGCCGAAGTCACCACCACCGAATACGAAGGCGGCGTGGCGCGCAAGGTGACGGCGAAATTCCGCGCCTACAGCTCCTACGAGGAATCGTTCAAGGACTACGCGCGGCTGATGAAAGACAGCCCGCGCTACAGCCAGGTGATGGCCAGCGCCAGCACCGGCAGCGCCACCCCTGCAGGCTTTGCGCAGGGGCTGCAGCGCGCAGGCTACGCGACCGATCCGGCTTATGCCGACAAGCTCACCCGTGTCATCAACACGACGCTGCGTCTGCAGCGCGTGATGACGACCTGAGCGCAGGGAGGCTGACATGGGAACCGGTGCATTGACCTCTTTGGGCATGCGGGCCATGGCGGCCAGCTATGCGCAGCTGCAGACCACCAGCAGCAACATCGCCAACGTCAACACCAAGGGCTACTCGCGGCAGGAAGTTCAGCTGGTCACCGCCGGCGGCCAGTTCACCGGCGCGGGCTTTTTCGGCCGCGGCGTGGACATCGCCTCGGTGACGCGTGCGCACGATGACTTCCTGACCCGTGAGGCGTCGCTGTCGACGGCCCTGGCCGCCGCCGACGGCGCGCGCAGCGAGCAACTGCTGCGGCTCGAGAAGGTGTTCGGCACCGGCGAGGCCGGCCTGGGCTTTGCGGCCAACCAGATGTTCAACGCCTTCGCCGATGTGGCCAGCAAGCCGCAGGACATGTCGTCGCGGCAGGTGGTGCTCGAGCGCGCCGGCGAACTGGCCCAGCGCTTTGCCATCGCCGGCGAGCAGATCGACGAGCTGCAAGGCGGCGTGACGGTGGAGCTCAAGGCCTCGGTGGCGCAGGTCAACGACCTCACCAAGCAGATTGCGCTGCTCAACCAGAAGATCTCCAACTACAGCGGCACCACCAAGCCGCCCAACGACATGCTCGACCAGCGTGATCAGGCCATCCAGGACCTGAGCAAGCTGGTCCAGGTGACCACCATCGGTGCCGAAGACGGTTCGCTGTCGGTGTTCATGGGTGCCGGACAGGCGCTGGTGCTGGGCAGCCAGACCACACCGCTGGTCGCCATGCCCGATCCCTATGACGCTTCGCGCGTGGGGGTCGGTCTGGCCACCGCAGGCGGCAACCAGTCGCTGCCGACCTCGCTGCTCACTGGCGGCAGCATCGCCGGGTTGGTGCGCTTTCAAAGCACCGACATCACCGATGCGCGCAACCTGCTGGGGCAGATGGCGCTGGCGGTGGGCTTGCAAACCAACGAACAGCAGTCGCTGGGCGTCGACCTGTACGGCCAGACCGGCGCGGGGATGTTCCGCTTCGGCTCGGCCTCGGGGCTGCCGGTGGTGGCGGCCAGCGGCTCGAGCTTCAACAGCGGCAGCGCCAGCGTCGCGCTGACCATGCAGGCGCCGTCCACGCTGTCAGGGCTGGGCGTGAGCAGCGTGCAGCCCAGCGACTATCGCCTCACCGCCGACGGCGCGGGCGGCTTCGAGCTGACGCGGCTCAAGGACGGCGAGCTCGACACCACCTACACCCCGGTGAGCGTGGTCAACGGCGACGTGGTCGACGGCTTCAAGATCGCCATCAGTGGCTTGGCGTCGGCGGGTGACACCTTCTTGCTGCGACCCAGCGGCACGGCCGCGCTGAACATGCGGCTTGACATGAGCAACCCCAAACTGATCGCTGCGGCCTCGCCGCTCAGCGGCACGCTCGGAGTTGCGAATGCCGGCACCGGTGCGATCGGCGCGATGACCTTTGGCAGCACCGATGTGGCGGCGAACGCCAATTTGCCGGTGACGCTGAAGTTCCAGACCACCATCGTCCCCGGCCAGTACACCTACACCTGGACCAACGCCGGCGGCACGACCACGGTGCCCAATGTGTGGTCGCCCGGCCAGCCGATTGCCTATTCAGGCGCGGCCGCGACGTATTCTTTTTCCGTGCTCATCACTGGCGTGCCGGTGGCCGCTGACGCGAGTGCATCGCCTGCGGTCACCAGCGACACCTTCGTGTTCGGCGCCAACAGCTACACCAGCTCTGACAACACCAACGCCAAGGCATTGCTGAGCCTGCGCGACACCGCCTTCGTCGGCGCCATCTGGAATGCCGGCACGCTGGAGCCCGGAGCCAGCGTCACCGACGCCTTTGCCAGCATCATCGCCAACATCGGTGTGCGCGTGCAAAGCGCGACAAACTCGGCGCAACTGTCCGCCGATGTGGCTGCCGAGGCCGAACAGGCCCGCTCCTCGAAGGCCGGCGTCAACCTCGACGAGGAAGCCGCACGGCTGATCCAGTACCAGCAAAGCTATCAGGCCGCAGCCAAGATGCTGCAAGTGGCGCAGTCGGTTTTCGAGACCTTGCTGCAGACCGCAGGCCGCTGATCGCGCTGACCCCATGTGCCTTCGTTGAACTGATCGAGCACCGCCATGCGAATTTCCTCTGCCAACGCCTACGACAACACCATCGACACACTGCAGCGTCGGCAGTCCGACCTGAGCGATCTGCAGACCCGCCTGACCAGCGGCAAGCGCGTGCTCAAGGCCAGCGACGATCCTGCGGCTGCCGCGCGCGCCGAGCGTGCGCTGGCTGCCGAAATGCGCAGCGAGACCTCGCAGCGCAGCGTCGATGCCAGCCAGGTCATCGTCAGCCAGACCGAAAGCGCCCTCGGCGATGCTGGCGAACTGCTGCAGCAAATACGCGAGACGCTGGTGGCCTCGGGCAATGCGTCGTACTCCGACCGCGAACGCAGCCAGCTCGCCGCCAGCTTGAAAGGCATGCGCCAGCAATTGCTGGCCGTGGCCAACCGATCCGATGGCGCGGGCAGCTACCTGTTTGGCGGTCAGGGCTCGTCGCAGCCGCCTTTCATCGACAAGCCTGCGGGCGTGCAGTTCAGTGGCACCAGCGGCCGGCTGCAAACCGACACCGACACCGAACTGCCGCTGAGCACCGACGGAGCCGCCACCTGGCTGAACGCGAGCACCGGCAACGGCGTGTTCGTGACCTCGTCGGCGCTCAACAGCGTCAGCGGCAACGAAATCACCGGCGCCACGGTCGACGTGGGCAGCGTGAGCGACCCCTCGGCGCTGTTTCCGGTGCCCGACACCGGCTACCGCATCCACTTCACCAGCAGCAGCACCTACGACATCGAACGGTATGCGCTGGCCACACCGGGGGTGACCACGGTCGAGAGCTCGGGCCCCTACCAGCCTGGCGTGGCCATCGATCTGCACGGCATGAGCGTGACCGTCTCGGGCGCGCCGACCACGGGTGACCAGTTCAACATCGAGCCGTCGACGCCGACGCTCAGCGTGTTCGACAGCATCGATCAGGCCATCGCCGACCTGCAAACGCCCAACCGCACGCCGGCGCAGCGTGTGCAGTCGACCGCCGACAGCCTGCGCGACATCGATTCTTCGATGGCCACTTTGAATCTGGTACGCACTGCGGCCGGCGGCACGCTCAACCGCATCGACAACGAAACCAGCCGCCTGGCCACGCAAAAGCTCAACGCGCAAACCACACGCTCGAACGCCGAGGATCTGGACATGGTCGAGGCGATTGCCGACTTCCAGAACCAGCAAACCGGCTACGAGGCGGCGCTGAAGTCGTATTCGATGGTGCAGAAGATGTCGCTGTTCCAGTATCTCGGCGGCTGATGCGCCGATCGGCTGAGCGTTGAAGATCAACGCGAAAGGACTTGTGGTGAACGACGACATCCTGGGCCAGGTGGCTCTTGGCTATTGCGCTTTCATCGAGCGCAACCGTGCGGTCACTGCGACCCGGCTGACGGTGTTCGCGCTGCAGCCCGATGCGCCGCTCGACGCTGCGCAACTGCTCGAGGTGCTCGCGCCGGTGTGGCCTGCCAATGGCTCGCGGCTGGTGCTTGGCGTGACCAGCGAAAGCCTGTTGCAGCAACTGCTGCTGGCGGCACCGCCTGCCCACATGACGATCGAGGTGCCGGCTTTCATGGCCGGCGACGAGGCGAACACCCGCGCGCTGCTGGCGCTGCACGCGCACGGCAATGGATTGCTGCTCAAGGGCGCGCCGCTCAAGGCACTGTCTGCCGAGGTGCGCTCTTGCTTCAGCCATTCGCTGCTCGATCTGGCCGATGGGCCGCCGGCCCGCGGCGGCTTGCCGCAAATCTTGTCGGGCATCGGCACGCTCGAGCACATGGAAGGCGCATTCGAGCGCGGCGCCACCGCGGTGCTGGGCTGGCCGATCGGCGACGAGGTGACGCGCAGCGCGCCGGCAGGTGCGGCAGCGACCGGCGCACCGATCGATCTGCAGGCGGTGGTCGAGCTGATGCGCCAGGTGGATCAGGCCGAGCCGGTCGACAAGATCGAGCGCACCCTCAAGCGCGACCCGTCGTTGAGCTTCAAGATCCTGCGCTACATCAACTCGCCTGCCTTCGGCCTGTCGGTGGTGGTGAGTTCATTCAGCCACGCGGTGATGCTGCTGGGCTACCAGCGGCTCAAGCGCTGGCTCGCGCTGATGCTGGCCACCGCCAGCACCCAGCCCAGCCTGCGCGCCACGATGTTCGCCTCGGTGCGTCGCGGCTTGCTGATGGAAGAGCTGGCGCGTGACAGCAGCGACGCGGAAATGCGCAACGAGCTGTTCATCTGCGGCGTGTTTTCGCTGCTCGATCGGCTGTTCGATCAGCCGTTGCCGCAGCTGCTGCGCACCATCCCCGTGCCGCAAGGCGTCTACGAAACGTTGGCCGAGGGTCGCGGGCCGTATGTGCCGTACTTCAATCTGGCCCGCGCCATCGAGTCGCAGTCGCTGTACGAGATTCGCGACTGCGCCGATGCACTGATGATGGACATGCGGCAAGTCAACCGCGCACTGCTGCGCGCGCTGACCACGGCATCTCAGCTCGACTGAAAAAGCGCCGCCGTCACAACGCGATAGATTCGCGTGCATGAATCCTCCAGCCGCCCGGCGGTGACGCGCATGGCCACCACCGCCAACTTGCCGCCGCTCGAACAATTCTTCGATCACCTGTGCGAAGGCGTGCTGCTGTTCGACCGCCGTGCGCAGGTCAGCTTTGCCAACACCGCTGCCTTGCGACGGTTGCCTGCGGCAGTCGACACCTCGGTGCGCGAGTGGCACCCGGTGCTGGGCGCGCCGTTGGTCGAGTGGATCGCCCAGACCATCCAGGGTGTTGCCGGGGGCTCGCGCATTCCGGGCTATTCGGCGGTGCGCGCGGTGTGGCCGGCGCGTCGCAGCGTCGAGGCGCAACCGCCGCCGGCGCTGCTGGCCGACGGCCGCTCGGCGAGCACCGCCTGGCAGGTGTTGGCGCCGGGGCTGTTCGCGCTGCGCTTGCACTGGAGCGAGTTGCAATCGGTCAGCGCACAAGCGCCACCCAGTGCCGCGCCCCTGCTGCCGCCGACCATCGCTGGCCCGGTCATCGCCGAGCTCATGCATGTGCTGTGGGACTCGCCCTTCCCGGCGCTGATGCAAGACACGCGCGGGCGCATCGTCGAGGTCAATGCCGCCTTCGAGTCGTTCAGCGGCTACCCGCGAGAGCGCCTGATCGGCATCGACGCGAGCCAGCTCGAGCCTGAGGCTGATCGGCAAAGCCGCCTCGATGGCTTCGAGCGCCCGAGCGCACTCGGCAAGGAGCGCGCCTTGACGAACCGACGGCTGCAAAGCGCCGACGGCCGCGAGCGCTGGTACCGCGAGGCACGCAGCGAACTCACCGACGAGCACGGCCGCGTGTTCACGATGGCGGTGCTGCAAGACACCACCGCCGAGCACGTGGCGCGCGAGCGTGCCGACCGCTCGGCGCGCGAGATCGACGACTGGTTCGACATCAGCCCGATCGGCATGGTGCTGTACGACGATGCCGGCCTGCTGGTGCACAGCAACCCGGCCTTCGAGGCCATGGTGGGCGCGGCACCGGCGCTGCTCAGCGGCGCACCGCCCGCGCTGCGCGAGCTGCTCGGCTGGGGCCAAGACGGTCCGGGCAGCGCCATGCAGCCCGATGCGACCGCGCGGGTCAACGAGGGCTGGTTGCCCCAACCGCAAGGCGGTGCGCGACGCCTGCGCGCGATGGTTCGCGGCTACATCACTTCCAGCGGCCAGCGTCGCCACATGGCCATCCTTGAAGACCGCAGCGCCGAGGAAGAACGCGATCTGGCGCAGATGCAGATCGGCGCGCTGATGGACACCGCCGGCGTGGGTCTGGCCACCTTTCAGGAGGCGTCGGGCTGGGTCAGCCGCGGTCGTGCCTCGCCGGTGGGCGAGTCCTTGCTCGAAGCTCCTGCCTCGGCCGACTTGCAGTCGATCAGTCGCGACATCGTGGTCGAGCAATCGAAGGCCGATTACGACCAGCTCCAGCATGCCTTGCGCACCGGGCAGCGCGCCGAGGTGCGCTACGCCATCGAGCACCCTGAGCTGGGGTTGCGCTGGCTGCTCACGCGCGTCGAGCCGGCCGTCCTGGCCTCGGGCCAGCGCACCACCTCGGTCGTCACGCTCGACATCACCGAGCAGCACCAGACGCAGCTGCGCAGCGAGCAGCTGCTGCGCGATCGCGAGCTGATGTTCAGCCTGTCCGAAGTCGGCGTGGCCTTCTTGCGCGACGGCGTGCTGCAGCGCGCCAACGACGCGCTGGCGCAGCTGGCAGGCTATTCGGCGCAGGAGTTGCAAGGGCTGCCGCTGGCGGCGCTGTTTGGCGACAGCGAGGAGCACGCGCGGCTGGTGGCCCAGGAGCAAGCCGCGCTGCGCGAAGGCGGCCGCTGGCTCGGCGAGCGTCAGCTGCTGCAGCGCGATGGCAACCAGGTGTGGGTGCAGATCAGCACGCGGCTGGTGGGCGAAGACATCTCGGGTGGCGTCATCACCTCGTTCGTCAACGTCGACGCGCGGCACCGTGCTGAAGAGGCGGTGGTCTTGCAGGCGCAGGGCACGCGCGCCATCCTTGACTCGGTGCTGGTGGGCATCGTCACGGTGGGGCCGCGCGGCATCGAGTGGATGAACCGCTCGGCGCGCCGCATGTTCGGCGCCGACCTCGACGACTTTCTCGGCCAGCCCATCAGCACCGTGGCCACGCCCGAGCCCGACCACCCCTTCAGCCGCACCCGCTACCTCGACGACCTGGTCGAAGGCGAGGCCGAGACCTTCGAGTGCCGCGTCAAGGCGCGCGACGGGCGCGAGTTCTGGGTGGTGGGCAATGCGGTGGTCACCGGACACGAGTCGCACGGCCGCCAGCTGACCTACGCGCTGCTCGACATCGAACGCCGCCGCCAGGCCGAAGCGCGCATCGCCGAGGCCCAGGCCTCGCTGCAGCGCGTCATCGAAGCCGCGCCGATGGCCATCACCGTGTGCGATGCGCGCACGCTGCGCATCCTGCAGGCCAATGTGGTGGCCGCGCGCAGCGTGCAGCTGACGACGCAGCAGATCATCGGACGCAGCCCGGAAGAAATCTTCAGCGCCGATATCGCCGCGCAGCGCCGGGCCGACATGGAAGAAGCGCTGGGCGCCAGCGCCGTCACCCAGCGCGAATACCGCCTCGCGCTGCACGATGAGGAGCGGGTGTGGGACGCGCGCTACCTGCCGCTGGCCGCGCCCGGTGCGCCGCCCGATCAGTTGCTGCTGGTGGCCACCGACGTGTCTGAGCAGCGCGCTGCCGAACGCGCGAAGTTCGACGCCGCCATCGCGCAGCGCGAGATGCTGGTCAAGGAAGTGCACCACCGCATCAAGAACAACCTGCAAGGCGTGGCCGGTCTGATGCAGCAGATCGCCAAGCGCAAGCCCGAGATGGCCGAGACGATGGCCGAGGTGGTCGGCCAGGTGCATGCCATCGCGCAGGTCTACGGGCTGCAGGTGGGCGCCGGCGGGCCCTTGCACGTCAACAGCGTGGTCGAGGCCATCGCCGCTTCGGTGCAGCGCACCTTCGGCCATGCGATCGGTTTCTCGGCGCTCGGCGACGATCCGGCGCAATGGGTGCTGCCCGAGGCCGAATCCATCCCCATCGCGCTGACCATCAACGAGCTGCTGACCAACGCCGTCAAGCACAGCGCCATGCAGCACCGGGCCGCCGACCCGGCAGGTGACGCCCCGGTGCCGGCCGTCGACTGCCAGCTGCAGTGCGGCTCGGACGGCGTGCGCATCGTGATTCGCAACCGCGCGCGGCTGCCTGAGGGCTTCAACCTCACGCGCGTGCCGGGGGGCGTGTCAGGGCTGGGCCTGGTGCGCGCGCTGCTGCCGCGCCGATGCGCGCAGTTCAGCATCGAGCAGGACCAAGACGACGTGCTGGTCACCGTGGCGATCGGCGCGCCTGCGGTGGTGTCTGCGGCCAGGTCGGCTGCGCCGGCCGTTGCCTTGACATGAATATGCGCCGGGCGATCGTGGTCGCCTGTTCGGCCCACGGGCTTTCAGCCAGAATCGACAGGGTTTCAGGCGATCAGAACGGCAGGTTGATCAAGTGACGGTGGCGCAAAAAGCAGGCATACGCAGGTGCAAGATCCTGGTGGTTGATGACGACCGCCTGGTGCTGGCCACGCTGGCCCATGGCCTGAGCGAAGCCGGCTTCGAGGTGATCGACACCGACAACGGCGACGACGCCATCTTGCTGGCACGCGAGCACCGCCCCGATCTGGCGCTGCTCGACATTCGCATGGAAGGCCTGAGCGGCTTCGATGTGGCGGCCTATCTGCGCGAGCACGGCAAGACGCCCTTCATGTTCCTGTCGGCTTTCACCGACGCCGAAACCGTGCGCAAGGTGCAAGAACTCGGCGCGGTCGATTACCTGGTCAAGCCGCTCGACATCGGCCACATCGTGCCGGCAGTCAACGCGGTGTTCGATCGCATCCTGGCTCAGTCCGAAAAGTCCGATCTGCAGCCGGCCGCGCCGCTGGCGCCGATGGAGCGAGCGCAGACCCTGTCGCTGCTGTCGGCCATGGCTGTGGGTGTTTTGATGCACCGCTTTTCACTGACGCGCCAAGCGGCCGTCGACCGCCTTCATCGCATGGCCACCAGTGCCGGGCGGTCGCTCGACGACGAAGCCGAAGGCCTGCTCGACGCCGTCGAGCGGCTGGCCGCACCGGGCGCGCACTGACAGCGTGCGGCCCGCCACGGGCTGCTCAAGCTGACGGCGAGCCGATCGAGAAGTAGAAGTTCGCGCCGCGGCCCACTTCGGCCTCGGCCCACACATCACCGCCGTGCCTTTGCACGATGCGGCGCACTGAGGCCAGGCCGACGCCGGTGCCCTGGAAATCGCTGGCGCTGTGCAGGCGCTGGAACACGCCAAACAGCCGCTCGGCGTATCGCATGTCAAAGCCCGCGCCGTTGTCGCGCACGCTGAAGATCGGCGCGGCCGAGTCGGTGCAGCGTTCGAACCAGACCTGCGGCGTCGGGCACTTGGTGGTGTATTTCCAGGCGTTGCCCAGCAGGTTTTCCAGCATCACCCGCAGCAGCGTCGGGTCGCCTTGCACGTGCATGGCCGGCTCGATGTGCACGGTGACCGCGTGTTGCGGCCACTGCCGGCGCAGGTCATCGACCACGAAGCCGGCCAGCTGCGACAGGTTGACGGGTTGTCTGGACACCGGCTTTGAAGACAGCTGCGACAGCGCCAGCAGCGCATCGATCATGCTGTTCATGCGCGCGGCCGCCCCGAGCACCCGGTCGAGGTGGTCGTTGCCCACGCGGTCGAGCAGCCGGCCGTAGTCTTCCTTGACGATCTTGGTGAAGCCCTCGACCACGCGCACCGGAGCGCGCAGATCGTGCGACACGGTGTAGCTGAACGACTCGGCGTCTTGCTCTGACAGCGAGGGCGCACTCGGCTTGGCTGCCGATGCCCCCGCTGCGGCCGGCGCAGCCTGTTCGCGCACCGTGCCCACGTGGCCCAGAAATTCACCTGAAGCGCCGTGCAGGGGCACGGCACGCAACCAGCCCAGCCGCACGCCATCAGCGGCCGCGGCGATCTCGACACGCACTTCTTCGCAGGGTTGATGAGACTCGAGACTGCGGCGCCACGCGGCCTGGCTGTCGGCGTCGATGCCGCAAAAGCGTTCCCACACCAGCGCCGAGGTGTCGTGTGCAGCGGTTGCGCCAGGCGCTTCGCCGCGGGGAGGCTTGATCGACAGCAGCCGGTGGCTGGCATCGGTGTGCCACTGCCACACGTCGAGCAGCCGTGCGAGTGCCGCGCTGCGCGCCTGGCGCTGCTGCAATTCGGCGGCCTCGGCGCGCAGCCGCTCGCTTCGACGCAGCACCGTGGCCAGCAGCACCACCCAGACCAGGCCCAGCACGATGCCCAGACCCAGACCGATCGTGCTCAGCGTCGCAGCGGCGTCGGGCGGGGGGGGTGACTCGGCCGCTGCCGCAACGGTCGTGTACGCCAGCGCCAGCGTCGCCGTCGCCAAGGCCCGCGCCGACCCGCGCCTGTTCAGGGCGCCGATCAGGCACCTCGCACACCCAGGCTGGCCGAGACCCGATTTCATGGTCACAGATTGTAGGCAGCCAGCCCATTCAAGTTGACGTGGCGCTGGCCGATACAGCATAGACCGCGGTGCCCCATCGAGCGCATCAGGTTTTCAAACACGACCCGAACTCATGCCCATGTTGCGCCCCTCTCATGCCACTCGAGCCGTCCCTTCCAGGGGTCGGTGCCGTGCGCTTGGGGCACACTGCGCGCTCAATCCGCGATGGCGGGGTCCGGTCATCGGCGAGGGCAGGTGTTGAACATGGAAGCCACACACAACTTTGGCCTGGACGAGGTGGCTCTGAGCCGCGTGCGCGAGCTCGATCCCGCCGGCCGCGACCAATTGCTGCTGCGCTTGCTCTGCGTCTTTGAGAAATCGATCGACCGCATGTTGATTCAAATCGAACAGGCCCGCGCCGCTGCCGACACCAAAACCGTGCACGGGGTGGCGCACACGCTCAAGTCGTCATCGGCTGCTGTCGGTGCGCTGGCGCTGTCGCGGCAGTGCGCCGTGGTCGAACTCATGGCGCGCGAGTCCAGGCTCGATGAGGCTGGCGATGGCGTGCAGCGCATGATCGTGGAAGCCGTGGCCGCCCGCGATGCGGCGCGACGTTTGGCCGCGCAGTTGCAAGCCGTGGCGCACACCGCATGAACAAGAGCCGACACACCGCAGGCGTCGACCCGCAGCAGCCCCGGTTGCTGCTCGTCGATGACGACGAAGTCAACTTGCTGTTGACCTCGATCGCGCTGCGCGAGCGCGGCTTTGCGGTCACCGAGGTGGCCAGCGGCCAGCAAGCGCTCGACACCCTGGCCGGCTGGCAGCCCGATGTGGTGGTGCTTGACGCCCTGATGCCGGGCATGGACGGCTTTGAAACCTGCCGCGAGCTGCGCAAGTTGCCCGCGTGTGCCTCGCTGCCGGTGCTGATGTTGACCGGTCTTGACGACGACGCCTCGATCAACCACGCCTACGAGGTCGGTGCCACCGACTTCTTCGTCAAGTCCAACCAGTGGAGCTTGCTCGACGGCCGGCTGCGCTATCTGCTTCGATCGTCGCGCACGCGCATCGAACTCGAGCGCAGCGAAAACAGCCTGGCGCGTGCGCAGGACCTGGCGCGCATGGGCAGCTTCGAGTGGCTTGTCGGCTCGAGTGCACCCGACTTTTCGCCCCAGGCGCTGCGCGTGTTCCAGCGCGAGCCGCACGAGGTGCTGTCCTTCGGGACCTTGGTGCGCATGCTGCCCAAGGAAGAGCGACGCGGCAAGCGCACCATGCTCGCCGAAACCCTCGAAACGGTCGCACCGTTCACCCGTGACATTCCGATGCGGCTGCCCGACGGGCTGGTTCACATCGTGCACCTCGAGGCCTCGCCCGAGACCACCGAGTCGGGCGAACTGCTCGGCTACAGCGGCATCGTGCAGGACGTGACCGACCGCTGGAACGCCGAACACAAGATCCGCCAGCTCGCGAACTTCGATTCGCTCACCGGCCTGCCCAACCGCAACCAGCTGATCGAGCGCACCGAGCGCGCACTCGAGGCCGCCCGGCGCATGGGCCATCAGGTCGGCTTGCTGCTGATCGACCTGGACCGCTTCAAGATCATCAACGACACGCTCGGCCACGCTGCCGGCGACGAGTTGCTCATCGAAGTCGCACGCCGGCTGCGCTCGTGCGTGCGCCACTGCGATCAGGTCAGCGACAACCAGGTCGATTCGATGGGCGCGCGCGCCTTCCGCACACTCGAGGCGGTGTGCCGCCTTGGCGGTGACGAGTTCGTGGCGCTGCTTCCCGAGGTGATCGAAGAGCACGATGCCGAGGTCGTGGCCAACCGCATCCTCGAGCAGATGCGCAACCCCATCCATGTGGGCGGACAGGAATGTTTCGTGTCGGCTTCGGTGGGCATCGCGCTGTTCCCGCGCGACGGCGCCAACGTCGCCGACCTGCTGCGCAACTCCGACGTGGCGATGTTCGCCGTCAAGGCCCAGGGCCGCAATGCCGCGGCCATCTACCGACCGCAGCTCGCCGGCAAGGGCCGCGAAAAGCTCGAGCTCGAAAGCGCCTTGCACAAGGCCATCGAGCGCGATGAACTTGTCTTGCACTACCAGCCCAAGGTCGATGTGCGCACCGCACGCATGGTGGGCGTCGAAGCGCTGATGCGCTGGAAGCGCAATGGCGTGCTGGTGCCGCCGGCCGACTTCATTCCGCTGGCCGAAGAAACCGGCCTGATCCGCCCGCTCTCCGAATGGGCCATCCGCGAGGCCGCCCGTCAGGCGCGCGTGTGGGTCGACAGCTTCGGTTTTTCCGAGTCGATCGCCGTCAACCTGCCCAGCCGCATGTTCGATCGCGGCGATCTGGTCGAGCTGATCCACGAGGCGGTGGTGCAAAACGGCGTGCCGCACCACACCTTGCTGCTCGAGATCACCGAGAACTCGCTGATGAAAGACCTGCACAGCGTCATCCCGTCGCTGCACCGGCTCAACGAGATCGGCGTCGAGATCTCGATCGACGACTTCGGCACCGGCTACTCGTCGCTGGCCTATCTCACCACACTGCCCATCAGCGAGCTGAAGATCGACCGCGGCTTCATCCGCGATCTGGGCATGACGCCGCAAAGCTCGGCCGTGGTCACCGCCATCATTGCGCTGGCGCGCTCACTCGGTTTGCGCGTGATTGCCGAGGGCGTTGAAACCCGTCGCCAGATGGAAGTGCTGCACCGCCTGGGCTGCAGCGTGATGCAGGGCTACCTGTTCAGCAAGCCCAAGCCGGCCGACGAGATCGAGCCCTGGCTCAAGGACACCGTGCTGCCCAAGCTGACGTCGTGGATCGGCCCGGCAGGCACCGAAGAGCCGGCCCGGGATGCGCCACGGCAAGAACCCGCGCAGCTGCGAGAGTCTCCACCCGCTGCCTCCACACACACCCCACAACGCGCTTCGAACAACGCAAACTGATCCATGGCCATCACGAAACCTCCGCCGAAAGCAGGTGCGGCGGCGGCCCCCTCACCAGCCACCCCACTGAGTTCGGACACGCCGGCTCAGCTCGCCAAGGCCGCCTTGCGGCGCCTGGCACTCGACAAGCTCGAACCGACCCCCGACAACTACGCCCGTGCCTATCAGCTCGAGCAGGGCGGCCCGCCCCCGGCGTCCCTGCCAGAGCGCGCCCAGCGCACGCTCGAGCGGCTGGTCGCGCGTGGCTTTGAAGGCGATGCGGCCACCGCCGTCCTCAGTGCGCTGCTCGACGGCGACTGGGAGCGCGCCGAACGTGCCATCAGCGAGCCGCAAGCCGGTGGTGATGCGCTGGCCACGCTGATCGAACGCCTCGTTCGCAGCGTCGAGCGCGGCGGCAAGCAATGGACCACCGCGCGCAAGAAAGACAGCCTGCAGCGCGTGCTTGCCGGCAGCCGTGGTGACTCGGTGCGGCTGCAGCAGCGCTTGCGTCAGCTGGTCACCAACTGGGAAGCCGACACCATGGGCGCCGGTGACGAGCCCGCCGACGCAGCAGCCCCGGGCGCAGCCGGCGATGTCGTTGCCGCCGCGCCCGCACCTTCATCCACACCCGCCAGTGCCACGGCCGCGCGAGCCGAGCCGTCTTCCGAGCCGCCGGCCGGCAGCGTCGTGCGCCAAGACCCACCGCCTGCCGGACCGCAGCCTGGCGAGCGTGCCGTGGTGGTGCTGGGCAACACGGTGGTGCGCGCCATGCCGTCGCAAGACGCCATCAGCCGATCGCTTGCCGATGCCATCGGACAGGCGGCGCAGCGCTTTCGCCAAGACAGTGCGACCCCGGAAGACGCCCGCGAAATCGAAGTGCTGTGCGACCGCGCCGACTGGGTGCTGCAGCACCGCGAGCACCTGTTCGAGCAGATCAGCGGGCTGTGCCTTGAATTGACATCCAGCCTGACCGAGCTGGCCGAGGACGACAGCTGGGCGCAGGGCCAGTGCGATGCGATGCGGCTGACCGTCGAAGAAGGCCTCACCGCACGCGGCGTCAAGTCGGTCAGCGAGCTGCTGCGCACCACGCGCAGCCGCCAGGCCGAGTTGCGCCTTGAGCGCGACAGTGCCCGCGACGCGCTCAAGCTGCTGATCAACCGCATGCTCAGCGAACTGGGCGAACTCGGCTCGCAAACCGGGCGCTTCCATGAAAGCGTGGGCCGCTATGCCGACGTCATCGAAAGTGCCGACACGCTCGAGAGCCTGGCCGGCGTGGTGCGCGAGATGGTCGAGGAAAGCCGCACCGTGCAGCTGCTGGTCTCGCAGACGCAGCACCGCCTGGAAGAAGAGCACGCGCGGGCCAGCGAGCTGTCCAACCGCGTGGGTGAGCTCGAAGGCGAGTTGCGCCGGCTGTCCAGCGAGGTCTCCACCGATCAGCTCACGCAGATCGCCAACCGCCGCGGCTTGCTGCAGGCGTTTGACATCGAATGCGCACGGCTGCAGCGCGCCGAGGGCGATGTGCCCGACGAGGACAAGCCCGCCGGCCTGTCGATCGGGCTGCTCGACATCGACAACTTCAAGAAACTCAACGACGAACTCGGCCACAGCGCCGGCGACGAGGCGCTCAAGGCGCTGGCCGCCACCGTCAGCAAGACCTTGCGCCCGACCGACATGGTGGCGCGCTACGGCGGCGAGGAGTTCGTGGTGCTGCTGCCCGACACCCCGGTCGATGAAGGCCAGCAGATCCTGACCCGGCTGCAGCGCTCGCTCACCGGCGGGCTTTTCATGCACGAGAACAAGCAGATCTTTGTCACCTTCTCGGCCGGCGTCACCGCCTACTGCCCCGGCGAGCGCATCGAGGACGCCCTCGAGCGTGCCGACATGGCGCTGTACCAGGCCAAGCGTGCAGGCAAGAATAGGACCCTCATCGGCTGACTGATCACGCATGGACCCCCACCCTGTCGAACCGGTTGACTACAGCGTGCGCCGGGGCGCGGCCTGGTGGACCGGCATGCTGCTGGCCCTGACGGGGTTCATCGCACTGTGCGTGTGGGTGGCGTGGTCGCCGGCGGTGGATCTGGAAGATTTCTGGCCATCGCACCTGTGGCTGCAGGTGCTGCTGGTGTTGCTGGTCGCCTTTGTCGTGCTGGTGGTGGTGGTGCGCATCGTCTACCGATCAACGCCTCGCGATGTCGCCATCTCCGACCTGTCGCCCGAGGCGCTGCGCCGCCTGCGGCCCACCGAGGTGGGGCGTTTCGTGCGCCACGCCTTCGAGCTTCGCGGCTATCAGGCGGTTTCACCGGCCGACACCGATCTGGCCGACGACTGCGCACTTGACCTTGAGCTGCGCAAGGACCGTCAGACCTATGTGGTGCGCTGCAAGCACTGGAAATCGGTTCGCGTGGATGCCGATGCGGTGCGTGACTTTCACGCGCAAATCGTCAGCAGCCGTGCGGCGGGCGGCTTCTTGCTGAGCACCGGCCGCTTCAGCCATGAGTCGGTGCGCTATGTGCGCGACTGCAACCTGACGCTGATCGACGGCAAGCTGCTCAAGACGCTGCTCGCCGATGAAGGCTCGGTTGTTGCTGCGGCGCGCCCTGCCACCGCACGTCGCGTGGTGACCCGGCCGGCCGACTGGGAGCCGGTGTCGATCCCGGCGGCGCCGCCCGAAGCACCGCTGCCCGAGTGGACACCGCAACCGTCGCTCGCCATCGACCCCGCGCGCTTGGTGTCGCCACCCACTCCAGCGTGCCCGATGTGTTCGAGCCCGATGGTGCTGCGCATCGCCAAACGTGGCCGACGCGCGGGCCGCGGCTTCTGGGCCTGCGGCCGCGGTCGCTCCTGCAAGGGCATACGTTCGCTGGCCTGAACACGGCGTGCTCGACATTTCCGTGGCTTTGAGATACTGTACAAACGTACAGTACTTGAGGCCCTGATCCATGTCCCTGCCTGCCCGCCGGCCGCACGATGCGCCGGCGTTTTCGTCCCTTCGCGCAGTCGATCCCGCACCCGCGCCCCGCGCGCTGCCGCGTGACATCGAGGCTGCCTTGTGGCGCGGCGACCAGATTGGCGCGCCCGTTGGCGCCACCGTGCCCAGCGGGTTTGCTGCGCTCGATGCCGAGCTGCCGGGCGGTGGGTGGCCTTGCAACTCGTTGACCGAGCTGCTGCAGCCGCAGCCCGGCGTGGCCGAATGGCGCTTGCTGGGTGACGCCGTGCGCCGTGCTGTGACTGCGGGGCGCACGCTGGTGGTGGTCGCACCGCCGCACTCGCCGCACCTGCCGGGGCTGCAGCATCTGGGTGTTGATGAGCGCCATCTGGTGTGGGTGCGCGCCGATCGCCCGGCCGAGCGGCTGTGGGTCACCGAGCAGCTCATCCGCGCCAACGCCGCCGGGCTGCTGCTGTCGTGGCTGCCGCAAGCGCGCCCCGAGCAGATCCGCCGCCTGCAGCTGTGTGCGCAGTCGTGCGACGCCCCGGTCTTTTTGTGCCGGCCGATCACCGCCGCCAGCGAGCCGTCGGCCGCGCCGTTGCGCGTCGAGCTGCGCTTTGGCGCCGACTGGGAGCTGCAGTTGCGGCTGATCAAGCGCAAGGGCCCGACCCACGAAGGCGTGCTCACGCTGGCGTCGGTGCCGGGCGGGCTCGACGCCATCCTCACCCCGCGGCTGCGCCAGCCCAGCCGCCTCATCGCCGCGCGTCAGGCGCGCGACACCTTGCATGTTGTGGGCAGCCCTGCTCCCCGACGCCCCGCCGCACGAGCTGCCGTCCGATCCCTCGCGGCGCACTGACGCGCTGGCGGGGATCGCGCTGTGGTGCCTGCAGTTCACGCCGCGGGTGGCGCTGCTCGAGACCGTGGCTGCGCCGTGCGCGGTGGCGATGGAGCTCGAGGCCAGCGTGCGGCTGTTCGGCGGCAAGCGCCGCTTGGTCGAGCGCGTGCGCGATGAAGCCACCGCACTCGGCATCACGCAGCTCAGCTGGGCGCCCACCAGTCTGGCCGCGCTGGCGCTGGCGCGCGCCGGGCGATCCAACGGCTTTGCCGCACCGCTGGCCGAGGTGCTCGATGCGCTGCCGCTCGATGCCCTGAGCGCCGTGGCCGCACACCGCGCCACGCTCGCGCGGCTGGGCTGCACCACGCTGGGCCAGGTGCGCGCGCTGCCGCGAGGCGGCCTCGGCCGGCGCTTCGATGCGGCGCTGCTGGCCGCGCTCGATCAGGCCTATGGGCTGCGCCCCGAAGCGCACCGCTGGGTCGACATCCCTGACACCTTCGCCGTGCGGCTTGAGCTGATGGCGCGCGTCGAGCTGGCACCCGCGCTGTTGTTTGGCGCGCGCCGGCTGCTGCTGCAGATGTGCGGCTGGCTGGCCGCGCGCCATGCGGGCGTCACCGCTTTCACGCTGCGCTGGTGGCACGACGCGATGCGCTCGAAGGCGGCAGGCGAGGGCGGTGAACTCACGGTGCGCACCGCGCAGCCCACGCGCGATGTCGAGCACCTCACCCGGCTGCTCGCCGAGCACCTCGCCCATGTGGAGTTGAGCGCGGCGGTGGGTGATGTGCAACTGCTGGCGCTCGAGGTGTGCCCGCTCGCGCCGCCCAGCCTGAGCCTGCTGCCCGAAGCGCGGCAGGTCGGCGAAAACCTTGCGCTGGTGCTCGAGCGCATCGCCGCGCGGCTGGGCCCCGATCAGGTGCTGCGCCCCTTGCTGTGCGAAGACCACCGCGCCGAGTGGATGACCCACTGGCAGCCGGCCGCAGCCAGTGCGATTCACACCTCGCACCCGCCGCGCCGCTGCGTCGACATCCCCCAGCCCAGCTTTGTGCTGCCGCAGCCGCTGCGCCTGGCGCTGCGCGACCACCGCCCGCTGTACCAGGGCGTGCTGCAGCTGCTGGCCGGCCCGCACCGCGTCGAAGGCGGCTGGTGGGACCGCACGGTGGCCGATGGCCGCAGTGCCACGCGCCACGTCGCACGCGACTACTGGGTCGCACTCAGCGAGCACGCTGGCGTGCTGTGGGTGTTTCAGACGCGGCTCGATGACGAGCAGATTGCGTGGTTCTTGCACGGCATGTTTGCCTGAGCGCGACCGCCCATGACCACGCCGCCTGTCATTCCCGCAGCGCCCGCCATTCCTGACTACGCCGAGCTGCGCTGCCTGAGCAACTTCACATTCCTGCGCGGCGCGAGCCAGCCTGAAGAACTGGTCGAGCGCGCCCGTCAGCTCGGCTACACCGCGCTCGCCCTCAGTGACGAATGCAGCATGGCCGGCGCGGTGCGTGCCCATGTCGCGGCGAAGCAGCACGGGCTGGCGCTGATCCTGGGCAGCCAGTTTGCCGTCGAGGTCGATGCCGACGGCTCGCAGGGTGCGCCCTTCGTGCTCACCGTGCTGGCGTGCAACCTCAACGGCTGGGGCAACCTGTGCCAGTTCATCACCCGGCTGCGCCGCGCCTCGCCCAAGGGCACCTACCGGCTGGTGCTGTCTGACCTGCACGGCAGCGAGCTGGAAGACTGCGTCGTGCTCGCCTCGCCACAGCGCGGCGCCACCCAGGCTCAGCTCATGAGCTTGTGCTGCTGGCTGCACATCGAGTTTGCTGGCCGCTGCTGGCTGGCGGTCGAGCTGCTGCGCTTGCTCGACGACGAAATGTGGCTGCACCGGCTGCGGCAGGCGAGTGCGCTGGGTGGCATCGCGCTGGTGGCTGCGGGCGATGTGCACTTTCATGTGCGCTCGCGCAAGCCGCTGCAAGACGTGCTCACCGCCACGCGCGTGGGCCGCCCGCTCACCGAATGCGGCTTGGCACTGCAGCCCAACGCCGAGCGGCATTTGCGCACCCGCGTGCGGCTGGCGCAAACCTATCCGCCCGAGCTGCTGACTGAGACGCTGGTGGTGGCCGCGCGCTGCCGCTTCAGCCTGGCCGAGCTGCGTTACCAGTACCCCGATGAGGTGGTGCCGGCCGGCGAAACGCCCGGCTCATACCTGCGCCGGCTCACGTTCGAGGGGGCAGGGCGTCGCTGGCCGCAGGGGGTGCCGGCGGCGGTGCAGCTGCAGATCGAGCACGAGCTCGAGCTGATCGGCGAGCTGCGCTACGAGCATTACTTCCTGACGGTGGCCGACATCGTCACGTTTGCGCGCTCGCGCCACATCCTGTGCCAGGGTCGCGGCAGCGCGGCCAACAGCGTGGTGTGCTTTTGCATCGGCGTGACCGAGGTCGATCCGGCGCGCATGAGCGTGCTGTTCGAGCGCTTCATCAGCCGCGAGCGCAACGAGCCGCCCGACATCGACATCGACTTCGAGCACGAGCGCCGCGAAGAGGTGCTGCAGTACCTGTACGCCAAGTACGGCCGCGACCGCGCCGCGCTCACCGGCGTGGTCATCAGCTACCGACCGAAGAGCGCGCTGCGCGACGTGGGCAAGGCGCTGGGCTTCAGTCTGGCAACCCTCGATGCGGTGGCGCGCGAGCACTCCGGCTGGGATGGCAGCGAGGTGCGCGCCGAGCGGCTGGCCGAAGCCGGTCTGTCGGCTGACGATTTGCAAGTGCAGCAACTGCTCAGGCTGGCCGGCCAGCTGCTGGGTTTTCCGCGTCACCTCAGCCAGCACACCGGCGGCTTCGTGCTCACGCGCGGTCTGCTGTGCCGCATGGTGCCGATCGAAAACGCCTCGATGCCCGATCGCACCGTCATCGAATGGGACAAGGACGACCTGGACGCCATCGGCTTGCTCAAGGTCGACTGCCTGGCGCTGGGCATGCTCACCGCGCTCGGCAAGTCGCTGCAGTTCATCGGCCAGCGGCTGGGCGGCGTGTTCGAGATGCAAGACATCCCCAGCGAAGACCCCGCCACCTACGACATGGTCTGCCGCGCCGACACCGTGGGCGTGTTTCAGATCGAAAGCCGCGCCCAGATGAGCATGCTGCCGCGCCTCAAACCACGCTGCTTCTACGACCTGGTGATCGAAGTGGCCATCGTGCGCCCCGGCCCCATCGTGGGCGGCATGGTGCACCCCTACCTGAACCGGCGCCAGGGCAAGGAGCCGGTGAGCTACCCCAGTGCCGCGCTCGAGCAGGCGCTGGGCCGAACGCTGGGCGTACCGGTGTTTCAGGAGCAGGTGATGCAGATCTCGATCCTGGCCGCCGGCTTCACGCCGGGCGAGGCCGACGGTCTGCGCCGCGCCATGGCCGCCTGGAAGCGCAAGGGCGGCCTTGAGAAGTACCACGCCAAGATCATCGACGGCATGACCTCGCGCGGCTACGACGAGGCCTTTGCGCGGGCCATCTTCGAGCAGATCAAGGGCTTTTCGGAATACGGCTTTCCCGAGAGCCACGCGGCCTCGTTCGCCTTGCTGGTCTACGCCAGCTGCTGGATCAAGTGCCACCACCCGGCCGAGTTTTTGGCCGCGATGCTCAACTCGCAGCCGCTGGGCTTTTATTCGCCGTCGCAGCTGGTGCAAGACGCACAGCGCCACGGCGTCGAGGTGCGCGCGGCCGATGTCATGCACAGCGATGTCGACTGCACGCTCGAAGGCCTGCCGCATCCGCCGGCGGTGCGTCTGGGCTTGCGCTTGATCGCCGAGCTGTCAGCCGATGCGGCCGCGCGCATCGTGGCCGCACGCGGCGAGCAGGTGTTCGACAGCGCCGACGACCTGGCCCGTCGCGCCAACTTGCAGCACCACGACATGAAGCTGCTGGCTGCTGCCGACGCGCTGATGAGCTTGTCGGGCCACCGCCGCCAGCAGGTGTGGGATGCAGCCGCCTGGCGCGCCGCGCCGGCGCTGCTGCGCGACGCGCCGATTGATGAAGACGTGCTCGAGCTGCCGAATGCACCTGAGGGCGAAGAGATCGTCTTCGACTACGCCGCGCTGGGCCTCAGCCTGCGCCGCCATCCGCTGGCGCTGTTGCGGCCGCAATTGCGCGAACGCCGGCTGCTCAGCGCCGAACAGCTGGCCGCCGTGCCCCACGGCCGCGCGGTGCGCTGCTGCGGCATCGTCACCTTGCGCCAGCAGCCCGAAACCGCCAACGGCACCACCTTTGTCTCGCTCGAAGACGAGACCGGTGTGGTGCAGGTGATCTGCTGGAAGTCGCTGCGCGAGCGGCAGCGCAACGTGCTGCTGAGGTCACGGTTGCTGGCCGTTCACGGCACCTGGCAGCGCGAGGGCGAGGTGTGCAACCTGATCGCCGCGCAGCTTGAAGACCTCACGCCGCTGCTCGGTCGCTTGATGACCGACAGCCGCGACTTCAAATGAGGACACACCAGCCCGGGCGTGCGGGTTTGCGCCGCACGCCCGGGCCGACTTCCCTGATTACTTGGTGGCCGGCACCGGAGGCGGCATCACCTCAGCCTTCACAGGCATGTCCTTGAGCTTTTGGGCCTTGGCCTTGAGCTGGTCTGCCGACGCTGCAGGCGCCACGGCAGATGCGGCTGCCACAGCTGCCACAGCAGATGCAGGTGCGGCCACGACGGCCGGCTTCAGTGGAGCCACCTTGTCGGTAGCGTGTGCGCCCGCGCTGGCAAAGGCAGTGACGATCAAAGTGGACAGGATCTTGTTCATGGTTTCCTTTGGGTAGTGACAACAGTTTTGGAACGAATGCCCGGGCCCTTGAAACAACGCCGGCCTGATGATTTCGTTGACATGGCTTGTCGCAGAGGGGCCAACACGTAATCACCTGTATCGGGCAGCCGCGTTCATCGACACGCCTGCAAGGCCAGGCTCAGCCAGTGAGCGAGCCCGCCATGCCCCACCTGCACACGGCTTAAGTCGCCGACAATTCCTTTGGGTCGCGATGGCCTGCAGGGTTTGGCCTTGCAGGCCATTTGATTTCTCGGCCGCGTCAACCGCCTTGCAGTTCAAACATGAGCATCGCCACGTCGTCGAACTCCCATGAGCGAACGCTGCTGGTGGCGGTGGGTGTGTGCTTGGTGGACGTGCTGCTCACCGGCGGCGCGGCGCTGGCGTCCACTTCGCTGACCATCCTGAGTGATGCCTTCAAGGAGGGCACCGACTTTCTGGCCGTGCTGGCCGCCTACCTCACCTTGCGTGCGGTCAGACGGTCACCCGACGAGCGCTATGCCTACGGCATTGGCAAGCTCGAGAACCTGGTCAGCATGACCATCGCCGTGATGATGGTGGCGTGCGCCTGTTTCATTCTGGTGCAGGCCTCGCATCATCTGCGCAACCCGCAACAGGTCGAGGGCACCTTGCCCGGCATCGTGATCTTTTCGACCTACGCGGTGATTGGCTTTGGCATCTTCTTTCGCAATCGGCTCGAACTGCGCAAGCGCGAGTCGGCCATCCTCGCGTCGCAGGGGCAGCTGTGGTTTTCCAAGGCCGTCTTCGACACGCTGATGGCCGCCACCCTGGTCGCCGAGATCGTGCTGCGCGAGTACACCTGGAGCCAGTACCTCGATCCGCTCGCCTCGCTGGTCGGGGTGTGTTTTTTGCTGCACGCGGCGTGGTCCATCGCCAGTTCGTCGGTGGGTGATCTGCTCGATGCAAGCTTGACCGAGCACCTTCAGCTGCGCATCTTGCGCCAGCTCGTCGAGCGCTTTGACGACTACGACAAGCTGCACAAGATCCGCACCCGTCGCTCGGGGCCGCGTGTTTATGTCGAGGTGTTTTTGCAGTTCGATGAGCAGCTGCTGATGGGCGAGGTGCAACGCCGCATCGACGCGCTGTCCGAGCTGATCCGAACCGAAATCCCCGGCACCGAGGTGGTCATCGTGCCGTCGCTGGCGGCTCCCGCCGCACCCGCAACCTGAGGCCTTGGCTCGGGCTGTGGCCTCAGGCCTTGCCTTCGAGCATCGCCATCACCAGCGACTGATAGGCCTCGCGCTCGGCGGTCTCGCGCTGGGCGAACGACAGCTGCTCGCCGGCCATGACACGCTGGCAGACCTGTTCATGAGCGGCGCGCTGTGCGCGCTGCCGCATCTCTTGCGGAATCTTCTGGACCTTGGCGCTCAGGCCGGTGAGTGAGGTTGGAACGCTGTTGATGCCCATGGCTGCCGTGGTCTGTGGACGGCCGTGAATGCCCGGCCGAAAAAGTTCGGTGGATGACGTGCCCGAGTCGATTCACTTCACGCGCTCGATGTCGCCCGGCTTCCAGGTGTTGTCGAGCGCGGCCTGTGTCGGACCGTACAGCCTGATGATGGCGAAAAATCCCCGACCCGGCACGGTGGCCAGCCAGTTGCCTTCCTTGCCCGCGGGGGCTTTCGGGCCCAGGTAGATGTCGGTGCTGCCGTCCGCGTTTTGCACCGGCTTGTCACGCGAACCCAGCGACGGAAACGGCTGGCCGTTGGCCAGCCCTGAACCGTTCTCGGCCTCGTACAGCGTGAGCGACCAGAAGTTGGCTGCCGGAATGTTGGCCGGCAACTGCAGGCGGTAATGGCCGCCGCCCGACAAGGCCTCGCCCTTGCTGTCGCTGAAGGTGATGGCGTACTTGGCACCCTTGCCCGGCACCAGCGACACCATGCCCGGGCTGACCGAGTAGTAGTTGGTGAAGAACCAGATCCGGGTGTCCAGATCGAGGTATGAGCCCGCGAGGTTCTTCCACGACAGATCCACCGACAAGGCTGGATTCGCTGGCGTCAGATCGGCCAGCGGATTGACCCAGTGGCGGTCTGCGTAGACGCGGAAGGAGCGGCCGCTGACGACATCTCCGAAGCCCACGACGCGGCTCATCTTGTAGGCCGTCTTGGCGGCGCGGTCGAGGATCCTGCGCGTGCGTGCGTCGGGGGTGAAAGGCTGACCCTTGACGATGCCGATCGACGCCAGCAGGCCCAGCCCGTCGGCATCAGCCAGGCTCGAGCCTTCGGCATCCACCAGACGCTGCAGCGCATCGAAGGCGCTGCCATCGCTGATCGGCAGCATGTTGGCCGGCACGCCCGAGGCATCGGGGAACTTCATCGGTCTGGCCGCGTCTTCGCCACCCAGCGGGTAGATCTTCGACTGCTCGATCAAGGCCACCGCCGGCGTCAGGTTCTTCGGGTCTTGATAGAACGAACGCAGGAAGACGAACACCTTGTGGGTGCCCGAGCGGTAGACGTGATAGCCCTCAGGCACAACGCCCTTGTAGCCCGGAGGCAGCAGCAAGAACTTGCCGCCCTTGCCGCCATCCGGGCCTGGCAGACCCACGTCACCAAAGAACTTGCCCCCGTCCACCGGGATGGGACGCTGCCAGTAGTCGAGCAGGATGCCTTGAAGGTTGGGCGGCGCTTCGAAGACGATCGGGCCGTCCTTGGCCAGGTCCACGTAACTCATGGCGTAGATGACGTCCGAGTTGGGCGTGGTCACCAGCGTCTTGGCGTCGAGGCGCTTCTTCCACACGGGCAGCACGTTGTAGCCGGCGCCAAAGGCTTTTTCCGACCCGAGTTGCATGCCCAGCGTGTTGATCAGGGGCAGCGCCCAGAGATACGCCTGCGTCGCGCAGCGTCTGCGCGGTTTCCTTCGTCGGGCGGTTTTCCTTGAAGGGCAGGTTGGCCAGCTTGTCGAATGAACTCGCCTGCGCGAAGGCGTTCGAGGCCGCGCCGCCCATGAACAGGGCACAGGCCGATGCTGCAACCACCATGCTTCGGGCGGGGTGCGTGTGTTTGTTCATGGAATCTCCTGCTGACAAAAGGTGGGGGCGGATCAC
>Ga0247831_1000057_pt1 | contig 211783 bp, 169 predicted proteins | sample LaCruzMarch2015__9_FD_192406 | JGI IMG/M metagenome (GOLD analysis project Ga0247831, IMG submission 192406) | Freshwater microbial communities from meromictic Lake La Cruz, Castile-La Mancha, Spain - LaCruzMarch2015_1m | ecosystem: Environmental > Aquatic > Freshwater > Lake | place: Spain... | reverse complement strand
TCCGTTCCCGCCCTCCGTTCCCGCCCTCCGTTCCCGCCCTCCGCCATTCGTCATTCGTCATTCGTCATTCGTCATTCTTCATTCGTCATTCCCCCATGTCCTCCCTCCCCCAACGCGCCGCCGCTTACCTCGACCGCCTCCCGCCCGCCCTTTCCGGCAGCGGCGGGCACAGCGCCACCTACCACGCGGCCACCGTCCTCATGCGCGGTTTTGCCCTCACGGAAACCGATGCCCTGCCACTGCTTCAAGCCTGGAACCAAACCCACTGCCAGCCCCCGTGGACGGACACCGAACTGCGGCACAAACTGCGCAGCGCCGCCCAGTCCACCCGCCCGCTCGGTTACCTGATCCAGGACCGGCCTAACCACAAGCCCAACGAGATCGAAACCGAGTCCGAACGCAAAGCCCGCCTGCGCAAAGACTGGCCCCGGCTTCAGCGCTTCACCCTCCTCGGCATCGAGGCCGTCGCCCGCATCCGCCACATCCTTCCCGATGCCGTGGACCTCGCCCACCACTACGGCTTCCTCAAAGGCGCGATGATCGACGGCCACCCCAGCTACGTCCTCACGGAGGGTCACTTCGCCCAAGCACGGCGTCTCGATGGCCAGCCCTTTCAACGCCGCGACGGCACCCTCATCAAAGCCAAAAACCTGCCCGGCAGCGAGGCCGCATTTATTGGGCAAAGCTGGTTAGCCAGCACCACGCACGTCCTCCTGGTCGAGGGAGCCATCGGCCTCATCGAAGCCCTCGCCGCCTTCACCTTGGTCAATATGGACGCCCCCTGGGGCATCCTCGCCGCCACCAGCGCCAGCTCCCGCTTCGCCCGCGATCCGGCCCTGCTGCAAAAGCTCAAAGGCAAGCACATCCGCATCCTGCCCGATGCCGATGAATCCGGCCTCAAAGCCGCCGCCATCTGGTTCCACGAGCTCACCGTCGCAGGCCTCTCCGTCGATGTCAAAGCCCTGCCTTCCGGCTGCAAAGACCTCGCCCCGCTCGTCGCCGACTCCGGTTACGAACAGCACCTCGCCACCCTCCATGACCTCTTTGCAACGGGGTAGCGCACAACGTCGTAGGCCGGATGTGTTTGGCGCAAACCCGGGTCGCAACGAAACCCCATCCCCATCGCCAAACTATCCGGCTCAAGGAGGTGCGAGTGGCCTGATCGTTTTCCACCTGCCCTCGACTCCCCCCACCGCCCAGAAGCCGGATAGTTCAGCGAAAAGACGCCGCCCCATCCAAGACCTCCACCGCGCTGAACACATCCGGCCTACGAGTCCTGCCACCTCGCCACCCTCCATGACCTCTTTGCAACGGGGTAGCGCACAACGTCGTAGGCCGGATGTGTTTGGCGCAAACCCGGGTCGCAACGAAACCCCATCCCCATCGCCAAACTATCCGGCTCAAGGAGGTGCGAGTGGCCTGATCGTTTTCCACCTGCCCTCGACTCCCCCCACCGCCCAGAAGCCGGATAGTTCAGCGAAAAGACGCCACCCCATCCAAGACCTCCAACGCGCTGAACACATCCGGCCTACGAGCCCTGCCAGCTCACGACCCTCTTCCTTTCGCCTAACGAACAACAACACAAAACCACACACGCCACCATGCAAGACATCACCCACCTCATCGCCGAACTCGCCGCCAAACAACGCACCACCACAACCACGGCCACGCCGGAAAAGCCCCCGTTGCTGGACCTCAGCACCTGCCTCGTCACCGCCGCCGATCTCCGCCTCGCTGACCTGCCCCCGCGCCTTCGATTGTTGGATCGTTGGTTATGTGCCGCTGACCTCGGCTTCATCTTCGCTCCGCGCGGTGTGGGGAAAACCTGGCTCGCCATGGCCCTGCCGCTCGCCCTTTCGCAGGGGCGACCGCTGGGCAAATGGCAGGCCGGTGATCAGGCCATCAAAGTCCTCTACGTCGATGGTGAAATGCCGCTCGAACTCACCCAGCAGCGCACACGCGTGCTCGGCCTCAATGAAGGTGTCGAGTATCTGCATCACGAGACCCTTTTTGAGACCCTCGGTTGCAGCCTGAACATCGGCCTCCAGGAACATCGCGATGCCATCACCGAACTCATGATCGCCCGAGGCTTCCACTGCCTCATCCTGGACAACCTCAGCGCCCTGGCCAGCGGCGTGGATGAAAACAAAGGCAGCGACTACGAACCCATCGGTCAATGGCTCCTGGAGCTGCGCCGCCGCAAGCTCACCGTCATCGTCATCCACCACGCCGGGCGCAACGGTTTCATGCGCGGCCACTCCAAACGCGAAGACGCCTGCTCCTGGATCTTGGAGCTGCGCAACGCCAAGACCGACGCCGAACACGGCGCGAAATTCACCACCCACTTCGCCAAACCCAGCCGCAACACCGGCCAGCCCGTCCCCGACCTCCTCTGGCACTTCAACACCGGCCCCGACGGCCAGATGAAGATCCACTGCGAGCTCGCCCTGGCCAGCGAGTATGAGCAGTTCATCCAGCACGTGTGCGAGGGGGTGGACAACCAAACGGACATCGCGGAGATGATGAACAAACACCGGGGAACCGTGAGCAAGTGGGTCGTTAAAGCCCTCAACGAAGGCCGTATTCGAGGCCGTGGCCACAAACTGCTCCCGCCCATCACCTCCACCCTTGGCACCGACCCCGAATCCCCCTTTTACGACGACACTCAGGAAGCCGGAGACACCGAATGAAAATGTTTCCATGTTGCCATGCTAGGGTGGAAACATGGAAACATTTTGAGGCATCGCAGTCGCGGAGCGTCCTGGAGTGCGGTGGGAAGCGCTCAAGCGCCACACCGCTCTTTGGGGCGGATGACGCACGACTGACGAGCGAGACTGAGCGGACGAAAGACTCAAGGCGTGTCATGGCCTGCTGCATCCACCCCTCCGGCGAGAGCGGTGTCGCCGAAGCCTCACGGCCCTGGCTTTTCTGCCACCGCACTCCAGGACGCTGCCGCGCTCCGATGGACGTGAGGGCGTCCAATGAAATGTTTCCATGTTGCCGTGCTAGGGTGGAAACATGGAAACATTTTGAGGTGGAGGAGAGAGAGGCCCCAATGCCTCATATCAAACAAAGGAAATGTTCACTGCCACCCACCCGGCGGGGCTTGAAGGAGGCCTTGGATCAGCTTGAAATATTTGGGATCTTCTCCCCTGAAAATGTCAGTTCCTTCAGCCATGTAAGCACGGGTGAGTTCATCCCCGGCAAGGATATCAAATCCAAGCTCCAACTGACATTGGCCCAGGCGGAGATGTAAAAAGGGATTCCCAAGGGCAGACGGACCATGCATCGCCTCCTGAAATGTATCCTTCCCGCGCTCAAATTGACCTGACAGGAAACATGCATCCCCAAGGGCGGCCAAAATCCAGACAGAGGCCTGCCATTGCATTTTGGGAGACGGCAGCAAAGTCCACGCAGCCTCATACTGCTTGATGGCCTCGTCGAATTTTTCCCCTAGAGCAGCAGTATCTCCACTCGCACAGTAGCCTTTGATCTGTTCATGGAGTGATTCATCGAGTTCATTCATCGCCGTGGCTGGTCTAAGGTAATGCTATCATCCATGGTCAACCAACGGATTTGAGTGAGCCTCCACTGGGCTATGCAAAATGTTTCCATGTTGCCACCCTAGCATGGCAACATGGAAACATTTTGAGGCTTACCTTCATCGTCTTCTCTGACCTGGAGAAGCAGAAAGAAGAGAATCAAAACTGCTGGCCGACGGCTTTGGATTCCAGGCATTGGGCGCAGGTGAAGACGTAAAAGCTGGCCGCATCATGCCACCAAAGCTTGGCCCCTTCAGGCGGCTCGGTGCAGAGGCGATCATCATCGATCTGCCCCACAAAGAACATGGGAACCCCACAACAGTCAGGGATCTCCTCCCCCTGAATCCAGAGCGGCACGCGATACTGCTTTCGCTCTTCATCCGTGGCCTTGCGGATGACCTTGATCGTGCCCGACTCATGCTGAACTTGGCAAAACATCAGTTCGTGGGTGTCGAACCAGGTAACTCCATCAGGAAGACCGATGAACTCCACCAGCACCACCCGTTCACGCTGGGCCAAGACTTCAAAGAAATCAGCATCGGCAGTCACGGAAGGGCCGCCAAGAGCTTCAGGCGAGAGTGGGACGATGGCTTTCAATGGGGGCATGGCAAAGGGATGCTGCTTGTATCATCTCCGAAGCCTCTTTGGCAATCCATCTGTGAGGGAAGAAATTGACCCTCTTCTTCCCCCAACTGCCATTGATGGAGGAGGCTTGATGAAATGTTTCCATGTTTCCACCCTAGCATGGCAACATGGAAACATTTTCAGACCCCGCAGTCGCGAAGCGTCCCGGAGTGCAGTGAGAGCGCAGAGCGCGTCACCGCTCTTCGCGGGCGGGGGACGCTCTAACAACGAGCGAGGCCGCGTGGATGAGGGACTCAGGGCATCGGCTTGGCCTGCCGCATCCATCGCTCCGGCGAGAGCGGTGTCGCCGAGGCAAGGTTGCTCCTTGCCTCTCTGCCACCGCACTCCGGGACGCTATCGCGACTGTCTTACTTCAACCGCACTCCGGGACTCTTCGCGACTTCAACGGCCCTGGACGCCCTGCGGGCGGGATGAGGATTGCGGTTGAGCGGATGCCGGGGCCGGGTAAAGACTGTCCCCCCCGCCACGCCATGACTGACCTTTTGCGCCATCCTCTCTGGGAAGCTGATTCCCTGGGATCTCCCCTGCCTGACGATGACTTTGGCGTCAGTGTTTCCCTGCCGCTGTGGCGTCATGTGGTGGGGTATGAGGAGGGGGACCCGGAGGTGGTGTCAAAGTTCCGCTCGGGCTATCCGCGATTTTGCTGCCCACCGGCCATCAGCGCTTTGTTTGAGGCGGCGGAAAAAGAGATCGGGCAACCGGGGGAACGTGCGGTCGTTTTTCCGCGCCTGATTCATGCGCAGAGATGCCTGGAGTTCATCGCCAAGGCCGGGTTCACGGGACGGGCGCTGGAATGGCGTGCGGAGGGTCTGGGTGTGGCGCTTTTTCCGGCGGAGGCCTATGCCACGGCGCGGCGTTTCTGGCGCTTCTGTGGCGAGGTGGTGAGCACGCGCCAGGCCTGTCATGTGCTGGGCCGGACGACGGGCACGGTCACGTCTGAGGCGGGCCGGGAGGCCAGTGCGACGATCCGCCAACGGTTGGCCAATTTGGCGGGGCAGCAGGCGGAGGATGTGTTTCTTTTCCCCTCGGGCATGGCGGCGAACTTTGCCGTGCATCGCATGCTGACCACGCTGTTTCCAGATCGCAAAACGGTGCAGCTCGACTTCCCCTATGTGGATGTTTTGAAGCTGCAGCAGATGTTTGGCAGCGGGGCGCATTTCCTGCCGATGATCCAGGAAAGCGAGCATGAGGAGCTGCGCGCGCTGCTGGCGCGGGAAAAGATCGCGGGGCTGTTCTGCGAGGCCCCGAGCAATCCGCTGCTGCGCTGCGTGGACCTGCCGCGCCTGCTGGCCATCCGCGCGGAGACCCAGCCGGAGGTGCCCCTGATCATTGATGACACGATTTCCACCGTGGTCCATGCCGATGCCTGCCGGGCGGCGGATGTGGTGACGAGCAGCCTAACCAAAAGCTTTTCCGGCGTGGGCGATGTCCTCGCGGGCAGCGTCATCCTGAACCGGGCATCGCCGCATCATGCGGTCTTTTCGGCCTTTCTCAAAAAGCACGCGGACCATCAGCTCTGGTGTGAGGATGCGGTGGCGCTGGAGGTGAACTCGCGGGACTTTGTGCAGCGGGCGGAAACCATGAGTCGCAATGCCCAGGCGCTGGCGGAATACCTGACCGGGCACCCAAAGGTGGAGCGTGTCTGGCATGCGCGGCAGGATGGCGGGCCGGGGTATGAATTTGTGCGGCGTGAAGGCGGCGGTTATGGCTGCCTGTTTTCCTTTGTCCTGAAGGATGCGGCCAAAACGAGCGCGCCCTTTTATGATGCGCTGCGGGTTTGCAAAGGGCCGAGCCTGGGGACGAATTTCACCCTGGTCTGCCCTTACACCCTGCTCGCGCATTATGACGAACTCGACTGGGCGGAGAGCTGCGGCGTGCCGCGTCACCTCATCCGCGTGTCTGCCGGGCTGGAGGATGCGGCGGATCTGATCGCACGGTTTGAGGCGGCTTTGGGGGCAGCTTGATCCAACCACTTTCACGCAAAAAGCGCAGCACCGTTGCCGATGCTGCGCTCTGAGGGGGGTGAAGATGGAGGTTACTGGACCTCGATCCGGCGGGGTTTGGCGGCTTCCTTCACGGGGAGTTTCAGGGTGAGCACGCCGTTTTCCAGGTTCGCGGTCAGCTTGTCTTCATCCACTGGCGTGTTCAGGCGCAGGCGGAGCTGATAGCTGAGGGTGGACAGCTCACGATGGAGCGGTTTCCAGCCCTCAGGCATGGCGGACTGACGCTCGCCATGGATGGAGAGGACGTTGTCCTCCAGGTCGATCTTGACCCCGCCTTTGGCGACTCCGGGCATTTGGACATGGACCTCGTAGGTGTCGGCATTGCCAGTGACGGTGTAGAGCGGTTTTTGGAGGGTTTCAGTCACGCCGACGCTGGGGGCGGTGCGGGTGGTTGGGGCGCAGGTGGAGGGGGTGCAGGTGGCATTCATGGTCGTAAAAGAGGGGATGAGATGAAAGGGAAAAGGGAGGCGGGCGTGACACCCGCCTCCGGGTTGGGGATTAGTTGACGGCGATGAGCTTGGGTTTGCGTTCTTCCTGCTTGGGCAGGGTCACGGTGAGGATGCCGTCCTCCAGTTTGGCGGCGATGGCATCGCCCCGGACGCCTTCGGGCACGGAGACGGAGCGGCTGAGGCTGAAGGATTCTTCCCGGCCTTCTTCCTTGGACTGGCGCTCGGCGGAGACGGTCAGGAGGCGGTCATGGACCTCCACCTTGACTTCTTCCTTCTTCACGCCGGGGAGTTCAAACCGGGCATAGTAGTTGTCCTTGTCCTCATACACGTCCGTGGCGAGGCGGCCTGCCGCAGCGGGGATGAACTCGCCGAGGAGCTGACCGACGGCGGGGAACCCGGCAAAGGGGTGCCGCAACCACTGGTCAAAGTCTGCGACGCGACCAAGATCAAAGGAGGGGGTGTATCGTGTGAGTTTCATAGCTTTTGAGTATTGAGTTGAGGGTTTATTGAAGAGTTGTCGGATGACGGTTATGAAGGGTGCATAGCATGTGCCAAGTGGCTTTGAGCGCATGTATTGCATTGATGATCAACGACTTGTGATTTGACCCGATGTTTTCACCTGTGGATAAGGATGTCATTTTGACACAATGGAGGTCCACTTTGACACCCTGTGTCTGCCAGGATGTCCCAATGACCAGCGGGCACAAAAAAGCCCCGAACCTCAGGGAGATTCGGGGCGATGAAGGGGCGACTGGGACAGCCTTACTTGGCAGCTAAAGCGGCGGCTTTTTTCTCCGCTTTGACCTTCATGCGGATGTTCAGGAACTCCACCCCGATGGAGAAGGCCATGGCGAAATAGACATAACCTTTCTGGAAGTGAACGTGGAAGCCTTCGGCGATCAGCGTGGTGCCGATGAGCAGGAGGAAGGAAAGGGCGAGCACCTTCACGGTCGGATGCTTGCTGATGAAGTCGCTGACGGTCCCGGCGAAGACCGTCATGAAACCGACGGCGATCATGACGGCGATGATCATGACCATGATGTCATCCACCATGCCCACGGCGGTGATCACGGAATCGAGCGAGAAGACGATGTCCAGGATGGCGATCTGCACCAGGATGGCCCCCAGCGCGGCACGCTTCACCCCGCCTGTGTGCTCCGCCTCGGGGTCGCCTTCGATCTTGTGGTGGATCTCCTTCGTGCTTTTCCACAGCAGGAACAGACCGCCGAGGATGAGGATCAGATCCTTGCCGGAAATCGCATGACCCATGATGGCAAAGAGCGGGTTTTTGAGCTGCATGACCCAGGTGATGGACAGCAGGAGCAGGATGCGGGTGACCATGGCAAAGGCCAGGCCCAGGAAGCGCGCCCGTGCCCGCTCGGCCATCGGCAGCTTGTCCACCAGGATGGAAATGAAGACGATGTTATCGATGCCCAAGACGATCTCCATGACCGTAAGGGTTAACAAGGCAATCCAGGCCTCCGGGCTGGAGATCCAGGACATGTCAAAAACATTGGCGGCAAGGAGAGGGAAGAGGTCCATAAAGGGAGAGGCTGGCGATGCTAGCGCATGTTGTGCCAAGGGCAATGGCGGGAGAGGGGATTGGAGATAAAGACGAATTCTGTAATGGGTCGTGTCAGAATCGGACTTGGGGCTGCGACTGCGTTTGATAGATTCCAGCCTTCTGGCTAGTCTGAAGAGCCATGAACCCAGATGCATCCCCAGTCCCGACCGAGCTCCTGCGCGGGCTGGTGGAGCGGGTGGTGTATCACACGGAGGAGACGGGCTATTGCATCCTGAAGGTGATCCCCACTGGCCGGCGGGAGGCGGTGAGCCTGATCGGCAAGGCCCCGCGTGTGGTGGCGGGGGAGCAGTTTGAGACTCAGGGCCACTGGGAAAAGACGCGGGACTATGGGGACCAGTTCAAAGCGGACACGCTGAAGCTGACGCGACCGGACTCCAGCGAGGGCATCGAGAAATACCTGGGCAGCGGTTTGATCGAAGGCATCGGCCCGGCGTATGCGAAACGGCTGGTTAAGAAGTTCGGCAAAAGCATCTTCGAGATCATCGAGAACGAATCCTCGAAACTGGAAGGGGTGGAGGGCATCGGCAAAAAACGGCGGCAGGAGATCCGCGAGTCCTGGATGAAGCAGAAGTCGGTGCATAACATCATGCTCTTCCTGCATCAGAACGGCATCAGCTCCTCGCGGGCGCTGCGCATTCACAAGACCTATGGTGAGGAAGCGCTGTCGGTGCTGACGACCAATCCTTATCGCCTGGCCCAGGACATCCACGGCATCGGGTTCAAAACGGCGGATGGCATCGCGCATCAGATGGGGGTGGCCAAAGATGCGCCGGAACGGCTGCGGGCGGGGATTCTGCATGGGCTGGAAACGGCGGCATCGGGCGGACATTGTTGCCTGCCGGAGGCGAAGGTGGCCGAACAAACGATGCAACTGCTCGGCTGCACGGCGGACCTGATCCAGCCGCAGATCGAGCTGCTCATCGGCAGTGACGAACTGGAGCGTCATGTCCTTAACGACCAGGCCGTGCTTTACCTGCCCTACCTGCGTGCGGCGGAGCAGAGCATCGCCACCTCCATCCGTGCGCTGACGATGTTTCCTGCGGCCTATCCAAAAATGGATCAGGAGGCGATGATCGCGGAAGCAGCAAAGGAGACTGGCAAGACTCTGGCCGAGAGCCAGCAACGTGCGGTGAAAGAGGCGCTGCGAAACCGTTGCCTCATCATCACGGGTGGACCCGGTGTGGGTAAGACGACAATCCTGCGCACCATCCTCACGATCCTGGGTCGTCAGCGGGTGAAGATGACCCTGGCCGCGCCCACAGGCCGGGCCGCGAAACGTCTCAATGAAAGCACTGGGCTGGAGGCGAAAACGTTGCATCGTTTGTTAGAATACCAAGGCGTAGGACAATGGGGCAGGCATCGTGGCAAGCCGTTGACGGGTGACCTTTTTGTCGTGGATGAATGCTCCATGCTGGATGCGCCGCTGATGGCGCAGTTTCTATCGGCATTGCCTGAGGGCGCGCATCTGCTGCTGGTGGGGGATGTGGATCAGCTTCCCTCCGTCGGGCCGGGCATGGTGCTGAATGATCTAATCTCCAGTGGCAAGGTGCCCTGTGTGCAGCTCACGGAGATTTTCCGTCAGGCCGCCACCAGCCGCATCATCACCAGCGCCCATGAGATCAACCGTGGCCGAGTGCCGGATCTGAAGCCGCAGCGGGATGGCGACTTCTTTTTCCTGGAGACGAAGAGTCCTGAGGAAACGCGTGATCTCATCGTGCAACTGGCCCATCAGCGATTGCAGAAGAAATACGGCTTTGATCCGATCCAGGACATCCAGGTGCTGACGCCGATGAACCGTCATTGGTTAGGCACCAAGAGCCTGAATGAAGCACTTCAATCCGCGCTAAATCCGGCCAACGAACTCAAATACGAACTGGAGCGTTTTCAGACGATCTATCGAGTCGGTGACAAGGTCATCCAGACCCACAACAACTACGACAAGGAAGTCTTCAATGGAGACATTGGCCACATCGTCAGCATCGACAACGATCCGCTGAAACTGAGCGTGCGTTTTGAAGGCGACCGCTTGATCGAATACGAACCCGGTGAACTGGACGAACTGCAACTGGCCTATGCGCTGACCATCCACAAAAGCCAGGGCAGCGAGTTTCCCTGTGTGATCATCCCCGTCAGCACCCAGCACTACGTTTTGCTGGAGCGCAGCCTCATCTACACCGCTATCACCCGTGCGCGGAAACTGGTGGTCCTGGTGGGTGATCCCCGCGCCATGAGCATGGCCGTGGGCAGACAGGAAAGCCGTAAACGCTGGACGGGATTGAAGGAGCTGATGTGAAGAAGGCGCAAGGAGTGAGGGCTTCCAGGCCTCACTCCCAGTGGTTACTGCACGCTCGGTTGGTAACCGCCTGAAGCGGAGACCTTGCTGAGAAACTCGCCGACGAGGAACAGCGACCCCGTCACCAGCACCCGCTCCGGGAACTTGCGCGCCTCGGTATAAGCATCGTCGAGATTCCGGGCTTCCATCCAGTCCGTATCTTCGACCGCTTCATTGAGGGCTTCGGAAAGGGTGGTGACCGGCACGGAGCGCGGCGACTGAAAAGGCGTGAGTATCCATCGTTCGGCGATCTCTGCCAGCGGCCACATGACCTCGACCAGATCCTTGCCCGTCGAACCGCCAAAGATGATCGTTGCCTTCTGCCCTGGAAACTCGGTCTTCCAGGTCCAAGCCAGAGCCAGGGCGGCATCGCCGTTGTGTGCGCCGTCCACGATGACATTCCCCTCCTCCAGTTCATGAAAGCGACCGGCCCAGTGCACCTTTTGCAAAGCCGCCTCCAGGACGACCGCTGGCACGCGGAGACCCGCTTCACGCAACGCTTCCAGGGCCAGGGCGGCATTCCATCGTTGATGCGGCCCTATCAGGCCTAACTTCACGTTGTTCAAAGGCTCGTCCACAACCGTCAGCTCCGCCTTCTTGGACTTTGCCGTTCTTTCGATGACCAGCAGGGCCGAGGGGTCCTGCGGAGCTGTCACCACAGGCACCCCTGGTTTGATGATGCCTGCTTTTTCTCCGGCGATCTTGGCCAGGGTGTCACCCAATTGCTCCCGGTGATCCATGCCAATGCGGGTGAGCACGCTGACCTCAGGCGTAATCGCATTGGTTGCATCCAGGCGGCCACCCAACCCGGTTTCCAGCACCACCCATTGATTGCCACGCTGGCGAAACCAATCGAGCGCCAGAGCGAGGGCAATCTCAAAGAAAGTCGGGTGCGGATTCCAGTCGGCGACCAAGCTGCGGATCTTGGACAGACCAGCCTCCAGTTCTTCATCGCTGATCTCCCGCTCTGTGTCGCGGATGCGCTCATTGAAACGGATCAGATGCGGTGAGGTGAAGAGCCCGGCATTGATTCCCGACTCCTTCAAAATGGCATGCATGAAGGCGCAGGTGCTGCCCTTGCCATTCGTCCCCGCCACATGGATGAACTTCATGCCCGCCTCTGGCAAAGACATGGCCTCCAGCAGCTTTTGGACATTCTCGAGACCGAGCTTGATGCCGTAAAGTTGGGTGCTGTAGAGCCAGTCGAGTGCGGGAGGTAACATGCAGATAGAATTTGCCGAAAGTGGCCCGGCCTTGTATTCTTGTCCATCATGCAAGTCCTTGAAGCCCCCTCAAACTCCGGGCTGAAAAAACCGGGGCCGCCGAAGAGATTCGTCTTCACGACGGATGCTTTTCATGAAATGGCCCGCACGGGTCTTCTGGGTGACGACCACTCACGATTGGAACTGCTAAACGGTGAAATCTTTGAGCTTGTGCCCATCGGACAAAGACATGCTGCGTCAGTGGACCGCCTCAACAGGGTTTTTTCGCGTCACCTACCTGATTTCTGTCTCGTGCGTGTGCAAAATCCCATTCGAATCAGCCGTGTCTCCGAGCCACTTCCAGACATCAGCATCGTGAAAGGGTCGGAGCTGGATTTCCTCAAAGCTCCTCCTGGACCTGAAGAGACACTCTTGATCGTCGAAGTCGCGGATACGACGCTGACGCATGACACCGGTGACAAGGCACGGGTTTATGCCCGGGCTGGCATCCAGGAATACTGGGTGATCGATTTGGAAAGCAGCCGCCTGCGTGTCTTTCGTGATCCTGAGGGCGATGAATTTCGTCAGACCCTCATCGTTGCGCATGGCGATTCGATTTCTCTCAACAGTCTGCCAGAGCTGCAGTTCCATGTGACGGATCTGCTTTTACCGGCCTGAGAACTCGTGGCCCAACACCGCCAACGCAGCGATCACGGCCGTTTCTGCCCTTAGAATCAAAGGTCCGAGCGTCACCGGGATGAACCCCTGTTGCTGAGCCAAAGCTTCTTCGGCGGCTGTGAAATCACCCTCAGGACCAATGGCGATGCAAGCCTCCAAATGACCTGAGGCGATGCCATGAAGCGTGCGGCTGTGTTCGCTGAGGGCAGGTAGGATTTTCAGGATGCCTGGTGGCAGATCGGCGAGCACCTGGGCAAAGGGGCGGGGCTTTTCCAGGCGGGTCACAAAAGGGGTGTGGCATTGCTTGGCGGACTCGATCATGTGACGTCGCCATTTGATCATCTTCTTTTCCAAATGCTCGCCGGTCAGATGAACGACGGTGCGCTCGGTGAGGATGGGCTGGATGCTAGCGGCACCGAGTTCGACGGCTTTTTCCAACAGCCACTCGAAGGGCTCCGCCTTGATCATGGCAGGCAGCAGATGGATGCGATGCGGCAGCGGCTCATGCACTCGCTGGGCGGTGATGCGCAGGGCCACGCTGCTCTTGCTCACGGCGGTGATTTCGGCCTGGGCGACACGGCCTTCACCATCAAAGACCTCCACGGCATCCCCCACCTGACGACGCAGCACGCGGGCACAGTGCGCGGCTTCATCTCCGGTGAGTGTGAGCGCGTCCGGCTGCCAGTCGGTGGCGGGAAGATAAAAACGGCTGAGAGACATGCGAAACAATCCCGAGCTACAAACGAATGGCGACGACCTTTTCCGTGTCGCGGGCATAGAGGATGCCATTGGCAAAAGCGGCATGGCTGCGATGACTGGAGCGGAGGATCTGCATCGTGGCGAGCTGGTCGAACTTATCTGGCATGGCTTTGACGATCCAAAGCTCGCCCTGCTCCGTCACAACGAGCAACTTGTCACCAACGAGGATGAGCGTGCCGCCAGGGATGCCTGGGGAGTCCCAACAGACTTTGCCCGTGGTCACCTCGATGCAGCGCAGTGTCTGCCCGGTTTCCTGGCGGCCATCGAAGCCGTAAAGATGCCCGTCTTTACCGTCTTTAAACACAGGCGTGCTGTAGTGACAGTCCATGACCTTGGGCTTTTGCCAGACAGGCTCAAAGGTCGGTGACTGCATGGGAGTGATCTTGAAAAGATTCGCACCCACTCCATATCCAGCGGAGACAAACCAGCGCCCGTCACCGCAGGGCACGGGCGTGGCGGCATTGACAGAGGCATCCATGCTGGCGCGAAGGGGAATCGAATCGAGCACGAAGCCGGTCTCAGGATTGATGAGCCAAAGTTTGTTACGCATCCAGGACAACACACTTTCGCCCAGCATCACGGGAGAGGCATAGCCCGCCTCATCATCCGTGCTATTCCACACGAGTTTCCCAGTTGCGGTATCGAGGGCGATCAGGCCCGCCGGTTTGTCATCCAGGCTGCCCCCTGCGGCGATGATCACCTTGTCACCCACCACCAGTGGCGATGGCGCACGGCCAAAAAAACCTGCCTGGGAATTCACAGCGGCAGCGGTGTCATAGGCCCAGAGTTCCTTGCCGGTGTTCAGATCCATGGCGGTCACGCGACCCTCAGGTCCATGGGTAAAGACCTTGCCATCCGCCACGGAGGGGACGGCACGCGGGCCGTTGTCGAAACCAAAACTGTCCACGTAGTCCGTTACGTAGGTCGTGCGCCAGAGAGCTTTGCCGGTTTTGGCATCCAGGGCCTCGGTGGTCATGTCGCTGCCTTCGCGGTGAAAAAAGATCACCTTGCCACCGCTGACGACTGGCCCTGCGAATCCGGCCCCGACCGACCTTTCCCAGAGCTGATCTGGTTCGCTCTTGAAACTGTCTTTCAAAGCAGGCTCGGAAGCATCGGCGATGCCGTTTCGCTGGGGGCCGAGGAATTGCGGCCAGTCGGCGGCTGCAAGTGGGGATAGGCTGGAGATGCTGACGAGTAGGAAAACAGGACGGAACCGCATAGGCCATGATACGTCGGCGAGGATACCCGCTAGCATAAAGGTTAGTAAAAGCGGGAAAGACTCTTTTGCTCGGCAGGGAAAGTGCGATTCAGCCTGATTTTTTGAAGAATTTGGGCGAAAACACGTCAATTCCCGGCTCAAGCAGCCTGGAAACGGGCGTATTTCTGAAAATTGAGCCTGGATGCTTGACTTCAGGTGCGTCAGTTGCTTCAACAGTTGTTCGACTAAACCATCATGCCCGCATTTCTCAGAGCTCACGACAAAGGAGTGGAGTATTCCCTGGAGGACTTCACCCTGCTGGGCCGTAGCCCTGACGCCACGATCCGCCTGACCGATGCCGGGGTTTCCCGCCAGCACGCCACCATCCGCCGTGATGGCACCCTTTACTGGGTGTCTGATCTTGGCAGCGCCAATGGCAGCTTCGTCAATGACGTGGCGGTGACCACGGCCCGCGCTTTGCGTCACGGGGATCGCATTCAGCTTGGCACCTGCGTCTTTATTTTTGAAACGGACGAGGGCGACGCCTCTCAAAATACCGGTAGTGGCACCCAGATGCTGCACACCATCGCCCTGCCCATGCGCACGGTGAAGGCGACTCTCCTCGTCGGTGACCTGCGGAATTTCACCAGCATTTCCGCCCAGCTTAGTGCCGAGCAGGTAGCCACGATGCTGCGCGAGTGGTATGCGGATTGCGAACGCATCCTGAAGCCACGCGGCGCGATCATTGACAAATTCATTGGTGACGGTGTCTTCGCCTATTGGATTGGCGATTCTTTGGAAATTCGTGCTCAGGCCACGGAGGCTGCCCGACTGTTGAGCAGTCCTGATGCCAGTGAATCCCCCGTGCGCAAGATGATGAGGGACGAGATGAACATGGAGGTCTATTGCCATATCGGGATCAACATTGGCGATGTCGCGCTCGGGGCGATGGGTCGCGGGGTGAATACCGCCGTGGGTGAAGCCGTGAATGTGACCTTCCGAATCGAGAGTCTGACCCGTAAGCTCCAAGTGCCTGTGTTGGTCGGTGCCTCCTTGCTGCAAGGCTGGGAGGAGGGGCTGAAGGATTACAAGAATGTGGGCATCCACCCGGTCAAAGGTCAGCCCGAGCCGGTGGAAGTTTACGCCTTGGTGGAGAGCAATCCCGTGCTGGAATAGAGGTCGTGGGCGTATTCACGTCCATGACACCCAGTCTTGATCAGCGACTTCTGCTTCGTGAGGAACCCCGGCTGCCCGTGATCATGCATCAGCGTTGGGAGGATCTGGCCTTTTTGCATTGGGCCTACGACCCGGCGCTGATCCAAAAGACCCTGCCGCCTGGCCTGACTGTGGATACCTTTGACGGGAAGGCCTGGGTGGCCATCGTGCCCTTTTTGATGCGCGGTATCCGCCCGCGCTTTTGCCCGCCGGTGCCTGGGATCAGTGATTTCCTGGAACTGAATCTACGCACTTACGTGCATGATGCGCAGGGCAGGCCCGGGGTGTGGTTTTACTCGCTGGATTGTGACCAAGCTCTGGCTGTTTGGACCGCACGCACTCTTTTTCACCTGCCTTACCAAAACGCGATGATGAGGGTCAATCGCGCTGTCGATGGTTCTTGGACTTACACTTCTCAGAGGGTGGGAGATCCGCAGACCTCCAGCTTTCGCTACCGGATCGATGCTGAAACGCATGAGGCAGAGCCGGGCAGCCTGGAGTTTTTCCTGGCAGAGCGTTATCTGCTGTTTTCCCAGACCCCACATGGCCTGCGCATGGGGCAGGTTCATCATCGGCCTTATCCACTGGCGAAGGTGACATTGCAGGAGTGGGACACGCGCCTTTTCACCCTGAATGGTTTGCCGGAGCCGGACCGGGCGCCGGATCATGTGATCGGCTCGGCTGGGGTGCGGGTTCAGGTGTATCCTTTGCAGAAGGTCGAATGATGGCTTGCAAGATTTTGTCTCTGTGTGGGTTTCCTTCCCACCATGTCTGACCGCCGCACCTTCCTGAAAAATGCCGCCCTCATCGGGGGTTCCCTCGCTCTTGGCAGCACGCCTGTTATGGCCGCCGCGCCTCGTGCGAATAAACTGTGCTTTTTCACCAAACACCTCCAAGGCCTGTCTTATGATGAGATCGCGACTTTGGCCGTCGAGATGGGCTTGGATGGTGTCGAGTCCCCGATCCGGCCCAAGGGTCACATCGAACCTGAAGCCATCGAGACTGAGCTGCCGAAATACGTGGAGGCGCTGAAAAAGCAGGGGCTGGAGCTGACCATCCTGACCTCCGGCATCAATGAAGTCAGTGCCGAGCAGCATACGGAAAAAGTCCTGCGCACCGCCGCCGCCTTGGGGGTGAAGCGCTACCGGATGAACTATTTTAAATATGACCTGAAGAAGCCGATCTGGCCTCAGCTTCAAGAGATCAAACCGAAGATCAAAGACCTGGTTCAGCTAAGCTCCGAACTCGGTATCCAGCCCCTGTTTCAGAATCATTCCGGCAAGGACTATGTGGCCGCGCCCATCTGGGACATGTATTCCATCATGCGGGAGTATGAGCCCAAACAGTTCGCTTTCGTCTTCGATATCTTTCACGCCACTTTGGAGGGCGGCTACTCATGGCCGATGAATGCGAAGTTGACCGAAGAGCATTGGGGAGCGGTGTATTTCAAGGACTTTCAGTGGCAGGGACGCAAGGCCGAAGGTTGCCCGTTGGGCACCGGACAGGTGAGCCCTGACTTTGCCAAAATGCTGGTCAAGAATCAATACTCCGGCCCGATCTCTCTCCATGTTGAGTATTTGAAAGGTGATCCCAAAGATCCTGCGGTCCTGAAAGCATTCCGCGAAGCTCATTTGCGGGACCTGAAGGTGCTGAAGGAATGGATGGGCTGGAGCTGAGTCGGGGCAAAGCCCCGAGATTCTTTTGCGAGGGCTTGACCTCCGACGGCGTTTTCCTCAGGGTCTTTGCACCTCTTATGAACCGAGCTTCTCTTTCCTTTCTCTTTGCCGCCCTGACGACCACCGCCATCGCGGGGGATAACTACTTGGTTTATTTTGGCTGCTACACGAATGCGAAATCGGGTAGCAAGGGCATCTACGTGTCCCGATTCAACAGCGGCACAGGTGAACTGAGCGAGCCGGAGCTGGCGGTGGAGACGGGGAGTCCCAGCTTTCTGGCGATTCACCCCAACAAAAAGTATTTGTATGCCGTCGGTGAGATGCCGACCGCCGACAAAAAGGCAGGGGGTATCAGCGCTTTCAGCATCGGTTTGCCAGCGGGAAAGTTGACGCCGATCAATCAGGTGTCCTCCGTCGGTGCCGGACCCTGCCATGTGTCAGTGGATAAAACGGGGCAGATGGCCATGATCGCGAATTATGGGAGTGGCAGCGTGGCCAGTTACAAGATCGGCCAAGACGGTGCGCTGACTGAGGCCGCGACCTTTGTCCAGCATGAGGGCGGCAGTGTGAATCCGAAACGCCAAGCCGGGCCGCATGGACACAGCATCAACACGAGTCCCGACAATCGTTTTGCCCTGGCCTGCGATCTGGGTTTGGACAAGGTGTTGATCTACAAGATCGATCCGGCAACGGGGACGATGACGGCGCATGGTCACGCGACGGTGCCACCGGGGAGCGGCCCCCGGCATCTCGCGTTTCACCCAAGCGGGAATTATGTTTTCGTGAACAATGAGATGCTCATGACGGTGACTTCTTTTGCCTATAATGCCGAGAAGGGCGAGCTGAAGGAGATCGCCACGGTGTCCACACTGCCTGAGGCGGACCAAGGTAAGGAGGGGTTTAGCACCGCGGAGACGGTGGCACATCCGAATGGCAGGGTGGTCTATGTTTCCAACCGCACTCATGACACGATTGCGGTTTTCTCCTGTGACCCTGAGACTGGAAAGCTGACACTGATCCAAAATGCCGGTGCCGAAGGGCAGATCCCGCGCAATTTTAACCTGGACCCAACGGGGAAGTGGATGATCGTCGCCCATCAAAACAGCAACACGGCGGCGCTTTTTAAAGTGGACCCCGAGACGGGAAAGCTGAGCTTTACGGGTAAAAAGATCAATGTCGGAGGTGCCGTTTGCGTGCGCTTCCTGGCGCTGGAATAGTGAAGCATGAGTGGAGCCTTTTTATCTGAGAATCGTAAGGACGCCCGAGAGCGCGAGTCAGATCGCCTCATGGTCGAATATTACGAACTCCTCGCTCAGCGATGCTATCGCTGGGCGACGGGGCTCCTCGTGGCGGGGATGGTGGTGATCGCATTGCCGCAGTTGGGGATAGCGGCGTGGAACTGGCACATTGTGGGGGTGCTCGCTTTCGTGATGGTGGTATTGGCGGTGCAGATGATGCGCTTTGGCCGGGTGGGGAATGGACTGGTCTGTTTGATTTGCGCTTTGGCCGTGCTTCCAGGGTGGGTTTACATCGCCGATGATGTGGTCAAGGCGGGTTACGACCTCTATCTAATCATCGCGAAACAGTGGGCGGATAAATTTCGCTGAAGCGCTGAAGATTCGAATGAAATGAAAAGGTGTTTTGTTTTATAATGAAATTGATACGCAGTCGCAAATAAAGGTTGTCAGGTTGGATCTAGCTGGGTAAATAAGAGGGCCGTGTCGCTCAATTACTCTGCTTTTGAAAGCCGCTGGCTGGCAGCCGATGCCCAGCATGGAGGTAGCCATTGGCTTCAGGCCCTGCGGCCAGGGGCGGTGATGGTGTTGCTGTTGATGGAGGGGAGTGTGCGGGTGGATTGGACGCTGACGAGTCATCGGGAAATCGCAGGCAATAGCCTGATCTGGATCAACACTGCTGTCTCGAGGCCTGAGGCGTGGCGCTTGCTGCCGGGCAAGCCGCATGAGGCCCTCGCCTTGTGTTTTCCCATTCAATGGGTGCATGACAGCCTGGGGAGTCTGCGTCAGGAGATGGCGGCAGATTTTCGCACTTTGTTGTTAGGTCCGCATTCGGCTACCCCCTTGATCACCCGGCCTCTGGAGGCGGAGGATCGTTCCTGGGCACGGACTTTGATGGCTCCCACGCTTTGCACCGCTGCACGGCACCTGTTGGAGGGCAGTCGGATGAGCGAGTTCTTTTTTCGCAAAGTGCTGACCGAGTCCAAGGGGGAGGAACTTTTTTGCACGCGCACTCGCCGCCTGGCCATGGAGAGGGTGTCCAAGGTGAGGCAGGCTTTGCTGGCAAACCTGGAAGAACCGCCGAACCTCGATGAAATGGCACGGTTATGCGGGTGCAATCCGCAGTATCTTTCGCGGACCTTTTCAGAAACCGCCGGGACGACTATCAGCTTGTATCTGAGGCGGTTACGAATCGAACGGGCAGCCGAGATGTTAGCCGCCGGTCATGCCAATGCGAGTGAGGCGGCGCTGGAGGTGGGCTACCGCAGCCTGAGCCATTTCAGTCAGGCGTTTAGGGCCGAAAAGGGCATTTCCCCCAGCCAGTGGGTGCGTGGTCCTGCCCCAACGGCAAGCGCCCGACAACTCTCGGCATGAGGCCGATAGTGTCCCATTCCGAACAAATCCAACCTTGCTGCGTCTAACCCTTAACCCCCTCCATGAATTACTCCAACCTTGACAGTCGCCTGAAGATTCACAGCCTGAGTCCTAGCTTTTTGCGTCGGCTGAAACGCATCCGTGATGCCAGTCTCAAAGCCCGAGCCAATAACAAGAAGGCTCCTGCCGTAGCTCCAGTGGATGCCACAGCCCCCGGCGGTGCTTGATGCGGGCAGTGCTATGGGTAGGACGGAGTCCTCTCAAAGACGGGGATGATTGGATGAGGCTAAAGCCGAGTCGGTTGATCAAACCGGTGACGCGATGGAGAACGTAAATTCTATGTGAGATGCTGAACAGAGCTTGCCAGCAGCCTACCAAAAAAGCGACACTCCGAAAATCACCCCCCATTGTTGTGTCTGCACGTCCCATTTCCCCCCACGATGCCACCTTGCCCGAATCAGTCGCTTTGCAGGCCAAGGCGAAGCTGCAAAGCCTGATTGACGGAATCTCTCAGATCATCTTGGGCAAGGAAGAGGTGATTCGCCTGGCCGTGACTTGTTTGCTGGCACGCGGGCATTTGCTTTTTGAGGATCAACCCGGAGTCGGTAAAACGTTGCTGTCGCAGGCCTTGGCACAGGCCCTGGGGCTGCAATTTCGTCGGGTGCAGTTTACCAGCGATATGCTGCCAGCGGATATTCTGGGGGCTTCGATCTATGACCGGGAGGCCGGCAGTTTTGTTTTTCATCCGGGACCGGTTTTTACCCAAGTGCTGTTGGCCGATGAGATCAACCGTGCGACACCGAAAACCCAGTCGGCTCTGCTCGAGGCGATGGAGGAAGGAAAAGTGACCTCGGACGGTATCACCCACGCTTTGCCACAGCCTTTCTTCGTCATCGCAACACAGAATCCTTCGTCTCAAATAGGCACCTTCATGCTGCCGGAGTCCCAGTTGGATCGCTTTCTTATGCGCTTGGCTCTCGGTGTGCCGGATCGTGTGGCGGAAAGGTCCATCCTTCAGGGGCAGGATCGGCGTGAGATGTTGAAGGCGATGCCGGAGATCCTGCCTTGGGCGGAGATGCAGCAGATGCAGGCCTCGGTGAGGCTGATGCATATTTCACCCGCATTGTTAGACTACGTGCAGGATTTGTTAGCTGCCAGCCGTGCCACAGGGCAAGGGCTGTCACCTCGTGGGGGCCTGGCCCTGCTGAATGCGGCGCGTGCCTGGGCGCTGATGCAGGGGCGCACGATGGTTTTGCCGGAGGATGTGCAGGATGTGGGGGCTGCGGTCATGGCTCATCGCCTGGAAGGTGACGGTGAAACGGCGCTGCGTCTCCTGGAAGAAACTGCGATTCCGTAACTGAAGCCTCATGAAGCAGGAAGGCAGCGTGAATACGGCGGAGGCTCCCACATCTGGGTGGGCACCTGCCATCATGCGCAGGCTGGCCTCTTTGGGGCGGGGCTCATCAAAGAGGGGGAGGGCGATTGGCCAAACCAAGGTGAGTGGGAATTTGCACACGCTTTCATGGTTAGGCGTCTGCGGCACCATGGCCTATGCGGGTGCGGTTCAGTCAAACGGCGCAGCTTATCTGCTCGCCTTCATGACCGGTTCTTTGGGGGTCATGAGTTATGTCTATGCGAGGGCGAATCTGCGGGGGTTGGAGGTACGGGTGGGCACCGAGCCCGTTCAGCGGCCCGGCATGGGGGAGGTGCTGCCGGTGGAGCTTCGCGCGGCTTCAGGTCATCCCCCGTGTGGCGTCGAGGTGCTTTTGATGGGGGCTGCCAAGGCAACGTTTGTAGAGCAGATTCCGCAGGGTGAATCGGTCCGCCTGCATCTGCGCTTACCCCCCGGAAACGTGCCTTTGAAGTTATTGCTGCGAAGTGCTTATCCTCTGGGTTTATTGCAGGCTCAGCGGGTGGTGGAGGTAGAGCTGATCCGTCGTGCGATACCGCCTGCATCGGGGCATCTGCCTCTGCCTGAGGTGAAGCTGCAGGAGGCGGGCACGGAGGGGCGAAGTGGGCGACTTTCCAAACTCAGCCGTGAGGGTGACGACTTCGCCGGTGTGCGGGAGTGGCAGCCGGGCGACTCGCCGCGACACATCGATTGGCGGGCCGTGGCGCGTGGACGCCCCTTGATGGTGAAAACCTGGGCCTCAGGGGGCAGTGCGGCTCTTCACATGGACTGGGAAACATTGCCGTTGCCAGAGCCGGAGCGTGCGGGCCAGTTGGTGCGTTGGATTCAGATGGCTGAGCAGCAGGGCCTGTCTTATTCGCTAAACCTGCCCGATGAGAAGATCGCTGTCGGGCAGGGGGAGTCTCATGCACGGCGCTGTCTTCAGGCTTTGGCGGAGCTTCATGCCGGAGGCCTCTCCGCCGTGGAGACGGCCAAAAGTCTGCGTATTCCCGCCAGCTATGAACACACGGCGGAAGTGCCGCGCGGGCCGTTGGCTTTGTTGAGCGCGGTGCTGTTTCTGACGGTGCTGCCTCTTCAGGATCTGGTGGCGCTGCCCATTCTGGCCCTGTTGTTTTTGTGTGTTTGTTATCGCAGTCTGATCACACATCCGGTGAAAGGGCGCTTGTTGCCTTTGTTGGTAGCGGCAGTCGGCGTTGGTGGGGTCTATTTGACGCAAGGCAGCCTGATGACCATGGAGGCGGGCATCGCTGTGCTCATTACTTTGGCTGGAGGAAAACTGCTGGAATCCCGCACCCCGCATGACTTCCAGGTCATTGCCATGATTGGCTGGTTTCTCTGTTTGTGCGGCTTGCTCACGGATCAGGGAATTGGCCGATCTGTCATGATGTTCAGTTCCTTTGCGGTCATGACCGGATGCATGTTCCGTTTTCGTCGTGGCTTACCTGGGATCATGGAACCTGCGCGGCAGACAGGGCGTCTGCTGCTTCAGGCCCTGCCTCTGGTGGTGTTACTTTTCTTGCTCTTCCCTCGTTTTAACCCGGATTATCTGGAACGCATGGGGGCCGGGCGGACCACCGTGACCGGGGTGCCGTCCTCCCTGGACCCAGGCAAAGTGCTGCAAGTGGCACGCAGCACCGCCACCGCCTTCCGGGTGGAGTTTCCCAAGGGAAATATGCCGCCTAACAATGAGCGTTACTGGCGGTGTGTGGTTCTCTGGGAATGTCAGGGGCTGAGCTGGACCCGGGGCATGGGCCTCAATTATGCACAACGGCTGGCAGGCCCGATGGCCGGGGATATTCAGCAGATCATCACTCTGGAGCCTCATGGTCAGATCTGGTTGCCCGCCTTGGATTACCCCATCCATTATGCCGAGGGGCAGCGTATCTCCGGCCTGTCCACAGAGCGATTGCTTTGGGCGTATGACACGGTGAGAAAGGTGCGCCAGGTGGATGTGACCTCCCGACCCAATCTGCCACCCGAGGGACTTCCGCCGCATCATCGCACGGCAGCGCTGGAACTGCCTTCCAGCCTGCCCGCAAGTTTGCAAAGACTGGCTGACGACTGGCGGGCGGCCTCTGCCAATGACGCCGAGGTCGTGCAGGCGGGGTTGGAGTATCTTCGAACTCAGGGCTTTGAATACACCCTGGAGCCCGGCTCATACCTTGGTCCCAAGGCGCTTGAGGAATTTGTGCTGCGTCGTAAGATCGGTTTTTGTGAGCACTTCAGCGCTGCTTTTGCCACACTGATGCGGGCAGCGGGGGTGCCGTCACGGGTGGTGATGGGTTACCTCGGCGGGGAAATGTCCATAACGGGCACGCACCTGATCGTGCGTCAGTCAGATGCCCATTCGTGGACGGAGGTCTGGCTCGAAGGCAGTGGCTGGACACGCATCGATCCCACCGCTGCCCTGGCTCCGGGACGGGTCAATCTGGATCTGCAAAGTTACCTCCTGGGCGATGAAGAGGCTCTGGAAAGACAACGCAATAGTTTGTTATGGCGATTCATGCAGCAGGTGCGTCTGTTCATGGATCAGCTCAATTATCAGTGGTATAAAATGGTGATCAGCTTCGACGAGGACGCCCAGTTCGGTTGGTTGACCTGGTTGGGATTCAACTCGGTCAGACCGGTTTTCCTCCTTACCCTCAGTGTCTTTTTAGTTTTGCTGGTGTCCATCGTGCTGACGCTTTGGCTGCGTCGCCCTGCGCGTGACAATGATCCCTGGCGGCGTGCCTGGTCCAGGCTGTGTCGGCGGTTGGAGCTTCTTGGGTTGCCGACCAAACGGGACAATGAAGGACCGCTGGCTTATGCCCGCCGTGTTGGGGTAGATCGTCCGCCGGTGATGGATCTGGCCCGGCAGTATGCCGAGGCGCGTTATGGAACGAGCGCGACTTCTTTGAAAGCCTTTGAAAAGGCTATTCGAGATCTTCGCTAATCTCTTGTGCGAACGATCTCGGCGGCGCTAAGAATCAGATGTTTCTTAGCACCGCCGAGAGTTTCGACTGGTGTCCACCAACCCCCCCCGGAGCGGTAGATCTCCCAGAATCTTGTCCATGCGCAGGCTCTGCGATGGTTGGGTGCCGCTTGCATTCAAACAAGCCCGATGCATCCCACTGCGAAGCAGGCGAGAGGAGCTTGAGGATGCTGGATGCGTGCCCATGATGAAATTTAAAAAAGGAATGGTGCCTGTAGGCTCGCGTTCGAATCGGGGGGATTAAAAGAGAGTTATTTTGTCTGAACAGCAACATGATGGAAAATAACGTCGATGAAGTCACCTTACCATTTGGTAATGATGCATCAAAAATACCGTATTTTAGATCCTATGCCTAGGATAGTAGAGTCTCCTGGATTTCAGCATTGCCATTTTACACCCTTTTTATCTAGGGTGTGTTGAACATACCCCATGAATCTCCTGCTCGTTGAAGATGATCCCGAACTTGGCCGTCAGGTCGGGGGCTGGATGAATGACGCCGGGCATCAGCTTTGGTGGGAAAAAACGGCCACCACCGCGCAGGAATGGCTGAAAAAAAATAGCTGTGATGTGCTCGTTCTGGATGTGGGGCTGCCGGATACGAATGGCTTCACTTTGGTGGAAAAAATGCGTCGCGAGGGGGTGAATACACCGGTGCTTTTTCTGACGGCTCGTGCGGATGTTTCAGACCGTGTGCGGGGTCTGGCCGCAGGCGGGGATGACTATCTGACCAAGCCTTTTGCCTTTGAGGAATTGCTTGCCCGTTTGGAGGCACTGCACAGGCGTGTCAACAACCCTGTGCCCACGCATCGTAACTTGGGCAATTGCAGGCTGGATCTGGTGAAGAGGCGGGTTTCCTTTGGGAATGAAAGTGTCGAACTGCAACCGCGTGAGTGGTGTTTGCTGGAGGTGCTCATGAATCATGAAGGGCGTGTGCTGCCCAAAAAATTCTTATTGGAGCAGGTCTGGGACATTCATTTTGACCCGGGGACGAATGTGGTGGATGCCATGGTCTGTCGTTTGCGCCGCAAGCTGGAGGTGCCGGGCTGCGGTATGCAGATTGAGACCATTCGTGGAAAGGGATATGTTTTCAAAACTCTGGCCTGAAAAGTTACCCTCTCCCTGGCGCCTGGCTTTGCTCATGGTCCTGGTGGTGTTTGTGAGCATCCTGCTGATTCTGATTTTTGTCCGTATCGCCGTCACTCAGGACATGCGGGTGACCCATCGCGGGCGCATCTCCGATAACTTGATGGAATACGCGGTGCTTTATACTCAGAGCGATCTGGCGGGGGTGAAAAAAGTTTTCCAAGCGACCCCGCATCCCATCAGCCGCAATGCCATGCGCCTGACCACGTCTTACGGGCAGGTGATTTATGAGGACATCCCCGGCTACATGAAATCCTATGACTGGCCGAAACAAACGGTGAAGTCGTTGCTGGAAAAAGGAGACATGGATTTGATGGAGATCATGTCATCGGATCAATCTCAGCGGCTTTATCTGGGGGCTATCCGTCTATGGGACGGCAATACTCTTTGGTTAGGCCGAACGGACTCTCAGGCCAGGAATCAACTGGATAACATCGAACGGCACCTTTGGTTCGCCGGTTTGACGGCGGCACTCATCGCCTTCTTGCCGGTGATGTGGTATATGAATGACGTTTTACGCCCCATTCATTCCTTCATTCGCAGTGCCGAGAGGATGCGGCTTCCGGGCAATAACACTCGATTGCGGACGACGGGGGCTATCCCTGAACTCCGGGCATTGGCTTCGGTGGTGAATGCGGGGCTGGATCAGATCCAGGCACTGACACGGGAACTGCAGACCACCAATGATTTCCTGGCGCATGAGCTGCGCACGCCCTTGGCCCGGATTCGGGGGAATCTGGAGCACTTTCATGACCAGACGGATAATGAACAGGCGCGTGAGGCGGCGGCACGCAGTCTGGAAGAAATCGACCGGGCAACGCAGTTGGTGCAGACCTTGTTGACGATTCGTGCCGGTGATCATGCGGCTTTGCGTCTGCATCGTCAGGTCACCTCTTTGGATGATTTGCTAGAGAATCTTGTGGAGCTTTTCATCCCGGCGGCAGAGGATCGGCGGTTGTCTTTGAAACTGGAGCCAGGGCTGAGTTTGACGCTGAATGTTGATCGGGAACTGCTCACCCAGGCGGTATCGAATCTCCTCGACAATGCCTTGGCTTATACCCGAGCGGGCGGTCAGGTGGTGGTGCGTTCGCACGGTGAGGGGACAGGGGCGGTGATCACGGTGGATGACACGGGTGTCGGCCTGCATCCGGCGGAGGTGGAGTCTATCTGGGAGCGCTACACGCGAGGCAGCGCAGCACGGCCTAAAATCTCCGGCATGGGACTGGGTTTGAGCCTCGTGCGTTCCATCGCTATGGCGCATGGGGGAAATGCGGGGGGACAAAATCGTGAAGGCGGCGGGGCCACTTTTTGGATCTACATTCCCGGGGCTTAGCGCGGGTTTGTCATACAACCTGAAAGGGCGGGTCACTTAGAGGACAAATGAATGGAGCGCGAACTTGCCGATACCCTCAAAGCCCTGCATTCCGATGCCTTTGGCTGGTCCCTGCATTGCTGCGGAGGCGACTCTTCGCGGGCGGAGGAGGTGCTGCAAAATGCGTATCTGAAGATCGTGCAAGGCCGCACCAAACACGCGCAGGCCTCCAGTTTCAAAACCTGGTGGTTCGGGGTCATTCGACTCACCGCGCACGAGGAATTTCGCCGACAGCGTTACCGCGAATCTCTGTTGGGGAAGCTATGGTTGCAAATCAGTGGCGATACCCACGACCCGCGTCCATCGCCATCAAGACAAGCGGAGCTGGACGAACAAATTTTGCAATTGCGCGCAGCTTTGAACCAACTGCCTGCGCGTCAGGCCGAGGTGCTGCACCTCGTCTTTTATCAAGACCTCTCGCTCAGCGAGGCAGCCGCCGTCATGAAGATCGGCATCGGCTCCGTGCGTCAGCATTACGAACGAGGCAAAGCGCGACTGCGCGGTCTGCTGCAACCCACAGCCACTCATGAACCCTGACCCTGACAACGAACTTCGCGCTTACTTTAAGGCGCAACGAAGCGCGGATCACGAAGAGGTGCCCGTATGGAATCCACGCCTGCTGGAGCTGCCTCGCAAGACTGGGGCGGTCTCCTGGATCACACTGATCGGACTGCCAGCCACGGCCATTGCTGTCATGGCCATCGGTCTTCTGCTGTTTTCTTTTCCTTCGTCACAGGCTCGACTTTCAGAGGCTTTGCCTGTGTTGTTGGATGCTCCCGCAGAGCCACTGTTTGTCGGCCTCGAATCATCTTCGTTTAGTTCCCCCAGTGACTTTTTGCTGCCCTCTCATCTTAGTATCCAACTGCCATGAAACGCGCTCTTCTTTTTTCTCTTCTCCTAACCAATGTTGCAATCGCCGGGCCGGAGGTATTACTGCAAGGCGGTCTCCTCACGCCGGATATCATCGCAACCATCAAGCCTGAATTGGAACTCAGCAGCGATCAAGAGACCAGGATGACTGAAATCGTCACTGCGGCGCGTTCTGAGGCAGGCCCCCTGGATCAAGCGGTTCGTGAACGGCAAAAGACCTTCAACCAGATTTTACGAAAGTCCGATTCCCCGGTGGAAGAGGCGAGTGCGGCCCTGGCGCAACTCATCGAAGCGGAAGCGGTGGTGAAGCAGTTGCAACTGCGCACGTTGCTCAGTCTTCGTGATGTCTTGAGCCTGGAACAACAGAAAAAAGCCCTCACTTTGGCCCCTGCCCGTCAAGCGAAGCGTGCTGACCTGGAGACTCGCGTGCGTGAAAAAGCCGTGCGTTTGAAATTGGCCGTGGAGGCGCTGGGCGTGCCGCCGACCAACGGAATGAAAGAACGCGGTAGCGAGGTGGAAGCCTTGATTCGTGAAGGCGAATGGTCGGCGGCGGATGAAGCGTTGAATAAGCTGATAATCGATAGTGAAGTGGATGAACCGGAGTCCACGGAAATTCTGGATTTCTCCACCTTTGATCCCGGCAGCACGGACCTCGAAACCTTGAAGGAAAGATATCTCGCCGTGGAAACGGCGGTCCAGTCCGTCATCTCCATTCAGAAAGTGCGCCAACTTATTCAGGCCAAGCAGGCCATGGAAGAAGCCAAAGCTGCCGAGGATGCCGTGGCTGTGGGGCGCATTTTGACTTGGGCAGAGAGTGTCCTGAAGCCCTAAGAGCCCTGAGCGATACCTCATTATGAAACGATATCTTCTGATATTGGCGGGCCTTCTGTGCGCAGAAGCCACTGCCCTGACTCCACAAGAAGCCGAAGCTCGCTTACGCATGGCGTTACAGATCGCCCGTGAACAGAATGACCGGGATAAAGTCGCTCAGGTTGAGGGGGTTTGGAGTCATTTGAAAAATGGCCTAACAGAGGATGCGGAGACAAAAATTCAAGGGGTGGAAAAGGTCGTGGGTATTGATCCTGGTGGTTGGTCCATGGCGGGACAACCTCTGGCCAAAATCACCCCAGAGATGACGGCGCAGTCGAAAGAATTGGGCAGGCGCCTCAATGAGGCCATGCTGTCCGAGGATGCCGAAAGAGTCCGTGCGGTCACCACGGAGATGCTCCAAGTCTTGGGTGAGCAGGCAGGTGTCCCCGATGGACGTCGCATGGGGCACCAGCTTGAGGGAAAAGAACTCACGCAGGCTGAGGCGACTGCGCTTTTTGTCGAGGCACTCAAGTCGCAAGGGAAGGCTGTTCGTCAGTTGAGTGAGGGGAAACCTTTGCCGGACCAAATGATGCGACTTTATGGATACATCCTGAGTGGTCTTGCTGAAATGCGTCCGTGGCTCGTCAAATACCGGCCTGATGAACTGGCGGGTATCGATGCATTGGCGGCGGGCTGCGCCAAGGTCATGATCAGCTTGCAACAACCGGCGGGTCATTTTCCCTTTCCAGACCTGCGCGGAAAGAACATTCGTTTTGGCGAGATGATTCAGCGTCAAATTAAGGCCGGTCAGGTAGAGGTGCGGGACGGCTGGGTCATCACGGCGGACCCAGATGGAGGAACGCAGTTCGATACCGGTGTCTGTGGCGTAGCCTTGCTCAGGGCGGGAGAGGTTTTTGAAAACAAAAATTGGTTAGCCGCAGGCAAGCGGGCTGCCGACTGGGCGCTTCAGCAAAAGTGCTGTGGAAATTTCAATTACAATGCCTTCTCCATCTCGTTGCTGGCGCATCAGTATCGTCTCAACCGGGACTCGCAGTATCTCGAGGGGGCGCTGAAAAAATTGCGTGTGGGAGTCGCCCCGGGATTGGCACCCAACGGTCGCTGGATGGATGCACACAATGCGCGCACGGTTTATCACATCATCATTTTGCGTGCTCTCGGTGACCTGGCTTCGGTCATGCCAGATCATTCGGAGGTGGATGTCGTTGCCCTTCCTGCCGTGAAGGCCCTGCTAGATGAATTCGATGCCATGGGCATCACGGTCGAAGCTTTGCCGGAGTTACAGACCCTGCATCGCGTGTATCCGGCAGATGAGCGTTTGAAAAAGGCGGTGTCCCGCATGGCCAGTTCGTTGATCGAAAAATGCACTGATGGCCGCCAGGTCAAAATGGGTGCTCAGCCTCATCAGCTCGCTTCTGTGGCAGGTGTCAGTAAGAGTCTGTAAGCGGCATCACAACGGGCCGCGCAGTGAGCGGGTTCATAGCGCTGAAAGCCGACTCGCTCATACATGGCGACGGCTTCCTTGAGCACGGCTGCCGTTTCCAAACGGATTTCGACGAAGCCTCGTTCACGAGCGCGTTGGATCACGTGATAAAGCAGAGTCTTGCCGATGCCACGTCCGCGATGCTCTGGCATCAGATACATTTTCCGCAATTCACAAACGCCATGTTCCTGAGGTTGCAGGCCAACGCTGGCGATGATTTGCCCTGCCGCATCTGTTACGACATCAAAGCATCCGCCACGATGGAGGTAATGACCTTCGAGATCGAAGAGATCCGTATCGGTTGTGGCTGGATCGGCCTGGAGTCCATATTCCGTCAGCACACCGAAGACGAGCGACTGCACAGCGGGACAATCTTGATTGGTGGCTGGGCGGAGCAGGTAGTCCGGGGGCATGTCACGAGGAAGGGGCTACAGCTTAACACTGAATTTATCCTTTTCCGTAACGCTCTCCGCAAAGGCGACGAGAAGCTGGATCACCTGCTCGATGTCGCGTAGATCCGCCATCTCCACCACACTGTGCATGTAACGCAGGGGCAGGGAAACCAGCGCGCTGGGGATGCCCTGTTGCTGATTGAAAATCACGTCTGTGTCCGTGCCGGTGAAGCGTGAGGAGGATTCATGCTGGATGAGTATCTTCTGCGCATCGGCCACTTCGATCAGCCGTTTCACGACCTCGACATGATTGGAACTGCCATGAGTCAGGCTGGGACCGCCGCCGAGAGTCACCTCGCCATGCTTTTTGTAGTCCACACCGGGCGTGTCGGTAGCGTGCGTGACATCCAGCACGATCGCCACATCCGGCATCAGGCGGTACGCCGCCATCTTAGCCCCATGACCGCCGATTTCCTCCTGCACGGCATTCACGGCGATGACCGTCGCAGGCAGGCGGGTCTTGCGTTTGCTCAGCCGGGCCATCACTTCCGCGATGATGAAACTGCCCACCCGGTTGTCCAGGGCACGGCCGACCAGCCGATGGGCGCCGATCTCCTCCACCGTGTCCACATACACCGCCGGATGCCCGACCCGGATGCCCGCTGCCAGGACCTCGCCCGCGCTGCCCGCCCCGATGTCGATCCACAATTCATGCACCTTCGGCGCCTTTTCGTTGTCCCGGTCCTCCCGGATGTGGATGGCGATATTTCCAATGATGCCGCGCACGGTGCCCTTGTCCCCCAGGATGTCCACCCGGCGGCCACGGGCCGTGGCCACATCGCTGCCGCCCACGCGGTCCACGCTGATGAAGCCTTCCTTGGAGATGTATTTCACCATGAAGCCGATCTCATCCGCATGGGCTTCAAACATGATGCGCTTGGGGTTTTTACCCTTCCCGTCCAGCGTGGCCCAGGCGGTGCCATAGGCGTCACTTTCCACCCGGTCGGCGGATTTGCCCACATAGGCCGCCCATTTGCGCTGGCCGCGCACTTCAAACCCTGTGGGGCTGGGGGTGGAAAGGAGGTCGATGAGGAAGGTCTTGGAGGCGGCGTTCATGAAAGTTAGTTTCTGTCTCGGTCATTTCTAACGCCGGGTCAATTCCCCCCGATAGGCGGAAAGTCTGAAAAACTTTCACTTTCGATGTAACCCGCCCCCCTGCGTCCGGGATAGTATGGGTGGTTCATCTTCTTCCTTAGCCATTGGCTGGGTCTCTGCTGTCCCCATTGAATCCCCTGATCCCATGAAATTATTCCATCCTTGCCCGGCTCTCTTTCTTGGGGTGTCCTTTCTTTTGTCTTCCCTGGTTTCCGGGCATGCAGCGAACTTTTCGATCACTACCACAGCCAATGACGGGGTCGGCTCGCTGCGCCAGGCCTTTGCGGATGCTGAGGCTGCGGCAGGTGCGGATACGATCTTCTTTGATGAAACCATTGCCGGTCAGACCATCACGCTGACTGAGAGCATCAGCGTAAGCGGGATCGTTACCCTCAATGGTGTTTCAACAAGTTCCGGCTCTGTCTTGTCCGCAGGAATGACGATTAGCGGCGGTGGGACAACGCGATTGTTCGATGTGGCTGTCGGCGCAGATTTCAGTGTATTTAACGTCACGCTGACAGGCGGGTTCTCGGGAGGTGGGGCCGGGGCGATTTCAAACACAGGCACCGTCTTTTTATCCGCCTGCACCCTGCATGGTAACTCAGGCGGTTTCGGCGGGGCCATCTACAGCGATGTCGGTGCCACCCTGATTCTGCGGAATTGCACCCTGACCTCGAATACGGCCAGTGTCAGCGGTGGGGCGATTGTTAGCAATGGCAGCCTTTCACTGACTCATTGCACCGTGGTAGGCAACATGGCGGTCAGCAATGGTGGAGGACTGTTCTTTAATGATCAGACGACGGTGACGCAGTGCATCCTTTACGGAAACACCGCGGGGACGGGTGGTGATGTCAATATCAATGCGGACGGCTCCATGATCCGCGTCGGCTTGAACATCATCGGTTCTTTGGCGGGTTTCGGTGCCGGTTCGACTTCAGGCCCGGCGGCATTGACGAGCGATCCTCTTCTGGCTCCGCTGGGTCACTATGGAGGCCTCACGCAAACCATGCCGCCGTTGAATGGTTCCCCGGCGATCGATCCCGTCGGCGGAGCCACCACGTCAGCCCTCGGCTCGGACCAGCGCAGTTCTGCCCGTGTGCTTGATGCCACGGGCAGTGGCACCGCCATTGTGGATATCGGCTCGGTGGAAACCGGGGACTTTGTGGTGAAGAACGCCTTCGATGGCGGGAGAGACTCCCTGCGCGGGGTCATTCAAAGCGCGGTGACCCCGGGCCAGGTGATCACCTTTGACCCTGTGCTGAATGGATCAACCATCGGCTTTACCGATGAGATCGTGCTAAACAAGAACGTGGTCCTGGATGCACGTGATCTGGAGGATGGCATCACCTTGAGCGGTGGCTTTGCTAACCGTCATTTTTACGTCAATGCATCTCGAAGCGTGGAGATGCATCGGCTGAAGTTCGTTGATGGCCGGGGGCGCGGTGCCGGCGATGACGGATCAGGCGGAGCCATCGCCAACCGGGGTAGCTTGGTGCTCAATGAATGTAGCTTGTCGGGGAACCGTGCCGAGATGGATAACAATAGCCGTGGAGGGGCGGTTTTTTCCAGTGATGGTTCGCTGACACTGACCAACTGCACCCTGAATGGTAATTTCGCGAAGGGGTCCGGCGGGGGCATTCATTCCAACACTAATCTCAGCGGCCAAAAGACACGTCTCAGCCAATGCACCCTGACGGGCAATTCGACCGAGGGGCGTGGGGGAGCAGTCAATAATTTCGATGGTTTGACCGAGCTGATCCAATGCACCCTGACCGGCAATGTCTCTGCCACGGATTCCGGCGGTGGTGTGGCCAGTTACGGGGATAACTCAACGGAAACCGTCTGTGTGAATACCATCATCGCAGGCAACATTTCCTCCGATGTGGATCTAGTAACGAACGATACGATTTCCAACAACAGCTTCACCAGCCAGGGGCATAATCTCATCGGGTCTGGCAGCGGGTTGACGGATTTCAATCAGACCGGTGATCAAACCGAAGTGGCAGATCCTCTGCTCGCCCCTTTGGCAGACAACGGAGGCCCGACACGGACCCGGCTGCCCATGCCGGAGTCTCTCGCCCTGGATGCGGGAGGAGCTACAGACCTGACCACAGATCAGCGTGGCTTTGCCCGCGTGGTGGATGGCGATGAAGAAGGCGGTGCCATCGTGGATATCGGTGCAGCGGAAAGCACGGCTTCGGATTTCATCGCGGGAGCCGTGAGCTTTGCCGAATCTCAGGTGAAGAAGTCTGAAAATGCCGGGACAGTCAATGTGACTTTGTCACGCACCGGAGGCAGTTTCGGAGAGATCACCGTCCAGGTGAATTCCACGGCAGGCACGGCCACGAGCGGAACGGACTTTGAGCCGCTGACGGATGTTCTTGTCACTTTTGCAGCGGGACAAACGGATGTCTCCATCCCTGTGACCCTGCTGGCCGATCCAGATTTGAAGGAACCTCATGAAACATTCACCCTGAACCTGAGCGCACCCACCGGGGATGCGACCTTGGGCCTCACCCCCACCCTGAGTTTTGTGATCCTGGACGCCGTGGACGATAAGGTCCCAACGGTCACCGTTACCTCGCCCAAGAACAATGCCGCAGTGGCGGAAACAGATGATAATGACGTGCTGATCACTGGCACGGCCAAGGATGACAAGGGCATTCACAGCATTGTGATCCAGATCAATGGCGGCCCGCTCAGCGAAGTGCCCGTGGTTTCCACCGATATCAAAAATGGCACCTGGTCCATTCTCATGCCTGCGGTGGCTGGGATCAATACCCTCACTCTCTACAGCCAAGATGATTTGGGCAATCCCTCCAAGACCCTGGTCAGCAGGTTCAACTACCAGGTGCTCCGACCACTGATAGTGAATGTCAGCGGACCTGCCGACTCCGGCACTGTGACCCAGGGGTTCATGCCCGCTTCAGACCGTTTGCTCGGTGTCTCCTACAAGATCAGTGCCACGGCTAAAGCAGGTTTTGTCTTTAGCGGCTGGACGGCCAACAGCTTTGCCGGCACGGGTGTGACGGATGCAGCCAAGGAACTGCCCGCGCTCACCTTCATCATGCAGCCGGGTTTGGTATTGACGGCCAATTTCATCGCCAATCCCTTCACGGCTGAAATTGCAGGCAGTTACAACGGTCTCGTCAAGCCAGATGACACGGCTCCAGAGATCAATGCAACGGTAGGTCTGCTGACCGCATCTGTGACGACGAAGGGTAGCTTCAGCGGCAAGCTGAAGTTGGATGGGGCCACGCACTCAGTCTCCGGTGTTTTGACTTCCGAAGGTGAATCCCGATTTGGCAAAACAAGGACACCCTCCCTCACCATCAAAAGGAAGGGCAAGTCTGACCTGCTAGTTTCACTCAGTCTCGATCTTGAAGACGGCGTGATGAACGGCCAAGTCATGCAGACTTTGCCCGGAGAGGTGAGTGCTGTTTCGAGCTTTGCTGCAACACGGGCGCATTACAGCAGCAAGGCGAAAGTGCCTGAAAATCTCGCCGGGACGAAAGGGCAGCGCTACAACGTCGCTGTTTATTCGTTGTCGTTCTTAAACCCGTCTCTGGATACCTCGGAGTATCCACAAGGTACAGGGACCTTATACATGAAAGTCAGCCCGACTGGAGTGGTAAGCTACAGCGGCAAGCTGGCTGATAATACGGCTGTCACAGGGTCGGCGCCTTTGTCGGAGACGGATCAGTTTCCGCTCTTTGTCCAGCTTTACAAACTCGCGGGCAGCTTCTCAGGGAATGTGCTTTTTAACCTCAGTGATGCGGACTCAGATCTCAACGGTTCCGAGCTGACGTGGTATCGTCCCGCTCAACCTGCGTCCCAGTATTATCCAGATGGCTGGACGGAGAGCTTTAACTTCTTTCTGGCCGGGGCCAGGTATCAGATTCCTGAGAATTCCAGTGTGATTACCGGCCTGGGGGCTGTGGACGAAAATGGCAATGCTTCCCTCATTTTTGAGGGCGGACTCATCACTGGAGGCATCATTGAAAAGACTCTCAATGTGTCGGCTGACAACGTGATCACCAAACTGGATCCTTTGGACAAGTCCTTTACGATCAAGCTGAACAAGAGCACCGGGGATGTCACGGGCACCTTCACCCACAATGATGGCAAGATTGTGAAGTATCAGGCGACGGTCCTGCAGAAAGGGGGGGCAGCCGGCGTGGTTGGCTTCTTCCTCTCACCTCCCACCAAGCCCCTCGATTTTGCCGGAGAGAGCGGCTATGTGTCGCTGTTTCCTAATGGAGAGGGGTGAGCTTACCTTGGCACCACGGCCAGATAATTTCTCACTGTGCTCCAGCCGGGTCGGCTGATTTCTTGTCCATCCGAATGGCGCACATAAAGGGCGGTGGAGCGACCGCCGTCCAGGTTCAGGGCGCGCCGGACCTGGATGCCAGGAAGCACATCAGCGCTGGTCAGCAGTTCACCCAGACCCGCCAGGGAGGTGGAGCGCACGGTGCCGATGGCCCAGGTGCGCCCGCCATCGCTGGCGATGAAGGTGCGCACGGCGTTCTTCGTGCGGTTCAGGGTGGGCAGTGGCTGGCCGGCATCGACTAGACGTGGACCGGCCTGGAGCATCTGGGTGACACCGCTTTCTCCCAAGAATTCATGATTCCAGACGAGATAAGGCTCTTGACCGATCATCACGACGGAACCTGAAACGAGGCTGGTTTTGGCAAACTGACCTGTTTTCCGGCCATCGGAGATCATGAGGCCAAGCGTGGAAAAGTCCGGGTGGAAGAAGCCGCCATTCACACCTGCGAGCGCGCCGGTTTTGCGCATCAAGGAGGTGATGATCCCACCACCGGCCTGGGACGAAGGTTGATCCAAGACGCGAAGCGCACAGCGCTGACTGTCAAAGACGATCACACTGATGTCTGCGGACTCTGTGGCGCAGCGGGCGGTGAATTCGTGGAAGGTGGCCCCTGCGGTCAGAGATTCTTCTCGAACCGAGGAACTGCGTTGCCAAACGGAATGAACCGAGGGTGCGGCAGATGCTGCCGATGGGTAAGCCGGTGCTGCCGGATAAGCAGGAGCCTGCTGAGGCACCGCCGTGCTTTCGGTTTGCGGATAGGCCGCCGGGGGTGAAAGGCGCACGCATTGGGTCAGCAACAGCGAGGCGGTGGGGATGATCAGAAGAGCTTTCATCTTTAGGCGACGGGATTGCTTTTGAGCCATGTTTGCAGCGCCTCCATGGCCCGTGCCCGGTGACTGAGCTTGTTTTTGACCTCCGCAGGCAGCACACCAAAGCTCTTGTCATAACCCTGTGGGATGAACATCGAGTCATAACCGAACCCGCCCTGGCCTTGCTCGATCACACTCACCCAGCCCTCAATGGTTCCATGAGCCACATGCAGGACTTTTTTATTTTTCACCAGGGCCAGGCAGCAGTGGAAGCGCGCCTCGAAGAACTGGCCCGGATTTTGGGCGATGTAGCGCAGTCGGCTTTTCAGTTCCTCACGGTTGTCTTTGTCTGTGGCACCTGGCCCGGCGAAGCGGGCGGAATAGACGCCCGGGGCTCCCTTGAGCGCATCCACTTCCAGGCCTGAATCATCGGCCAGGACGAGGAGCTCCGGCTGGACCGCACCGGCCCCTTTGGCTTTGATGACGGCGTTTTCTTCAAAAGTGATGCCGGTTTCCTCGGGCAAAGTGAGGCCAGGGTGACTACGGAGATCCTCGACCTGCCAGTCCGCCCCAAGCATGGCGGCGATTTCCTGGGTTTTGTGCGTGTTGGAGGTGGCGAGTAAAAGACGGGGCATGAGATGGCACATTCTTTAAACGAACATCTCGGCGAGGGCAACCAGCCCCCGACAGGTCTGGATTTTCCTTTGACCCCACTCCCCCGCACGGCTAAAACGGGCATCCCTTTTACCACTCATGGCCGTTTCCGACCGTCAACACACGCTGGCCAAACCGGCCTCCATCACCGGCACCTCACTCCATACAGGTGAGCAAGTCACTCTCACACTGCAACCTGCGCCAGAGAACTTCGGTTTCAAATTCCGGCGCATGGACCTGGAGGATAAGCCCTTCATTCCCGCCTTGGTCGAGAAGGTGCAAAAGGTGGAGCGTGCCACGACCATCGCTGAAGGCGGGGTCAATGTGCATACCGTGGAGCATGTGATCAGCGCCCTGGCAGGCATGGGTGTGGACAATGCCATCATCGAAATGGATGCGAATGAGCCACCGATTGTGGACGGTAGCTCGCTGCCTTTTGTGGAGCTGATCAAAAAGGCCGGTTTGCAGGAGCAGTCGGAACCGCGCAAGGTCTTTGAGATCCGCGAGCCTATCTACCAAGAGACCCGCGATGGCACCATCATCACCATCGTGCCGGACAAAAAGTTCCGCGTGAGCTGCACCAATGTCGGCCCTGAGGGGCGCTTCACGCAATACATCTCCCTGGAAATCACGCCTGAAATCTATGAGAAGGAAATCGCCCCGGCGCGTACCTTCGTTTATTATGAAGACATCGCTCCGCTGATGGAAAAAGGTTTGATCAAAGGCGGCACGCTGGAGGCCGCCGTCGTGGTGCGCGGGGAGACGCTGCTGTCCAAGCAGCCACTGCGGTTTAACAATGAGTTTGTTCGCCACAAGATCCTCGACATCATTGGCGATCTGATGCTCTCCGGCAAACGCGTCACCGGTCATGTGATCGCGGTGCGTCCAGGGCATGGCCCGAATACGGAGATGGCCCGCGCCATCGTCTCCCAATACAATGCCATGCGCGCCATGGTGCCACCGGCGGTGAACATCCCGAGCGGAGAGGCCGTGCTGGACATCAACGAAGTGATGAACATTCTGCCGCATCGCTATCCCTTCCTACTGGTGGACCGCATCATTGGATTCGAAGGCGAAACGAAGTGCCGGGGTATCAAGAACGTCACCATCAACGAGCAGTTCTTCCAGGGGCACTTCCCGGGTCATCCGATCATGCCGGGTGTCTTGCAGCTCGAAGCCATGGCGCAGGTCGCCAGTATCGTGCTGTTGAGAATGCCCAGCCATCAGGGCAAGATCGGTTACTTCCTCAGTGCCAATAACGTGAAGTGGCGCAAGCCGGTCGTGCCGGGTGACACCCTCGTCATTGAGACGGAGATCACCAAGGCCAAGCGCAGCATCGCCCAGGCGGTCGGTCGCTGTTTGGTCAACGGTCAGGTCGTCTCTGAGGCGGAACTGATGTTCAATGTGGTGGATCGCTGATCCTTGGCTTCATTCATTTTTCCAATCGTCCCTCCCGTGATTCACCCCACCGCCATCATCGATCCCACGGCCATAGTCGGCACGGATGTCACCATCGGCCCTTACTGCATCATCGGTGCGGGCGTTGAAATCGGAGACGGGTGCTGGCTACAGCATCATGTGACGGTCATGGGGCCGACGAAGATCGGCAAGAATAACCGTTTCTTTGCTTACGGCTCCATTGGCCAGCAGACGCAGGATCTGAAATACAGCGCCGAGCCGACTTATCTGGAAATCGGGGACAACAACACCTTTCGCGAGTTTTGCTCCGTTCACCGTGCGACGACGACGGGTGAAAAGACGATCATCGGCAGTCATAACAATTTCCTGTCTTACGTCCACATTGCCCATGACTGCATGGTCGGAAATCATGTGATCTTCTCCAACAACGGCACCCTGGCCGGTCATGTGGTGGTGGATGATCATGTGATCTTGGGTGGCCTCAGCGCCGTGCATCAGTTCTGCCGCATCGGCACCCGCAGCATCATCGGCGGTTGTGCCAAGGTGGTGCAGGACGTGCCGCCTTTCAGCACGGCAGATGGCAATCCAGCCCGTGCCCGTGGCCTGAATATCGTCGGCCTTCAGCGGGCCGGTTTCACGCGTGATCAGATGCGTGCGATCCGGGTAGCCTTTCGCAAAGTCTATCGCAGCGGTTTAAACAATGCCCAGGCTGTGGAGGAATTGCGCAGCGGTTCACTCAGTGCAGAGGCCGCCCTCTTCACGGACTTTGTCGCCACCACCAAGCGCGGGATTATCCCCGGCAGCAAAGCGGGTGTGGAGGATGGGGAGGATTGACCTTTGAGGGGCCTGCCTGAGGGCTCAGGCGGATTTGTCCATCAGACCATGCTGGATGCAGTATTGCACCAGCTCTGGCAGCGATTTGACCCGCAGTTTTTCCATCAAACGCACCCGGTAGGTGCTGACGGTTTTGCTGCTCAGGTTCAGGTCGGAGGCAATCTCTTTGATGGCATCGCCATTGATGAGTTTGCGCAGCACTTGGAACTCTCGTTCGGAGAGGGTTGTGTGCGGCTGCTCCTGATAATCGGAGCGGACGAACGCGGCCAGATTTTGGGCGAGATTGGGACTGATGTAATTTTGGCCGATGAGGATCTCTTTGATCGCCTTGAGAAACTCACCTGTGCCTGCGGTTTTGCAGACGTAACCTGCGGCTCCCGCTTTAAAGGCACGGACGCCATAGACAGATTCGTCGTGACCACTGCAGACAAGGACGGATGGAGAATTTGGCCGTTCTTTAAGTTCCATCAAAAAGTCCAGACCATTGCGGCCCGGAATGGTGACGTCCAGGATCACCACATCCCAAGATTGGGCGACCATTTTGTCATGGGCTTCCTGATAATTTCCTGCTTCGCCAAATTCAAAGTCGCCCAGCGTCATCATGGCGTGTTTGTAGGCATCACGCATGAGCTGGTGGTCATCCACGATCAAAACTCTCTTCATCCTTGCGATTTATGCGAATTTTAATGCGAAATACAGCATTAATCCATTTTGCAGAAATATTCACTCATTATTCATGTCTGAGGGCCTCCACAGGATTCATCTGCGCGGCGCGGCGGGCCGGGTAGATTCCGAAGGCGATACCGGTGAAAACGGAGATCAGGAAAGCCAGGGCAGGGGACCAGATTTTCACCACGGTCGTGATGCCTGCAAAATGCTCGACTGCGATGGGGATGGAAACCCCGAGGATGACTCCCATCACACCGCCGGCTCCTGAGAGCAGCACGGTCTCCACCAAGAACTGAACCACGATGTCCGCCTGCCGGGCACCCATGGCCCGGCGGATGCCGATCTCGCGGGTGCGCTCCGTCACACTGGCCAGCATGATGTTCATGATGCCGATGCCGCCCACCAGCAGGGAGATGGCGGCGATGCTGCCCAGCACGATGCTAAAGATCTGCTTCGTGCGCTCCGCCTGCCGCAGCAACTCCACCGGGACGATGATGCGCCAGTCTTCCTTTTTGTGATTTTTGCCCAGCAGATGACGGATGGCATTGGCCCGGCTTTCCACCTGATTGACATCATTGACGCGCACGATGGCTTCATGAAACTCCACCTTCTCAGCCTCAAAGCCGCCGCTGCGCATGCGAAAGAAGGTTTCGCCATACTGGTCCATCAGGGTGGAAAAGGGGATCATCATCTGCGCGCTGCCGACGTTACTGCCTGCGCTGCTGCCGCCTTCGCCGCCCACTCGCTGCCCCTCATCCTCCATGATGCCGAGGATCTTGTAGTAGTAGCCTTTGACCCGGATGGATTTGCCTGTGGGAGTGGAGAGTGGAAACAGCTTGGATGCAGCCGTTTGATTGAGCACGCAGACAGGCAGCTTCTCGTTCATCTCCAGATCGGTGAAAAAGCGGCCTTGGATGACGTTGCGATTGCGCATTTCCGGGTAAACCGGCAGCACGCCCAGGATTTGCCCGTCCACGCTGCGGTCCAGGTTCCAGATGTTTTCGCTGAGGATACGGCTCGGCACCACCACACTCACGCCGGGCACGGTCTGGCGGATCTGCTGCATGTCCCGTGTGGTTAGGCCATATTCCAGGACCATGCTGCGGGCCTCGGCCGAGGAACCCTGGCCGTCCGGCGGTTTCACACTTTCCAGGATGATGTTCTGACTGCCCAGGCGGCGGATCTGCTCCTGCGCCTCATGGCTCGCCCCTTCGCCGATCGCTAGCATCGCCACGACGGAGGCGACGCCGAAAATCACGCCGAGGGCCGTGAGAAAGGAGCGCAGCTTGTTTAGCCAGATGCTCTTCATCCCCAGTGAAACAGTGCGCCACAGATGCTGAGGCGAGGCGACGAGGCGGAGGATGGGATGACGGGCTAGCAATGACATCGAGCAAAAACGGGGGCTTACTACCACGTTCCGAAAAGGGCCGTTCCTTCAAACGATAACCGATGGGGATCACGCACCGCCTTCCCCGATGATTCAGCGAAAATCGCGGTTCGGCACACAAAAACAGAGAACGGTGCCGTTAAGCGCCTGGAAACCGGACACTCAACCCCATGGACACCTCGCTGAATGCCTGGAAATACTGCTTCGAGCAAGTCGCGCCGAAGCTGTTGCTTTATGCGGTTCAGCTTTGCCCCAGTCGTGCGGATGCCGAGGATGTCGTGCAGATGGCTTTTGTGCGCTGGTGGCGGCGCTTTCCGGAGGGGAATGAGGAGCACATCCCGCTGCTTTATGCCGCCGTGCGCACCATTGCTCTGGATCAACGTCGCAGCGATACCCGCCGCAGTCGGCGCGAGGCCGCTTCCGAGGTGGCCTTGTCCATGGGGGATGCGCCTGTTTTTGATCCCAGCCCCGAGCAAAAAGAAACGGCCCTGATCGTCCAAGAGGCCCTGCAAACGCTGCCGGAGGATCAGCGTGAAGTTGTGACGCTGAAGCTTTGGGGGGGACTGACTTTTGCCGAGATCGCCGCCACCACAGGTGAGTCCATCAATACCGTTTCAGGCCGTTACCGTTACGCGCTCCAGGCCCTGCAAAAGCGCCTCGCGGCCCGCCGCGATGACTTGGTGATCGCGGCCCCGTCACCCCCTGTCACCAATGTTTTCCCTTTTCATCCTGCCAAGGAGGCCATGCTATGAATGAACACGACCTTGAAACCTTGCTCGCAGGCTTGCAGCCACGCGGGCCTTCCAGCGCGCTGAACCAACGGGTGGAGCACGAGCTGGAGCTGGATCGCCATTGGATGCATGCGCCGTTGCCGCGACGGCAGCGTTTATGGACTCCTGTCTTTTGGTCTTCCCTGGGCGCGGCGGCGGCTGTTCTTGTGATGAGTCTGCTGCCTGCCAACCCGACGGTGGGAACATCCACAGAGATCGCTTCCATTCCTTCCCCCACCGTGCTGCCGGTCAGCACCATCCGTGAGGTCGTCGATGCCCAAAATGAAGGCATTCAATACAATGCGGATTCCCGGCTGCCTGAGCAGCATGTCAAGCTGATGACCCTGGAGCGCCATGCCTGGATCGACCCTCGCGACGGTGCCCACATCACGCTGGAGATGCCGCGTGAGGACAGCGTGATCCTGCCTGTGAATTTTCAATGAACTGAACCCCAACCACCATGAAACCCACCCCCACTGCACTGATCCTCATGACCGGACTGCTGGCACTGATCCACAGTCCCCTCCGCGCCCAGGAGGCCACCCCCGCGCCTCCGGCGGAATCTGCCCCGAAACCGGCAGATGCCCCTCCTCCGTCATCACGCCGACCCCAGGCCCCCGAGGGCGAGCCGATGCGCGGTTCCCGGTCAATGGATGAAAAGCCCACCTCATTCATCGGCGTCTTGACCGGCAACGTGCCGCGTGAACTGCGCACACACTTTGGTCTGGCGGACGGGTTTGGCCTGCTCGTGCAGGAGGTCATGCCGGATAGCCCCGCGCAGGCTGCAGGTATCAAGGTGGATGACATTCTCATCCGTTTTGAAGACCAGAAGCTGGTGAATATGGAGCAACTTCAGACCCTCGTCCGCAGCAAGAAAAAGGATGAGTCGGTTTCCTTGACCCTGATCTCACAAGGTGTGGAAAAGCAACTCACAGTTAAAATCGGTGAGCGCCTCATGCCTGCACAGCAGGACGAGCCACGCCGTGGAGGTGGTTTTTTTCAGCCCTTTGACGGTTCCTTCGGAGGGCGTCGTGGCGGGCCGGACATGATGGGTGAGATGCGCGAATCCCTGGAGCGTTATCAGAAACAGCTCAATGAATATCAGGAGCGCATGCGTGAGTGGAATCGCCAGGGCAGCCAAGGCATCCTGCCTCAGGGACCTGCCTGGACGGGCCCAGGGCATCGCGACAGCGGTCGCCGGGATGAGCCGAAGTCTCGTGAGGGAGATCGAGGATCATCGCGTGGTCCGCGGGATGGGGAGCATCATGTGGAGCGCCGTGAATACCGCGAGACAGCGAATGTCACCCGCAGTGATGACAGCGGCATCTACAGTCTGCGCCGCGAAGGTGAACGCACTCTTTTCACGGCCAAGCCCAAGGATGGAGCGGAGCAAAGCTGGAATTTAAACAACGAGGAAGAGCGCCGAGCCATTCCCGAGCCGATGCGCGAAAAGCTGCGTCTGCTGGAGGAAATACGTGGCGCTGACAAGGCATCATCAGACAGCCCCCGTCGCCCCGATTCGAGAGACGGGCAGGGGCGTCCCCCTTCGGACCCCCCGAAGCGTGAGGGCGGCATCTGAGCAATCCCTTTTTATCCAAGGCATGAGGTAAACCGCCTCATGCCTTTTTTTCTATGCAAGACTGTTTGCGCCAAGCGGCACTTTGATGCGTAACTCTGACGCATCATCGCTGTCTATGGACCTCTCCAGTCAAACTAACGCCTCTTTTCATCTGCCGGAAACCATGCCGGTCATGGTGCTGGGGGATTGTTATTTGTTCCCGGGTTGTGTTCTGCCTCTGTATATTTTTGAGGAAAGGTATCGCCTGATGTTGGCTCATGCGTTGCAAACGAACCGCATGTTCTGCATAGGGACTCGCACTCAGGGCATCGACAACCAGGGAGAGATCGTGACGGTCAGCACAGCGGGACTTATCCGGGCTTGTAAGAAACAGGAAGACGGCACCTCTCATGTCATGCTTCAGGGAGTGAGACGCATCCGGCTCACGGGTTGGCAACAAGAAAAGCCCTTTGTCCTGGCCAAGATCGAACCCATGGACACCGTGATCGAAACGGAGCGCGAATACTTGGATGAGCTGAAGCAACGTTGCATGGATTTGCTGCCTGACGCCGCCGCCAGCTCAGGGGATGCGATGCGCAGTCTCCGCATGACGCTGGACCAAATCCAGTGCCCGGAAATCGTCTGTGACATTCTCTCGTATCATTTCGTGCGCAATGCCTCTGCTCAGCGCAGCCTTTTGGTCGAGCCTGTTCTGGAAAGACGCTATGACAGATTGATCTCCGAGTTGGAACGCTCGCAGGAAGATTGAGGCTCGGTGGACTGGCTATTCCGGGGTTGAACCTGAAGAATCGCAAGGGACGACTTCTGCTCGCAAACAGCCGGGATCTCACCATCATGGCAGCGCTTTATGAAAATCGTCCTGCTCGATGCCTACACAGCCAATCCCGGAGATGTCTCCTGGGCTCCTTTGCAAGCCATTGCCGAATGCGTCATCCATGACCGCACCCCGGTGGCGGAAACAGTGGCCCGTTGTGCCGGTGCCGAGGTGATCATTACCAATAAGGCCCCGATCACGCGGGAGATGATCGCGGCGTTGCCCGAGCTGAAATACATCGGTGTGACCGCGACAGGTTACAACATCGTGGATGTCGCGGCGGCGAAAGAGCGGGGCATCGTGGTCACCAATGTTCCTGGATACAGCTCGCCTGCCGTGGCCCAACTCGTCTTTGCCCTGCTTTTGGAACTGACCAATCACGTGGGTCATCATGCCCAGACCGTGCGTGATGGCCGGTGGGTTGCCTGCCCGGATTTTTGCTACTGGGACCACCCCATCATCGAGCTGAACGGACGCACTCTCGGCATCATTGGTTATGGCGATATCGGTGCCGCAGTGGGGCGCATTGCCGTGGCCTTTGGCATGAAAGTCCTGGCGAGCAAGCGCGACTGGAAAACCACTCCCCCTGAGGGAGTGACCCCGGCCGGGATCGACGAAGTGTTTGCGCAGAGTGATGCCATCTCCCTGCATTGCCCGCTGACCGATGCGACCAAGCATCTGGTGAATGAGCGCAGTTTGGGTCTCATGAAATCCGGTGCATTCCTTTTAAATACCGGTCGCGGTCCCTTGATGGATGAGGCGGCTTTGGCCCACGCCCTGAACACCGGTCGTATTGCCGGTGCTGGGTTGGATGTCTTATCGGTGGAGCCCCCCAAGGCGGACAATCCGCTGCTGACAGCCAACAATTGCCTCATCACGCCTCATATTGGCTGGGCCAGTCGGGAGGCAAGAACCCGCCTCATCGCCGCCACGGCAGACAACCTGCGCGCCTTTTTAGACGGGCAGGCTGCCAATCGGGTGTGAGACCGAACTCAGACCATTTCTGGAACGACGAAGCCCTCCCGATACTCCCGGTTTAACAACGCGAGGGCTTCGGGGGTGGCGGAGTCGCCGATGAAGGTTTCCTTTTCCGCATCGATCTCCAGGATCGGTCCAACGCGCACATCGCCGGGCTTGAGGGTGACTTCATTGGCGGTGAGGTGGGCGGGCAGGTCCTCGATGACCTCCTGCCAGGGCTGGAAATCTTTGAGACGGGATTTGGCCAGATCCAGGTCCCCGGCCTGACCGAGACGCCAGGAGATGTTGCCCAGATGGCACCAGGCGCTGGAGAAATGAATCTGCTCGATCTCCGCCTTCAGGTCGTTGCTTTTCCGGCTGCGCACGGCGGCGATGAAATTGGCCGCGTGGGTGGCCCCGCCATCGCCTTTGAATTTCTGGATGACCTTGCCGGAAGGGTCGTGCGCGGAACCGCCGCCACGGCCTCCGGCATAATAACCGCCTTCACATTCGATGATGAGGAAGGCGCTGGACCGGCGGCGGCGATACACGTCCTGGGCCTTCATGCCTTTTTGACGTGGCAGATTGTGCACGTCCATGATCACGGGCACGACCCCGGTATCGTAATAGAGAAAGTGGGTGTTCGGCGTTTCTCCCGCATCGTCCCATCCATAACGCCCACCGCCTGCGAGCACGCGCTTCGGCAGGGCGATCTTGTCACGGAAGACGACATTGCGCAGGTCATCCAGGATGTGCGGTCCCCAGTTGCCCAGTTCGCCATTGCCGGTGTTCCAGTTCCAATGCCAGTCATAGTGAAGGCGCGGGCGGTGCAGCGGCACATCCTGGGCCGGGCCTAACCAAAGATTGTAATCCACGCTGGCCTGTGGTTTCAACGGAGCGTCTTGTTTGCCGATGCTTTCGCGCATGCCGTAGTGGTTGCAGCGCACATACTTCATCTTGCCCAGCGCACCACTGTCCAGGTAGGCCTTCAGTTCATCATGAAAAGGGTCGCTGCGCTGCTGGGTGCCACCCTGGACGATACGGTTGTATTTGCGTGCGGCTTCCACCAGCTTGCGGCCTTCCCAGATGTTGTGGGAGACGGGTTTTTCCACATACACGTCCTTGCCCGCCTGGCAGGCCCAGATGGAGGCTAGCACGTGCCAGTGATTGCCCGTGGAGACGATGACGGCGTCGATGCTCTTGTCATCCATGACATGGCGCAGATCCTGGGTGGTCTTGGCATTGGGAAAGGCCTGCTTGGCCTTGTCCAGCGCCTGCGTATCGGGGTCGCACAGGTAGGCGATCTCCACCCCCGGCACCTTGGCCATGCGCTTGGCATTGCCCGTGCCCTGTCCGCCGAGACCGATGGCCGCGACACGCACAGTTTCATTCGCCCCCAAGACACGGGAGGCGGATAAGGCGGTGGCGGCGAGGGCGGTGTGACGGAGAAAGGAACGACGGCTCGTGTAAAGGGTTTGGTGATTCATGAGGCTTCTTTTATTAAACGCCGCCGAGGGCCACAATATAAAAAACCCGCCCCCAAAATCTTGTCGCAGGGTTGCCGAAGTGGATGGATCAAGAGTGTGGATTACAGCCGTTTCACCTGGAAGCTGTAGGAACCGAAGGGTTTTTCCGCGTCGGAAAACCCGCCATTTCAGTTAGAAGATGGGTGCCCCAATCGATCACGAAGTTTCTTTTCGATCTCAACCACAATGAAGGCCATGACGGCTATTCCGGCAATACGCAACCAGACTGCAGCGTCAATTGGGGCGGTTTGAAGAAGCTGGTTTAAAACAGAGGTGTATGTGAAAAGGAACTGAAGTAGGCAGGTCAGGCCGATGCCGAGCCAGAGGCGTGGGTTGCTAAACCAGCCGATGCTGAAGATGCTGCGACGCAGGCTGCGGCAATTGATGAGATAGGCGGCGGCGATGGCAACGACAGAGTTCACCACGGCGGTGCGCATTTGCGCTATGTTGGCACCGTTATTTTGCTCAAAAAAGAAGACCGTGTATGCGCCTCCGAGCATGATGAGGGATACGAGGCTTGTGCGCATGATCATGGCAAAGTCAAAGATCGGATGCTTTTGATCGCGTGGTGGCCTGCTCATGATGTCAGTTTCCGGCGGCTCAAAGACAAGCATGAGACCAAGGAAGATGGCCGTGGTGAGATTCACCCATAGCAAATGCACGGGCAGTAAAGGCAGTGTCAAACCAAGCAGGACGCTGGTGAGCAGGATCAAGGCAAAGCCGATGCTCACAGGCAGGGTCCAAACAATGAATTTGATGAGGTTGTCATAAACGCTGCGCCCTTCCTCGACGGCAGCGGCGATGGTGGCGAAGTTGTCATCTGTGAGCACCATGCTGGCGGCACCTTTGGCTACATCCGTGCCTGTGATACCCATGGCGATGCCAATGTTCGCTTGCTTCAGGGCGGGGCCGTCGTTCACTCCATCTCCGGTCATGGCGAGGATGTGACCGAGCGATTGAAGAGCGCGGACTAAACGCAGTTTTTGTTCAGGAGCCACGCGGGCAAAAACGGCGGTGCGCCCGGCGATGGTTGGCAGGTCTTCGTCACTAATCTGAGCAAGTTCCCGGCCGCTGATGGCAGGCATGGAATCAGCGCCTTTAATGCCAATTTGTTTGGCAATAGCCTGCGCGGTGATGGCGTGGTCTCCAGTAATCATTTTGACGGAAATTCCGGCATTCTGACACTTTTCCACGGCGGTTATGGCTTCCTCGCGCGGCGGGTCGATCATGCCTTGAAGTCCAAGAAAAGTCAGCCCCTCATTCACATGATGGTGCACGAAGTCTCCCTCAACGTGCGAGCCGTCGCGACGGGCAAAGGCTATGACCCGTAAGCCGGCAGTTCCCATTTTATGAGCGGCAAAGCGGATGGATTCGGGCTCCAGTGCGACTACCTCGCCGGATGCATCGAGGCTATGGCTGCAATGATCGAGCAGCTTTTCCAATGCACCGGCTTTATAGATTCGGCGACCCTGAACGTGATCATGCAGGGTGGCACGGTACATGACGTCACTCTCAAAGGGAATCATGTCCACCCGTGGCGAGGCAGCGTGCATGGAGGCATGGCGTAGCCCTGCTTTTTCAGCGGCGACAAGCAAAGCGCCCTCAGTGGGATCTCCCGCGATGCTCCAGACGCCGTCCTTTTCCACGATGGCCGAGTCATTGCAAAGCATCCCCGCTAGAAGGCATTCATGTAATGCGGGTTTATCTTCAGCGGCGATCTTTTCACCTTTATCGTTTTCGATTTCGCCTTTCGGTTCGTAACCGGTGCCGGTGACGCTAAAGGTCTCGCCCCCCGCGTGGATGCATTGCACGGTCATCTTGTTTTGCGTGAGCGTGCCTGTTTTGTCAGAGCAAATGATGGTCGTGCAGCCCAGTGTCTCCACGGCGGGTAGCTTTCGTATGATGGCACGGCGGCGTGCCATGCGGCTGACCCCGATGGCAAGCACGATGGTAATTGCGGCCGGTAGCCCTTCAGGAATTACACCGACGGCAAGTGCAACGCTGGTCATGAGCATCTCGACGGCGCTGCCCCCACGCACTGACACGCCATAAACAAACAAAGCTGCCGCGAGAGCAAGGATGATCCATAGCAGCATACCGCTGAAGCGGGCGATTTTCCGTGTGAGGGGTGTGGTGAGATCGACAGTCTCTGCGATCAAAAAGGCTAATCGCCCGGACTCCGTGCGTTCACCGGTGGCCCAAACAACACCGACGCCGCTGCCCGCCGTGACCAAAGATCCTAAATACGCCATGTTGACGCGATCTCCCAGCACGGTGTCTGAATCCAGCGGGTCAGGGCGCTTGAAGGCAGGGACTGATTCGCCGGTCAGGGATGATTCGTCGATTTGCAGGTTCTTTGTTTCGAGTAATCGAATATCGGCCGGCACGCGGTCTCCAGCAGAGAGAATGACAATATCGCCGGGGACGATCTGGGTGCTATTGACACGGCTTATTTGACCGTCTCGCCGCAACACCGCTTCAGTGACGACCATTTTCATAAGCGCCTCCAGCACTTGCTCCGCCTTTGACTCCTGAAGGAAGCCGACGAGGGCATTGAGCACGACAACTGCGATGATGACGGAGGCATCCACCCATTCGCCAAGAAATCCCGTCACCAATGCCGCGCCTATGAGCACAAGCACAAGCGGTGCGGTGAACTGTCGCATCAGTCGTAACCAAGCGGGCGTGCCGCCGCGCACCTTCATAAGATTGTCGCCATAACGCCGCCGTCTCTCCTGGGCTTCTTGGGTCGTCAGCCCCTTGTCAACAGCTGTGTTTGTGAGACGCAGCGCCTCACCGGTAGAAAGTGAGTGTGCGGGAGTGGTCATGAAGGGATGAAAAACATTTGGTTTGTCATGTATCGGACGAATGATGAATTCGTTTTGGCGCAAATCATCTGGCAGACCGCTGAAATGAAGAGGCTAAGCCCGCTGACAGTCGATCAGCCAATTACTGAGATATGATGCGCGAGTCTGCTCATTGTCTGTTTTGGTTTCACAAGGAACTGTAATTTTATGCAGCCCGTCCGTAAAAATCCTCAACAAGACCAAACCCACCAGTAAGTCCCCGGTCGCTTCGGGAGTGCTAATCGTTGGCTTACCCATAGGCTTGTTGGGGCGGGCGGGCTGCTCCGATACCCTGCTCAATAGAAGATCGACGTCGAAAAGTTGCAGCCTAGAATGAAGTAAACTGCGAAATGGCGTAGTCAGACATGATCAAGAAAAAGCCCAGCGATAAAAACACCCTGATGACGCCGCGTCGCAAGATTGACGCGGCGACTCGGGGCATGGATATGCACTTTCGCCTGCTTCTGGAAAATTTAGGGGACGTCCTATGGTTTGGAGAACTCGAGCCTCGCCATTTCGAATATGTGAGCCCTTCGTTTGAACAAATTTGGGGTATCTCCACAGAGGAGCTGTATAAAAATCCCTCGCTCTGGGAGGATTTCATTCATGCTGAAGATCGCCCTAGGGTTCGCCATGCGATGCAGCAGTGGTTCAACGGTGAGATGAATCACTGCCGACTCGAGTATCGTGTCGTCAACTCTCGTGGCGAGACACACTGGCTGGCTGATCATGGTAGCGTCATTGGACGCAAAGACGGTCGGCCTTGCAAGATCGCTGGCATTGTCCGTGACATAACGTCAAGTAAGACTGACGATGTCATTCCTGCAAGGTTGGCGGCAGTGGTTGAATCCTCGGATGATGCCATCATCACGCTTGATCTCGCCAGTCTTATCCAGACATGGAACGAGGGTGCGGAACGCATCTTCGGCTATAAAAAGCAGGAGGTTCTGGGGCGTCATGTGGCCTTCCTCCGCCCGCCCGAGTCGGCAGATGATGAGGCCGTATTTCTCGATCACATTCGTTGTGGAAAACGAATCCATCATTATGAAACGAGAAGGCAGTGTAAAGACGGTCGGATCATCGACATTTCTCTCACGCTTTCTCCCTTGCGGGATAACACAGGGCAGATCATTGGCTTCTCGAAAATTTCCCGTGATATCACAGAGCGTAAGCTGGCCACACAGCGCTTCCATGACCTGCTTGAGGCCGCGCCGGATGCCCTCATCATCTCTGACCGCAGCGGCCGCATCCATATGGTGAATGCGCAGGCACTTCGACTTTTTGGCTTTACGCGCGAACAACTTATCGGGCAATCGGTGGGAAAGCTAATCGCCAAAGGCAAGCGCCAGAGCCACACAACGCTTCGCAAAGATTTTTTGGCAAATCCCCTCAAACGCGAGCAGTTTCGCGGACTGGAGTTCCCCGGATTACGAAGTGACGGAAGTGAATTCGCCATGGAGATCAATCTCAGTCAAATCCAGACCGCCGCTGACAGCTACATCATCAGTGACATTATCGACATCACCAAGCGCAAGCAAGCCGAACAAGCTATCCGCGAGCTCAATGCCGAGCTGGAAATGCGTGTTGAGCAGCGAACCGCCGAACTGAGCCGGGTAAACGAAGAATTGCGCACCCAGATTGCAATGAGGCTTCGACTTGAGGAAGAAATCCTTCGGATCAGTGAACACGAGCAGCGTCGCATCGGGCAAGATTTGCATGACGACCTCGGCCAGCAACTCGCGGGTGCATGGATGATGAGCGGTGTCTTGGAACGCAACTTGAGGCACGGCGGCACCCCGGGTGCTGAGGCTGCGGCGGGCATCTCTGGTCTGTTGGAAAAGGCACTCGCTCAGACGCGCAACCTCGCACGTGGGTTGCATCCGGTATCGCCCGCCGATGGTGGTTTGATGGTGGCCCTAGAGGAGTTAGCCGGGCGAACTTCGGCAATGTTTGGCATCCGCTGCCAGTGGGAATGTCTCATGCCCGTTCTGGTCGAGGATCAAACAGTCGCTACTCATCTCTACCGCATCGCACAGGAAGCCGTGAGCAATGCTGTCAAACATGGTCGGGCAAAGCGTGTGGTGATACAACTCAGTGCCACGCCTGACAGTATCACATTGAGTGTGCTTGATGATGGCTCTGGCTTCACTGAACCAACTGCCGATCACAAGGGGATGGGACTGCGTATCATGCGTTATCGGGCGGATATGATCCAGGCTGCACTCATCATCCGGCCAGCCAAATCAAGCGGCACACAGCTGACCTGTAAGTTGCCCTTCATAGCATCCACACCACGAAATCTTCCATGACCAAAAAGACATCTGCAAAAACCGCTGACGCACTCAAAAAGAAAGTCCTCATTGTTGATGATCATCCTGTTTTTCGTGCGGGACTAGCAGCACTCGTGAATCTGGAGCCTGATCTCACCGTCTGTGGTGAAGCAGACGATGCTGCACAGGCTATGAGTGCCGTTGAGCGACTTCAGCCTGAGATCGCACTCATGGACATGAGTTTGCCGGACAAGAGCGGTCTGGAACTACTCAAAGACATCCGTGCGATACGCCCGGAGCTTCACGTGCTCATTATCTCTATGCATGATGAAGCCCTTTATGCCGAGCGTGTGCTTCGTGCAGGTGGCCGTGGTTACATTATGAAACAGGCTGGGCCGGACAAAGTTATCCAAGCTATCCGCAAAGTGCTCTGCGGTGGTGTCTCTGTGAGTGACCGTGTCTCCGCCCAGATACTTGACACTCTTTCCAACAGCCGCAGCAGGGTGGCAGTCAGCACGGCCAAACTTACGGATCGCGAGTTTGAGGTGCTCACTCTCATCGGTCAAGGCAGAGAGCCTCGCGACATCGCCCAGTATCTGCATTTGAGTATCAAAACTGTGGACACTCACCGCGCTCAGATTAAGGCAAAGTTAGGGCTCAAAAACAGCACCGAACTCATTCACTATGCGACACGCTGGGTAAGTGAACAAAGCTGAGCCGGCACTCCGCATGCAGGTGAATAGGGACTCAGCCAGTTACTGAGAAAGGCAGAGGCGGGTTGCCAATTGAGTCGTCTTGAGGGGCAGGCATTGTATGCGCCATGCAGAATGATGAACCGGCAAGATTAGTTTCAAGCACTGGAAGGCATACAGTGCCAATCTTCACCGTTCTAGCCATCCATGAAAGCTATCAGGATGAAGTGCGGGTCAATCAAGCATTCGGATGGTTTCACGATTCCTTCCGAAGTGATATCAAGCTCGCCTTTTATTCATGGAATTTTGCGAAACTGGAGAACGCGCTGGATATCCGCGCTATGTCGGTCCGCATAGGAACCACTGCGGATATCATCATCATTGCCACATCAGGCGTAGAGCCGATACCTGAACATATTACGCGCTGGCTAGGGTCCATCATGCAGCAGAGGCAAGACAATCGCTTCTTGATCCTGGCTCTTGAAGAAGGCAACCAATATCAACGAACCCGACAGAGCACACTTTTTCAGTATGTGCAGGACGAAGCCGTCCGTTGGCAGGCCAACTTCATTGCCTGTGAAGACTTGCATCTTCAGATGAACCGTCAGTTTATCTTCAGGTTCATCAATGATAAGTTTAACCACTCGTTATTTACGGATGGACTTACCATAGAGGAAGCCCCAAACCCTATCTCTGCCAAACCTCAACACATTAGAGAGAGTCAATCCTCCATGTCGTCGGTGCAGATCCAGGAAATTCGGACTCTGGCCTATAGGCTTTGGCTTCAGGCAAGGAGATCGACTTCTGGCTTGAGGCTGAACAGCAAATCAAAGGGGAAGTCTCATGAGAGCTGCCACTGAAATCAATTCGCACGAGACATCTAGGACTATTCCAGCAACCACTAAAATAAAACCATGAAAACACGCCTCCTCACCCTAATAATCAGTATCTCAATGCTGAGCTCATGCAGCCAGTTCAAAATCAAATCAGCGCAGAACGAAAATCACCCCTGCTACAGCACTTGGCACCACTACCCGCACAACGGCTGAAGGTTGATAAAACAGCGCACTTACACTTCAATCACCATGATCATCAAACTCGACTGGTTTAATTGCAAAGCTGTCCCGGAATGGGAAGCGCAGATCCACTACATGCTGGAGAAGGCAAGCGCAGCCAAACAAATCTCCGTGGCCAGTGTGCGTGTGGAAGAAGTGTCAGGTAGCGAGCAGCAATACCATCTGACCACCATGCTGCGTATGCCTGGTCCTGACGTGATCGCACACGGTGACGGGCCGACATTCGATGAAGCAATGCAAAAAATGTCTGTCAAAATTCTGCATCACCTTCAAACCCAAGCCGCAAATGCGAATGAGCTTAAAACTACAATCAAATGATCTTAAACTTAGGTTCGCTGAAACAAGCTTGGGTTTGAGTAAAGATCAATGAACGGTCAATCAACGATTCTATATTGGCAAGCTATGACTAAATCACATTCTCGATAGGCGCAAACAAACTAGGTGGTTCATCAAGGTGAACTGCACGGATGCAGTTTGGCCTACTTTCCATGTTGAGTTTACAAAGCTCTACAGCCGCTTTACTCGAAAGCTGCGGAAGCTGACCGGGTCGTTGTGACCGGCGAAGCCGATAAAGCCGCTAGTCTTGTCCAGGCCCTTCGGCGTGGCTTTCGGGTCCAGCTTGCTGCGGTCCACCTGACTGAGGTCGGCATCCAGGATCTTGGTGCCGTTAAGCACGACGGTGATGTTCTGCCCCTTCACGGTGACTTCCTGCCAGTTCCACTCACCCACGGGGCGGAGGTAACCGTGCTTGGCACCGATGAGGCCATAGACGGAGCCGTGATACTGATACTCCTTGAGACCGGGTTTGCCTGCGGCGGCCATCTTGGCGTTGTAGCCATCGCTGTCGATCACCTGGAGTTCCAGGCCACCCCAGGCGGCGTTGCCTTCCAGGTCGGCGCGCAGGGCGATGCCATTGTTACCAGCCGGGGGCACGATGAACTCGGTGCGGATGACGCAGTCGCCGTATTCATCTTTGGTCAGCAGGTTGCCGCCTTTGCCTGCGATGCAGTAGATGGCGCCATCCTTCATTTCATAATTTTCCACCGCACCCTGCCAGTTGCTGAGGTCCTTGCCATTGACCAGCTCGGTGAAACCTTCCTCACCGGCAGCCAGGGCCTTGTCAGCCTCGGCAGGACTGATTTCGCGGATGAAGACATTGCGCCAGCGGATTTCGCTGCCGTGGGTTTGGAGCTGGATGGGGCCTTTGGCAAAGGCGGGGTCCTTCATGAAACCGGCGGGCTTCGGCGGGGCGACTTCGCCTTCCTTCGGTTTCACATAGGCCAGATAACCGGCCTTCTTGTTGGCGAAGAAGTTTTCCAGCACGGCATTGTCCACCACCTTCTCACCATTGAAGATGATGGTGACACGCTCGCCGATCATGGTGATTTTGAAGCTGTTCCACTCGCCCAGGGGCTTGTCCATGCGCTTGGAGGGATCTTTGCCGGGAGCACCTGCACTGTTGTTCCAGAGACCGCCTGAGCCCTTGGCGCGGCCAAGTCCTTTGGTGTCCTCTTCATCCGCATCCCAGATCTGCACCTGCGGGATGCCGCGCAGATAGACGCCGCTGTCACCTTTCGGCAGGGCCTTGTATTCCACCAGGAGTTCAAAGTCGCCGTAGTCCTTGTCGGTGGTCAGGTATAGGCCTTTGCCGTCATTGACCAGCTCGCCGTTTTCCACCTTCCAGTGGGCATTGATGTGGTCATCGGCGGGCTTGCCTTTTTTGTCCACGGCACCGCCTTCGATGGAATGCTTCTTGTAGGCGGTCTGCTCCTCCGGGGTCATGGCCCAGAGCTCGCTGGGGTCACGGGTGCCCCAGCCATACCAGCCGGAAAGATCCTTGCCGTTGAACAGGGGGGTGAAGCCCTGCGGCGGGACATTGGTTTCAGCGAGCAAACCCGAGGTGGCGGCCAGGGCGAGCAGGGAGGTAAAAAGCGGTGCTTTCATGGTGGAGAAGTGAGTCGAGACTGAAACCGCTAATCTTTCAGCGCGTCTGCGTGTCGTCAGACCGCTTTTCGATACTTTCGAGACGCTCCCGCAGGAGGCGCACCTCGGTCACGAGTTCCTTGATATCAGAATCTTCCTTCTTGAGGTCCGGTTCGACAAAGATCCGGGCAAACAAACCGGTCAGCACCCCAAAGAGCCCGACTCCCGTGATCATCAAAATCATCGCGACAAAGCGCCCCTCCATCGTGACCGGGTAGCGGTCGCCATAGCCCACCGTCGTCATCGTGGTGATGCCCCACCAGAGCGCATCCATCGGCGACTTGATGTTCGAGGCGGCATCTTGCTCAAACACCAGGATGGCGATCATGGAAAAAAGCAGCAACACCAGCGCCATCAGCATCGTCGTGCCCGCCAGGCTGCGGGCCCGATGCTGATGCAGGTAGCTCATGATGGCGCGGGCGGAGCGGAAGGCCCGCAGGATGCGGACGATCTGAACAATGCGCACGGCCCGCCCGATGGTGAAGATGTCTGCCGGAATGCAGGACAACAGGTCAATCCAGCCCCAGCGCATGAAGGCCGCCTTTGACTCCGCCCGCCGGAAGCGGACGATGAAGTCCAGGAAAAAGATCGAGCAGACAAACCAGTCCACATAGCACATCAGCTCGCGCACATTTTCCGGCAGAAGCGTCGTCAGGTCCACCAGCAGTGCCACGAACACATAGATGGAAAGCAGCAGCACCAGGGCATCCAGGAAGCGCAGGCGGGGCGGGATCATGGGCCGGAGTGAACGCACAAAATGGTAAAGAGGAAATGCTAAATTGAGGCGATCTCGGGTTTCGGTGAGGACTGGGTCGATGTCTTGACCGCATCCTGTTATCAGGGCCACCCCTCACCCCAGCCCTCTCCCCAAAGGGGCGAGGGAGGACGCGTGTCGCCCTTCGGCATCGAAGACCAAACGACCGTCCCTCTCCTCGGGAGGAGAGGCTAGGTGAGGAGCGGCAGTGCTCTTTTCCACACGACCTCATTCGATTCCAAACGCACTATTTATTTATCCCGGCGCGTATTCTGCATACTCTGTTTCCCATGCGCACGCTCCTCTGCCTCCTCGCCCTGGCTGCCGCTTGCCCTGCGGCAGAGACTCTGAAATCGGTGGAAAAGATCGCTGCTGAGGTGAAGCCGTCCGTGGTGAAAGTGCTGCAAACGGGACGCGAAGGAGTGGATGGTCTGGGTGCCGGATTTGTGGTGAGTGAAGACGGCCTGATCGCGACCAACCTGCATGTCATCGGCGAGGCCCGGCGGCTGGAGGTGGAGATGGCCAATGGCGACAAGCACGAGGTTGTGGAAGTCACCGCCACGGATGCGCACTGGGATCTGGCGCTTCTGCGCATCGCCAAAAAAGGTCTGAAACCTTTGCCGCTGGCAGATAGCGACGAGGCGAAGCAAGGGCAGCCCATCGTGGCGATGGGCAATCCGGAGGGCCTGGCCTTCAGCGTGGTGGAGGGGGTCGTCTCGGAGTTCCCGGACATGGTCAACGACATCCCGATGATCCGCCTAGCGGTGCCGATCGAGAAAGGCAACAGCGGCGGTCCCTTGCTGGATCGTCAGGGCCGTGTACTGGGCCTGCTGACGCTGAAGTCCGCCCGCACGGAGAACCTCGGCTTTGCCATGCCGGTGAATGAACTGAAGCGCCTGATCGACAAGCCCAACCCGGTGCCCATGGAGCGCTGGCTGACCATCGGCGTGCTGAATCCGAAGCTGTGGAAACCGCTGCTGGGCGCCCGCTGGACGCAACGTGCGGGAGTCATTGAATCGTCAACCATGGGCGCAGGCTTGGGCGGTCGCACCTTGTGTCTGTCTCTTGGAGACGAGTTGCCATCGACCTTTGAAGCTGCCGTGAATGTCAAACTCGAAGAAGAATCAGGAGCTGCGGGACTCGTCTTTTGTGCTCAGGACAGCGACCACTATTACGGCTTTTATCCCACCAACGGCAAGATGCGCCTGACCCGTTTTGAGGGGGCTTACATGGATTCCTGGACAATCCTTTCCGAGTTCGTCACGGAGGCCTATCGTCCGGGTCAATGGAACCATCTGAGGGTGCGTGTGGAGCCGGAACGCATCACCTGCTGGGTCAATGGGCAGCAAGTGCTGACGACCGATGATGCGGGTCTGCGTAGAGGACGGGCGGGAATTTGCCGGTTCCGCAGCCCTGAGGCTCGTTATCGCGGTTTCCGTGTCGGCACAGACCTTTCAGAGAAACCCGTGCCGGAGGCCATCGCGGGCACCATTCAGACCGCGCTGGACACCTTTGCCCAAAGTCCCACCTCCCGAAAGGAGACGCTGAATCAATTGTTAGACCAGCCCTCGGCCAGCCGCCGGATGCTGGCTGAAAAACGTCGCCAATTGGAGCAGCAGGCCGCCGCCTTGGAGGATCTGGAAAAGGATCTGCATCGCCACGCCATTACCAAGGACCTCGTCGTCGAACTGGCGAAACCGGAGGACAAGATCGACCTCATCCGCGCCACCCTTTTGCTGGCCCGGCATGACAATCCTGAGGTGGAAGTCGGCCAATATCTCCAGAGCTTTGCCCGCATGGTGGAGGATCTGAAGAAAGACCCTGAGATCGCCAAGGGCACCATCGCCGCCGTGAAACGCATCAACCGCTACCTCTTTGAAGAAGGCGGCTTTCACGGCAGCCGGCACGACTACGGCAGCAAATCCAACAGCTACATGAATGAGCTGCTGGATGATCGTGAAGGCCTGCCCATCACCCTTTCCGTGCTCTACATCGAGCTGGCCTCACGTCTCGGCGTGAAAGGTGTCTATGGCGTGCCTCTGCCCGGGAAATTCATGGTCGGCTATCGTGAGGAACCCGAGGGGGAGCTGATGCTGGTGGATGTGTTTGAGCGCGGCAAAACCGTGTCCGTCATGCAGGCCGCGATGGAAATGACCGACCGGGGTGAATTCTCCGAGGAGTCCCTGGAGCCTTCCAGCAAGCGCGCCATCATCCTGCGCATGCTGAACAACCTGCTGGGCAGCACCATGGACGACAGCGCCGCGATCAAAGAGACCCTGCCCTACCTGGACCTCAGCATCGCCCTCGATCCCGAGGCCGCCGTGCAACGCATTACCCGCGCCCGCTTGAAAGAGCGTCTCGGTTTGAAACAGGAAGCCGCCGATGACGTCCGCTGGCTCACGGAAAACTTCCCCGAAGACGGCCCTGGTGAAATCCGTGCCCAGTTGGAGGACTGGCTGGATACTTTGGAGTGATCGACGCGTGATTACCGCGCTGTACGATCCAGCCAAGCCGTCAGGTCATCCAGCGTGCTGAGATCCAGCAAATCCTCCGAGAGACGTTCGAGCTGCGTATAGCCCAACCCTTCAACCTGCATCTTCAGTTCTTCAGGCACGCTTCCCCATTTGCGATGGACCAGGCGCAGGCAGGTCTTCAGAACCCCGAGGCCGTATCCTTCTTCGCGACCTTCCTCACGGCCTTGGATAAGACCCTCCTCCCGGCCTTCTTTGAGAAGCCGTTCGGGGAATGACATGGCTTGAGTCTGCATACGTGGATTGAGTGAGAGTTTACGGATAAGCTCCTGAAGGTCAAGCTTCCTGTCCGTGCTCAACGCATAGAGCAGACTGGTATGGACGAGCGTATCGGTGAGATGGAGGGTGGTTTGGAGCGCCAGCCAGTCGAAGAATTCCCAAAGACGTTTTTCCCGTGCCATTTTCATGAGTTGCAGCACCACGCGTTGGGCACCTTGCTGCTCCTCAGTGTCCGGATCATAGCGGCTGAGATCCAGCAGCCCGTGCTGAAAGCGGGGGATGAAGGGCTTCAAAGTCTCCGCCAGCGGTTCCGGCAGTTCAAAGAGGTCCTCCAGGTGGGTGGAGACTGTCCAGCTTTCCGGGCCCTGGTGCAGGACAAAAGGGATGACGACTGGCAGCGGCAGTCCTTTTTCTTTATGATGCTTGCCCAGCAGGCGCAGGCAGTAGTTCATTAGCCGCAGAGGCATCGCCCGGTCCACGGTTGTCTGGTGCTCAAAGATCAGGTAAAGCAGCAGTTCTCGTTCCCCGGCCGTAGCGGAGAAGACAAGGTCAGAATGAGAGACCTGGATGTCATCACTGACATAGGCGGCGGAGACATTCTCCAAAGAGGTCCAGTCAATGCAGGCCACAGCAGGGGCGGGCAGATGCCGCTGGAAGAAATCCGCCGAGTGGGCCGGGGATGAAAAGACGGCCTTGAAGTAACCGTCATTGGGATGGTGGATGATGTCCGAATCCTGCACGGGCCGCATCTTGATGCCGAATGGGCGGATGGCAACGAGCTTCCGCGCCGTCCTCCCCTGCCGAGACTTCATCTTGACGCCTCGCCCCCTCGTGGCACGTAAACCCTGTTCCATGAAGATCATCCGCCACACCGACCCTGCCTGGCAGGAAACCGCTGCCGCCCTGAACCGCCGTGCCGAGGCCAGCGATGCTGTGCGGGAGGTGGTCTCCGGGGTGATCCAGGAGGTGCGTGCCCGTGGTGATGCTGCCGTGCTGGAGTTCACGGAAAAATTTGACGGGGCCGAACTCACGCCCGAGACCCTGGCCGTGTCGCAGGATGAACTGGCCGGTGCCTGGAATCTCGCGCACCCCGATCTTCAGCAGGCCCTGGTCGCCTCGCATCGGAATGTGTTCAGCTTTGCCCAAAAGAGCCTCCGTCAGGGCTGGTCTGGCACCAATGAACAGGGGGCGGAAGTCGGGGAGGTATATCACCCGTTCGAGCGCGTGGGCTGCTACGTCCCCGGCGGCTCGGCACCGCTGGTTTCCACCGCCATCATGACCGTCACGCTGGCCGCCGCTGCGGGCGTGCCAGAGATCGTCGTCTGCACGCCTTGTGGCAAAGACGCCACGGTCAATCCAGGCCTGCTCGCCGCGCTGAAGCTGGCGGGGGCCACGGAGGTTTATAAAATCGGCGGGGCTCAGGCCATCGCCGCCATGGCCTATGGAACAGAGACGATCCGCCCGGTGGCGAAGATCTTCGGCCCTGGCAACAGCTTCGTGGTCGAGGCCAAACGCCAGGCCTTTGGTGTTGTCTCCATCGACCTCCTGCCCGGCCCCAGCGAGGTGCTGATCCTGGCAGACAGATCCGGCAACCCTGCCTACATCGCCGCCGATATCCTGGCCCAGGCGGAGCATGGCAAGGACAGCCAGGCCGGTTTCATCACGGATGATGAACACCTGCTGAACGCGGTGCTGGCAGAGGTCGAGGTTCAGTCCGCGAAACTCAGCCGTCAGGCCCAGCTCGCGCCTGTTTTAGAAAAAGGCGTCTTTCTCCTGCTGGCTCCGTCTTTGGAAGAAGGCGCACGTTTGGTGAATGCCTACGCTCCGGAACACCTCACCCTCATCACCGAGCGGGAAGGGGACATCCTGCCGCTGATCCGCACCGCCGGGGCCATCTTCCTGGGCAATGATTCACCGGTCGCCGTCGGGGACTTCCTCGCTGGACCCAGCCATACGCTGCCGACCGGTGGCGCTGGCAAATCCTTCCCCGGTCTCACCGTGGACATGTTCCAGCGTCGCACCAGCCTCATCCGCCTGAACAAGGAAAGCGTGACTTTGAGCGAGCCGATCGTGCGTGCTTTCGCCGCTGTCGAGGGACTCGATGCCCATGGTGAATCCGTGGCGATCCGGGCACGCGGGTGATTTTACTCGTATTTTTCACAAGCCGTTTCGGGTGGCTCCCGAGTTGTTTTTTTACGGGGTTGTGGCATACTCAGGTTCATGCCCGACTCGCTGCCTGCCCTGCTCAAGAAAACCTTCGGCTATGATGCGTTTCGCCCTCTCCAGCAGGAGATCATGGAGGCATCACTGGCGGGGCGGGATGTGGTGGCCATTCTGCCTACGGGTGCGGGCAAGTCGTTGTGCTTTCAGCTTCCTGCCCTGGCACGGGAGGGGCTGACGCTGGTCATTTCCCCGCTCATCGCGTTGATGAAGGACCAGGTGGATGCGCTGACGGCCAGCGGGGTGCCGGCGACCTTTTTAAATTCGTCCATCCTGGGAAGTGAGGCTGCCCGACGTCGCTCGGGCCTGGAGCAGGGCTATTACAAGCTGCTTTATGCCGCGCCGGAGCGGGTGATGATGGACAGCTTCATCCAGGATCTGCAACGTTGGAACGTCACCGCCATCGCCGTGGACGAGGCGCACTGCATCAGCGAGTGGGGGCATGATTTCCGCCCGGAGTATCGGCAGCTCGCCCAGCTCCGCGACAGGCTGCCCGGTGTGCCTTTCCTGGCGCTCACGGCGACCGCCACGGAGCAGGTGCGGGGAGACCTGGTGCGGCAACTGCATCTCAAGGACCCGGAGGTCTTCCTGGCCAGCTTCAACCGGCCTAACCTAAATTATAGTATCGTTCCAAAGAGCAAGGCCACCCGGCAGGTGTATGACTTCATCCGTCAGCGCCCTGACGAGGCGGGCATCGTTTATGTGCAGTCGCGCAAATCGGCGGAAAGTCTCGCGGCAGCCCTGGCGGCGGAGGGGGTTAAAGCACTGGCCTACCATGCCGGATTGCAGCCGGAGGAGCGGGCGGCCAACCAGGAGGCCTTCATCCGGGATGAGGCGCGTGTTGTTTGCGCCACCATTGCCTTTGGCATGGGCATCAACAAACCGGACGTGCGTTATGTCATCCATGCCGACCTGCCAAAGAACATCGAAGGGTATTACCAGGAAACCGGACGCGCGGGTCGTGACAGCCTGCCTTCAGAATGCGTGCTGCTGTATTCACGCGGCGACCTGATCCGCAACCTCAAGTTTCTGGAGGACATGACCGATGCCAAGGCCGCCGAGATCGCCGCGCGGCAGATGCACATGATGGCGGACTTCGCCGAAGGCAGCGAGTGCCGTCGCGCCGCACTGCTGGATTACTTCGGTGAAACCTGGCCCGGCGACAACTGCGGCGGCTGCGACATCTGTCTGCAACCGCGCGAGACCTGGGATGCCACCACACAGGCGCAAAAGCTCCTGAGCTGCCTTTTCCGCATCCGCCAGAAAAGCGGCTTCAGCACCGGGCTGAACCATGTCGTGGAGGTCCTCACCGGCGCGAATACCGAAAAGGTCCGCAAGTGGTATCACGACCAGCTCAGCACCTACGGCATCGGCAAAGACACCCCGCGTGAGGAATGGTCCGTCCTGGGGCGGCAGCTCATCCGCCTGGGTTACATTGAGGCCACACCGGACAGTTTCCAAACGCTTACCTTGTCGCCACAGGGACTCGCGGCTTTGATGAACCGCACGCCCATCCTGCTGACGCGGGCACCGGTTTCTGTCTCCCCTGCAAGCACGGGCAGGGTCTCCCGTGCCGGGAACATTCCGTGTGACGAGGGCCTGTTCGCGGAACTGCGCAGCCTGCGCAAACGCCTCGCCGATGAACGCAGCGTGCCGCCCTATGTCGTCTTTGGCGACATCAGCCTGCGCCACATGGCCCGTCGTTATCCGCAGACGGAGCGCGAGTTTTCAGCCATCCCGGGGGTCGGCAGTCAAAAGCTGGCCGACTATGGCCAGTCCTTCATGGCGGAGATTACGACTTGGCTTCGCGATCACGAACGCCTAGCCTTTGCCGAAGAAACCCCGCGGCCACCCGCCCCGAAAATGAAGGTGGAAGGCGGCATCAACGGCACGGCTTTGGAAACCCTCCGCCTCGCCCGCCAGGGTAAGACCGCCGAGGAAATCGCGCGGTTGCGCGGGCTCGTGGTAGGCACCATCCACAGCCACCTCGCCCAAGCCATCGCCACAGGAGACCTGCCGGCCGATCCGCGTGATTACTACAGCGCCGAGGACGAACAAGCGATGCGCGAAGCTGCGGACGAGCACGGTTTCAGCAGCCTCGGCAAACTTCGCGAAGTTCTTGGCAATCGTTTCGAATACAGCACCTTGCATTACTTCCGCGCCTTTGAGCAACGTGCTGGTTCCCAGGCCTAACGAATTGTGGTCCAATAAAAAGCATGAACTCTGAACCCCTACCCTTTGGTGACCCTACCAACATCCGGCGTGAAAATGCAGCGGCTGTCCGCAAAGGCGTGGCAGTGGGCTGCGGGGGATGTGCGGCCATTGTGCTGGTGGGGGCTCTTTTTATGACCGGCATTGTCTTCGTCGTGCTTTATTTCATGCAGAGTTCAGCGCCCGCTCAGCAGACATTGCACGCGGCCCGGAAGTCTGAAATTCTCCGTCGTGAACTCGGCGCACCACTGTCCCTTAGTTGGCTGGTCACCGGCAGCGTAAACACCTACAATGACACCGGGAGTGCGGATTTATCCCTCACGGTTTTCGGGCCACAGGGAGAGGCGGATGTCCTCACCATTGGCATTCCCGATGCCGGGGGCTGGAAGTATTCACGCATGGAGGCGATGTTACCCTCAGGGGAAAAGGTGGACCTGTTGCCTGGATTGTCAGAGAAGCGGACTGAGCCGTAAGCCATGTCATCCCGCCCAAGACAGGGGTAATTCGGCTCGAGTTTTTCATTCGGCGTCATCCTGCTCGGCGGTTACTTGGAGGCGCACAAAGCGGCGGCTACCGGCTCCCATCGGAATGATGGCTCTGACCGTTTCCAGGAGACTGTTGTCTTGGATGATGGCGTCGGTGACACCCAGGGTATTCCAGCCGCCGTTGTCTCCGAGATCGTCATTCCACTGCACGTCAAAGGTGCATTCGCCGATGGCCGTTTTCAGACGTGTGTAGGTATATTCGAGGTGGCTGCCATTTCGCCTCAGTTGACCGGGATTGGCGTTCAAAGGGGTGAGATAGCTTCCTGTGGCAAACTCGACGAGGTTGGTTAGGCCGTCATGGTCGGCGTCGGCGAGGTCGGCCGCCGGACCGGTATTCAGGGGGGTGCCAAATTCAGCCATCCGCCAATTGGACCTCGCTAAGTAACTGTAGGTCAGCGGAACATCGAAGGAGTTTCCCCCAGAGTCATTGTCGGTGAGGTGAAGCGTGGCCGTTTGGTATCCCACCGGATGCTGGACGGTTGTGGGGACGGAGACGGTGAAGGTCGTGCTGCCACCAGGAAGGAGGGTCGTTGCGCCCAGGCTGCCTAGGATGAAAGAAGAGGCGTTTGGCTCGGTGATACTCAAAGTTAGGCCGGTCATTTTTCCATTGCCTACATTTCGAACGACAAAGGTCTTGGAGGTGTTTGAAACCACGGCAAATGCGATGGAGCCGGTGTTATCGTCGAGGGGCACACCCGCTGGCTGATCCACCGCGATTTCGGAGACAGGGGTGAGGAGGCCGCTAAAGCCGATCACAGACTCGATGACACCACTGCTGCCGCTGTAAAGACCGCCGGTCATGCGTGCGCGGGCACGCAGGTGTCCGCCGACAGGCAGGATCAGATCCTCGAGCTGCCAATGGGAGCCACTGCCGCCGATCCGGGTAGGCGTGCCTTCGATTCGCGTGTAGTTCGTGCCGCCATCGGCGCTTAACTCAAAGGTGATATCCGTCACCTCCGGGGCGGTCCCTCCGAGAGTCCAGCTTACTTGGGCGGTGTGCGGTGCGGAAAGTGTCTGAAGGGCGGGATCGTTCTCCAGCCGCGCAAAGCGGCTGCGAGGTGTGTCTGTCACGGCACCGTTCGCTCGGAAGGTCGTGAAGGCACCGCCGATCAAAATCTTTCCATCGGCTTGGAGGGCCACGCTGGAAATCGTGTCATTGACGTTGGGATCAAAGTTTGAATCCAGGGTGCCGTCCGCATTCAAGCGGGCGATGTAACGGCGTGTGATGCTGTCCGTCGCTTCGTTGGGTTGGAGGGCCGTGAAGGCACCGCCTAACAAAATTTTACCATCCGCCTGCACGGCCATGCTGGAGACGGTGCCATTCGCTTTCGGATCGAAGCCGGGATCGATCGTGCCGTCTTCATGCAGCCGGGCCATGTTTTGACGCGGTATGCTTTGGGCTGCTCCAAGGGGGTGAAATGCGGTGAAGGTGCCGCCGACCAGAATCTTACCGTTCGCCTGCATCGTCAGGCCGGTGACCATGCCGTTGGCTTCAGGGGCAAAGCTGTCATCCAGGCTGCCATTTTCATTCACTCGGGCGATGTTTTGTCGCGAGGTAGGGGCTTCGGCTCCATTGGGCTGAAGTGTGTCGAATCCGCCGCCGATCAGTATCCTTCCATCCATCTGCACGGCGATGCTATACACCGTGTTGTTCGCCTTGGGATCAAAGACTGTCTCCAAAGTCCCGTCCACATTCAGTCGTGCGATGCGATGTCGCGTGATCGCTTCGGCGGCTCCGTTGGGCTGCAACGCGGTAAAGTCACCACCAATCAAAATTTGGCCGTCGGGCTGGATCGCAATGCTTCGCACCGCATTGTTAGGCCTAGGGGAAAAGTCCGTGTCCAGGCTGCCGTCTGCATTCACTCGCGCCAAGTAGGGGCGTGCGGTGCTCGTGCCTGCCCCGTTGGGTTGAAGAGTCGTGAAAAAGCCGCCCAATAAAATTTTACCATCACTCTGAACGGCGACGCTGGAGACAATGCCGCCCCCCGCCTTGGGATCAAAACTCATATCCAGGGTGCCGTCTGCATGAAGCCGGGCGATGTATTGGCGTGGCACCCCGAGAATGGAGGTGAAATTCCCCACAAGGATGATCTTCCCATCGGGTTGCACTGCGGTGGCATACACATCGGTTCCCAGGACTTGGATATCCAGAGGAGTCAGATCTCCGGGTGCAGGCGGGTTGCGGGTGACGGTGAGGGTGTAGGTTTTTTGAGTCGTCGTGTCCTCTGCAGTGACCTGGATGGTGATCACCGTGGTGGTCTGGGCCAGGGGAATGCTGTTGCCCGTCGTGCCAGAGGCCACGCTTTCACCATTCACCCGGATCGTGGCATTGGCCTGAGGCGTCGTCGGTGTCACGGTCAGGCTCGTTTGTCCAAAGGGGACGTTGACTGTGTAGCTTAGCGCATTGGAGGAGAGAGCCGGGCTGAGCGTGCCGACATTTAAAATCAAGCTGCTTAAATGGGCATTGCCGGAAGGTAGCCCCGTGCCCGTCAGTATGATCTCAAAGGGGGTCTCATCTGCGTCGTTGCTGGCCAATAACAAGCGTGCGGTTTTAGGCCCTGAGGTGTTGGGCGAAAAACGAAGCGTGAAAGTGGTCTCTGCTCCGACCGCGAGGGTTGTCGGCGGCGGCAGCGTGACGGTGTAGGCCGAGGCGTCATTGCCAGCCAATGTGATGCCGAGACCGGCCAAGGAGTGGCTGCCGAGTTTCTTTATTTTGAAGCTGCGCAAGGTGCTGCCCGTGCCATCGCCGTTACTCCCTGCTTGGCCAAAATCCACACTGGCCGTGCCGGAGGCGAGGTCCGTCCCGGTCGGATACTCCACGGCGATTTCGGACAAGCTCGCAGTGGTATTGAATGCGGTGACGGATTCCACCAGACCACTGGACCCGTTTTGATAACCGCCTTTCGTGCGACCACGGGCGCGCAGGTGACCGTTGGGGGGTAAAGCAAGGCCCGTGAGCTGCCATTGCGCCCCCACCCGTGTCGCGATGCCGCCCAGAGGGGTGTAGTTCCCGCCGCCATCGATGCTCAAATCAAAGGTGACATGAGAAATCTCCGGCCCTGCTCCGCCTCGTGTCCACTGGATTTGGGTGATGTCCGGTGCGGACAGAGTTTGCGTCGCACTGTCATTGGTTAGGCGGGAGAAGCGGTTGCGCGTGGTCGCGCTGCCTGCCCCGTTCGGCTGTAAGGTCCCGAAAGTTCCCCCGAGCAGAATCTTTCCATCCGGCTGCAAAGCCACACTCCAGACATCATTGTTCGGTTTAGGGTCAAAGGCGGTATCCAAGGTGCCATTCGCATGCAGCCGTGCGATGCGGTTACGCAACGTCACGGTGGGCGCGCCGTTGGGTTGCAACGAGGAGAAGAGTCCTCCCAGCAAGATTTTACCGTCCGTTTGCACCGCCAAACTATAGACACTTTTGTCTGCCTTCGGGTCAAAGCCGGTATCCAGAGTCCCGTCTGCATGCACCCGTGCGATACGGCTGCGGGGGGTGCTGACCGCCGCTCCATTCGGTTGCAAGGAGGCAAAGAGCCCGCCTAACAAAACCTTTCCATCTGCCTGCACCGCTAGGCAATAGACGATGCCGTCGGTCTTCGGGTCAAAGCCGGTGTCCAAAGTCCCATCGGCATGGACACGTGCGATGCGGCTGCGCGAGGTGCTTTCCGCCGCACCGTTGGGCTGCACGGTCCCAAAAGCACCGCCGAATAGAATTTTTCCATCCTGCTGGATTGCCACACTTCGGACGAGGTTTCCTGGTTTGGGATCAAAGCCCGAATCCAGCGTCCCGTCGGCATTCACGCGCGCCAAATATTGGCGGGCCACGCTTTGCGCGATTCCATTGGGTTGCAGAGTCGTGAAGAACCCGCCCATCAGAATCTTTCCATCGGCCTGGATCGCCAAACTATAGACCGTGCTGTTTGCGTGCGGATCAAAGCCTGAATCCAGCGTTCCATCGACATGCACCCGTGCGATGCGGCTGCGTGCTGTGCTGTTGGCAGCGCCATTGGGTTGCAGTCCTGTGAAGTCCCCGCCAATGAGCAGGCGGCCATCCTCCTGCACTGCCACGGCATACACGACTCCATTGGGTTTCGGGTCAAAGGCTTCATCCAATGTCCCATTGGCATTCAGTCGGGCGATGTGATTGCGAGGAGTGCCGAGGACGGAAGAAAAATCTCCCGCGATGATGATCTTGCCATCAGGCTGCAATGCCGTCGAGTAAACCGTGCTGCCGGTCAGACTGACGTTGAGAGCCTCCAAATCCCCGGGTGCCGCCAAGAGCGGCCCTGGAATCCAGCAAAACGCCCCTGCGGTAAGGAGCACCAGGTGAACCCAGAGGCGAGATGTTTCGTTGAACCGAGACATGATGACTCGATATAATATCTTATCAAAAAAAGAGCGCCTGTGAAAAACTTCATATTTCACAATAACTATAATTTTTGAAGTTGGTGTGTAGGCGGATATTCCTTTGGGTTTTATTTTTTGCCTAGGCGAAAATTAAAGTGCCTCCATGACACCTGCAGCTAGGGCAGCTTTTTTCCCGATGCATTCACGGACAAGTCGGCGGGGTGGATTCGGAAAGAAACCGGTTGCGTTTCGGGTTTTTAATTCGCCGGGTGAGGACATGCTGAATTCAGTGCATGCACTCTTACCGCCCCGGCGGACGGCTTTTGTTTTTTTCCCGGTGGGTTGTTCTGGAAGATCCGGGGTTCTCAAAACATGGGGCGATGTGCTGAAGGCCCGATTGAGCCATTTTGAGCCATGGATGAGCCATTTGTATTTTGCTTTAAGGGACTGGTATTCAGCCGCTTGCGACAATTTTTTGCCTCACAAGGCTGGAAAAAAGCAAAGGCTATACAAAAGGCATCAAATGGCTCAAACCCGCCTGTTCAGCCTTCGGCCCGAAATTTTCACAAGCACCCTGCACGCTCTGTGCTAAACATCACGCCCCACAGCGCTTAGCGCATTCATTTTACCTCCAAGAATCATGCCCAAAAAGACCATCCGCGACATCGAACTGAGCAACAAACGCGTCCTCGTGCGTGTGGACTTCAACGTGCCTCTCGACGACAAGGACGGCACGATGGTCATCACGGACGCGACCCGCATCCAGGAGACGCTGCCGACCATCAAGTATCTGATCGAAAAAGGTGCGAAGGTGATCCTGTGCAGCCACCTGGGCCGTCCGAAGGGCCAGCGTGATCCGAAGCAGTCCCTGGCTCCTGTGGCCCCTGCTCTCAGCGAACTGCTGGGCTGCCCGGTCGAGTTCTCTGAAGAGACCACGGGCGAAATGGCGAAGGCCAAGGCGATGGCCTTGCCTGCCGGTGGCGTATTGCTGCTGGAAAACACCCGCTTCCACGCCGGTGAGGAAAAGAATGATCCTGAACTGGCCAAGGGCCTGGCGGATCTTGCGGAAGTGTTCGTGAACGATGCCTTTGGCTCCGCCCACCGTGCGCATAGCTCCACAGCCGGCGTGGCGGATTATCTGCCTGCGGTTTCCGGTCTGCTCATGGAGAAAGAGCTGACCTACCTGCATGACGAGCTGGAAAACCCTGCACGTCCATTCGTGGTGATCCTGGGCGGTGCGAAGGTCAGCGACAAGATCGGCGTGATCAACCGCCTGCTGGAAAAGGCCGACACGATTATCATCGGCGGCGGCATGGCCTACACGTTCATGAAACTGGTGCGCGGCATCTCCATCGGCAAGAGCCTTTACAAACCGGAGTGGGAGCCCATCGCCCAGGCGGCCCTGGACAAGGCCAAGGAGCGTGGTGTGAAACTGCTCATCCCGGTGGACTCGATGATCACGGATGCCTTTGACTTTGACGCCAAGAAGCTGGGCAACACCCGCTACACCACCCCGGGCGAAAGCATCCCGGATGGCTGGGAAGGTGTGGACATCGGCCCTGAGTCCGTGAAGCTTTTCGCTGAAGAAATCGCCAAGGCCAAGACCGTGATCTGGAACGGCCCGATGGGCGTGTTTGAAATCAAAGAGTCCTCCAAAGGCAGCTTCGACGTCGCGGCCGCCATCGCGGAAAACTCCGGCGCCACGACCATCATCGGCGGCGGTGACAGCGTAAAGGCCGTGAAGAAAGCCAAGCTGGCCGACAAGATGACCTTCATCTCCACCGGCGGCGGTGCCTCCTTGGAACTGCTGGAAGGCAAGGTGCTGCCCGGCGTGGCCTGCCTCCAGGAGAAATAAGGGCCTTGTTTGCGCTGGTTGGCAATGGTGCAATCGTTGCTCCCAGCAAACGCCTACCACTCACGACCGCAAACCACTGCTCAACTATCTATGACCTATATTCGCAAGCCCATCATTGCCGCCAACTGGAAGATGCACATGACACCCCAGGAGACGGACGATTTCCTTCGTGCCTTCTCCCGTCTGGTGCCTGAAAAGTGCCCGGTGCAGATCGTCATCGCGCCGCCTTCTGTCAGCCTGCCAAAGGCTCAGGAAGTCCTGAAAAATGCCCAGGAAGATTGTGTGGAGCTGGCCGCTCAAAATATGAGCCAACATCCCGCCGGAGCCTATACCGGCGAGATTAGCGCCCGCATGATCCTAGAGTGCGGTTGCAAGCATGTCATCCTCGGCCACAGCGAGCGCCGCAGCATCTATGGCGAAACCAACGCCATTGTGAACGCGAAGGTGCTGGCAGCGCTGGAGGCCCGCCTTCACCCGATCCTTTGCATCGGTGAAACCCTGGAAGAGCGTGATGGCGGTCTGATCGAGAAGGTCCTGGAAAGCCAGCTTCGTGAGTCTTTGGCCGAAGTCGGTGCGCGTCGCGTGCTGGACTGCGTGATCGCTTATGAACCCGTCTGGGCCATCGGCACCGGCCGCACCGCCAGCCCACAGCAGGCGCAGGAAGCCCACGCTTTTGTCCGCAGCGTCCTCACCGATATGTTTGGTGAAGACACCGCCCAGAAACTCCGCATTCAATATGGCGGCAGTGTGAAGCCTAACAACATGGGTGAACTCATCAGCCAGAAAGACGTGGACGGTGCCCTCGTCGGTGGAGCCAGCCTGGAAAGCGGCAGCTTCTGGGAGATTTGCCGTGCGTCGATCGACTGGGTGAACGCCCAATAGGTCCCCATTCGCCAGTTGTAGTTTTATTCCAACCAAGGGGACAGGCGAAAGCTTGTCCCCTTCTTTTTGGCCGAAATTTCAAAGTAATGATCAAAAAAACAAACGCTTTTGGAATAACCCTCATTCATCCCGCTCCAAGTGTCCAGCCGGGAGCAAATGATCCGGCATTAAAAAAATAAAACTCCCTGATTTATGAACACTAGAACATCATTCTTAACCACGTCTGCGCTCGCCGCAGTCTTGACCTTTTGCCTTTCGGCTTTTTCTGCACAGGCAGCCAATCCGGCAACCTACAACCTGCCTGCCAATAAAGTGGCGATCCAAGGTTATGACCCGGTGACTTACTTTACGTTAGGCAAAGCCGTGCTGGGTAGCGCTTCCTTCAAAGCAATGCATGATGGAGTGACTTACCACTTCTCATCCGCCAAGACTCTGGAAACCTTCCAGGCAGCTCCGACGAGTTACCTCCCCACCTATGGTGGTTGGTGCGCGACAGCGATGGCCAAGGGCGAAAAAGTAGAAATCGATCCGAAGAATTTCAAAGTAACCAACGGACGCCTGTTCCTCTTCTTCAATGCCTGGTATGGCGATGCTAAAAAAACATGGCTGAAGGATGAAGCCGGGCAGGAAAAGCTGGCAGATGCCAATTGGCATAAGCTCTCGGGTGAATAACTAACAATAGGACATCGCGATGCTAACCAAATCACAAAGACGTCTCAGTTGGGTGCTTCAGCTCATTGCCGCTGTTATCATGGGGCAGACCTTATTCTTTAAATTCACCGGTGCTCCTGAGCCCGTTTACATCTTTACTACTTTAGGTGCGGAACCTTTTGGGCGCTGGTTTGCCGGTCTGTCCGAGCTTGTTGCTGTGGTGCTGCTGCTCTGGCCTGCCGCTGCGGGCTTGGGAGCGCTGCTTAGCATGGGCGTGATGAGCGGGGCCATCCTGGCTCACCTGACCAAACTTGGCATCGCCGTTTTGGACGATGGAGGCCTTTTATTCTGGATGGGGGTCATTGTCTGGGTTGCCTCGGCGATTGTGGCCTGGTTGAGGAAGGATGAACTCATCGCCCTAGCCTTCGCAGCCCGGAAGAAGTTCCTTCCAGGCTAAATACGATGCTAACGCAAAGCGCATGTGTTCGCTCACCTGGCATCGTCATTCGGCAGGCTACGAAGTCTTCTTCAACCGCGACGAAAAGAAGACCCGTGGCCGTGCCACACCTCCAGTTAGGGAAAAACTCAATGACGTGCGCTACTTATGCCCTCGCGATGCCGATGGTGGCGGCACTTGGCTGCTGGCCAATGAGCATGGATTGACCCTGGCACTCTTGAATTACTGGCAGACGGATGGAAACATGCCTGTGAATCGCCTTAGCCGTGGACGCCTTTTAACGGATCTTTTGGCAGATCAAAAGGATGCTGCCGGTGCGATTACCCTGCTTCAAAAAACGCCGTTGTCCGGCTACGGGGGTTTCACTCTGGCGGCCTTTGATTTAGATCAAACTGACACCCCTTTGCTGGCACTCTGGAATGGTGCAAAACTGATTCATCCACAGTCACAGATGCCTATCTGCTCGTCTTCCTATCTGCCTGATGAAGTGATCCTGGCACGTCAAAGAAGCTTCAAATCAATGACAGGTCACGAGCCGGAAACACTCTGGTGCTGGCACAGTCAGGAAGACCACCCCACGGCTTACACGACACGAATGAACCGGCCTGATGCGCAGACATGGAGCATCAGCCGTATCGCAGTCAGCACTGAAGGGCTGCATTGGCTGTATCGGGAGGAGAAGCCTGATTTGGCCACGTCCCCAACGGACTATCAAACGACCCTGATGTTATGATCAACAATGTTCTTGAATCCCTCAACGGACTGCCTTTGCCGGGATCGTTGATCGGGATGTCAGCCTTGGCCCTGATGGCTTTGCTGATGCTGTCCACCCTGGCCAGCGAAGATCTGGCCTGTGTCTCAGCCGGGTTGCTGGCGGCATCGGGCCAGTTGCCTTTGGGTCTGGGTATTGTGGCATGTGCTATTGGGATTTGGATCGGTGACGTGGGTTTGTATGCGGTGGGCAGGGGTGTGCGCCGTGGACTCTTGCAGTGGCCTTGGGTGATCCGCTTTGTTTCCCCTGCACGCCTGGCTGTGGGAGAAAGATTCTTTGCGCAGAATGGGACTCGATTTCTTTTCGCCTCCCGGTTCCTGCCTGGGTCGCGCCTGCCGGGTTATCTCGCCGCAGGGGCCCTGCGTTACCCGTTGTGGAAGTTCATGCTCATCCTGGCCATCGGGGCAATTGTCTGGGCACCCTTGCTATGTCTGCTGGCACTCAGTCTTGGCATGTCCATTTTGCCTTGGTTGCACGACTGGCGTCTCTGGTTAGCCGTGCCTTTCGTTTGGCTCGTGATCGGGTTGGCGGGGCAACTTGCCGTGGGTTTGATGACTTGGCGCGGACGGCGTTTGCTTCTCTCCCGGTGGATGCGCCTGACGCAGTGGGAATTCTGGCCCGGTTGGGCTTTTTATCCGCCGGTCGCACTGTGGTTCATTTGGTTAGGCATCAAACACCGGTCACTCACCGTGTTCACGCTTTGCAATCCAGGCATCCGTTTTGGCGGTCTGGTCATGGAGTCCAAAAGCGCTATCCTTACAGCGCTGGGTGCCCAAAATCTTCATTCTTCCGCCATCGCTACCTGGACGCTGCTCGTGCCCGGTGAAACCTCGGATCGGGTGGCTGCGCTGCATGGCTTCATGACTGCTCATGACTTGGCCTACCCCATCGTTTTGAAACCTGACATCGGTGAACGAGGACAAGGAGTGGCCATCGTGCGGGATGAACAAGCCGCGCAGCGCTATCTGGCATTCTGTAGGCAGGGTGTCATCGCCCAGCGTTACATTGAGGGGCTCGAATTTGGCGTCTTCTATTGCCGCCAACCAGGAGATAAGACCGGTCGCATTGTCTCCCTTTCTCAAAAGCATCTCTTTAGCCTGCATGGCGATGGCGTGAGCACCCTGGAGGAACTCATTTTCACCCATCCGCGTGCTTTGGCGATGGCCCCTTATTACATGAAGAAATTCGCCGAAAGACTCTCCGAGGTCCCTGCCTTTGGCGTCGAAGTGAAACTGGCCGAAATCGGCACGCATTGCCGGGGTGCCATCTTCACGGATGCACGCCGGCACCTAACCGAAGATTTATGCCGCGAGATTGATGCCCTCACCCAACCATTCGTGGGTTTTCACTACGGTCGTTACGATCTGCGTGTGCCGAGCCTCGAAGACCTCAAAGCAGGCCGTCACTTCCAGGTTTTGGAACTGAACGGAGTCACGGCCGAGCCTGTGCATGTTTACCAGCCCGGATATCCTCTGTGGCGTGGGTGGCAGGATGTCTGCGCCTGTTGGAGCGCCGCCTTTGCCGCAGGCGCTGCCATCCGATCCACGGGCCATCCTGCACCCCGGATTCGGGATGTGATCGCCGAACTCAAAAAGCATCGTCATCACGCCTGGTTCGAGGCGGATGACCTTTTGAAAAAATCCAACCCGTCACCCATAACCCACCCCCAACCGCTTTCCCCGATAAAGACCCTATGACTGAATTGATCCAGGCAAATCTCCAACTGCTCATGCAGGGGGCCGAGCTACTCACGCGTCTCGGCAGCGCTGACTATATTAAAACCTCCCCTGTCTTTTTAAACTCGACCATTGGCGGGCATTTTCGTCATTGTCTGGAGCACTATCAGAGTCTCCTCAGGGGACTGCCAGACGCCCATGTTGACTACGATCTTCGTGCTCGCGATGTGCAGTTGGAGACACAGCCCATGCAAGCTCTAGAACAGTTGAATGCGTTGTGTGCAAACCTCGCGTCCTTGGATGAGAATAACCCCACCCTCTATGTGCGCATGGATCACGGGGGCTCAGCAGACATGGACTGGCAAGCAAGCTGCCTGGGGCGTGAGTTGCAATTTCTCCTCAGCCACACCACCCATCACTTCGCTCTCATCGCGGGATTGTGTCACTTGCATGGGCAGCCGCTGCAAAAAGACTTCGGTTTTGCACCTTCAACGCTTCGACATCGAGCAGCCATGAAGGCCTGACTCCCACAGCAAACTGTTTCGGGACTGGGTAAACTCTTGCACGGTCGCTTGAACCAAGTGCTACTGATATCAAGGATCTTTTCAGTTGCCCAAAGGATGGCAGGACCGCTAAACGTAACGCATGATCATGAAGAAGATCCTCGCCTCCATGTTTTCGTTCGCTCTGGCCCTGAGCTTGTCCGCCCAGGCACCGCAGGCGGAGATTGTCTCTATACAAAAGATCTGGGACAAGGCCCCGCATCAGGCCTTCACCGATCTGGTCCGTTTCAAAAACCTGTTCTTCTGCTGTTTCCGCGAAGGCAACGCCCATGTCGGCGGGGATGGCATCATTCGCATCATGATCTCCGCCACGGGTGAGACCTGGGTGGACTATGCAACCATCGCCGAAAAGGGCACGGACCTGCGCGACCCGAAGCTGGAGATCACGCCCGATGGTAAGCGCCTCTACCTGCTCTGCGGGGGCTCCGTCTATGCCGGCACCGAGCTCAAAGGCCGCCGCCCGCGTTACTCCACCTCCATTGATGGCAAGGTGTGGACGCCTCCACAAAAACTGCTCTCAGAGGGCGACTGGCTCTGGCGCACCATTGTGAACCCGACGGACAAGAAATTCTACGGCATCTCCTACAATTGCTACCCCACCACCGGCGGCCCGAAGTTCGAGCCCGAGTGGTCGCTGAAATCCTACACCAGTGCCGATGGCAGCGTGTGGCAGCTTTCCTCCATCATGCAGGTGCCCGGCCAGCCGAATGAATCCACGATGCGCTTCCTGAAGGACGGCAACGCCGTGGCCCTGGTGCGCCGTGAAGCCGGAGACCGCAAGGGTGCCATCGGAGTTGCCACCGCCCCCTATCGCGAATGGAAGTGGACCCAGCTCACCGTGCCGCTGGGCGGGCCGAATTTCATCGAACTGCCCGATGGCACCCTCATCGCCGGATCACGTGGTTTTGGGGCCACTCCAGGTCCGCACATGGTGCTCTTCAAGATGACACCGACCAGCCTGGAACCCCTGGTCGAACTGCCCAGCGGCGGCGACTGCAGCTACCCCGGCCTATGCTGGCATGAAGGCCATTTGTTTGTCAGCTACTATTCCAGCCACGAGGGCAAAACCAGCATCTACGTGGCCAAGGTGAAACTGCCCGGAGTCAAAGAAGCCCCCTGATGACCACGGCCCCCCGCCTCATCGCCATCGTCGCCATGGCCAGCAACCGCGTCATCGGTCGCGATGGCACCCTGCCTTGGCATTTCCTAGAAGACCTCAAGTTCTTCAAACGCACCACCTTGGGCCACCCTATCCTCATGGGCCGGACCACCTTCGACTCCATCGGCAAGCCATTGCCCGGAAGGAAAAACATCGTCCTTAGCCGCACCATGGAACCTCGCGAAGGCCTAACCCTCATTCGTGATTTGTCTGAACTCAGCATCGTTTGTTCCGAAGCTGAAACGCTCTTCGTCATCGGCGGTGCCCAAGTCTATGCCGAGCTTCTCCCTCAATGCGAAGGCCTCTACCTGACTCTGGTCAAAGAAGCCTATGAGGGCGATACCTTCCTGCCGCCTTTTGAGCATCTGTTTGAACTCAAGGAAGTGCTGGAGGAAACGGAGGCGCTGGAGTTCCGGTATTATGAGGCCTCATCCCGGAAGGACTCGTGATGAAAAAACAAAACACCCCGGCAAATGATACCAGGGTGTTAATGAAAACTGGAGGATCGAAACCTCCAAGTCCGAAGCAATTAAGCTTCGTTTTGGCTCAGTTCCTTGACGGTCATGGCCTGCTTGCCTTTGCGGCTGCGCAGGTAGTGGAGACGGGCACGACGGACTTTGCCGGACTTCGTGACTTCGATCTTGGCAACCTTGGGGCTGTGGACAGGGAAAACACGTTCCACACCTTCTCCATAAGAGATCTTACGGACGGTGAAAGCTTCGTTCAGGCCTGCACCTTTGTGGGAAATGATGATGCCCGTGAAGATCTGAATACGCTCTTTGTCGCCTTCGATAACTCGGGTATGGACTTTCACACTGTCACCCACATTGAAGGAAGCGACGTCCTTCTTGAGTTGTTCAGAATCAATTTTGGCGATGATGTTGCTCATAATGTGCGGGGCGAAGTGGGGCTCGCGGATCATTCCCATGAGAGGCGAATGGGGCGAGGGGCAGAGATTCTGGATGCTTTCCTTCTTTTCGCAACCTGTTTTTCCATCTTGCTTGCCCGTTGTGGTTGTCCCGTCCATATCCAGCTTGATGACTGCTGATTTTCTCCTCATCGATATAGGCAATGGTCGCACCAAGTTGGGCCTGGCCACGCGTGAGGCTATTCTGGATCGCCGAGACTTGCCAACGCATGGGGTGACGGTTCAGCGGGTTCAGGAGGCAGTAGCCGGTTGGAACTTCCAAACCGCCGTGTTGTGCAGTGTGGTTCCAGATGCCGTTGCCGCTTTCCGCGAGGCTTTGCCAGAGTTGATCGAACTCCGCCATGATTCCCCCCTGGGCATCGGCATTCGTTACCCGAAGCCTGAAAGCATCGGTGCTGACCGTCTGGCCAATGCCATTGCCTTGGCCCAACTCCATGGGGCACCTGGGATCGTCATCGATTTTGGCACCGCTGTGACCTTCGACATCCTCTCTGCGGATCGGCATTACATTGGCGGGGTCATCGCCCCCGGACTGCGTTTGATGACCGATTACCTGCATGAGCGGACGGCTCTTTTGCCTCTGGTGGAACTGAAAGAACCCGAAACGGCCATCGGCCAGAGCACGGTGGGTGCCATCCAGGCCGGGGCCGCCATTGGCTATCGGGGCATGATCAAAGGCATCCTCGAGGCCCTGCGCAAGGAATTGCCGGACGGCCCGGTTCACATCGTCGCCACCGGGGGGGATGCCGGTTGGATCATCGGCGGAATGAAGGAGGAGATCGCAGTGGACCCAGATTTGACCTTGCATGGGCTGCGTTTGGTGGGCAATCTCCGCGCCCCTTCCCATGTCTGAAAGTTCCATCACCTCAGTCGGCATTGATTTCGGCGGCACCTCCGTGAAGCTCGGCGTTTGTCGTGGCGGCGAATTGCTCACCACGGACGCCCCCATCCCCACGGCTGACTTCGCCGGACCTGCCGCGCTGATCGGTGAGATGGCGGCCCGTGTGTCCAAGCTTCGCGAGGCTTATCCTGATATCGCGGCTATTGGCGTGGGTGTTCCCGGACTGGTGGATTTCGATCATGGGTTTGTCCATGTGCTGACGAATGTTCCGGGTTGGAAGCATGTGCCGTTGAAGGCCATTTTGAGTGAAAAGACTGGCCTGCCGGTAGTCGTGGAAAACGATGCCAACGCGATGGCCTATGCCGAGTTCCGCTACGGTGCTGCGCGCGGTCTGAATAACGTGGTCGCGCTGACCATGGGCACGGGCATCGGCGGTGGACTCATTTTGAATGGTCAGCTCTATCGTGGCAGCGGTTGCGCAGCGGGGGAGATCGGCCAGATGAGCATCGATTTTGATGGCAAGGCCGGTCATTACGGTAACCTGGGTGCCCTGGAAAAATACACCGGAAACAAGGAGATCGCCGAACACGCGGTGCTACGCTACACCGAGGCCCATGTGCAGAAGACTCTCGAGGAATGCACGCCAAAGAAAATCGCCGATGCCGCCAAGGCCGGGGATGACATCGCCCGTCAAATTTGGGAAGAAATTGCGGATTGGTTAGGCACATCCCTCTCCAGCATCGCCTGGCTGTTGAATCCCGATGCCTTTGTCATTGGCGGCGGTGTGGCCCAGGCCGGTGACCTGATCTTTGATCCCCTGAAGCGCAAGGTGCAGTCCATGCTCAGCACCGTGGTCTGGGAGCGCTTACAGATCGTTCCAGCCCGTTTCAGCAACGAATCCGGCATCATCGGCAATGCAGCGCTTGCGGCGGATTCTGTCGCCTAACTTAACGCGCGACGCGTCTTATTTCGGGGCAGGCTCACCTGTTTTGCAGATGTCCTTGTCAACTGATTCGATTTGAGTTGGCTTTCGGACATGAATGTCTTTGAGGATGTCCTTCATTGGTTTGCCATAGTAGCGTTCGAGACGACGAACTTGCCGCTCTCCTTGACCACAACATCCAATGAGAAGCCCCAAAGCGATGAGCGTTGAAAACCATTTTATCATTTGATCTTCCTCAGAGCTTTAGCCTCCTAGTATGTCATTTAATCTCTCCCCATGGCCTGCTCCAATTTGAGCCGCTGGGCCTCAAACTCCTCTTCCGTCATCTTGCGCTGCACTGTCAGGGTGGGTTCAAAAATGACGCGCACTTTGGAAAAGGGCAGTGGGAGGAGAAACTGATCCCAGGTTTTGAAACGGATCGCGTGGCTGTATTCCACACGCACCGGCATGATGGTCCCGCCCGTGAGTTGCCCGAGCTTGATGATTCCCGGCTGGAGATGATAGATCGGTCCGCGCGGGCCGTCCGGTGTGATGCCGATATCACGGCCTTCCTTCACTTTTTCCGCCATCATGATCAGGGCACCCAACCCTTTCTGAGGCTTGGAACTGGACCCTCGTGCTGCCTCAAATCCGAAGGTGGCGCAGACATCCGCAATGATCTGCCCATCACCGCTGGGGCTGCTGAGGATGGCCCCCGGGATATGTGCGAACCAAAGCTCATGGATGTAAGGGATCACAAACATCCGGTTATGCCAAAAGGCCCAGATCCAACCTGATCGTGAGGTATTGAAGGCACCGGCCTTGTCTTCCACCTCAAAGCGCAGCGTAACCCCGATGCCACGCATGAGCAGTGCAATGACTTTACCGATGTTTTTGATCCGTATCTTGGCCATGACAGCCCACCCATAGCGGTATGAGCGGAAAGGCGCAAGAGTCTCACCACACTGCCTGATTTTGAACCAACCTCGACTTTATCGAGGAGTGAAAGAGGCTATCTTGTATTGCAAAAATCCATAATATTACAGTGATTTTTTATTCTATGAAAATTAATTTAAACGTGATCGGCGTTTACAAATTTCTTACCCTAAGGCTGAATCCAGAGGAATCCCTCAAGCATACAATCCGTCATGCGGTTAAGCTTGTTTTCTGATTACTCCTTGAGAGTCTTAATCTTCAGTGCCAACAAAGGAGGCCCTTTTCCACTTTATGAGGTTGCAGATGCGTATCATATCTCCCGTCATCACCTGGTAAAAGTCGTCAATAACCTGACCAAAATGGGATATTTGGCAACCAAGCGCGGGCGAGGCGGTGGCATTGAACTGGCCCTCAATCCGCAAGACATCAAAATCGGTCAGTTGGTTAGGCGCACCGAGACTTCCATACCTCTGGTGGAATGTTTTGATGCCAAGACTAATGCCTGCCCGATTGTGTCTTGTTGTGGATTGAAAGGGGCTCTAGCTCAGGCCGTAGGTGCCTTTTACTCGACATTGGATCACTACACGCTCGAAGATGTGATGAAGTCAAGTGACCGGGACGCACTGAAGCAGATCCTGTTGAAGCCACTGCGTTCTTTGAGCAAGAACGGTGCTGACAAAAATCCCGACCTTATCCCAGAACATCTGTGATCACAGTGCCCTTGTCACCGACTGTAAACGGCCGGTTGCTCGGGGACATGACGGTCCGGTTCACATCCATCCCCATGGCGTGCCCCACGGTGCTGTGAAAGTCCTGGATGGTGACCTGTTTGTCGGTGGGGGAGTTGCCTTCCTTGTCGCTGGCTCCGTAGATAGTGCCGCCTTTGGTGGGGCCGCCGGCCAGCAGGGTGCTGAAGACTTTTGGATGATGGTCACGGCCGTTGCGGCTGTTGATCTTCGGACTGCGCCCGAACTCGGAGCAAAGGACGACCATGGTGTTCTGGAGCAGACCGCGTTCTTGGAGGTCGGTCAGCAGGGCGGAGAGGGCGGTATCCAGCAGCGTGCCGTTTTCCTCCATGCCGTCGGCGATGTCGTTGTGCATGTCCCAGCCGCCATGGGCGACCTCGATGAAACGGACGCCGCGCTCCACCAGGCGACGGGCCAACATGCACCCTTGGCCGAATTTGTTCATGCCGTATTTCTCACGGGCGGCGCTGTCCTCCTCGGTCAGTTTGAAGGCGTCCAGGTCCTTGGTGCTGAGCAACTTCAGGGTGTCGTCGTAAAAGTCGGTGTAGGCCTTGAGGTTCGTGTCCTGAAACTTGGCGCGGAAACCCGCATCCACCTTGTTTAGCAGAGCCAGCCGCTTGCCCATGATGTCAGGCTCGGCGTCAAACTTGGCGTATTGAAGCCCTGCCTCGGGGTCGTGGATGGGCAGGGGGCTGAAGGCGGCGGAAAAGAAACCGTTGCCGCTTTCCGGCGCGCGTCCCACACAGACGGTGGAGGGCAGGGTCTCGCTGCTCTTGCCCAGCAACTCCTGGGCCCAGGCTCCCAGCACGGGATGCTTGATCGTGCCGCGCTGCTCATAACCTGTGCGCATCAGATACTGGCCGGAAGCATGGACGCCGGTCTTCGAGGTCATGCTGCGGATGATCGCCAGCTTCTCCGAATGATCCTTCGCCAAAGTCGGCAGGAAACCGCCGAGCTGATAACCTGCTTTCGTCGTGATGGCATCGCCCGGGCCTTTGGTATCGCCCGTTTTCGGGTCCAGCGTGTCGATGTGCGACATGCCGCCGATCATTTGCAGCCAGATCACATTCTTGGCCTTGCCAAAACCCGGCATGGATTTCGGATCGGCCGCCGCCTGGCCTTTGAGGAAATGCGGCAGCAAGGTGACCCCCAAAGTGGTCTTGGCCACATGCTCGGCAAACCGCCGACGGGAGATGCAATCGAGGGAACGAAGGGAAGTGTTCATGGCGAAAAAAGTCAGGGCCGGGGTTTACTGCACAAACACGAACTCGCGGGCATTGAAGAGCACCCAGCAGAGGTCGGCGGAGGTGAGGCCGGAATTGAAGGCCTCGGTTGCAGCGGTCATCTCGTCGGCGGTGGGTTTGCGAGAGAAGAAGCTGTAGTAGAGGGACTCGACTTTTTTGCCGGTCTCAGCCTCACCCATGGCGGTGGCCAGGACCAGGGACTTGGGATTGCGGAGCACGCTCTGGGCTTCGCCATTCATCAGCATGAGCACCTGCGGGATGCTGCCCTCGACGGTGTTGCTGTCGGCGATCTGGCGGTCGCTCTGGCCAAACATGCGGAGGAAGTGGCCATCGCGTTCGGGCTGCCGCAGTTCGGAGGCACGGGCCAGGGCCAGACCTTCCATCATCGTGGGTCGGGTGAAGCCGTCTTCATCGCCGGCCTGTGCGGGCTGTATCATCTTGGCGCGTTTGCCTTTCTTTTTGGCCCCTGGACCTTTACCGGCTCCGTCGCTGAGCGCGCCATCGGCCATGCGGCGCATGCCCTGCACTTCGGCGAGTTTTTCCACGATCTGCGCCGGGGTGATTTCAGACACGTTCAGCGCCATGACCTGCTTGTAGGGATCGGCACGCTTGAGCTTAAAGTTATCCACCTTGTCCCCCACGGCCAGGGTCACGCAGGAGTCCCAGGCCTGCTCGGCGGTCATGCGGCGGAGGATGGGGCCGGGGAAATAATACGGCTCGCCCAGGGCCAGCTCGCGGGTCACGGCTTCACGCTGATAGGTCTGGGTGTTGCACAGCAAGCGCATGAAGGCGCGGATGTCGAATTTCAGCCGCACCATCTCATTGCCCAAATGCTGAAGGAGCAGGGGATTGCTGGCGGCGCTGGGGTCGTCCAGGTCGGTGACGGGTTCCTTGATGCCGACGCCGAAGACCTGTTTCCACAGGCGGTTCGCGATGGTCATGGCAAAGCGCGGATTGTCCGGGCTGGTCAGCCATTTGGCAAAGACCTCGCGGAGCTGGCTGTCGTCATCCGCTTTTTTCAGGGCCAGTTCGGCGTCCTGGTAGCTGCGCAGGCGGCGGTCGTCCTTGCCCCACATGATCAGGTTTGGCTTCACGGCATCGCCGGGTTTGCCGTCCTTGTATTTGTAGTCGTCGGGCAGGACGAGGTCGCTTTCCTTGCCGTCGGTGACGGCCAGGGAGTTCACGTCAAACAGCCGGCGTGCCTGCTGATACTGCTGCTGGGTCAGTTCATCCCGCAGGCCCTTCATCATGCCGCGTGGCAGGTTGCGGTTGTAAGTATCGGAGGAACCAAAGAAAGCCGCCATCTCATAAAACTGGCGCTGGGTCCAGTCGGCGAAGGGATGGTCATGGCACTGCGCACAGGAGACATCCGCGCCCAGGAAGGTGGAAAGGGTGAGGCTGAGATTGTCCAATCTCATGCCCCGGTCGCGGAGGAGGTAACCGGCCGCGCCGTTGTCCAGCAGCTTGCCGTCCGCCACCATCATGTCGTGGACGATCTCGTTCCACGGGCGGTTGGCGGTGATCTGCTCCTTCAGCCATTCCTGATAGGTGAAAAACTTTGCCTTCTGGGCGTCATCGGCCACGCGCAGCATGTCCGAAAAGTAGTTGAACATGTGGGAGGCGAAGCCATCGTCATTGACCAGGGTGTCGATCACGTTGGCGCGTTTGGCGGCGCTGGTGTCGGCCAGGAAAGCCAGGGTCTCCGTCCGCGTGGGGATGCGTCCGGCGAGGTCCAGATAGACACGCCGAACAAATTGTTCGTCACTGGCCAGGGCATTCGGTTGCTGCCCGGCCTTTTGCAGACCCATCAGCACGCCTTTGTCGATGATCGCCGCCGCCTGGGCCAGTCCCGTGTTCTTTTGGATGCCAAGGCCTTCGGGTTTCAGGGTGGCCGCCGCCTGCTGATCCTCCGGGGTCAGGTTGCTGACCGGGAAGTCGAACATGCGCCCGTCGCGGGTTTGCAGATAGATCTTGCCATTTTCGATGCCGCGAAAGGTCGCTTCCACCTTGCGGCCCTGGTTGTCCTGCCAGACACGAAAGTTGGCGTTGCCATCCGGGGCGGTGGTTTGCGCCGTAACCAAAAGTGCAGGGAAGAGCGCGCAAAGGGCGATGGATCGGGCTTTCATAGGATCTCCAGGTAGATTCGCCCATGAAACGATGCGTTTTAGCGGAAGTTGCGTTAGAATCTGAAAGTGCGTTAGGTTCCGGGTTGGGCTTTGTTTTTCCACACTGATTTCGAACATGGAGGCTGGTCTTTGGGACTCTGGGTGTGGGTTTATGCAACACACGACGGAAAAGACGCCGGAGCAGGGTATGAATAGGCGCTTAGGCTTTTGCAGCTAAGCGGATTCTCAGATGTCAGAAAATAGTGAGAACTCTTTGATTATTAGCTAAAATTTGATAATTTTATAGAAATACTAGAAAAGTGCTATTCCTGCCTTCCAATCTCAGACGCGCAGGCCAGACCGCCAAATCGGCGGCCTTGGTGCTTTGTGGCATGGCCGCGCTGGCCCGCAGTCAGCTTGCGGGTCAGGGGGCGGTTCTGGCTTTTCACGGCCTGCGTGAAGACGGCGTTTCACCAGGCGTTTTGGATGAAAGCCTGCACCTTCCGATTTCCACATTCAGTGCGCTATGTAAGCAGTTGGCTGCGACGTATCACGTGATGCCGCTGTCTGAAATGGCGTCTGTTTTGAGTTCTGGTGAAAAGCTGCCACCCCGCGCTGTGGCGCTGAGCTTTGATGACGGGTATGCCTCCAACTTCGAGCTGGGCTTTCCTGTTTTAAAAAAGCTGAATCTCCCTGCGACGATTTTTCTGGCTACGGGTTTTTTGGATGGCAGCACGCCGCTTTGGTTTCAGCAGGTGGATCTGGCGCTGAAAGCAGGCGGGAGGTCGGCCTTCAGTGAAACTTTGGCGAGATTGAAAAAACTGCCGAATGCCGAGATGCGGGAGGAAGTCCGAAAGATGGTGGAGGCAGCCGGTGAAAGTCAGGCCCCCGCCGTGACCCGCCCAATGTGTTGGGACCAAGTGAGGGCGATGCGGGACACCGGCTTGATCGAGTTTGGCGGACACACGCACACACACCCGATCCTGGCGCGCTGCACGATTGAAGAGCAGCGCCGGGAGATCGTCACCTGTCGGGAGCGTATCCAGAGCGAGCTCGGGACAGCTCCTCGTCTTTTTGCTTTCCCCAATGGCGGGCCGGGAGACTGCACTCCGGAAACCCTGTGCTTGCTCAAAGAGGCCGGGTTTGAATCCGCCTGGACGATGATCAGCGGGCGTGCGACGCAAAAGGGACCGATCCTTCATATGCCGCGCTATGGAGCGCCCGAATCGGTCTGGGAAACTGAGGCGACGGTCTCGGGGGCTTTTGAATTGCTGCGAAAGTGGAGAGGAGGGGCGGTATGAGTTCTCAGGTGAAGAAAAATCGACTTTGGCCCATTCGCTTGAGGGCCTGGGCCGGGCAGCGCTTGTTCAACTCGGAACAATGGATGAAGTCCGTGGGTAAGAGGTTCAAATCTGAAGATGCCCCGCCTGTCAAAGCGCCGAAAACGATTGTACATTTCATCGCCTCGCCGGGAGGGGGTGGTGCCGAGGCGATGCTGGGGAACCTGGTCGCGGCGATGGATCGTCGTCTATGGCGCACGGTGGTGATCGTGGTGGATGGTCGTCCCTGGCCTGAGGCTGTGGCCGGATTGAAAGCCGCCGGGGCTGAAGTGCATGACCTGGAGGCCACGGCCTTCCTGCGAGCGAGCACGCTGATCCGCCTGATCAAACTCCTGCGGCAGCTCAGGCCCGATGTCGTGCAGACCTGGATGCATCACGCGGATTTCGTCGGCGGCTGGTGCGCACGTCTGGCGGGTGTGAGGCATGTGGTGTGGGGGATTCACTGCCGGGAGATTCATCGCAATCCGGGGGATTCGGATTTGAAGATGGCGGTCTTTCGTCGCCTGATCGGCGGCAGTTCGCGGGTGGTGCCCACGCGGATCATCTCCTGTTCGGCAGCGGCGATGGAGGATCATGTGCCACTCGGATATCCGGCCAAGGGCATGATCTGGGTGCCCAATGGCATCGATACCTCCCGCTTCATACCGGATGCCAAAGCGCGCTCTCTGCTACGCCAAGAATTGCGTGTGCCTGAAAAGGTGCCTTTGATCGGTTTCATCGGGCGCTTTCATGAGATGAAAAATCTCTCCACATGGTTGCGCGCCGCAGCGCTGATGCAGGCCCGGAATCCAGCGGTGCATTTTTGGTTGTGCGGGGGTGAAGAGTGGGATCTGGATGATTGCGCGCGCGCCGCCTTGTCCGTGGTGCCGCATCGCAATCAGGTGCATTTCACGCTCTTTCGTCCCGACCCCGAGCGGGTCTATCCGGCCCTGGATATCTTTTCGCTTTCTTCACGCACGGAAGCCTGCCCGATGACGCTCATGGAGGCCCTGTCCTGTGGCGTGTCCTGTGTCACCACGGATGTGGGGGATTGCGCGCGCCTGCTTGAGGGCGTGGGCAAGGTGGTGCCTATTCGCGATGCCGAGGCGTTGGCCAAGGCCTGGGAGGAAACTTTGGATCACCCCTATGCGGCGAAAGTCCTGCGCCGTTCAGCGGTGGAGCGCTTTGATATCGGCGTGGCGGCGAGGAAGTATGAAAAAGTTTACGCGGAGGTGCTTGCCGTATGATCCGTCTCGGCACTTGCCTTTGCCTGCTGGCGATCACCGCACGCGCCGAATTGCAGGTTTCCCTGGTGGATGCGATGACGCGGGTCTCCAGGACGGAGGAGCTTTCATCAAAAAAAGTGGTGGAGTTGCAGGCTGCCCGTGGGGAATGGGAGGCCCTACAAATGGTGATCAGCGGTCCGCCGGAGGAGGTCAGACTGGCCACCCTGGAGGCAACCTCTTTGACAGGGCCTGAAGGGGCCACGCTGCCGCCGCCGACTTTGCTGCGTGAGCATTATGTGACGGTTTCCAAGTCCACACCGATGTCGCCGCTCCCGGCGGGGGATTACCCCGATGCGCTGGTGCCGATGAACTTCAAATGGCAGGATCTACCTAACGAAAAGAGTGTCAATCAACCGTATTGGGTGGACCTGTTCGTGCCTTATCCCGCCAAACCGGGAATTTACAAAGGAGAGCTACGCGTGCTGGGGCCGGATCGTGTTTTTCTGGCGACGCGGCATTATTCCATCACCGTCCTGCCCTTTGACATGCCGGTGATCCCGCGCCTGCGGACATCCATTATGACTGTCTGGCGGCGGATTGCGGAGGTGCACGGATTTGATCGTCAAAAGGAACCGCCAGAGCCGGAATTGCTGGCGCTGCTGAACGAATACTACGACCTTTTGGCACAGCATCGACTGAGCATCGATCAGACTTACCCGACCTATCCAGATGGCTCAACGGGCAAGCTCGATGAGGCGAAGGTTGAGGTCGGGATGAGGAAGCATCTGCTGCATCGGCATGTCAGCACCTTGGGTCTGCCCATTTGGCCGGAATGGCCATTCAAAGATCCTCTGGGGAGGGATCGTGAAAAGGCCATGAAGTATGTGGCGGATTGGATGAAGATCATGCGCAAACTGCGTGGTGAATCGCGGGGTTACGTGATCATGGGTGCCCTCGATGAGCCCAATGATAACGACGCCTATGCCAGGGTGCGGCGTTGGGGTGATTTTTTCAATCAGGCGGAGGCCACTCATCAGGTGCGCATTCCCCTGCTGATCACGGAGCAACCGTCGCCGGATAACTGGTGGTGGGGTCGGTTGGATGGCAATGTGGATATCTGGGTGCCGCATTTTTCCGATGTATGGCGGGATATGGAATCGCCTAACGGAAAGCGCGACATCGCGCGGCGTCTGGCGGCGGGGGATGAGGTGTGGTGTTATGCGGCACTGGTGCAAATGCCGGAGGAATGGGAGGCTGCGCATGGAAAGCCAAAGCAGCTCAAACAGTCTAATCCCCCCGTGTGGTGTCTGGACTATCCGGCGATGAATCATCGTGTTCTGGCCTGGGTCATGCCGCGTCATGGGATCACGGGCCTAACCTACTGGGATACGCTTTTCGCCAGTCCGGGTGTGGATGTGTGGGCGAACGCAGGCTCATTTCATCACACGGAAGGCCGGGTGTATAATGGGGATGGTAGCTACATTTATCCCGCCACCCAAGAGCGCCATGGGGCGCACATGCCGATTGCCAGCATTCGCCTGAAATGGCTGCGCGAAATGGCGGAGGATTATGATTACCTGATACTGGCTAAAGATTTGGGTTTGGAAAAAGAGGCTCTGGCTCTTGGGGCCACCTTTGCGCGCGGATTTGGTGATTGGGAGGATGATATGCCCAAACTCTTGAGGCCCGAAAGAAGCTGGGAGAGCTGATCTCGAAGAAAGGGGGGAAGCCATGAGAGTGGACATCGTGCGTGATGAGGCCGGGTTTGCCGCATTGGGGCCTTATTGGGATGCCTTGCTGGAGCAAAGCGCGACGCGTTCTTCCTTTCTGCGTTGGGACTGGATGCGCTTTTGGTGGGAGGAGTTTCACACGGACTTTGCCCTAACCATCGCCGTGGTGCGAGATGCCGAGGGCATTCCTCAGGCGATTGCACCTTTGATGATCGGTCTTGAAACGGACGGGATGCGCAGGCACCTCCGGCATTTGGGTTTCCTGTCAGGTTTGGGTGACGTTAAGGGCGAGCGCATGGACTTCCTGGTGCCTGCCGGGCGTGAGGCGGAATGGACCCCTCTGTTATGTCAGGCGTTTCAGATCCTGGAGGGAGAGTGGGAGGCTATCCGCCTGAATAAGTTGCCGGAAGAATCGCCCAATTACCCGCTCATCAGCGCTGCGTTGAGGGCGAGATACACGGGGGTTGATGTCGTCACTCGCACAGAGTGCATGTGCATCCGGCTTTCAGACACTTGGGCCGATTTTGAAGCACAGATGCTCGGCAAACGAAGACGGGAAATGCGGCGTCGGTTTGAGTTATTACTCAAGGAGCATTCCGCACAGGAGTCCCTGGTCACAGTGGCGGATATGGAGTCGCGGCTGGATGAATTTGCCGTGCTGCACCGCCATCATTACCCCGAAGGGGTGACCTCCTTTCTGACGCCGCGTTCCTGGCGGTTTCACCGTCGCTTGGCGATGAAATGGATTGCCGACGGACGTGCGATGCTGCCTTTCATCGCGGTGGGTTCCGGCATGGTCGGCGGCCTTTATGGGTTTGTTGAGGGCGACGAATTTTTGTTTTTCCAGATTGGGTGGAATGAAACCTTTGCCCGTTATTCCATGGGCCATCTCAGCATCCGTTGGGCGGTGGAGTGTAGCATCAAGCGCCAGCTCAAGCTCTTTGACATGCTACCGGGGACGTATCGTTACAAGACCGATTGGGCACATAGCTCCCGGTATGTGCTCGATCTGGAAGCCTACCAACCCGAGAGCCTGCGTGCCGCACTTTTTCGCAGCCTTCGTCACCTGAAGCGGCTGCTGCCGCGTGATTCTCAAGCCAAGTCCCCTGAATGAAAGTCCTTGTCCTCACGGCGGATGCCAACACGCTGGTTTATCATCGCGGTGATTTGATCCGCGACTTTGCCGCGCATGGGTGTGAGGTGGTGACATCTGCGGCGGAGGATTATCCTCATGTCCGTCAGTATCTGGGAGAGGTGGGTGTGCGGCATGCGGCCATCCGTATGGTGCGCAGTCGTGTGAACCTAACCAAAGATTGGATCACCTGGCTGGACATGTATCGTTTGTTCAAAAAGGAAAAGCCAGACGCGCTTTTTGCTTACACGATCAAATCTGTGGTCTATGGCTGTGTCGTGGCACGCTTGGCGGGGGTGCCGAAGGTGTATGCACTCTTGCCCGGCTTGGGTTTCACTTTTGTCAAACCGGAGACGTTGAAGCAAACGTTCGTGCAGTGGGTTTCCAAGGCGCTGCATCGTTTTGCTTTGAAAAGGGCGGATGTTATTTTCATGCAGAACAAAGATGATGTTCAGCTTTTTACGGATCTAAAACTGCTGCCGCAGGGGATTCCGGTGCATGTCACCGCCGGGTCCGGGGTGAACCTCAATGAATACCCGCATGTGCCCTTGGATGGCGATCCGGGCATTGCGGAAGGGCGCATCCGTTTTGTTCTCGTCAGCCGGTTGCTCATTAGCAAAGGCGTTTGTGTCTTTGCGGAGGCTGCACGGAAGATCAAGGCGAAGCACCCGCTGGCGGAGTTTCATCTTGTCGGCCCCTTTGATCCCAACCCGAACCGTGTCAGCGAAGCCGAGGTCGAAGGCTGGGTCGCGGAAGGTATCCTCACGCATCATGGCATGGTGAGAGATGTCGCGGCGTTGCTGAAAACGATGCATGTTTTTTGCCTGCCGACTTGGTATCGTGAAGGGGTTCCTCACGCTTCTTTGGAGGCCCTGTCCATGGGGCGGGCGATGATCACCACAGATTCAGTCGGCGCGCGTGAATGCATTTCGACCCGACGCGACAATGGCTTTTTGGTGCCGCCGCGTGATGTGGAGGCGGTGGTCCAGGCCATGGAGTTTTTCATTCAGAACCCGCATCAGGTTGCCTCCATGGGCCGGGCCAGTCGTCGGCTCGCTGAGGAGGTCTTCGATGTGAAGATCGTCAATCAAATCATTCTGAGCGCCATGGGCATCGCGCCCTCCAAGCCTCAATCTCAGCAATCTCCCATGTCTCCCCCTTGCCCGTTGGCAGTGAGTGCATGATGTTTAATCCCCCTTTAAGCGCCCGTTATGTCTTATCAGCTCGCCATTGATCAAACGCACACCCAACAGGGTGGGGGGCGGGTGATTGTCCCGTTTGCCCCGGGCGCTCTGGGACCTCCTTTGCCGCTCCCGCAGGTGGATCAAAACCCTTACCTTTCGACACCGGTTCCCCATTTCAGCGAGTCTGTCATCAGCGTTGCGGATCTGATCGGTTACATGAGAAAGGGTTGGTGGTTAGGCCTGTTGCTGGCACTGCCGACGGCTGCCGGTATCTTTTATCTGCTGGGCATGGGGCCTAATATTTATGAGGCGGAGGCGAAACTGCGCCTGCGGCTTCAGGATACCAATGTCTTTAACTTCAATGAGATGGGCCGTCAGGGAGTGACGGAACTCAGTGCGCCGCAACTGATCAACAACCACCTGACCGAAATCAAATCACGCAAGTTTGCCGATTATTTTTATGAGCGGTTTGATCCGATGAAGCGCGATGCCTTCATTCAGGATGAGCTGAGCACCCTGGGGCGGAAAGATCAGTTGCTGAAGGCCATCGGGCTTTACACGCCATCGAAGCCATCGCCCCCACAGGAGGTTTTCGCCGAAAGCATCGGCACCTCGGTTCGTGTGGAGCCGCAGAAGGAATCGCACATTCTCCGCATCCTTGTGCGCAATCGTGATCCCCGCCTCGCGGCGGAGATCGCCAACGGGTTTTCGCAAGATTACATCCGCTTCTTTGGGGAGCAGGAGAGTGGTCAGACGCAGAGTGAGCGCGATTATTTGCAAACCAAGGCGGATGAGCTGAGGCAGCGCCTGGAGGTGAGTGAAAGGACGCTGGCCGAGTATCGCAAGAGCGAGAACCTGATGCAGACGAATGAAGCGCAGGACGTGGATGGCGATAAGGTGCGTCAGCTCATGACCGCTATCACGAATGTGGAGATCCAGTTGGCCAAATCCAAGAGTGATCTGCAAAGCATCCGCACCACCCAGCAGTCAGGGCGGGATTTATTGGAGGTGCGAGTGGTGGCGGATAATCCGGAGGTGGCTTTCAATCGCAAAGAGCTCGAGGCAGCCATGGCGGAGCGCAAAGCCTTGGAGCCGCTCTGCGGTCGCAGGCACCCTCAGATGGTCGCGCTAACGGGAAAAATCGAGTCTGCGAAAAGAGCCCTGGACAGCGCCTCCATGGCGGTGGTGACCATGGCTGAGGCCGAAGTCTTGAATCTGGAGCGGCAGATCGCGGACTTCAAAAGTCAGCTCGAATCGACGCGAGGGCAGGTGCTGGATCAGAGCGGTAAAAATGTGCAGCAAAAAATGCTCAGTGACCAGGTGGCGGCGGATCGTGAAATGTATCAAACGATCGTGAAACGCCTGAATCAGGCCGAGGTCACAGGCAACTTCAAAGACAGCGGCGCCCTCAGTCTCTCAGACATTGCTACTGCCCCGGATAAGCCGGTCAAGCCTAACAAACCCATCGCCGCAGTGGCCGGCCTGATTGTCTTTGGATTTATCTTTATCGGTCTGCCGGTGGGTTGGGGTTTGTTTGACGATCATGTTTTGCGCTTGATTCGCCAGAGCGGTTCTCCTTCTGCAAACATCCCCTCCGTCAAGCAGGTGCCGCATATCCCTGCCGGGGTCGCACGGCCCTCGGGGCCTGCACCTGCCACGCTGCCTTATGCACCCTCCCCCATTGCGCCGCCCGTGCAGCCGAAGCCGCACTTTCAGCCAGCCCCGGCTCCATCGCCGTTGGTTGTCCAGACCGCGAATCAGGCCCCAGTGCTGGCGCGTTTGCCATTGATCGGCCAAGGCAACCCCGAGACCATGCTCGGGCAGCTTTTACAGCCGGAGCCTTATGGTGCCGCAGGTGCCCTGTCACAGCTCACCACGACCTTGGAAATGCAGGCGCTGAAGCGCAGCGGCCTGGGTGGGATCATTCTGCTGACGAGTGCCGAGGCCGGGGAAGGCAAGACCCTTTCCGCCGCCGCCCTGGCCGCCGCTTTTTGTCATCAGGGTCGCAGTGTCTTCATGATGGAGTGCAATGCGGTCTCTCCCACCCTGCATCAGTGGTTCCCGCACGCGACTCATCACAGCTCTTGGGCGCATGATTTGGAGTCTCTGCGTTATGGGAAGACGAATCTCTTTCTCCTGCCCGCCCATGATCTCCCTGCCTATGCCACCAATGAACTGTTGGATGGTTACCGCTCCTGGATTGACCGCGCACGCCCACAGGTGGATTGGATCATTCTCGATGGTGGACCGATTTTGAAAAACTTTGCCGATGTCGCGCCTCTGGCTCCCCTAGCCACGGATGTCCTGATCGTGAACAATCCCAGCGTCTCAAACCCGACCAAATTGCGTGCGGCGATGAACCTGCTACAGCCCATGATGAGCAGCAGTGCCTTCCGTGGCATGATCGTGCATGGGGCGTCGTGAGGCCATGGCCGGGATGTTGCAAAAGTCTGCACCTGGAGTTAGAATCCAGCTATGATTGCAACGGTTCCTGCTACTCCACAGGTGAAACGCAAGGCACGACGTGCCCCTGCGAGCCGTTATCGCGGCGGGCATGTCAGTCTTCCTTTTCCCATGCCTTCACCCGGACAGTCCATGATGGTCGGACTGGGTGACTGGGAGACTTATCTGCTTCTAGACAAGCTGTGTGAAGGCCGTGGCATGCGCGCCCGCTTCCATCGGGGAATCATTGAAATCATGAGCATCTCATTTCCTCACGAGTCGCTGAAAGGGCAAATTGGGCAATTTGTCCGAACTTTTTGTCAGGAACATGAGATCGACTACAACGCCTGGGGCAGCACTACGCAGCGGGTCGAAGGAGTCATGGCCGGGGAGCCGGACGATTCCTTCAGCTTCGGTGCCGAGATGAAGGCTCAGCCGGATCTGTTCATTGAGGTAGCCCTCAGTTCCGGTGGCATTGATAAGCTGGATTTTTGGAGTGAGGTGAAAGCCTCCGAGGTCTGGATCTGGCAAAACCAAAAGCTGCACGCCTTTGTGCTCCACCAAGGCACCTATAGGGCAGTGAAAAGCAGCCAGGTTCTGCCCGGTGTGCCGCTCACCCTTATCGAAGAACTTGCGGAGACCAAACCGCATTCAAAAGCGATCCGGGAGTTTCAGGAACGGGTCCGAAAGGTAAAATAACAGGACCAAGAGGCGGAATGAATATTTATGGAAATTATATACATTTCCTTTATATTCCCGCATGTGTTTCGCAGGCCGCTTGATCCTCCATCGCTTTCTCCTCGCCATCGGCGTGCTGGCGTTGGTGTTGATGCCGGGGTTCAGCGGGGCGGTCATTCTCTATGACACAGGCGATGCCTTGGCCAATACGGAGGCACCCACGGGAATCCTGGAGGACAGTGGCTGGGCGTATCAGGGGCGGTATGGCAGTTTTTTGGGCACGATGATTGGGGAGCAATACTTCATCACGGCACAGCACATCGGCGTTTCAGGCAGCCCCACTTTTACCGGGATCGCGGACAGCACCCTTTACACGATCGATGCCTCTGCCAATGGAGGCCAGGGGTATTGGGACATCGCCGGGACGGATCTGCGCATCTTCAAGATCAACGAGTCCTTTTCCGCCTATGCCCCGCTTTACACGGGTTCCGATGAGGTCGGTCAGGAGCTGGTCGTCTTTGGGCGTGGGGGACCGCGTGGGGCGGAGGTGGAGCTGGAAGGGGATCTCAAAGGCTGGCTTCATACGGGGTCGGACGGGGTCGAGCGGTGGGGCGAAAATGATGTCAGTGGCATCACCATTTCACCGACCATTGGCCATCTTTTGCGGGCGGGCTTTGATCCTTTGTCCGGTCAAAATGAAGCGACGCTTTCCGTGGGGGATTCCGGCGGGGGCGTTTTCATCAATGACGGGGGTGTCTGGAAACTGGCCGGGATCAATTTCGGTGTGGATGGATTTTTTGATGTGAATGACGCCGTGGATGCGGATGAGTTCTCTGCTGCGTTGTTTGATCGTGGCGGGTTTTATCAGGGGAATGATGTGGATGGCTGGTCCGCTGCTCCCTTACCGCCAGACTCACCGGCCAATTTTTATGCCTCGCGTATCTCCACGAGTGTGCTCGAGATCCAAAGCATCGTCGGAGTGCCTGAGCCTGCGGGCCTAATGTTATTGATGCTGGGCGGCACGTTGATGCTTCGCCGTCGCCGCTGAGCGTATTACTTTTTCAGTTCGGCAAAGATGAGTCGGCCCGCCGAGGTGGGAAGCGCGCCGGAGATGGAGATTTCCACCGTCTGCCCAATGAAGGATGCCGCTTGGTTGACCACGATCATGGTGCCGTCTGCGAGGTATCCGATGGCTTGATGTTTGTCTTTGCCGGGCTTTGTCAGGGAAAGCGAGAGCTCGTCGCCAGGATTGAGCTGCGGTTGCAGTGCGACGGCGAGATCATTGAAGCTCAGCACGGTGATGCCGCGCAGGCGGGCTACCTTGGCCAGATTCTCATCATTGGTTAGGAGTCGGGCATTCAGCTCGCGGGCGAGTGAGACCAGCCGAGTGTCCACCGGGGTGTCAAGGGTGGTGCCTGGCGGGTCTTCATGAATGGAGAGTCGCAGATCATCAAGGGTGCGCATTCTTTCCATGACCTCAAGACCACGACGCCCTCGGATGACTTTCTGTGAATCTCCAGACTCGGTGAGCCTCTGCAACTCATCCAAGACAAAACGCGGAACCACCAGGGCACCACTGAGAAAACCGGTCTGCACCACGGCAGAGATGCGGCCGTCAATGATGACATTGGTATCCAGCAGGAGTGGCTCCCCCTCCAGGCCGTCACGGCGGAAGCGAACATAAGGGATCAGCAGGGCAAACTGGTCACGGTCACTGCGCAGGGCGAAGGTGATGCCAAAGTAGGCAAAGCAGGTGTAGATGAGGATTTCGACGGCATTGCGAAGGGCATCCCCCTCCACCATGGACTGAAAGTAACTGAGCTGAAAGACCCCGATACGGGTGATGAGCCAAGCGCAAAACAGGCCAATGGCGAGGCCAAAGGTGGCCTGGGAAAAGTCGCGCAGGCTGAACCGGACGAAGATGGTATCCAGGATAACGATGAGTCCCATGGCCACAGCCCCGGTCACGGCGCCTAACCAGGCGGGCTGCTGAAAGCCCAGGGCCACCGTGATGCCGGTGAAGACAAAAAAGGCAAAGAACAGTGCCCGGATGAGCCGGATGGACCAGGTGGATTTCATGCTGGGTATGCAGGCATACTCTAGCGCCGCCGATGACAGGTGACGAGGATAAAGGCAGGACTTTCGTCAAGCTTCAGCGCAAGACCCAAGCGGACACACAGCCTTCGTGGGCTTGCAGGGCCGTGGCCGCAAAATCTGCCAGATAACCCCGACCGGCGACCGGTTTCGGCCAGTCGATGGTCCGGGTGGCCAGATCCGCGTGCAGGTGGATCGTGCCCTCCAGCAGATCGAACTCGATTTCATCCCCATCCTGAATGGCGGCGATGGGGCCGCCAACGACGGCCTCGGGCGAGCAATGGATGCCCATGACCCCATGAGAAACGCCTGAAACACGGCCATCGGACAGGAAAGCCACCTGACCATCCAGCTCAGGCACGGCGAGGGCTGCACTGGCTACGAGCAGCTCCGGCATCCCGGCGGCGACAGGCCCGACACCGCGCAGGACGACAAAGTGCCCCGGCTGAATCCGCCGGGCGGCCGCCGCATCGGAAACGGCTTTCACACTTTCAAAACAGATTGCCCGCCCTTTGAAGCGCGGGCTTTGGCGGGAAGACACTTTGAAGACCATGCCATGAGGGGCCAGGTTACCGAAACAGATCTGGAGGTCGGCGTAGTCTTTGAAGGGCTGCCCGAGCGGGGCGATGAGGTCTTGATCCAAAGGCACATCGGGGCAATCAGCCACGTTTTCAGCCAGGGTCTTGCCGGTCACGGTGATGCAGGAACCGTCCAGGAGACCCGCTTTCAGGAAGTGACACAGAAGCATGGCCGTGCCGCCGATGCGGTGCAGGTCCGCCATGGTGCCACGCCCGCGCGGGGCGAAGTTGCAATAGACCGGCGTGCGGCGGCAGATGGCCTGCACATCCCGCAGGGTGAAGTCAATGCCTGCCTCACGGGCCACGGCGAGGATGTGCAGCACGCCATTGGTGGAGCCGCCCATGGCGGCGATGGCGGTCATGGCGTTGGTCATGGCGGCCTTGGTGATGATCGTGCGGGGTCGCAGATCCAGTTCCAGAAGGTTTCGCATGGCTTTGCCGACTCGCAGGCAATCGGCCTTTTTGGCCTCATCCACCGCCGGGATGGAGGAGGTATCCGGCAGGCTGAGGCCCATGGCCTCCAAGGCAATGCCCCAGGTATTGAACGAAGCCGCGATGCCGCAGCCGCCCGCACCGGGACAGGCGGCACGGATGATGTCTTCAGACTCCTGGAAGCTCATGGTTCCATTGTTGGCCTGGGCCTGGGAGTCGTAAGAGTCCAGAATCGTTATCGGTTTCCCCAAATGGCAGCCAGGCAGGATGCTGCCGCCGTTCACGATGAGGCCGGGGTAGTTCAGCCGTGCCAGGGCCATGGCAAAGGCGGGGCCGTTTTTATCACAATGATGCACGCCGATCATGCCATCGTAGCAATGGGCACTGGTCACCATCTCGGCACCATTCGCCATGAGGTTGCGTGAAACGAGGGAGGAGGCACCGCCTTCATGCCCTTGAGTGATGTTGTCACTGACGCCAGAAACCCCAAAGGGAAAGGCGATGAGGCCCGCTTCGGCACAGCCTTCCTGAATCAGTTTGGCCACTTCATAGGCCTTCATATTGCAAAGATTGCCATCCAGCAGCGGTGTGGCGATGCCGATCTGCGGCTTATCAAAATCCTGGGCGGTAAAACCGAGGCCCCAATAGAAAGATTTAACGCCGCGTTGCCAGCCGTGGGTGAGGGAGGAGGAGTTCCAATTCAGGGTGCTATTTGCCATGATAATCGAGGACAAGGTTAGCGGGCCGTCGTCACCCCAACAAACAAAAAAAACTCCCAACCAGGAGCACTGGTTGGGAGTTGGAATGAAGGAATCTTGAGGACTCCGACAGAATTAGAAGCTCACGCTCAGCTTCACGCCACCGAAGATTTCGTTGTCGGTGGTGTTCAGGGTGTGGCGGGCGTCCAGGGACATGTTGTAGGCGATGTAGGGGGTCAGAGTCGCGCTGGAGGTCAGCTTGATAGGAGCCGAGATCGTAGGAATCACGTGTGTGAGGCCGCTGCTCTGGGCACCAGGGATCACGCCGTTGGTGTAGTAGTCGAAACCGTAACCAAGCTTCACGGCTGGCACGATGCTCAACCAGGAAGTGATTTCGATTGGGAGGTCTGCACCCACTTCAGCGTAGGAACCGCCGATGCGGAAGTCATAGTAGTAACCAGCATACAGGTTCACTGGACCTGCTGCGGCTGCCACGGTGATACCCACTTCGTCAGCGCCAGACACGTTGCCTTCACCGGCACCGAAAGCGCCGAGGTCAGTGCGACCGCCGAAACCGTCGAAGAACTCATAGTGAGTGTAAACGAGGCCGAACTTGGCGAAACCAGCGTCATAGGTCAGGGAGGTGGACAGATCGAGCTCGGAATAGTCGAGGATCTGGTCACCAGCGCCCAGGCCGGAAACGAGGGTGTCAACGGTGCTCACATAGAGAGCGCCGAAGCCAAGGGACAGCTGCTCAGTCAAAGGCACGCTGAGGCTGAGGCCAGCCCAGGTGACATTGTCTGCGAACCAGAGGCCGCGATAGTAAAGGCGGGTGTCATAACCCACTTCAACGGTTGCGCCAACGGTGTCAAACAGTGCGCCAGACTCTTCTGGAACAACTGGGGTGACGCCCTTAGCAGGAGCGGAGGTGCCGGCGATTGCGCTCAGGGAAGCCGTAGCTGCCAGAACGAGTGCCGACTTGGTGATGACGGAGGTCATGCTCTTCAATTTCATGATGGTCGATTTTGGTTTGTTGATGAGATGGAGGTTGGTCCGGGAGACCTACCACCGTTCCTGAAGTTTAAGCAGTGGTCATGCCGTTGCCAAGTATCTTTTTCTGAAAATTATCGATTCGTTCAAATTTAATTTCAAAAATCGGATTTGCTTGACGCTCAGCCACTTACTCCGCCAAGACGACGCGCAGTCCTTGGGGGGTGATTTCGAGGCTTTGAATGCCTGCCAGGAAGCGCTGAAGGGCGGGATCTTTCTCCAGACCTTCACCGGCGAGGTTGACGCCTTTGATATCCCCCAACCAAGCATTGGGCATGGGCATCCCGCCGATTCTCACATCCTTGACCTCGAGTGCCACTTTCTTATTGGCATCCATGCTCGCGTTCACGGCAAACCCTAACCTCAAAGTCGTCCCAGAGAGCAGGGGCAGTCCGGCATCGGGCGGGATCGGGACCAGCATGGTGGCGGAAATGCTACCGTGATCCAGGTTCACCTTCACCGTTTCACCCAGGTTTTGGCCGGCCAGGTAGGCGTTGATCTCTTTGGTGGTGATCACCAGGGTTCGCTCTTGCTCGCCGGGTGAAGCCTCCGGTTGCGCGTTGGGACTCGCGCTGGTGTCCAGGATGTGCAGCTTGGCGTCCAGTGTCTGCTGCTCTTGCGGCGTCAGGCTGACGGGCTGGATCGGTCCGGCATAAAAGTTATGTTTGACCCACCACGCCGTCGTCGCCGCCGCGAGGCCACAGCCGAGGACGAAGACGCCGAGGGTGATGAGAATGATGCTTTTCCAGGAGGGGCCCTGGCGCATCACCGGACGATCTGTGGGGATCGCTGGGCTGTCAGTGACAGCGGAGTTTGTGGGATGTGTTTCCATAGTGGTGATCCGTATTGACGGCATGCGGCCATCGTTCATTCGACAGCCGCCGCCATTCCACGTTGACACTTTCTATGGAATCGGTCCTCAAGGGATCTTCAAGCTCTGGCCGGGGCGGATCAAATCGGAAGACATGCCGTTGGCGGACTTGATCTTGGCCACCGTGGTGTTGCGTTTGCGCGCGATGCCATAAAGAGTGTCCCCTTTGACCACCTTGTAACTGCCGCCGGATTTCTTGGCGGTGCTTTTGGTCGAGGATTTCGGCTTGGAGGACAAAGCGGTTTTCTTGGCGGTGCCGGAGCTGCTGCTGCTGCTGCTCTTGGTGCTTGTGGACTTGGGGGGGCTCGTCGGCGCATTGAAGGCATACGGGTCGGCCTCGACGGGGGCTGGGGGTGGGGTGTAGGTCGGTGCGCTGCCGCCGCCCTGGACATAGCCGGACTGGCCCGGATACGGATTGTAGCCGCCGTCGTTGCCGTAGTTCGACACATACGGGTCGCTCCCGCCTGAGGTGCTCTGACCATTTTGACAAGAAGCGAGGAGGGAGCAGGCAGCGACGAAGGACAGAAGGCGGGCAGTGTGGATCATCGTGAGGGGCGGGGGTGTGGAGAAAGCCGTGGGTGGCAGGCAGTGAGTATGGTTTTCAGTTTGTCATGTTCAACCTGAAACCTTGCCCCCTGTGCCTTCGTTATCCTCCGTCCGCGCCAAAATCGCTGGAAAGCAAGTCTTGCGGTTTCCCCGGCGCTTTTTTAGTCTGCTGCCCCCTTACATGAAAATTGGCTTCAATCTCCTCCTCTGGACCGGTCACGTGACCGATGAAAACTTCGCTGTTATCGAAAAACTCAAGGCCGCCGGTTACGATGGTGTCGAGATCCCCATCTTCGATGTCAGCAGCCCCGCCCACTTTGCCAACATCGGCCGCGTGCTGAAGGACAACGGCCTGGAGGCGACCGCCGTGACCGTGCTGCCGGATGAGGCGCACAACGCCATCAGCCCTGTCGCCGCCAACCGCCAGGGTGCCATTGACCACCTCAAGCGCGTGCTGGAGTGCGCCCACAATGCCGGTGTGCAGACCCTCTGCGGTCCTTATTACCAAGTGCTCGGCCAGTTCACCGGCAAGTATCCAACGGAAGAAGAGCTGAATAGCGCCGCCGAAGTCCACCGCGCCATCTCCCCCTTGGCTGAAGCCGCCGGGGTGAAGTGCGCCATCGAGGCCCTGAACCGTTTTGAATCCCACCTGCTCAACACCATGGAGCAGGCCGCCAGCTATGTGAAGCGCGTGGATCACGCCAACTTCGGCACCATGTATGACACCTTCCATGCGAACATCGAGGAGAAGTGCCCCTTCAACGCCATCGACACCGTCTTCGCCTCCGGCAAGCTGAACCACGTCCACATTTCCGAAAACGACCGTGGCACCCCGGGCCGTGGCCACATCAACATCACCGAGCAGATCCAGCACCTGAAAAAGATCGGCTATGACGGCTGGATGACCATCGAGGCCTTCGGTGGCTCTCTGCCTGACCTCGCCGCCGCCACACGTGTCTGGCGCGACTTCTTCCCATCGCCCGACCAAGTCTATCTGGAAGGCATCGAGGTGATCAAGAAAGCCTGGAATGCTTAATCGCACTTTTTGTTAATCTGTCCCCAGTGAAAGCTCAAACCATGAATACCGAACCAACCCCCACCACACGCCGTGACTTCATCGGCAAAACCGCCGCCACGGCCGCCGTCACTACGGTGGCCAGCTCCGGCCTGACCATCGCCCAGTCCGCCAACGTCGCCGGGAGCGACCGCATCAAAGTCGGCCTCATCGGCACCGGCGGTCGCGGATCAGGCGCTGCCAACCAGGCCCTCAGCACCAAGCAGGAAGGCGTCGTCCTTCATGCCGTCGCCGATGCCTTCAAAGAGAAAGCCGAAGGTGCCCTCTCCAACCTGCGCACCAAACATGCCGAGAAAGTGGAAGTGGACGACTCCCGCATCTTCGCCGGTCTGGACGGTTACAAAAAGGTCATTGATTCCTGCGACCTCGTCATCCTCACCACGCCTCCCGGCTTCCGCCCCTATCACTTCGAAGCCGCAGTGAATGCAGGCAAGCACATCTTCATGGAAAAGCCCGTGGCCGTGGATGCCCCCGGCGTGCGCAAGGTCCTGGAAATGGCCAAGGTCGCCGACGAGAAAAATCTCAAGGTCGTCGTCGGTCTTCAGCGCCGTTACCAAAACTGCTACCAGGAAGCCCTGAAGCAGGTCAAGGAGCAGAACATCATCGGCGACATCGTCTCCGGCCAGGTTTACTGGAACGGCGGCGGCATCTGGTTCCGTGACAAGCAGCCCAACCAGTCCGAGCTGATGTATCAGATCAACAACTGGTATTTCTTCACCTGGCTCTGCGGCGACCACATCAATGAGCAGCACATCCACAACATAGACGTGGCCAACTGGTTCATCGGCGGCCACCCCATCAGCGCCCAGGGCATGGGCGGTCGTGAGCAGCGTGTGGACAAGAAGTTCGGCCAGATCTTTGACCATCACTACGTCGAGTTCACCTATGAAAACGGTGTCCGTATCAACAGCCAGTGCCGTCACCAGTCCGGCGTTTACAATGCCGTGCGCGAAGAGTTCACCGGCACCAAGGGCAAGATCTACCTGGACAACAAGCCGAACTGCTACGCCGTGGACCACAAGGGCAACGTCATCTGGAAATACCGCCCCGGTGGTGCAGGTGCTCCCGAAGCCGCTGAAGGCGAACCGAAGGCCAAGAAGGGCCGTCGCTCCGGCGATCCTGATCCGTATCAGACCGAGCACGACATCCTGCAGGCAGCGGTCCGCGACAACACGCCGATCAACAACGCCTACTACGGTGCCGAATCCACCATGACCGCCGTCCTTGGCCGCATGGCCACCTACTCCGGCAAGGAGATCAAGTGGGAGGAAGCCTTCGAGTCCAAGGTGCAGCACATGCCGAACATCGTCACCGCTGAAACCGAACCTCCGGCCAAGCCCACGGCAGACGGCGGTTACCCCGTCGCCATCCCCGGCATGAAGGTCGAAGGCGTCGAGATCGTCTAACCCATAGCGCGAACGAGTTTTTTCCGACTCATCCCGACCCCGGTCTGTGAAAGCAGGCCGGGGTTTTTTGTTGGAGTTGAAGTCCTGCGCCTCAGCACATGTCAAAGAGCATTCACGGTGCCTGCTTCAAGCCTGGGGCAGGGAGCAGGGGTTAAAGGTTGCGGTTTCGGGTTCTCCTGTGCAGGGCGTCTCTTTAGCCCCCCAAAGTCTTGAGCAGAGGCAGGCGTTTGAGGTGTGATCAGCAGCTCCTCCGTCCTGATACTCGCGACATCCTCATCGGGGTGATTAACTTTTCATTCGTCAACCAAAAAGTCGAATTATTTTGATTCGTGAGAGGGTGTTGCTGAATGACACCCTCTCTCTGAAAGAGAGACGCGCGCACGCGTTGGGTGACTCTGGGAACTCCCAGGAACCAGGAACGGAGTCACCCAGGGAAACTCCAGGAGACTTTCCTGCGTTCCTGGAAAGCCTCCAAACGAGCGCTTTCCTTAAGCGATGATTTGGATCACGGTAGCTCTGGATGAAGGACGTTGCTGCACAGGCCGCGCGGTTTTCGGTTTTTTCGGCTAAGAAACGGATTTGGCTTCGTTCTCAGCGCCCACATGAAATCCCTGCTCGCGTTCCTCACCCTCGTCGGCCTGACCGCCTTTGCCGCAGACCGGCCCAACATCGTCGTCATCCTTTCCGATGACTATGGCTACGGCAGTGTGGGGTGTTACGGCGCGGATGGGAAGCTGATCCAGACACCGAACCTGGACCGTCTGGCCAAAGAAGGGCGGCGGTTTACGGATGCGAACACGACTTCTTCCGTGTGCTCCCCCACGCGTTATTCCTTGATCACCGGACGCTACTGCTGGCGCACTTCGGAAAAGGAAGGCGTGCTGGGCACCTTCTCGCCGCTGCACATCGAGACCACTCGGCTGAACATGGCTTCGCTGCTGAAGAAGCAGGGTTACAACACGGCGGCGATTGGCAAATGGCACCTGGGTTATGGCAAGGCCGATGAATCCCCGGCCTGGAGAACCGACTATGCCGCCGAGCTTTCCCCGGGGCCGCTGGACATCGGCTTCGACTACCACTTGGGCGTCCCGTCCAATCATGGTGACATCACGGGCATCTATGTGGAAAACCGCTTCGTCTATGGCCTGCGCAATGGCAAGATCCCGGCAGGCATGAAGATCAGCGGCCCAGACCGCGACAACCCAAACTTCAAGGCCACCTACACCGCCGACGATACCGAAAGCGGTCGGGCCACCATTTTGGATCTGGATGCACCGCGCCGGGTCAATGAGAAGGTCATGCCTTATCTCACCGAAAAATCCGCCGACTGGATCAGGCAGCAGAAAAAGGACACGCCTTTCTTTCTCTACTACACCCCCGTGGCCGTGCACAATCCCGTGACCCCGGACAAGGACATCGCAGGCACGAGCAAGGCGGGGCCGTATGGTGACTGGATTCATGAGCTGGACCGCAGTGTCGGTGGCATCTTGGCGGCGCTGGATGAAAAAAGCCTAACCGAAAACACGCTCGTCATTTTCACAGCTGACAATGGCGGCGTCTTCAAGCCCGAACGCGACATGCCGCAGACGGATGCCTACAAGGCCGGACTCAAGGTCAACGGCATCCTGCGTGGTGGCAAGCATACCGTCTGGCAGGGCGGTTTCACCGTGCCCTTCATCGCCCGCTGGCCCGGCAAGATCCCCGCTGGCACGGTGTGCAAGGAAATGGTCAGCCTCGCCGACATCCTGGCCACCACGGCGGCCATCGTGGGTGAAAAGCTACCCGCCGCCGGAACCGCCGCCGAGGACAGCTACAACATCCTGCCCGCCCTGCTTGGTCAAGAAGCCAAGCCCGCCCGCAGCGACATGATCGTCCACAGTTCCGACGGCGTCTATGCCATCCGCAAAGGGCCCTGGAAATGGATCGAAGGCGTGCCTGCGCAGGGCGTGAAAAGGAAACAGTCCGAGGAGTTCAAACCGCAGCTCTACAACGTCCTGGAAGACCCCTCTGAAACGATGGAGGTCAGCGCACAGAATCCCGAAGTCGTGAAGGAACTCAGTGCCCTGCTGGTGCGTTATCGCGACGGTGGTTACAGCCGCGAGATGCCGCCCATTGTGGCGAAACCACAGCCGAAGGTCGTGGAGCTGGCACCTGTATCAGGAGCGTCTGTTCTTGAGGAACCTTTGGTTAGTCTCCCCGCCAAACCCTGGGCCGCCAGTCGGGGTGCCTGGAAGGCCGAAGCCGGTGCCGTTTGGGGCACGCAGAAAGGCAACAAGGATGCCGGGGCCACCCTGCGTGTGCCCGTCTCCGTCACCGATGGCACCCTGGATTACCAGATCCAGTTCCGGGGTGCAGATCGCCATTCGCTGCGCATTGAGGCCGGAGCTGACAAACGCTCTTTCCGCATCGAGATCAGCCCCACTCATGTCGGCCTGACGAAGAATCCCGAGCCCGGCCAGGACAAGAGCCAGGTTGAACCCCTGGCCCGGAAGGCCCTCGAACTCCAGCCGGACCTCTGGTATCCCGTCCGCATCACCTTCAAAGGTCAGACCGCCACCGTGCAGGTCAATGACATCGTCATCAGTGGAACGCACGCTTTGTTAGGCGAGGAAAAGAAGGCGCTCAATTTCCTCGTCTTCGGCGACCGCGCCGGGTTCAAGGCTGTGAAACTGGTGAAGTAGCTGCGGGTCGGACCTACCTCTAAGCCAGCTTCTCCCGGATGAAGTCCTTCACGGCTTCAGCGGTGGAGGGCAGGGGATAGGTTTGCAGGGGCGTTGCTTTGAGGGCTTCCAGGCTCGGGTGAAGCGGCTCGGTGCCAGTGGCCTTTTCCACCACCTCAGGGAACTTGGCGGGGCTGGCAGTGCTCAGGACCACGCTCACGCGGTCGGTGGCCATGTCGGTAAAGGCGCAGGCGGTGTGTGGGTCCACGACGTAGCCGTAGTCTTTCCAGACCTGACCGATCACCTGCTCGATCATGGCGTCATCCATGCGCGTCGCGCGGAAGGTGGACTGGGTTTTCGGTAGCCGCACTCGTTCGCCGTTCTTCATGCGCAGCATGATCTGGCGCACCTGCTCCTGATCCTTGCCTAACAGGAAGTAAAGATAGCGTTCAAAGTTCGACGCCGCCTGGATGTCCATGCTCGGTGCGCAGCTCGGATAGACCTCACCTTGCTGGTAGTCACCGGATTCAAAAAAGCGGTAAAGGATGTCGTTTTGGTTGGTCGCCACACGAAAGCTACCACAGGGGAGGCCCATCTGTTGGGTTAGCCACCCAGCCAGCACATTGCCAAAGTTCCCGGTGGGCACCACGAACTCTACCGTGGCCTGCGCCTCTTCAGGCAGCTTTTGCCAAGCCCAGATGTAATACACACACTGCGCCAGGACGCGGGCGATGTTGATGCTGTTGACGGCGGACAGGTTCACTGCCGAGACAAAAGCCGTGTCGCCAAAGCACTCCTTCACCAGTCGCTGGGCGTCATCAAAGGTGCCGGGCATGGGAATGGCGAAGACATTGTCAGCGCCTGTGCAGGCCATCTGCCGCTCCTGCAGCGGGGCCACGCGTCCATTGGGATACAGGATGAAAATCTCGATGCCGTCCTGGCCCATGCAGCCATGGATGGCGGCGCTGCCGGTATCGCCCGAGGTCGCGCCCAGGACCGCCAGCTTCTGGCCCTTAAGCCTGACCTGGCGCTTGTAAAGAAGGCCCAGGAGTTGCAGGGCAAAGTCCTTGAAAGCCAGGGTCGGTCCATGCCAAAGCTCCAGCACGTAGGTCTGGTCGGAGATCTTTTTCAGCGGGGCGACCTCCGGTGAATCGAAGCGTGAGTAGGCCTCCTTCGTCAGGGACCGCCACTCCTCCGCCGGGATCTCCGGGGCGAAAAGCTGGAAAAACTCCGCCGCCAGTTCCGCATAGGAAAGCCCGACCCACCCGGCCAGTTTGCCTGAAATGTCCGGCAGCTCCTCGGGCAGAAAGAGTCCGCCATCTGTTGCTAGGCCTGCTTCGACCGCTTCAGTGAAAGTATGGGGGCGCGTCTGTCCGCGAGTGGAGATGAAAAACATGGTTATCCCGCAAAGAATGCCCGGCCTCGCGCCCAACTCAAGCGCGGAGGCGTCAAAAGCCGTTCTTGCGTCAATCCTTCGCCGCCAGGGGCTGACCCATTTCATCGAGCATTTTCACCGCCTTTTTGGCGTGCAGAGGATGAAAGTGCGGGTTCAGGCTCAGGGCACGTGACAGCAGCTTCTGTGCACCGGGCTTATCATTTAAAGCTGCGGATATCAATCCCGCGTGGTAAAAGATCTCCGCGTCCGGTGTGCCTGCCTTTAGGGCGATCTCGATGGCCTTCCGTGCCCGTTTCAGGTCACCCTTGCGGTAGCAGACCCAGGCCAGGGTATCGGCCTCATAGATGTTTTGGGACTGGGCATGTTCCTCGGCGTATTTCAGAGCCTGATCCAGACGGCGGTCATGGTCGGCGTAAAAGCGCGCCATCTGGGTGTGATCGTGGGTGCCCCGGGCGACGTTTTGTTCATGTAGCTTTTCGATGCGCTGAAAGCACGCCTCGGCTTCAGCCATCCGGCCATGGACTTGATGCAGGTTCAGAAGACTGGCGAGAGCGTCGTGATTCTCTTCTTGAGTGAGCACTTTTTCAAAGGCAGCCAGAGCGGCTTTTTCGTTGTTCTGGGCCAGGTGAATTTTCCCCAGCATGAGGAGGAGCGGCAGATGATCCGGAGCCGCCTTCAGGCCCTCCTCGGTGATCTGGGTGGCGGCCAGCAGGGCACCTTCATGAAACAGCATCAGGGCCAGCCGGGTGCGGCACCAGGCGGTGTTCTCTGCGTGGGGGGAGCCTGAATCGATGGCCTTTTGCATGAGCCAGCGGGCCTTCCTGCCATCCCCGGTCAGCCACACGAGATAGCCTGCGCGGCTGTAGGCGGACATGTCAGGGCGCAGGTCCAGCATCGCCTGATAACTTTCAAAGGCACGCTCGGTGTCCCCCAGTTCCAGGGCTGCATCCCCGATGATGCCATGCGAGATTGGGTTGGTCGGTTCAGCCTCCAGGGCCAGTTTAGCCCAACGGACGCTTTCCTGAAAATCATGCCGACCTCCGTAAACCCAGGCCAGTCCGTTCAGGGCATCGGCATTCCGGGGTTCGATTTGAAATGCTTTTTGGTAGGCCAGTTCGGCGTGGTCATACCACACGGGCAGGTTCACATCCCGTTGCTTTTGGGCAAGAAGATCTCCCAGCCGGACCCACGAGCCAGCCCTGGAAGGGTGCAGTCGGGTGACTGTTTGAGCCTCCGAAATTTGGCGATCTGTCTCCGAGACGGACTTGGTCTGCGAAATGATTTCCATGAGCGTATGCACATCCACATCCGCAGGTCCGGCGGGCGGAGGCACACTCATTCGCGGGCGCGCAGCAGGATTGAAGGCCGACCAGGCGGTCAGGGCGACCACTGCCGCAAAGGATAAAAAAATCAGCAGGGTGGGGTGGGTGCGTGCAGTCATCTCAGACATGGTTAGGCTGGTTTTTAGAATGAGCGCGGCGGTCGGCAGTTTGCCCACCGCCGCGCTGTCAGGTTTCACTGGCCGGTTCAGTCAGCGTTCAGGCCGGAGTCTTTTTCGTTGCGCGGACCTGCATGCGGAGTTGCCGCATAGGGGAAGGTGCGGTTATAGACTTGATCGTTGGCCTGCACATTGTCACCCACGATGGTGATTGGGTCAAAAGTCGGGCCACTGGCCACCGCTGTCAGGGCGATGTCCACCACGTCATCGCCAAAGCGACGACCATTCGGCCAGCCGGAGGGCACCATGTTGCCATTGCCATCGGCAACGACATCACCGCCGAGGAAGCTGAGACGGTTGAATCCTGCTTCCCCCGCCACAGGAACCGGCCCGGTGGTGGTGTTTACCCGGATCACATCCGGGATATAAATGGCACGCAGGTCAGCGCGACCGGTGGTCTCAAAAGCGGTGCCAAAAACTGTATTGAGGAGCACGGCCAGCTCAGAATTTTCAGCAAATTGAGCAAAGGTGGCGCTGTCCCGTGTGGGCAGGGTCTGGTTGTAAACGTCCTTGGAACCCAATGCCACCAGCACTTCATTGAAGAGCGGATTGGCCAGACGGTTCACCTGCACAAAACTGGTGGACCCCAATCTCGAAGGATAAATGATGGCCCGAGGGCGGCTGACGGAGGCGAAAACGCCCACGCCTGTCGCGGCGGGTTGCAGCGCACCTGTATAAGCGATGCTGGGCAACTGAGACACGGGGATCTCGATGCCGTAATGCAACACGTTGAATCCTTTGAATCCGTCCACTCCGTTGCCATCCTGGCCCAAACCATCGGCCAGACTGCTGTTATTATCCAGGATACGCCCGTCCAGCAGGTCAAAGATGCCCGGTGTGTCAGCATAGAATCCATCTTCACGCAAACCGGCGAAGACGGTCACGCCGCTGGCCAGATCATAGGTCGTCTCACGGGTATAGGTATCCAGTGCGCCTCGGGATGTCGCACCGGAGATGGCACGGCCGGTGGCTGCGTCATTGTAGGCCGGGGTGGTGCGCACACCCACATTGGGCGGCGGCACCATGAGGTCGCGGCCCAGAAAGGTGCGGTTGCCAGGAAAGGTGCGTGCTACGGAGTAAGTCTGGGTGTAGTTCTGTCGCGCATCCCCCACGGTCTCGATGGGTCCCACCTCCGTGCCGCGGCCATAGGAAAGGATCGTGTTCGGATTTTTCAGGCCCGGCAATCTGACAGGGTTTTGGTCCGAAAAACGAAAGCTGTAACGCTGAAGCGTCGCGCCGGTGACCGGGTTGGCGATGTTGATGGTGTATTCCGCATCATCGGAAAAGCGGTCATAGATGACCCCGTCTCCAGGCTCCGAAAAAGGTCTCACACTGACTTCCACCACCAATACCTTTTCTCCCGAAGGCCGCTGCCGAATAAAGGCATAGACATCCGTCAAGTTGACCTGGGGATCTTGTTTGATCAGCGGGGCATCACTGTGGCTGGAGGCCTGTGCCTGTGGCATGGCCAGCGTCAGCACCGTCGTTGCGGTTGTTATTAGACGAGCGGCCGGAGTGCAGGCCCAAGAGCGAAACGCCCCCATCCATGTGTTTGATTTTTTCATAGTAAGCAGAGTTGAGTTCGTTGAGTTGAAGCCCGAGCTCACGTTCTGAAGGGAGCCTTGGCGAACTCTTTTGCGCCGTGTCGTTATGACTGGATTCAAAAAACTCATTCGTCATGGCGCTGTCTTCCCTGTCGCCGACCTTGACATCCCCTTGCCCATCGCCAACATGCCCATTCGCAAGGCAGCCTCCTCCTGCGGGTGTAGTTCAATGGTAGAACACGAGCTTCCCAAGCTTGATACGTGGGTTCGATTCCCATCACCCGCTCCATCTTAAAGCCTGCGGTTCAGGTCATTTGCTATTCTGATCTTAGCTGCACATTCCACAGGCGATCAGATCTTGGAATCCGAACAAAAAAAACGTGCATGGCTTGTCGGCCATGCACGTCTTAAAATCGACTTTTCAAAAAAGGCAGAGCGCCTTCCAATTAGAACTTGATGCGAACGCCAGCCTGCAGGCCGAAGACGTCATCAAAGAAGTCCTGCTCTGCAATGCCGTAGTTGCCGCTGACATAGAGGTCAACATTCGTTGCCACTTCGAAGAAGAGACGGACGAAAGCGTTGAACTCGGCAGGCACCACGTCGTTGCTGTTGTAGGTCACACCGACGTGTGTTTCGAACATGCCAAACTTGGCGCGGAAATGAGGAGTCACATAGACACCCCAGCCTTCGTCCAGGTTGAAGTTCGCACCGAAATCATTCAGACCCAGGCTGGCATAGCTGGCACCCACTTCAGTGACGAAATGAATGTTTTCAGTCAGCGGGATGTAGCCGCCGATGCCTGCGTTGACGGTCCAATAATCGAGGTCCAAGTCACTGGCACCGAGGCCGAGGCCACCGATGTCCACGGACACATTGCTCCAGCTACCATTGAGGGCCAGATAGAGGTGCTCCACAGGAGAATACTCAAGACCAGCCTGGATACCGTGACCGTCCACGTCCAGTCCGAGGAAATCAGCGGAGCTGTAGGTGTAGCCCAGGGAGAAGTTGGTGTAGGAGATCAGAGTTGGAGCCGGGATGACGGGCTCCACGGCATTTTTGGCCGGGGCGGGTGCTGTGCCTGCATACGAAGCTGCTGTGAGCATTGCGCAGGAGAACGCTGTCAGTGTCTTTTTGAGCATGGTTATGTATGTTTTTGGTTTGGATGGTCTGTTTTAGACCCGATTGTTCGGGCTAAAGTCCACAAACTTGGACCCGTGCTGACTTAAGATAAAGATTTTTCTATGGCAACCATAAAATAAAAAAGCGGATAACTAGATGAATCGAAATTGTCACCTAGAATGTGTATTAGTCGGTATTGTCACCAAAAAATAGGCTTTCGTTGCCGCTTCGCTAATTTTTCAACTGTTTAAGATCAGTGGATTGCGTGCTGAAATAAGCAAACATGCAGGGTGGGCGATAGGGATGTTAATAACCACCTTGGCCGTGAAGGAAAGGGGACTGCCTGAACTGGGAGGGGTAATATCGTTTTGAAACGGAGAAGTCTTTTCAATGTCCGGTCTTTCGTGAATACCAGTGACGTGTCTATGTCAGCGTCACCCAGGGCGATACGGACGCGAGCCGAAAGGAGCGCATCATGTTCGGTGTGCTGGAATAACTCATTTTACAATCAACCATCTTCTTCATGGCCTTCTCCGAATCTCTTCAATCCCATCTCTACAACACCGGGGTCATCGCCGTGCTCATGCTGGATGAGGCGGACTCCGCTGTGCCGGTGGCGCGGGCTTTGCTGGCCGGGGGTGTGGATTGCATCGAGCTGACGTTGCGCACACCTGTGGCCATGGAGGCGCTGCTACGCATCCGGGCGGCGGTGCCGGAGATGATCGTGGGGGTGGGCACCATCCTGACCATCGGGCAGGTGCATGAGGTGAAGGCGGCAGGGGCGGCCTTTGGCGTGGCACCGGGAATGAATCCCAGGGTGGTGGCGGAGGCTCAGCGCATCGGCCTGGCTTTTGCACCCGGTGTTTGCACGCCGACGGACATCGAACTGGCGGTGGAGCAGGGCTGTCGCCTGCTGAAGTTTTTCCCCTCAGAGCCGTGCGGTGGCCTGCCTTATCTTCGCACGATTGCGGCACCGTTTGCGCACTTGGGCGTGAAATACATTCCGTTAGGCGGCGTTGGTGCGGGCAATGCGGAGGCTTATCTGAATGAACCCGCTGTGCAGGCCTTGGGCGGGTCTTGGCTGGCTCCTCGGGAGGTGATTCAAAGACAGGACTGGGCGGAGATCACCCGCCGGGCTGAGGAAGTGATGCATACTGTCCGGCGGGTGAGACCTTTGACTCTCGGCTGAATAAAAAAGCGCGCGCAGACACGGGGCCTGGACGCGCGCCAAGCGGGAATCAAGCCGAGCCTATGAACCGTAGCTGAAGCCAAGACCGGTCTTCTCCTTGGTGCTTTCCAGGAAGCTGTGGGAAACGACGGTCTCATTGGCATCCAGCACGATGGTGATGCTCTGATAATAGGTGATCATAGCGCCGGGGATGAAGGCGGCACCGGGGATGAAGGCCTTGGCGGTGGACTTGCTCTGATTGAAGGTCCAGGTGGCAATCGGGCGGCCTGTGGCATCGGTGCCTTTTTTGTAGAACAGACCCAGCTTGCGCACGACGTCTTTCTTTGTGGTTACACCATCCTGAATCTGGGCTGCCGCCTTGCTAAGATGTGTGCGATTCACCGCTTGGCTGGGGTCGGTGATATCACCATCGGCATTGGTGGCCGATACGGGCGCGGCAGCCGCAGATGTGGCGGCACCTGAAGCGGCGGGAGCTGGGGCTTCGGTAGTGCCGCAGCCGGTAAGGATCACGGAGGTGGCGAGGGTGAGGAGAACCAATGAGGAGGAGGTTTTCATGAGAAGGTAGGTCGGGTCAGGCAAGCGAGATTGCTCACGGGCGACAAGCAAGGAACGCGAAAGAAACAAAGAGGTTACTTGCTTATATTTGGTTATTTGGCAAAATAACCAAATATGAGCAAGGTCAAAACCGCGATCCCGAATCTGACTGAGCGCCGCGTTGTGGTGATGAAGGCGCTGGCTCACCCTTCGCGGATGCTAATCGCGGAGAGGCTGATGCGCGGAGAGCAGTGTGTTTGTGACCTCCAGGCGCTTGTTGGTGCCGATATGTCCACGGTTTCCAAGCATCTCACCCTCATGCGCAATGCCGGGGTGCTGACCTGTGAGAAGCGCGGGTTGAATATTTATTATCGCCTCGCCTGCACTTGCCTGGGCACTTTTCTTCGTTGCCTGGACGAACTGGCCCCGGAGGCAGGCGGCTGTGAGACAGACTGCTGCAAGTGAACTTTTAAACTACACTGACCTAACCATGAACATTACCGAATTTATCTCCCACCTGAACGCTCATCCTGACAAGCCGCTGCTGTTTGTGCTGCCCGATGGCGGTTTCATCCCGGCGCACTTTCACATCACGGAGGTGGGGCATGTGAAGAAGAACTTCATCGACTGCGGCGGCACCCGGCGCAGCACGGAAAGCTGCCTGCTGCAGACCTGGGTGGCGGAAGATACGGATCATCGTCTGGTGGCGAACAAACTGGCCATGATCTTTGGCAGGGCAGGCGATGTGCTGCCCAACAACGATCTGCCGGTGGAGGTGGAGTTTGAGGACTTCTCCGTGAGCCAGTTTCCGGTGACCTCGGCGCAAGTAATGGATGGCGCGCTGGCATTTCAACTGGGCCTCAAGCACACGGACTGCCTGGCGAAGGAACTCTGCCTGCCGGGTGTCTGCGGTCCTGCCCCGACCGTGAATCTGCTTGGCTGTGCCCCAGGTAGCGGCTGCTGCTAATCCTTGGCCTAACTGAACCTATGAAACCGAGAGTTCTTATTCTTTGCACGGGCAATTCCTGCCGCAGCCACATGGCAGAGGGCCTTTTGCGTCATCTGGCCGGGGATCTGGTGGAGGTCCACAGCGCCGGGTCAAAGCCCGCCGGGTATGTGCATCCCAAGGCCATCGCAGCGCTTGCCGAGCTGGGCATCGACATCGCTGCGCACACCTCAAAGCACATGAACGATTTCCTGGATCGTGACATCGCCACGGTGATCACCGTTTGTGGCAATGCGGACCAGGCCTGCCCGATGTATCCAGGTCAGGTGAACCGTTATCATTGGGGCTTTGACGACCCCGCCCACGCCACAGGCACGGAGGAGGAAATCATGGCGGAGTTCCGCCGGGTGCGGGATGAGATCAAACTCGTGTTTGGAGCCTATGCCGCCGGTTTGCGCGAGGCTGTCGCTTGGAAGGCATAAACTACCATTTCCCTTGATGATGAGATCTTTGATCTTGCTGGGCATCCTCCTGTTGACGCTTTCTGCGGTGAAGGCGGAGACGACATCCCTGCCGTCTCTTGAGCAGCCTTGGCCAGGCTCCGTGCTTTACAAGGACAATGCCAACCCCTTCCTCCAGGAGGTGGCTATACAAGGGCGTTTCATGCTGCAATACGCGGAGAGTTCGGATGCAGGGATTTCCCATGGCACGCGTGACGCCCCGGAGTTCACCCGCTGGGGTGAGCATTTGGAGGTCAGGCGATGGCGAATCGGCCCCCGGATTCGATTTTTTGATCAATGGCTGCTGGATGGTCATATCAACATCAGTCCTGACTGGCAGCCCTTTTACCTGAATATCTATGATGTGCAGCTCACCTGGATGCACAGCCCGGCTTTTAATGTGAGCCTGGGCAAGAGCAAGGTTCCTTATACCCAGGAGTATGCCATCAGCTCCGCACGTATTCCAACGGTGGAGCGCAGTCTGCTGACGAATCAAATCATCACCACGCCGCTGACAGGTTTAACCATCTTTGGTGAAAAGGATCACTGGCGTTACCGTCTGGGTCTGTATGCGAATGATCCGCGTCCATTGGGCGAATTCAGCCACTTCAATGCGGGCTATGCTTTATTGATGAAACTGGCGCATGATTTTGGTCCTCAATTGAAAGTGGACCATGCCTGGATCGGTGTGGATGCTTTTTTGCATACGGAGCCGCCTAACAATGGACAGCCCGCCTATACGCGCTCGCTGGCATTAACTTCAGAAATCATCCATGATGCCTGGGGCTTTTTGGGCGATGTCCTTTATTCAGGTGGGGAAGGCATTGATAATTTTGGGCTGACGCTTTTGCCAACCTGGCGATTCCACCCCAAGTGGCAGATCGTGGCCCGTTATCATGCCGCCTGCTCCACCGGTGGGGATGGTATCTCGCCTCCCATTCGTTATGACCGCTTTGTAGGTGAAACGACTGCCGCTTTGACCAGTGACGGACGAGGTGATTTTGCCCAGACGGCTTATCTGGGGGTGAATCACTTCATTCGTGGGCATTACCTGAAACTCATGACCGGCATTGAGTATCTGAAGCTGGAAGGCGGCCGTTCAGGGGGTGGTTACGATGGCTGGACATTCTTTTCGGGCCTGCGTGTGTTGTTTTAAACGAGCTTGATCTATGAGATTGCCAGCCTGGTTCATCGGAGAGTTCATCGGCACGTTCTTGCTCGTGTTCTTTGGTTGCGGGAGCGTCTGTGCCGCTGTAATCACGGGCGCGCAGGTCGGGGTTTTTCAGGTGGCCATTGTCTGGGGCCTGGGCATCACGATGGCGATCCATCTGACCTCATCGTTGAGCGGCTCCCATCTGAATCCCGCCGTGACCGTCGCCCTGGCTGCCTGGCGTGGGTTTCCAAAAGCCCGGGTGCCTCTTTACATCGCGGCGCAAATGCTGGGTGCCTTTGCCGCCTCTGCCGTGCTGTATGTGATTTTTCGGGATGCCCTGGCCGTGTATGAGGCCTCGCATCAGATCGTGCGTGGGGCCGCAGGCAGTGAGGCCACGGCGATGATCTTCGGCGAATATTTCCCCAATCCCGGAGGCCTGCCGTTGACCGATGCCGTGCGTCTGACGATGTCCCATGGCAGTGCCTTTGCGGCAGAGGTGATCGGCACGGCGGTGCTGCTCTTCGTCATTTTCGGCCTGACCGATGAGCGCAATCCCGGCCGCCCCGTCATCCTCACGGCGGCGAGCATTGGCCTCACGGTGACCCTGCTCATCTCATTGCTCGGGCCGCTGACCATGGCCTGTTTCAATCCCGCCCGCGATCTGGCCCCGCGTCTGTTTTCCTCCCTCGCAGGCTGGGGCGGCGTGCCCTTCACGGTCAACGGCCTGGGCTGGCTGACAGTGTATATCGTCGCACCTCTCCTGGGCGGTGTGGGCGGCGCGGGGCTGTATGAGAGGTGTGTCAGGCCTGCTTTTTCGTCAGGTGAGGCCGCTCATTAGAAAGTTTCCATTTCCCCGCTGGCACGCGCCATGCTTTAGGAGGAAAGGACAGCCAACCCACCATGTCCATTCACGTCGCCCTCCGTCACGTCACGCGGTATAAGTTTGACCGCCCGGTGAATCTTTCCCCGCATATCGTGCGCCTGCGGCCTGCCCCGCACTGCCGCACCCCGATCCTGGCCTACTCGCTGAAGATCAAACCGGACACGCATTTCATCAACTGGCAGCAGGACCCGCAGAGCAATTACCTGGCGCGGCTCGTTTTCCCGGAAAAGGCCACGGAGCTGTGTGTGGAGGTGGATCTGGTGGCGGACATGGCCGTTTACAATCCCTTCGACTTCTTCCTGGAGCCGGAGGCGGAGCGGGTGCCGTTTCGTTACGATCCCATCTTGGGCCACGAACTGGAGCCCTACCATCGCAAGCTGCCGCTGACCCCTCAGGTCGGTGCCTACCTGCGCGGCGTGCGTCAGCAGATGACGGCAGGCAAGGAGCCGATGCGCACGAATGACTTCCTGGTCATGCTGAACCAGATGCTGTGGAAGGACATCGCCTACAACATCCGCATGGAGCCCGGTGTGCAGAGCCCGGAGGAGACCCTGGACCTGGGCAGTGGCTCCTGCCGTGACAGTGCCTGGCTGATGGTGCAGATCCTGCGTCAGTTGGGCATGGCTGCGCGGTTTGTCAGCGGTTACTTGATCCAGCTCAAGGCAGATGTGAAATCCCTGGACGGCCCCAGCGGCACGGAGGTGGATTTCACCGACCTCCACGCTTGGTGCGAGGTGTATCTGCCCGGCGCAGGCTGGGTGGGCCTGGACCCGACGTCCGGCCTGTTTGCGGGTGAAGGCCACATCCCTCTGGCGGCCACTCCTGATCCCACCAGTGCAGCCCCTGTCACGGGTGCCATCGACAAATGCGAGGTCGAGTTCACCCACGAGATGACGGTGACCCGCATCTTTGAATCCGCCCGCGTGACGAAACCTTATACGCCCGAGCAGTGGAAGGAAATCGAGGCGCTGGGCTATCAGATCGATGACGAACTGGAAGCGGGTGATGTCCGCCTGACTATGGGTGGCGAGCCGACCTTTGTGAGCATTGACGACATGGAAGGCGATGAATGGAACACGGGCGCTGTCGGCCCGACCAAGCGTCTGCTTTCAGGCCAGCTCATCAAGAGGCTGCGCCACAAGTTCGGCCCCGGCGGTCTGCTCCATTATGGCATGGGCAAATGGTATCCCGGCGAGCAGTTGCCACGCTGGTCGTTAGGCTGCTACTGGCGCAAGGATGGCGTGCCGGTGTGGTCGGATGACTCGCTCATCGCCGATGAATCGAAGAGCTACGGTCATGACCAAACGGTGGCCGAGAAGTTCGGCGTTGCCCTTGCCGCCGCGCTGGGTGTGAGCCCGAAGTGGCTGAAACCGGGCTACGAAGATGCCTTCTACTATCTCTGGAAAGAGAAGCGCATGCCGGTGAATGTGGACCCGCTGAAGTCCAACCTGAAGGACGAACTGGAGCGCAAACGGCTGGCCCGAATCTTTGAAGAAGGGCTCGACAAGGTCGTCGGTTTCGCCCTGCCTTTGCAGCGCAACGAAGTGGGCAATGAACTGAAGTGGCAGAGCGGTCCCTGGTATGTCCGGGACAACACGATGTATCTCATCCCCGGTGATTCCCCGATGGGTTTGCGCCTGCCGCTGGACTCCATCCCGTGGGTCAGCGCCGCCGACTTCCCGTGGATCTATCCCGTGGATGGATCGAAGGACTGGCCGGAACTGCCGCCGCGTCCGGAGAGCCGTCAGCAGATTCTCAGCGGCCTGGGCGACCTCCTTAACAGTGGTGTGCCCGAAAGCTATGGCCAGGGAGCCTATGCAGGTCAGGGCAAACCGGAGCGCCGCAAGCTGCCTGCGCTGACCGAGGAAGAACTCGCCAACAATCCCCACGCGCGCTTTCCTGAGGCCGGGCAATCCGCCCCCTGGATCATCCGCACCGCCCTTTGCCTGGAGGCCCGCGAGGGTCGCCTGCATGTCTTCATGCCGCCCGTTGAGCAGACAGAGGACTACCTGGATCTCGTCGCTGCGGTGGAAGACGTGGCCGCCACCTTGAAACTGCCGATCATCATCGAGGGCACGCCGCCTCCGTATGATCCACGCCTGCAGGTGCTCAAGGTCACCCCTGACCCGGGCGTGATCGAGGTGAACACACATCCCGTCAAAACCTGGAACGAACTCGTCAACACCACCCAGGTGATCTATGACGAGGCGCGCCAGACCCGCCTGGGCACGGAAAAGTTCATGGTGGATGGCCGCCACACCGGCACCGGCGGTGGCAATCACATCGTCATGGGCGGCGAATCTCCGCGCCACTCGCCCTTCCTGCGCCGCCCGGATTTGCTGAAGTCCTTGTTAGGCTACTGGCACAATCATCCTTCGCTCAGCTACCTGTTCAGCGGCCTTTTCATCGGCCCGACCAGCCAGCATCCGCGTGTGGACGAGGCGCGCAACGATGCGCTTTTTGAAATGGAGCTGGCCTTCCGCGAGCTGGACCGCAACACCAAAGAGCACGGCCACACCACACCCTGGCTGGTGGATCGTATCTTCCGCAACCTCCTGGCCGATACCACGGGGAACACCCACCGCACGGAGTTCTGCATTGATAAAATGTTCGACCCCGGCAGCAGCACGGGCCGCCTGGGTCTGGTGGAACTGCGTTCCTTTGAAATGCCGCCTCATCCTGAAATGAGCCTGGCCCAGCAGCTCCTCATGCGGGCCGCAGTCGCCCGTTTCTGGAAGGAACCCTATGAGCAGAAGCTCGTCCGCTGGGGCACGGAACTGCATGACCGCTTTCTGCTGCCGCACTTTGTGTGGGACGACTTCAAGGATGTCATGGATGACTTCAAGGCGGCGGGTTACGGCCTGACGCCGGACTGGTTCGAACCGCATTTCGAGTTCAAGTTCCCCACCATCGGCGAGATCAATCAACGCGGTGTGAACATGGAAATCCGCACCGCGCTGGAGCCCTGGCACGTCCTGGGTGAAGAGGCCACGGCTGGAGGCACCGCCCGTTATGTGGACAGCAGCCTGGAGCGCATCCAGATCAAGACCGAAGGTCTTGTGAACAACCGCTACGTCATCACCTGCAACGGCCGCATGGTGCCGCTGCACCCCACGGGTGTGGTGGGTGAATACGTCGCCGGAGTCCGCTATCGCGCCTGGCAGCCGCCGAACTGCCTGCAACCGACCATCGGGATTCACGCACCGCTGAACTTCGATATCGTGGACACCTGGAACAGCCGCAGCCTCGGCGGTGCCAACTACCACGTCACCCATCCCGGTGGCCGCAGTTTCGACACCTTCCCGGTGAACGGTTACGAAGCCGAAAGCCGCCGTCGTTCCCGCTTCTTCGCCATGGGCCATACCCCTGGCAAGATCGAGCCGATCATCGTCCCGAGTGTGCCGGAGTTTCCGTTCACGCTTGATTTGAGAGTTGGTTAGGCCGAGCCAAAACTCCTCACTCGTATCCTTGACCCTTGCCGCGCAAGCGGGCCTTGGGTCGGGGCCGTAGGCTGGATGTGTTCGGCGCGCAGGAGATCGCAGCTCCTCCGATTTCATCGCCGAATTATCCGGCTTCTTGAAAAGGTGGCTGCCCTCGTGATTTCCGTGCTTCCCAGCAGCCGGATAGTTTGGCGATCAGGTCCTTCTTGTCAGCATAGCCTCATGCGCCAAACACATCCAGCCTACGCCCCTTGCCGCGCAAGCGGGCCTTGGGTCGGGGCCGTAGGCTGGATGTGTTCGGCGCGGAGGAGATCGCAGCTCCTCCGATTTCATCGCCGAATTATCCGGCTTCTTGAAAAGGTGGCTGCCCTCGTGATTTCCGTGCTTCCCAGCAGCCGGATAGTTTGGCGATCAGATCCTTCGTGTAGCATATTACCATGCGCCAAACACATCCGGCCTACTTTATTCACCACCCGTGATCTCCTTCAGCAGTTTTAAGAAGCCGCGCTTCCTCTCACTGCTAATTCCCCAGTTCACCGGCACGCTTTGATAACCTTCGTCAAAGCCTTCGTCCTTCATCCGGTAGTCGAAGTAACCCCAGGACACGCGTTCCTTCACGGCGGCGGTGAAGTTGTTGTCGGGCTTGTCGAAATCAAAGTGGTCGTCCTCATTGATGACGATGGGATAGGCATGGCTGTGGGCGGCTTTTTTCACGCGGGTGATGAACTGCTTCATCGCCTCCGGTCCCTTGACGCCATTGCCATGGATCAGCAGGAAATCGGCATGCTCGATCACGTCGGAAGAGGGCACCGCGCCGCCGCCAAAGGAGGTGCTCACCAGCAGGCGGCGTCCGTCTTTGTTCGTCGCTTTGACACGCTGGATCAGCTCATGCACACGGTCCGCCTTCAGAATGGCGTGATCGTATTTTTTGATGTTGGCCTCGTTGTTGACCTCGATTAGGACGTGACGCCAGCCCTTGTCGAGAACCCAGCGCGTGGCTTCATCCACAGCCCGGATCACCGCCGCCTCGTCCTTGAGACGCTGGTCCTGGCCAAAGTAAAAGTAACCCAGGATGACGACCATGCCCAGCTCGTCCGCCTTGGCGATGACCTGCTCCACCCGCTTCATCGTGGCGGCATCCAGGGAGCCGTCGTCGTTGAGGGCGGAGTTGTGCCAGGGTTGATCCTTCGAGTAACCATAGGGCGAGCCGCCTTGCAGATTCAGCGTGATCGCCAGCAGTCCATGCGTGCGCCATTCCGGCATGGCGGCGATGAACTCGCGGGTGTTGCGTTCGGCATCCCACTGCTTGGTGTCGGGATAGGCCCACTGGCCCACGGTCTCCAGGTTCCGGTCATCAAAGGTGGCCTGCACCATGCGCGAGTTCATCAGCAAACCCTCGATCCGATGCCCCTGCCAGATGCGCCCGGCATAGGTGGGTCGGCCATTGATGTAAAAGTCGCCGCCGGAGAGGGTGACGGTGGTGGCGGCTTGCAGGCTGTTGATCGCCAGGATTAAAGACAAGAAAAAGGCACGCATGGCATTCATCACAGAAGGATAACCAGGCCGCCAGGATGAATGCAAGACGGAAACCCACGCCTTCGTTTCTATGCGCCTCATGCATCTGCGTCTGATTTTTCTCTCCTGTCTGGCGGCCCTGACCGCTCATGCGGCCAAGCCGAACGTCCTCATGATCTGTGTGGATGACCTGAAGCCCGTGCTCGGTTGTTATGGCGACCCGGTGGCGAAGACGCCGAACATTGACCGGCTGGCCAAACGCGGTGTCCTGTTTGAAAAAGCCTTTTGCAACCAGGCGGTGTGCTCCCCCTCCCGCAATGCCCTGATGACCGGCCTGCGTCCGCAGACCCTGGGCATTTATGAGCTCTCCACCCATTTCCGCAAAGCCGCACCGGATGCCGTGACGATGACGCAGCACTTCATGGCGCAGGGTTACAAGGCCGAGGGCTTGGGCAAGATCCTGCATGTGGGGCATGGCAACATCGACGATGCGGCCTCCTGGTCCGTGCCTTCGTGGAAGCCGAAAGCAGCGACGTATGTCAATGCCGAGAGCACAGCCGTCACGCGCGAGGCCAAGGTCGGCGGTGATCGTGGATGGGCCACGGAACTGGCGGATGTCAGTGATGAAACCTATGCCGATGGCAAGGTCGCCCTGGAGGCAGTGAAGCGCCTGGAGGCCGCTGCGCAAAAATCGGAGCAGCCTTTCTTTCTCGCCGTGGGTTTCATCCGCCCGCACCTGCCATTCGTGGCTCCGAAGAAGTATTGGGATCTCTATGATCCGGCCAAGCTGCCGATGCCTCAGGTGAAAGAAGCCCCGCAGGGCGCACCTGCGTATGCCCCACAGGCCGGAGGCGAGCTGCGTCAATACAGCGACATGCCCACGACCGGGCCGATCGATGACACCATGACGCGCCGGCTGATCCACGGTTATTATGCCGCCACCAGCTACATGGATGCCCAGGTGGGCAAGGTCCTGGATGCGCTGGATGCCAGCGGTCAGGCGGACAACACCCTCGTGCTGCTGTGGGGCGACCACGGCTGGCATCTCGGCGATCACGGCATCTGGTGCAAACACACCAACTACGAGCAGGCGGCCCGCATCCCGGTGATCGTCGCAGCTCCGGGTGGAGCCGTGGGCGTGAAGACCGCGTCCTTCATCGAGACCGTGGACATCTACCCCACCCTCAGTGAACTGGCCTGCCTGCCTGCCCCGCAGGGCCTGGATGGCAAAAGCTTTGCCGCCGTGGTCAAAGACCCCGCGCAGAAAACCCGCGACAGCGTGATCCACGTGTATCCACGCAATAACTTGTTAGGTCGTGCCATCCGCACGGACCGTTACCGGCTGGTGGAATGGAAGAAGCCCGGTGGGGCCGAACCTGCCGACGCCCTGGAGCTCTATGACTATCAGGAAGATCCTTTGGAGACCAAGAACCTGGCCACCGAGCGCCCCGAAGTGGTCAAAGAACTGGCCGCCATCCTAGCCACGCATCCTGAAGCCAAACCGCAGATCAAGGTCGCGGCAGCGAAAGGTGACGCTGGTCCAAAGAACAAGAAAAAGAAGAGGTAAGCGGCATTTCTGAGCCGGATCGTTACCTCACCATGGTTCCCGGTTCCGGTGGCGGCTCCAGATCGAACTCGTTCTTTTTCATAACAGCATAGATCACGAAAAAGAGGCCAAAGGGAAACATGTAAGTCATGATCATGGCCGCCCCATAGATGCACAGGAACCAAAAGAACCAGTTGGCGCGGTAACGGTATCGGGTCGCGGCGATGATCACCAGGATGAGGCCGAGCACCGCAATGCCGATGCCGACCAGAAAGAAGTCAAAGGCCTCCCCCATGGCGGCAGTCATCGCCGAAACGTCCTGAAGCGAGGCATCGGGAGTCGCGGACACAGGGCGGCCCTGGCTCATGGCTTCCCTCATGCCGAACCAGCTCAACATGAACCCGATCACCTGCGCCGTCTGCATGAAGGCTCCGATTTTGGCCAGCAGGGCTCCAGGTGGTTGAGGGGAAGGTGTCATGAATTTGTCTATAAAGACGAACTCAGGCGCATTCAAGATGGCAAGGCAACAATCAGCCACGCGACTCCGGTTCTGGGTATTCACTTTCCTGGTAGCTCGCAGGCATCAGGCACTGGTAATGATTTGCTCAATCCGGCTCCTGCTGCCAGGGACAAAACGACCTTGGGCGGCTTCATCCAGTCGGGCCTGAATTTGCGGAGGAGTATCGGACTCGTCTTCCATCCAGCGCAGGAACGCCTGCCGGGTGACTTCTTCAGCGTCTTTATACCCCTGCTGCAATTGCCGCTGGATGAACGCTTCGATGGGGCGTGTCAGAGTGACTTCCATGGGGGCAATTTCATGGAAGCCTGAACGAAGTCAAGACCGGGGTCACTTCATGAAACCGCTGTCGGTCAGCCATTCGCGGAACCTTTCGGGCCAGCGGCCTGCCGCCGTGGTGGTGCCGGGTTTGTAGCCGAAGCCGTGGCCGGCGTTGCTGTAGATGTGCAGCTCGGCCTTCACCCCGGCGGCCTTGTATTTGAGATACAGGCTGGCCATGCCTTCGGAGATGTCCGGGCGGTCGCCATAACCGCAGGCGATGAAGACGGGCGGCATGCCTTTCTCGGCGGAGAAGAGATGAGATGTGCCGGGGTAGATCAGGGCCTGGAAGTCTGGACGACTGTTGGCGCGTTCGATCGCATCGGCGGCGTCGGTCTGACCGGGGTCGTTTTTCATGGCGGCAAAGGCGGCCAGTTCACCGCCGGCGGAGAAGCCCATGATGCCGATCTTTTGCGGGTCGATGCCCCATTCGGCGGCGCGGGTGCGCACCGTGCGGATGGCGCGGCGGGCATCCGCCATGGCGTGCTCCTGGATGGTGTAGCTGCCGCCTTTTTCGCGGGCCAGACGGTATTTCAAAACAAAGGCCGCGATGCCGTGATCGCAGAACCATTCGGCCAGGGCATAGCCTTCGTGGCCGAGGCAGAGCTTCGAATGCCCACCGCCCGGGGCGATGATGACGGCGATGCCCGTGTTGTCCTTCGTGGGGATGAAAGGCGTGATCGTGGGCACATGCACATTCATCACGTTGCTGCCTTCCTGCTTCTCGGGCTCAGAGGCACGCGCTTCGGAACCAGGGGCACCTTTTTCCCAAAGGGGCAGGGCGGCGGGTTGGTCGGCGGAAAAGGCGGTGGCCGTGAGGAGGAAGGGGAGAAAGAGGGCGAGTCGCATGGTCAAGGAACGAACGGGAGTTGGATGGGGAATTGTTCAGGGATTTGTGGGTGAAGCAGGCGCAGGAAAAGTAGGCCGGATGTGTTTTGCGCGAACCCGTCCCACTGCCGGACGGACCTGCATCGCCAAACTATCCGGCTGCTGGGGCTTCGTGCGCGCGGGAGACACCGCATGTCCAGAGAAGCCGGATAGTTCGGCGATGGGGACCCTGGATGCAGCGACCTCCATCGCGCCAAACACATCCGGCCTACGACTCGGCGCGGCTCTGGGAACGTAGGCCGGATGTGTTTGGCGCAAACGACGCCGCTGCCGGACGGACCTGCATCGCCAAACTATCCGGCTGCTGCGCTTCGTGCGCGCGGGAGACTCCGCACATCCAAAGAAGCTGGATAGTTCGGCGATGGGGGCCCTGGATGTAGACGACCTCCACCGCGCCGAACACATCCGGCCTACGATTTGCCCCCCTCACGGAGGCGTCAGCTTGCCGACCAGGTTGCTCAGATACGGGAAGAGCTGCTTCTTGCGGCTGACCACGCCGGGCATTTCATAGACCTGCGGGCTGCGTTCGTGATAGTCCACGTCGATGGCGGTCTCCACGCGTTTGTCACCGGCCACGAGCAGGACGCTGTGGTGGGCGGTGATGTCGGTGACCATGAGGCAGGCAAAGTGGAGGTCGTGCGCGGCGCAGAGGGCGACCAGCGCGGCGTGCAGCTCGGCCTGCTTTTTCCAGAACTCGTCCAGGCCCATCTCCTCGATCTGGCTGATGCTGATGCGCCAACCGTTTTCCTCGAAGACCTTGCGGTCGCCCTCGATGGCGCGGGCCGGGGTGGCCTCGCGCAGCAGGGACCCGGCGGCGAAGAAGTCCTTCACAAACTGCGCCGCATCGATGCCGCCCACGCCGGCCAGCCACTGCAAAATCTCGCGATCCGTGTTCGTGGTCGTGGGGCTGGTCAGGTTCAGCGTGTCAGAGATCAAACCTGCGCACAGGCAGATGGCGATGGATTTGTCCGGCGTCAGGCCGCGCATCTTATACATGATGCCGACGATGGTGCTGGTGCTGCCGACGGGTTCATTGATGAAGCGCACAGGCTCCTTCGTGCGCAGGTTGCCGCTGAGGCGATGGTGGTCGATCACCTCGATGATCTCCGCCTCGTCCGCGCCGGCCACGGCCTGGCTGAATTCATTGTGATCCACCAGCACCAGCTTCGTGCGCGGCACCTCCACCAGGTCGGATTTGGAAAACACGCCCTCCAGTCTGCCCGTTTCCTCATCGATGACCGGAAACAGCGGCTGATGCGAATTTTGCACCACATGGATGATCTCCCGCAGCGGTGTGCGCGAGGTGAAGGACTGATACTCATGCGCGGCCTCGCCGATGGGCCGGGAAAAGCGGATGAGCTGTGACGCGCTGGCCGTGTCCTGCGGGGCGGAGATCACGCAGATGCCCTTTTCCTTGGCCTGCTGCAGCAGACTGTCCCAGGGCATGAACCCGCCCGTGACCACCAGGCAGCGCACGCCCATCTCCATGGCCAGGGCATGGATCTCCGGTCGGTCGCCTGTGACCAGCACGAGCTGGCGCGGCTCGAACTGCTTCGCCCGGTCGCGCGAGGTCTCCACGCTGGACGCCGCCACCACCAGGACCAGATCCTCCACCTCATCCACATGCGTGGTGTCGCCGATCATCTGACCGCCTAGGGCGAGGACCATGTTTTTCACACTCGTGCGCACCTCCCGGTTCGCTGCCTTGTGCGTCGCCTCGCTGGGCAGGAAAAGCTGCGCCATCTCCTGGATCGTCGGCATGCCGATGAGCTTGTGCTCCGCATTCACCACGGGGATGGAGCGGAAATTGTGCTCCAGCATCTTCCGATACACGGACAGAAAGGTCTCGCTCGGGTCCGCCGTCAGCACATCCTTGCGACCCACGATGGCCGCCGTCGGGCGCACATCCAGTAGCAGCTTCGGCGCCTCCGCCCCGGCCAGCCGCAGCACCCAGTTCGTGCGCGCATTGATCTCCCCGCAACACGCGGCAATCACCTCATCCTCGCGGACCTGGCGCAGGTAGGCGGCATAACCGATGGCAGCACAAATCGCGTCCGTGTCCGGATTGCGGTGGCCGATGACGTAGATGGGGTCTGACATAGGGGAAAAACGAAGGGCGGAAAAAGCTGACGACTCTAAAGGAACGCCGTCAGAATGCCAGTCCAAGCATGATCCTTCCGCCGGATATCATTCCCGCACATTGCGGATCAGCACCGTCCCCAGATCCAGCGACCCATCCGCCCCCAGCGCCTCCCGCCGCAGCCGATACATTTCAAACCGCCGGTCCTCCCCCTTTTGCGACATGATCACCCCCGCCGACCGCATCAGGCGCAGATGCTTTGCCACTCCGTCGATGTCCCGTTTCAAAATAGCCGCGATTTCCGAGGCGGAGTGCTCCAGCCCATCCCCCAGCATTTGCAGGATCTGCCACCGCACCTCACTGCCCAGCGCCTTGAAGGCCTGCACCGGCACCGCCCGCCTGCGGATCATCGCCACCCCGGTCGGCGGGCCTCCCTGGCCAGCCTCCACCGTCGTCCCGGTCGTCGGCGCTGCGGTTCCGGCCTTCGGACTCAGTGAATGAAGAGATGGGTTAAAAGGATTCTCCCCCGGCACACTCATGTCCTCATTTTGCACGCTCCTCCCGACCAAACAACCGCCAAATCGGCCTCAACCCACCTCTGCTGCCCCTGGCGGCATCATGCCGCCCGACTAAAAGATCGGGTAATCAGCAAACTCGATCATCTTGCCCGACCAAGCAGTCGGGTAGTCTGGCCAAACGATGACGCTGTCCGATTAATCAGTCGGGTAGTAAGCCCCGCCGATCACACTGACCGCCCAAAGTATCGGGTAGTGTGCCCAACTGATGATACTGCCCGACCAAACAGTCGGACAATGTGCCCAGGCAGTCATCCAGAGTGCCCCTGGAGCGATCCAGACTCATCAACCAGCCATCCCGAATGCCTTGGATGCCGGAGGCATCCCAGCCGGTAGCCAGGGGTAAGGGAGCCCTAGCGACCACACCCCTGGTCACGGACGATGGACACACCACTCAGGGATGCCAGCGGGGTGATCCTACCCCAGACACCACCTGCCCCTTTTCACCACGCATGAGTCCGGGGTGATCCAGGGGCGTAGCCAGCGTCTTATTAAAGTTTTCGTGGAGTTACTGCGGTCGCTTTAAATTGATCACCATCCCACAGCAGCTCGGTCTGGCATTCACCAAAGTCATAAATGATCCGTCCCTGAGTGGGATGTTTTTTTTCAAGGTAGGGCGCGACTTCGATCACGTTTTTGTGACGGAGTGGGCTGAAATGAGCTGTGATATCCACTTCCTTGGGGATCATCAGTTGAGTCACGTTGCTCCAAGTCCCCTGTGCATCGGGTGTCAGCACAAACGTTTGACGGTCGGATGGGGCAGAGCCGTTGGCAAAGGGCTTTGGCATGTGGACAAAAGCGACCTTGGTGCCTTCCCGTCGCTTGTAGAGACGAAGATGAATCATGGATGTAGTGCGCACAGGACCGCCATCTGAAAAATAATGAAGCCATTCGTTCTCCAAATCTAGGCGATCCGCTGGATCGGCATGGAGTTCATCAAGCATCTCTTCCCGGCCTTCATAAGGGCAGTCGGCAAAGAACGGTGGAGGCAGGCTTCTGATGGCAGCTTCAAGATTGGCAGTGCTGGCTCTGGGAATGAGCTGTTTTGTTGCCCTTGGTAAGGACTTTGACGTGCAGCCCACAGACAATGTGGTGAGCAAGGTGATAAGGGCACACAGTCGCATGGTTTTATACCTTCTTCCAAAACGGCTTCTTCACCACCTCCGCCGGGAAGGTCCGGCCACGGATCTCGATTTCAACCAGGGTGCCGATCTTGGCCGCATCCAAAGGCAGGTAGGCCATGCCGATGCCGCAACCGAGGCTGGGGGACTGGGTGCCGCTGGCGACTTCGCCGATCACGTTTCCGTCCTTCACTACGGGGTAATGCGGACGCGGGGGCGGGGCGGTGCCGGTCATCTTGAAGGCGGCGAGGCGGCTGGGCAATCCGGCGGCTTTTTGCTCCACCAGGGCGGCTTTGCCGACGAAGTCTTCTTTGTCCAACGCGACGAAGAAACCGAGGCCTGCCTGGAGCGGCGTCTTGTCGGGAAAGAGGTCGTTGCCATTGAGCGGGTAGCCCATTTCCAGGCGCAGAGTGTCGCGCGCACCGAGTCCGCAGGGCAGGCCGCCCTCCTCACGCACGGCGGTGACAAAGCGGTCGAACCACTCCATGGCGGTATCGGCGGGCATGAAGAACTCGAAGCCCTCCTCGCCCGTGTAACCGGTGCCGCAGAGCCACATGAACCCGGCCTCACCTGCGGCGACGAAGATGGTGTTGTGCGGCGGGAAGGGGGCTTCCTGGCCGAAGATCTTTTCAAACACGGCGTGGCTCTTCGGTCCCTGGATGGCGAGCCCGGCGGTGGCGTCGCTGAGATTGGCCATCTGCACATCTTCGCCGTCTGTGAGCAAGCTTTGAAATTGCGCCCAGTCCTCGGCGATCTTGCTGGCATTGACGACGAGGAAGAATTCCTTGGCCGTGGTGCGGTAAAGGATGAGGTCGTCGATGACGCCGCCCTGGGCATTGAGCAGGAGGGAATACTGGCCCTGGCCGATTTCCAGTTTGGTCACGTCATTGGTTAGGGCGCGGTTTAGAAAGGCGAGGGCATCACCGCCGCTGACGATGAACTGGCCCATGTGCGAGATGTCAAAAACGCCCACGGCTTTCCGCACCGCGTGATGCTCCTGCACGATGCCGGTGTATTGCACAGGCATCTCCCATCCGGCAAAGGGGATGACCTTTCCCCCGAGGGCGACATGGCTGTCATACAGGGGCGTGCGGAGCAGGGGAGCGTCGGACATGGTCACAAGAGAGGCGGTGAGGCGGGGGCTGTCAAAGCAAAGGCACGATGCACGGAGCGCGAGTATGCTGAGCGGAGCGAATGCTACTCGCCACTTGCCTCGGGGTGTGTCGAAGGGCCAGGGCGACTGCGGTGTGAAGAGCAATGGGCGGCTGGGTTTGGACTTCGGCGTCTTGGGAAAGTTAGGCGAGTAGGATACTCGCGCTCCGGTGGCTCGGTATTCGAGGAAGATACCTGTTTGAAATGGCGCTATGCCGCCGTTTCCATGGACTCATGTTCCGACGTTTCCTCCTGGCCTCCTTCCTTTGCGTCTCGGCGTCTTTCGCTCAAGCGCCTGCCTTTCCTCAAGCCGAGGTGCTGCTGAAACCGGGCGCGGCCTATGATGAAACGGTGCGGGTGTGGCAGGGGATTCCGGGCATCGAAAGGGCGAAGAATGGTCGCCTCTGGGCCACGTGGTATAGCGGCGATGAGGGTGAGGGAGCCATCGGCAATTACGCGCTGGTGGCGACGAGTGGCGACGATGGCAAAAAGTGGTCGAAGCCCATCGTGATCGAGGGGCCGAAGGGAACGAAAATCGGCGACCCGATCCCGTGGATCGATCCCAAGGGGCGGCTGTGGGTCTTTTACAATCAGCTCACCGCGAAGACGGAGCAGCAGCCGACCCTGCGCGGCACCTGCGCCATCCGCTGCGATGATCCTGACAAAGCCGCGCCGACCTGGTCCAAGCCCTTCCTGGTGGCCGAGGACGGCATCCTTTTTGGCAAGCCCATCGTGCGGGCGGAGGGCGGCTGGCTGGCTCCGTTTTTCCTGATGGGGAACCTGAACGGCAGGCCGGACACGGGCACGCTGCTGAGCACGAATGAAGGCGAGACCTGGGAATGGCATGGCGGCACGAGCATCCCGGAAAAGCTGCGCAACTTCAGCGAGGCCACCCTGGCCCAGCGCAAGGACGGCAGCATCTGGACGGTGATCCGCACCTCCCTGGGGCTGTATGAGAGCACGTCGAAAGACGGCGGAAAAACCTGGTCGGAAGCCGTGGCGATGCCGAAATTCGAAGGGCCGTCCACCCGCGCCTGCATGATGCGCCTGGCCTCCGGGGCCTTTCTGCTCATTTATCACGACGCCAAAAAGAACGAGAACGGGGCCTATCCCCGCACCCGCCTCACGGCCTGGCTTTCCGAGGACGAAGGCCGCACCTGGCCGCATCAACTCTTGGTGGATGAACGCAGCAGCGTCTCCTACCCGGATGCCATCCAGGCCCCGGATGGCCGCATCTACATCACCTATGACCACGGGCGTTACAACGCGGGTGAAAAGGAGGTGCTGGTGGCCGTGATCCGTGAGGAGGATGTGCGGGCAGGCAAGTTCGTCTCACCCGATGCCCGTCAGCGTCTTTTGGTGAACAAGACGTTAGGCTATGGCAACCACTCCGATAAACGCGAAGAGGCAAAGATCGCCGAAAGCCTGCCTCCAAAAGAGAAGCTGCACCTGTATCTGCTGATCGGCCAGTCGAACATGGCCGGGCGCGGTGTGCTGGATACGGAGAAGCGCATCTCACGGGCACGCATCCTGAAGTTCTCGCCTAACAACAAGTGGGCCTCCGGCGTGGAGCCGCTGCATCATGACAAACCGGCGTCAGTCGGAGCCGGGCTGGGCATGAGCTTTGCCCGTGAGATGGCGGATGCGGATAAAAGCATCACGGTGGGTTTGATCCCCTGTGCGGTCGGTGGCACGCCCCTGGAGCGCTGGCAAAAGGGCGGCGATCTGTATGCCCAGGCCCTGGAACGCGCCCGTCTGGCCATGAAGGACGGAACCCTGAAAGGCATCCTCTGGCATCAGGGGGAAGGGGACTCCGGCAATGAGGGAAAATCGAAGAGCTATGCGGATCGTCTGGCGGGCATGGTCGCCGACTTGCGCGTGGACCTGGGGGCTGGAGAAGTGCCGTTTGTCGCGGGCAAGCTGGGACTGTTCCTGGCTGACAAGGGCAAGGATGGCCAGCCGAGCTACTGGCCGCTGGTGAATGATCAACTGGCTTCCATTCCCGCACGGGTGCCGAAGTCCGCCGTGGTGGAGTCCACGGGCCTCAATCACAAGGGCGACGGGGTTCACTTTGATACTCCTGCCCTCCGTGAGTTCGGCCTGCGTTATGCTCAGGCGATGAAGCTTTTGCAGAAGTGAGCCTCCTCGGTTAGTGCGTGGCACATGTCGGTCACCCTCCAGCAAATCGCCCAGACGGCAGGTGTCTCCGCGATGACCGTGTCGCGGGTGATGCATCATTCGCCGCATGTGTCCGCCGCGACGCGCGAGCGGGTGCAGCAGGCGATTGCATCCCTGGGTTATCAGCCGGACCCGCATCTGGCGCGCATGATGACGATGGTGCGCGGGCGCAAGAAGTCACGGGTGCGTGCGGTCATCGCTGTGATCCGTGAGGCGGCTCCGAAAGATGCGCTGCATCATCCGGCCTACCAATATGTTTCGATCGAAGACATCCGCCGCCGTGCTACGCAGCATGGCTATCATGCGGAGGAGTTTTGGCTGGGGAAGGACGGGCTCGATCCCGAACGGCTGGTGGACGTGCTTCAGGCGCGTGGCATCGAGGGCATCATCGTCTCCCCACAGTCTTCTCAGATGCTCTGCGCGCAGCTCGACTATGCGCCGTTTGCCGCCGCCACCTTTGGGTTTGGCCTCACCACGCCGTCCCTGCATCGTGCCGCAGGGAACATGAACCTGGGCATCCAACTGGCGGTAAAGGAACTGACGGCGCGGGGTTATCAACGCATCGGGCTCGCCGTCACGCAGTGGATCGATCATCGCGCAGAGGGGGCCTACAGCGGGGCCATGCTGCATGTGCAGCAGACGCTGCCTGCACGCCAGCGGGTGCCTGTGCTGCTGTTTCCCCACAACGACTTCAGCCGGTGTCGAAAGGAGTTTATGGGTTGGGTGGAAACGAACCGCCCTGATGCCCTCATCACCTTCGATCAGCATGTGCCGGAGTGGCTGCAAAAGATGGAACTGAGCATCCCGCAGGACATCGGCTTGGTCGTGCATGACTGGACCCCGGCGATGAAAGGATATGCGGGCATTTATCAAAGACGCGATCACGTGGCCGCTGCGGGTGTGGACCTGGTGGCGACGCAGCTTTTGCAAAACGAAAGCGGCGTGCCCGAGGTGCCGCGCCAGATTTTGATACCGCCGCAATGGATCGAGGGGGAATCGGTCAGGTCGCGTGAATCAAATGTTGGTTAGGTGAGTTCAACAAGGTTTTGAGCCAGGGAGTCACCTGCCAGCCAGGCGGCCTCCACACGCGATTCGCTGAGGGCATCGCCACAGAAATGCAGACCGGGTGGCATGGGCGGCGGGATGATGCGATGAGCCACACGGGCGTAACGCCAGCGATGCGGGTGCTGGGCCTCGAATGTTGCGGCGGGGAGTTCCCATTGCTCTTCGATCTTGCTGCGCAGGATGGCACTCCATTCCTCTGGGTCTGCCTCCAAATATTCACGGCTGAATTTCTCCGCTGCATGAACGACGATCACGGTGTTGCCTGCGGGGATGCGGCCCTGTTTGTGATTCTCACAGGCCGACCAAGCAATGTCCTCGGCCTGGCTGTTGGCGATGGCATAATGCGCCGCCGTTTTCCCCAGGCCGTCACTGCGATACCGCAGCAGAAGGGCCAGGCAGGGGATGTAGTCATCCGGCATGGCGTCCAGGCCGAAAAGCTTCAGCGTCTGTGGTAGCGGCGCGGTGCTGATGACCTGGTCATAGCTTTCGCCTGCGAGCTGCCAGCGGCCTTCCTGAGGCAGCACGGATGTCACGGTCATCTCATGTTTCACGGTCAATCCCGCCGCCATGTCGCGCACGAGGTGGCTGTTCCCTTGCCGATGGTAAAAGCAATCTTTGTTATTCAGCTCGCCGGTTGCTTGATTCCAAATGCGTGCTTCGATCTTCAGGATGGCATCGCCACAGTGTTCTGCCAGGGCCTGCCTGAAGGCATCGCTGCGAAGGGTGAAATACTGCGCTCCATGATCCACACGGCAGTCATTCCAGCGTTTCGTGGCGCAGCGTCCGCCATAGCCGCGTGACTTTTCATGCACGATGACTTCGTGCCCTTGACGGGCGAGACGACGGGCGCAGGCAATCCCGGCGAGGCCTGCGCCGATGATGGCGATTTTTGACATGGCTGAGACTACGCCTCTGCCTGCACATCGGTCATGCCTGTTTGCTAGGGCTTGTTCACGGCGGTTTCCGGCGTGGGATTAAGGGTGAGAATGTAGCCCACCACATTCTTCATGGCCTGCTCATCCTCGATGAACAGGGTGGCCATCATCACCATCTTGGCTCCTTTTTCATCACCCTTCGCCGCGCCGCGATGCAGGCCCTTGAACTTCTGAAGCTGGGCCAGGAGATACCAGCCCTGCCGGCCCACGAGCGGTGGACTGCCAAAGAGCTGCTCACCGCTGGCATTGTAACGATGACACTCCATGCAGCGCTCATAAAACAGCTCCTGTCCTGCCTGCACATTGGCTCCGGCGAGGGTTAGTTCTTTGGGCGGCACCAGGGCGAGTGACTCCACATGCTTCGCCACAGCGCTGATCTGGTCGGGCTTCAGGGCCTTGGCGATGGCGGCCATCATAGCACCCTGGGGATCGGCCTCGCTGTTGCCGCCGCGTTTGCCATCATGAAAATTGCTGAGCTGCCGCTCCACATACCAGTGGGGAAGATGCGCTATGGAGGGAGTCTTGAGTTCATCTTTTCCTTCCCCTTTCGGCCCGTGGCATTGGGCGCAGACGTTTTGAAAAAGGGTGCTGACAGTGTCATCCCCACGCGCCAGAACGGCGAGGAGGCAGAGACAGATGGTGAGGGCGGTTTTCAGCATGGGAGACAAACGATCAGAAGGGTATGGAATTCAGGCTTTCTCAAGACCCGCGCAAGAGAGGCGCAGGGAATGACAATGACATTCGGGCCGGGATGGGCCTTGCGTGCAGGCTGGCCTCTGCCACACTCCGCGCTCCTTATTATGTCCACCATCGTCGTCGCGCAAAAGAACGGAGTCGCCTGCATCGGCGCGGATACCATGAGCAGCCTCGGCTCTCTGCGTCAAAAGGCCCATCACGTGGTCAATAACACCAAGATCACAAAACAGGGTGACAGCTACATCGGCCTCACCGGCACCTCGTCCAGTCTGGTGGTGATGAACAGCTACTTTACCCATCCTGAGCGCCCGCGTGATTTCTCCTCCACGGACGCCATCTTTGAGACCTTTCGCCATGCGCATCATTGGATGAAGGCAGAGTATTTCATGTCCACGGCGGCGGATAAAAACGAGGAGTATGAGACGACGCAGTTTTACGGATTGATCGCCAATCCTCACGGCATCTTCGCGCTGTATTCCTACCGCACCGCGCAGCAGTTCAACAAGTTCTGGGCCGCAGGTTCAGGCCGCGATTATGCCCTGGGGGCGATGCATTCCGTCTATGACCAATGCAAGAACGTGGTGGATGTCGTGAAAGCCGGGCTGCACGCCGCTGCCGAGTTTGACAGCGCCACTGCCGGTCCTTTTGAAATCTTCACCTGTGACCTGATCCAGCCTGCAAAGCCTGTCAAAAAGACCCGTCGCAAGGCGTAACCCTCCTCCTGTTTCCAACCATGAAATATCTCCCGCTTCTGTTCATCCCCGTTTTGGCCCTGGCCGACGGACCCAAAGACAACCTGGCCGACAATGTCCGCCCCATTCCACCTCCCGGAGTCGAGGTGCCGGAGGCGGATGCCAAGGCTTTGACCCAAGGCTTGAGCGAGCTGCGTGCCGCCATTGATGCCGCCGTGAAAGCCCAGGCGAAGAACCCGAAGCTGGCCGACTTGCTGCCGGACGTGGAGATCTTTTACAAGGCCGTGGACTGGGCGCTGAAATACAAGGAGGTGCATAAGCTGACCGAGGTCAAAGCCGCCCAGGAAGCCCTGGCCGAGGGCAAACTGCGGGCCGCCCAGCTCAAGGATGGCAAGTCCCCGTGGACGACGCAGAAGGGCCTGGTCGTGCGGGGTTATCGATCAAAGATCGACGGTTCCGTGCAGCCTTATGGCATGGTCATTCCCGAGAGCTACAGCGGTGCCGCCACCCGCCTGGATGTGTGGTGCCATGGCCGTGGCGAAACGCTGAGCGAGCTGGGTTTTATCGATCAGCGCCGCAAACAAACGGGCAATGTGGCCCCTGCCAATGCGATGGTGATCCATCCCTATGGCCGCTACTGCTGCGCCAACAAATTCGCCGGTGAAATGGATCTGCTGGAGGCCATTGAGCACGCGAAGAAATTTTACACCATCGATGAAGACCGCGTGGTCATGCGCGGCTTCAGCATGGGCGGTGCGGCGGCCTGGCAGTTCGGCGTGAACTACACGGACAAGTGGTGCGCCGTCAATCCCGGGGCTGGTTTTGCCGAGACACCGGAGTTCCTGAAAGTCTTCCAAACCGAAGACGTGAGCGCCATCCCCGCTTATGAAAAGACGCTCTGGCATTGGTATAACGCAACCGACAGCGCGGTGAACCTCTTCAATGCACCGACCATTGCCTACAGCGGCGAGATCGACAAACAGAAGCAGGCCGCCGACATCATGGAGAAGTATCTGAAGGACGAAGGCATCGAGATGGTCCACATCATCGGGCCGCAGACCGGGCACAAGATTCATCCCGATTCTCTGATCGAAATCGAAAAACGTCTGGCTGAAATCACGGCTCTGGGCCGCGACCGCACGCCTCAGGAGATTTACTTCGCCACCTGGTTCCTGCGTTATCACAAGATGCACTGGATCACCGTGAACGGCCTAACCACGAGCTGGGAACGCGCCCGTGTCCACGCCAAGATCACCGGTGCCAAGGAAGTCTCTGTCGAGACCGAAAATGTCACTGCCCTGAGCATCGACATGGCTCCTGGCCACTGCTCCTTCAGCTCCCGTGAAAATCCCGTGGTGAAGATCGACGGCAAGTCCCTGACCGTGAACAAGCCAAAGTCCGACCGCTCCTGGCAGGTGCATTTGCGCAGGCAGAACGGTCAATGGGCACAGGTCGCCACGGCCCAGGAAGAAGGCAAGCTGGCCAAACATCACGGCCTCAGTGGCCCGATTGACGATGCCTTCATGGACAGCTTTCTTTATGTGAAACCCACCGGAGCCGCCCTGAACGACAAGGTGGGTGCCTGGAGCAAGGCCGAGATGGAGCGGGCTGCCTTCGAATGGCGTCGTCAGTTCCGTGGCGATGCCCCTGCCAAAGCCGACAAGGACATCAACGACGCCGACATCGCCGCGAACAATCTCATCCTCTGGGGTGATCCGCAGAGCAATGCCGTGCTGGCGAAGGTCATCTCCAAACTACCCATCGAGTGGACGAAGGACAAGCTGGTGGCCAATGGCAAAACCTACGACGTGAACACCCACGCGCCCGTGCTGGTGTATCCGAATCCGCTGAATCCGAAACGCTACGTGGTGATCAACAGCAGCTTCACTTATCGCGAATATGATTACCTCAACAACGCCCGTCAGGTCGCCAAACTGCCGGATTGGGCCATCGTGGACCTGACCCAGCCGAAGACCTCCCGCGCTCCTGGCGGCATCGCTGATGCGGGCTTCTTTGACGAAGCCTGGCAGTGGCGGAAGGTGAAGTAAGGTCCAAAATTGTAGGCCGGATGTGTTTGGCTGGGATGCCGACGTTTCATCTTTTGGCAGCGTCGCCAAACTATCCGGCCTTCTGGTGGGCGGAGGTTCAGGGGCAGCGACGTCCTAAGGGGCCGGATAATCCGGCGATGAGGTCTTTCGTGTGAACGACCTCCACCCCGCCGGACACATCCAGCCTACAGTCCGGCATCCCGCTTGCTATCTAGATTGGGGATCTCACCTCCGGATTGTCTTTTCAGGAGAAGGCGTTATGGTTTGGGCATGAACGAGGCACTCAAAGCCAAGTATGCGAACGATCCTATATTTCTCGCGATATTGAAGGATGGGCTCGAAATCCAAGATCGTTTTTCTGCCGAGCCTATTTACGCGAGGACAGGAAAAGGCTACCTTAAAAGCGCAGGCGTTGAAGAGATCAGAAAGGCAAAGATCGAAGAAAAAGAGCGTTCTTCTTCTCGAGCTGAATGAAGCCGTAACATACAAACAAAGAAGCCCGCACAAGGATTTGCGGGAGTCTTGTTTGTGTGATCAACGCCGACGACGCAAGCAGGCGACCATGCAGCCTAGGATCAGCAAGAGCGCTCGTGAGGGCTCAGGAATTGCGGCGACATAAACGATGCCGTGCTGGAGGAAGTGATCCGTGTTCAAATACCAGCCGTTGCTTGCCAGGATGCTGTTGGCACCCGTCAAATCCAGATCGGCCAGGGTGAAAGCCCCGGCACCGCCGATTCCATCCGCATCGGGATTGAGAGTGGTGACCCAGTCAAGGAGATTGAAGACATCTCCGAATGCAGGGACGTAGCCGCCCAGCAGATCCACCCGGATCGTGCTGCCTGCATTCAGGCTGAGGGAGTCATTGACCTGGAGGCTGTCATAAAGGCCGTTGGTGGCGGCATTGGCGAAGTAGGTGGGGTCACCCGCCGCAAGGATGTCGGCAAGGTTGCTGTTCGTGCCACCGATCTGAAAAAGGGCGCGCAATGTCGGCGTTCCACCGGTGAGTGTAAGGTTGTTGAAGGTCAGTTCACCAGTGCCATTGCCTGCATTGACCAGGAGGCTGCCGGTGGTGTCACCGGGGCTGATGTAGCCCGTGGTTCCACTGACGATCAGGCTGCCATTCACGGTGCCGCGTCCCGAGACGATTTGATTGTTCAGGGTGTAGTTGCCAGCGGTGCGGCCTGCGATGCTGAAGGTAGCTGCTTGATCCACCTGAATCCAAGGTGTGCCGGTGATGTTGCCGGTGCCGCTGAGGGCGAGGGTGCCTGCGCGGATGGTGGTTTTACCGCTGTAGTTGCTGGTGCTGGCGACCGGGGTGGTGGTGTTGTAAGTGTTGGTTAGGGTAAGGGTGCCCGCGCCGTCTTTGACCAGGGCCAGATTGCCGGTGATCTTGCCGTTGAAGGTGTTGTTGACCGCTTGATTGACCGTGAGCGTGGAGGTCGTGGTGCTGTTGGAGTTGTTGACTCTGACCACGTCGTTGGAACCGTTGGGCAACACGCTGGTCAGCCCTGCGATTTCCTGGTCGAATCCATTGAGATCGAACATCGTGGTCTCGGTGACTGTTCCGGCAGTGTAAACGGTGAGGGTGGTGGTCTTTGGCAGGCTGTTGCTGGCACCGAGGCGCAAGGTGCCGCGCACGATCTGCGTGGCTCCCGTGTAGGTATTCATGCCGCTGAGCTGAACCACACCGCCATTGCCGCTGGTGGAAATGGCGATTCCGTTACCTGCTGTTAGGCCGTTTTGAATGACGCCGGTCACGTTCAACAAGGAGTTGTTTTGCCCGCCGATGCGTGAAAGGTTGGTGCCAATAAAGATATTGCCGGTCCAGGTGGCCGTGATGCCGGTGTTGGCCTGGAGCGCGCCGTTGTTGTTGCCGCCGTTGCCGTTGATGGTGAGGTTTTCCCCCGTGACCGTCATATTACTGTCCAGGCGGAGCTGGGCCAAGTTGGCGACGGTAGTGCCGCCGAGGTTGCTACCCAGTGCTTGGCTGTTCGTGATGGCCAGGACGCCTGCGGTGATGGTGGTTTCCCCGCTGTAGTTGCTGGTGCCGGAAAGGACGAGGAGGCCGTTGCCTCGTTTGGTGAGCGAACCCGGGCCGGTGATGCTGCCTGCGTAAGTGGTGGACTGCGTTTGCAGGTCCAAAGTCCCGCCGCCTGCCAGGAGGGTGATGCCACGGTTGGCATTGAGGGTGAGGGCGGCACCCCACTGCAAGGTGCCGCCGTTGAAGGTGAGGTTGCCAGCTTGAGCACTACCGGGGACGACACCGAGGGCGCTGTCGGCAGAGATGCGCACGATGCCGCCATTCAGGTAGGTGCCGCCGCTGTAGTTGCTGTTGGAGGACCCTGCGAGGATGAGGAGACCGGGACCGTTTTTAACAAGGCTGACGACACCGGTGCCATTGTTACGGATGCCTGAATTCACGGTGGTGGTCTGGTTGGAGACCTGATCCGTGAAGATGAGCTGTCCGGCTGTATCGATGGTGGAGCCGCCCGCGGTGAGCACGCTGCCGTTATTGGCAACGGCACCAATGGTCAGCGCTTGAGCATTCGTGGTGAGCAGGATGCCGCCATGAATGCCAAGGCGAAGCGTGTCGCCTGAGACGCTGCCGATGATGGCCGGGTTTCCTGTGGCGGACTGGACCAGGGTGTTGATGTCGGTTGTGCCGCCCGCGTTGCCTAACTGAATGTTGTTACCCGAGGTGCCTCCATCGATGATCCTGACGTTGGCGTTTGGGGAATTGGGCAGCGGGCCTTGGGAGCTTGCGCCGCTGAAATTGGTGATGTCTGTGTAGCCCGTGTAAGCAATGATATTGCCGCCGGAAACTGTGGCCCAGTCGTTGCCATTAACCGTGGCCCAGCCGCCGAGGATGCCGCTGGCGTCGTTGCCGGTCGTGGTGAGGATACCATTGCTGGCACTCTGGGTTCCGCCCGGCAGCACAAAGTTCAGCTGGCCGCCAGTCAGGGCGGTGATGGTTCCCAGATTCAGCACTAGGTTTTGAGGCGTTGTGTTGGGTGTCAGTGAGATGGTGGAAAAACCTGCGGCGACTGTGAGGCCGTTGACGGTCTGGCTATTGGCTGCGCTGGCACTGCCGGCCATCGAGAGCGTGCCGCCATTGGCGATCAACGCAGAACTGCTGCCGAGGATGTTGGATGCAGGGGCACCCGATGCGGCGAAATTCAGCAGCAGGGTGCCTGCGGCCACGGTCGTGCTGCCGGTGTAGGTGCTGGCGCGGGTGAGTTCCTGGGTGCCGGTGCCAGACTTAATGAGCGACAGCGCACCACCGCCGGTGCCATCTGCCAGCACCCCGCGAAAGATGTGTGTGCCGGTATTGCGGACAGTCAGAGTGGCGGCATTGGCATTCGCATTCTGGATTGTGACCACATCGGTGCTTCCCAGGGTGGATAGACCGGCGACGGTGGCGGAGTTGCCATCCAGGGTGACCGTCTTGCTGACGGTGTTGTTGGTGAAACTCAGAACATTCACGCCGGAGGCATTTAAGGCACCGCTGCTGCCTAGGCGCAGGTTGGCGGCAGTCAGCACGACACCGCCGGTGAAGGTGTTGTTACCGCTGAGCACTATGGTTCCCAAGGCGGTGCTACTGGTATTGATAGTCAGGGAGCGACTGCCGCCTAGTTCGCCGATGTCCCCGGCGATGGTGCCGACGGGCGGCGCGGCTGGCGTTACCTCGGTGGTATTTGCCACATTGACAGAAATGCCTGCATTTCCAGTCAGAGTGACGGGGCCTGAGAGTGTGCGGTTGCGATCAAAACGAATGGCACCCCGCGAGCCGGAGCCTGTGCCTGATAGAGAAATCGGCATGTTCACGGTATCTGTGCCGAGGTAGCCGATGACCAGTGTGCTGCCGGACTGCACATCAATAGCCCCCAGTGTTTTGATGGAGTTGACGTTGGTGATGTTTAAAAAAGTGCCACCACCACCGGCCACATTTGCCAAGGTCAATGTTCCGGTCCAGGTGTTGTTGCCACCGATGTTCATGAAGGCTGTTTCGAGACCGCTTTTGGCAAAGGTGATATTGCTGCCTGCGAGAATGGAATTGATCGTCAAGCGTGTCGTGCCTGTGGTGTTCGAGGTGAAGTCCTCGGTGCTGATAAACGCCCCGTCGGTCAGGGAAATAGTGCCGCCGGACAATATGTAAGATCCATAATTGATTGGGTTATTGGAGTTACCAACGGCATTGAATTGCAATCCGGCAGCATTCACCGTCCCGCTCACTGTGACTGTGGCTGCATTTGGATTGTTGCCGTTGCCAAACATGGCGATGTTGTTGGCGGCATTGTTCCATGTCTGATTTGTGCTGCCGGTCCACCAATTTGCGCTTGTGGTATTCCAGGTGCCGCTGCCATCCGTTTGCCCGCTACCCGTGCCATTGGCGTCCCATAGCAATGATTGAGCAGAGAGGTCGCCTGTCAGCAACACGGCAGACATTGCCAAAAAGAAGCTGCGTTCACCGAACAAACGCATAGCGCGGCCATGGGCCAAGGTTGAGGCGGTCTTTTTCATGGATGGGGGGACTACGAGTATAGATCTCGACCAACCAGGTTTCAGCAGAAATAGACGCAAAAATCATGGATAAGGGAATCTCTGATCCCCTTTCCCTTTATTTTGAATCGCAGAGCGTGCGAAAGCGGGACGAAATCAGTCCTCGGATCGCATCGCTTCCTCAGCCTCCAGTCCGAAAAGAAATTCGAAGTCGGATTTCTCCAGCGTGTTGGAGAAGCCGCCTTCGCCGAGGATGTTTGCCGACATGAGGCTTTTCTTCTGCTGAAGGAGCATGATTTTTTCCTCGATCGTGCCTTTCGTGATCATTCGGTAAGCCATCACGGGCTGGGTCTGGCCGATGCGGTGGGCACGGTCGATGGCCTGGGCTTCCACCGCAGGGTTCCACCAGGGGTCATAAAGAATCACGTAACTGGCGGCGGTGAGGTTGAGACCGCTGCCGCCTGCCTTGAGGGAAAGCAAGAAGACGCAGGGGTCGGCATCCTCCTGGAAGCTTTGGACCACTTCGGAGCGGTTGTTTGTGCTGCCGGTCAGCCAGTAATGCGGGATCTTCATCTCATCGAGTTTGTCGCGGATGATGCTGAGCATGGTGACGAACTGGCTGAAGAGGAGGACTTTATGACCTTCGGCATGGAGGCCTTCGATGAGTTCCAGGGTGGAGGTCAGCTTGGCGCTGTCTTCGTCATTGGCCGATTTGTCCACCAGGGCAGGATGGCAGCAGATCTGGCGCAGGCGGGTGAGGGCCTGGAGGATGGCGAAGCGCTTGCGGGTCAGCACCTCAAAGCCGGAAGCGGTGAGCACCATGTGCTGGGCCTTGGCCAGTTCTTCGCGGTAGAGGCGCTCCTGCGTGCCGGTCATTTCACAGAGCATGGCCTCCTCACTGCGTGCGGGCAGTTCCTTGGCCACTTGCGATTTGGTTCGGCGTAACAAAAAGGGCTTCAAACGGGCGGAGAGGCGCTCGCTGGCCTTGGCGTCTTTGCGGCGGTCAAAGTGACGGTGGAAATAGTTCCGATCCCCCAGGGCACCCGGTGCCGCGAAGGTCATCAGGCTCCAGAGGTCGAGCAAGCGGTTCTCCACCGGCGTGCCGCTGAGCACGAGGCGGCTCTCGGCCTTGAGCATGCGGGCGGCTTTTGCGGCCTTGCTGTCAGGGTTTTTGATGTGCTGCCCTTCATCCAGGATGACGGCCAGCCATTTGACGGACTCCAGTAGATCGATGCAGCCACGCAGTTGGGCGTAGTTCATCACCATGACATGGTAGTCCTTGTAGAGGACTTCGAGATCCAGTTCTTCCTTGTCGCGCAGGACTTGCACTTTCAGTTCCGGGGCGGCTTTGGCAAACTCCGTGGCCCAGACATCCAGGACGGATTTTGGACAGACGACGAGGCAAGGCCAGGCATTGCGGTAACGGCTGCGCAGCCAAAGAATCCAGGTGATGCTCTGGATGGTTTTACCCAGACCCATGTCATCGGCCAGGATGCCGCCAAATTTGTTCAGGCTAAGGTAGGACAGGAAATGGAAGCCCTCCTCCTGATAAGGACGCAGGGTGACGCCGAGGCCTTCCGGCACGGCCGGGCGCTCGTCCAGTTTGGCCTGCTCCATGCGCTGGGTCAGGTTTTGCCACGCACGGGGATTGATGATTTCCTTGGCCCCCTGGCCGGTGAGCTGACGCCAATGCAGGCGGTGGGCCTCATTGCTGAATTCATCCATGTCCAGGCCGAGCTGATCCATCATGACCTGCTGCTCCTCGCTGAGCTCCAGTTTGACTCGGCGCCAGGTGCCGTCGGCGAGCTGGACGAAGCCGCCTTTGGCAGAGATGAGCCTGCGGATGTCGGCGGCCTTGAGATCGGCGCCTTCGACTTCAAAGACCATCTTCAGGTCGAACCAGTCAATGTTCGCCGTTTGTGACGCCTCGATGCGCACGCGAGCGATCAGCGGATCGGCCAGGATGGATTGCAGGCGCTCATCGGCGGTGAGGCTCATGCCTTCGGGCAGACTCTTGGCCCAGCTATTGAATTGATCGGGAAAGGTCTTGGTGAGACGGACGCGGAAGCCCTCATGCTCGGGGTCATAAACCGGGCGCATTTCCTGAAGGGCGGTTTCTGCGATGGCCAGGGCGGTGCGGTCGCGGCAGATGATGCTGCTGTCGTCGTCTGGTCGCGCATTTTCCGTGGGCTGCCAACCGGCATAGCGCAGCACCTCACGCACGGTTCCATCCGGCGTCATAGCCTCGACCTGGAAGATGGCGTGCTCCGTGCTGGTGGCGTGTGAGCGGGCGATGCAGCCTGCCTTCACGTTCACATTCAAAGGCTCATGCCGGATGCGTGCGGCGATGTCTGCGGGCAGTGGCAGATTCAGTTTTTCCAAAAAGGCGATGCCATCCTGCGTGGCCAGGGCATTGATCGGGATCGTGGCCGGGGCGTCCAGGCGCGTCTCCTCAGGAAACCACAGGGGACCGGTGAAAACAGAGTCCGAGGACAAGTAAAGGGTCTCCGCCCCATGCATGGCACGCAGCGGCAGGGGCGCGGGCGTGCCGTCCGCCTGAACGAGGTGCAGGCACAATTGACCTGCGGCTGAGTCTTCCTGACTCGACCAATGCAGCGGCTCGCTGACACGGCGGAAAGGCATTTCATCGAGTGTGAGCATCCGTGCCTGGAGGGCGGGCTGCTGAAACAACGTGCCTAACCAACGATTGTGTGTCTCCAGGTCAAAACGGCAGACATCTCCGGGATTTGCGCCGATCTGGCCGATGCAAGCCAGCAGCAGCAGCTCCGCCGCAGCGGGCAGATTCAGGGCACCGCGTTCGTATTCATTTTCCAGGGTGGCGAGCTCCGTGCCGATGACGTTGCGGAAGGCGGTGTCTGCCTCCGAACGCATTTGCAGCCGTGCCTCGGAGGTCGTGATGATGAGCCTGAAGTCAGCGTTACGGCGTGCCTTGGGCGGTGCATCATTCAGATTGCGCAGGAGCTGGCGGATGCGCTCGCGCCATAGGGGCAGCGTGCGCTCCTGACGCCAGACACTGAGGCGGGCACGCACGGCATCCAGATCCACGCAATTGCGCAGAAAGGAGGGCGCGGGCAGGTTGCGCTCTTGCAGGGCCAGGGCCACGTATTCCCAAAATTCCTTTAGGTTGACTGGAGGCTCAGGCCAGAGGGCCAGTGGATCCACACTCTGGATGCTCCAGCGCGGGTGCAGGCGCACCATGTCCTGATCATAAATATGACCGCTCTGGCGCACACGCTGGAATCGCTTTTCCAGCTTGCTCAAATAGCCCTCCTCCTCAGGCGTGAGCTGACGGGCCAGCCGTCGCTCCAGCGTGATCTGAAACGTTTCCTCGGGGGGCAGGGACGGTGCTCCAGTGGGCTGCGTCTGGCGGGCTAAACGACGCTGCGCGGCCACGAGTGCAGCACAAAGGGCCAGGAGATGCAGCGGCTCCTCATCACAATCGCTTTCACTGTGCCATACATCGTCTTCCAGAAACCAGCGGGTATTGACGCGGCGATCATCCAGCACCACTTCGGCGAGGACTTCATCTTCCACGATATCCAAACCGCGGATGGCATCATCATCGGCCAGTCTTTCCGCCTCCTGTCGAAGGCGTGGATCAAAGGGCTGCAGGAGGCTGGGGAGGGATGTAGCAAAGTCAGGCATGAGCACAAACCCACGGCAGGGAGACCGGGGGAACTGGTTGCCTTAGCACACTGATTCGCGCCGCGCCAGAACAGTCTTGGAGATGACATGAGTGTCACACGCAAATTCTTCACGGATGCCGCTTTGCCAAATCTTTCTGATGAGTCGTATCGCAGTGCCAAATGCACGGAACTCAAAAAAAACCAGATGCCCGTCAAGAAATGCCCTGCCCGCGAGTTGTATTATACCGCCATGCAAAATCCGTTTCAGGAAACCGTCTTTCTCAAGAATCTCTACGCGACGCCTGCCGACTGGCAGAGGGACTTGTTTTATTCGGTAGTCCGGGCGGGGCATCTGCGCGCAGGGGTGGAGCATCGGATTCAACGCGAGACCTACCCCGGCCATGAACTCATCCTCTGCCTGAAAGGACAGGGCTGGGTGCAGGTGGCAGGAAAGCGTCATGAAGTGGGGCCGGATCAATTGGTCTGGGTCAACTGTCATCACCCACACTCATATGGAGCCGTTTCAAAGGATCCTTGGGACGTCTATTGGGTGCGTGTGGAAGGGCGATCTCTCGACCGCATTGCGCAGCTCCTAGAAGTCCGTTCCATGCCCGTCTTTGCAGGCTATGATGCCGCCGGTGCCACCGCCGAGTTCGAACGCGGTTTTCATTACCTAGAGGGCAATCGCCCCTGCGATGCCGCCCATGTGAACGCCGCCATCTCCGCCATCATCGCCATGGCCTTTGATGCCCGTTTGTCTGATCCTGACCTGATTCGCCCGGATCTGCCGATGCCTGTCCAGAAGGCCCTGGAAAAAATGCGCCTCTATTTTCACCAGCCCATCCGAGTGGTGGAACTGGCCCAGCTTGCGGGTATGAGCGAAAGCCACTTCAGCCGCCAGTTCAAAGCCGCCATCGGCACCAGCCCCATCGACTGGCTGCGTCGCGAACGCATCAACCAGGCCAAACGTCGCCTCATCGAGTCCGATGATCCCGTCAAGGAAATCGCCCGCCAGGTGGGCTACGCCGATCAGTTCTTTTTCAGCAAGGACTTCAAACGCATGACCAAGCTGACCCCCACGCAGTTCAGGGAGCAGGAGCGTCAGAATTGAGGTCTGATGCCTGGGATTCAGGAAGATGTTCCAAATCATCCAGATCTTTCGGTCGGCCAGCAGCCTGCTTGTTAAGCCGGAGATGGGTCAGATCAATGAACGGCACACGAATCCCGGATACACGGGCTGTGATTCGGTGCCGATGGCATTCATCGAATGTCACACCATCAATGTGGTTGCTCACTTCGACACGCATCGGAGGGAAGCCGATGCGGACGATGCGCTTCTCCTCCATGAATAGAGTGGAATCAGGGGGTGGATTGTTGAAGCCAAAATCTGCGAAGGCTTTTCGCAGTGCTTCTGCATTCCGGACAGATCTTTCGACAAAAAAATCGATATCACCCGTGTAACGCGAATAGCCGTGATAGGCGACGGCATATCCGCCAACCACGACATACTTAACCCGGTGCCGATTCAACAATTGTATAAAATCGCGGAAGTCGGGCGGTAACGGGGTCATAGCCTGGATGGTTGAGCTGGCGCATGACTTCAACCGCACGCAAGCGAGCAATGGGCGTCATGGCTTGCCACTCCTCACGTTCCTGATTTCCGAGGTCTTCATAAGAATCGAAAACACTAAGCGTGCGCTGCAAACGTGGCGGGGGAAGAGAACTCATTGCGTGCAGTTGAATTGTCACGGTGGGGAAGTGAGCTGCCAAGCTCGAATTCACCCTGTTTTCAAACTCCCTGTTGCCGCAATTCCTCCACCAGCCGCTCCATCGGCAGGCCCATGACATTGGTCCAGGAGCCCTCATAACGCTCCAAAATCATCTCGCTGCATTCCTGGATGCCATAGGCACCGGCCTTGTCGAGCGGGTTGACCTTCGCATGGTAGGCCTGGATGATGTCAGCCGTGAGGGGGAGAAAGGCCACCTCGGTGATGACATGAAAGCCACGTCCTGCTTTCCCGCCTTCGGTGGCCAGATAAACGCCTGTGCAAACCTGATGAGAACGGCCAGAGAGGCGGCGCACCATTTCCAGGGCTTCATCCAGAGTCTTCGGTTTACCGAGAGGATCGCCGTCCACATAGACCAGCGTGTCCGCGCCGATGACCAGCGCGTCGGGTTTCCCCAACGCACCCGCCACGGCTTTGCGACGGGCATTTTCCACGGTCAGGGCCTCGGGCGTCAGGCTGGCATCGTGGGCCTCCTCGACCTCAGGCACAATGATTTCAAAATCATAGCCCGCCTCCCGCATCAGCTCGATACGCCGGGGTGACTGGGATGCCAGCACCAGCGGCGGCTTAGGGGAAGAGGTCATGTGTCTTGCTCCTCAATCATGAGCACCTCATCGGCCCGGAGGAGGGAGTCGCGATCCTGAAACGTGCGGTAGCGATAGTAACCCGTCTTTCCCTGAAACTGTGGGCGGCCTTTGCACATGTATTGGCGACCATCTTTCAAGGTGATCTTATAACTGCCGGTGGACTCACAACCGATCAATAAACCGGTCAGCGCGAGGATGCTGAGGGGACGCAATAGCGGGGGCATGCAAGGAAGGAACGCTCTCCAAGGAAAAACATTCGCACCGTTTCGCAAGTCCGCTTATATCGGCAGGCCATGTCCGCCGCCACTTTTTTGAACGAATTCGTCCGTAACTGGAAGACCGTAGGCGCGGTGGCCCCGTCGAGCCAGGCCCTGGCCTATCGCATGATGGAATCGGCCGAAGTGGGCAAGGCCCGCCATGTGCTGGAACTCGGGCCTGGGACCGGGGCCTTTACCAAGGCGATTCTGGATTCCATGCCGCATAGTTCCAGCTATCTAGGCATTGAGCTCAACGAAACCTTCGTGTCACAGTTGAAGCCGCGTTTCCCTTTCATGGATTTCCGCATTGCCGGTGCTGAAGCATTCGATTTTGCATCTTATCTCTCTGATCGCGAGCCCTTCGATGTCATTGTCAGCGGTCTGCCCTGGACGGCTTTTCCTCGGGGCTTGCAGGAGGCCATTTTGAGCAACGTATTGCCGAATCTGCGGAAAGGCGGCCGCTTTGCCACCTTTGCCTATTATGGCTTTCATCGCCTGCCCAGCGGCCAGCGTTTTCGCGGCCTGCTGCATGAAAAACTGCCCGGTGTGGAAACCAGCCGCGTGGTTTGGGGCAATGTGCCGCCGGCCTTTGTTTATGTCGCGCGGAAGTGACTAGGAGTGTGGGCTTCCAGCCCTCAGCATCTGAGGCCAGGATGGCCTCACTCCCTGGGTCACTGCATCATCGCCTGCGGCGTATCCTCATTGAAAACAAAGGGGCGGATTTCCGCCAGTCGTGGGGCCTTCATCAGCGGGTCTTCATCCAGCGTCTTCTCCGCCAGTTGACGTGCCAGCCGGACCAGCCGGGTATCGGCCAGCAGTTCGGCAAACTTGAGCGGTGCCTGACCGCTCTGGGCCTTGCCGAGAACGTCACCAGGCCCCCGGCGTTTCAGATCTTCCTCCGAGATGCGGAAGCCATCCGTGGTTTCCTCCAGGATGGCAAGACGTGACTTCGCTTCCTCATCTTTGTCCTTCACAAACAGCACGCAGTAAGAGGTGTGCTGACCACGCCCGATGCGACCGCGAAGCTGATGCAACTGCGCGAGGCCGTAGCGCTCCGCATTGTGGATGAACATGACGGTGGCGTTCGGCACATCCACCCCCACCTCGATGACCGTGGTCGAGACAATCACATCCAGTTTCCCCGAGCGGAAATCCCGCATGACCAGATCCTTTTCCTCGGCGCTCAGCTTGCCATGCAGCAGGCCTACCTGAAAGTGTGGCAATAGCTTGGTCCATTCTTCATGACCTTTCTTCGCCGCCGTGGCATCCAGTTTCTCAGACTCTTCGATCAAAGGATAAACAAGGTATCCCTGACGCCCTTCCTCCAGTTGCTCCTTGAGAAACTTGGCGGCTTCCTTTTGCTTGGTGGCAGGCCGCACCTTGGTAATGATCTTCCCGCGTTCCTTTGGGCGTTCATCGATGGTGGATACATCCAGATCGCCATAAACCGTCAGAGTCAGGGTCCTGGGGATGGGCGTGGCGGTCATCACCAGGACATCTGGCGTGTTGCCTTTCTGGATCAAACGCGCCCGCTGGGCCACGCCAAACTTATGCTGCTCATCGATGACCACGAGCCCAAGATTGCGCACCAGGCTGGCATCATGCAGCAGGGCATGAGTGCCGATGAGGATGTCGTTTTTATCCGATCCCTTGCCGTTGAAAAGCTCCACGCCCCCCTCCTCCATCCGGTTGCTCGTCCGCAGGACCACATTCAGGCCCAGAGGCTCCAGCCATTTCCTTGCGGTGATGAAATGCTGCTCCGCCAAAATCTGCGTCGGGGCCATCAGGGCGGCCTGTTTGCCGGACTCCACGGCACCCAGCATGGCGGCAAAGGCGACCACCGTTTTACCACTGCCCACATCGCCATGCAGCAGGCGGTTCATGGGAGCATTGCTGGCCATGTCGCGCTGGATTTCCTCCAGCGAACGTTTCTGCGCACCTGTCATTTGGAAAGGCAGCGAAGCCTCAAACTCCCGTGCCAGGGGACCCGCCACATGCGCATGACCACCGGATTCCAGCACCGCACGCCGCCTCCGCACGACACGCAATTGATACCCGTAAAACTCCTCCAGGGCCAGGTAGCGTCTCGCCTTGTCCAGATCCTCCATCGTCTCGGTGAAATGCACCGCCTTGATGGCCCGGGCGCGATTCCATCCCGCGAACTCTCCTTGCTGGCTCGGCGTGGGCAGGAGGTCGCTCGTAAAGTCATCCCCCAGCGCCTGCATCACATGCCAGGTGGCCGTGCGCAGCGTCTTTTGGGTGATGCCCGACCGCAGCCGATACACCGGCGTGATGCGTCCGCTGTGGATGCTCACCGCGTCGTCATCATCGCCCAGCACCTCATACTCAGGATGATCCATCAGCAGGCGGCCTTTGGAGTCCTTCACCTTCCCGTAGATGATCAGATCCTGCCCCTCCGCGATGGCCCGGCTCATGAAGGGCATGTTCCACCAGCGCAGCGTCAGCAGTCCGCCCATCGCCGCCCCGCCGATGGGCTCCACCTGGGCCTCAAACAACCCCGAACCCCGCCGCCCGCCGAAGTATTTGTTACCCGTTTTCGTCACCTGCACCTGATAGCAGGCGGGGATCTCACTCGGCTGAAAACTGGCCCCTTCCATGTGGCGGCGGTCTTCATGGCGAAAGGGCATCCACCACACCACCTCGGCCACCGTCGTCACCTGTTCCTTGGCCAGAGCCTTGACGATGCGGGCAGGCATTCCAGGCACGTCGGAAAGAAGGGCATCGAGGGCAAGGGGCATGAGTAAAATCAGAACGGCTGGGCGGAAAAGATGGCTCGCCATTCCCTGTTAATCCTGAAAATGTGGTTCATCCTGTCAAAAATCATTCCGCCATGACCACCGGCCTGCATCTCGCCCCCCTCTACACGGATCATGATCCCGGCCCCGGGCACCCGGAGAGCCCCGGTCGCTACACCGCGATCATGAAGGCCCTGACCGACTCCGGCCTGCTGCCCCAGCTCGCCTCCATCCCCGGACGCCTGGCCGAGGAATCCGAGATCGAGCTCTGCCATACCCGCGACTACATCGACCTAGCCCGTGAAGAAATCACCGCCGGGCTGGATACCCTGAGCACGGGCGATACCCAGGTCTGTGAAAAGAGCTACCACGTCGCCAAGCACGCCGTGGGTTCCGTCCTCAATGCCGTGGAGGCCGTGATGAACGGTAAACTCAAACGCGCCTTTTGCGCCGTGCGCCCGCCCGGCCACCACGCCCGCCCTGCCCAGGGCATGGGCTTTTGCGTCTTTAACAACATCGCCATCGCAGCCCGTCAGGCGCAAAAGAAACATGGTGCTGACAAGGTGGTCATTGTGGATTGGGATGTGCATCACGGGAACGGCACCCAGGACATCTTTTATGAAGACGGCAGCGTCCTCTTCGCCAGCACCCATCAGTCCCCGTTGTATCCCTTCACCGGTCATGCCGAGGAAACCGGAAGCGGCCAGGGCAAAGGCAGCACCTTCAATTTCCCCTTTCCCGCCGGGACCGGCATGAAGGAAATCGGCCCCCTGTTCCAGGACCGCCTACAATCCGAAATCGCCCGTTTCAAACCCGACCTCATCCTCATCTCCGCCGGTTTCGACTCCCGCATCGACGACCCCCTCGGCCGGTTCAAACTCACCGATGACGACTTCGCCCAACTGACCCGCCTGCTCATCCAAGCCGCCGATGAACACTGCCAGGGCCGCCTTATTTCCGTCCTGGAGGGTGGGTATAATCTGGGTGGTCTTGCCAGTGCGGTGACATCGCATGTGGGGGAACTGACCGAGTGAAGCGGGTAGCATGAGTTCTTTGGTGAACACAAGGAAAGTTCCACGAAAGCGTGCCTTCATTTGGGGTGCGACTAATCCGTTACCGTTTTTGAAACCAACCATCTTAAAATTGTAACATGCCATCACTTGCATCCGGCACCGATCTTGCTGCCTTCAAAATATCAATTCAGGAAATCGTGATCCCGAATTGCTTTCAAAGACATCGCTCGTTCTCTCATGAAAGCATTCATCCCTTGGTTATCCGACTTCTTCCTGGCCAGTGCTGCTCCTTCTGTCCACGCCACAACGGATGCCTACATCTCATGGGCCACCACACGGACTGGGGCGCGGCCAGTGTGGGTAGTACCGTTTTGAAACCCAGCCACTGGGGTGAAAATGCCGATCCTGACCAGGACGGCATTGAGAGACCGGCGCGGTATAAATCAGCATCCCCATAATCGTCTCCCCCGGCACCGCCGAGATGCAGTCGAAGCTCTCCATCCATCACAAAGAACCAAATTCATCCCTTGTCCGGTACAACGCATCAGTTATCACTCGGATCTATGCAAGATACCATAGAAGAAGTGGCCATCGTATTTGATCCCTCCTGCGAAGTCGATCTCCCTGACTTTGTCGCATGGTGGAACCAGGAAGCTCAGGGGAATGACGATGTGCTAGCCGTCCTCGCTGAAAACCCACGACCAGTAACCCTTGGTGCGCACGATTTGATCCGCGAGGTGGTCGAGTTGCTGCCTCAGGTCGCGGATGGTGCGGAGGCACTTCTGAAGGCCGTTGGTGCTGTCTACATCAACGAGAAGATCAAGGCCTACCTCAAGGCGAGAGCCGATGCGAGGGAGAAGCGCGTGGCAGAGAAGCAGAGTCGGGAGAAGGCGTCCAAAGAGTTTGCCGAAGAGTTTTTCACTGTTACTTCCAAGGATGAACAACGCCGCCGCACATTCTTCGCCACGAAGCGTCCATGACTCTGGCGGGTTTGTTCTCGCCAGTGTTTCGTCTTCGGAAGCGATGCTTTCTTGGCAAGGCGGGGTGGCGCGGATCACGATTCCCTTGCTCGATGCGTGGTCGGCACACGAAGTCTCGTGGCAGTGGTATTTTGAAGAGCACGCGGTGTATCCAGAAAGGGACCCCGTGCGCGCGGCGAGTTTTGAGAACCTGCTGGTGGGCTGTGCCAATGCCTTGTTCTCCAGTGTGTTTCCAGAGGCTTCCCTTCAGCTTGCCGAGTTGCGGAGCCGTCCTGATGCCACCCTTTGGGTGATGGATGCCGGGTTCGAGCGTGACATTCCTTGGGAACTCATCGCGTCGAGGTTTACGGGCGGTGTCGTGCGCCTGCGCGCGGCGTTGGCAGCGATGCCAGTCGCCAAACCCATGCGCGTCGTGTTGATGCAACCGCGCCCGGTGGACGCGGAGTGGGACCTTACTCCCGTGGCATTCGCGCCACTTGAGGAGTTGTCTGATCGTCTCGCGCTTGAGGTGGTGCGGCCAGGCACGCTGGATGCCTTGGACAAAGTTTTGCGCGCAAAGGCCCCGGACCATCTCACCGTTGTTCACTTCGATGGTCACGGCATCGCGAGTGAACTACAGGTCATGGATGACCGGGGGCATCCCGTGTGGGTCTCAGCGCGAAGCATGGTCGAGCTGTTGCTCCGTCATGGCGTGCGATTGTTCGTCAGCAATGCCTGTTCGTCTGGCCATGCGAGTAGTTCCCAGACAGCGCAGTTTCTAGAGGGAGGAGGTCTTGCCGGGGTCGCTTTTGCGCAGACGCTCCACGGCACCGCGGCCCGTTTGGCGCTGACGGTGTTGTATCAACGGCTGGCGGAAGGGGATGTCTTCGAGCATGCCGTCGCCAATGCCCGCGCTGCAATGGCGCTGCAGCCGGAGAGAGTCTCGGGGCTCGGGATCTCGTTCGATCTGCAAGATGCCGTGCTGCTACGGGCTCATGCCTGTGGCGCGGAACTACGATTTGCCAAAACCAGCGAGTCACCGATTTCGCCAAGAGGGGACGTCGGGCTATCCGGGCGTGACTGGGAGCTATTGCGTATCGAGGCTCTGTTGCATCGCCATCCCGTCGTGCTGATCACGGGGATGGCAGGCGTCGGTAAGTCGGCACTGCTGCGTCGCGCGATCAAGGTCTGGCGGCGCACGGGTGCATCCAGTGACGTTGTTCACTTTGCTTGCGATCAGCAATTGCCCCAGGTGATGCAGGTGGAGAGCGCGATTGCTCGGGCGCTGTTTGGCGAGGATGAACTCGACGCTGACTTCTTTGCTCTCACCGCAGAGACAAGGCGAAGCCGACTGCGTGAGCATGCGTCCAAGCGCGAGCTGCCCCTGCTGTTGATGTTGGACAATTTGGAGACCCTGGCCGCTCCAGCACATGAGTCACTGCGGCGGGATATTGTGCTGCTGCTGGAGGAATTGTTGCCGTGCAATCGGCTCTGGATGATCTTCAGCGCTCGTGGATCAGTCGAGTGGCTCAGCCATCTGCATGGTGACAATCATCTGGCGCTACGTGGACTGAGGCCTGACGGAGTGTCCGATCTCGTGCGCCAGCATATCAAGTCGCTGGGGCTTGATGCGTTGGCCAGCGACGCCTCGCTCCCAGCCCTGCTGGGTGAACTAAATGGCCACCCCTTGGCGATTCGGATGGTGTTGGCCCGTCTGACAAAGGCTCCCGTTGGACAAGTCCTCGCTGACCTCCGTGAACGACGCTGGCGCTTTGATAAGGGCGACGAGGAGCAGCACCTCTCCGCTCTGCATTCCTGCATCCACGACCTGCTGGCCACGCAACCTGCCGAACTGGCGCGGTGGTTGCCTGTGATCGGAATGGCGGCGGGAAAGATCAGTCGGGAGAGCCTTCTCGAGATCACGCGGAAGTTGGATTCCTATTTCGCACCCTCCACTGTTGAGGAGATCTGTGAGGCATCCGTTCGGGTGCTGACCCAAGCGGGGCTAGTTACTCCTGAACGTCAGGGCGGTCAGGACATGTTGATTCTGCACCCGGCTCTGGGATCGTTCGTGCAATCCCGCGTCCCAGGGGCCAACGCAGTGCCCGAGGACTCACTCCATCAAGCGTTTGTGTTCGCGTTTCATGACATCGGAATCGACTGGTTCAAAGCATTGAATGGTTCGGACCCGGTCGCCAAACTTCATGCCAAGGCGAGTGTCCTTGCCGAGATGGCAAATCTGAACTTGGCATTTAGCAAAGCTTTGCCGCGATTGCTCACCTTCAACGGGATCTCCGCCGCGTTGCTCACCTGGTGTGAGATTCAACGCGACCATGCGACCATTGAGCACTGGGCTAACGTGGCACGCGCGACGTATCAGTCACTCTCGGAGCGTTTGCGACGCTGTCCCTTCGCGGCCATGATCGCCAACATCATTGAAACCTGTGGGCGCAGTTTTCGGAACCGCGGCAGCTATGATCGTGCCGCTGCATGCTTTGAAGAGGCAGTCGCGATGTTCCGACGCCTCGACTGCTATCCTGATCATGTGCATCAGGGGATGCTCCTGGACTTGCTGCATCAGACCGCGACGAACGCGCGTGATGCGCGCGAGTATAGAGTGGCTCGTGCTTATCTCAATGAGGTGATCGCTGGGCGAACGAAGCTTGGCGAGAGCGATAGTCTGGGCGAGACTTGGCTCTATCTCAGTTTTGTGGAAGCTGGATTGGGCCAGTGGAAGTCAGCCCTTGAAGCCTGTGAAAGAGCACGGCAGTGCCTGCGCTCCATTGGCACGTCTGACCTAGATCAGACTGCGGTAGAGCAGCAGTTTGGCGCCATCTATAGTGGACTGCGAAGGTGGAAAGAAGCCGATGAAAGCTACCGAAAGGCAGCCTGGGGCTACAAGCGCCAAGGCAGCGGTCATGGATTGGCCTGGAACTTGTTCTACCGTGGCCAGAACGCCGAACGGCTTCGCCGCTTTGAGCAAGCCATCACCTTTTTGAACCAGGCGCTCAAGGAAGCAATTGCTTGTGGGGATGAGTATCTGCGGACTCTCGTCTATCACGAGCGAGGACTGGTTGCCCAACAGCAAGGACAATGGCTCGAGGGCGTGAAGTTTGCGCGTCACTCGATTGCCTTGCTCGAATCGCTCCTAGCCAGCGACCGCTTGCGCGACCGCCACACACTAGGATCGGCCTGGACCGAGTGCGGCTGCGCCCTCACGCATCTCCGGCAGTATGAGGAAGCCGAACGCGCGTTTGCAAAGGCGTTCGAGGTGTTCGCTGAATTCACCGAGACGAGCGACGCACTGGTCACGCACTACTACCGAGGTCTTAACTTCATGGAGCAGCGGCTTTGGGATGAAGCCGAGAGGTGCTTTCACAAGGGCATCGATTTTGAGCGCTCATTGCATGGTGATTCCGAGGGATTGACACAGCCCCTACGCCGTCTTGCGGAGTGTGCACTACAGCGCAGTGACTTGCACGCTGCGAGGCAATATTTGCGCGATGCGGATGCACTGAACTTCGAGTCCAGCGACATTGAAGAGTCCGACAAACTCATGATGAACGCATTGCTTGCCGAGAAAGCAGGAGAGCTGGACAAGGCGGCGCATCTGTTGCGTGAGTGCCTCTTGTTCTGGGAGAGGCCCGATGAGAAGCACCACCGTCTTGAGCCACTACAGCATCTGGCAAGAGTATTGAGCGCTGCTCAACAACTGAATTGTGCGGAGGAGTGTTCCCGAGAGGTCGAATCGATAGAACAAAGCCTGCTGGTGCAGATACGACGCTATGAGGCTGGGATTGATACAAGTGACTGACAAACCCCTCAGCCGCCCGGTGACCACAGTGGAGAGCCACAGTTTCGACAGCAACGACGGCTGAGGCAGACCGGACGCGATGACTTCCCCCACCGGACTCGCCACGCGGCAGGTCTATTCGGCCAACGGCCACCTCAGCGACGTTCAGAACGCTGCCACCACGCAGCTCTACTGGCGGGCGCTGGTGGTGAATGCTCGCGGCAGATCAGGCAGGAGGCGCAGGGCAATGGCGTGGTCACGGACCGTACCTTCGATGCCAACAGTGTCTTCATTGGTGGCATCGCGTCAACCTTGGGCGCAGCGGGCAATGTGCAAAATGCTGGGTTTGACTTTGCCCTTACCGGTAATTTCAGAGTTGAAGCTTGTGACTGCTTTGCGAAGCCCACAATGAACTGGCCGAGGCCTGGGGGGCGAGGAATCCAGCGCCTGGATGGGAAAGCGAGATGCCGCCGGCCCAATGCTGCGTCTTCCCCCCGCCGAATCATCCGCTTGCGGTGCTTCGCACTTTTGAATACAATCATCATGAGTTACACGGACATTCAGGCACAAGCTGCGCTGTTGCCACTCGCGGAACGGATTGAACTGACGCGCTATCTTGCCGCTCTCGAAACTGAGGATGAACTGCGAGTCCTGCTTTCTCAGCGGATGAGGGCGATGGATGCCGGACGGTGTGTTTCATTGGATGCCTTCAAGGAAAAGCATGAGCAGCTCGAAGCGGAGGGGCGCCGAGTGACGCCTCACAAGGTCATCCTCGACAGCGATCTCGCCGAATCTCTCTGCCTGCTCCTGCGGATAAATGACCCAAGGAAAGGTCAGCTTGGCAGTGAGACGAGCCGTGTTACAATAAAGCATGTCTATTCAACAACTCCTCATCGCTGAAGTCTCCCAACAGCCGGAGCCGTTGCTGCGTGAAGTGTGGCATTACATGAGTTTTCTCAAATCGAAGGCGAATATGGAGCCGCTAGACCAGACGTCTGTTCGACCGGGTTTTGGTTCTGTTCCGGGAATCAAACTGGCCGATAACTTTGACGCGCCGCTCGAAGCTTTTGCGGATTATCGTCCATGACCGCTCTTCTGGATGCTCATGCGCTGCTTTGGTTCCTGTCTGGTAGCAGCCAACTCAGTGCCAAGGCGCTGGCGTTCATCCAAGATGCGCAGAACACCCTTTTCGTGAGCCCCGCGACTTTGTGGGAGATCGGCATCAAGGATTCTTTGGGAAAACTCACTTTGCCGGAACCCTTTGAAAAACTCTTTCCCGCGCGACTTGATGTTTCGAACATCATTACTCTTCCCATTCTGATTCCGCATCTTCATGTGCATCGACGGCTGCCGTTCCATCACAATGACCCTTTTGATCGCCTGATCATAGCACAGGCGTTGGCGGATGATCTGACCATTGTCTCCTGCGATTCGCAGTTTCCAGCTTATGGTGTCAAACTGCTCTGGTAGTGAGCAGCCATGTGCGGCACATGCACTCCAGATGACCGACCTTCTCCAGTTCGAAAAACGCCATCTTTGGCATCCTTTCACTCCCATGCAGGCGTGGTGTGAGGAGGCGCATGAGCCGTTGATGCTGGTTTCGGGGAAGGGGTGTTATCTGAAGGATCAGCAGGGACGGGAGTATCTGGATGGGAACAGCTCGATCTGGACGAACATCCATGGGCACAATCACCCCTCGATCAATGCGGCGGTCCGGGTGCAGTTGGACCAGGTGGCGCATACGTCTTTTTTGGGATTCACGCATGAACCGGCGATTCAACTGGGGCACCAACTGGTCGGTTTGCTGCCGGGCAGCCAGCTCAGCCGGGTGTTTTATTCGGACAATGGATCGACCGCGATTGAGTGTGCGATCCGCATGACTTTGCAATACTGGAAGCAAAACGGGCATCCTGAGAGGGACACGATCCTGGCCTTTGACCGGGCTTATCACGGCGATACCCTGGGTGCGGCGAGTGTGGGGGGCATTCCGATTTTTAAGGGCAGTGGTAATGACTTTGGTTATCGCGTGCTGCGCATCCCCAATCTGGAGGCTCTGGACGGGTTGACCGCTGACGAGATTGGTCGTCTGGCGGGGACGATCATCGAGCCCTTGATCCAAGGCAGCGCGGGGATGCGGCTGTGGCCGCAGGGGATGCTGGCTTCATTGAGCGACTGGTGTCGGAGGCAGGATGTCTTCCTCATCCTGGACGAAGTCATGACCGGGTTTGGCCGAACCGGAAGCATGTTTGCCTGTCAGCAGGAGGGTGTGGTGCCGGACTTTTTGTGTCTGGCCAAAGGCCTCACTGGTGGCTATCTGCCGCTGGCGGCGACGATGACGACGGAGCGTGTGTTTGAGGGCTTCCTGGGTGCGGGTCGCGCGTTTTATTACGGGCACAGTTACACGGCGAATCAGCTCGGTTGTGCGGCGGCACTGGGCAGTCTTCAGGTGTTTCGTGAAGAGCGTGTCATGGAGCGTTTGCCAGCGAAGATCCAGTTTTTCACGAGCCTGCTGGATTCACTGCGGGATCTGCCGGCGGTCATGGACATACGGCAATGTGGGATGATCGCGGGCATTGAGATTGGGCCGTATGCGCCGGAGCAACTCATGGGTGTGAAGACCTGTCTGGCGGCACGTCAGCAGGGTCTGCTGACACGCCCCGTGGTGGATACAATTGTGCTGATGCCACCCTTGGCGGCATCAGAAGAGGAACTGACTCACATGGTGTCAGCCCTGCGGCTGGCCATCATCGAGATCACGCGAGTGCAGCCCGGATGAGCAAGGCCATGGGATCGGGATCGCGGCCCATGAAGTCGCGGAAGAGCTTGGCGGGGTCTTCGGAGTTGCCTTTGCTGAGCACTTTGTCGCGGAAGTCACGGCCAACTTTGGGGTTCAGGACGCCCTCGTTCTGGAAGCGGGTGAAGGCATCCGCATCCAGGACCTCGGCCCACTTGTAGCTGTAATAACCGGCGGCGTAACCCACAGGGCTGCTGAACAGGTGGCCGAAACGACGGGCCATGGAGGGGGCCTCCGTCTTCAGCGGCATGAGGTAGGGCTTCAGGAGTTGACGGGAGAGCTGATCCAGGTCGGCCCCTTCATCCGTGGCGTGGTTCATGTGCAGTTCCAGGTCCAGTTTGCCAAAGGAAAGCTGGCGGACGATGTCGCTGGCGCTGCGGTAGTTCTTGGCGGCCAGGACTTTCTTGAGAAGACGGGCCGGAATGGACTCACCGGTCTCATGATGACGGGCAAAGAGGTCCAGGCTCTCACGCTCCCAGCAGAAGTTTTCCATGATCTGGGACGGAAGTTCCACAAAGTCCCAATAGACGTTCACGCCATTGAGCGACGGGATCTCGACGTTGCCTAACAATTGATGTAAAAGGTGGCCGAATTCATGAAAAACGGTGCAGACCTCGTCATGGGTCAGCAGCGCGGGCTTGCCATCCACGGGCGGGGTCATGTTGCCACAAATCAGGCCCAGGTGCAGGCGGCGGTCGCGGTCGCCGCTTGGCGGCACGCCGCCTTTGAGGTAGTTCATCCAGGCACCGCCGCGCTTGGAATCACGCGGATGCCAGTCGGCGTAAAAGGAGCCGATGTGAACACCCTTTTCGTTACGCACTTCATAAAATTTCACGTCGGGATGCCAAACCTCGACTGGACCGAGTTCGCCGGGTTGTGTGCTAGCAGGGCCGCTTTCACCCGCCGGGTAATGCACAACGTCGCGTCCCACGATGCGCAGGTCAAAGACCATCTCGGCGAGCCGGAACATGCCACCTAAAACGCGGTCGAGAGGGAAGTAAGGGCGCAGCTCTTCTTCATCAAAGTCATACTCCGCCTTGCGTTGTTTTTCAGCCCAGTAGCCGACCTCCCAGGGTTGCAGCAGATCCGCCGCCTGACCCACGGCATCGGCGCGGTATTCCTGAAGCTGGATGGTTTCACGGTCAAAGGCGCCCTTGACCTTGGCGTGCAGGTTTTCGATGAAGGCCAGGGCGTTTTGTCCGGTCTTGGCCATGCGCTGCTGCAGGACATGATCGGCGAAGTTCGCCTTGCCCATGAGCTGGGCTTTTTCATGACGCAGACGCAGGATCTTCCAGATGAGGTCCGTGTTGTCGTGCTCGCCACCGCGCCCGATGCCCGCGGAGCCTTCCCACACGGCCTTGCGCAGGGATTCATCCTCCGCGTATTCCATGACCGGGATCATGGACGGGGCCTTCAGGGTGATGCGATACTGCGGCTCCTGAGGCGTGCCCAGACCTTTGCCCAGTGCCTCCGCACGTGCGGCCTCGATGGCGGACGGTGGCATGCCTTTCAGGCGCTCCACATCCGTGATGATCAGCTCCCACTTGTTGGTGGAGTCGAGAACGTTTTCCGAATACTTCTGTGTGGCCTGGGACAGTTCGGACTCCAATTCTTCCAGACGCTTCTTTTTATCCGGCGGCAGATCGGCGCCCGCCTGGATGAAGCTTTCCATCGTTTCCTTCAGCGCACGTTTGCGCACGGGCGGCAGGTCACGGGCTTCCTCGGTTTTGCTGTAGGTTTCCAGCAAGTCCCAGAGATGTTCATTGAGGGGGATCTTGGCGAAAAAGGAGCTCACCTGCGGCAGCATCGCGTTGTGGGCTTCACGCAGGGCAGGGGAGTTGCAAAGGGCATCGAGATGCTGAACCAAACCCCAGGCTTCATTGAGATCACGCGTGGTTTCATCCAAAGCCAGGACCACGGTGTCGAAACTCATCTTGCCACGATCCTGATCGATCAAGCGATTGATGTTCGCCTCGGCGAGCTCCAGTGCGGTGGTGATGTCAGCCTGGATGTGGGCGGAGTCGAGAGTGGACCAGCGGATGTGAAAGTCCTGGGTGAGGAACGGTTGAGCCATAGGGGGTGGTCGGCAGGGGAGTGGCGATTATCGGCAGAGCGGCGTCTGTGGCAAGGATGAAGGAGCGGGAATGAAATTTGTTAAGGTTAGGTAAATCCCCAAGTCAGATGCGCTGCCATCCCGTTCAATGGTGACTATGAGACAAATCTTGATGCTTTTATTCCTCCTGCTACCTGCGCTCTTTGCCCAAAATGCAGTTCCCCAGGCGACTATCCGCGAGGAAGCGGGCAAACGGGTGATCACTTCGAATGGCATCGCCAATCACCCGACCGGTGATTTTCCCAATGCGAACAATCCGAATGCGATCTCTCCGCAGAATTACGAGTTTCGTATGATCTTGACGCCCAAGGTCTCAGCGAAACCTACGCCCTCCCGGCGCGCCTTCTTCGGTGTGGCGATCAATGGGGTGCCCTTCGAACCCGGAACCGCTGAGTTTTGGAATCGCGATCCAAGATCCGGTTGGGTGGCAGAAGCGAAGAGCGGTCAGATCAATCTGGGCTTGGATGAACACGATGCGCATGTCCAGCCCAACGGAGCCTATCACTACCATGGCCTGCCAACGGGATTGATCCGCCAACTGGGCGGGGAAGAAGCGGGCAAGATGTTATTGTTAGGCTGGGCGGCGGACGGCTTCCCCATTTATGCCAGCCTGGGGCATAGCGATCCTAAAGATGCGACGAGTCCACTGGTGAAAATGCGTTCCAGTTATCGCCTCAAGGAGGGGAATCGACCTGGTGGAAACCGTGGCCCGGGCGGCAACTATGACGGCTACTACACGGAGGACTATGAGTATGCGGCAGGCACGGGGGATTTAGACGAATGCCATGGCCGCTTTGGCGTGACGCCGGAGTATCCAGAGGGCATCTACCACTATTACATCACCGATGAATTCCCCTACATGGCACGGATGTGGAAAGGAACCCCGGATACTAGCTTTGAAAAACAAGGCGGAGGGCCTCCCGGTGGCGGTCCTCCACGGCGCGGCAGGCGCGGTGGGCCGGGCTTTGGTCCGCCTCCTGGAATGGGGCCTCCAGGCGGCCCGAGGGGTGGTCCACCGCCACCTGGATTTTAATCCTCAAGTGCCGCAAAAGGTGCGGTAGTCCTCGGCGCCTTCGCTCTCGGGCGTGCTGTATTCGGGGAGGTCCACGGTATGATCATAGGGCGTGGCCAGCACGGTCAGCAGACGCCGCATGATGTTGAGATCCTGGTGCTCCACGGCGGCGGCCAGGGCCTCTTCCACCTTGTGGTTACGCGGGATAAAGGCTGGATTGCTGGCCTGCATCAAACGCGTGACTTCCTCGGCTGATTGGGGCTGCCGGCTCAGGCGCGCAGCCCATCGTTCATGCCAGGTTTGAAAAGCGCCCTCTGGCAGCGTGCGTTCCGGTGTGGAAAGCGTGCTAAAGGTGTTGGTAAAGTCGGCCTGATGCAGATGCATCGTCTCCAGGAGCTGATCCATCAGGGCCTTGTCCTCGGCTTCTTCGGTAAACAGGCCGAGCTTCTTCCTCATGCCTGCGAGCCAGCGTTCATCGAAGCGTGTGCGGAAGCTCTCCAGAGCGGTATTGGCCAGATCGATGGCCTGCTTTTGCTCGGGATGAAGCAGGGGCAAAAGAGCCTCCGCCAGACGGGCGAGGTTCCATTGCGCAATGGGTGCCTGATTTCCATAGGCATAACGGCCATGCTGATCGATCGAGCTGAAGACAGTCGCCGGATCATACGCATCCATGAAGGCGCAAGGGCCATAGTCGATGGTCTCGCCTGAGAGCGCCATGTTGTCCGTGTTCATCACGCCATGGATGAACCCCACCTGTAGCCACTGCGCGATGAGGGCCGCCTGTCGCTCGATCACGGCATGAAGGAAAGCTGCATAACGTTCCGGTTCACCCACCAGATCTGGGTAGTGACGGGCGATGGTGTAGTCAGCCAGGGCCTTGAGCGCCTCCGGGTCCCGATGAGCCGCCGCCCACTCAAAGGTGCCGACGCGGATGTGGCTGGCGGCCACGCGGGTGAGCACCGCACCTGGCAACCGCCCTTGTCGAAACACCGCCATGCCGGTTGTCGCCACGGCAAGACTGCGCGTGGTCGGGATGCCGAGTGCGTGCATGGCCTCGCTGATGATGTATTCCCGCAGCATCGGCCCCAAAGCCGCCAGCCCGTCGCCACGCCGGGAAAACGGGGTGGGGCCGGAGCCCTTGAACTGGATGTCGAAACGTCGGCCCTCGGGCGTGATTTGTTCGCCTAACAAAAGAGCGCGACCATCCCCAAGCGTCGTAAAGTGTCCATACTGATGGCCTGCATAAGCCTGGGCGATGGGAAAAGCGCCCTCGGGCAGTTGATTGCCAGCGAAGAGGGCCGCTGATTCCGGGCGGTCCAGCACCTCCGCTTTCAGGCCGAGCGAACCTGCCAGCCGATGATTAAAGATGGTTAGGCTGGGCTTGGGCGCATGGGCAGCTTCCGCCTGGGCATGAAACAGGGCTGGCAACTGGGCATAAGTATGTTCCAGGTTCCAGCCGGCGCTGGCGGAGTGGGGTGGCATGTCGTGCATGAAAACATTGTCCTTCATGCATCCTGCGGATGCCACAAGCACGGATATGGGCAGTTCAATGAAGATTCTGTGGCACCTTGACCAGCTTGGCCGGGTCGTAGCCTTGGGCTTCAAGCCGCGTGAGGATGGCCTGATAAGTCCCTTCGTCCAGCGTGGGTTTCCGGCTCAGCACCCAGGCGAGTTTGCGGTTGGGATAGCCGACGACACTCCATTGGTAGTCCGGGTCCAGGTCAATGATCAGATAAGGCACACGCAGGGGCCAGATAAACTGCACCCGCCATTCCGCGTTTGTTTTCTTGTTATGCACCCAGGCCACGCCCTTCCATTGTTCCAGCGGAGCATCCAGACTGCCGCGTCGGAAGAGAAAGATGTTATCCATTTTTCCATCTGGCCTCAATGCATAGCGGTCCAAGGTTCCCACCTTGCCCTTTTCCAGGGAATAGGGGATGTGCGAATAAACATGCCAGTCACCCGTGTAGCGGTTCAGGTCCACAAACGGGACAGTTTTCAAAGGCGGCTGTTTCACGGTGGTGGAGCATGAAGTGGAAAAGCACAAGCACGCAGTGGCGAGCAGGTAGGTTAAAGTCTTCACAGTTTAATCAACGTCCCATGCTCAGCCAAAGAGGCAGGCAAATTCCGGCTTAGAGAGGAACGTAGTGTTAAGTGGTTGAAGGCCAATGGGTCATTGGCATCTAGCCCTGAAGAGCGACTGCGACTCCACCGACGACGATGAATTGAATCCCGTGATCAGCGAGACGCACCAACAGTTTTTCGAACGAGGGTTCCATCGGATTCAGGATTTCGCCACAAGCCTCCCCGCAGTCGCTGCGCATTTCTGCGCAACATTTCAAGGCGTCTCAGAGGGGGCAGCGTGGAAAGGCTGCCTCCGACCTTTCGGCGCAAAGTCTCCTGCAAGTCATCGGACATAAGTCATCATAACGAAGGTTTTCGCTTAGCACAAGGCGAAGGGTTTTTGCTGGGAGGCTTCATGGTGGATCAGTCCTTCTGAAACACCGGCTTTCCATCCTTCATCGTGGCCGTGATATGGTCACCATCTTTGAAGCCGCCTTCGAGCACGGCGAGGCTGAGCGGGTCCAGAAGATGTTTCTGGATGGCGCGCTTCAGAGGACGTGCGCCGAAAACGGGATCGAAACCGGCATCGGCAAGATAACGGGTGGTGTCGTCGGTGACGGTGAGATGAATGTTCTGCTTGGCCAGACGGCTGATGACGCGCTGGAGCTGAATCTTCACAATCTGATCCAACTGTTCGGCATTGAGGCGGTCAAAGATGACGATCTCATCAATGCGGTTGAGGAACTCAGGGCGGAAGAATTCTTTCAAGGACTCGCGCACCAGGGCATCCCGTTGCTCAGCATTGGTCACATCCTGAATGGCGTTGCTGCCGATGTTGCTGGTCATGATGATGACCGTGTTTTTGAAGTCCACGGTGCGGCCCTGGCCGTCGGTGATGCGACCATCATCGAGAACCTGAAGCAGGCTGTTAAACACATCCGGGTGAGCTTTTTCGACCTCATCGAAAAGGATGACGCTGTAAGGCTTGCGACGGACGGATTCGGTGAGTTGACCGCCTTCATCGTAACCTACGTATCCGGGAGGTGCGCCGATGAGACGGCTGACGCTGTGCTTCTCCATGTATTCGCTCATGTCGATGCGGATCATGGCGTTTTCGTCGTCGAAAAGGAACTCGGCCAGGGCTTTGCACAGCTCAGTTTTACCGACACCAGTCGGACCCAGGAAAAGGAAGCTGCCGATGGGGCGGTTTTCATCTTGAATGCCCGCACGCGCACGCCGCACGGCATTGGACACAGCGACGATGGCATCCTTTTGACCGATGACCCGGGCGGCGAGACGTTCTTCCATTTTGACGAGTTTGGAGCGCTCGCCCTCCTGGAGGCGTGACACTGGAATGCCAGTCCAGTTCGCCACCACGCGGGCGATATCTTCTTCGGTGACTTCTTCGCGAAGGAGTGTGTGGGTGGCTTTGGGCGTGTCTTCAGAGCGGGCAGCAGTGCTCGCTTCATTTTGCAGTTTTTTCTCCAGATCAGGGATGAGCCCATACTGAATCTCCCCGGCGCGGCCAAAGTCGCCCCGACGCTGCGCCTGCTCCAGTTCGGTGCGCAGGCGGTCGATTTCCTCCTTCACTTTGCGGCCTGCATCCACGGCCTCCTTTTCCTTCAGCCACTGGGCTTTCAGGGCGGAGGACTGCTCTTTGAGATCGGCGATTTCCTTCTCCAGTTTTTCCAGCCGGGTCTTGCTGGCAGCGTCCTTTTCTTTCTTCAAAACCTGACGCTCCATCTCCCCCTGCATAATCTGACGTTCGATGACGTCAATCTCCGTGGGCATGGAGTCGAGCTCAATCTTGATGCGGCTGGCGGCTTCGTCCACCAGGTCAATGGCCTTGTCCGGCAGGAAGCGGTCCGTGATGTAACGATTGCTCAGCGTGGCGGCGGCAATGATGGCCCCGTCCTGAATGCGCACGCCGTGGTGGACTTCATAACGCTCCTTCAAACCACGCAGGATGGCGATGGTGTCCTCGACACTGGGCTCGCCCACCAGCACAGGCTGGAAGCGGCGTTCCAGCGCCGGGTCTTTCTCGATGTATTTGCGATACTCGTCCAGGGTCGTGGCACCGATGCAACGAAGTTCACCACGGGCGAGCTGGGGCTTGAGCAGGTTGCCCGCATCCATCGCTCCTTCAGCCTTGCCGGCACCGACAATGGTGTGCAGCTCGTCGATGAAGAGGATGATCTCGCCCTCGCTGCTGGTGACCTCTTTGAGGAAGGCCTTGAGGCGTTCCTCGAACTCACCACGGAACTTGGCCCCGGCCATCATGCCGCCAAGATCCATGCTGATCAGGCGCTTGCCTTTGAGGGAATCGGGCACGTCACCGGCCACGATGCGGCGGGCGAGTCCTTCGGCAATGGCGGTCTTGCCGACACCGGGTTCACCGATGAGCACGGGATTGTTTTTCGTGCGGCGGCTGAGCACCTGCATCACACGCCGGATTTCTTCATCACGACCGATCACAGGATCAATCTTGCCCTGCTTGGCGCGGGCCGTGAGGTCGGTGCCGTATTTCTCCAGGGTCTGGTATTTGCCTTCCGGGTCCTGGTCCGTCACCCGCTGGCTTCCGCGCACGGCAGTGAGTCGTTTGGATACGGTATCGTAGGTTAGGCCCGCCTGTTTGAGCAGGTCGATGACATCGGTTTTAGTTTTGAAGAGAGCGAGCAGGATGTGCTCGACGCTGAGGAAGTCGTCCTTGAGTTTCTTCTGCTCATCTTCGGCCTTGGTCATCAGTTCGCGGAACTCGCTGGACAGGTAAAGATTCCCAGCAGCCCCGGTGACCTTGGGCTGACGTGCCAGCAGACCGGCGAGCTGGGTTTTGAGATTGGAGACAGCCTCCGCATTCACAGCCGCTTTTTCAAACAGCGGCGTGGTGATGCCACCCTCCTGCTCCAGCAAGGCCGAGAGAAGGTGAGCGGGTTTCAATTCCTGATGTCCATGACGCGTGGCCACGGATTGGGAGGCATTGAAGGCTTCCTGGAGTTTAACGGTGAATTTTTCTGGGGACATAGTTGTGAAAGGCTGGTTGGTTGCCTTCTCCTATGCTCACACTGTGCCATGAAGTCGCTAGGAAGCGTTAGCCCTTATTTGGCAAGGCAGGGGCTTGCATTGCAGGAATGAACGAAAGGCGGTCAGACTGCCTTTTTTGGCACGAATGAGAGGTTCAAGTGTGCCTAATCGTCACACATCGGTTTTTCAAACCTTGGTTTGGATCTGCACAAGACATCTCAAAACAGACTCGTTTTCACGGCTGAATGGGATTACCGCTGAGCAATGCCCACCGACCACCGTGACTGGTATGACACGCCGCTTTATTACGACATCATCTTCGATGCTGACACGCCGCGTGAGGCTGCTTTCCTGGAGGATGTATGGGCCAGTTATGGCACGAAAAGCCGCAGCCGCCGGGTGCTGGAAGTCGCCTGTGGCAGTGGTCGCATGGTAGTGGAGATGTTGCGACGTGGATGGAAGGTCTCCGGCTTTGATGGCAATGAACGGATGCTGGATTTCGCCAAAGAACGCCTGCGTAAAGAAGGGCAGAAGGCACGGCTGTGGACGGACTGGATGCAAAGCTTCAGCGTGACGAAAGGTGAGCGTTACGAGCTGGCCCACTGCCTGGTCAGCACCTTCAAGTATCTGCAGACGGAGGCGGATGCCGTGGCCTGCCTGCAACGTGTCGCCGATTCCTTGATCCCCGGCGGCGTCTTCACCCTCGGGGTGCATTTGACAAACTATGCGCTTGGAAAAGAAGAGCATGAACGCTGGGTGGCCAAACGGGATGATATCCAGGTGGTCTGCAACACCCACACCTGGCCTGCGGATCGAAAGACACGTTTCGAAGATCTGCGCACACGCTTGAAGATCACCCATGCCGGGCGTTCCCACATCCAGGAGACGCGCTGGCAGTTCCGCACCTATGATGCGCGGCAGATGAAGGCGTTGCTGAGAAAAGTGCCCGATCTGGAACTGGTCGCCAGCTACGACTTCACCTATGATATCGAGGAGCCACGTGAACTGGATGACAGCTACTCGGACATCGTTCTGATCCTAGTGCGGAACTGATTTGGAAGAATAGTTCGTTAAATCCCGGCGGCTTTTGGAAAATACTCCAGCTTTCTGCAACGGATATCAATTGCAGCCACAGCCCCCACCACCCACTCCACCGCCGCCGAAGCTGGCTTCACGGGAAAAGTAGGCGTGTTGGGTCATGGCGAGTAAAAGAGGGTCAGAGGCCGGGTCCATGAGCGGGTTAGCAAGATTGCCACGCTGATAGGGCAGCACGCGAACGAGATGCTGGCTGCAACTGCTGAGGGTTAGGACGAAACAGAGAAGGGCAAGGATTTTCATGGCGTTGAGGTTTGATTCATGAGGCGGGGCGCACCTGATGCTGGATAAAATTTCGTGTTGTGATCTGACCTCGATCGCTTTGCAGGCAGGCCTCGACACCGGGAGCACTTTCGGCAAACGCGAGTCCCTCTTTCCAGCCTAGCACAAAGAGGCATGTGGAGTAGATGCCTGCGACGACGCAGCTCGACGCCAGCACGGTGACAGCCCTTAGGCCATGCTGCACGGGCCAGCCGGTGCGTGGGTCCAGGATGTGGCCATAGCGCAATCCCTTGTGTTCAAAACGCCGTGCATAGTCGCCACTGGCACACACGGCGAAACCGGATACGGCAAGACCGCCGATGCATTTCTCAGGCTGCACGCCATCCTGGATGCCGACATGCCAGAAGGGATGCAGGCCATTTCCGCCAAGGGCAAAGATGTCACGCCCCAGGTCCACCAGGATGTCACCGATGTCATACCTTCGGGCGATAGCGATGATTTGATCCACTGCGTATTCTTTGCCAAAGCCGCCGAAGTCGAGTCCCATGCCTTCGCGAGGGAGAAAGATGCCGCCTGGCCTTCGCCTCACTTCCTGCCATTGAGACAGGGCCGTTGCCTTTTCGACCTCGTCGGTTTCGGGCAGGCGCTCATGGGCTTTTTTCCAATCCCACACGCGCAGCAGCGGCAGCATGGCTGGATTGAGAATGCCGTGGGTGAGGCCATGCATGGCATGGCCGAGGTCAAGGAGCTGATCCATCTGGGCATCGGTCTCGATCCAGGATTGGCCTGCGGCGGCATTGATGCGGGAGATCAGCGAATCAGGTTTGAAGCGGGAGAATTTCGCCTCGAAGGCTTGAATCCATCCCAGTGCCTCCGCGACGAATTGGAGAGCGTTTTTTTCGTGCGGCAAACGGAAGAGAATGATGCAGTGGGTGCCGAGAGCTTTGAACTCCACCCGGCGTACACCTGCGGCATCCGGCGGTATGGGTGAAGACGGTGTCGGACTTTGGATACGGGCGGACATGGCTGGGATCAAAACTGAACGGTTAGGCCAAAGGTCCAGATGTTGGCCGTCGGGTAGGCGGCGGCAGGTGCGCGTTCGTTGGCGGTGCCGCGACCATTCATGGCGTAGTTTTCATAGGTCAGGGCGACGGCGATGTTTTCCGTGAGTTGGCAGCGAGCTTTTATGCCCAGGCTCAGTGAACTGAGTGCTGACAGACGATAGTCGGCGGAGTAATGCGGCCCGTTTCCCGTAGGGTAGGCTTCAGGGGTGGTAACATCCTCGACTTCATCCAGAGTGTTGTAAAAAAAGTCGGCTGCCGTTTGTTGATAGTAGCGGAAGAAAGGCGCGAGCTGAACCTTGCCCCAGACTTTCTGTCGCCACTCTATTTGGAGGCTCTGTGAAAAGACGCCGTAGTCATCCTGAGAGACCCGGTAAATGGCATCCAGCGCTGACTCGAAGCGCGGGAGGTAACGAGTGGCCTGGAGTTGAATCACACCACGGAGGCGGCTGTCAGGCCGGTTTTCCCGATAAAGAATGTCCACCGGAATGTCAGTGGGGACACCGCCGACCGGCAGATTGAAAATGTCCGTTCGCTGGATGCTCTTGTAGGGGTCGTTCAAATAGCCCTCGGCATATCCCACGGTGAAATTGGCCGAGAGGATGGTGTTTTTGTCCAGCAATTGGCTGATGCCGATGAAGGCGTCGTAACTCGTTTTGTCCTGGTCCTCTATGCCGATCACCTGAACGAGGTCACTGATATAATTCAGGCCCAACGTGATGGTGGTATTTTTCTGATTGAGTTCCCATTTATCGTTCAAGGCGATGCCCCTTGACAAGTAATCGGACTCTTTGCTTTGAGAGAGTTCCAACTCCACGCGATGGTCGCCGATCTGCTGGGAAAGAGCTACGAGCACGCCATTGCGCACATCTTCAAGCTCCGCGAGGAAGGGCTGGAGACTGCCCGGTTGAGCTCCTGTGGGTGAGGCACCGGAAATAGCATCGCGCAGCAATTGAAAGCGAAAACTTGTATCTTCTGTGAAGTTGATTTCACTCCGAAAATACCAAGACTCCACACTGATACGGCCACCCGATTCATCGTAAACTTGGTAGCTGTTATCGGAACGAAACCCCTCTGCCGCCGATAGTGATAGTGCGGGCAGTAGCAGCGGTGCAGAAAGAGTGGAGGAAGATAGACGGGGCATGAGCGTGAGGAGTTTGAAAAGATCACTCAGGCCGCTCAGCGTCCCTGCCGCAGCTCAATGCCACCTGAGAGAATCGGCGTTCGATTGGCGGCTTGGCCTATGTCAGCAAGCTGAGGCAGGAGGAAACTGCCCTCGGCCTTGACCTCCCCATCTGCCCCTCTCACCACCTGCGCTCTGAAGGCCACTCGGCTGCGTCTCAGGGTTCCATCGGTTAGCGTGAAAGTGCCGCTGAGCGCACCCGTGGCCGGGTTCAGTTTCAGCGTCAGCTTGGCAGGATTTTCTGCGGCGGATGGCAGCAAGACCTTTCGTGCTTCAGTGAAGGTTAGGCTGAGATCGGGATTCGTCATCGAACTGCCGATGCCGCCACCGCTAAATTGCAGATCCATCGTCCCGGTTTCAGGTAAACCCGAAACAAAATGCCCACGGCTCGCCGGTGCCAGATAGGCCCCTTCCGCTTTCACATTCAGCGGCCCAAAGCCCGCCGGATAGGCCCGCTCATTCACCGTCGGTTTTTGCCAGGTTAGATCCCCGTTGATGACATTGCCCAGGGAGACACCTTCTGGATCAGTGGTGAGGTTCAAGCCGCCATGAAGCGACCCGAGATTTCGGTAAAGCCGGGCATAGAGCCAGAACTGCCCCTCTGAGCCGAGGAATGAGGCTGATGAGAAAGCCTGACCATCCGCCGTGCGCCCTACGCAGGTCAAGGTGCCGCCTGCCCCTACGGTGAAGGTAAAGAACCCTGAACCCTGTGGCACATCGGCGTTGCCTCGGTCTGTCAGGTCCGCAAGGCGGAGAGCCGCCGAGTAATAACCCGTCAAATCTTCCGCAGGCCGCAAAGTGGCATGATGAGCCGCCCGCCAGCCTGTGATGGAAGCTGTGCCCAGAGAGCCTGTGACCTCACCCGTTTCCGCATTCAATGACAACTGCAAGGGCAAGCCGCCCAGGGTTGCCGAAATCTGCGGCAGTGCAGCATCCAGCCGACCTCTCAATGAATAGGTCGCCGCGCCGGCACGTGTCGCACTGGCGGGACGCACGGTGGTGGCCTTCAGTGTAAAGGAGCCGTTGGTCGTGGTCGTGAGCGTGAGGCTGCCGCCGACGCCGCGGTTGACGCTGCTGTCACGACCGATCAAGCCGCCAAAGGTGCCGATGAGACCAGGATTCAAAGCATCGACCATCAGGGGGATATTGACCACCGGGCTGCTGCCCCCGGCATTGGTGGCGCGGATCTTCACCTCGAACCTGCCCGAAACCTCAGGCCTGCCCGTGATGATTCCAGTGCTAGCATTGGCTTTCAGTCCCCGAGGCAGGCCCGTGATGCTAAACTTGGCCGGTGTATTCGATGCGGTGACGGAGTGGGTGTAGGCTGCGCCAATCGTGCCTTGCGTTAAAAAATCCTCCTGAATCACAGGTGCCGGCGGTCTAACCGTGATCTCGGCTGTGCGGGAGTCCACCGTTGCCAGGGAGTTGCTGATCTGCACCCAGTAGCTGGTCGTGGATTCCAGTGAGGGAGTGGTGAACGTGTTTTCATCGCCACCGACCGGTTGGGAAACATCGCCGCTTATCCCTTCATACCACTGATAACTCAATGGCTCAGCCCCCCCTGCGTTAACGGTCAAAGTCACCGACTCGCCAAAATTGACTGTGCGTGAGGTCGGATGTGAAGAGATGACCGCGCCCTGCGGCCCGGTGATCGTGACGGTGAAATTCCGTCCGAAAACATCCGGTCCATGCGTCGCCAGTACGCGGATGGGAAAGGTGCCCGGCTCGGTGGGTTCTCCGATCAATGCCGCAATGCCCTCACCGCTGTTATAAGTTAGTTCTAAGCCTGGCACTTCTCCGCTCTCCAGCTCCCAGCCCAACGGCGGGGTTGGCGTGCCCGTGATTTGAAAAATCACCGTGAGCTGCTGACCTACCCGTCCGGTGACTGTGGAAGCGCCTCGGCTAGGCGCGATTTGGGATAGCGTCGTCGCCCCGGCCACGCTGTCAAAGGCCCCGAGTCCCGCCACGGTGGTAATGGCCGTTCGCATGATCCCTGACGAAGCCAGGGTGGATGCCAGGTTCATTTCCGGCAGTAATACTTGAGCTGCGGGCGTGCGCTGAAACAGCAGCAGCAGCGATCCCGCGCGCTTCAGGTAAAGGCCCGTCGCGCGACAAAACCGTGACGGAAATGTTTCATGAAAGGCTCGTGATTTTGGGATCTCTCTGGCACGCAGTGATGTTAGAGAAACAAAAAAATGACGCAGGTTGAGGGAAAGGCCGCACATACTGACGATGGGAGAAAGCGCCGCCGTTTTATTCCATGGTTGTTTCGTGAAAGATGGAGCGCGGAATCGGAGAGCTTGCACGCCTCGATTCCTCTCTGGACATCCCGTGCCAGATCATCTCCAATACGGCTCGCATGAACCGGACTGCCATCCTCTCCCTTGCCCTGGCCTGCTCGCTGAGCGGGGGCGCCGCCTTTGCCCAGGAGGCAGCCGCCCCGGCGCCTGCCGTGCAGAAAAAGAACTTTGAGTTCAAGGGTGGCGACCGGCTGGTGTTGATCGGCAACACGGTCATCGAGCGCGAGCAGCGCTACGCCACCTTTGAGCCGCGTCTGGCCCTGGCGCTCGGCGAGACCAAAATAACGGTCCGCAATCTTGCCTGGAGCGGAGACACGGTGTATGGCCATGCCCGGTCCTATTTTGGTCCGCCGGAAGAAGGCCTGCAGCGCATGGCCGCCCACCTGGAGCTGCTGAAGCCCACCGTGGTCCTGCTTTGTTACGGCTCTGAAATGGCTTTCGAAGGCCTGCAAGACCTGCCGCGTTTCCTGACCGGTTATCGCAACCTGCTCGGCCTGATCCGCAAGCAATCCCCCGGTGTGCGCATCATCATCGCCAGCCCGCCGCCGCTGGAGACCCTGCCGCCGCCGCTGCCCGACCAGACCGATGCCAACAAGGACCTGTCCAGCTTCCGCGATGCCCTGCGCAAGTTCGCCGGTTCCCAAAACACCTTTTTCGTGGACTGGTTCGAGCTCATGGGCGGCATTCCCAAACCCGGCCAGACCGCTAAGCCCCTCACGGAAAACGGCGTCCACTACACCCGCGAAGGTTATGAAAAACTCAGCGCCATGCTGGTCAAAGGTCTCGGTCTGACCGCTCCGCCGATTGCCTCCGCCGAGCTCGCCCCTTTGCAGCGTGAAGTCCTGAAAAAAGACGAGCTGTTCTTCAACCGCTGGCGTCCCCAGAACGAGACCTACCTCTTCGGCTTCCGCAAGCACGAGCAGGGGCAGAACGCCAGGGAGATCCCCATGTTCGACCCCCTGATCGACCAGGCGGATGCGAAGATCCAGGAGATCAAGGCCGGGCTGCTGGCTTCGAAAAAGACGTTGTGAGCTGATATCGAGCTGTTTATTTGGCGCGCAAGTGGCGCGCATAAGCGAATTGTGGCGCGAATCGTTGAGCGGATTGTCTCGCCTCCTGGAGGGAGTCCAGGGATTAGCCCCGGGTGAAACGAGCGAAGCGAGTGCAACCCGGGGGATACGACGCCACGATCATTAAAACGCGACGCGCTCTGGAGGAGCGCGAGAAGTCCACATTCACACCCCAACGTGCAAACCGGCCCAGCCCGGCAGCGGATGTTTCTCGCGCCCCTCCAGGGCGCTACCCGTGGGTCGGCGACGTGTCTCTCGCATACCGGGGGTTCCGTTCGTTCCTCACTTCACCGCCCGGCTAATCTCTCACCTCCCTCCAGGAGGTCCGAGGCCTGATAAACAACTGTTTTGAACGGATGTTGGCAGGCTCAGCCATCGGAAAATGGGGGCATCGGATTGTCACGGCAGGACTTGAACTCGAAAAGGCCGCTCTCCCCAGGAATCGCCGCCCGCTGCCTTCTTTCCCCTTGCGAATTGCCGATCTCCCCCGAAAATGGCGGCCCTTTTGTCCGGTGGCCCTCTGGCCGTGCGGGACATCAGCCCGCCGCCTCCCTCAGGAATGGAAGGAAGTGTGCGGTTATCAAACCAGCATTCCCAACCCACACACATACATGAGCGCAAGCACACTCGCGGAGATGATCGCAGGATCGTTCCGTGAACTCCACGAAGGATCCATCGTCAAAGGCCGGATCCTTGAAATCAAACCGCAGATCGTCCTTGTGGACATCGGTTACAAATCCGAAGGCGCGATCCCCGCCAACGAGTTTGAAGACGACGACATCCAGGTCGGCGACGAGGTCGAAGTCCTCCTCGAAAAACTGGAAAATGATGAAGGCATGGTCGTCCTCTCGAAGGAAAAGGCCGCCTACAAGCAGAACTGGGAAAAGATCGCTTCCGTCTTCCGCGACGGTGGTCTCGTCAAAGGCAAGGTCAAATCCGTCGTCAAAGGTGGCCTCATGGTCAACGTCGGCGTCGAAGCCTTCCTTCCTGGCAGCCAGATCGACATCATCCCGCCAAAAGACCTCAACGAATACGTTGGCAAGGTTTTCGAATTCAAGATCGTCAAGATCAACGACGACCGCAAAAACATCGTCCTCTCCCGCCGCGAAGTCATCGAGGCTGAGCGCGCCGAGCAGCGCCAGAAGTTCCTCGACTCCGTCAATCCTGGCGACAAAGTCGTGGGTGTGGTCAAGAACATCACCGATTTCGGTGTGTTCGTGGACCTCAATGGCATGGACGGTCTCCTCCACATCACGGACATGTCGTGGGGCCGCCTGAACCACCCTACCGAAATGGTCGGGATCGGTCAGCGCCTGGACGTCGTGATCCTGGAAGTGAACCGCGAGAAAGAGCGTGTCTCCCTGGGCCTCAAGCAGCTCCAGAACAACCCTTGGGAAAACATCGAAGCCCGCTACCCAGTCGGCCAGACCGTCAAGGGCAAGGTCACCAAGCTCGTCGCTTACGGTGCCTTCTGCGAAGTGGAAGAAGGCGTCGAAGGCCTGGTTCACGTCTCCGAGCTTTCCTGGACGAAGCGCATCGCCCGTCCTTCCGACGTCCTTCAGGTTGGTCAGGAAATCGAAGCCCGCGTCCTTGGCATCAACAAGGAAGAGCGCAAGATCAGCCTGGGCGTGCGTCAGCTCGACACCAACCCATGGGATGACATCGACGTTCGTTACCCGATCGGCACCACGATGACCCGCCCGGTCCGCAACCTCACCGCCTACGGTGCGTTTGTGGAGCTGGAAGAAGGCATCGACGGCATGATCCACGTGTCCGACCTCTCCTGGACACGCAAGGTCAACCATCCTTCCGAAATGCTCAAGAAGGGCCAGGAAGTGGAAGCCACTGTGCTCGGCATCGACAAGGCCAACCAGCGCATCAGCCTGGGCATGAAGCAGCTCGAAACCGACCCATGGTCGGAAATCGACAACCGCTTCAAGGTCGGCGATGTCGTCAAGGGCAAGGTCGCCAAGATCGCCTCCTTTGGCGCTTTCGTGGAACTCGAAGGCGACATCGACGGTCTGGTTCACATCTCCCAGCTCAGCGAAGATCATGTGGCCAAGGTCAAGGACATCATCAACGTCGGCGACGACGTCGAGGCCCGCGTCATCAAGGTGGACAAGGTGGAGCGCCGCGTCGGCCTCTCCATCAAGGCCATGAACTACAGCGAAGCCGATGTGCAGAAAGAAAGCCAGGCTTTCGAAGCACTCCGCCCAAGCACCGACCTGGTCGGTCTCGAGCAGGCCTTCAAGTTCGCCACCGAAGACTGGCGTCCAGGGCAGTAATCGCCCCGGCAGCAACAGGATTCAAACCCACGGAGGGACGTCGCAAGACGTCCCTCTTTTTTGTTTCGATGTCGGAGATGATCTTTGGATATTATCGCATCCTACTCTGGATTCTTTTCCACCCACAAGCGCACGCCGTCCGCACACATGGCGCTGGAGTTGGTCATTTCATAGCGCTGCCAGTCAGTGGGGGATAAGCCTGCGGCTATTGCCAGAGTGTGTTCGGTTTCTTGATAGAGTTTTTGAATTTTTTCAGGGGAATGGCCTTGCTTCATCCAGATGCGCATGCGGGAGGAGACCTCCTGGATGCTTTGGCGATAGGCTTGGAGATGCGGCTCAGGCTCCGTGACTTCTCCGAAGTGGGTGAGGAAGAGGCGCTGGAACCGAGCCGCCAAGAGGCGGTCCACCGAGGCGATGTATGCGGGAGGATCGAACTGCGGTGGGGCGGCGGTGACGGAAAGATAGGGGCTGTTTTCCAACCTCATCCCGGCGACATCCCCGGTGAAGCAAGTGTCTCCAATCCCATAAGCATGATGATGCCTCGCGTGGCCGGGGGTGTCCCAGGCGGTGATGTTTCGCCCGCCAATTTTGATGCTTTCACCATCAGCCAGTGCGATGACTTGAGCGGCGGGTGCGGGTAGCATCTCGCCCCAGAGGCTGTCCATTTGATCGGCATAAACCATTCGTGCGCTGTCGATCAATCGACTCGGATCGACGAGGTGTCTGGCGGCAGCAGGGTGGCAATAAATCGTGGCTCCCTGTTGTGCCCACCATCCGGCAGCCCCTGCATGGTCCAAGTGAATGTGGGTGACGAAGACATGCCGGATGTCTTGGGGCTGAAAACCAAGATCGTGGATTCCTTCACATAGCTTCGGCAAGGTGGAGCCTGGGCCTGTTTCGATGAGAGCCAGGTCATCTCCGATTTCGAGTAGGTAAGCGGCAATCAAACCGGGACTGTTTTGAAATTGGAGGTCGAAGGTGTGAACGATCATGCCTTGGATGATGGCCTTGGATCAGGTGAATGCCAGTCCGAGGAAGAGCCGTGAGAGAAGTGCTTGGGGATGGTTTCATTGGTTGAAGAAGCGCCCAAATTCACGCACAGACCCAGATGCGAATTGCCATCTACTGCGGAGCAAACGGAGGTCATGATTCTTTGTATCGTGAGGCTGCTGCCAAGATGGCGGCTTTTTTGGCAAACGAAGGCATCGGTTTGGTTTATGGCGGCGGAAATGTGGGCCTGATGGGGACGATTGCAGATGCAGCGCTCAAGGCGGGCGGAAAAGTGATCGGAGTCATCCCGCAGTCTTTGATGGAAAAAGAACTGGGCCATGGCGGGGTGACAGAGCTGCATGTGGTGCGCTCCATGCATGAACGGAAGCAACTGATGGTGGACCTCAGTGACGGGTTCATCGCCTTGCCAGGTGGCTTTGGCACCCTGGATGAATTGTTTGAGACCCTGACCTGGCTGCAACTGAGCTTTCATGCCAAGCCGGTGGGACTGCTGAATGTGAATGGTTTCTTCGATGGCTTGCTCGTTTTTTTGGATCACATGGCTGAGCAGGGATTCTTGAAACAGGCTCATCGCGATTGCGTCTTGGTTGCCAATGATCCGGCGGAATTGCTGGCTCAAATGCGCGGTTTCAGTGCACCAGATTTGGGCAAATGGATCGAGAAAATGGTAGCCGCTGAGCGTTAGCCGAATCTAAGATGAGTGGTCTTGGAACTGGAGTTGCAGGCGGGTGAGCCGTTGGTAGCTTTTTGGGCGATTTTTCACGGCTCGGGGTTCCTTGTACTGTTACTGCGGCTGGCGTAACTCACAGATGTGCCATTCCCGATCTCTTTCGGTCGAGAATAAGTCATGATCGGCGTAGCATTTGGCGCTTGATTGGAGCTAAACTTGCTAATAAGATCATCTCTGTTTGTGTCTAGTATTATTCTTAGCCTTTGATAATACATACCAAGTGAAAACCTTCAGCTTTAGCCTTCTATTATGGGCATGGGCCGTGAGCCTTTATGGGCAGGACGGGCAGCTCGTGACGCATCCGCTGCCGGTGATGGTGGATAACCGACTGGGGGCAGTGTTGTCGGAAGACAGCGAGGAGGTCACGGCCTTTTTGTCCCCAGGCAGCACTTCTCTGCAGGTTTTCAGCCCAACTTCGGGTCTGCGCACGCTGCTGAATTCGGCACAGCCTTCCTGGGTCTGCGCCAGTCCGCATGGGACGTATGCGCTGGCGAGCACCGGTTCCTCCCCGAGGCAGTTCTTTCGCATTCATATTCCTAGTGGCGCATCCGTAGCACTGCCAGGTTACCCTTTGCCAGTGGGAGCGAGCCAAGTCCAGCAACTTTGGGAATGGGTGGAGGAGGATGGCTCTGCGGTGACTCGGTTAAGCTGGGTTCTGGAGGGGGGCACGGTTAGGCGGACGCTGAGATTGCGGGCAGATCTGACCGCTTTTGAGGAAATTGTTACGCCGGCTATGCCCTGGGATACGAAACTCCAGTGGCGGATCAAGGACGGTGATTTTGTTATTGCCCAGCAAAAGACCCTTTTTAATTGGCTGCATGTGACACGCATGGGCGTGGAACAATATTTGAAGCCTGAAGTTCACGAGGGGGGTGGTATCGGCAGCTACCAGTTGTCTAAAAATGGTGACTGGCTGATTGGTGTAGATTCTGGATTTACAACAGGCGTCCTGCGGCGCTGGGATCTACGCGGCAGCTTCATTCCTGAACCCCAGGCGGTCGAGAATAGGAAGCCGACGAGTAATTGGGGCTTCATTCGTGTGAGCAATGATGGGACGCTAGTCGGTAGTTTTCAGACTCATTTTTACTCATATGTAGAGCCATTTGTCTGGCTACCAAACGGTGCCTACATGGACGAGTGGGATCTCGGCCTGCGCTATCTGGCTCCAGCATTTAAAGCAAGGGGAGTGCTGGACATCAGCGCCGACCGCAAAGTGCTGGTGGGCAATGCTGCGGACAGTGCCCAGTCACCGGCGCTCTGGGTCATGCGCCGCAGCACGCCCCTGAACAAAGAACCACGCACACGACTTGAAGCCATGAAGCCTAACAGCACCAATTTATGGTCGGGTGCTCATTTGTCCTTTTCTGTTGCGGAGCCTGGACTCTCACTGACGCAGACGGTGGTGTTTCGCAATGAAGGCGAGGCGGTGCTGGAGGATCTGCGCATCGAGCTGGTAGGAGGGGGCGCTTCGCACTTCAACCTCACGCGTATGGATGCCCGCACCCTTCTGAGGCCTCTAGAAAAGACCACTGTGAGCATTGCCTTCACCGCCCCCGATGAACGTGGCTATCGGGCGGATCTTTTGGTTCACAGTCCCACCCTCGCGGAACCCTACGTCCTCAGGCTCGGCGGCGGGCTGCCACCACCGACCTGCACGGTGGAGCGTCCGTTAGGAAATGCCTACACGGGCACCACCTTCCCGCCGACTGAACTGGGATCGAGTGTGAATGCGGAGATCTTCATCCGCAATACCAGCACGACTCAGCCCCTCTATGATCCAAGAGTGGAGGTCTACGGACACGATGATCGACCCTCGACACAGTTCAGCATCGAAAAACCTCCGCCGGAGGTGCTGGCTCCAGGCGCAGTAGGTTCGTTCATCCTCCGCTTTCACCCCACGGTGAACAAAACAGCCCTGGCCAACCTGAGAATTCAACTCGGTGCGGTGGCTACAATACAGTCCCGGTCGAATAACACCTACTCTATTAGAGGTCTGGTAGGCCCTCAGCCCCACATCCACGTGCGTGGGCCGGATGGGATTTTAAGGGTTGGGCACACCACTTATTCGATGAATTCGGTCGAGACGCATCGACTCATGAGCTTTGATTTTGAAGTTACGAACAAGAGCCTGATGCCCCTCAGCCTCATCTCGACACAAACCGCAGACATACGGCCCGTGGTGCTGCCCAAGCAGGTGCTGGCGCACAATGAAAGCATGACGGTGACGGTTCAAGGCTTGTGGTCGCATCCTCAACAGAATTCGGTTTTTCCGCAGGTTTGGTTATACGATGTCAACTCCCCTCCAGGATCTGGCGCAGCACCTCTGGGGAGTCTAAGGCTGGCCATTCAGAGCATCACGAGCTTTGTGCCGCACCCTGTGATGAAGGTGCATGATTCAAGTGACCTCCCGCGCGCGTCTGGCGAAATCACCCTGGACTTCGGTGAGCGGACCGTAGGACTCACAGCGTCTCTCGACCTTGAGGTCTTCAACAGCAGCAATGCTGCAAACGGATACTCTGACTGGCTGAATCTAAATGCTGCGACGAGTGCGCCTTTTGGTTTGGGTTTCAACCCAACGAGTATCTTGCAAAACCGCAGTTCTCGGCTCCCTTTCACATTCAGTCCCACGGTTCCAGGCAGTTTCAGCGGGGAGGTGCGCCTGACGACCAATGACCCTGACCGCCCGTTCTACATCATCCATGTCAAAGGGCAGGGACTGGCACCTGCGGCACCCGCTTTTGTCAAAACGCCAAAGTCTCAGATCGTGAGCCTAGGTCAGAATGTGGAAATCCCTGTTGAGGTCAATGGGGCTCGTGATCTGACCGTAACCCTGATGAATGAGCAGTCAGGACAGATATCCCAAAAGGTCTGGCCGCTCCACATGAATCATTTTTCCCTGAACAAGGTCACCCCAGCCCAGGCCGGTGAGCTTCGGATCGAGGCAACTAATAGCCATGGCACCGCTATCAGTGAGCCTTTTTATTTGGCCGTAACCTCCCCGACCGAAACGAAGCCGCGCTCTATGCTCGGTGGACAGAAGCTGAAGCTCACCGCAGTTGCCAGTGGGGTGCAGATCTCGCGTCGCTGGCAAAAAGATGGCGTCTGGCTCACTGACACAGCGCGCCGCACAGGCAGCACAGCAGAGGTGCTAGACCTGAGTGATTTGACCGTGGAGGATAGCGGCGACTATCGCTGCGAGATCAGCATCCCTGGAGAGACAGGTCCGGTGACACAGTTCACACCCGTGCAAACGGTGCTCGTTACGGAAAAGCCCGTGATCCAGGTAGCTGCGCCATTGCCTGAGGCTGTGGCAGGCACGTTGGCAGACATCCCCCTTATCATCACCCGGTCTCCCAAGATCGTCACCGTGACCGGCCTGCCGCAGGGCGTGAGTTTTGACGCCGATCAGAAAAAGCTCGTGGGCAGGATCGAAGCTGCACGGGGCTATCAGCAGGGCTCATTGCCTTTTGACATCACCATCACCGCCAAAAATGCCGCAGGCACCACCGTCCAAAAGACCAGCTGGATCGTGCGCCCTCCGCATCCACTGCCAGACATTCAACTGCCAGAGATGCTCCCCGATGCCACGGCGGGACTGCCCTACCAGACATCTTTTTCCGTGCTCAATTCCCCCACCAGCATTACTGCCAGCGGTCTGCCTGCCGGGCTCAGTTTCTCTGGAAGCTCAATCTCCGGGGAAACGTCCAAAGTAACCTCCAGCCCCGTGAAGGTCACCATCACTGCCACAAATTACGCTGGCACTACCACCAAGACGGCCCTTCTGCGTGTCTTGCCGCATCCCTATCAGGGCAGCTACGAGGCCATCTTGAGCCGTCACCGGGATATGGATAGCGACCTCGCCTTGGGCGGTCGCCTCACTCTCACTGTTGCCACCAGCGGGGCTTATACCTGCAAGTTTCAGTGTGCCATGATCACAGGTAGCATCACAGGAGTGGCCACACGCAGCTCCACCGGCATGACCATCGATTACTACCGGCGGATCGACACCACAGTGCTCACCATCCCTTGGATCATTGACCTCCACCTTGAGCTCAGTGATGAGGGAGTCACCGGTCATCTAGAGGTTCTTAGTTTTAGCAGCGCCAAGTTGCGTCATCGCGGCGGGCGCATGACCGTCACCGGGGTGCAAATCGCGCACCCCCTCGCAGTCACACCTGCCTCTCTGGTGGGACGTCACACGGCACAGATCACCCACCATCAGCCACCTGGGCGCCAATGGCGGCAGGAGGGTGGCATTCCTTATCAGCCCCAATTGAACACTCGGAACACAGCCGCCGAATACAGCGCGCTGGGCAGCACCTCTGCTACCAGCCAGCCAGGGTCCCGCATCGGCAGCTACACCTGGACCGGGCATGATGGGCTGCTGCATCTCTTTGGCGGCTACGGCGTCTGGTCCCGGTCGATCACCCGCACCGCTGCAAAAAATGCCCTTCGTGCAGACCACTGGGTCTTTGACCCCGAGACTCTGCTCTGGAGCTGGCAGAGCGGCCAGAGAACGGGCGATCCCCGCCCGCGCGCTCCCGTCGTCGGCCTATCTCCCAATAACTTCCCCGGTGCCCGCACTAGCGGCGTCAGTTGGGTGGATGGGAAAGGGGACTTCTGGCTCTTCGGCGGTGTTTACACCGACTTTGCGAATGTGACCCACTACAACGACCTTTGGCGCTTCGTCCCCCACCTCAAAGCCTGGGAGCAGGTGCAGCCCAACGGCCCTGCCTCCCATGGTCAAAAAAGTCTCCCTTCAGCCACTAATCAACCCCCGGCTCGCTCCGATGCCTGCGGCTGGACGGACCCCGATGGTAATCTCTGGCTCTTCGGGGGCACCACCTCCAGCTTAGGCGCGCTCAGCACACCCAACTGCTGGAATGACCTTTGGAAGTTTGACATCACCATCCGCCAGTGGACCTGGATCAGCGGTAGCGACAGTCAAAACGCCCCGAACCAGCTCACTGCCCCTGCTCATCCTAGCTCGCGTGAGGTTCCCGCCATCTGGCCTGATCCTCTGACCGGAGATGTCCTGCTCTATGGTGGGCATGGCAGCATCCAAGAAGCAGCCCCCGTCACTGGAGACTACCCCCTCAGCGATCTTTGGCTCTGGACCCATGCCACCCAGACCTGGAGCCGCATCCACGGGAACAGTAGCTACGCCATGATCAACGCAGGCACACGGCCACCTCCAACTTACCTCGCCCGTGCTTGGCGCAGCCCTGAGGGACTCTGCTATCTTCATCCCGAGCAAGGCGAAAGCTCCGAATATCGTTTCTATGACGGCACTTGGCAATATGACCCTGCTACCGCTACTTGGACAAAGCAGGTTCCCTCTAGCAGCGATGCCTCGCCTGGCTCAGCCATTCTCAATACGCCCTCCTCACACGCGGGTGCCACCTGGCAAGGAATCGACGGCACGGCTTGGTTCCACGGTGGCATTGATCATAGTATCCAATTTTACGACTACCTCTACAGTCACGGCACCGCCAGAGTGCCCACTACCCCTGGCTGGCTCGCGCTCGGCGTCAGCCCCCAGCGCGTCGTCACCTGGGCCGGAATGCTGGGAGATGGCACCCGCATCACCGGCAGCAGCAGCCTCGCCGTCAGGCCCATCGGCGATGGCACTCACCCGTGGGTGATGCGCTCCGCCCCAGCAGGCAATTATGAATCCGTGCAGGGTCAAATGCACTTTACCCCGCCCAGCGACCCCGCAGCGCTTACCTCCCTCCTCGGCGACCTCACCGCCATCAAAAATCTCCGCCCCACCGCGAAGCGCGGCCGCAGCTACCGCAGCGGCTGGCCCGTCCACGCCCTAAGCCTTAATGGCAGCAGTTACCAGCCGCCCGCCAGCGGCAACCTCGTCCTCGGGCTCGCTGCCCCCGGCACGTCCGTCAATGCCAGCCTCTCCACCACCCTGCCCGGCACCGCCAGCCCATTGACAGTGCCCCTCCTCGTCAGTGAAAAAGCTGCCATCGCCAGCACCCTGCCGGACCCTATCACCAAGCTCAAATTAACGCTCACCCCGGCCACAGGCGTCTTCACCGGCACGGCCACCATCAGCAGCACCGCAGCCCCCTTTACCCCCAGCAGCCCCCTCCTACGCACGGCTGAGCTGCACGGAGTCATGCAACCGACCGAGGCCACAGGCCTACTCCTAGTGCCCGATCTGCCCACAACCTTTGTGCCCGCTAAACTTACCCCTATCCGTGCCAGCGCGTTGCGCCTTTACCCGCTTACGCGCTAGTGGCAAAAGTTCAGGTTTTTATCATTGATTTTCGACACTTTATGGAGGCTGCCTTGATAACCACCAAGCATCATTTTCAGTGCCCCAGATTTGGGCAAATGGATCGAGAAAATGGTGACCGCTGAGCGCTGAAGATTGATGCACACAGGTTGCTTATTAGCAGCCCTGTATTTTTGGCTCGCTTTGTCAGGAAAATCTGGGAGAAATTTAGGTCTTCAACCCGCGTTGATTTTCTATGGCTCATTTTGCACCTTTCAAATTCATCAAATCCTTCGCGGTTGTTGCTCCGTTGATGGTTGTCGCACTGGTGTGGTGGCTCGCAGGGCTTGGAGAGCCTCAGCAGAAAAACAATCCTGCCGTTTCCAGTTCTGGTGCTCCGGTGGCCTCATCCCTGGTGCAGGGCAGCTTTGGGTTGCCCTCGGTGATGGCTTTGACCGGGGATGACGTTTTTGCCAAATTCGATGTCTGGGCAGATGAGTATGCGCGGGAAAAACAGCCTGAGAGATTGGCTGAGGGGGTGCAACTGGCCGGACAGCGCCGGGCAGCTCTTCAGGGTCTGATTAAAGCTGATCCCAAACAGGCCCTCGCACGGGCTTTACCTTGGAGGCTAAGGAATCGCATGCCACCTGAGGTGCTGGACTTGCTTGAGCAACGTGTTTCTGCAAGGGCAGAATACTCGGTGAAAGGCGCACGCCAGGCACCTGAAGCCGGCGAAAAGGTGGCCCCGATTCAGCGCTCGGTGATCTTGGACGGGCGTGTTTATGATGCTTACGTTTATGGCCGTCGTGAATGGATCGGGACGAAAAAGGCACTGCCGGTGGAAGGCATCGCCGTTGATGACAGCCTCGCCCTTTTAGATCGCCCGATCCGCGAGCTGGAACCGGAGGAGCCGCTGCCTGCCGGGGGCATTCAAGGTGCGGCCCAAGATGAACATCAAACAGCCCTGCCATCGGCGGCACCGCCGCCCCTGCTCGTTTCAGGCGGACAGGCCTATCAGTCCTGCTGCCCTACCCACGCCTCTGCCATGGAGAAATCTTTGAACGAGGCTGAAGAAACTCTGGGGCCTAACATGGGCTATGAGGTGGCAGAGTCAGCCTGGACCGAGGGTGTTAAAGATATCCTGGTGATCCGTGTGGACTTTTCCGATGTGACAGGTGAGCCGCAAAACACCAATGGGACTGTCATCACCCCCGCTTTTGCCACGAACCTGATCAATGGCGTGACCAATACTTTCATGAGTGAGGTCTCTTTTCGGAAAACCAGCGTGAATCTAAACTCAGCCGATGTGACGGCCGTCTTGCGAATGCCGCGCACGGCGGCTCAATATGCCGTGAATGATGATCCTGATCAATTGCGCCTGGACTGTCTGGCGGCAGCTCAGGCTGCCGGTTATGTCATCAGTAACTATGATCGACAGATGGTGGTCTTCAGTTGGATCGGTTCCAGCCGCATCCCCAACTCGCGTTTTGGCTGGGCCGGTCTGGGCCAGATCAATGGGCCATTCACGTGGTATAACGGCTACTTTGATCAGCGTGTCGTCCCGCATGAATTGGGGCATAACCTGAGTCTTTATCATGCCAATCTTTGGCAGGTTTCCGGGGACGACCCCGTCGATGTGAATGACGGTTACTCGGCGGAATATCAGGACCCGTTTGACTGCATGGGTAATGGCTTTTATGCGCCCGTCAATTTGCTGCATTTCAATCCGTGGTTCCTAAACCGCATTGATTGGTTGCCTAACAGCGCTGTTTTGAATGTCGCGGCTCCGGGCACCTACAGGGTTTATCGTTATGATGATCCGGCAGCTCCTTTGACCCGGCCCTTGGCCCTCAAAATCACCAAAGATGACACACGCAACTATTGGTTAAGCTACCGTCGCCGTTTCGCGGGCGTCAGTGGTGGATTGGCAGATATCTCCGCCGGTGCCTACGTGATCTGGGGCTTTAACTCGAATCATGCCAGCCAGCTCATCGATGTGAACACTCCAGGCGGCAGCCCCAATGACGCGTCATTGAATGTGGGTGGCACCTTGCATGATAAGGAAGCCGGTATTGTGATGACTGTGACGGGTTCGGGTGGCGCAGGTGTGGACGAGTATTTGGATATCAGAGTCGAGCAGGAAAACCGCATCTACGCACTGCAACAGTCCTATGATGTGGATGAGGCTGCCGGCTCTGTGACCATCACACTCACGCGTTCTGGTGAGCCTACGGAAACATCTATCGTGTCTGTCTCGACAGAAGACGGCACCGCCGTGGCACCTTCCGATTACACCGCAACAACAACGACGGTAACCTGGACTGGTGCCGATACCGAAAACAAGACGGTAACCATCCCGATCAATGCCAACCCGGCACGCGAATCGGCGGAGAGTTTCCTGGTCAATATCACGCTCGTCTCCGGAACGGCTTCACAGATCGTCGGCAGCCCGGTGACGGTCAATATCCGCGAGCCAGGTATGAACGATTCGGGCTTCTCTCATGATACATTCACTGAGGCTGCGCCCGTTCGTCAGATGGTGATGGACCCTGATGGGCAAATAGCCTTTGTCGGATCTGCATCCTATCTCGGGTCCACCTCGATTGAAGGTCTGGGAAGACTGACTGGTGCAGGGGTATTGGATGCCACGTTCAACAGACCGGCAGGCGCCTCTCCATTGCCTGTAAGGGCCATTGCTCGGCAACCCGACGGTAAGTTTGTGATCGGAGGGGAATTTACCTCTTTGAGAGGTGTGGCTCGCTCGAGAATCGGGCGTGTCGAAAATGATGGCGGTATTGATCTCAGCTTTGATCCCGGAGCAGGTGCCAATGGCTCAGTCTTCGCCCTTGCCATCCAGGCGGACGGTCGTGTGCTCGTCGGCGGTTCGTTCACAAACTTTGGGGGATCGCCTCGCCTCGGTCTTGCCAGGCTGATGCCTGATGGTTCACTGGACACCTCGTTCTTAGCGACAGCTCTTCCATCGATTACGGTGATGGAGGTGGAGGCCATTGTCTTGCAGCCGGATGGAAAAGTTTTGGTCGGAGGGCTCATCCAAACAGCGGCCATGAATGATCTTTTCCAAGGTGGGTTCAGCAGTGGTCTCCTGCGCCTGAATTCAGATGGCAGTTTGGATGAAAGTTTTGATATCGGTGCCGGTGCACACCTCTTCAATACCGTGGCTTCGGTCAGAAGAGTGACAGCCTTGGCTCTCCAAATAGACGGAAAAATTTTGGCTGGTGGGGCATTCACTGCGTTCAATGAAATGGCCGCTTCACGCCTCGTGCGATTGAATTCAGACGGGAGTGTGGATGCTGGCTTTCAGACAGCACTCGGCAGTGCGGGGGCAAATGGAGTGGTCCGTAGCATTGTCGTCCAGGGTGATCGACGGATTGTTTTGGCCGGAGAGTTCACCAACATCTCGGGTTCAACCCGTAACTTTTGTGGAAGGCTATTGAGTTCGGGGGCTCTGGATAGCAGCTTTGACCCACAGCTACCGATCTTTTATGAAGGCGGAAACTTTGCCTTCTGCCATCAAGTCTTGATGCAGCCGGATGCCAAACTTTTGTTGGCACTGGATGCCTATGGATCTGGAAACAGCAGTGTGCGCCGAGTCTTTAGCGGGCAGGTTGGAAGGTCCGGCACGATTGAGTTTAACAGTGGTTCCATCTCAGTAAATGAAGGAGGACAGGCTCAGATCGAAGTGAGACGTGTGGGAGGGACTCTAGGGGCGGTGTCTGTGAATTATGCTCTTTTACCTGGTTCAGCAGAAGCCTCCGATTATGTCGAGGGGGCGGGAACGTTAGTTTGGGCTGAGGGTGATGCCTCTCCAAAAACAATCACGATTCAAGCTGTTGATGATTTGGAGGCGGAAGCGACCGAGTTTTTCAATATTTTGTTAGGAGTGCCTTTGGGTGGGGTGTCTCTCGGAGACCGTGCCATGGCAACCGTCAGCATCGTTGACCCTGGAGCCAATGGCTTCCCCCGAGTCAGCTTTGCGACAGACTCCAGCACGACCGACGAGTCTGCAACATCCCCCGTCATCATCACGCTACAACTCTCAACGGAGGCCGATGAACCCGTGACGGTGCCCATCCTTTTGGGAGGCACGGCAACGAACGCAGGTGTTGGCACCAATGGAGACTATAATCTGAATGTCATCGCGTTATCTCAGGTGTTCCTTCCTGGGGAGACCGTCAAAACGATCTCGATTCTTCCACGTCAGGATAGCCGTTCGGAGGGCACTGAGTTTATTACTCTACGCATCGATTATCCCGCAGGGCCTGCCTTGATCGGGAATCCCAGACTGCACACCGTGAGCTTGGTGGATGATGATCAGTCACCCAATATTAACGGCACTCTTGCACACCATATGGTTGCCATTGGGCAGCCTGCCGGGCCGTTTGAAGCCAGCGTTGTGGGAACACAACCGATGACTGTGGAATGGTTTCTGAACAATCGTCGGCTTGCGGGAGTTAATTCCGCCTCCTACACGATTCCTTCGGCAACAACCAAACATGCCGGGTCATACTTTTTCAAAGCCAAGAATCGTTTGTCGGAACAGTCTAGCAGTGTGGGGGAATTGGTGGTTGTGGATACCTCCGTGCGCACCCTGGTTTTACCTGTGGGTGGTAAGGTCAGCATGCAGATGGTGGCTGCCGGAAATGGGATCACTTACAGTTGGCGCAAACTTGATATGGTTCATCCGCTGGGGTCCAATCCAAGGGCGGTTGTAAACTTTGATCAGCTTTCGATTTCAAAACTGGAGACCACCGATTCAGGCACTTATGTGTGCCGCGTTGGCAGCCCTTTGGCAGCCAGACCCAATGGAGACAAGTTTATGGATGGAACCATCCATATCCTGAAGGTTGTGAATAAAGAGCCTACAATTCTCGGGCTTGCGAATGGAGATTCTTTACCTGAGGCTATTGTTAGCGGCAGTTATGATTACGCTCTTGAGGTTAGCGAGCCTGTCAATGAAGCTCCAATGTCGTTCAAAGCCGCCGGGTTACCTACTGGCTTGAAAATAGATGCCAAGACAGGACGCATTACCGGCAAGCCGGTGAAGTCCATGAGCAAACCTTTTGATGTAACTTTAACCGCTATCAATAATTTTGGGAACAATAGCGTGACTGTTAAACTTTTGGTCTCGCCTTTGCCAGACAACCTAGCGGGAGACTATATCGCTCTCATTGGACGCGATACTAATCTGAATCAAAATATAGGAGGAAGGTTAGAGCTCAAGATCACTTCGACCGGCGCTTATACGGGCAAGTTGATTCATGCGGGCTCGTCGTATTCCCTCAAGGGCGCATTGGATGTTTTCAAAGAGGGCCCCAGTCCTTCCGTACCATTACCTTCGGGGGCCTTGACCATCATTCGTTCCGGGAAACCGGCCCCCTTACCTTTGAGTTTGTTTTTTGAGATCAATCCAGAAACCGATCGCATCCCTGAGGCGACGATAAGTGATGGCTTTGATACGGTGACTTTTTCAGGTTGGCGGCAAACATGGGATGCCAAAAATAACACAGCCAATGCGTATGATGGCTATCACACGTTTGCTTTAGAGATGCCGGACTCCGTGCCCAATGTTCCGCGTGGTTACGGTCATGGGTCGATCAATGTAAACCTTGCAGGCCTTGCGACGGTTGCCGGTAAGACCGGTGATGGTGAATCGATAACGGGGAGCAGTTTTATCAGTCCATCAGGGCAGGTGTTGCTCTTTCAGCAGCTTTATAAAACCAAACCGGTAGGTTCTATCTTGGGCACTCTGCACTTGGAGGCTGCGGCATTGGCCGACGAAGATAGCGATAACCGAATCAGTGGCACGCTGGACTGGCTGAGACCCACCGCAGCTTCGGCTAAAGACCGTGTTTATCCCGGCGGCTTTGGTCCGGTGGAAGTGACGGTTTTTGGCGGGCGCTATCTGCCTCCTGTTTTGATTCTTGGCCTTGATGTGCCCGGGAATGTCAAAGTGGCCTTCACTCAAGCCGGTTTGCCCGCTTTGTTCAATCCAGACGGATACTACTCAGTCGCTGTGAAAAACAAGGTCACCCTTTTAGGGGTCAATCAGACCGGAACCACCCTGCGTGCGGATGCTGCGAAGGGGGCATACAGTGGTAAATTCACTCTACAAGACGGAGGTATCAAACGCCCGGTCAGCTATCAGGGCATCGTCATTCCCACGGATGAAGGGTTCCGTGGCTATGGTTACTTCCTTCTTCCTCAGTTGCCGACAACCGACCCGCTGACCACGATCAAGACATCCCCCATTCTGTCCGGAAAATCCGTATTCGAAGTCTATGATTGAGGCGGGCTGATGACCTGTGTCTCCGCCATCACCCACCGTGCATAAGCCTCGCTGACATGTGCTGCGGGGATGGCGATGATTTCAGGCACCTCGTAAGGGTGGAGTTCGCGCAGGCGTTGCTCCAGGGCGGGGTAAGCTTCGGAGGTTGTTTTGAAGATGGCCAGAACTTCGGCGCCGGTTTCCACGCGGCCTTGCCAGCGATAGATGGACTCCAGTTGAGGGCACAGATTGACACAAGCCGCCAGTTGCGATTCGATGATCACTGTGACAGTTTGGCGCGCTTTTCCCAGGTCAGGAAACGTAGATAAAACCAGCAGAATGTCCGTCATGTCCGCCAGTGTATGAGATCTGCCTTCATAGACAAGCTTCTGAAACGCATGGATCGTCTCGAACCTGCCGAGGTGCAGGGGGTGGTCTTGGAGTTGATGAAGGAGAAGGGCTTTCTCGAAAAGACCTTTCAAGCCTTGCAGGAGGGGGTCATCCTTTTGGATAACGATGCCTGTGTGACTTACGTCAACAGTGCCGCCTGTCAGCTTTTCGGTCTTCAGGAAGAGCAAGTGATCGGGCAAAAACTGACACAGGGGATGCGGGGTTTGGATTGGGCAGAGCTGCTGAAACCGGGTGCGGTGGTCAGCCGAGATCTGGAGACTTTTTACCCTGAAAACCGTTTCCTCAATTTCTACATCACCAGCATTGATGACGATCAACCAGTCGGGTTTGTGATGCTGATCCGCGATGTCACGGAAACGCGCAAGCGGACGGAGGAGCAGATCGAGAGCGAGCGTTTGAATGCTTTTACATTGCTGGCTGCTGGAGTGGCCCATGAACTGGGCAATCCCTTGAATTCTCTGACGATTCATTTGCAGCTCTTGGAGCGACGCCTGAAAAAAATGGGCAAGACAGGGGAGCCGCTGCGTGAGCACCTGGATGTGGCCACAAGTGAGATCAAACGCATGGACGGCATCATCAGCCAATTCCTCGCCGCCATCCGCCCGACCAAGCCCCAGATGCAGCGTGTGCAGATTGCGGATCTGGTGAATGAAAGCCTACGCTTTCTAAAACCTGACCTGGATCAGGCCAAGGTGAAAGTGCGTCTGGATCTGCGTGCAGATATGCCCGCCATGCCGCTGGATGCGGACCAGATGAAACAGGCCATCTACAACCTGATCCGCAATGCCTGCCAGGCCATGCCCAAAGGGGGAACCCTAACCATTCAAGGCAGCTACACCGACTTTGAGGTGAGGCTGAGCTTTGAAGACACCGGCAAAGGCATCAGTCCCGAGCAGATGGGTAAACTCTTCCAGCCTTTTTCCACCACCCGCGCCACCGGCACCGGCCTGGGCCTGCTCATTGTGCGCCGGATTATCCGCGAGCATGGCGGCGAGATCGACATTGAAAGCCGCGCCAGCAAAGGCACCCGCGTCAGCCTTTGGTTGCCCCTGGTCGAGAGAAAAGTGCGTCTGTTGGAGCCGGGGAAACCTGACTTGGCAACATCGGACATGACAGGTAATGTAAAATCATGAAGACGCCCTACCATGATTCTTTGGGAGATCAGATGGAGTTCGCCTATTTTTGCTATTTGGCAGATAAATTTGAGACAGATCCCGGTCTTCTAAACATTGCCCTCGAAACGGTTGATAGATGGTTGGCAAATGGAAGTAGCAGCCCTCTCCGGCATCGTCAATGGCGGGACTTGATTGAGCAGGCAAGGCTATCCAAGCAGGGGATGCAACGCCTCTCCAAAGTGCTCCGCGAAGATGATGAAGAGACTCGATTGTTTAAAGGATTCGCCCCGTTTCCGGCGGTGTTGAATCAAAAAGAAAAACGTCAATTTCTATGCGCCTCCAGGCACTAAAACATCTGGCTTCAGCCATTACAGCCCTGGCCCCCGGAATGAAATTGATCGTGTTTGGTTCGACTTCGGCCCTTGGGACTTATCCTGATCTTTGTGAGACGACTGATGTCTATGAAGTAACTCAGGATGCCGACTTTGTATTCGAGCCCTGGGATGAGAAATTGGGTCTAGTTCTGCGCGAATCATTGGGAAAAGAGAGTTTGTTTTTTGATCACTACGAGTATTACGCGGACATCAACCGGCCCGTGATTTTCGATAACTTTCCCCCGGACTTTAGAGACAGGTTGGTGCCACTCGAAGGATGTTCAAACGTGTGGGCTCTTGATCCCCATGACATGGCGGTCGCAAAGCTGTGGGCAGGCCGTCCTAAAGACCTCAAGCTGCTTTCCATCCTGCTTGCTACGGACCGTCTGGATGAGGCTAAAGTGAGACGACTGCTCTGGTCCGTGGAGATGGAAGAAAAATGGATTGTCAAAACAAACCGCTTTTTCGATGAGGTGGTTGTTGCAGCGCAAGCGCTTGGATACGCAAAGACGAATGTGAAGGACACTTGGAGAAACAAATGATCGATCCCGCCACCATCCTCATCGTTGATGATGAAAAGCATACTCGCGATGGGCTCCGCCTGTCGCTAGAAGATGACTTTGATTGTTATACGGCCTCCAATGCGGCGGAAGCGCTGGAGTATTTGAAGCATGAAAATGTGGACGTCATGCTGACAGACCTTCGGTTAGGCGAGGATGATGGGATGAAACTTCTGGAGACAGCCTTGCATCTGCCACACTCGCCGGTCTGCATCATGATGACGGCCTATGGCAGTGTGGATACGGCGGTGGAGGCCATGCGGCGCGGGGCCTATCATTTTGTCACCAAACCTCTGAACCTGGATGAGGTCGAGCTGCTGGTGAAACGTGCGCTGCGTAGCCGCAGTCTGGAGCATGAGAACAAGGCGCTGAAGCAGCAGGTGGAGCAGAAGTATTCCATCGAGGGTATCCTGGGCAAGGCGGATACACTCAAGCCCATCCTCGAAACCATTCAGCAGGTGGCACCGACCCGGGCCACCGTTTTGATCGAGGGAGAAAGCGGCACGGGTAAGGAACTGGTCGCGCGCGCCGTTCACAATCTCAGCGGGCGGCCCAAGGCGAAGCTGGTGACGGTGCATTGCGCTGCGCTGTCTCCCCAGATTCTGGAGAGTGAACTCTTTGGCCACGAAAAGGGGGCGTTCACCGGAGCGCAGGAGAAACGAATCGGCCGCTTTGAATTGGCGGATGGCGGCACGCTGTTTCTCGATGAGATTGGTGAGATTGACGCGAGCACTCAGGTGAAGTTGTTGCGCGCTTTGGGCGAACAAACCATCGAGCGCGTGGGGGGGAGCAAACCCATCAAAGTGGATGTGCGAGTCGTTGCTGCGACAAACAAAGATCTGGCCAAGATGGTGGAGGAAGGGAAGTTCCGTGAGGATCTTTATTGGCGGCTGCGGGTGGTCACCATTCAGATGCCGCCGCTGCGCACACGGAAGGGCGACATCCCTGTTTTGGCGGAACATTTCCTCAAAGATCTGGCAACAGCGAATGGCAAGAGTTTCAAGCCCCTGGGCGAGGATGCGCTGCCTTTACTGATGACCTACGATTGGCCCGGTAATGTGCGTGAATTGCGCGCCGCGATCGAACACGGAGTTGTGATGAGCAACAGCAGCCGGGTGATGGCAAAGCATCTGCCCGCCTATCTTTCGCAGCCCGGTGGCCTCGGTTGGCGCGTGCCCGTTCCAGCGGTGAAGCGGCCTGCGGATACCGCCCTGCCTGAGGTGCCAAAGGCAGAACTGGATATCCACGAGATGGAGAAAAACCTCATCATCGAGGCACTGGAACGTGCCGGTAACAATCGCAGCGAGGCGGCGGAAAAGCTCAACATGAGCCGCCGCACCTTGCAGAGAAAGCTCAAGGAAATGGGCATGGTGCGGATGCACCGAAAACGCTCGTCACCGAACTGAGCTGCAGCGGTTATATCTCCAAAGGAAGCACCGGAAGTAGCACGCGGAAGGTGGTTCCCTGACCTGGCGCGGTTTGGATCTTGATCGTGCCTTGGTGGCTCTTGATGATGCCAAGCGTGGCCGCCATGCCCAGGCCACGGCCCGTAAACTTGGTGGAAAAGAACGGATCAAAGACCATCTGCAAGACCTCAGGGGTCATGCCCTTTCCGGTATCAATGATATCCAGGTAAAGATAATCACCGGGTGGCGGCGAGGGGTCCACATGGCTTTCTTGGAGATAAGCGGCATCGCAGGTCAGCCTGCCGCTGTGCAGGTAAATGGTGCCTGCACCTTCGGTCGCTTCAGAGGCATTGGTCAGCAGATTGATCAGGAGATAGCGTAGGCTTTCACGGTCAGCTTCAAGACTGACATCGGGGCCTTGATGTTGCCAGTCGAGGCTGTGGGAGGACGGCAGGCAGCACTTCAGGGTGGGCAGAGATTCCTCCATGAATCTGACCAGGGGAGTCTCCTCCATCTGATGAAGGCCATGCCCCGTGCAGGTGAGCAGCACACGGTTCAGGGCGGCGACACGCTGACTTTCGCGTAAAACGCCGTCCATGAAGTCACGGGTCTGCCCGGCAGGAGTCTGCATCCGGGCCAGTTCGGCATAACTGGTTAGGGCTTGGAGGATGTTGTTGGAGTGGTGACAGACACCATTGGCCAGGCGGTGCAGGCTTTCGTATTTTTGAGATTTGATCAGCCGGTCCTTCAGGCTTGTTTGATGGGACTCGGCCGTCTTGAGGGAGGTGATGTCCTCGACCACGCTCAGGAGGCCGATGGTCGCACCCTGGTCATTTTTCAGGGGCACTTTGCTTTGGTAAAAATGACGCACACCACCATTGGCCGAGGGGAGCGTTTTTTCTGCAAGGAGGATGGCCCGGCCCTGTTTCATGACTTCGTCATCTGGCTCTTCGCCTTCTTGCCAGGGCAGGTGGTTACCGGTCACTCCCTGGGCGTGTTGCGGGCTGCCCAGACCCGCATAGTCGGCAAAGACTTGGTTGCAGCCCAGGATGCGAGAATCGCGGTCCTTCCAAAAGACACCCACGGGAATGGTATTGATGATGGTCTGCAGCATCGCCTGCGATTCACGGGCCTGCCGCTCGGCATTGGCGATGCGGTTGTTGACGCGGATCAGGCCCAGCACCAGGCCACCCAGTAGCAGGGTGCTGCCGATAGTGCCGCCGAGGGTCCAGAGCAGCCAGGAGAGATCGGTCTTCGGGTTGCGTTCATAAAGAAAGCCCTTCAGGGAATAGTCCGGCGGCAACATGCCCAGGCGCACATACGTGTCCCCGATGTGTCGCCAACGCCCCTCGTTCATATGGCCGATTTCGATCAGCTCGGAAAACATCAGCCGGGCCATTTCATCCGCCTCAAAGTGCAGCGCCTCCTCACTGTGCGGGCAGTGGTAGCGGATTTTGATGAGGTCCACCATTTCCGCCCGGTGACTCATCGCGTAGTGCCAGCCCTTGATCGTGGCATCCAAAAAGGCACGCACGCGTTTCGGGTGCTGCTTGATTTCGGCATCGGTCGTGAAGAGACAGTCGCCATAAAAGTCCACGCCATAGTCGCGGGGTTGCAGCAGGCGGTAGGGGATGCCTTTTTCCTTCAGATGAAAGGGCTCGTTGATCGTGTAGGCACCCATGCCGATGATCTCCCCGCTGAGCATTTTTTCCGGGCTGAATTCATAAGGGATGGTCTTCACTGCATTGGTGGCCAGGCCTTCGTTTTTAAACATTGCCAGCAAGGCCGGGGTATCTTCGGGGGAGACAGCGACGGTCTTCCCGGCCATTTGGTGCGGGGTGTTGATGCCGCTTTTTTCGGGTAATAACAGCACCTCCGGGGAGTGTTGCAAAATCGCTGCCAGGGCCACCAACGGTTTTCCCTCGTGCCGATGGATCAGCATGGAGGAAAGCGCCACCGCGTAATGACAGCGGCCCTGGGCAAGCTCCTCCGCAAAGTTGGTTTCGGGACCACCTTCCAGCAGTATGACCTCCAGCCCCACATCCTTATAAAAGCCCCTTTCGATCGCTGCATAATACCCGGCAAACTGAAAGGCATGCTTCCATTTCAACTGCATGGTCACCCTCTCCTGCGCAGCGACAGCCAGGGGCAGCAGAAGCAAGCCCAGCAGGAGCGAGAGTTGGCTCAGGCATCGTCGAAGTTCGGAGGAAACCAGCGTCACAATGCCTTTAGCTTTCCACTTTTGAGAGATCAATCCAGCGTGTTTTGTCTTTAGTCTCGGGCGGGCCTGCGCATCTTGGCATCTTTCATGTCATCGCGTCTTCTTATCATCGGGCAGGGCCTCGCAGGCACCGCCCTGGCCTGGCATCTGCACCGCCGCGGCGTGCCTTTTCTGATCGTGGACCGGGACCAGCCGCAGACTTCCTCCAAGATCGCCGCCGGGCTGGTCACACCCATCACTGGCATGAGGCTGAATCTGAACTGGCGCTACGACACGCTGTATCCTGAGGCCCTCGCTTTTTATCGCGGACTGGAGGCCGAGTTAGGTGGAAGCTTCTATCATCAGGTGCCCATCGTGCGCCTGCTGCGGGATGAAAAAGCCGCCGCCCTGTGGGAAAAACGCCGCCTGCAAGCCGAGGTGCAGCCTTATCTGGCCGAACCCACGGGCTCGCTCGTGGATGAAGCCGTGTTTGCCAATCCCCACGGTGGCTTTCAGCAGCAGCACAGTGGCTGGCTGGACACCGCAGCCTTTCTTAGCGCCAGCCGCGCCTTTTTCCAAAGCCTCGGTGCCTGGCAGGCTGGCGACGTCACCGTGGATTCCCTCATCCCGTCGGAGACCTCCGTCCTATGGAACGGCGAATCCTTCACCACCGCCATCTTCTGCACCGGCTGGGAGGCCGCCCGGCATCCCTGGTTTGATTGGCTGCCTTTTCAATCTGCCCAGGGCACCGTGCTCAGCGTCCAGGCCGATACCGGCGGCGAGCGCCGCATCATCAACCGCGGCTGCTGGCTCTTGCCCCGGGCCGATGGCAGCCTACGCGTGGGACCGACCTACGACCTGAACTTCATCGACCCGCACACCCCTTCACCCGAGTCCCTGGCAGGTCTGGCGGCCAAACTGCGCGCCCTGTTCCTGCGCGACTTCACCCTCACCAGTCACCAGACCGGCGTCCGCCCCATCATCAAGGGCCGACAGGCCCTCATTGGCCGTCATCCCGGCCGCCCGCGCATCGCCTTCATGAACGGCCTCGGCTCCAAAGGAGTCCTCCGTGCCCCCTGGGTGGCCGGACAGCTCGTCGCGCATCTCCTGGATGACGCGGAGATCGAGGCAGGGATGGATCTGGCGGGGAATTAGGATGAAAAAAGAAATGAAGGGCTTCCCTTAGAACAGTGGGGCGACGGCCTTCATCCAAAAGAGACGATGCAGCCGGTTTTCACGCAGGTGTTTGACATCGTGAATCCCTGAGCCAAAAGCCCACCAAGTTCTGAATGACGCGCGTCCGCCTTGAGTGAAAGCAAAACTTCTTTTGGCTTTGGTGATCAGCGTTATCCTGTGTCGTTGTTGCAGTGTATCCTGGTATCTTTTTTTAAATTGCTTTTGAGGGGCCCGGCTCGAGTTGGCGTTGGACGTGAGTAGTGAAGGGGGGGGAGAGGGGCCTAGCCCGCGGCGAGGGCAGCGAGAGCGCCGGTCATCTCCGCTTCATCGCGGCGGGAGGCGATGGCGCGGGCCAGTTGGGAAAATGCCAAAAAAGGCGTTGCCACAACTGGCGAATCAACTACCACTATGAGCCAAGTTCCTTGGTGGGTTCTTCCAATCGGTCCTAAACCCACCATAAATGCCCCCCTTTTAATATCTCCAATCCCAAGACTGACCCTTCCTTTCCAAGAGCAACATTCAACAAAACTACCGACATGGACTTCGTGAAATTCGATATAAATAAATTCCTTGAGGAGAAATACAAGAAAGAAAACGTAAATGTTGTAAACCCTCCAGTCATTGTCGAAGCGACATTTACCCCAGATCCCAAGAATCCAAAGTCCGGTCAGATAACGGTCAAAAGACGCCACACAGTTGAGGATGATGTGAGTGGTGTAATGATTTATCTTAGCCGAGGCTTTTCCATTGATGCAGATGCAACCAATAACCTAAATAATGCGACTGGACGCGCCGTGTATTATAAGATCGTTTCAACGACGATTACGGTGGTTGATGGTAAGGAGATATCTAGTAACGACGTGGTGCATCCGGTGGGTGCAACTTCCAACCAAGGTGTTACCATCACCAAACCGGCCTGAAAGCGAGGGCAGGGTGGAATGGCGCTGAATCAAGCTCTGTTAGCCATATCTTTTTCCTGATGCGTGCTACCAAATAGGCGTTGCCACAGCAACCACATTGGCCATCCATTAAAATTCAAGTTCCTAGGTGATTTCTTCTAATCGTTCATAAAAATACTAGGATGATAGTAAGTCAATCGCTAAAAATCGCTGATTATCTATTTTAATCTCCTGGGTTTAAATTGTCTCAAAAGCGCTGGAGGGCAGTCCGAGTAGGGCTGGCGGCTTGATGTGCATTGCCAAGGGGTCCAGGGAATCATGGCCTACCCTTGATATTGAAGTTAAAAGCAAGCTCTGTGGTCAAGTATGGCAGCACCATTCCTGACTGGCATTTTTTCTGCACACCGATCTCGTTCCCCGGATGCATAAAAATCCACACGCGCGGCATTTTCTTCGGAGGAATCAAAGGTTGCCAAGTGCCTGATACTGAGGCTGTGTCTTGACTTGTTACTGATGACCCAAGCTTCGCCTGATTCATTGATTCGTGACGCGGTGAGCAGGTCTGGTCCTGAACTCATTCTGGCCACGAAACCTTTTGCTGTGGACAGCACTACCAGGAGCTGGTGGTGCATTCTTTCCACAGCAGCGCTGTTGGCTGGTGCGGTGGTCGGCACACTACTCGCCCCGCATGGGCTTTTGCAGTTGTGTTCCAGTGTCTTATCCGGGCTGCTGCTGCTGCGCTTGTTCGTCATTTATCATGATCAGCAGCACCACGCCATTTTACCGAAGTCGAAAGCGGCCGAGGGGTTCATGTGGGTTTTTGGCATTCTGTCGCTAAGCCCGAGCAGCATCTGGCGTGCTTCGCACAATCATCACCACAATCACAATTCGAAGATCAAGGGGTCCCACATCGGCTCCTTTCCCATCATGACGCGGGAGCATTTCCGGCAGGCTCCGAAGTCGGCGCGCTGGCTGTATCTTTTCATGCGGCATCCGCTGACGATCCTGTTTGGTTACCTGACGATTTTCCTGCACGGCATGTGTCTCCGCCCCTTTGTCATGAAGCCGAGCCAGCACTGGGATTGTCTCATCGCCGTTTTGGTGCATTTGGGCATCGCCGGCTGCTTGATCGTTTTTGTGGGTTGGCAGGGCTGGCTGCTCACGCAGATCATCCCGCAGTTCATCGCCAGCGCGATCGGCTCTTATCTCTTTTATGCGCAGCACAATTTCCCGAGCGTCTCCTTTTATGAGAAGTCTGGCTGGACCTATGATCGTGCGGCGCTGGACTCCAGCAGCTACATGAAGATGGGGCCGTTGATGGCGTGGTTCTCGGCGAATATTGGCTACCACCACATTCATCATTTGAATGCGCGCATTCCTTTTTACCGTCTTCCCGAGGTGCGGCAGGCCATCCCGGAACTGCGGAACCCGAAAGTCACGTCGCTGAGTCCCATCGATATCTACCGCTGCCTACGCCTGAAGGTCTGGGATGTGAACCAGCAGAAGATGGTGGCGCTGGATGATTCGGACCGGTGACATTGGTTACTCCACCGCACGCAGCGTTTGGCCTTTTTTGGTTTTCCAGCGGTCGTGGACCCAGAACCAGTTGGCCGGATCGCGGCGCACGCCCACTTCCAGTGCGGTGTTGATGTCCCGCATCAGGGCCTCCACGCCCCGCCGCTTGCCGTTTTCCTCCATGCGGATGGGTTCGCCAATTTCCAAAACCCATTTCCCCAGGCCGACTCGATAACAGATCGGCACAAAGATGACGCACTTGTAGCGCAGCGCGAGGATGACCGGCGCGCGCGTCGTCCAGGCATAGTAACCGAGGAACGGCAACTCGAGGCCGCCACTGCGATCCGCCTGATCAGAGGCCAAAATCAGCAACTTGCCGCCCGCCGCCATGGCCCGCTTCAAATCCTCCGCGCCGGTGCGGCGATCCACCAGAATGTTTCCCGAGACGGTGCGCATCCGGTAAACAAGCTGATCCAACTTCGGCGGGCGGATGCCCCGATACGTGGCCACCGCTTGATACCCCGGTATCAACGCAGACATCCGGTTGGCCAGCTCGAAATTCCCGAAGTGGCCACCGGTGAAAACGCGGTTCACCAGCCGTCCCTCCGCGTCCACCGCCCGCACCGCTTCATCGCCTTTGACTGCAAAAATCGTGCGCAGCTCGGCATCGTTCATGACCATGCCTTTGATCGCGCAGCCATAGACTTCGCCGAGCCGACGGAAATTTTCTTTGGCGATGGCGCGAATTTCCGCAGGTGACTTTTCCGGGGCAAAACACCTCGTCAGATTCTTCAACGCCACACGGCGATGGCGACGATCCACCCAGTAAGCCAACGCACCGCCACAGCGGCCCAGACGCGCCACCCAGCCGACCGGCAATGCCTGAATAAACACCAGAAAGCTGCGTGCGATGAGATAGAGCAATTGTTCCATGATGTAGAGACCCAGGCCACACTGGCTGTAACCGTGCCCCCCGCGCAGGTCAATCGTGCCATTCATCCTCCGGCGACGTGCCTATTGCGACAAGTTCGGTCGCTGATGCCTCCTCCGCCACATCGGTGCTGGCACCAAGCTTTGCACGAGGTCAAAAAGATTTCAGGCGTAAATCTCCTTCCGCACATTTCTGCCTGCCTGATGGTGCCTCACCGAAGACTAAGAAAAGAGGCCGGATACAAAACCCATGGCTGCCGGTTCAAGGCCACGCGCGCCCATTCTTCGCAAATACGAATCGGATTGGGCTTTGATCTTGGCTAAACACGCAGCCTTGACCTCACTTCACCCGCAACTGAAGCGTCCGCGAATGCTTTTGTGAGGGCACCTTCATCGGCCATTCTTGCCTAGCATCTTTTACTTTTTCTTCAAGCAATCGCCCAGTCTCCGAATCATAGCGAAGATGGGGAGCGCAAAAAAGGTTTCTATCAGCGACAATTCTGCGAGAATGAATGCAAGGATTTTTCTGAGCCGTATGCCGCCCGTCAGCCACTCTTTTTCATCGCTTCCCAGGCCGCTGCGTGGGTTCATCCTCACGGGCGGCCTCGTTTTCCTGGGGCTGATAGCTTTCATGTTCTGGCTGGCAGCACCCGCCGGGGCTCCGGCGAAAGCGGGCACTGCGGCGGTGGCGCGCAAGGTGGAGCCTATCGAGACGCTGGAGCCTCTGCCCCGAACCAGCAACGCTCTAGACGAGCTGCTGCAGCTGGAAATCACGCCTGCTGGCGATTCGCAGCCCGAGATCACCGAGTCGAAGATCGAAGAGATCAGCCTCACCCGCAGGCTGGAGGACTACTACCTCACCGATGTGCTGCTGGAAAACGTGCAGCTCGCCACGGCCATGTCCATCCTCAGAACGAAACTCCAAGAGACCGACTCCGAGCGTGCACTGGCGCTGCACAGGCTGGCCGTCACCACGCCCACCGCCGCCATGGGCAGACGCGTCACCCTTTTCAGCCAGAGCATCCCCTACCTGACAGCGGTGCAAAACGTCGCCACCCAGGCAGGCTGCACCGTGGAGGTCACGGAGAACCGCATTACCCTGAAATTGCAGCCCGGCCCCTATCCGCAGACCGCCAGAAAGGGTGCCATGAAAGACCTGCTCTCCGGCCTCAGGGATGATGAAGGCCGCCCGCTGAGCGAAAGCAGTGAGGCACTCTCACATTTAAGCACACTCGCCAGCCAGCTCGGCATCCAGTTTGATCCCCAGGGAAACGCCAGCCTGACAGAGAACCAGTGGGCCGCCCTGCGCCAGATGCAGGATTACGAAAGCAGGCAGGCCAGCAACGCCCTGCCCACCTTTGCCCTTTACATCCTGCCCGCTGGCTTTTTGCCACCCAACCTGAATTCCGACCCCGTGGCTGTATTCAATCTGCTCGTCAATCTGCACCAGCTGGGCTACCCACCCTACAGCCGACTACCTGAAGGCTTGGACCCCACTGTGGCCTACCAGATCCTCATGCTCATCCGCCGGGGCGAGGCCATCGTCCTCACCCTCTTCGACATCCCCGCCACCGAAAGCGTGGCCGAGGTGGATCAAGAACCAGAGCCCGCAACCAGTTACTATGCAGGGTCCTCGACGGGAGTAATAGTGCAGCTTGCGGACTCTGGCACCGGCCCTGGCAATTCGATCTCCACCTCCGCTGGTCTTGTGGTCAGCATCATGACCGGCAACGGCATCAGCATCACCGATCAACTCGTCACCCCACCCGCCGTCGAGACACCCCAGGTGACACCAACTGCGCCTGCCTCTGGTTCTGGTCCTTAATTGGTATCGCCAAAAAGATGCCAGGCAAAAAACGGCCACGCTCGCCGCCGCAGTTTCGAGCTGGAAGAAGCCGCACTGTATTATGGCGGCGTGGATGACGTACTGGGCCAGAGGTTCACCGCCGCCGCCGAGGTCGCGATTGCCTAGATCAAGGCACAGCCTGAAATGAGGCAGAAGTTTGAAGGACAAGCCCGCAAGGCCCGCGTGAAAAGGTTTCCCTATGCCGTGGTTTATTGGGTGGACGGAGGAACGTTAGGTTTGCCTGGCATCTTTTTCCCGCCCGCGTTACCACCAAGAAAAACCCCCCGCCGCGAACGTTACCGCGCCGCCGCTTAACTGAGTGCCATTCGTGCCTGGCATCTTTTTTTGCGGCGGCGCGGCTTTACAGCGATCCGGGCTCAGGCCGTCTGGGAGAAGCAGAGGTAAATGAAGTCTCCGCCCGCGCCCTGGTTAAGGTCCTGATTGACCTTGGTGAAGGCGTAGGGAGGCGGGATGTCTGCATTGTTACCACCGATGATCGTAACATCCTTGATCGCCTTGATTCCGTCGTAATCTGCCAGGCGATAGCAAAGGTAGATATACGCGCCTCCCGCGCCCTTGTTCAGGTCCACGTCGATTTTCGTGTAGCCGGCCGGGGCCGGGGCGTTTTTGCCGGTGACAAAGAGGATGTCATCAATGCACTTCGGGTTGGCCTGTGGGGTGATCGTATCGACCACGCTCTTATGGTAGCAGAGGTAGATGTATTGGCCCCTCGCCCCTTTGTTAAGGTCGTAGTTGATCTTCGTGTAGCCAGCCGGCGGTTGCACGCCGGAATTGCTACCGTAAACCACGGCCAAGGCGTCGATATAATCAGCGGCAATCTGGGCCGCTTTGGACTTGGCGGGACCCCAGACGTTGAGGAAGTAGTCCTGCAGCTTGGCCTGTTGCGCGGAGTCTGCACAGAGGCACCAGATGCCGGTAAGAGCATTAGTTTGCATGAAATCGACAAAGTCTGGCGATTGGCCCACGCTGGCTACCCATTTGTCAAAACCTTCCTTATTGCCCGAGAAAACGTCGGAAGCCAAGGTCCCGTTGCCACCTCGCACGTAATGACGCATCTCTGAGTTGGCTTCGAAATTCTCCATTGACTGCGCATACTTCGCTTGGGCATCGGCGGAAAGTTGACCTGTCAGCCCTTGGTAGGTTGCCTCGGCGATTGTCTCATTGGAGAACTGCTTATTCACCGTCACCTTATTGGTGGCAGAGGAAAGCGTCGCACGCCCGCCCATGATGATGCCGCTGAGGAAGTGGCTACCGTAAAGATTGAAAATACTCTCGTAATCGGCAGGCCCTTGCGCGGCATCTAGCGTCTTGCGCACATGGTCATAAAGCAGCTTCCTTAAGCCATCATAGTCCGGGCGGATGACGAGGGACCAAAGCGTGATCGTCTGCTGAATGCGCGAGAATTCGTTTTCTGCTTTGCGTAGGCTGCTGGAAGTGAACTCGTTGGAAACCGAACCGGAGAAAAGGTTATAGGCTCCAGAAATCGTCACCTTGCCGGAAAAGTTCTGCTGGTATTGCGAGATGCTCTCGCCGGAGGTATTGACATACAGATAGCCATCCTGTTGCTGCACATCGACGATCTCCGGCACGGTGTATTCAGGCTTGAATGAGACCGGCTTGGAGGTGGCCTTGTTCCAGTCGAAGATCTGAGTGAGGATGGCCTTGGCCGAAGCGAAATCGCCGTAGAGGTTATAACCGGCACCGACGGCCTCGACACCGGGAAGAACAGCATCGCCGAGTTTTTGGCGCAGTCGCAAGACATCGAGGTAGGCACTGCCATCCTGCAGGACGTGACGAGTCGGGGTAGGCCCCCGGTAATGTGTGGGGGTAGGGGCAACAACCACCTTGGTGGAATGAGGTTCAGATAATGGGGTGCTCATGATATGTAATGAATAGTGATATTTTTGAGTAACAGCCGTGAATTCGGCGGCTCGAAAATTAAGATATTCGATAACAATGTGTCAATTAAAACATGACTAATCACATATTTTTTTTAAAAAATAATAAAAATATGACGTGAATAGAAGTGATTGAATTTGCTCAATCACTACCATTCTTTTCACCCGTGAAATCCATTCAATCATCTGATTGTCAACGTAATCAGATCGAGCGGCAGACCTTCGGTATCAGTTACACCTAGCAGTTATGTCGCACCTGCGGCGGCGAAACATGTTGATGACGCCCAAGGAAAGGGAGGTTGGTTACAAAAAGAAAACGCTTGCCTCGAGAAGAGTTAATCCACCCGGTCCAGGCATGAGACGGCGTTCTTTGATGTATCAACGGCATTTGCAGGCCTGGGTGGAGATGATGCGGGCGCGGAAGGTGGCGGCGGAGGAGGCCCGTGAGCTGGTTGCGCCTGAGGACGTCCGCAAGATCACGCACGGGGAGCAGCGGAAGGAATCGACGACGGAGGCTAGCCTGGGAGGGGATGTCTTGGTGTGTCGCGGGCTTGGCCTCGCAGTCGCGGCAGCGTCCTGGAGTGCGGTGGGAATCCCGCGTGCGGGAGCCACACCGCTCTTGCGGGCGGGAGATGACCTGTTGCCGAACGAGACCGAGCGGATGAGGGACTCAAGGCGGTCTGCGGTTATTCGGTGGCGTTTTCGCTTCGGCGAGGGCGGTGTCGCCGAGGCAAGGCTTTGCGCCTTGCCTCTCTGCCACCGCACTCCAGGACGCTTCGCGACGGGTGACAGGCTGAAGCCCGAACTACGAGCTCCAGAGGTAGGGATGAGTCGTTTTGAGCCAAGGATGAGCCATCGGGAAAGGGGTGCAATCCTTTTAACGACAACGGGTTATGACGATTTTTGGGCTGGGAAGGGGGCGGAAATACAAAGGCTCTACAAAAGGCATCAAATGGCTCATGTCATCCAGGAGGGGTTTAGGGAGATGGCGGATGGCTTTGTGCCCAATAAAAAGCCCGGAGACCTTGCGGCTTCCGGGCTGGATGTTGGATATGAAGCTAGAGTGCAGGTGGAGGGATTAACCGCCGATGTTGGCGGCTCCGTTCACCTGGGAGTTCACGCGCAGGCGCAGGCCATTCAGGCGGATGAAACCAGTGGCGTCGTCCTGGTTGTAGGCCTTGGTAGGGTCGGCCTCCATGGTGGCGATGTGGGGATTGTACAGGCTGAACTGGGACTGGCGTCCGGCGGCGTGGATGCCGCCTTTGTAAAGCTTCACCCGGACGGTGCCGGAGACGTTCTTTTGGCTCTCAGTGACGAGGGCCTGGAGGGCGAGGCGCTCGGGGGCATACCAGAAGCCGTTATAGACCAGCTTGGCATACTCGGGGATGAGGCTGTCGCGCAGGTGCATGACTTCGCGGTCCATGGTGAGGGATTCGATCTGGCGATGGGCGAAGTGCAGGATGGCACCGCCGGGGGTCTCATAGACGCCGCGGCTTTTCATGCCGACGAAGCGGTTTTCCACCATGTCCACGCGGCCGACGCCGTGTTTGCCGCCGAGTTTGTTCAGGGCTTTCATGACCTGGAGCGGGTTCATGGGCTTGCTGTTGACGGCGACGCAGTTGCCTTTGTCAAAGTCGAGCACGACGTATTCGGCCTTGTCCGGGGCGTCTTCGGGGAAGACGGAGAGGGTTGTGAAGTAGTCGCGGTATTTGACGTCGCCGGCATTGAACCAGGGGTCCTCCAGGATGCCGGCCTCGTAGCTGATGTGCAGGAGGTTGCGGTCCATGGAGAAGGGCTTTTTCGCGCTGGCCTGGATGGGGATCTTTTTCTCTTCGCAGTAGGCGATCATTTCGGCACGGCCGGGGAACTGGGTGCGGAAACGCTCGTCGCGCCAGGGGGCGATGATCTCCAGGTCGGGGGCGAGGGCGGCGGTGGTGAGTTCGAAGCGGACCTGGTCGTTGCCTTTGCCGGTGGCGCCGTGGCCGATGGCGCTGGCACCTTCGAGCTTGGCGATCTCGACCATGCGCTTGGCGATGAGCGGGCGGGCGATGGAGGTGCCGAGGAAGTATTGGCCTTCATAGATGGCCCCGGCCTGCATCATGGGGAAGATGAAGTCCTTGGCGAATTCCTCCTGGAGGTCGTCCACGTAGATCTTCAGGGCACCGGTCTTTTTGGCCTTGGCATTCAGACCTTTGAGTTCGTCGTCCTGACCGATGTTCGCGCAGAAGGCGATGACTTCGGCATCGTAGGTTTCTTTGATCCAGGAAAGCAGGACGGAGGTGTCGAGGCCGCCGGAGTAGGCGAGGACGATTTTCTTTTTCATGAGTTAGGGAAGGGGGCTGAGGATAAGCAGGTCAGCGGGATTGTCGAATGGAGAGAAAGCTGGCGGGGATGTGCATCGTTTCCCCGCGCCATGAAACGTCTTTTCCTCTTTTTAGCCGCTGCGCTGAGCCTGCATGCGGAAGCGCCGAAACCGAATGTGATCTTCCTTTTGGCCGATGATCTGGGGCGGGCGGACTGCGGGTTCATGGGCGGCAAGGAGATCGCGACGCCGCATCTGGACAAGCTGGCGAAGGCGGGGGCGGTGCTGGATCAGTTTTATGTGCAGCCGGTTTGCAGCCCCACGCGGGCAGCGCTGATGACGGGGCGGTATCCCATGCGGCACGGCTTGCAGGTGGGGGTGGTGCGGCCCTGGGCGGACTACGGCCTGCCGCTGACGGAGCGGACTTTGCCGCAGGGGCTGAAGGAAGCGGGCTATCAAACGTCCATCGTGGGCAAATGGCACCTGGGTTTTGTCACCCGCGAGTATCTGCCCACACAGCGAGGGTTTGATCATCAGTATGGGCACTACAACGGCGCGATTGATTACTTCAAGCTGGACCGGGACGGCGGTTATGACTGGCATCGCGATGACAAACGCAGCGATGACAAGGGCTACTCCACCCATCTGCTGGGAGATGAAGCGGCGCGGGTGATTCGTGAGCGGGACAAGGCCAAGCCGTTGTTCCTCTATGTGCCTTTCAATGCCGTGCACAGCCCGTGGCAGGTGCCGGACGAGTATGTCAAACCGTATGCCCATCTCAAAGGCAACCGTGCCATCTATGCGGGCATGCTGGCCTGCATGGACGAGGCCGTGGGCAAGATCAGCGCGGCGGTGGATGAGGCGGGCATCCGGGACAACACGCTCTTCGTTTTCGCCAGTGACAACGGCGGCCCCAGCCCCGGCACGATTACGGACAACGGCCCGTTGCGTGCAGGCAAAGGCACCCTGTATGAAGGCGGCACCCGGGTGGTCGCCTTTGCCACCTGGCAGGGCAAGATCAAGGAAGGCAGCGTGGTGAAAGCCCCGCTGCACATGGTGGACTGGTATCCGACGCTGCTGAAGCTGGCCGGGGCGTCGTTGGAGCAAAAAGACCCGCTGGACGGGCTCGATGCCTGGCCTGCGATCACCGAGGGCGCGCCATCCCCGCATGACGCGATCCTTTACAACACCACGCCGAGCAACGGCGCCATCCGCATGGGCGATTGGAAGCTGGTTGTGAGGGGAAACATCGGCGCCCTGGCAGAGATGAACGGCAAGGCGAAGGGCAAAAAGAGCAAGGGCAAGAAAAAGGGGGCTGAAAAAGCGGGCGACGAGATCGAGCTTTTCAATCTGGCCGAGGACCCGAATGAAAAGACCAATCTCGCGGCCGGTCAGCCGGAGAAAGTGGCGGAGCTGAGGGCGCGGCTGGATGCCTATGCCGCGCAGGCCTTGTCGCCGAAGAGCAAACCCGATCCCAAGAACTTCGTGGCTCCGAAGGTCTGGGGGGAGTGAAGAAGTCTGATTGCCCGCGAGGCTTTCTGGAGCCAGGGAAAGGCCATGCCGCCGCCTGACCTTGCTCCTGAAACCCGCCCGCCGGGCGAGGTGGGGCGCGTCCACTTTCACCTGGCGGAAAACAAGACGGACCCGCAGCGTCCCTTTGCCTTCCTGGCCACGTTTACGGAGAAGCTGAACGCCGCCGGCCAGCTCCAGCATCTGCCCCTGGCGCGGGCCTTGCAGATGTATGCGGGGCAGAAGGACCAGGCGGCGATGCAGGCCCTGCTGGCACCGGTCCGCGCGGCGGCGGAGCGGAGCGCCCTGCTGCGCGAGTGGCTGGAGACGCGGCGGCTGTTTCAGCCCCTGGCGCTGGACCCGCAGGAGGCCTACCGCTGGCTGCGCGACACGCAGGTCTTTCAGGACAGCGGCATCATCGTGAAGCTGCCGGACTGGTGGCGGGAGGGCAAAGGCACGCGCCCAACCATCCAGGTCACGCTGGACGCACCGAAAGGGGACACGCTCCATGCCGGGGCCATGCTTTCCTTTCGCGTGGACACCGCCCTGCAGGGCACGCCGCTCACCGAGGCCGAATGGGAAAAGCTGCTCAGTGTCGAAACCGGTCTCGTCTCGCTGCGCGGGCAATGGGTGGAGGTGCAGGGCGCGAAGCTCCAGCAAGTGCTCGATCGCTGGAGCCGCGTGCAGAACGCCGTGGGCGAGGGACTCATTGGCTTCCTCGACGGCATGCGACTGCTGGCGCGTTATGTGCCCAAGGCCACGGCCGAGGAAGCCGCCGAGGCAGAGACCCTGCATGACTGGTCGGACATCATCGCGGGAAAGGGGCTCGCCGAGGTCCTGGCGCGGATGCGCGACCCGAACCAGATCACCCCGCCGGACAACCTCTGCGCCACCCTGCGGCCTTATCAGGAAAAGGGTCTCGCATGGTTGTACTTCATGACACGCTTGGGGTTAGGGGCCTGCCTGGCGGATGACATGGGGCTGGGTAAAACCGTCCAGGTCATCGCTTTGCTGCTCTTGAGGCAGAGGCACAAACCCGCGCCCGCCTTGCTCATCGTTCCCGCCTCCTTGGTGGGGAACTGGCAGGCCGAGATCACGAAGTTCGCGCCGGACCTGCGGCTCTTCATCGCGCATCCGTCCGCCATTGAGAGACAGGTTTTAAACCGGGCCATCGAGGACCCCGGCGGCACGCTGCGTGGGCATGACCTCATGATCACCACCTACACCTTTCTGCAACGCACGGAAACCTGGCAGGCGCACCCTTGGAGCCTCGTCATCCTCGATGAAGCCCAGGCCATCAAGAACCCCGGCAGCGGCGCGGCCCAGGCCGTGAAACGGCTCCAGGCCCCCGCCCGAATCGCTCTCACGGGCACCCCGGTGGAGAACCGCCCCGGGGACCTGTGGAGCCTGTTCGATTTTTTGAATCCCGGTTTGTTAGGCCCCGCGTCCGTCTTTGCCGAGGTGGTCAAACAGTGCGCCACAGGCCGTGAAGGCTACGCACCGCTGCGTCGTGTGGTGCAACCCTACATCCTGCGGCGGATGAAGACGGACAAATCCATCATCCAGGACCTGCCGGACAAGACCGAGGTCAAGGCCTGGTGCGGCCTAACCAAAAGGCAGACCACCATCTATGCCAAGCTCGTGGACCAGATGGCCCGCCTCATGAAGGACGCCACCATGGACCCCGTCCGCAGGCAGGGGCTGGTGCTCAGCTTCCTCATTCAGTTCAAGCAGGTGTGCAACCATCCCAGCCACTGGAATGGCGACGGCATCTGGGGTTTTGAGGACAGCGGCAAGTTCGCCCGCCTGGCCGAGATCTGCGGGGAGATCGCCGAGCGGGGGGACCGCGCCCTCATCTTCACCCAGTTCCAGGAAACCTGCGATCCGTTGGCCCGCTTCCTGGCCACCGTGTTCGGGCGCGAGGGACTCGTCCTGCATGGCGGCACGCCGGTGAAGCGGCGCGCGGACCTGGTCGCCACCTTCCAGCGCCCGGACGGCCCGCCCTTCATGGTCATCAGCGTGAAAGCCGGCGGCACCGGGCTGAATCTCACCGCCGCCAGCCACGTCATCCACTTTGACCGCTGGTGGAACCCCGCCATCGAGAACCAGGCCACCGACCGCGCCTTTCGCATCGGCCAGAAAAAGAACGTCCTCGTCCACAAATTCATCTGCCAGGGCACCCTGGAGCAGCGCATCGACGCCCTGCTGGAAAAAAAGACCGCCCTGGCCGATGCCCTCCTGTCCCGCGACGGCAGTGCCGAGTCGATGCTGACGGACATGACCACCGAGGAGTTGCTGCACTTCGTCTCCTTGGACGTCAACGCCGCCCTCGTGGCGTGACGGGGGTGTGAAGTGGTCCGCACATTCCATGTGCGGCTCCCCAGACCGCACTCGGAGAGTGCGGACCAGTGCGCTGTGGAGCGACACGATCCTCCGGGGTGGAAGACCCCGGCCATCTGGAACCGTGTTCCTGGTGAGAACTTGAAGTTACTGCGTCGCCGTGAGG